>JGI12316J14372_10000094_pt1 | contig 233240 bp, 203 predicted proteins | sample MarCyaLeptolynsp_FD_14372 | JGI IMG/M metagenome (IMG submission 14372)
CCACACACCATCTTCATAGACAGCCGTTGCTGGCAACTCGGTGCCACCGGGTACAGTTGCTAAAATACCATAACTGGCACTTGGACCAGTACGAATATTCAGGAAGCTAGTATTTACCACCAAAATAGGTGAAGAGAATGTACTCTGTTGCAGATGGTCTTCTGCACGAACAAAATTTGAAACAGATATGGTAGAAAATATCAGCAAAATAAATAAAAATTGGAAGATAGAGCGAGGTTTCATATGACTTGACCTCCAGTCAGTGTATATTAACGGCGTAAACCCGCATAAAGTCTTAACATGATAAGTATAATCACTATAGGTATATGAAGCAAATCGAATTAATTGAAAGTATAAAAATAACTACATAGTAAATTAACAAGATAAATATCAACAAAATTGACGCTGTATTAGCGGTGTGATACAATTTACAAGTATATTATAGGTTGAAAGGATTTCTGATGACATTGTTAGAACAACCAAATGAAACTAAGGTTGACAATACAGTTTTAACTGTCACACCATCAGCAGTAGCAATTATCAAGAACCTTCTACAACAAAGAGAAATACCAAATCATGCACTGCGTGTATTTGTTACTGGTGGTGGATGTTCAGGTATGCAATATGGAATGGCATTCCAAGAAGAAGCCGAACCCAGCGATACAGTTGTTGAAACAGGTGGGATACGCCTTTTGATTGATGCTACAAGCCTAATTTACCTGACTGGTGCTACCGTAGATTATGTTGACACATTAATTGGCGGTGGCTTTCGTATTGATAATCCCAATGCAGCATCAAGTTGTGGTTGTGGGCATTCATTTAAAGCAAATGATGGTTCAGGAGCCGAGTCATCAGAGGGTTGTAGCACTTGCAGTAGTTACTAGGTCTTTAGTCAGATGCTCTTTCTAGTAGCATCTGACTTATACTAGCTCCTTAATGAGCTAATCACCAAGCCAATCAAACCAAACCCACCTAACATGATTATTGGGAACAAAGGTGGTAAACCACCTGTCTCCTGAGTTCGGTTCTCAGTTGCAACGAGATCGGAATTAGGTGTTGCAAGAGAAACAACCGCATCAACTGGATATGTAAATGTTGGTAGCGGGATTGAGTCTTGAACCAATTGCGATTCAGTATCTTGTGCGAGAGTTGGCACACTCAAAATACGTGCACTTGCAGTCGCGGTCTCAAGCGCGCCTGGAATTGATGTGATTGCAATTGCCGTTTGAGTAATTTGATCAACATCCGTATCAATTTGTGTATTACTATCAACGAGTGTATCAATAATCTCTATTTCAGTCTCATCACCAATAATATCAACAAGTTCTCCATATACCCAAGCTCTCCCACTTGGTGATAATTCATACTGAAACTCATACCATAGAAAATATTGTCGTAAAACAGGGTATTGTGTCCCAAATTCAATATTTCCTAGTCTATCACTATTGGGGTCTGGTTCCGCTCGCACATTTACATTTCCCGCAGACTCCCTAACCTCAAGTAATACAGGTCCTTTGGCAGTAGGGGTAAATGTTGGTGTAACCGTCGCAACAACTTGTTGATTTGTAAAAGGAGTAGGAGTAACTAGATTAACCGTTATAGGAGTTGGTGACTGTCGAACTTGCGAATAAGCTATACCGTAAGAACCTATAATTACAACAAAACATAATAAGAGCTTCAAACAATATTCCTGACTGCTATGTTGTATTACCTACCATGATATTTCATTTATCTTCGTATTTCTACCCTGCTCGGCAACAACACGACGATTATTAACTTGGTTAATCATATATCCTTGATATTCTTGACCTACTAAACCAACAGCTTGCCAGTCACTCATTGTAAAAGGAATGTTTCTATCACAAGAGTTACAATCTGTTGGTATCCACTCACCATTATAACGACGTGCAATATGCAAGTGAGTAGCAGTGGAAAAACCTCCATAGCATGATGCGTTTCCAATTGTATCACCAACATTAACAAGTTGCCCAACGCTGATGGATGAATCAATAGAAAGGTGCAAATAGAGAATTGACCAGCCTGTTCTTTCATTGATGTCGTTGTCCAAGTCTAAGACAACTGTACCATCCGATACCCGAGAAATTATACCAGTACTAACAGCTGTTACGGGAAACTCTGAAGTATAACAAAATGGATCACCATCCTCACGTCTATCTGGTGGAGCAAAATCTAAAGCAGACCAAGCACTTCCGCTACCCCAACCTCCATGAGAACCTCCTGTAAATCGCCAAATGTCACCACTTCGGAAAGGTAAAGTCAAACTCGGTTGGGTCAAATTCGGCGGAAGTATCTCATTTTTACCAGTATCTTCACCAAATAAGCGTAGGTACAGGCTCTTAAATCCGTTGTCCGAAACATCAAAGCTCCATTGCTCCGGTGTATTTTCTATTGCCATAACATATTGCAGTGCAATCGTACCAGCATTCTGTGATGTATTGTATAACAACTGAGTTCCATCATTAAAAGTAAGGATTCGCAAGTCACTAGATTTATAACTGTAGTATCCTCGGTTTAGTTCGTTTGCCAGCCAGCTAAGCTGTCTATATAACCCGCTTCTATTGTATCCCAATGAAGCTTCTTCGCTAATCAGTGGATACTCCTTTAAATCATCTGCGACTTCTGCATTACTTAACCAATTTGCTTTATACTCTAAGAAAGCAAGTATAATGCGCTCATCAACGCTATACTCCTCTGCAACTCGCCGAATAATGTTCGCAGAACCTAGAATATCTTGACGTATCGAGCCGTCAGAAAGGCGAATATCTAAAGTATCAGTCACAAGGTTAATGTAACCTGATTGTGTAGAAAGAAAATTATCTATGTTGAAACTAGCTTCATCTGGTGCACGAACTACCCGAGAGTCTGTAAGGATCTGGTTTACAGGTGTGCTTGTAGTCGGAGGTGAAGGCAATATAAGTATCTGTCCAACCTCAAGAAGGTTTGGATTAGAAATTCCATTGAGGTTAATCAAAGCTTGTAGCGAGACATTATAGGTTGTTGCTATTCCTGAAAGCGTATCTCCAGCCTGTACAGTATATTCTCGAGGAACTTCAGTCGTTGAAAGGCTACTACTATTTATAGTTGGTAATACAATAGAAGCTGTTGTTGCAGTAGGTAAAATCTCAATAACATCTTCTGTAATTACTACTCTTGGCGTTGAAGTAACTACAATAACGGTAGGATATTCTGTTGAACATCCTAGCAATATCAATGTGATTATCAGATACTGAGTTAGTCGCATTAGACTATACAAATGTTATCCTTTCAACATTATTCATAACTCCAAACTGCGAATACACCATCTTGTATCGCAATTGTGTCTAATTGTGAGTTATCTGTGTCTAAGACAGTAATAACCGCACTGGCTGTATCAAGGTCGATAATATCACCATAAACTATATAGCGACTGTCAGGAGACCATATGCTATGGCTCTGTGCAAATTGATCAAAATTTGTTAGCAGATATTGCATTTCGAGTGTTGGCACAAAACTACTCATTAGAGTGTTTGTATTATCTGCGATATTCAGAACATTCCATGCTAAGCCTTCCAATGATTGCATCATATAAGCGCGTCCTATTTGACCAGTATTTCGAATATCAAAAGTTCCAGGTGGGTTTGATAAGGTAATATAGGCAATTTTATTACTATCTGGTGACCAGAAGAAGGCGAACACACCACTGACATTACTTTGGGCAACAAGTTCGCCATTGATTGCATTTACTATATATACAGGTGATACAATATCCCGAGTAATATACCGATAGGCGATAAATTGACCATTAGGTGACCAAGAAAATGATATGATGCCATCAATCCCAGCACTTATATTAAAAACATCGTTATCTTCTTGAATTGACAATAGGGATAAGCTGTCCTCAGAAGTTGATGCAAACGCAATACGATTATCCTTTGGTGACCACCCTGGCGATAAAAAATTGCCTAATGACTGAATACCCGCCGATACTACTTCGTTTGTATCTACCGAATAATATTGCAATAAGCGATTATTTCTGTGCATGACCATCGACTCTCCAGATGGACTCCAGCTGAAATAGAATGGTGTTCCTACTCCTAAGTTGCGCTCGTTGTTTGCAATAGAAGCACTATTAAATAAATCTACACGGAGTTGAGGTTCTGAGAAATTTTGAATAAGTATAGCTAAGTCTACACAATCTTCAGTACTACACGTAACAGGCGACCAATAAGCATAAACATGTCGTTCACCTTCAGCATTGTAAAAGAGGTCACCTGACATTGATCCGTTTTCAGAAACAAACACATTAAGTCTAGGTGACTCAGAACCGCGTACAGAGCAACAAAAATATGCTAATTTGCCATCTCGTGACCAAGTTGGAAATTCGTATCTAGCACGCGATGCACCATCATTTGTTAATTGTACAGTTTCACCTGTTTCAAAGTCCACAGTATGAATATTATAATCACTACCAACTAACGCAAGGCTACCTACTAATTCAACTCTATTGATTATTGATTCTTGTCCGACAATAGGAATACTTAGAAATAGTATAATAATCAGTCCACAACAATACCGACGTAACATTTATAACTCCAAACAACTATTGGGTGTCGTTATCTCTGATTGTATACTAGTCTAGTATAAAAATAGTAATATATTCATGAGGAGTTAAATATGGCAACAGCCGAAGAAATTAAAGGTATTTTTCCAGAAATGGTAAATCGCCTGGATTCTGGCAAAGCAAGTGGTATTGACGCAACCATTCAGTTTGACCTAAGTGGTGATAATGGTGGTCTATACTGGGTCAAAATTGCCGATGGTAATGGTGAAAGTGGTGAAGGTGCAGTTGAGAACCCTACTATGACATTGAAGGCTGCAGCAGATGATTGGTTTGCAGTTTCTACTGGACAAATGAACGCTATGCAAGCATTTATGTCTGGTAAAATTAAGATTCAAGGTGATATGAGTATTGCAATGAAGATGCAATCTTTGTTCAACTAATAAAAGCAAAAACCGCCTGCTCGGCGGTTTTTCACTTGTCTATTTATACTTATTTAATCTTCGACGTTAAAGTCAAAAGACGCTCCCATTATTGAGAAACTTGCCACATCAATCGCTTCATCAATAATTTCGAGTAAATCTTCATCCTCAACAGTCTCTTGCAACATGGATAGTGTTTCCAGAGATTCCTTACCTCCAATTTCACCCAGTGCCCAAATACTCATTGTTTGGATTTCCTGGTCGTCAGATAAAAGCAGTTCTTTTATCTGGCTAACACTAGCATCAATTTGGATTTCACCACAGGCACGCACTGCCTCATAAACCATTTCTTGGTCGTCATTGTCTAGCTCATCAAGCAAAATGTTCTGCCATTTATCATCACAACTACGCCCCATAGCAAAAAGTGAACTCACTTTCATGAGATGATTATCACTTTGATAGGCATGACGAATCAAAGAGTCCTTTTCTTTATGGCTAGAGTTCGCCAGTGCTTCTAACGCCCTTCGACGTACTTCAACAGGTTGTGATTCATCTTTGTGCAAATGCAACACAAGTTCTTGAATCTCCATGGCGAGTGATTTTGGAATATCTTCATACTCGCCAAGAAGAACATACCGGCTAATACCAACTAGAGCTTGTGCTTTTACATTAGATGACTCATCATCACGAATTACATTGAGAAGTATGTTTAGTGTCTCTACTGACTCATCTTCCCAGAGCAAATCGATTGCTGCACTTCTTACCATCGCACTTTCGTCAGTTAGACCCAACAAGCCTATCTGCTTGAAGTTGTATTCAAAGCTATTTTCACTTGCATGCACAAGAGCTTGAATCACCCTATGCTTGTAGGATGGCATTAATTCTGACCACATAGCCCTCAGTAGCCTTAGATTTTCTCCTGAAATATCAGAAAGTCCATAGGTTATGGTTGCACCAATTATAGATGCACCCTCATCATTCTCTTGCCGAAGTGTTTCTAAAACTTCGGTAAGAGAAGGCTTCTCATGCTCGACATAGTCGTTTTGCAAATCAAGTTCTGTCATCTACAATCCTATACTATCTTATGGAATTGATGGTGGATTAATCACATCATAAATCATGACTAAAACACCGAGAGCAAGCAAAATCATGATACCAATTTGATGGATTCGCCCTTCAACTTCTGGATCAACAGGCTTTCCGCGCACCATTTCGATGAGAACGAACACAATTCTGCCACCATCAAGAGCTGGTATCGGTAACAAATTACTTACGCCCAAGAAAATACTTATTAGCGCGATAAAGTTCAACAGTAACCCTGGTCCTTCTTGAATACTACGTTGAATAAATTCGCCACCAATTTTACTGATTCCAATAATACTAATTGGTCGTGCATCTTCACCACTCAACGAGCCATCAAGCAATCGCCCAGGTATCGAGGCTATTAACTGAAATGTATTTACGGTTGTATTGATACTATGGGAAATTGCTTCAGGAATATCTTGAGGTACGAGTTCATTTTTGAATCCAGCATCTGCAAAACGAGTATTGTCTGCAATACCAAATTGTGAACGTATCAATACGCCCATTCGCCCAGTGCCTTCTGGCGGATTAACACGCGGAACAACTGTTAAGGTGAGATTCTCACTACGCCCATCTTCATACTCGCGCAAGATAGTCAAAGGCATTTCACGCCCTTCAAAACGGCGAGTTGCTTCTTGCAGGACAACTGTTGGATTTCCTGAACCAGGAATTTTCACACCATCAATATGTGAGATTAGATCGCCAGCCTTTACACCAGCCAAAAATGCGGGCGAATCCTCTTGTACACCTGTAATCTGCACATATCCTGCTTGACTATTAAGATTGGGGGTAATTGTAACCTCATATGTTTCCCCAGTCTTGTTACGGAGCATCGACAAGGCAACTTCTTGTCCTGCATTATCTTCTAGTACATTGTAAAAGGTGATGAAACTCTCGAATCGCTCGCCATTTACCATTTCAACAGCATCGCCGACTTTCACATCTGTTTGGTCAAAGATTGAACCAGCTGGGATAGATACAATTTGACTCAAGCCACCAACTATAGTAGGTAGACCAATGAGTGCTACAATAAAGAATAGAAGCATTGCTGTTGCGAAGTTTGCCAATGCACCAGCTGCCATGAAAAAGATGCGACCAACTGGTGGTGCTTCATTTACTGACATCATATCTTCATCGGAGATTCCGCGATGTCTTAGTTCTTCCCGTTCGGAAATGTATACATCTTCTTCATCATAACGTTCACGAATCGTTTCTCGGTCGCGTTTTGTTTTTTCCTCGCTTGTAGGACCTATCATATCCTCGCCAAGAGGACGTACAAAACCGCCTATAGGCAACCAGTTAATCGTAAATTCAGTTTCACCCCACGTAAATAAACGACCTATACGCGGTGGAAATCCAATTCCAAACTCTAAAACATTTATACCCACAAGTTTTGCTGCAAAGAAATGTCCTAATTCATGAATAATAATTGCTGGGATTAGGATGATTGCAAATGCAACAATAGCTAACAATATATCATTACCAACAGCTGAAACTAGCATTACAGATTACCTCATCTTGGTTTTACTATATGCACATTATAAGGTGCAATCACATTCAATAGCAAGCAATCCTTATTGAATACTATCATTCTATTACATATGCACCTTGACCTGCTGGAGAAGTTCGCAACTCCATATCTTCAGACATATTCTTGAGAAGATTTATTACAACATCAACACTGTCTCTAACACAAATACAATGAACATTAGGACCAGCATCCAATGTGTAACAAACTTGAATCCCCTTTTTTAAACGCCATTCTCGTACAGATTTGATTATATCTAAAGATAATGGATTCCAATAGAATAATGGTGGCTGACTTGTCATCATAACAGCATGCATTAGATTACTATCTTCCTCTACAACTTCTGCGAATTGTTCGAAGTCACGCTGTTGTATAGCTGTCTTGACTTGTTGCAAACGTTGGTCAGCATATCTTACGCGAGTATCTTGGAGAATACTGGTATCGGCTGTGGGATGTCCAGCACTAGACCCCGTTCTCTTGTGTTGTTTGCTCACAATGGCGATGACATCAACTAAGTCCCAGTGATCGTAGTCGAGAAACATTTCAGCATAAGATGTTTCATGACTTTCACCAGCTATCCATTCCACATAACCAGATGGGATAGAACGCGATGCAGACCCTGAGCCTCGCCGTGCAATCATAGAGAGTGATTTTTCTGGAAGTGATTTCCCAAGTGCAGTTATAGAGGCAAGTGTTAAAGCCGCAAAAGAGCTAGCTGATGATGCAATACCCGTACCCATAGGAAAGTTATTTTCGGATTCAATATCGGCGAACGTTCTGATGTCAAATTGTTGTCGTATGATGTCCAAGTGATGGCTCACGCGCTCAATGGCTATTTTCTCAGCAGTACTACCGTTTATAGTTAGTGTGTCACTTTTCAAATCTGGCAACCACGTCACAGTCGTTGTTGTATAAAGGTCACGCAGATTCATACTAATTGACGAATTAGACGCTAAACGTAGATCATGGTTCGTATTTCCCCAGTATTTTATGAATGCAATATTGGAATGTGCGCGTGCAGTTGCTTTGTATTTACCTGACATTTTGACCTCACCTGCTATTCGAATTTGTATCATCATGGAATTAAATCTAGCATTGTTGGACAATATCACTAGACTATAGTATTTGTCTACACCAATACGCGGAGAATAAATGCAAGCACTTTCTGGCTTAATTCGAACAATGCGTCCACATCAATGGACTAAGAACATTCTATTCGTATTTCCAGCAATCATATTTGATGCAAAATTGACAAATATTGATTTGCTGGTGCGTGTAATTATAGCGAGCATACTGCTTATATTAATGTCAGGTACAGTTTATATTATCAATGACTTGCTTGATGTTGAGAATGATAAGCAACACCCTACCAAACGGTTTCGCCCTATCCCATCAGGAGAACTTCCGATTGGTTTTGCTCGATTTGCAGCAGTTATGATTCCAATAGTCACAATTTTTGTATCCCTTCTATTTGACTCAAGTTTAGCTATCATCCTGATTATTTATCTATCGTTGCAAATTTTGTATTCTTTTAGGCTGAAGCATATTGTTTTATTAGACATACTGTCTGTTGCATTTGGTTTTGTTCTACGTGTTATGGCTGGCGGAGTTGTTATAGATGTGACAATCTCCCCATGGTTATACGCATTTACGGGGTTGCTTGCATTATTTTTGGTTGTTGCAAAACGTCGGCAAGAACTCATCAAACTTGGAGATACTGCCAAAAGCACACGACCCATTTTTCAGCATTACAATCTACAACTTTTGGATGAGATTCTGCGAATGGTAACAACCTCAACACTCATTACATATCTTCTCTATACCATTGAAGTCGAAACGATGACTATTCGTGACACTAACCTTGGACTCATCACCGTACCATTTGTGCTATATGGTTTATTTCGTTACCTATATCTTATTCATGTTAAAGAGGAAGGTAGTGCACCTGATGAGGTTCTCTTAAAAGACCGCCCAATTCAGATAACCGTAATTTTGGCAGGTCTTACATTCTTTATTATCTTATATGTTCTGAAACCATATGTCTAATTCTACAAGTGCACCCGGTAAAATTATTCTCTTCGGAGAACATGCAGTTGTTTATGGTATTCCTGCAATTGCAATCCCACTGTCAAGTTTGCGTGTTTATGTAGATTGGATGCAGACTAAAGATGGCAAAATAGAAATTATTGCTCATGATATAAACAACAAATATAAATTTCTTAAACCTGATTTATCTGATTCAGATAATCCACTGACGCGCATTATATCTGCAATTCTGACTCACTTTTCATGCCCTACCCCATCAGCTAGATTTGAAATTAGATCAGAACTTCCTATTGCAAGTGGTCTCGGTAGTGGTGCTGCCGTATCAACAGCGATTGGACGTGCAGTAGCACAATCAATAGGTTATACTATCTCAAATGATGTGCTCAACAACTTTGTTTTTGAAGTTGAAAAAATACATCATGGAACGCCAAGTGGTATCGATAATACAGTAATCGTATATGAACGGGCAATTGAATATCAAAAAGATAAACCTATAAAGCCATTAATCGTCCATACGCCGTTTGTGGTACTTATCGCTGACACAGGTATTTCGGCATTAACTCATGAAGCAGTTGGTGATGTTCGCAAATTATATGAAGCAGATAGACAAAAAACTCAAAAGATATTTGGCTCAATTCAATCAATTGTTACTTCCTCGATAGAATCTATTAAATCTGGTAATTACAGACAATTAGGTCAACTTATGACGCAAAATCATCACTACCTACAGCAGTTAACTGTTTCATCGTCAGAATTGGATACTCTCGTAAATGTTGCAATCGAAAACGGTGCATTAGGAGCTAAGTTATCTGGTGGAGGACGAGGCGGGAATATGATTGCTTTGGTTAACCAGTCTGATGCTGAAAACATACAAAACAAGTTATTAGATGCTGGTGCCCTACGAGTATTTAAAACAACTGTGAGATAACCAATTATGATTGTTTTGCTTAAATTAGGCGGTTCACTAATCACCGATAAAACAAAACCTCAATCATTTCGCCAAGAGGTTCTTAGACAAGTTATCAATGACATCAAAACTATATCACAAAAACAGCCAGATATTCGGTGGGTAATTGGACATGGTAGTGGGTCATTTGGTCACGTAGAAGCAAATAAACATAATACAATTAATGGTGTATCAAGTAGCGAGCAATGGCTAGGCTTTGCTAAAGTTTCACATATTGCTGCGGAGCTGAGTCAACTCGTTTGGTCGGAGTTTATTGCTCATAATCTACCTGTTGTCCGTCTACAACCTTCAGCCTCGATGGTCGCTAGCAATAAGAACATCGAACTAATGTCTGTTAAACCACTTGAACTAGCTATCAATAATGGGGTGATTCCTCTAATACATGGCGATGTTGCATTTGATCAAAGTATCGGTGGCACAATTATATCGACCGAATCTATCTTTCAATTTATTGTACGTTACATTGAAGTTGATAAAGTTATATTACTTGGTGAGGTAGATGGTGTACTAGACTCAAAAAACGAGGTGATAAAGACAATAACACCTCAGTCATTTGACAATTTCCAAGCTAATCTGAGTGGTTCAAAAGGTACGGATGTTACCGGTGGAATGCTTCAGAAGGTATCTGATATGCTAGAGTTAGTATCAGAACAACCACAGTTGCAAGTCATAATTGCAAATGGGAGAATAAGAAATATTCTCACAAAAATTCTGCTTCAACAATCCTCTATAGGAACACAAATAACAAACTGAGCAATCTATGAAGTTATACGGGCATCATATAACAAAGGATACCATCCATATACATCAAACTTGAGATTAGTAATGCCCTCCCTAACCCCAACAATATTCACATACTCACGTATTGGAATAATTAAGGTTTCGTCCATAATAATTGATTGTATTTGTAAGTATTGACTTCGCCTAGTAAATATGTCTCTTTCTTGTGTAGCCTGAGTTATCAACCTATCTAAGTCTTCGTCAAAAAAATTCGTAATCCCATTGGGCGAATTGCTAGAGTAAGTTGTGTTCAAGATAGATGGTTCCAGACCAAAAACATCAAATGATACAAGATCATAAGTTCCAGCTTCTATTCGATTTAGTAAACTATTTAATCCAGGTATCGGATTAATTATTAAATCAACACCAATACTGCGCCATTGGGTGCGAAGAAAATTCCCTACTTGTGGTAATTGGTCCCATGGTGGTATTAGAATTTCTAATTCTAATTTGTCACCATCAAGATCAAGAAACCCATCGTTATCAGTATCAATATATCCTTGACTTTCTAGGAGTTCTATTGCGGAAGAAATATCATAAGAAAATTGATTGACATAACTCGTATGCGAAAATTGCGTACTTTGTGAAAGAGGTGACCATGCAATTGGAGATAAGTTTAGAAAAATCGTATCACTAATCGCTACACGGTTAGTTGCAAGAAGTAATGCACGTCTTACGGCAGGATTGCTGATATGTTGGCGTGTAGTATTAAAATAGAAAACAACCGATTGTCCGGGGATATTCACTGGCAAAACTTGAAGCTCACTATTATTCGTCAAGTTACGACCATCTGATGGATTAATCTTGTCGATAACATCAACTTGTTCGTTAAGAAGTAAATCAATATGTGAGGAAGAGTCAGTGATAATTTGAAATGTCACACGTTCAATTACAGAGCCAACAGGTTTTGAGTAAATTGAAGGAAGCCATGAGTAATCAGGGTTACGTCGTAATTCTATTCTTTCTCCTGGCAAATATTTTTCGAGTATATAGGGACCTGTTCCAACTTGATGATATTGATATCGAATTGGTTCATATAATTCTATAGATGCAGGACTAAGTATCGCTAAGTACGGCTGTGACAAACTATCCAACAACGGTGTGTAAGGCTCGAATAAAGATAGACGAATGGTGAAATCATCTAATATCTCATATCGGCTAAATGCTCCCAACAATAGCCTAGCTCTTTGTGAGTTGATAGTTGGATCAAAAATTCTATCAATATTTGTGGCTACAGATTGTGCATTGAATTGTGTACCGTCATGAAATACAACATCATTTCTCAGATAAAATGTATACTGTAATCCATCGTCGGATATATCCCAAGAAGTTGCTAAACCCGCAATAAAATCACCATCAGCATCCCGATATATCAATGTATCGTATAATTGCCGAAAAATAATGCCTGCCTCAATAGAGTCTGAAGCATGCGGATCTAATATCAAAATATCTGATGTGATGCCATATACTATACATCGCGGATCTTCTGTACATGGAATATCAGATAAAGAATTTGTACACGCACTGATGTATAGAATGGTCACAAATAGTATCGATATTTTACGATAAATACGGTACATTGAATCCTGCTTTTTACCAATATATTGATGCTACAACAGGCTAACTTGTATTTATTACAATGTATAGGGTATTTTGGTGTCCACTTTCGACAATCGTCAAATCATTGCTCCACCAATAGAAGAAGAAGTTTTCCCATATCGGCGTGTATGGAAAAATCTAATTATCCAGATTACAATTATGATTCTTATAACGGTTATAATTGTAATAATAGATACATTTGTTGGCATTCAATTTGAAGATACAATAAATTTCGTTGTAACACTTGTAATTGCTTTAGTGCCTCTATTACTTTGGCTAACGTTTTCTGTGGTAACCGAACGTTTCGTAATTCAACCAAGAAAAAACCTATTATCACTAGCAATTTTGACAGGATTATGTGCATCCGCAATTGGAATTCCCTTAGTAAACAATTTTTTTCAACTTGGTCAATGGATTCCCCTCCAATCAGCCTTTAACAGAATCATAGGATACACATTTACAGTAGGTATAGTAGACACTGGTCTGAAACTTTTAGTATTAAGAGTCATTGCGGTACCAAAAGATGTACGTGTACGTATTGATGCGGTAGCATTTTGTGTAGCTTGTGCAGTTGGCTATACATTTATAGTGAATCTCAATTTGATAGTTAGCATCCGCCCAACCATATCAACAGCAGTAATATATGTGTTCGGAACATATGTGATGCAATTAACATCTAGCCTTATCCTATCGTATGGTGTTTCACAGGTTGTATTTGACAACCCGTTTCCAGTTTTACTGCCTTTTACAGTATTAATAGCTTCATTTATGATTGGCATAATCTCACCTCTGGAATCCGGTTTAACAAGTGGTGGACTAACAATTGATGGTGGCTTTACTCGTCCGCTTTTTGCTGTAGGCTTTTTAATTGCTATGCTTATGATTATTCCTAGTGTGATATTTTTCCTTTATAATGTTGCTGAACGCCGTGAGGAAGAAAGATATTCAAGTAGCGGAATATAATGTCATTAATTGAAGTTGATTTCTCCACAAATGATCAATTGACCCAACGCCAACGGTGGTCATTCTACGGAAGCCTTATCTTAGTAATTGTAGGTGTTTATATAGGATATTCACTTAGAGAATCTGCACTGACTCAAACAGTCTCTTACTCAAATATTGAGGCAGGTATTGTATCGGATTACCCTAGTAGATGGTTGCTTGATGAAGATGGTGATTATGTGTTTCGTATTCGAGATATGTCGAATCGAGGCTTTAAAACATCTATCCAAGTACAAACATTACCTGTTAGCGCAGATATTGTTGAAAGAAACCTTCTAGATCAGTTAACACTTAGTCGTTCACAGTTCCTGATTGATTACAACGTTCTTGGATATAGTGATTTCTTATTGAGAAATGAAATATCATCAATTGCAATGAACTATACTTATGTATCGCGTGATGCAAATCCTTTTTTGGAAGGAATATCGACTGTTGTCATTGGGCTTGATATTCTGACTATTCAGCGCGGACAAGCTCTTGTCATTACCTTTCGAGCAGATTCTAGTATCTACGAACGAGAGTTAGCGACCTTCAATCAGTTCTTAGAGAATTTAAGCTTCTAATATGTCATATATTCAAAAAGCGTTAACGACAGCCGTTTTAATTGTAATTTTAACGACTGGTGGTGAATTACTCTCACAGTCGAATAACACAGTTGATACTGACCGTATCAAACGAGCTACAGTATTTATTTATCAGGTACGAAATCAAAATGATAATCTCATCATTACGTGTGTTACATCAGGAACAATTGTTAGTTATGATGGATTAATCCTTACAAATGCACACAGCACAGTACAGGGGACACGCTGTAATGGCGACGAGTTAATTATCGCCATGACTGTTGACCTTGAAGAACCACCTATCCCTAAATATCGTGCAGAGTTACAACAAGTTGATCAGGGTTTAGATATAGCTCTATTGCAAATAAACAGAGAACTAGATGGACGCTTAATTGCTGAAGGAACATTACCCCCCCTGCCCTTTGTTGATGTAGCGGACTCTTCTACTGTCAACATAGACCAAAATATCACGATTTTTGGATATACCGATGTAGGAAACGACCCTGTTGCAGTTACAAGGGGGACAATCACAGCTTTTATCGCAGAACCCCGTGGTGGTAGTCGTTCTTGGTTCAAAACACGAGCAACAATACCAGGTACGATGTCTGGTGGTGGTGCTTATAACTCAAATGGAGAACTTATTGGAGTACCCACAACTGTTCCAGTTACATTGAGCGATGCAGATATTGGTTGTAAATTCATCGAGGATACAAATCAAGATAATGTTATTAATTCTAATGACCAATGTATACCAGTCGGCGATTTCATAAGCACTATTCGCCCATCTAACTTTGCACAACGATTAATACGAAGTGCTTCACTTGGTATAGATGTTGAAATTTTGACAATTCCAGAGGTGCGCCCCAGTCCAATAGACCCACCTGAATTTTCCCGCCTATTCTTCTCTCCATCAGTTGTCGATGGACTGCCCTCAACAGTTGTTGGAAGTCTACCAGCAAATACAAACAGCTTATATCTATTTTTTGATTATCAAAATATGACACCCGAAACAGTGTATGAAGTTAGAGTTACAAGAGATGGTGTACCCGATCCAACATTTAGTTTACCTCCTGTTCGTTGGAGTGGTGGAGAAAGAGGACTATGGTATGTGGGTAGCCGTGAACAACCATGGGCAAACGGTGTATATGAATTTAGTTTACTGATTAATGGACTCGCAACTGGTAGCCAACGAATTACCATTGGTGGCGGTGTTTCAACTACATCAGCATTCAGCAATATTGTGTTTGGTCTACTTGACTTACAAGGAAATCTATTAGGCAATGGATATGTTTTACCTTCTGGAAGTATTGCATCTGCACGTTTCGTGTATGCAAATATGACCGACGGATTAAATTGGACAACTATTTGGTATTTCAATGATAACGAAGTAGCTCGTAGTGAAGATGTATGGGCGTTTGATGAAAATGGGTCAAATGTTGTCAATTTGAGACCACAAGGTGGATTATTTCCGGGGAAATATCGACTGGAGTTATATATCAACAATGCACTATCTGCGACTGCTGATTTTGTAGTTGCAGGCGCACAAGAAGGACCGCTACCAACGATATTTACCGATATTGCATACACATCGGCGAGTTCACCTTTTGAAGCCCTAAATACAGCTCCTATTTCTTCATTCCCGAATTTAGTTGATACGCTTTATGCACGATTTAATTGGCAACAAATCGCACCAGGGACTCTGTGGACAATCCGATGGTTAGTCGATGATCAATTATTCTTTGAAGATACTAGCCCATGGATTACAACTGAGTCTGGGTCAAACTTCCTTTTATCTTTGGATAATCCACCAGATGGAACATATACTCTGCAATTATTAGTTAACGATTTGCAAATCATAGAAACAACCGCCATTGTAGGTATTGGGCAACTACCAATTGATCGATTTGCAGAAGCCGATGGGGTAACATTTCGTGGTCAACTTGTTGATACAGCCACACAAAAAGGCATTCCTAACGTTACAATTATTTTGATTAGCGAGGATTTCTCGGTGAGTGACTTTGTTTGGAATCAAGAGCAGTTATTTGCGCTTGCTACAACTGATCGTAATGGTAATTTCCAATTTAATCGTACTCTGTCATTAGAAACCCCATATAGTGTTGTCATTGAGGCACAGGGTTATCTCCCCATAGCTGTTGATGGTTTTGAATTAGATAACGAAGTCGAGAATTTACTTGATATTCGTATTGAAATGGTGAGAGATTAGGGATAAAGATGCCAACCAAACAAAGACTTGATGTACTACTCGTGGAAAGACAGCTTGTTCCTAGCCGTTCAAAAGCATCTGCTATGATTATGGCTGCAGAAGTTTTTGTAAATGGACAAATGATTGATAAGCCCGGAACCCGAGTGTCATATGATGCGGATATCGCACTTAAAGCTAAACCTAAGTATGTTGGACGTGGTGGTCTCAAATTAGAAGGTGCTTTAGAAGTCTTTGACATACAAGTTAAGGGAGTAATATGCGCCGATGTGGGAGCAAGTACAGGCGGATTTACAGATTACCTTCTCCAAAATGGAGCAGAGCGAGTATATGCTATTGATGTCGGGCACGGCATCATTGATTATCGGTTGCGAATTGATGATAGAGTCATTCTAATGGAAAAAACCAACGCTCGATATATTGACCAATTGGATGAGCCGGTAGAACTGGTTGTTATCGATGTTTCCTTTATCTCACTAAAATTAATTCTCCCACAAGTAAAACAGTGGTTAACAAACCAAGCTAATGTTGTTGCATTAGTCAAACCTCAATTTGAGGCAGGTCGAGATGATATTGGCAAAGGTGGTATTGTAAGAGATAGCGATGTTCGTCGTCGGGTTCTACTCGATATACCACAGTTCGCTATAGAAGTGGGATTCAACATTGTGGACATTATAAGTTCACCAATCACAGGACAGAAAGGCAATGTTGAATACTTGATGTGGTTATCATGGGGTACTCAAGATCAAGGTTTAGAATCACTACAAGATAAAGTCAACTTAATAGTTGATGATGAAATTTAAATTCCCCTATTACGGTACAGTAGAATCTATGATAATGATGATTATCAGATGTTTGGAGATATATCGGTAATGAAATTAGAAAATATTCGTAACTTTTGTATCATCGCACATGTTGACCATGGCAAAAGTACACTCGCAGATAGACTATTAGAACTCACGAAAACAGTCAGTGCAAGAGAAATGCAAGAGCAATTATTGGACAGTATGGCACTTGAACGAGAACGAGGTGTCACAATTAAAGCTTCTGCGGTGAGAATGGTATATGAGTCACAGAATGGTGAGGATTACATCATCAACCTTATTGACACACCCGGTCATGTTGATTTTACCTATGAAGTAAGCCGCGCATTGCAAGCATGTGAAGGGGCAATATTGGTTGTTGATGCAAGTCAGGGAATTGAAGCGCAAACACTAACGAATGTATATCTAGCACTTGAACAAGACCTAGAAATTATCCCCGTCATCAATAAGATTGACTTACCTGCTGCACAACCCGATGATGTTGCTCAAGAAGTTGAAGACCTTCTAGGAACACCAGCCGAAGATATTTTACGTATATCAGCAAAAAACGGTCTTGGTGTGGAAGATGTCTTAGAACAAGTTATTCGAGAAGTTCCACCACCGTCTACTACTCCTGATGAGCCTATACGCGCACTTGTGTTTGACTCACATTATGACGTATATAAAGGTGTTATCGCATATGTGCGTGTTGTTGATGGGACAATCAAAAAACGTGATATGTTACGTCTATTCGCCACGAATGCAAAATTTGAGCCTGTAGAGATTGGCGTTTTTGACCCAGTGATGCGTACAGTAGAAGAACTTAAACCAGGAGAAGTTGGATACATAGCAACAGGGCTGAAAACTGTCCAAGAATGCCGTGTTGGTGATACGGTTACACTCGCATCGCACGGAACAGAAAATGCTCTACCGGGGTATGAAAAAGTCAAGCCTATGGTATACGCGGGGATTTATCCAACAAACAATGATGATTACCCTGAACTACGTGATGCACTAGATAAACTACAGCTGAATGATGCGTCTCTTGTCTATCAACCAGAAACTTCTCAAGCATTGAACTTCGGCTTTCGTGTGGGATTCCTCGGACTTTTCCATATGGAAATCATTCAAGAACGTTTAGAAAGAGAATATGACTTAGATATTCTTGCAACTGCACCTAGTGTAGAGTATAGAGTTGTAATGAAAGATGGAGAAACGACAACTATTGATAGCCCTGCCCTACTGCCCGAAGAAAATTTGATTGCTGAAATACATGAACCATGGATGGAGATTCAAATTTATGCTCCGCAAACTTATATTGGTTCAATAATGGATCTTGTCATCAATAAACGTGGACTTTATACAACAACCGAATACTTGGATGCCACACGGGTTATTCTGAAGTTCGAGATCCCCCTTTCAGAGATAATCATTGATTTCTATGACAAGCTTAAAAGCGTTACACAGGGATATGCAAGCCTCGACTATCAATTTATTGAATACCGTTCAGGTGATCTTGTAAAAGTTGAGGTATTGGTTAATGACGATGCTGTTGACGCTTTGGCAATGATTTGTCATCGTGACGATGCGTATCATCGTGGACAACGGCTTGTTACACGACTTAAGGAACTGATACCACGCCAGATGTTTGTTGTTCCCGTACAAGCAGCAATTGGTAAACGGGTTATATCACGCGCCAATGTGAAAGCAATTCGTAAAGATGTCTTGGCAAAGTGCTATGGTGGCGATGTAACTCGTAAGAAGAAACTACTTGAGAAGCAGAAAAAGGGTAAAAAACGCATGAAGATGATTGGTTCAGTAGAAGTGCCACAAGAAGCCTTTATGGCACTTCTGAGTTTGGATGACTAACTCAATACAGACTGACTGAACACATCAATTTCTGCTTCACTAATGAGCGTTCTTATTGGATACGACGGAACGCTCATATCTCCACCTACTATAGATATGATTTGCTCAACTTCTAAACCCACTTTATCTGCGTCAGAAACTAATTGTTCTAAATATTCATCTACTGTATTTGTAATGAGTATGGTTGGATGACCTGTATCATATGATCCTATAATACGATTAGCAGGTGTCGAACCAGTAATATTCTCGAAGACAACAGGATATTGCAAGAGATACCCAACCAGTGTGCCGAGTGAGATTGAGCCTGACTTTGCCAATATATAGTCATACTGATAGTTTTCAGCATCAACTTTTATAGCAGTTGCTATCTCCAAAAGTAGCTGTGGATAGGATGGTAAGTATTCAAGTGAATACTTGACTGTCTTGATACCTTGTACATCCTCGAAGTTCCCAAATTGAATTAAACCTGCTTTATACAAAGATTGAAGTATCATTCAGTTCTCTGTTCTAGTTGTCTCTGTATACTTTCGAGATAAGTGTCTGTCAAATCAACCATCAACTCATTTGATTCAACAATTGGAACATCTATTGTAGGTTTATCTGATGCGTATAACATAAGGGATTTACGATTTATTGTTCCACCAACTTCAAGTACAACATCTGCACACAGAAATGGCACAAAAGGAGGGTTTTGAAGGTAAAAAGCCAAATCAGACTGAAGTGTCACTGTAAGAGCATCAATAGTAAAACTTATATCATCGGCAAGTATAGTATAATTCGTTCCACTAAATGGCCCATGCAAAATACTGAGTCCCCTCCCTTTAACAAAGGCAATTGATCGTTCAAGCGCAACAATACCTGCCGCACCAGTAGCAAGATAGGATGCAAGGTCAAACATAAATAGTCCTGCATAAGGTAGTGTGGATTGGACAATTGCTTTACTCAATGGGAAGAAGGGTTCATCATATCTCTGTATAGGTAAAGGTAGCCTTTGTAAAGATGGTTTCAGCCAAACACCTACTCTACGTTCTTCTGGTAAATCACATACACTATTATAGAAGTTATTCCATGACATCAAATTTTTCTTTCAATAGTCTCCATAAAGTTGAGAGTCCCCACCGAGGCATCCAATCTCTTGCTAGGTCTGAGCGAGCACCGAAGCCATATACACGGAATTTCGGATTTTCCATATCCTTCAGTGCAACTGTTACAACACTCCCTTGTTCAACATCAGCATTCTCATTTATTTCTGGATAACTCATTATCACGATCACTGCATATACATCTGTTTTTAGTAGATTTTCTTTTGCTATATCAATCGCACAGTCTTTTAATGATATGGATGAATTAATTTGATATTGTTTGTAGGCATCATCAGGGTGTTCCATCGTTGATGATATGATGTGAGATTCATCACGAAGCCGAGCCGAAATTGCACCTACAAGCCCTGCCTCTATTACATGCAATTTCACATTATGCTTAGTTAGTTGAGAAACTACAATATCTTCCAGTGTATCAGAATCTGAACCATAGACGTGTGAGCTAACTCGCTCCATTACTTGAGTTTGCATTTCATCAAGCATATGTAATGCATCTTCTCTGGAATCAGCTTTCGCAGTGATTCGTATATCAACACTTCCATGATGTGCAGCAAGCCCAACTGTTGGATTATGATTACTGAGAATTTCTTTACCTAACATGTCATCCAGTGAACTTTCACCAATACCCGCTGTTTTCAAGATACGAGCAATAATTGTCCCCAAAGAATATTGCTCTAATAAATAAGGAATCACTGCCGAATTCATTAGATACTTCATCTCTCTAGGAACACCCGGCAAACTAATAACTGTTCCACGTTCTGTTTCAACAATAAAGCTTGGTGCTGTACCAACAGGATTTTCGATAAGTTTTGCGCCATCCGGCAAATATGCTTGCTGACTATTGTTCTCTGTCATGGTTACGCCAAAGCCACGAAAACGTTCTGCAATCGTATCATATAAAAATTGATGAAATACAAGTTCTCGGTTGGTTGCTTTCGCAATGCCCTGCCGTGTCATATCATCGACTGTAGGACCTAAACCACCACATGTGATAACAATTTCAGCACGATTTAGTGCAAGATCAATTGCATCGCTAATCCGTTGTAAATTATCGCCGACGGTCGTCATGTAGTACACATTTACACCGATATCTCTTAGAGTACGTGCCATAAAAACAGAATTCGTATCTGTAATTTCTCCAAGAAGAAGTTCCGTTCCTATTGCAACTAGTTCTGCGTTAAGATTATCTGACATTGACACCTCTTTAGATTTCGCACTTAATTAATTTATTGTAGAATATCACAAGATTGGTTTTGTCAAATTCCTAAATTGGAGATATAATCCATCTACAAAAACAAATTACTGTCAAGTAAAATGTTTGTGCATATTTACCAATTTTTGATTAGATGAATATATTTTAATGGAGGTTCTTGTGGCTAGTGTCACTTTTGATCATGTTTATAAACGTTATGGTGATGTTACTGTCGTCTCCGATTTAAACATTGCTGTAGAAGACAAAGAGTTCCTTGTCTTTGTTGGTCCATCCGGGTGTGGCAAATCCACGAGTTTACGAATGCTCGCTGGTCTAGAAGAAATCAGTGATGGTCAAATTTTAATTGGCGATCGTGTTGTTAACAATGTGGCACCAAAAGATCGTGATGTTGCGATGGTATTCCAAAGTTATGCGCTTTACCCGCATATGACCGTTTACGATAATATGGCATTTGGTCTCAAGCTACGCAAAACACCAAAGAAAATTATCGACGAACGTGTACAAGAAGCTGCGCGTGAATTAGGTATTGACCATTTACTTGATCGTCGCCCTCGTCAGCTGTCTGGTGGTCAACGTCAACGTGTTGCTGTAGGTCGTGCAATTGTCCGTGAACCAGCTGTATTCTTGATGGATGAGCCTCTGTCCAATCTCGATGCAAAACTGCGTGTAGAAGCTCGCTCATTCATCAGCAAGCTCCATCAACGTCTTGAAACAACCTTCATCTATGTAACACATGATCAGGTTGAAGCAATGACAATGGGTACTCGTATTTGTGTGTTAAATGCGGGACAACTTCAGCAGATTGATTCACCATACAACCTCTATCACAATCCACGCAATGTATTCGTTGCTGGTTTTATTGGTAGTCCTTCCATGAATTTCTTTGATGCGACCCTCAAGCCAGACGGCGATAACTTACAAGTCGATACAGGTGCATTTACACTACGCATTCCAGCAAGTAAAGCTGGTCCATACAAAAGCCACGCTGGTTCCGAGGTAATCTTGGGTGTTCGTCCAGAAGACATTCACGACACAAACTATTTACCACAGGGCATTACACCAGCAAATGTTGATGCAAATGTAGAAGTTATCGAACAAATGGGTAATGAAATGATTATCTATCTTGAGTCAAATGGGCGTTCATTTATTGCACGTACCGACCCACGTACGGATGCTCAAGTTGGTGGCGGTCTTGGTGTAACATTTAATCTCGATAATGTTCATATCTTTGACAAGAACACTGAATTGTCTCTGGCATATGAATCTAAACAAGAAGAAGCACAAAAAGCCTAGTTTATAGATCTAGTAAGAAAATAAAAAGAGCCAGTCATGGCTCTTTTTATTTTACATAATGGGTCTGAATTTATACCCATATACAATCATTCCACGTGACCCATCTGTCCTGAGTTTACGTGTTACCATTTCGACTCTGTCACCAATAGAGACTTCACCATCGACATCTGTCAATTGAGCTGTAACTCGTGCTCCATTTTCAAGTTCAACAATTGCCAAAAGGTATGGGGCAACAGCTTCAAATTCATGGGGTATCTCTTGTAACATTGTATAGCTGTATATTATGCCACGCATTACATTGGTATTTTGCTCTTGGTTGGACACAATATCAGTTGATTTGTCCATATAACTTATGCCACATCAGCTTTGGTTACGGCAACAGTCGAACGAGTCGGTTTTCTATCCGGCAATTTCATAGGAGTGGATTCTGATTTACGCTCAACTTTATTTTGAACAATCCCTTCCAGTCGATAGCGTAAGTTATTATTTCTCCAGTATTTAGCTACCTGCATATTATATCCTCTCTGAATCTCATTTGTGTCTTTTTTCTCAATACGGTAATTGTAGAGATATTCAGCTATCAAAACCTATCTTGATACACTATATAACTTACAAATCCCATCATATTAGCGCGCATCAATTCCCAAAATGTGAGTAACAACGGTACTTCCGAGACCACCCATATTTTGAATGAGAGCATGATGAGCACCAGCAACTTGATTATCATCTGCTTCTTGCCTGAGCTGAATAACAGCTTCTACAGCCTGATATATTCCTGTTGCACCGCTCGGATTACCACGGCTTTTTAGTCCACCCAATGTACTTATAGGCAACTTACCAGTCAAACTGATGTCCTCACCTCCATTAGTTGCATATGTCCACCCATAACCTATTTCAGCAAAACCCATTGCTTCAAGTGAAAGAGCCGTCAAAATAGTGTAGGCATCATGCAATTCAGCTAAATCAATATCAACTAAATCAAGTTTTGCCTGTGTCATCGCTTTCTGAGCAGACTTCGTTACAGCTGATAATTGTAATGGATAATCACGCTCGTGAACCATCAAGTTATCTGTGGCAACTGCGCTACCATAAATTTGAACAGGTTTGGCTACCATATCCGATGCCTTATCACCTGCGACTAGTACAACCGCTGCTGCACCGTCACCATCAGGCGCACTATCAAACAAACTAACAGGCTCAGCTATCATTGGTGCTTTACCAAATGCACCCTCGCGCAATTGATTTCGATACATAGCATACGCACTTCGTGAGCCGTTACGATGAGCATTGACACTGAAGCCTTCAAATTGGGCAAGCTCAATACCATACTCATACATATATCGTCTCATCAATAAACCAGCCATCGCAGTTAATGTTGCACCATTCACGGTTTCAAAATCAGCATCTAATCCGATGCTACGAGCAGATGTTCGTGCATTACCAACCACATCTGTCGCTTTTTCAACACCAATGACCAATGCAGACTTAACTTCGCCTGAAGCAACTGCCAGATAACCAGTTCTCAATGCCACACCACCGGAGGCATCACCAGCTTCACATGTATACGATTCAACACCTTGCAAGTTGAGATAGTCAGCTGTCAGCGCACCAATCTGAGTCTGCTGATTGTAAGTCGCGCCATAAGCATTTCCAACATAAATGGCATCAACTGTATTCAATCCAGCATCATTAAGAGCAAGTACACCAGCTTCTGAGGCAAGTTCGCGTAGGCTTTTACCCCAGCTTTCACCAACAGGTATCATACCCGCACCAATAATTGAAACTTTACTCATGATTATTCCTTTAGTTTTCCTCGATAGCGTGTGTATACAGCGTAATCTATATGTGTCCGTCTTTGAATATAATCCTGAGTTGTCGGAATACCATTGGGTTTCTGATTAATTCGGTCTGTAACTTGCAAATCAAAAGCATCAGACCCTGCCCCACTCCCATACGACACCATTAGAATACGATCTCCAGGCTTTGCAATATCAAGAACTGCCGTTAAACCAATCATGCAAGAGCCAGAGTAAACGTTCCCAATATCATTAGCTAGTAACCCTGTTTCAATTTGCTCTGGCTTAAATCCAAGCATTTTAGCGGCACGAGATGGAAACTTAACATTCGGTTGATGGAATACCGCATATTTATAATCTTCTGGTGTTGTTCCCATCATATCCATCAATGTAGATGCAGAGCTTAGCGTATGGGCAAAATATGCAGGTTCCCCCGTAAACCGATCACCATGGCTTGGGTAGGATTCCCCTGCACGTCTCCAAAAGTCAGGTGTGTCAGTCACATAACTATAACTACCCTGATATATAGCATATGCTTCATCAGCTGGACCAATTACAAATGCCGCTCCTCCAGATGCAGCAGTATATTCAAGCGCATCTCCAGGTCTTCCTTGAGCAGTGTCCATGCCAATACTCAATGTATAAGTTCCCATACCACTACCAACGATTCCAATAGATGCTTGTACAGCTTCAGTACCGGCTTTGCATGCAAATTCCCAATCAGCAGCTTGAATATTGGGTGATGTACCGATACTTTCAGCAACAATGGTACTAGTAGGCTTCACAGCATAGGGATGACTCTCGCTCCCAACCCATACAGCCCGAATTTGTTGGGGATTAACTTCAGCTATAGCAATAGCATTACGTGCCGCCTCAATAGACATTGTAACAACATCCTCATCAACACCGGCAACTGCTTTTTCCTTAACAGGACTTCCGCCTAAACCGTTTGTCCAGACTTTTGAAATCTCTGAACCGGGCAACCGATATCGTGGTATATATGCCCCATACCCTACAATTCCAACCTGTCGATCTGAACGCATCAGCCAATTTTCATTATTCATGATGTCGCATAACCTCACCATAGGATTTAACTAGTTGTTTCGCACGTTCTAAGCGAATATTTTTCTCTGCAATCATACGTTGTGTGATTGTAGGTACAAGTGATGCGTGTGCCCCTGCTGCTACAGCTAGTTGCCTCGCGTGCATTCGCATATGTCCCTGTTGGATTCCATCAGTAGCCAGTGCGCGTATTGCCGCAAAGTTCTGGGCCAGCCCTACTGTTGCTGAAATTTCGGCAAGTTCGCGTGCTGTAGATATGCCTAAAATTTGTAAAGCGGTTTGAGAATTTGCGTGGACACGTGTTGCTCCGCCAACAACGCCAACTGCAAGTGGCAGTTCAATTTTTCCATGTAGGTTACCATTCTTGTCCTTTGTCCACTTAGTGAGGCTTGTGTAATTGCCACTACGTGCAGCATAGGCATGTGCGCCAGCTTCTACTGCTCTCCAATCATTTCCAGTAGCTACAAGAACTGCATCAATTCCATTCAAAATGCCTTTGTTGTGCGTAGTGGCACGATATGGATCAATCTCTGCAAATACACCCGCTTCGATAATTGAATCGACTACTTCTTCACCAGATAAGCTATCTGTAGCCAGAGACTCTTTTAAAACAATACCTTCGGCATATGCTTTGCGTTTATCTGTAAGGTTACTCAATATACGTAAGTTGACTCGTCCATCGGTTATCTCTTCGATGTAGGGTGAAATGAACTCTACAGCTGTATTTATAGCATTTGCGCCCATTGCGTCTTGTGTGTTGTACAACAGATGAAGTACAACCATATTACCAATTGCCGTATCATTGAAAATTCTCACTTCAATATCAACTGCCCCACCACCACGCTTGACAATGCTACCGCCAACCGAGTTTGCTTTTTCAAGAATATCTTCTCGATGTGCATACAGTATGTTTTTCACATTTTCTGCATTGTGAATATCAACTATTTGTATTTGCCCAATCATAACAGGCTCATCGCTATGTGCTTGGAAGCCTCCCCCTTCTCTAAAAAGTTTTCCAGCAAAACTGCATGCAGCAACAATCGAAGGTTCTTCTACTACCATAGGTATGAGATAGTCCTGGTTGTTAATCGTGAAGTTAGTGGCTATTGCGAAGGGTAAGCTATGAAGACCAATAACATTTTCAATCATGTTATTAGCTTGTTCGATTTTGAGACCTGAGTTATTCAAAGCTTCGATTTGATCATCAGATAGACCACTCCAATCTTGAATAATTCTTTGTCTCTCCTGTATAGTTTTCTTATAGAATTTGGATAGTTTTGAGCTTTTTTGTGTTTTCATGAGTAAACTATATCAGCTTGGCACTTTCAAAATCTATCAGTTGTGGTTATTTTCACAAATCTTATATTAAGCTCATAAATAAGCGGATGTTAAATGACTATACGAAGAAAAATTATTGTACTTATAGCATTTTTACTTATACTACAAGTATCAGCTGATGATACCATCCGCAGAATTCGTGTACCAATCTTAATGTACCACTATGTTAGCCCTTTACCGCCAGAAGCCGACAGTATTCGTGAAGGTCTTACAGTAAGCCCGGCAACATTTCGAGAACATATTGAATTTCTCGCAAATGATGGTTATGTTTCAATATCACTATACGAAATTCACGAAGCACTTATAAATGGTAAATCATTGCCATCAAAACCTATCATCCTCACATTTGATGATAGTTATATTGACCATTACACTTATGTCTTCCCGATACTTCAAGAATTTGATTTCACGGGTACATTCTTCGTCATTACAGATTTTTCTGACAACCAAAACCCTAATCATATGACATGGGAACAAATCACAGAAATGTCAAATTCAGGTATGGATATGCAATCGCACACCAAATCGCATAGCACACTCGTGGACAGAAGCTACGATTTTCTAGTCTGGGAAATCATTGGAAGCATCGAAACTATACAATCACACACTGGAGAGCGACCAGATATATTTTCCTATCCAGTCGGCAAATATGATGAAGAAACGCTAAATACGTTACAGACAACAAGCATAATACGCGCAGTAACAACAGAATATGGAACATACCATACACTGCATGATGCATTATTATCTCCACGCCTGAGAATTACTGGTGAGATGGGCGTTGCTGGGTTAAGAAATCTACTAGATACAGCCCCTTAAATCAAAAGAGTCCATCTATATTAATGGACTCTTCCAAATATCTACAAAATAGATGCTTAGTCAGGCAGAATACGTGTATCCATAAATGCATCTAGCCAAATCACAAATACCAATCCAATTGGAACTGCGGTAAAGGCAAAGTAAAGAATACCGTACTCTTGAATACTAACGCCTTGTGGAGCTTCAATTGAGCTAAACAAGGGTAGCATATCAAAGCCGACTGTAATTGTGCCCAAACCGACCAAAAAACCAAGTCCCATTGACACAACCCATACAATGATTCTACGAACTGTAAGGCTTGACATACTGTTCTCCATAATCAATAAAACAAATACAGTTTGATTTTACCTCGATTGTGAATTGTTTTGCAAGTAATGTTTTCAACCTCAGCATCGCCTCGTACAAACAAGTTATACATTGTTAAACCCTTATCCTGCTGATAAACTGTTCATAATATTCTGAAAATATATAACAAACATCGCAGTACACTGATGAAAGTTTGGAGTAAATTGTGGCAGACCTATTTGACAAAGTTTCTGGATTCACAGCAGCTAAAGAAGCTATGGAAATGGGAATATACCCGTTTTTCAGGGCACTCAGTGATTCCGAAGGTACAACAGCAACCTTTGAAGGCAAAGATGTCGTTATGCTCGGTTCTAATAACTATTTGGGCTTAACAACTGACCAACGTGTTCGCCAAGCAGCCATCGACGCAACCAATCGCTATGGGACAAGCGTAACCGGTTCCCGATTTTTAAACGGAACACTTGAACTACATCTTGAAGCGGATCGCAGACTAGCGCAATTCGTTGGTAAAGAGGCTGCCCTAGTGTTTTCAACAGGTTATCAAACAAACCTTGGAACAGTCTCCGCATTATTAGGGAAAAATGATTACGCGATACTGGATAAAGATGCACATGCTTGCGTAGTTGACGGTGTGGCGATGTCACGGGGTACAATGAAGCGTTTCAAACACAACGATATGAACGATTTGGAGCGTGTATTAAAATCCATACCAGAAGGTTCTGGCAAGCTTGTTGTAATCGATGGTGTGTATAGCATGGGTGGCGATTTTGCACCATTGCCACAACTAGTAGAGATATGCAAAAAATATGGAGCCCGTATCCTTGTTGATGATGCTCATGGCATCGGTGTCGCAGGTGGCGGACGCGGAACAGCAGCACACTTTGGACTGACTGATCAGGTTGACCTCATCATGGGTACATTTAGCAAGAGTTTCGCCTCAATTGGCGGATTTATAGCAGGTTCAGCTGATGTCATTCACTATATTCAACATCATGCTCGTTCATTAATTTTCTCAGCCGCATTACCAGCACCAAATCTTGCAGCAGTAATTGCGGCACTAGACATCATTGAGAGCGAACCAGACCATGTCCAACGTGTATGGAAAAATGCTGAATACATGCGACAAGGATTGAAAGATATAGGATACAATACCCTCGAAAGTCAAACGCCTATCATACCGATATTAATTGGTGAACAGTTTCGAACAGGACTTGCTTGGATGGCATTAATCGAAGAGGGTGTATATACCAACCCTGTAATTCCACCTGCCACCCCCCCCAATCAAGCACTACTGAGAACCAGTTACACGGCAACACATACACAAGAACATCTTGACCGTGCATTGCAAGCCTTTGAAACAGTAGGCAAAAACCTTGACTTAATTCCTACACCAGAAACAGCTTAGATAACAATACATCATTGGGTGTAATTATTTTATTGATTGCACCCTTCGTCTCGTCTTATCTGGAAATACCCAATCCAATACGTCCACGCTCTACATCCACAGATAAAACAATCACTTTCAAAATATCACCGACTTGTGGTGCAAAATCACTTGGAATTTTACTAGAGTGCAACAATCCATCTTGTTTCACCCCAATATCAATAAATGCGCCAAAATCTACCACATTCCTAACTGTACCCTGAAGCTCCAATCCTTCAGTCAAATCTTCCATTTTCAAAACACGACTACGCAATACAGGCAGAGGGATATCTTCACGAGGGTCACGCCCCGGCTTTGTTATTTGCTCCAACACATCTTGAATAGTAAATAAGCCAACTTCAAGTTCCTCAGTAAGCGTTGCCATAGAATAATCCCGAGTGAAATTACTTATCATCTTCTCCCTCTCCATCTCAGCTGAATTATCATCAACACCTGCTATTTCAAGAATTTGCAAAGCTACATCATAGCTTTCAGGATGAATGGCACTACTATCAAGCCATAAATCGCCATCACGAATGCGCAAGAATCCAGCACATTGCTCAAATGTCTTATATCCAAGCCCTGAAATCGCCAGAAGGTGTTGTCGATTTTGGAAACGACCATTCTTTTCACGATGTTCAACAACTTTCATGGCTAATGCTTGCGATATGCCAGCAACATAGCTTAATAAAGCCACAGAACTAGTATTCAAATCAACACCAACTTGATTAACAACAGTCTCAACAACCCAAGCCAAAGCATCAGATAGTTTTCTTTGATCAATATCATGTTGATATAAACCTACACCAATACTTCTAGGGTCTATTTTTACAAGCTCAGCCAACGGGTCTTGTAACCGCCTCGCAATTGAGACCGCTCCTCGTAATGTAACATCAAGGTCTGGCAATTCATCGCGCGCCAACTCTGATGCACTATAAACACTTGCACCCGCTTCATTAACAATCAAATATTGGACTGAGCCAACTGTTTCAATTACTTCAGCAACAAGTAGTTCTGTCTCACGAGATGCTGTACCATTTCCGATAGCAATAAGCTTGACTTGGTATTTCTTAATCAATTGTCCTAAACTATCTAACGCTTCAACAGAGCGTTTCTGTGGGGGATTAGGATAAATCGTACTTGTCTCTAAAACTTGCCCCAGATCATCCACAACAGCTACCTTACAACCTGTACGAAACCCCGGATCAATTCCCATAACAACAACATCAGGAATAGGAGGTTGCAATAATAAACCTCGCAAGTTATTCGTAAAAACCTCAATTGCATGTTCATGAGCTTGTTCAGTTAAATCACTACGAATAAAACGCTCAGTAGCAGGTAGCAATAATCTTTTGCCTGAATCAGCAATCGCTAAGTCCAACTGCTCAAGCCACGGACCTTGATGCGATCGACGATACTTCTGTCGTACAATGGGTAACCAATCACGTTCGGCAATGTTGATACGAACACGAATCACTTTCTCTGATTCCCCACGATTAAGTGCCAATATTTGATAGGGTTTAATCCACTTAATGCGCGTCGAAAACTCATAGTACGAACGAAACACCCCCTTCTCATCATCAGCAGATTTAATTATAGCGGATGAAACATTACCCCATTCCATGGCTTTCTGTCTAACTCGTTGGCGAATCTCAGTATCATTAGCAATCACTTGAGCAACAATATCTCGAACCCCTGACAAAACATCTTCCGTTGTAGGATAGGCATCACATAGATAACGCTTTGCCTCAGACAATAAATCTCCCCTGCTCCCACGTAGAAGCTTATCCGCTAAGGGTTTCAATCCTGCATCAATTGCTTTTGTAGCACGAGTTTTTCGCTTAACTTTATAGGGTTGATATAAATCCTCTAATTCTACAAGTGTATCCGCAGAGAGTAATTGCTGGTGCAACTCTTTCGTCAGATTACCCTGTTTTTCAATGATTGAAATTACTTGTATACGTCGTGTATCAACAGCCTGATAATAATCATACTTTTGCTCAATTTGTCTGAGTTGCAATTCATCCAGACTAAATGTCATTTCTTTGCGATACCGTGCGATAAAGGGAATGGTATTGCCATCAGACAACAACTGCACAGCAGACTCCACTTGTCGAGATTGGAGATTAAGTTCTTGAGCGATTCTTTTGGTGTAAGACATATTCTTTTGCTCTGGTTTATGTATAAAACATGATAAAGAATATACTATAGATATATGAAATAAAAGCTTGACACAATCTATTAGTCATATATGAAAATCAAACCGAGTGAGTACTATAAGATGTATATATTAGTTGTTGATGATTCCCCAACAATCCGTGCCATTACAGAAACTAGCCTAAGTGAATTAGATTACAACGTAACTGCAGTCGAAGATGCCAACGAAGCTCTTTCAACATTAGACCAGCTTCCTATTCAATTGGTCATACTAGATTGGATGATGCCGGGGATGGATGGAATTGAATTGGCTTCAATTATCAGAGACCGGTTTACAGATCGATACATTTATATCATCATGCTCACTGCCCGCGATGGCATCAACGATATGGTACTGGGTTTAGAATCTGGTGTCGATGACTTTATGATTAAACCATTTGACAAACGTGAACTCAACGCACGTATCAAAATTGGACGACGAATAATCGAACTTGAAAATCAGCTACGTGACAATTTGGACAAAATGAACCAATCAGAACAGGAATGGTCAGCTACAACAGAGGCAATTCCACAACTTATTTGCCTACTAGATGCAGAGTCAAATGTTATTCGTAGTAACGGTACAATTAGCGGATGGCAGTTAGCACGTACAGATGAACTATCAGGTCGTAAGTTACACAATTTACTACGTCGCATATTTCCAGAGTTTGCAACACAAATTCGCCAAAGTTGGAATGATGCAAGAGACCAGTTAACAAATGGTCGTAGCTACACGTTTGATGGAACTGACACAACAACACAACGGTATTTTTACGTTCAATATGAACCAATAGGAGATACAATTTCTGCGGAAGATAGCTTCGCAGCAATTAGTATCCAAGATGTTACCCACCAAAAACAGATGGAACTCGAACTAGTCACCGCCAAGCAAATGGTAGAAGAAGAACATCAGAAGTCTGAGCGATTATTACTGAATATATTACCTAAACGTATCGCAGAGCAACTGAAACGAAACGAAGCAACCATAGCAGAAAGCTTCGATGAAGTTTCAGTTTTGTTTGCTGACATTGTTGGTTTCACCCAATTATCCCGCAATACACCACCCCATAAGCTTGTTGCACTTCTCAATACAATTTTCTCACGATTTGACCAACTTGCAATCAACCATAACCTTGAGAAAATCAAAACGATTGGCGATGCTTACCTTGTTGTTGGTGGGCTTTCCGTTGCCAACCCAACCCATACACAGTCTATCATTCAAATGGGAATCGATATGAATCATGCCATACAAGAAGTCAACGAAAAATGGAATCACAGTTTATCAATACGAATTGGAATTGATTGTGGGGCTGTTGTTGCTGGTGTTATCGGACGTAACAAATTCATCTACGATTTATGGGGAGATACAGTCAATACAGCAAGCCGTATGGAATCATCAGGTATTGAAGGTTATCTACAAGTTACAGAATCTGTATATCAAAAATGTCAAAGTAACTTCCAATTTGAAAAACGAGGTTCTATCGAGGTTAAGGGAATTGGAGAAACAATAACATACATACTTAACAGCAATGACACAGCAGTGGGCTTGTAATCTAACCCACTGCTATCAATTTTACGCCCTACTCAGCTTCAACAACTTCCTCATCAAGTTCCGAAGATACAAATACAAATTGAGGTTCACCAGCACTACCCGCAATTGCAAGAAAATAATGCCGATTACCACCAAATACAACATCCTCAAGCTCGACAGTTACAGTACCATCTTCTTGTTCTAAGCGAATATCACTAGTTTGAGCAAGTAAATCAAAACTGATAAAGCCATCACTATCAGGCCCCCAAAATCCCGGATAACCTAAATATCGAATCAGCTCAACATCATTCACAAGTACATTAACGGGGTCATAGTTAGGTAAAGCATGAAAAACGCTCAAGCGTGATTGAAACAAATCCAAGGAACTGTAGTCCTCCGCAAGCATCTGCAACGATAATGTTTCCTTACTCACTTCTCCAATTGCAGCAAATGTAAACCACTCACCTGCAGTCAGATCAAGTTCAGCTTCTAGTACAGCATCTTCTAATTCGCCATCTGCTGGAACTATTGCTAGCGAGTATGTGTTTGGTTCAAGTTTTATCCAATCACTTATATCAGAGAAACTAAAGGTCTGTTGCAGAACCAGTGTATCACCTTCATTAATATACACATCTACGTCCCCAGCATCAGAAGATAGATGAGCAACCCGAATATTGCCATTATCGTTACTATCTTGAGCAAAGCTCACACCAACCATTATAAAAACAACAAACAAAACCAACCCTATTCTACGCATCATAGTCAATCCTCCATTGCATATGTAAGCCTAAACGCAATCCTAAACACAACTGAAGAAAAAATAAATACACCTTTTGTATAAGGCAAAATAACCTTATATAACGATCAGATTACCATTACCCTCAATAACTTCACCTACAATATAAGCAAGCTCCCCTTTGTCCGTCAGGTCTAAAAGTAGACTATCCGCGACTTCAGATGAAACTACCATTAACAATCCACCGGATGTTTGTGGGTCAAATAACAAATTCTGTTCATATTCAGCAAACTCACCTTGAAATGAAACCCACTGCATAAAGTAGTCACGATTTCGATTCATTCCACCGGGGAAAACATCTTCTTTGGCATAATCAACTGCACCGTCCAACCACTTCAAATTATTAAACTCAATTTGTAGTCCAATGTTACCCAGATGTGCCATCTCATGCCCATGACCTAGCAAACTATAGCCAGTAATATCGGTCATTGCATGCACGCTATACTCTACAGCAAGTTCCGATGCAACTCTATTAAGATGGCTCATCACTTGAATAGATTGCTTAAGGTCATCAATAGATGCACGACCTTGCTTCAAAGCAGTTGTCATTACTCCAACACCAAGCGGTTTCGTTAGGATAAGCTTATCGCCGATTTTAGCTCCAGACTTACGAATCATTTGGTTGACATCAATTTCGCCAGTAACAGACAGTCCATACTTAGGTTCTTTATCGGTGATTGTATGCCCACCAGCAATAGCTGCTCCTGCTTCCTTAACCTTTTCGGCACCACCGCGCAAAATTTCAGATAATATCTCCAAATCGTATCCATCAGGATATGCAACAAGATTAATTGCCATCAGAGGACGACCACCCATTGCATATACATCACTAAGCGCATTTGCAGCAGCTATAGCGCCAAATTCATAAGGTGTATCAACAACAGGTGGGAAAAAATCAGTTGTTGAGATAATCGCTTTATCCTCGTTGATTCGATATACTGCCGAATCGTCCGGCTCAGCAAGTCCCACAATCAAATTTGGATAGTCAGATTCAGAAAAAATTCCACTTAATGGGCGCAAAACTTGCGCCAAATCGCTCGGGCTGAGCTTAGACGCTCAACCAGCACATGCTGCAAGCGATGTCAACTTAATGTCGTCGAATGCCATCTGTATCTCCTTCAATTTGATAAAAAAAAGCCCATCATAGTTGATGAGCTTATTGGTCGGGGTACCCGGACTCGAACCGGGGACCTCTTACACCCCATGCAAGCGCGCTACCAGGCTGCGCCATACCCCGAATAATCGTAGTATAGCAGATTTAACAATACTTTCTAGGGCAATATAATTCAACATATCCGCAAACTATCATATAACGGCTTTCTTACCAAATACAGTGCGGAAAGGTGTTAAAGTATAGATAACGTTTGAGGTAGTAAACATAAACACCCACATTTGAGAGGAACTTTCCCATGCCAGATTTATTTAGTCGCATGGATAACTTAAATTGGTTAACCCCATCAATAGCAGATATTCTCGATCAAGGTTCGACACCTCCCGGCGGTGATGGGTCAATCAGGGGTAGAATGCTGACAATTCAAAATGAACTTGATGAATACGAAACTCCGGCAAAAATTGTCAATGTGCGACCAACACCATCGTATACTTTATATGTCGCTCGCCCAGAAATGATTGGAAAAGCTAATAATCGTCATACAGCATCTGCAAATGAAATAAAGCAAAGTTTGAAAAAGATTGCTGACAACCATTCAAATTGGCTACTCGGTTTTATGCCTCAATTGCGACAGGAAGATACCGCAGTGGGGATTCTGTTACGAACTGATGAACATCGACCAGTCAGTCTGAGGCGACTTCTTGTAAGAAGTACCTTCCGCAGACATAATTCCACACTAGCTTTTGTACTCGGTATTACACTAGAGCAACAATTAATCGTTGATAGCATCAATGATGTTGGGAATATGCTAGTAATCGGCAACGACAACGCTAAACAACACCTTATTAGAAGCACTCTGCTGACCTTAATTATGCTAAATACCCCATCAGAATTACGTGTTGCTATCGCAGGTGAAAGCAGTGAAGCATATCGTTATATGGTCGGTGCTCCACATGCGCTTGGGCGTATCCTTACATCCCCATCAGATGGGCGAAGATTAATTGACGGTCTGGTAAAGGAAGTTCAACGTCGTCAACAATCCATGCAAGACGAAGGCGCATCCACAATAGAATCTTATAATCAGACTGCCAGCCAGCAAGGCAAAACAACCCTCCCCCGCATAATATTAGTTCTAGATTCATTAACAGACGAATCTTGGCAAAACGAGCGAGGTAAATGGTTAAATTCGCTGGAAACGTTGTTAACCGAAGGTAACAAAGTTGGCATTCACCTTATTGTGACAGCAGATGATGAAGAACTGCTCCCTCTCTCATCTAAGCTACAGAAAACACTTAAACTACGTATTATAACAAGAGCATCAAGCAAAGATATAAGTACACAAATACCAGATTTTCATGCCTCTTTACTTCGTTTCGTTGATGCCTTTGTTGTAGGTCAGTCACAAAGTGATACCGATGAAATCATACCCATTGAGCTATGTGCAATATCAAACGGAGAAATAAAGAATGTTGTCGATTACTGGAGGCAAATGAGTCGCCAACGTTATCAAGATATGCAGGTTGCTAAAACATCAAAACAAACTGGTGTCACAGGTGTATTAACACCACCACCAGAGCTAGAAACACAACAGGTTAAACCACCTACGCCACCAACTCCTCAAAAGCCTTCTGTAGCAACACTTGCACGGGCAACACAGAAGCTAAGCACTGAATTATCAGCAGTTGTTGTAACAGAAAAATCGCCCCCCATACAACAATACGATACGCCCCCACAACCTGAAGAACAAATTTCAACTGAAATAGATGAAAGTGGTGATGTATCAATCAATGCGCAAGACAATATGCCAGTCGCAGTTGAGCCGATAGAGATTAAAAACCAGTCTGAAGCTGATAATTTCGAGCAACGTACAATCAAATTTGAACAGGCAGTTGCTCTGACAGCATACCTCGGATGGATAAGTCGCGGAGCATTATGCGACATTTTCGATATTTCTCACAAAACTGCTGATTCACTCATTCAAGAACTAAAAAAACAGCAAATTGTAGAAAACGAGAGCTATCCAGTGTTGCGATTCATCAAATTAATACAACCATCCAACGGTCGCTATCAAGAAGGCTAACCATCTATAGGCAAGACTGCAAAAGTACATGAGCTATAGTCTTGACCTATGAACACCTGATAATCATATTCACGATTTGCATTAGGCTGAATATCTAACTGATTAGATGACATATTGAGTGCTTTGTTAATCGCAGGAACAAGACTTCCTTTATCGGATGCTATTTGATCAACCAATTGACTTGTGCCTAGAGTATCAGATGACTCCGATGTTCCAAGTGCAACCGCATTCAACCCTTCCCAGCGCAATCTTTCACTAGCAACCAAATCCCAATTTTCATTGTCAGAAGCATTGTATACACCAATGGTTGGTCCAGACAAAGTCAACTGATTCTCACTTGGGGGTGTATAAAAATCTTGCATCATCGTTGCGATTGGTTCGTAAACAGGTAACTGAACAAAATCGCCACTTGGTGGTTGCCATGGAGTTGTATGATACGTGCGAATCATATGAAAGTTTTCGATTTTGCTAATATCCAAGTTCAGCACATATGGCAATAAACCAAGCATTGTATCAAACGGGACATTCGTGTCAACAACTTCGGTCAATTCACCCCATAAACTAGGTAAATTCGATAATAAACCTGTATCTCGTGCTTTACGCCACATTGCACGTAGCAATTGTTGTTGCCGTCGCCCCCGGTCAAAATCATCGGTTACTTTGCGAGTCCGTGCATACCACAAAGCATCAAAGCCATTGAATGTATAATAACCTACATCAAGTGTACGCAAATAATAATTATCTTCAATTGTTCCATTCGGGTCAAAGTCGTCTACAGGATAAAAATCTTGATAAGCACAATCAACACCAATATCAACACCACCCAATGTATTAATAATTGTTTCAAATTGAGAGAAATTCACACGTGCATAGTAATGCACATTGATACCGAAGTTATAAAAGATTGTTTCTCGCAATAAGCCGAAACCACCACTAGGTTGCCAACCGATATTTTCGCCAATGCCATATGCTAGATTCAACCGCCCCATGATGCCACTAGGAATGTAAACAAACATATCACGAGGCAAACTCAACATCGCAACAGTTCCTGTTTCGGTGTTGATAGACACAACAATCATCGTATCAGTACGCAAAAACGTGTCGCTGGTTAGCTCATCATCACCACCCAACAACACAATATTCACAAGTTCATACTCGCGTGGAACAGTCGGCACTTGAGTCGGAACAGCAGTTCCTTCCAATATCAAGCCTTCTTCTGGCTCTACAGGAAAGTAAAAATCCGGTAGCTGTACAGGTGTTTTTTCAGCAGGAACTTCAACTGTCACAGGGACTTGAGTCGGAAACATAGTTGGTTCTTCGACAAGTTCAGGTGTTACTGTAGCAACAGGTGCGTCTGGAGTATTTGTAGCAAAAACCTGTTGCACAAGTTGTATACCATTATTTAATTTAGCTTCATCATTTGATGATAGAGCTGTTGCTGTCAATTGATAGCTTGCGGCGCGTTCATCGATTCTCGTCTGTTCAGCCTGTTTTTCATTATACAATCCAGCAGTTTGTACAACTGTCCAACCAATCATCACAAATAAGATAAACGGTACAATATAAAAGAACAGTTTCCCTATAAGACGAATTAAGCCAAACACATGTCGCATATTAACTCCAATGCTTTCAACGAGAACTTGCGCTCAGTTTAGCTTAGTTCAACCTGTTTTTCGAGGTTTGCATCTATGGCGACACAAACACAACTGGAATTTCACATACCCCATTTTCAGGAATTTCATCGTTGGTAGTCACTACAGTCAATCTCAAGTAATGTACACCATCCCCAAATATTTCGGCATTTACTAATCCAAGTAAGTCATTTGTGACAACTGTTGCTGACTCAAGATAGAGATAATATCTTTCTGACCATTCAGGGCGTATTTCAATCTTATAGTATGAAAAATCCGATGTATCAGCAGAACCAAGAATCGGGAAAATTCCTTGTAATTCATTTAACAAAAGTGGGGAATTTATACGTAGGGTTTCAGATTGACATCCCATAATTTCATAAATCCCACCCTCTGTAATAAAGATAGGTTGAGCAGTTGCAACAGGTTCAGCAGGTAGCTGAGGCACCAAAATAGATTCACCTATGAAAACCCCTTGTATAGCCTCATAACAATTCCCATCTCGTACTTCTGGCAGTGTGCTACTAACAGCATTAACAATCGAAAGCAGGTTATCACCTTGCTGAATTTGATAAGATTGCCAATCTGAAGCAACAACACAATCAGCATCTTCTAAAATTTCCACATCAGCATCTACAGTTGGTGTTGGTACGATGACAAAAGATGCGGTCGGGAACAATGTCTCTGTCGCTGTTGGTGTAACAGTAAAAGTCACTGTTGGGCTGGGCGTAAATGTTGCTGTTGGCTCGGGCGTATTTGTTGCCGTCTCTGTCGCTGTCAGCGTAAACGTTGCCGTTGGCTCGGGCGTGTTCGTCAACGTCTCTGTTGCTGTCAGCGTAAATGTTGCCGTTGGCTCGGGCGTATTTGTTGCCGTCTCTGTCGCTGTTGGCTCGGGCGTATTTGTTGCTGTCGCTGTTGGCTCGGGCGTGTTTGTTGCTGTCTCTGTCGCTGTTGGCTCGGGCGTATTCGTCAACGTCTCTGTCGCCGTCAGTGTAAACGTTGCCGTTGGCTCGGGTGTATCTGTTGCCGTCTCCGTTGCTGTCAGTGTAAACGTCGCCGTTGACTCGGGCGTGTTTGTTGCTGTCTCTGTCGCTGTTGGCTCGGGCGTATTCGTCAACGTCTCTGTCGCCGTCAGTGTAAACGTTGCCGTTGGCTCGGGTGTATCTGTTGCCGTCTCTGTTGCTGTCAGCGTAAATGTCGCCGTTGGCTCGGGCGTGTTCGTCACTGTCTCCGTTGCCGTCAGCGTAAATGTCGCCGTTGGCTCGGGCGTGTTCGTCAACGTCTCTGTTGGGGTTAATGTAAATGTACTTGATGGTTCTGAAGTCAATGTAGCAGTAACTTCAACCGATTCAGCTACTATTGTTGCAGAAATTGAATTTGTTTGTGCAGTTGCATCGACAATATCCGCAGTACCAACAATGGTAGTCGCATTATCATCTGTATTCGATATAGCGACAACTGTATTGGGTGGTGAATCAGTATTATTCGTAGAACTTGCAAGCAAAATTGCAAATACCAAAGCAAATGACAACGTCGCCACTGCAAATACTGCAACAATAACTTCATTACCAATATCTCGTCGCATCTAATTACCCTCAATTGGTGTTGGTGTCTGAATTGGCAAAGCAACCTTAAATGTACTGCCGACACTAGGTTCAGATTCTACCCACATATAGCCACCATGCGCTTCCGTAAATGCTTTAGCAATCGACATACCGACACCTGTATCCCCCAACCCATCAATCAACGGGTTTTCTGCCTTATACTTGCGAGCAAAAACACGCGGTATGTCTTCAGGTAAAATACCACCACCTTGATCTTGAACAGCAATAAGAACAACAGGCTCTAGCTGATTTGATTGAGACAAAGCAATTTGGTCAGATCCAACGCCAATTCTGATATCACTACCGGGGGGTGATACCAGATAAGCATTTGTAAGTAATTGTCCAATAATTTGCCGAATCCCATCAGTATCAACTGATATGGCAGGGACACTATCATCTAATGATAAGTTGACAACAAGATCTTTTTCACGAAACTGGTTTGACGCATCTGTGATAGCTTCTTCAATCAATCCAATCAAGTCTATTGGTGTTAAGTTCAGCTCAAAACTCCCTGCGTCTAATTGCGTCACTTTAACAAGATCATCAATCATAGACGCTAGTCGTTGCACATTAATGGAAACACGTTGCAGGAAGTTGCGTTGCATTTCGCCTAATATGCCCGCTGATTCTCCAAGCAATAACTCTATGTAGCCTGCAATTGAAGTCATAGGAGTCCGAAGTTCTTGCACAAGCCCAACAAATAGCTCAGGGTTATTGAGGTCATACGTAGTTTGATGTAACTCATTCCCGCCAGCCAATTGCAATTGGTCATTCTGATTTCTAGCTTCAGCTAACGCAGTCTGCGTATAGTTAAGTTCTAGCTCTAAACGCTCACGTTGTTCCGTCAAGCTTTTTATCATACCTTGCAATGATGTCAACTGCTCACGCACAACCTCTTGTGTGTCATCAGATGGTTCATTCCCAAGACTCGTTTCTGCCAACATTGAATCAATTTGAGCATTCAACTGGTCTCTTACTTTTACTAGATTACTTTTCTCATCAGCTAGTTCTTGGATACGTTTTTGCAGGTTTTCCTGTTCAGCATGATTAGTGGACACCTCAACAAGAAGTTCTTTGACCTTACCTTGTAAGAGATTCTTTTGATCACGAACAGCTTCAAATTTCGATAGTAATTCACGATAGTCAGAGCGCATTCTATCACGAAGCTTAATAAAAGCTTCTCTGTCTGATGCCAGATGTTGAATATGGCGTTGTAGTTGCACCACATCTACCCCTTGCACAGTACCTGAGCGTTCTTTGAGCAAAATATCACGCTCATTTTGCAAAGTATCCAAACGCTTATGCAAGGCTTTACGCTCTGCATATAACTGTGCAACCACCTGAGTAATACTTGCAATACCGCCTTCAATACCCATACTGTTGAGTTGAGATTGTATATCTGTCAACTTATCACTCAGTTGATTACGCTCAAACTCTAGCCTTGATGTTTCCGCAGACATCGATTGTATCAATGATTGCATATCCTCATTGACAATGGTCTTATCTTTGGCTCGTAAATCATCAATCTGTGAACGAAGACGATCGCGTGCTTGAATAAGGGAATCATATTCTCGACGCAAAGACTCTGTAATGTCATGAGCTAACGCCTCATCATCTTGTACAGTTAGCGTTGTTAGAGCCGTTTCAGCATCTAATAACTCTCTTGTCAATGAATCACGTTCCTCACGAAGTTGTTCTTGCTCATCGAATATAACGTTAATACGTTGAGATACACTCAAGTCATCTTCGCTATCACCAAGCAGGTTTAACACACGTTGTCGCTCATCATCCAGTTGTAATTTCAACTGACTAACCTGCCGACTCAATTGGGAAATCTGGTCACGCGCAAGTTGCAAACTGGCTTCCATCTCACGGCGAGCATTTACCACATCAGATTCATTGAGGGAATCAATGGGTACACCTTCTATCATAGCTTGTATAGCACGTTCTTCTGCTATCATCGTCGCTTCTTCTGCCTCAAAACTAAGAGCCAGAATATTGCTGGCAATAATGCCTATACCTTTCAGCAATTCGATTTCCACTGTTCTGAGTTCACGTTGTTGATATGGCATACCAACAATGAGAACACCAACCAGTTCTTGTTGTTTAGTCAGTGGCTGAATATACACCGTGCCCTGCTGGTCAATATCAATGCGACGATACAAATCATCTAATTCTTCCGTATTTCTCTCTAAGAATAATGCACGTTGTGTACGGCGTTCAATGGAATTGACTAGTGTAGGTTGCTCATCAAGACTCAAGGATACACCAACAATATCGCGGTCTTTAACACGGTCATACCCAACAACAACGTCTGCATAGTTAGCATCTTGTATCTTTAACAAAATCCCAAAATCAACACGCAAATTATCAATTGCAGCAATCACAACACGCTTGGGTATTTGCGATGTTTCTTCTGCTTCCATCATCACACCCATTGCCTTTAAAAGTTGGACGGATTGTGTTTCGATAGGAGATGGTGATTTAGGTGTCAAAGGTGGTGGCATTGATAAATTAACAGGAATATCTTCAGCAGTGGCGGGCATCTCTAACTTCGGGGTAACGGATGTGGTCGGTTGCGAGGCAGTTAATGCAACCTCTGCGACACTGTTTTCCAATGAAGATACAACAAGACGATAAATAATCAGAGGCAACATGACCAGTCCGGAGACATAAGCCAACCGTGTACTACCCAAATAATTCCCAAAAACCTGCCCCTGAGCAAATTGCACCATATTCAGCCCATTGCCCAACAGTATTAGAAAGAAGAAAACACTCTTTATAGGTGCATCGACAATGGATTGGAAGTTAATCACAATAAGTAGAAGACTTACAATTGAGATAAATATAGGCACGAATGTCCATACGGGAGCAAAGATGGACAAATTAAATACAGGTACTTCTTGAATCGCACTACGCCATTGAATCGCTGTGATAACATACATCACCACGGTTAAAGCCACTGCAACAATCAACACACGGTTAGCACGTTGACCCCAATCTGCACGGTCAGCACTTAAATATGCCCACGATAACATCAGTAGTGTAATGGTGTATGCCAAGCGTTCTAAAGGTGGCAAAATCGAATCAGAATCTTGTGATAACAACAAGGATAATAAAGCCCCCGCAAGTAGCAAAATCCATACGCCTACCAACGCAAATGTAGATACAATATAACGTTGAGTCGAATGTTCATATGGAAAACGAGAACGATGTCCCAGAGCCATAAACAATGCAGCCTGACTAATGGCAATCACAACGAGAAAATACAATAGATCACCGGGAGATTCAACAAATAAATTCAAAAAATCTAATGGGGTTTGCGACAACTTACACCATCCGAAGTTCAATTGAAGTCAACTATACGTAATGTAAGTATATCATAACGAAACATATCAGTTTGTGACTTTCAGGTTAAATCTTAATTGCAGATACGTTTGCCCTTTGTTTCTTAAACGAGGTGTTGACGTGATGAAATCCACTCTTTAAACTCATAGTTTAAATTGAAAGATATAACTGTGACACACAAACTTGCCCATACCATACGACGCTATCCATTCATCATACGATTACCCTACTTATTGTTTCGCAGACTCCAACCACGTTTTACAATAGGTGTTGTTGGCATTGTGTTTGATGATTCAGCTAGGGTATTACTTGTGGAACATGTATTTCATCCAGAAAACCCGTGGGGATTACCTGGTGGATGGATTGATCGAAATGAAGACCCTGCCGATGGCGTTGTACGAGAACTTAATGAAGAACTACAATTACAAGTAAAACCTATCCAAATCATACTTGTAGAAAAATCATTCAACAATCACATAGATTTGGCATTTCTTTGTGATGCTTCTAACAATGTCGGCATTCTAAGCAAAGAACTACTTGGATATGATTGGTTTACTATCAATCAATTACCGGCAATTAAGGGCTTCCATCGCAGAGCAATACAACAAGCAGTAGAGTACATCGGAGCAAGATGATGAGTTCAACTTTATCAAAACGTCAACGTAGGCGCGGTTTTCCTATCCTATTCACACTATCATTTCTAATGATTATTGCTGCAACCGCCCTACTCATATTTGAGCTTGTATCGTTCAGCCAACGTGAAGAACAGCTACCATCAGGAATAACTGTAGCAGGGTTGAATGTCAGCGGGTTAAGTAAGCGGGATGCAGTTGCACAATGGGAAAGTGCTTATGCACAGTCACTCACCCTGTATTACAGTGACATCAATGGTGACCACCCCATCACATTAAGCCCTGATCAACTCGGTTGGCGAATTAGTAGTGACCCAATGCTTGCTGATGCCCTCGCATCGGGTGAAGCTGATGGTGGTTTCTGGCAACGATTCATGAACTATCTTCTTGATAACGAAGAAAGTTTGTCGCGTGATATTCCATTACTAGCAACGTATCAAGAAAATGTCCTAGAAACATTGCTACAGGATGTCGCCCAACGTTACGATAATCGACCTGGCTCTGCTGGTTATGATTTACAAACGCTAACTACTTTCTCAGGCGACCCAGGTTACACGCTAGATATAGAAGCAGCGGTACTAGCTGTAGATAGTGCCCTCCGCGACCCCAACAATCGCGTTGTCAATCTACCAGTTGAAAACGTAACAAATAATCGCCCAAGTATCGAGACATTACGTGAGCTCATCATTGACTACCTAGATTCGCAAGGATTTATCTATGATGGGCAAACAACGGTCGCATCAATATTTATCCTTGACCTGCTAACAGGAGAAGAAATTAATATACTTGGTGATGTTGCATATTCTGCGGCAAGCACAATTAAAGTCCCTATTATGATTGACTTCTATCGTACCCTCGCATTCGAGCCATCGCAGGAAGAAGCATGGTTACTTGCAAACTCCCTGCTGTGTAGTAACAACTCATCGTCCAATCTCATCATGCAAATAATTGGAGGAAATGATGTATTTGCAGGCATTCGCAGTGTGACAGAAACCGCAGGATATATCGGCGCAAAGAACACCTACATCACAGCTCCATTTTATCTTGGTGTAGAAGGTCAGCAATTAGGTTCTATTGCAGCACCTGAAACTGTGCCAAACCCCAGTTTTGATACTAATCCCGATATATTTAACCAAACCACATCAGAAGATATGGGGACTTTATTTAACTTAATCTATGATTGTGCTGAATATGGTTCTGGCTTGATTACAAGTTTCCCTGAGGGGCAAATCACACAAAATGAATGTCGTCAGATGCTCGAATTAATGAGTGCCAACGACTTAGAGAGGTTGCTACAGGGAGGACTACCCGAGGATGTACGAGTTTCTCATAAAAACGGTTGGATTTTTGACACAGTAGGTGATGCAGGTGTTGTTTACTCACCCAATGGAAGAGACTACGTTATTTCTGTCTTTTTATGGGAAGAAGCAGAGTTCCAAGATTATGAGAAGTTATGGCCCCTAGTAGAAGAAATTTCCCGAGCAACATGGAATTTCTTTAACCCAGAAAACGCACTTATTACTCCCAGAAGTAATTTACCTATCACAGCCCAAGAATGTGAGGGAAACTATCTACCACCGGGTCCGGCTCAAGTTAACCTTGATAACATTAATAGTTGGAAAACAAACTAGTCCATTTCACGGGTCAAAAGAATACTATTCTTCCCGTTTATTGGTTCATATATCACCGAGGTCATATACTGTTTCACGAAGTAGACTCCCCATCCCCCACCTTCGCGTTCCCACAGCGGGGTATCCGGATCTGGGTCTTCTAGGTCTAGAGGGTTGAAAAGTGGAGCTTCGTCAATAATACGGATTGTCAATGTTTTATCAGTATAAAGACAAACTACATCAATTTTTTTATCACTACCCTGATGCTGATACCCATGTTCGACAATATTAGTACATATTTCTTCGACAGATAGTTGTGTTTGGAATGCAATATCTTCACCCAGACGCGCATCATTCACAAAATCTACCACAAAATCACAAACTGACCGAACATTATCTATCACACCGGTCACACTCATACGACGCTGTTGCACTCCCATCACAGTCCCCACAAAGCTATTTATCAAATAGACTTAGTAACTTTCAACTGCATCAGCCTGAGTTGGATATATTTTAAAAATCGTATCCAATCCTGCCATTTCTAACACTTCACGAACACGATCCGAAGGTTGTGCAATCCGTAAATCACCTGAAGCACGCTTTGCTTTCTTTAGGGTCGCAACCATTTCGCGCAGTCCTGCACTACTCATATAGTCCACAGCATTCAAATCAAGTACAAGATACAGGTTACCATCTTCAATCTCGTTACTCAACGCATCACCGAGTTGATTAGCATTCATACTGTCGATACGACCACTCGCCTCGACAATTGTTACTTTATCATGCCCCGATACATTAATATTGATCATCGGATTCTCCCCTACAAACAGACATGGAACAATTATAACATACTCTACTGAAATTAAACTTCATCATGTACCTTAATTATAAGCCCAAATAAGTGTGTTTAGCATAGTCGAAGTAGGTAAATTTCACCATGGATACAGGTTATATCGCTTTAATCACTATAATTGTTACACTCTTACTGATTCTTATACAACGGACTGAGAAAACAAAACGTCGTCTGGCATGGAGCTTTGCCTTTATCTGTTTCCTTGTCATCCGCCATAACACTTTCATAAAAAGTGATTATCACGAAGAAACACTCATAGCATTTATCGTCGGTTTTGTCATCAGTGGCATATTCTGGCTATTGATTGGTCGCTATAATCCAGTCGGCACAAGCGACAATATTCAGGTCATGGGTCTTGATGATTAGACTAGCATGGGCTGTATATATCAGATAGCCCATGCACCCTAACTTATGAAGACTAGCCAATTATGTCTATTGGTATCACATCAGCACTTTGCAACATGACAACACTAATCCGTGCTGCAACCGTTTCTGATAATTGCCGGAATGCTTTACCAGACTCGGTATCCTCATTATGAATTGAAACAGGACGACCATAATCTCCACCCTCGCGTACATTAGCAGCAAGTGGAACACGACCCAAAAACGGAATATTACGTTCTTGTGCAAGTTTTTCGCCACCACCAGTCCCAAAGAAATCACCTGCCATATTTTCCACAATACCAAGCACAGGTACTTTTAGTTGGTCAAACATCGCCGCCGCCCGAATTGCGTCAGAAATAGCAACTTCTTGCGGTTGAGTTACAATGATACTACCTGTTAGCGGAAAAGATTGAGCCAACGACAACGGTGCATCACCAGTTCCCGGAGGTAAATCTACAATCATATAGTCTAGCTTACCCCATTCAACATCAGTAAAAAACTGTCGAATCGCGCCATGTAACATCGGACCACGCATAATCATTGGCTTATCTGGACTTGTCAAAAAACCTGTACTGATAAGTTTTACGCCATATACTTCAAGTGGTTGCATTTTGTTATTAATAACTTTGGGACGACCAGCTCCCAAGCCAAACATCTGTGGAATATTTGGGTTCAGAATATCAGCATCAATCAAACCAACCCTCGCACCAGCATCCGCCAATGACACTGCAAGATTAGTGGCAACTGTACTTTTACCCACACCACCTTTACCACTAGATACGGCTATAATACTATTCATTGGCACATCCAAACGTCCATGAATGCGGTTATCAGTAGGAACTTGTGCATCCCATTTAATTTTTATTTGCTGAATCCCATCAACTTTACCAACCAATGCCTCATTACAGCGTTCAACAAAAACGTCTTTTAGCGGGCAAGCGGGTGTTGTCAAAACGATTGTAAATTCAGCAGTATCGCCATTGACACTCAAATCACGCACCATATTCAATGACACAATGTCTTTATGTAATTCAGGTTCAATCACAGTGCTTAATGCCTGCATCACCTGTTCATTTTTGCTACTCATAACTTCCCTCTAAGATATGCAATTACAAACTACAATAAGTATAACATTTATCTTTTAAATTATGGATGAGCGCTCATCCATAATTCATAAGAAGTTTATTTATATTGCATCGCATAGGGTTTTGCTTTACGCCAAAAGCGTGAAAATCGTTTGAGGTCAAATTCATAGTCACTGTAAACAAGAGGGATTTCTTGCAACACACGAATTTCCCCCTTATGCTTTATCTGTTCTCTAATCTCATCTGTAATTTGCCAAAAGCGTGGACTTGGACTCGTTATCGTTACAATATCGCTTGCACCATGTTCGTCTGCAAACTTAATAACCTCACTAACAACATCCCCTTTACGAATCACAACAGGCATTTCAAGCAAGCATTCATACATAAATACAATCCGCTTAAAACTTATATTCCATTCCGCTAGTAATCTCTCATCAAAAACAAATATCGCAGGCGCGTCGGGATATTTGGTAAAAACATGTGAGCTCGGATTTAGATTATCACCATTCACCCAGATTATCGTATCACTCATATAATTATCCCTATTTCTTTCTTCTCGTTTGATTACGATATTTGCGTTTTTGGTTATCACGCTGTTCCTGCGCAATATTCGAGTTAGGAAATAAGTCTTCAGCAACCTCGTCATATGTTCCCTCAAAATCACACTTACCATATAACGGGCAGTCTCGACAATGTACACCATTTGTGAAGCGTTCGATATTCTCTCGATTAAAATAATATGGCTTATGGCTGAAGGTGCTCGCCACCCATTGCCAAGATAAATTATTACTCGCAGGGTCGCCATCTAAGAGATGTTCGAGAAACCATGATGCACCAGCCTTCCAATGAATCCGTCGCCAGTGAACGATATATCCCGCAAAATACATGCGGATGTGATTATGTAAATAACCCGTTGTAACAAGTTCCTCACGCCACGCATCAACACATGCTAATCCCGTTTGACCATCACGGATGTCATCAGGTAAGTCAGTCTCATAATCAGACTCAACGAACCCTGTTTTCCATTCCTCTTGACTTTCCCAAACCTCATCCCCAATCGCTTCATAAACCCGTTGGAAATAATCCCGATACGCTAGCTCTTGTATAAATTTTTCAGCATCATCAGATTTATCGACTAACTCAAGTGCTTTATCACGAACTTCTGATAAGGTCAAAACACCATGACGAATATATGATGATAAATGGGTGACTGCCCCATCAAGATAATTTCGCGTTTTTGCATATGGTTTTGGCTGTATCGTTTCAAGTCTTGCTTCAGCATTTACCCTACCCCCAATCGTATTGCTGACATGCGAGTCTTGTTCATAAGATTCAGGAAACTGTACGCTTAGATACGCTATCATATCATCACGGTTAGCAAATTCACGTTTCATATCGTTTGTCATGATGCCACATCCTTAACCAGATGTCGCCGATTACGGCAACGCTGACTACAATATTTCACATCATCCCAGTTCTTTTCCCACTTTTTCCGCCAACTAAACGGACGTTTACAAACTGTACAGGTCTTAGTTGGTAGCTCAGATTTTTTTCTGTGTTTCATAACTATAAATCCTCCAATCAGTAGAAGGATATAGAAACGGAGTAAGCCCTACATAAGTCGTAAATAAAAAAGCCCGATGAATTTCACCGGACTTTATCAATTACATATGAATCTCGAAGACTAACCGTTGGCACGTTTCTCAGCACGTTTCCGTTTGCGTTCCAATGCTTTACGTTTGCGTTCTTCTCTCTTAGCTTCATCTTCGTTCCATGGTACTGCACCGTCTGCAACTGCAGTAGCTTCTGCCTTTGGTTTTTCTTCTGTAGTCGGAGCAGCAGCTTTAGCTTCTGCCTTTGGTTTTTCGGCTTTAGGTGCTGGCTTAGCTTTCTTACTAGGCGCAGATTTACCGCGTCGCGCTTCTTTCGCCGCATCTTTATGTTCCCATGTACCACGGACTTGCATCTCTTCATAAGCGCGGGTTGGTGCAATACTTTGCCAATATGAGACTGGTTTCGACAAGCGTTCCTTATCATGAATATGATGTGTTGTACGGTCGTAGCTTGCCAATTCATAGTCATGATCCATCTTGATAGCATCAAATGGACAGAACTCAGCACAGAAACCACAATTCATACAAATATCAATATCAATAAAGAAAGCCTCTGGTTCAGGAACAGGACGACCTGTATCAGGGTCATTGCTACGAACAATCCAAATACATTGTGGTGGACACACTTTAGCGCAAATACCACAGCTAGTACACCAGTCCTTACCTGCGCGGGTCGGATGGTCATCTTCTTCTACAACCAAAAATGGAACAAAGCGAAAACGTTCCGGCACTGCAACTTTCTCGTCGGGATATTGCACAGTCATGATGCCTTTACCCTTAGTGCCTTGACGAATTTCAAAATTATCAGTTGATGGCGCATATTTACGAAATCCGTAGCGCACATCATCAACATATGATTCAACGAAATGGCGTAAAGTTAACATCAAACCTTTTGCCAATCCTGTACCGTACATAATAACTCCTCAAGTGTTAAAGGGCAGATCCACTTAGTATCTACCCATTTATTGTTCAGAATCGTCTAGCGGTCTGTTTCACCAAGAACAATGTCAATACTACCTAGAATACCGACAATGTCAGCTACTTTATATCCCTTGCTCATCGCACCGAGTGGAGTCAGATTGATAAAGCTTGGTGCGCGAACATGGTAACGCCATGGGTTATTAGAACCACCCTTACCACCAGCTGAGACAATATAATATCCCAATTCACCCTTACCATTTTCTACACGTCCATAACTCTCGCCTAATGGAACTTTGACTGTATGTGCACCTGGTTTGCCATCTGCCCAAATAGATTCACCATGTGTCGCTTCGAGACGTGGCAGAATTTGTTTCAAGATGCGGACACTTTCACGCATTTCAGTCACACGAACTTTATAACGTGCATACATGTCACCCGCATCTTCAACGGCAACATCAAAGTCGAGTTCAGGATAAATGCTATAGGGGTCAGCGCGACGCACATCATATGCAACACCACTACCCCGCAACAAAGGACCAGCCGCACTAAAGTTAATTGCATCTTCCGCGCTCAGATAACCAACACCAATTGAACGTTCAATCAAGATTTCATTCTGTGTTAGTAGTTGTTCGAGTTCATCAATTGTCTGCGGAATACGTTCATTAATCATCTCGGTGAGGAACTGCATCGTGTTATAGTCACGAACGCGGTCATTGGTAAGGTTCGTCACACTCTTGATACGTTCCGGCAAATCCGCGAACACACCACCAAAGCGCATATAGTTACACATCATACGACTACCAGCAACCGCTTCAAAGAAGTCCATGATGCGTTCACGTTCTTGGATGAAATACAATACAGGTGTAAAGAATGCACCAATATCATTCAGCCAGAAGCCAATACCCCAGAGATGATTCACAATCCGGCTCAGTTCAACCATCAACACCCGAATAACTTCACAACGATAAGTCGGATGATTATAACGTTTGCCGAGGCTGAGCAATTCTTCTACGGCTAAAACATAGCCATGATTGTTACCCATACTGGAAATATAATCGAGACGGTCGGTAAATGGAATGTTATGGAGGTACGTATTCCGTTCACCAATCTTCTCATGGTTACGATGTAGATACCCCATTACTGGCTCTAGTGATGTAACTGTTTCGCCATCAACTGTCAACACCATGCGGAACACGCCATGGGTACTTGGATGATGGGGTCCCATATTGACAACCAATTCATTTGTCTCAAGACCATCGCTGTCAACTATACGTTCGACATCTACACCCAACCCCATTGACTCATATACCCCTTGTTCAGAAGTATCCATCAAACGGTTCAAGTCAATATCAGTTGGATAAGTTACATTTTTACCGAAGACATTTTTCTCTTCGGAGCGATGTACATGACCGCCGGGCCAACGGCTATCAAATGGTTTATGGTCTTGTTCGTAATATGCCTCTTTCCAATCTTTACGCATTGGATGACCATGGAAGCCCTCCCACATCAAGATACGCTGCATATTGGGGTGTCCAGCAAAGTTAATGCCGTACAAATCCCATGCTTCGCGTTCTTGGAAATCAGCACCACGCCATACTGAAATCAGAGACGGGACTTCAGCTTTATCACGTTCAGTTTGTGCTTTAAATACCAGCGCACTACCACCTGTTGTACGATAGGCATGATATACCATTTCAAGGTGATCTACGCCATCTTCTACACCAAGATAATCTACAGCAGTTGCGCTAGACAAATAATCAAACCCAAGCTCGTCGTGCATCGCTTGTGCCACATCAACGAGTTTATCTTTATCTACGATAATACCTTCATATCCCTCGCGGTCATCAGCTTTAATCGCATCAGGATATTTGGACTTCAAATATTCAATTGACCCTTCAATGGTAGAGGTATCAATTTGTTCACCGGGGGCAATCGCCTGATCGGTCATATAGATTTACCCTTCTTCTGCTTGTTCAGCACGGCGGGACGCACGAAGTGCCTTACGGGCAAGTGCACGTTGACGACGTTTTTCACGAATATCTTCAGCTTCTGCCCATGGTGTACCACCTGTTGGCAACTTAAAGTTAAGTGCATCGGTAGACACTTCGGCGACAGTTTCTTTTTCTTCATCTTTGGGTTTTGCTTTTGCAGTGACAGTTTGCGTTACAGATGGTAATTCACGCACACCCAGCAATTCTGTACCTTCAGCAGCACTTTCAGCTTGACGACGAATCATATCCATCTGGCGAGGGTCAATAATGTCAGGTCCCAGAACTGGAATCGGTGTAGGCTCTGATGGTCCAACACCATACCACGGCACGTCATCGCCATTAGCAATACTCTGACCATCAATCTTTTTCTGCAAAGCAATCATACCGTAGAGTAAAGCTTGCGGGGTCGGAGGGCATCCTGGCACATACACATCGACAGGTAGATATTTGTCCATACCCGACACAACATTGTAACCTTCTTTAAATGGTCCACCACCACTTGCACATGCACCCATTGCCAAAACATATTTAGGCTCAGGCATTTGGTTGTACAAGCGCACAATCGGCACAACCATCTTCTTCGTCACTGTACCTGACACAATCATCAAGTCTGCTTGACGAGGAGTAGCACGCATGACCTCAAAACCAAACCGTGAAAAATCGAAACGTGACGATGCTGTCGCAATCATCTCGATCGCACAACACGCCAAACCAAATAACAGGGGCCACATCGAATTGCGCCGCCCCCAGTTGTAGAGTTGGCTTAAACTAGTAATTGCAACATTGTTTTCCAACTCAACCGGAACAGGGAACTCTGTCTGATTTAATTCCTGTAAATTCAATTCCATTTATATACCGGTCTCCTCGTACCACTCACGTAAAATATCTTTCAAAATCCCATCATTTACTAGCACAGGATCATCCGCAAAATTTGGCAGACCAACAATCCACCGATTTAAATCCTCTAAACTAACTTTATCCAAGTCAATATCCGGATATACTTCCATTAAAGTTAGAACAATTTCATAGGAAGAATCCCAGTATAAGTTGTGATTGGACATATATCTATCTTGATAAACTATTCTAACACGTTTGCAGAAATATTTTTAATCAAAGTATATGATACTAATCTCAATTTAATTGGTTCATTATGTTGTCACATCAAAAGTTGAGAGTCTACTTAAATAACCAACTATAAATTCTCTACAAACACACGTTTGTGAATGTAGCAAGTATAAAGAGCGATGTAGCGATTGTCAAGAATTTCACAATCTCCCGTTAAACTTCCATTACTGAGCAGACGTTACGATTGCACCACGTCGGTCAACATGTGTTGATTGCACCAAACAATCCATCCCAGCACTGGTGTAGATAGATTGCATAATATCCCGTGTCTTAACAGCAACATCTTCACTGTCACAAACCGCACATAAGGTTGGACCTGCCCCACCAATAAATACCGCCATCGCACCAGCACGTTTCGCTTCAAACCGTACTTCATCAAGATAAGGCATCAAACTAGCACGAGCAGGTTCAACAACCTGATCACGTTCCATCGCATCAGCCAATGCTTGCAAATCGTTACGATGTAAAGCATCAACAAGTCGCGCAACTTGTCCTGTCTGATAAATCATCGTTTTCAAAGAGACATCTGTAGGCAAAACAGCCCGCGCTTCGGCAGTTGGAACAGCAACATCAGGGGTAACAAGGGCAAGATGAAGATTATTAGGAATGGGCAACTGTTGTATTGCGTCAACAGTGATTCCAGCAATAAGGGTTATCCCACCTAACAAACAAGGTCCAACATTATCAGCATGATAACCACTAACAAGTGCCTCACCTTCTAGACAAAACGGCAAGAGTTGTTCGCGTGTATAAGGTTCGCCATATAATTTATTCAAGGCAACAACCGACACAACAGAACTTGCAGCACTACTACCGAGTCCACTGGCTAATGGCAATCCTTTAATGAGCTTTATCCGCAAACCACGCTTCTCACCCATCTTGTCAAGGAATGCCCGCGCCGATACAGAGGCAACATTTTTATCAGCTTCGCGGGGTAGCTTGCCGTTGTCTCCTTCAATATCTGTAATCACAATGTCGGGCGACTCCTGAAATTCCACAATTGCACGGTCACCCATACCATCAATTGCTAATCCAAGAATATCAAAGCCAACGCCAAGATTAGCAACGGTGGCTGGAGCAAAGGCTTCTGCTCTGGTAATTGACATAAAAACTCGCTATCCTTACGAAAATTGTTCACTCATAATAAGGGTCATCAAATGCCAAGCATATTACAATGTATTGATTGTGGTCAACAATACCCGATAAATCAAGTCATGTATACCTGTGACAGTTGTGATGGGTTATTGGATGTTATTCACGATTTTTCTGAAAGCAAAACAACAATCAATCATGCCCTATTTGACGACCGTCTTGGCACACTCGACACACCCTATAATAGTGGTGTTTGGCGTTACAAAGAACTCATATATCCCGATATTGACGAAGATCAAATTGTCAGTCGAAGTGAGGGAAACACCAACTTGTACCACCTGCCTCGTATCGCCAAATATGCGGGTGTAGATACAATATACCTCAAACATGAGGGAGAAAATCCAACGGGGTCGTTCAAAGACAGAGGGATGACGGGTGGTGTCACACAAGCAAATGTTCTTGGCATGACACGAGTTGCATGTGCATCAACCGGTAATACCTCCGCCTCAATGGCTTCGTTCGCTGCCAGAGCCGAAATGCAAGGGATTATATTCCTACAAAACAAACAAATTGCACTGGGTAAGCTTGCTCAGGGAATTGCATTCGGTGCAACCTGCTTACAAATCAATGCCGATTTTGACCGCAACCTTGAACTTGTACGCGAAATATCAGAAAAACTTGGCATATATGTCCTCAATTCTGTTAATCCTTTCAGATTAGAAGGGCAAAAATCCATCATCTTTGAAGCCATCCAACAATTACGCTGGCAAGTACCTGACTGGATAGTTGTCCCCGGTGGTAATCTAGGCAACAGTTCTGCCTTTGGCAAAGCCCTATTCGAGCTTCATCAACTTGGCTTAATTGACAAGATGCCCCGCCTAGCCATTATTCAAGCAGAGGGTGCTAATCCACTTTACAAACATTTCAAAGAGGGATTCAAAACGTTTACCCCTGTCAAAGCAGATACAATTGCAACTGCCATCAAAATCGGTAACCCTGTTAATCTTCAAAAAGCAATCCGCACGATTGAATGGACGGGTGGTGTCGTTGAAGAAGTGACCGACCAGCAAATTATGGATGCAAAAGCAATGGTTGATGGTGTTGGTATTGGATGTGAGCCAGCATCAGCCTGTTCGGTCGCTGGTACAAAGAAACTTGTTGAGCGCGGAGTTATCAAACCGGGAGATACCGTTGTGGGCATTCTTACAGGTCATGTCCTTAAAGACCCTGAAGCAACCATCGGCTATCATGCTGACCAACTGGACAACATTGTGCCCACTTATCGCAATCAGATGTTGCAAGCTGAGGATGATATTGAACAAATAATTGAATTACTGACAGATAGAATCCCTGTTTAATCTGTATGGGGGAGACACAATCCTCCCCCAATACCCCTGTTATCAAGCAGATTATTCAGATAGTTCCTCAACAACAGCTGGAACATCTACCAACGCCTGCTCCAAATCTGAGATAATATCTTCAGCATCCTCAATCCCAAGCGCATATCGCACTAAGTTGTCATTTATTCCGATTGCTTGACGTTCTTCTGATGACAAATCATAGTAGCTGACATATGCAGGTTGCTCAATCAATGCCTCGACCCCACCAAGACTCGGCGCAATATATGGAATCTGCAATCGGTCGATAAAGTCACCTGTAGACTCCAGCCCCCCAACAACTTCAAAGCTCACAACACCACCAAATCCAGCCATCTGTTTTTGGGCAACCTCATAATCAGGATGTGATTCCAACCCGGGATAAAACACACGCTCAATTTTTGGATGATTTTCAAGATACTGAGCCACACGTAAAGCCGAGTCATTCTGATGTTTCACCCGGACACCTAATGTCTTGATACCACGCTCTAGCAAGAATGCTTGATGCGGGTCAATCACATTACCAAACATACCGCGCGCGTCTTTTAAAGCTTTGATTCGTGCTTTGCTACCAGAAATAACACCTGCCAGAACATCATTATGCCCGCCCAAATATTTGGTTGCACTGTGCATCACAAAGTCAATACCGTACTCAATCGGACGCAGGTTTACAGGTGTTGCAAATGTCGTATCAATAAGTGTCATGGCGCGATTTTGCTTACCAATTTCTGCGATTCGTTCTAAATCAGCAACTCGTAAATATGGATTGGTCGGTGTTTCTGTGAAGATAAAGCGCGTCTTTTTGGGGATAATCGCTGCTTCAAGTGCATCATAATCCCCCATTGGTACAATTGACGTTTCAATGCCAAACTTCTTCAATGTCGTCAAACAGAACTGCTTAGTTCGCCGATAACAGTCGTCGGTCATGACAATGTGGGTATCCGGCTTCAAAACCGTCAAGAATAATGATGTAACTGCTGACATTCCCGATGGATATACAACAGCGTCTTCTGCACCCTCTAGCTCAGCAATTCGTTTCTCCACAGCCCATACAGTTGGATTGCCATACCGTGCATATTCTTCACGGTCAAGCTCACCACCATAAACTTTCGCATCAAGAAATTCTACTAGTTTAGCAGTGTTTTCAAATGTATATGTCGATGCTTGTACAATTGGCGTTGTAATCGAGTGAAAGCCTTTATCTCTTGATGTTCCACTATGTACTGCTTTTGTGCTTGCACCTGAAAACTTATTATTTTGTGTTGTTTTATTTGTCATATAATCACCTCAAATAGAAAAAGCCCGAACTCGAGTTTTACTTCAATAAGTTCGGGCTTCCGTATAGTCGTAGTATTGAAGGCGTGGCAAGCCTACGGAAAACCTGATATAACATCAGGTGTTTACCCTCATCTTCCAGATTAATCTGCCGAACTTAGCACCTTCCCATGCCCTGGGGGTTGCTGTGGTTTCATCGAGTCGGTCTCTCCACCACCTCTGGATAAGCGTAAAACTTACGATTGAATTGTTAACACGGCAAAATATAGCATAAAATTTTCGTCCATGCAATTCATGATAATCCATTTTATAACTGCAAAATAGTCGTATAGCAATCGTATAGAATCCGTTCTGTAGCAACAGTTATCAACTGATATGATGTTATTGAATCAGGTAACTTGATGGTCGCAAACCAACAAGTCATAACGTCAAAAAATTATCTAATTCAAACAAAAAACTCGAAATCAGGGTAGTATAAGCCAGCAACCCATACTATCTTATACATCGCAAATTTGAGGTCTAGGAGAAAACATGAGCGAGACAGCTTTACGTATAAGGGGTGGTCGCCCCCTGAAAGGTGACATTTCGATTCAACGAGCAAAAAACGCAATTTTACCCATGATTGCAACCTCACTTGTTGTCGAAGAAGGCGAGACCGTCTTACATGGTGTCCCAGAGATTGAAGATGTGGAACGCGCTTTTGAATTACTAAGAGCCGTTGGTGCAGTTGTACATCATGACAAATCCACACAAACAGTAAGAATTGATGCAACCAATATTCATACAGGTGTTTTGCCAGACGAATTGACATCTCGTTTCCGTGGCTCAGTATTGTTTCTCGCACCATTACAAATCCGGCTCGGCTATGTAGAACTACCCGGAAGCGGTGGGTGTGACATCGGCACACGTAAAATTGATTTTCATCATCGTGGTTTTGCACGACTTGGTGCAGATGTCCAATATTACGAAGATGGGCGTACAATTATAGAACTTGCAGACAAACGGTTTCAAAGCACACTGCTATATCTCGACTTCCCTAGCCATACAGGTACAGAAAACTTGATGTTAGGTGCAGCGACAGCAAACGGTCAAACTATCATCGAAAATGCGTCTGTCGAACCAGAAGTACTTGATTTCGGCAACTTCCTTATTGAGATGGGTGCCAATATTCAAGGGCTTGGGACACATACACTCATCATCAACGGTGTCGATAAACTCAAAGCCGTCGAATATACACCTATGCCTGACCGTCTCGTGGCAGGAACAATCATGATGGCAACTGCAATAACCGGTGGTGATGTCACAATTCATGATATTGAACCCAATCATCTGCGTATCGTCACTGCCAAGCTGGAACAAATGGGCGTTCAAATTGACATAGATGGCTCATCTATCCGTGTTCGTCGTCCGCTGGATACACCATTGAATCCAATTAACATTCAAACACACCCCTACCCCGGCTTCCCAACCGACCTTCAACCTTGCATCGCTGTACTATCAACCATCACAAATGGTACAAGTTACATCCGCGAGCGTATTTTTGAGAACCGCTATGATTACGTTGATGCACTCTTGAAAATGGGGGCAGATATTATAATTAGCCAAAACGATGTTTGCATCATTGAGGGTGTCAAACAACTAAAGCCCGCCAATGTACGCGCAGAAAGTATCCGCGCAGGTGCCGCAGTCTTGTTAGCAACCCTTGCAGCCGATGGGGAAAGTATCATCAGCAATATCTATCAGATAGACCGTGGACATGAACATATCGAGGACTTACTCAACCAATTAGGCGCAGATGTAACCCGGATTGAGAAACAGTCAACCTCACCTCAGCCTATCTGGTAAATCTCACAATTTCGTTAAACAATATACAAGTCACCGAAATGGTGGCTTTTTTGTTTGTTTTTGTGATAAAGTTAAATCATAATATGCCCGTGAAGAAACTTGGTGTTGAGTATTACCCTATGCAAATCAGTATTACATTGATGAGTGGTTTAAATGATGGTGAGCAAAGACTATTTGACTCTGATAATGAAAATGGTCGAATAAATGGCAACCGCTGGTCGCTGAGTATTGGCAGACATGACCATAATGACCTTGTTTTGCAAAATGACACATTTGTGTCTCGAAAGCATGCAAAACTCCACTTTGAAGCTGACCAATGGTGGATTGAGGACTGTAACAGCACGAACGGTACATTCACCGAAAATGAAGACCAATTCTTTTTGGATAACAAAGTCACAGGCACACTACCTCTCAACACAAGTCTCATGTTTCGTGTCGGGCGAACATGGCTAAAAATCAAGCCGATAGAGTAGATTATGTATATTGATTTAAAAGATATACTCATAAGTGCAAGACAAGAATCTTATCGTATGCGCCACTATTATTTAGGCGTTGAGCATATTTTTATTGCTCTGCTTGAAGTCAAAGGTGGGATTGCAAGTGATATCCTAGAAAGTTATGGTCTCCAACCTAGCTATGTTGTCGATGCGATTCGTCGTAAAGTCGGCAAAGGTAGCAAACAAAGGCTTTGGACGGGAACACCTAATACACCACGCGCAGATATTATCATAGATATTGCACACGAAATCGCACTTGAAAAAGGACGCAATGCAATCAACGAACGCGATTTGCTGATTGCAATCCTTGATGAGGGCGAAAATATCCCCACCCATGTATTGACAATTCTTGGTTTAGACCTAAACATGTTGAAGCATGAGGTTAAAAATCGCAAAGCCAAGCAAAACTCGACCCACACATTCGTCAATATCGAGTTCAACCCTGATGCACAAGTCGCCTTAACAAAAGACCAATCCTATATTCTAAGACGGATGTTTCATGGATTCGCTCGCATTTATGTTGACCAACAATTACAGGGTGGCTATACCCCATCATCACTATTTGTTGTCACACCAATTCAGGCAGATGACCGACGTAACGCAACTGTTGTTGTTAAACTCGGACCAACAGACATTATTTTAGACGAAGCACATCGCTACGAACGCTATGTCAAATCAAAACTCCCTGCTCTGACTGCGAGATTAGAAGATACACCAACTGCACCGGAAGCATCGGAACTTGCGGGTATTAAATATGGATTCATCGCAGGTGCCGACGAAACACCTCACGACTTACGGTCAATCATTGACACATGGCAACCATCAGAAGTAGGCGAGTGGGTTCGTAAAAATATTTACGAAGTCTTTGGCAAAACATGGTGGCAACAGGCAACGCCCTACCGTTTTGATGTGTGGCGTGAATACGATTGGTTACTCCCACCGATGCTAACCCTTGATTTTGTCCCAGAAGATAAAGTCACCACACGCATCCCATCAATCAAGCCACCGATTAAACGCAGTAATCTCAAACCTTTCGAGATAGGGGAAACCGTTTCTATTGAAAACTTTATCGTACAAAAAGTAGATCGAGATAAAGAAACCATTCAACTTGCAGTATTACATGGCACGGATACGACACATGCGTACAAGGTAAAGATTCGTCAAATGAATCTTAGGCGAACAATTCACTATCGTGGAGAAGTTGTTGATCGAATTGTCGGTCGTGTCTGGCAAACCCGCGACGAACGTTTAATGCAAGCCGCACGGGAACTAACACCTAATTTCGATGTGCAAGCAGACATGATTTCCTACGAAAACATGAAAATCCCTAACCCCATTTTTGCCTATCATGAATTGATGGAAACCACTGTTGAAGGGTCAATGTGTACGCTACATGGGGATTTACATCTTGGCAATATTCTAATTGGTCCATCGAACAATGGATTACTCATTGACTTCGCCCTCACCCATGACGGACACACAGTATTTGACTGGGCAACACTCGAAATCAGTCTACTAGCAGATTATGTCCTGCCACGAGTTAATGCAAACTCATGGGAAAAAATCTGGCAAGTCGCACAATACATTCAAGCAATTAATCACGGTAAAGAGTTGCCCCAAAAAGATACAACACTCACGAAAACATTTGTAGTGATTCAAGATATTCGCAAAATTGTAGAAGAATGTCTCATTCGACCAGATAATTGGGCGGAGTATTATGTAGCATTGGCATTAGCATCCTTACGTGCAATGACATGGACGACCATGCACGAATCCGGTCGGCGGTTGATGTACCTTGCTAGTGGACTCGCTATGCAGGCCTTACAAGGTCGCAAGTCTGAGGTCATTGACAATGACGAAACAATCACCGATACCACCGACCAAATCTCAGATTTCTAAAGTTTTGCGATAACAGCGTCTGCAAATTCATCGGTTGATGCAAATTCGCCATCTGCACCACGGATATCAGCAGTACGCAAACCATCAGCAAGCACTGCATCTATTGCTGTTTCAATCGAGCTGGCTTCATCTTCCAGTTGTAAGCTATAGCGAAGTAACATTGCTGCACTCAAGAACATGCCAATCGGATTCGCTTTACCCTGTCCGGCAATATCGGGAGCAGACCCATGTACAGGTTCATATAACCCAAATTTGTCAGCGCGTAACGAAGCAGACGGCAACATTCCTAAGCTACCAGCAAGTACAGATGCTTCATCGCTGAGGATGTCACCGAACATATTGCCCGCCAACACCACATCAAAATCTCTTGGGCGTGTCAATAGGTGCATGGTACACGCATCAACAAGGAGATGTTCAAGTTCTACGTCGTCATAATCTTCATGCACTTCAACAACAGTTCTACGCCACAAACGCATTGAAGCCAGTACATTCGCTTTATCAACGGAGGTCATTTTGCCACGTCGTCCCTGTGCTGCACGGAGGGCAACAGTAGCAACCTGCTCGACCTGCCCACGGTTATAGTACATCGTGTCATAAGATTCAGTACCGTCACCTTGTTCCTGACGTTCACCGAAGTAAATACCACTAACCAGTTCACGAACAAACAAAATATCCACACCTTCCAACAAATCAGGGCGCAAGGGTGCATGACTGGCAAGTGCTGGATAGGTTTTCACAGGGCGAAGATTTGCAAATAACCCAAAGTGCTGACGAATCTTTAACAGTCCTTGTTCTGGACGAACGTTTGCGGTTGGGTCGGACCATTTCGGACCACCAACTGCGCCTAGCAAAACTGCATCAGCTTGTTCACAGATTTCAATAGTTTCATCCGGCAGAGGGTTACCTGTTTCATCAATGGCAATCCCACCAATTAGCCCCTCAACAAATGTAAATTCATGCCCGTTTTTCTCAGCAATAACAGACAGTAAATTCGTTGTATGCGCCATTACCTCCGGACCAATTCCGTCACCGGGTAAAACTGCAATCGTTGCTTTCATTCTCATCTCCTATACAAACACAAAGGCATGTCACGCTCGACATGCCCCAATAAACATTTTCATTTAGTTAAACTAATCACCTGCAACAACAGGTGTTTCTTCGTCTTCAAGTGCAATTGCCAGTCCATATTCGACACTATCAACCAGAGCCAACCAACTCGCCCGAATAATGTCCGTACCTGCCCCAACTGTACTCCAGCGTTGTGTACCATTATAAGAGTCAATCAGCACACGGGTCATTGCACCCGTAGCACTCTTGCCGTCAAGGATACGAACTTTATAATCTACAAGCTGAATATCACGTAAAGCAGGATATGTAGGTAATAGAGCTTTACGAAGTGCGAGGTCAAGCGCATTAACAGGACCATTTCCTTCTGCCGCAGTATGAACAACATCACCATCTACATCTAGCTTCACCATAGCCTCAGACAGTTGCCCGCGTCGAATACGGTCTTCAACAATTACAGTGAAATCAATTAGACTAAAAAGTGGTTTATAGTCCGGTTTAGCACGATGTAGCCGAACCGCGACGGATGCTTCTGCGCCCTCAAAGACAAAGCCTTCATTTTCTAGTTCTTTGATGTCATTCAGAACTTGAACCGCCTCATCTTTGGACACATCCAAACCAAGTTCTTCAGCTTTACTGAGTAAATTGCCACGTCCCGACAAATCCGAGACCAGCACACGCATCTCATTACCGACCAACTCTGGGTCAATATGCTGATAACTATCCACATTACGACGCATCGCTGCCACATGAATACCACCTTTATGAGCAAAGGCACTTTTACCCACATAAGGAAGATGGCTATCCGGTGCAAGGTTTGCGATTTCTGCAACTACCCGCGATAGCTTGGTCAGTGTATTCAAATTACCATCCGCAGGCAAACAAGGAATATCCATCTTCAATTGCAGGTCGGGAATAATGCTACACAAGTTGGCATTTCCACAGCGTTCACCATACCCATTGATAGTACCTTGAATCTGCACAGCACCCGCTTTGACCGCAGATAGCGAGTTGGCAACAGCCAATTCTCCATCATTATGAGTGTGGATACCAAATTTCATCTCAGGAAATAATTCGCGGGCTTTTATGACAAAGTCAGCAACTTCCCACGGCATCGAACCACCATTTGTATCACATAACACGATGACATCTGCCCCACCTTCGGCAGCTGCAGCCAGCGTATCAAAGCCATATTCCATATCTAGCTTAGCCCCATCAAAGAAGTGTTCCGCATCATAGATAACTTCTTTTCCAAGGCTCTTGAGGTATGCCAGACTGTCACGAATCATATTGAGGTTTTCGTCAGGCGTTGTCTGCAAAACATCGGTGACATGCAACATAGAAGTCTTGCCAACAACGGTCACAACAGGTGTATTTGCGTCAACCAATGCTTGTAAATTTGCATCATCCTCAGGGTTGATTTGTTTGCGCCGTGTTGAGCCAAATGCAGCGATTTTAGCATGTTTCAGGTCAAGCTCTTGAACTTGTTCAAAATAGGCTGCATCTTTCGGATTTGAGCCGGGCCACCCACCTTCAATGTAGGCGACACCTAGCTCATCCAACAGCTTCGTAATTCGTATCTTATCGGCGACTGAAAGCGAAATGCCTTCACGTTGTGTTCCATCACGGAGAGTCGTATCGTATATTGCCACGTTTTGCATGATTCACCTCCAATGCGGGGACACAGCGCGCCCCATTGACTTAGTAGAGTGTTGTCTCAACTCGTTGCGGATTTGCTGATTCATAGTCTTTAACTTGGTCATCCAAATTCATTAGATAGCCAAGTTGGTCAACACCATTCAACAGACAATATTTCGAGAAACTATCCAGCGGAAACTTAACTTTACGCCCATCAGGCAATGTCAGTGTTTGTGATTCAACATCAACTGATACAGATGTGCTGGGGTCTTCTTCTGCTAGACTAAACAACTGTTGTTGCGTGTCCGCATCAACAATGATAGGCAACAAACCGTTCTTCAATGCGTTATTGCGGAAGATGTCAGCAAATTCTGTGCTGATAACCGCCTGAAAACCAGCTCCCATCAACGCCCATGGCGCATGTTCACGCGAACTACCACAACCAAAGTTATTACCAGCAATCAGAACCGATGCGCCTTGATATTCTGCTTTATTCAATACAAAGTCAGGATTCGGTGTTTCACCGTCTTCGAGGTATCGCCAGTCACAAAAGGCAACTTTACCAAGCCCTTGCTTATCAGTGACCTTAAGAAAACGCGCCGGAATAATCTGGTCTGTATCAATGTCACTGACTGGAATCGAAACGATGCTTCCTGAAAATTGAGTTACTTTTTCCATCAGATTCTCCTTATGCCATCTCAGGTTTCATCATTGTACGAGGGTCAGTCACAGCACCATTAATCGCAGATGCAACAGCCGTTAATGGACTAGCAAGGAATGTACGTCCACCCTTACCTTGACGACCTTCAAAGTTACGGTTGCTGGTCGAGACTGCATATTGCCCCGGTTGGAGTTGGTCACCATTCATCGCAATACACATCGAGCAACCTGCTTCACGCCATTCTGCTCCTGCCGCCTTGAAGATTTCATCAAGACCTTCGGCTTCTGCTTGTTTCTTCACTTGTTGTGAGCCGGGGACAACCATCATACGGACATTATCAGATACTTTATGCCCTTCGATAAATTGCGCAGCCTGACGCAAATCTGTAATACGAGAGTTTGTGCAACTACCTACAAAGACAACATCAATTTCTTTGCCCAATAGTTGTTGCCCCGGTTGCAAATCCATATAGGTCAGAGCTTTATCCAGCGCAATCTTCTTGTTGTAATCGGTCTCATCATCCGGTGACGGTACGTTTGCAGTAATCGGCATACCCATACCCGGATTTGTACCATAGGTAATCATCGGAATCAGGTCATCAGCATTGAGTGTGATTTCGTTATCATAGACTGCACCCTCATCAGTTGGGAGTTGTCGCCACTTTTCAACAGCAGCATCCCAATCAGCACCCTTAGGAGCATGTTTACGACCGTGCATATACTCAAATGTGGTTTCGTCAGGTGCTACCATACCAGCACGCGCACCACCTTCAATTGACATGTTACAGATGGTCATGCGACCTTCCATGCTCAAGTTACGAATCGCTTCGCCACGATATTCAAACACATAGCCTGTACCACCACCGATACCAATCTTGGCGATGATTGCAAGAATAATGTCTTTAGCAGTCACGCCTTCATCCAGTTTACCCTCAACGTTGATTGCCATTGTTTTGGGTTTATTCTGGAGTAGCGTTTGCGTCGCCAACACATGCCCGACTTCACTTGTGCCAATACCAAATGCAAGCGCACCAAATGCACCATGTGTACTGGTATGACTATCACCACACACAATGGTCATACCGGGTTGTGTGAGACCTTTTTCAGGTCCAATGACATGCACAATCCCTTGATGTTCAGTACCCAATGAAAACATCGGAATACCAAAGTCTTCACAGTTCTTTGTGAAGGTCTCAAGCTGTTTTACCGCCATCGCATCAACAACAGGAATAATCCCTTCGGCGTTGCGTGGTGTCGTCGGTGTACTGTGATCCATCGTACCGATTGTCTGGTCTGGGCGACGAACCTTCAGACCACGTTCACGCAGCATCGAAAATGCCTGTGGTGATGTCACCTCATGTACCAGATGCAAGTCGATATACAACACCGCTGGTGTGTCTTCACTTTGTTCACGCACGATATGTGCATCCCATACTTTTTCAAATAATGTACGGGGTTTACCATTTACAGTCATACAATTACATCCTCATTATTACATTACATATCAAAGGGGAGAGACTCCCCTATCATTTACTTAATCAGTCGATGATGTGATACCTACTGTTGCAGCATCACCCTCAGGCTGGACATCACCCAAACCAATGCTAGCAATCATGCGATTCAGTGCCGCCATGTATGCTTTAACACTCGCCACAATAATGTCGCCATCTGCACCATATCCACCAAAGGTACGACCACCACTTTCTGGAGAGATGCGGACTGTCACCTCACCAAGTGCATCAATACCTTCCGTCACACTGTGCACACTATATTCCACAAGTACATTGGGTGCACTAATGACCATATCAACTGCACGATAAGACGCATCAACTGGACCTGTTCCAACCGCTGCAACAATCGATTCTTGCCCGTCTTGGTTGACAAGTCGAACCGTTGCCGTCGGCATACCCATCGTTCCACTAGACACTTGAATATCCAGCAAGCGGAAAAACTCTTGCGGTTTCTGTGCTTCCTCATCAGCGACAAGGGCTTCTAAATCTGCATCCGTGACTGTCTTTTTAGCATCAGCAAGATTCTTAAAGCGTTTAAAGATTTCATTCAAATCATCGCCTTCAAAATCATATCCAAGTTCTTGCAGACGCACACGTAACGCATGGCGACCACTATGCTTACCCAGTACCAGACGGCTTTGATTCAGACCGACGGTTTCCGGTGTCATGATTTCAAAGGTTTCAGCATTCTTGAGTACACCATCTTGATGAATACCAGATTCATGAGCAAACGCATTATCACCGACAATTGCCTTGTTAGGTTGCACAGGCATACCCATATAGTTACGAACCATACGACTCGTCTTCATAATCTGAGTCGAATCAATGTTTGTTCGCAAGTCATAATACGCTTTGCGTGTATGGACTGCCATCACAACTTCTTCTAGGCTAGTGTTACCGGCACGTTCTCCTACCCCATTGATGGTTACTTCAACTTGACGCACCCCTTTTTGCAAACCAGCCAATGTATTCGCTGTCGCCAAACCGAGGTCATTATGACAATGTACCGACCAGATTACACCACTACCGGGTCCAGCACCGGGAGTTTCGTTGATGAGCATTTCAAGCGTTTCTGCCCATTCTTCCGGCATAACATATCCAACAGTATCAGGAATGTTCAGTGTCGTCGCGCCACATTCAACAGCCACAGCACATGCCTGAATCAGATATTCCGTATCGGTACGTCCTGCATCCATTGGGCTAAATTCAACATCGTCACACAGACTCTTCGCCAATGTCACAGCTTTACGAATACGTTCCAAGCCCTCTTCTTTGTCAATGCGCAACATCGCAAGATGACTGGGGGATGTACCGAGGAAGGTGTGAATACGAGGTTTTGCTGCATCTTTCACCCCTTCCCACGCCGTCAAGATGTCACTTTCAACAGCTCGTGCCAGACCAGCAATCGCCGGACCATCTTCTGTCCCAACCTCTTTTGCAATGCGTTGCACAGCTTTCAGGTCATCAGGCGATGCCGCCGGAAAGCCAGCCTCAATCACATCGACACCAAGTCGTGACAGTTGCCGTGCAATCTCTAATTTTTCTGCACTAGATAATGTTGCACCGGGGCTCTGTTCGCCATCGCGCAACGTTGTATCAAAGATAATGACAGTATTTTCATCATATGTTCTCTGTGCCATTTGGAGGTGTTCCTTTCGTGAAATTAAATCGGTCAATTAGCAAATACATTAAGCCACTAAGGTCAACAAGACCATCTTCCGACATTCACTCACCTCCTTTCGGTACAGAGGTGACGACACCTACATCATCGTCTTCCATTAGGATTAGTCCTCTTGTTTGATATTCTTTGCGTCCAAGAAAGGCATCATTTCACGCAGGTCAGACCCAACTTTTTCGATTAGCAGGTCATGTTCTGTCTTACGACGTGCATTGAAGTTCGGGCGACCTTGCTTGTTTTCTTCAATCCATGCCTTCGCAAATTCACCATTTTGAATACGTTGTAAGACACCAGCCATCTCTTCTTTAATAGCTTCCTCGAATTGGTCACCAACAACATACCCACCATGTTCAGCCGTGTTACTGACGCTATACCACATGTAGCTCAAGCCACCTTCATACAACAGGTCAACAATCAGTTTAAGCTCATGCAAGCATTCAAAGTATGCAATCTCTGGCTGGTATCCAGCTTTAACAAGTGTCTCAAAGCTAGCACGAATCAGTGCAGTCACACCACCACAGAGTACAACCTGTTCACCAAACAAATCCGTCTCAGTTTCTTCTTTAAATGTAGTTTCAATCACACCCGCACGGGTACAACCGATTGCTTTCGCATAAGCTAATGCCATCGCATTTGCATTTCCGGTTGCATCTTGTTCAACTGCAACGAGTCCTGGTGTACCTGCGCCTTCGGTAAATACTTCACGTACACGGTGTCCCGGTGCTTTTGGTGCAACCATAGCTACATCAACGGTATCGGGTGGCACAATTTCTTTAAAGTGAATATTGAAGCCATGTGCGAACATCAACATCGCACCATCTTTAAGGTTTGGCGCGACATCTTCTGCATAAACCGCCCCTTGTTTGGTATCAGGAATCAGAATCATTACGATGTCAGCTTGTGCGGTTGCTTCTGCCACTGTAAAAACTTCCAACCCATCAGCTTCTGCTTTTGCCTTACTCTTGCTACCTTCATGCAGACCAATGATAACCTTTTGACCATTATCATGAGCGTTTAATGCGTGGGCATGTCCTTGACTACCATACCCGATAACTGCGATTGTTTTGCCTTCCAACAACGAAAGGTCTGCATCTTTGTCATAATAGAGTGTTGCCATTTAGAAAATTTCTCCCTACATAGAATAAAATCAATCAAGAGCAGTGAGTCATTCCCACCGCTCACTTATCACAAAGTTAGATTATACGTCCATTACCGTTACTATTAACAGCGGTAGTTGACTGTGCAACCACAGGACGCTTAAATTCAGTATCATGGATACGTGTACCACGCCCCATTGCAACTAGTCCAGTACGAATCATCTCGACAATACCAACTGGGCGTACTTCTTCGATAAATTGCTCCAATAGTTCTTCCGTCCCAACCATTTCGAGGATAGCAACCTCTGGACCGACATCAATAATCCGCGCCGGATAACGGTCACAAATCTCCGTGATAGTATTACGTGACTCGGCATCGTCATTGCGAACTTTAATAAGAGCAAGGTCACGCACAACATGTGGCTCTTCGTCCAGAATGCGAACATCAATCACATTGATGAGCTTCTGCAAATTAGTTGCAATCCGTGTCGCATACTCTTTGCCTGCAACAACACGAATCGTCATCCTCGATACATGAGGTTTATGTGTGCGTCCAACAGTTAGGCTGTCGATATTAAACGCACGACGGCGAAACAGACTTGCAATACGATTTAAGACACCCGGTTCATTTTCAACCAGTGCAACAACAGTCAGTTTATTCGGGGTTTTATTCTCACTCATTATTGTACCTCTCCCGGTCTTGGTCGGCGTTTCATATCGTGCAAATCAGCACCAGCAGGAACCATCGGATAGACCATTTCCTCTTTTTCAACAACAAATTCCAACAGCACAGGACCATCTACACTGCGGGCAAACGCAACTGCATCTTCAACTTCATCGCGTGATGTAACACGGCGTGTCTGGATACCATATGCTTCCGCTAATTTACAGAAATCAGGATTAAACATCGGTGTTGATTCATACCGTTTATCGTAGAATAGCTCTTGCCACTGACGCACCATACCGAGGAAATTATTGTTGATGATTGCAATATTTACATTGATATTTTCTTGCGCCGCAGTCGCAAGTTCGCATAATGTCATCTGGAATCCACCGTCACCGACAATCGCCCAGACTTCTTCCTCTGGCATACCAAACTTCGCACCGATTGCAGCAGGGAAGCCAAATCCCATTGTCCCAAGTCCGCCACTAGTCAACATGGTTGAGGGGCGTTGATGTGGATAATATTGTGCTTCTAACATTTGATGCTGACCGACATCAGATACTGTGATTGCATCGCCATCAGTGTGCTTCCAAATGTCGTTAATCACCTGTGCCGCCAGCAATTTACCCTGCGAATCATGATTCAAAATGTCACGCTCGTTAGAATCTTCGAGCCAATCACGGATTTGACCAATCCATGCTGGGTGTGTTTTGTCCTGCAACTTCGGCAACATCTGCTTTAAAACGGTCTTTAAATCGCCCGCAATACCAACATCGACCCTAACATTCTTATTTAACTCGGAGCGGTCAATATCTACGTGAATCTTTTTTGCATTCACTGCATATGTTTTTAGATTACCCGTAACGCGGTCGTCAAAGCGCATTCCAAGTGCAATCAATAAATCAGCTTCTTGGATTGCCAAATTTGAGGAGGCTTCACCGTGCATTCCCATCATACCAACAACTAATGGATGGTCTTCTGGCATATTGCCCTTACCAAGCAATGTCACAGTAACAGGGATTTGAGCGCGTTCTGCCAATTCACGCAATTCCTGCATTGCACCAGACATCGTAATCCCGTGTCCAGCAAGGATAACAGGACGCTCGGCTTCTTGAATCAACTTAAGTGCAGCATCAATTTCCGCATCGTCTGCGGTTGATGGTGGATGATACCCCGGTAGTATAATTTCCTGCTCAGGGTAGATGAACTCAGTTATAGCATTCTGGACATCTTTGGGAACATCAACCAAAACTGGACCAGGGCGACCTGTACGAGCAATGTGAAATGCTTCTTTCATTACATATGCAAGGTCTTTAACATCAGTCACCAAATAATTGTGCTTTGTCACAGGCAAGGTCACACCTGTAACATCTGTTTCTTGGAACGCATCTGACCCAATCGCATTCACAGGGACTTGTCCCGTGATAGCAACAATAGGAGACGAATCCATCATCGCAGTTGCAAGCCCAGTCACAAGGTTAGTTGCACCGGGTCCACTTGTCGCAATACATACACCAACGCGACCCGTTGCCCGTGCATATCCGTCTGCCATATGCGATGCACCTTGCTCATGGCGAACAAGAACATGATGAATTTTGTCATGATATTTCGACATCGCATCATATGTCGGTAGAATTGCCCCACCGGGATAGCCGAACATTACATCGACACCTTCTCGGATGAGACATTCCATGATTATTTCAGAACCTTTAAGTTGCATCATCTACTCCCAACACACTCACACACATTACAAGCACATACTACGATTCGTTGACGTATGTCAACCAACCAAACTTATCTGGTTTTTCACCAGCCGTTATTGCAAAAAATTCTGACTGCACAGCCTCAGTTATCGGACCGCGTTTACCTGCACCAACAGGAATGCGATCAACTGATTTAACCGGAGTTACCTCTGCTGCTGTCCCTGTGAAGAAGATTTCGTCTGCCATGTATAACATTTCACGCGCAACTGGTTGGAAGCGAACTTCTACGCCTTGTTCCTTAAGGAGTGTCAAAGCACTATCTCGTGTAATCCCCATCAAAATTGACGACCATGCCCCCGGTGTATAAACAACACCATCGAGTACAACAAAGATATTCTCACCCGCACCCTCGCTGACATAACCATTAACATCAAGAGCAATACCTTCTTGGAAACCATTATCATGCGCTTCCATGCTCACAAATTGGCTATTCACATAATTACCACCCGCTTTAACCAAAGCCATGTGCGTATCAGGAGCCATACGACGGAATGAGCTAACTTGTACATCGACACCTTGCTCAATTGCCTCTGCACCTAGATACCGTCCCCACTCCATTGTAAAAATAACTGCCTCAGTCTGTGTGCGTTCCCGTCCTTCTAAACCAAGTGCGCCACTTCCACGGAAGATAATCGGACGGATGTAGCATGATTCATGACCATTTTTTCGGATAGTTTCGACGATAGCTTTATCCATATCGTCAGCAGTATAGTCATGAGCAATTCTCATGATTTTCGCACCCTGCATTAATCTCTCAGAATGCTCACGCAAGCGAAAGACAGCCGGGCCTTTTTCAGTCTTATATGCCCGCACGCCTTCAAATACACTTGACCCATAATGCAACGCATGTGCGCTAACATGCACAGTTGCATCTTCCCATTTTACAAACTCTCCATTACGCCAAATCCATTCAGCCGTCATCTTTTTTCCTTTAATCAAATAAGTCCATAAACAAAAACACGCTTGTATCGTTTATTTGTTTACCGAATACAAGCGTGTGGGTTTCTGAAGTATTGTGTTTTGTGACATTGAAAATGCAGGACTCGCCATGCGACACTTCGCATTGTTTGGATGAGTCTGATGATATTGTTGTGCATACATTTGCTGGTTTTTAGTTTTCATCTGTCACACTTTCATTTGAATTAAAAAAGCCTCCCAGTGCTTGGGAGGCTATATTTTGCATTCTCTAGCGCATTCACCAACCCAAGCCGTCATAGCCCGCCAATAATCACGAGGACCACTACAATAATAATGCTAAGGAGGTTGAGTGCGACTGTTCCGCGCATGACTTTTCCTAGAATTTCCAAAGTATTGCTCATTAGGCTACCCAACTTTACAACTTGTGTCAAGTCATGTAATGTAATCCGCATCACATAGGACGAAATTCATATAGAGTCACATTGATACTTTAGGCAATTTGCACAATTAATTGTCTAATTTTGCTTTTGCCACGTCAATCTGGCGTTTTACAGCATCAGGTGCAGTACCACCATCAGCCTGTCTCTGGGCTACTGATTGAGAAAAGTCAAAGACGTTATATACATCGTCTTCAAAAAGGTCAGAAATATTCTGATAGTCTTCAAGTGTTATCTCCGACATTTTAATATTGGAGCCTGACGCAAAACGAACAACCTCCCCCACCACATGATGAGCTTGCCGGAAAGGTAATCCTTTGCGGACAAGATAATCAGCAAGGTCAGTTGCTAATAGTTCTTCACCTAAGGCATCTTGCATCTTTTCGGGGTTAATATTCAGTGTTTTGATGATAGCAATGACAACAGGAAGAAGCTTTAACATTGTGTCAAAAGAGTCAAATAACGCTTCTTTATCCTCTTGAAGGTCCTTGTTGTAGCCACTTGGCAATCCCTTAAGCGTAGCCAGAAATCCTGTCAGATTTCCGATGAGACGACCTGCTTTACCACGCATTAATTCCATCGGGTCAGCATTTCGTTTTTGTGGCATGAGGCTCGACCCTGTACTATAGCGGTCATTCAATGTGATGTATCCAAACAGTGGATTGCTATAAATGATAATATCTTCAGCAAGACGACTAAGATGGCTTGCACAAAGTGACATAACATACAATAAATCTGAGACAAAATCACGGTCACTAACTGCATCAAGGCTATTTTGACTATACGAAACAAACCCCAATTCTTTTACAAGCAAATCTCTATCTATTGCAAATGGATTACCCGCTAATGCACCTGACCCTAAAGGCAATACAGCAGTCCGTTCACGCGCTGATTGTAAGCGGTCACGGTCACGGTCTATCATCCAGAAAAAACTCATCAACCACTGTGCAACTGTAATTGGCTGAGCAGGTTGCATATGCGTGTATCCCGGCATCAATGTTTCTGTATGTTGTTCAGCAACCTCAATAAGTGTTTCCTGTAGAACCACCAACATCTCATCCAGTTTTTCGCTCTCATTCATTGACCAAAATCGAAAGTCAGTCGCCACTTGGTCATTACGACTGCGACCTGTATGTAACTTACCCCCAACATCACCAACAATCTCAATCAAACGACGCTCAACTGCTGTATGTATGTCCTCATCCCCACTTTTTAACTCAAATGCGTCAGATTCAAACTCGGCTAGAACCTGCTCCAAGCCTCCAATAATTTCCTCCGCTTCATCGTCAGTAATCACACCTGCCTTAGCAATTGCCTTAGCATATGCCATACTCCCATGGATATCCTCACGATAGAAACGAATATCGAATCCGATACTATCGTTTAATGCCTGTAAATCTTTGTCAGTCGGTTCGGAAAATCGACCACCCCATAAACTCATAATCTTAACTCCTTAATCAAAAAGGACGCATTTTCTGCGCCCTTTATCGTATAGTTTTAAATACTAGTCACGCTTGAATTTACTATAGTCCGGTTGACGATAGTGACTTGCGCCACCGCCTTCCATTTCTAGCATTGCTTCGACCTTCATCGGCAACCCAAACAATTGGATAAAACCATGTGCATCTTGTTGGTTGTAAACATCTTCCTCACCAAAGGACGCATAATCTTCACGATAAAGGCTATATGGGCTTTTACGTCCAGCCACGATGATATTACCTTTATACAGTTTTAGGCGTACAGTACCCGTCACTGTCTGTTGGGTTACCTCAACAAAACCATCTAACGATTCGCGCAACTTGCTAAACCACATGCCGTTATAAACTAGCTCAGCATATTTAACTGCGATAAAGTCCTTATAGTGCATCGTATGTTTATCAAGGCAAATACTTTCCAACAACTGATGCGCCCGACGAACAATTGTACCCGCTGGTGTTTCATACACACCGCGACTCTTCATACCAACCAAGCGATTCTCCACAATATCAATCCGACCAATCGCATGTTTCCCACCAATTTTATTCAGCGCAATAAATAAATCGACAGGACTCATTTCTTCACCATTCAGCGATATGGGATTCCCTTTAACAAACCCAATCTCTACATATTCGGGTTCATCCGGTGCTTCTTGTGGTGTGTTGGTCAACTGGAACATTTTATCTTCTGGCTCGTTCCATGGGTTTTCCAGCAATCCCCCTTCATGAGAAAGGTGAAAGATATTGCGGTCACGACTGTAAATATCTTTTTCAGTATGAGATACCGGTACATTAAACTCTTCCGCATAGGCAAGTGCATCTTCACGGCTACGAATATCCCATTCGCGCCATGGAGCAATAGTCGCCAACTTAGGATTGAGTGCCATTGTCGAAAGCTCAAAGCGAACCTGATCATTACCCTTGCCTGTGCAACCATGGGCAACGGCATCTGCATTTTCTGCTTCAGCAACTTCCACCATATGCTTCGCTATTAAAGGGCGTGCAAATGATGTACCAAGCAAGTACTCCCGTTCATACACTGCACCAGCTTGCATCGTTGGGAAAACATAATCCGTCAGAAATTCTTCACGCAAATCACGGATGTATAATTTAGTTGCACCAGATGCAATTGCTTTTTCTTCTAGTCCATCCAGTTCTTCTTCTTGTCCGAGGTCAGCACAAAAACAAATCACTTCGCAATCATAGTTATTCTTCAACCACGGCACAATTACTGACGTATCCAACCCGCCACTATACGCCAAAACGACCTTATTTACTGTAGGTTTTGCCATTATATTTCTCCATTTGTCAATCAATAGATAAGTAGTGTAAAGATTTTAGATTCACATTTAACTTGTGAAAAATCGCAAAACTCGCTGTGCAATCAATACAGAGTCTATCGTCGTTTGCATCGCATCGCTATCACCTCAATTAAAAAAGCCCCGGTATGCAAACCGAGGCTTTTGATGTCTATAGAGTTCTAAATTATACCAACACCAATAACCCCGGATTATGTGCGGGTGCGACGACGGAAACGGCGAATGATGTTGGAAAGTTGATTCATGGTTCAGGATACTAGCACTTTCTTATGTATCCGTCAATAACCTATGGAAAATTCAACTGACATTGCCCAGCGCTTGTATCACAAGTACCAAGAAAATCTGCACCATATCGTACTCTAAATTGCGACACATCGCGCCAAAATTGAGCAGAATTAGCAACAGCTACCCAGCCATGACGTGTCTCACAAGTCGCGGGTTTAGATTGGAGCTGTTCATTTACACCCCATATTTGTAAACAATCTCCGGTTGGCATAGCACTCAATGGTTGCGACAAAAAGTCTGTCTGCCAACGATTCGCTGCAAAGACACCATTATCACTCTCAAACACCAATCCACTTAAATCCAAACTTTGCCCTGATGTATTGACCAGACCAAAACTATCAAAACTGTATATCAGCGTCAGGTCTGCATTAGACGTTGTTGTCGTAATACCATCACCAGCAACAGGTGTGCCTGTCGGACTATTTGGATTAAGAGGGGCAATCGTCGGTGAACTTCCTCCTAAATTACCAGAGAGACTGACATCACAGAAGCCATTAGCAACCACACATCCTGCCAAAACACGATTATCTCGCACTACCTCAAATCGGCTAATATCACGCCAAAAGTCTTCCGTATCACCAGCAACAACCCAGCCATGCCGAGTCTCACAATCAATGGGAGGCGGTTGATTATCTACAAGTGTTGTCCACACCATTAAGCAATCAGCAGGGGGAAATCCACTTAGAGATGCAGTCAAAAACTCTGTATTCCACTTATCAACAGTGAGTTGTCCACTCCCACTCTGAAACACCAAGCCACGCATATCTATAGGCACACCTGCAATATTCATAAGCGTGAGACTATCCTGATTAAATGTCAGACGAATATCGCGCCCAACAGGTGTTGGTAATCTCGAAGTCTCTGTTTCAACAGTGAAGCGAGCCTCTAAACTTAAATCACAGAAGCCATCTAGCACACTGCACTGACCAATAACATCACCGCCTTTCACAACAAAGAAATTGTTCGTATCCTGCCAGAATAACTGACTATCATTGACTGCCACCCACCCATGACGAATCTCACACGGTTCAGGGAAATCATCAATACGGTTAAAGTCTAGTCCCCATACCTGTAGACAATCACCGCTAGCAAAGTTATCAAGTCTTTCCGTGAGAAATTCTGTATCCCATACTGAAGCTTCCATTCTTGCTGTATCACTCTGGAAACGTAATCCGGTCAAATCCAGAGGTGAATCAGCAATATTGATGAGCGTCAAAGAATTGCTGTTATAGACCAATCGAATATCAGGAATCAACTCAGGTGTTGATGTTATCGTTGGTCGCTCTGTCTGTACTGTAGGTATAGGTGTAAATATCATCGGTGTAATCAAAGGTGACAGTGTGCGTGTCGGTTGAACCAATGGTGTTACCGTGGGTGTTGCCGATGGTAAAGGTGTTACAGTTGCAGTCGGTGGAACAGGTGTAAACGTGGGCGGTAGAGGTGTAGATGTCGGTGGTAATGGAGTGGCAGACGCAACTGCAGGTGCAACAACCCCATCACGCCGTCCCAATACCATCGTAAAATAATAGATACCGTCATTCGACTGTGCATAAGCCACCCCAACTTCAACATAGTCAGCATTCATCATATTTGCTTGATGAGCCGGACTATTCCACCACTGATTAAACACAGCTTGTGCATTACTATCCGAACGCAACAATATGTTTTCTGCACCTGTTATAAGCATATAGCCAGCCGATGTCATACGCTCCCAGAATTGAGAGCCATCACTACCAACATGGTTCAATACCCCATTATTTGCCATATCATTGCTATGACGTTGTGCTGCTAATGTCAGCTCAGGGCTAATTATCAGTACAGGTACTTCTGACCGTGTCCGTGCTGAATTAGCCAGAGCAATAACAGATTCTGTTACAGCATCTTGCGCTGATAAGACTAACAAACTAACGCCAAAAATCAATAGAGCTAGAGATTTTCTCATACCACCCATTTCCATCAATAAACATATAGGATCATTATAATGATGAATCGTCGCTTGTTTATCTCTAATCTCATCGCTAGAATAATTTAGCTTAGCATGACGAATTAGAAACGGGGTCAGACATGACAACAGTAGCAGATTTAAAAGCGAAACGTGACAAAAAAGCCACACCACATTTGCAACAATATGCACCGGTATGGATTCTTGATGAACAAGTTTTTGAAGAAGATGAAGCAATTCAGTTTAATGTGTTATTTCAACACAACACACATGGTTGGATTAATCGTCGTTATCGCTATGATGGATTCAACAACACACTGTATCATAAAGGGCAAACCCCAATTGCAGAAGACGATGCTGTCGAATACATGGAAAATGACCCTTACATTGAAGCTACAGTCACAGACATCCCTAATTCTTACGGGGGCTAAAGGTGTATCGGCATCTTGACTTTATTTAGGAATGCAAGATGCCGATATATAGTCTTATTTCGCGGTTATATTCATCACAGCGGTATCTTGCCCGCCCATCCGATATTTATAAGTTTCATCACCACGCAAGAAATCGTAAGTCGTATATCCCTGCTCTATCGCATGTTGAATGTTATAGGCAAGCAGTACAATACCGGGACTAAGTTGTCCATATTGCTCAAAATCAAGACCTGAGTTGTAGACCAGAACACGATTGTCATACACAAAATTGATGTAAGCAGCCACCCGTTCCTCTCCAACCGTCAAGAAGTTCAATTGTAGCCAACCCGCCTTATGAAGCAGAGGAACAATTCTTTTGAAGAATTCAACATTGCGTGGATTTTTCAGAAACTCGGCTTTTTCGGGGTCGCTGGCTGCCATCAGGTGCATAAAACAGGCGATTTCATCATCAAGATTATGCTTCCCATTGACAATATACCAATCAACCTCACTAGTCGCACCATGAATACGACGCATCTTACGACGGACTTCGTGCCGTTGTTTCTTGTCCAACAAACCAAGATACCCACCCCACTCTTGAGGCAACTCGATAACCGGACAAACTTCTTGTTGCTCAACCGTCGTACCCAGCCCTCTATCTTTCAATAAGTCTGGTAAAAGTTTTAAGGTAATCGACTCTTGTGGAATATTGCAGAAGTCAAGAACATCAAATTTATCCCGATTGTCTGCAAAATAATCTGCAAAGGCTTCGTATACAGCATCAACATAATCAGCATCAACAATAAAATCGAGATAATCCGTTACATCTACACAACCAACAATCCGTACATATCGCCCATTTTCAGTATCTACAATAAATAGTGGCGCAATACCAACCAGCTGACCATTATCACGGGCTGTAATGACCCACAATTCTCCAGGTTGATAAGCATCCCACCATGTCGAATGCCATTCCCATGTATAAAAAATGTTATTGATTGGTGCACGGCTTAATAAATCGTTCCAATCAGACTTAAGTTCTTCAAATACAGTGGTGTCTTGATATGCAACCAGTTCCACGTCAAACCTATTCCTTTGTTAGCTATCCAATGAGCGAAAGAAAAGTATTCGTCCGGATATTTGACACATCCACAACTATAGTTCTTACATTGTAGCCTAATACGAATATGCACCTTAACCATTTACTCAGGTTTTGCAATAGGTTTGCTGTTATCGTTTGCCCAATCTTTCCATGACCCATCATATAAGCGGACATTATCAGCACCTGCAATCAGTAGTGCCAACATACCGTAACTCGCTGACACCCCAGAATTACAATAAATCACAGTTTCTACACCCAAATCAATACCTATAGATTGGAAATAAGACTGTAGCTTTTCCGGTGACATAACAGTGCTATTGTCACCAATCATCGTTTTACGAGGCACATTTATTGCATTAGGAATATGCCCCATGCGCTCGGCGCGGGATGCTTCGCCATTAAACTCCTTCGGTGACCTAACATCAATCAACTGCAAACTATCTGCATTCAAAATATCGTCAGCACTTGCATGAATAGAGCTATTTATATTTGGTACAAATGTTGTTGATGAGGTACTTGGTTTAAGATTATCGGTTGGTCTGTCTTCCGCAATCCATTTCTTCCAACCACCATCAAGCACATAAACCGCTTCATGTCCATAGTAACGCATCGCCCACCAGAACCGTGCGGCGAACATACTATCTTTATCATCATATGCAACGACAACTGTGTCATTTCCAATCCCCAACCGCCCCATCAACTCGGCAAATCGCTCTGGTGATGCAATATCATTCGATGGCGAGTTTGGCTCAACAATATCAACCATCCAGTCAACAAATACAGCATTCGGGATATGGGATTTTTCGTAATCAACCCGATGGCTAAAATAATGGGGTGGCGGTTGTGTAGCAGGTAACACATTTCCACGAATATCTACAATTCGCAAATTATCATCTTCTATATGCTTAGCTAACCATTCAGTCGAAACCAGTGGCGAATCCATAATCAATCTCCTAATCTAAATTTTCTCGATTTGTTCTATGGTGACAAAGCAAACAATACATCACCATTATTTCAGAAAAAGTCTCATCGTTTTCTTATCCACTGAACCAAAGGTATAATATAAAAAAATTGGAACTTAAACTTATGAAGAAAAAAATACGCGGTCTTAAGCGTGCCACTTTTGAACTTGATTTTGACCTATATCGTGTCAAAGTACCTATCTCAAATAATCCCGGATTCCACCTGAGTGTCATTGATTTATCGCCCGAATCTGTCGATCAAACTATTGTCTTCCAGCATGGGTTTGCTGGTGTTGCAGAATCTTTCGAGTATCAACTCACTCATTTTTCTAGTCAATTTCGTGTTGTTGCGCCTGACCTAAGAGGTCATGGACAAAGCGATGCACCTTACACTGACTATACGATGGATGAGCTGGTTGAAGACCTTATTACCATTGTAGATGCTTTGGATTTACCAGAAAAGTTTATTCTGGCAGGACATTCTTTTGGCGGGTCAGTCTGTGTGGAGTTTGCAAATGCCTACCCTGAACGCATTGAAAAACTCATTCTACTAGCTACAGCTGGGGAATATCCCGTCCCTAAAGCGGCTTCCCTGCTGTCAAGAGTCCCAATTAATATAATCAGACCTGTCTGGCGATACCGTCCAAAATGGGATGCAGAACTCCATGTCATGAAGCGCATGTTCGTCAACAATCTCATGAAATGGCAAGGTTGGTCAAAGCTCAAAAATCTGACAATGGACACACTTGTTATCACTGGTGAGCGTGACAATTACTTCCCGCGTTCTGTTTTTGATGATGTAGCAAAAATGATTCCTCATGCCGATGTTTATGATGTTGGCTCAGCAAAACATAAAGTTCAACTAGAGCGTTCTACAGCAGTTAATCGTGCTATTGAACGCTTTATTGACAACACACAATATGCGTCATGGCGCGACCAAACTGACAAAGATTCGCTTATCAAACGTCGCCCGTGGCTACGGAGTTATGACAAAGACACACCTCATACCATCCCAATCCCGAAACAGCCATTATATCGTTTCCTCGAAAGTGCCGCTGATTGGCAACCAAATCAAACCGCCTCAGTATTCTACGGTAAGACATATACCTACCGAGAACTAAACGAAAAAGTCAACCAATTCGCCCGTGCATTACGTCGCATGGATATTAATGTCGGCGACCGTGTCATTGTTGTTTTACCCAATACACCGCAATTTATCATCGCGTATTATGGCATCCTGAAGGCTGGCGGTGTCGTTGTTCTCTCCAACCCTGATGCAACCATTGACCTCATCGTACAACAAGCCATAGAAACATCTGCAAAACTCCTCGTCACATTAAGTGTTTTCAGTGAACTCGCCGAAGTAATGCAACAAAAAACAACCGCAAAAACCACTATCTTCACTAGCATAGATAAACATTTATCAAATCATATTTACACATCGTTGTTGCAAGCTCCGTCACCATTTGCAGACGATGTAGATACGCCAGCGCGCCGTATCGGTCGTTTCATGTCTGAGGTCATGTCAGAAGAGCTAACCACATCACCCATAATTCCTGTTGACCCCGACCAGCTTGCCATCATTACATATACTAGTGGCACAACCAGTCGCCCTAAAGGTGTGTGCCTAACACATCATAATCTCGTCGCCAATGCCCTGCAAACACGTCACTGGTTACCTGACATCCAATATGGCAAAGAGACTGTCATCGCCGCAGTTCCTTTCATGCACAGCTATGGTATGACTGCGGCGATGAATGTTCCAATAACCGTTGCCGCCACCATTGTGATTGTCTCCGTTTTTGAGCTAGAACAATTACTTGAACTCATCAAAAAACATAAACCAACCCTATTCCCCGGTGTCCCATCTATGTACACAGCCATCAATCAGACCAATAACGTCCGCAATTATGGCGTATCATCCATCAAAGCCTGCATCAGTGGTGCAGCACCTTTGCCTGTCGAAGTTCAAGAAGCTTTTGAGAAACTCACACATGGTCGATTGGTCGAAGGTTACGGACTCACAGAAGCATCTCCTGTCACCCATTCAAATCCACTCTTTGGATTACGAAAAGTTGGCTCAATTGGTATACCCATACCAAACACCGATGCAAAAATCGTTGACCTTATCACGGGTGAGGATGTTGGTGTGGGTCAAATTGGTGAGCTGGTTGTGCGCGGTCCACAAGTCATGCAAGGCTATTGGCAGTCAGATGATGAAGACGAATCAATCATTGTAGATGGATGGTTATTTACTGGTGATGTGGCTATCATGGACGATGATGGCTATTTCAAAATTATCAGTCGTAAGCGCGATACCATCTTTACTGGTGACTTCAGTGTTTATCCTCGTGATGTCGAAGAAGTGCTATATGAAAATAATAAAGTATTGGAAGTGGCTGTCGTCGGTATCGGGCACGAGTCTGGCAGACAAAAAGTTAAAGCATTTGTTGTCCCTCGCCCGAATAGTACCCTATCAAAAGACGAGTTAATTGAACTCTGTAAACATCGTTTAGCAGAGTATGCTGTCCCATGGGAGATTGAATTTCGGGAAACATTACCTAAGTCGTTTGTCGGAAAGGTGCTCCGTCGCTTGTTATACGAAGAGCCTAAGATTTAGATTCTGATTTTTTAGAGCCAAATAAATTCGCCTTTTGTGGGTCACGCTTGCCCCACATAACCTTGTCGGTCAATAAGTGTACCGTCATATTTTGTTCAACTGTTATCTGGCATGATAAGCGAGGATAGCCAAATGTTTTTGCAGCTTTGTCATGCCAATGTGTTGGTTGGATATCTTCATCAACCCAAACCCCACAGGTTGCACATAACCCGCGCCCACCGCAATTCAGCTGATTTGTAATCTTTGTATACGGCGAGAAGTCATGCTCAAGAAGTATAGCTCTCAAGTTTGCACCTTCTTCAACTTGAATCTCATACGATTCCTCATCCACCCATACTGTCAGTGTTAACATCACTTGTCCTTTTTTGTATTCATGACACCAATTTCCTAAAATGAGAGTATCATTTGTTTCCCTGCAAGTTTCCCACACGTATCAAGTAAAATAGGAATATGAAGTTAAAAACAACCTAATTAGAGAACTTGCTATGACCAACTTGTCGCTTTTCCCATTGAACACCGTGTTATTCCCCGGAATGCAATTGAAGCTTCATATATTTGAAGAACGATACAAAATGATGATTAATAAGTGCCTAGAAGAAGATGAACCTTTTGGAGTTGTCTTAATTGACAGCGGACGGGAAGCACTCGGGCCACTGGCTAAGCCACATATAGTAGGATGTACAGCAAGAATTACCAATGTACAACGGTTGCCCTATGACCGTATGAACATCGTCACAGTCGGTCAGCAACGGTTTCATATTAATTCCGTTACCCAAACCGACCCGTATCTCATAGGTGATGTAAACTACTTCCAACCTGAGGTTGATAACAACAGCCTTATCAATCAATATGCTAGATTGTTACGTCCACTGGTTATCAAATATCTGGATATTCTATCTAATATAGAAGAAATTAACTTTGAAAAAGACCAAATCCCCCATTCACCACAGTCCATTGCCCAAGTCGCTTCGATACTGCTTCAAACAGAGACAGAAACGAAACAATCAATTCTAGCAATCGACAAATTATCTACACTACTGCGCCGTCTCGTAGAAATCTATAATCTTGAAACGCTACTTCTCAATGTCAGAATTTCGCCACCAGATGAAACATTTAACATCGGACCATTCTCAAGTAATTAGCATTTCGGTGGCATTGGTACAAACGCAGATGTACACCGTTCATAATCGGCATATTCTGGTTTATTCTTCTTCAAAGACCGCTCCAATAATGCTACACCGGATACGCGAAGCAAAAAGAATGTCATCACCAGCGGACCGAAAAATGACAAGAATCCATACGGGGTTGACAATGCTATAACAAAATAGCCCCACCACACAACAGCATCACCGAAGTAGTTTGGATGTCGTGTATATTTCCATAGCCCTGTCCGCAACACTTTACCTTTATTCTCAGGATTAGACTTAAAGCGGACTAGTTGCCAATCACCAACGACTTCAAAGAAGAAACCAATGCCCCAGATTAACGCACCAATCATATCGAGCAGAGTAAGACCGACAGGCTCAGAGGCGTATTGCCCAACTAATATCGGCACAGCAACAATAACCATCACTGTTCCCTGTAACATGAATGCCTGAAAAAAGCTTTTCCACCAATAAGAATCTGCACCATATCGCTTACGAAAATTCTGATAACGATAATCCTCACCCTTACCAATGTTCCGTCGCGCCAGATGAACGGTCAATCGCAGTCCCCATAATGTTGCTAGAGTAACCATCAAGAGCTTGCGCTGTGGATCACCATCTGTATTTAAGTAGTATGTCCATGCCAATACAACAAAGCCAAACCCCCAAATAATATCAACAATGCTAGCATCTGTAATGATAACACTAACAATCCAAACAACTGTCATCAGTACAAATACAGTACCATAACCTGCTAACCACACCTCAAAAATTGACACGTCATTATCCTTTACTGACTAAGCATCAAAATTATAGTCTGTGTATATAAGCGAATGATAAGTTACACTATTGCGCCACAAATAATATAAAGGGTGAGAAAACCATGAAGAAACTTCTCAAAGCATTAGTCAATGTTTTGATTATCATGCTCATAACATTAACGACTATCGAAATCATATTGCAGGTTGCCTTTCTCAGTTTACCGCAAGCAATCATTCAACGAATGCCACAATATCCAGAACGCTATGGTATTCAATTCAACACACAACACGGCGCACGTCAGTATCCCGCAAACGAAGCTGTTGACTTTGAAGTTGATCAATTTAGTGGAGACCTGTATCAAATTTCCTGTTTATCTCCAATTGATGCAGTTGATATAGAGCCTTATCGGGTCACTTATACACGTAATGAATATGGATTTAGAACACCATCCAACTCCTCAGATAGCGCACAAATTGTTATCGTTGGAGATTCTTTTACTGCGGCAGAATCTATTGAAAGTCCTTTTTGGGCAAACTTAAGCGAATCAACATTTGTTCTTGGTTTACCGGGGAGCGGAACTATTGAACAATCCATCTTACTTGAAGAATTTGGTGTACCGAACAATCCAGCTATCATAATACTAGCTTATTTTGCAGGCAATGACTTAACTGACAATCAGACATTTAGTGAGTTGCAAAAACAAAATCAGACCTTCGCTGACGCAACACATCAAAATCGCATTCTACTCGAATATCTTGTCACATATCATCTAGCTCTATATATCCGTGACATATTAGCCACCCCCACAATAAGCGACTGTCACTATCCAGTCACAGCCCAGACATCCCCCCCCACTCCGATTGCATTTTATGATTCAATGGTTTCGTTACTCGCATTGAATAAATCACAACTAGAAGCAAGCCTAGCCTATCAATCAACAACTGAAAGCATTATTGAAATAGCTGAGCTTGCTAATATACATGATGCACACTTTGTTCTAGCCTACATCCCACAAAAAGCCGAAATTTATTGGCAACTTCTTGACAATACAACAAAAGACACTATCGTTGAGCATTTGCCTCAAAATAAAATAAATCCGCAAGTAACAGTTAGCGTAGAAAACATAAACGACAATGTAGACACGCAACGCCAATTGCTCATCGACCTTGCACAAACACATAATTTTGACTTCATTGACTTTACATCACCTTTAACCGATGCAGTCATAGATGGTCAACAACCGTATTTCTTTGCCGACACCCATTGGAACCAAGTTGGGCATGACATTGCTGGCGAGGCTTTAGCCAGCTTTCTATCACAAGTCACCCTTGATTAAATTAGAAACTCGTAAAAGAATCTTGGTTTGGTATAATCATTGACTGCAAGATGATTTTAGAAATCAAATAACCGAGGAGAATTAGTTTGAAAGAAATATGGGATATTGCTTGGGAGCGATTTAATGTTATCACATCTGTTATTGCAGATGGCAATGGACGATTTATCGCAACACTATTCTATTTCACAATTATGGTTCCCTTTGGACTTATCTCCTCTTTCACAATGGATCCACTTCGTATCAAAGACATTGATACCAATTGGCTTTCCCGCGAACCAGTACCCACAGATATTGAATCAGCTAGAGAACAGGGATAATTATTAATGTACATCCTTGGCATATCCGCTTTCTATCACGATTCTGCAGCAGCCCTTATAAAAGATGGTGAGCTAGTCGCAGCGTCGATGGAAGAGCGTTTTTCACGTAAGAAACATGATAATGGCTTTCCACAACTAGCCGTCGAATTTTGCCTTGAGCATGCTGGCATTGAACCAAGTGACCTTGAATACGTTGTTTTTTACGAAAAACCACTCGTCAAGTTTGAGCGCATTCTGCAAACGACAGTCAATACATTCCCACGTTCTAGTGGCGTATGGCGTGAAGCGATGATGAGTTGGTTGACTGATAAACTTTGGGCACGTAGCCACATTGCGCGTGGTGTTGGTGTCCCATTCAACAAAGTTTTATTCTGCGACCATCACATGAGTCACGCAGCCAGTACCTACTTTGCTAGCCCATTCAAGGATGCTGCTATTCTCACTGTTGATGGTGTCGGCGAATGGACAACCACGACACTTGGTGTAGGAAAAAGCTCACTCGGCGAAGCTACTGACGCAATACCCACAATTGAACTCTTTGAGGAACAACGCTTCCCACACTCATTGGGGTTGCTCTACTCGACATTCACAGCCTGGTTAGGCTTCCGTGTCAACAATGGTGAATATAAAGTTATGGGTATGAGTCCCTACGGTGACCCAAACTATGTTGATAAGATTCATCAAGTAATTAAACTAGATTCGTCGTCGGGCGGATTCAATCTGAATATGGATTACTTTGATTTTCATCGCTCAACCCAGAATAGCTACAGTCGCAAGTTTTTGGACTTATTCGGTGAGAAACGCGATCCAGATGCCGAGTTCTTTACCATGCGTACGAATCCAGAACGCTCAGCTGAAAAAGCTATGATGGATAAAAACCAATACTATGCGGATATATCTGCAAGTATTCAACATGTCACTGAAGATGCACTCATCAATATGGCAACATATCTACATAACAAAACAGGGATGAGTAAACTAGTGATGGCGGGTGGTGTCGCGTTAAACACCAAAGCCAACTGGCGTATTCTCAATGAAACACCGTTTGACGAACTTTGGATTCAACCCGCAGCAGGCGATGACGGCGGTGCATTAGGTGCGGCGTTGTGGGCGTGGCATATGGTACTTGGCAATCCACGTAAATGGACACAGCCTCACTCATATTATGGTAAATCATATACTGACGATGAATGCCGTCAATTTCTTGATGAAGAGGGTCTCAAATACGAATCTTTCAATGACGAAGCCAAATTGACCGAAGCAATCGTTGATGCACTGACTGACCAGAACGTCATTGGATTCCATCAAGGGCGATTTGAATGGGGGCCACGGGCACTCGGTAATCGCAGTATTATGGCAGACCCACGCAGTCCTGAAATGAAAGAAATCGTTAACACCAAAATCAAATATCGTGAGCCATTCCGCCCATTTGCGCCTGTAATTGTGCGTGAACGTTCACCTGAATATTTTGATTATCCTGACGTTGCAAAACATGATACACCGCGCTATATGTTGATGGTTGCACCAATTAAAGAAGATAAACAAGACGAAATTCACGCTGTCAACCATGAAGGTACCGGACGTTTGCAATCCATTGACCGCGAGACAAACCAACGTTATTATGATGTTGTCAATCAATTTGGTGAAGCCACAGGTACACCAGTAGTTTTGAATACATCATTTAATCTTCGTGGTGAACCCATTGTCAATACACCGCGTGAAGCCTTTAACACCTTCCGCAATAGTGACATTGATATTCTTGTACTTGGCTCACATATTGTTCGTAAGCCCCTATAATTAGCAGATTTTCTGCAAGTGAGGTAAACATGACTACTGAAGTAAAATCGAAAAATAACAACAAGCCAACCGCATTACAAGACTTCTTCATGCGTCTTGGCATTCTGGGCGAATTACTTGCCTTTCTCTGGAAACGCAAACTATACTGGCTAATTCCGTTGGTAGTGACACTACTTGTGTTTGCAGTACTAATCATTGTTGGTAGTGCTGGTCCAGGTGGCGCATTCATCTACACTCTGTTTTAGTCATCAAACCCGAAAGGACAGTAGGGCTACAGTTTCTGGTAGCCCTATCCAAATAATTTATGGATACAAACACAATTGGACTTATCGTACTGGTTGTTCTTGTACTTGGACTCGGATATGTTGTTAATCAACATTCGATGAAGCGGTCACAAATCTATGGTGGTCCAGCATCGGTGTTGTTTAACTTCTTGTCAGGTCTATTCTTCGTCGCAATATTGCCAACCGTGTGTATGAGTGTTTTGGTATTGCATCCCGGCATGGTGAATGTCGCTGGAATCACATTGCACCCCATTCTTGTCATTGTTGTTGCCTTTGCGATTCTAAGCTTGGGGTCTGCTATTCTATTTGCCGTTGTCGAAAAAGCCCCAATGGAATTGGCACTAGCTGAACAAGCACGCCGTGAAGCTGAGGGATGGACAGAAGAAGACGCAAGAACATCAGGTTTATAAACTACAAGATACGGGCGTACCGATCCAATACGCCCGATTTGACACTAATCCTCAGCATTACCTTTACCATGCAAGATAATCCGCACTGACCGGTCATAAGTGAAGTAATTCCACACCCAACTGAAAAACGCACTCACTCGATTGCGGAATCCCATCAGCATGATGAGATGCAAAAATAGCCACCCCAACCATGCCAGAAAACCAGTCAATTGAATCCGATAGAAAATCCATGCAACTGCACGTGTACGCCCAATCGTTGCCATGATGCCTCGGTCGTTGTATTTGAACATTTCCAGCGAACGATTTGCCAAGATGTTTATAATGTTTCGTGCTACCAGTTTGCCCTGCTGATTGGCAACAGGGATTAGCATCGGATAGGGGTCACCATCAGGGTCTTCTAAATATGCCATATCCCCTGCTACAAATACAGAATCATGACCAATAACTTGCATCATTGGATTAACAGGTACACGCCCCGCCTTTGCAAGTTTAACATCCAACATCTTTGCCAATGGAGATACTTTTACACCCGCAGACCAAACTATTGTATGGGTCTTGATGGTTTGTCCATCTTTGAGTTTGATGAAATCCTCGCCTACATCTTCAACTACTGCACCTGTCATCACCTCAACACCGAGGTCAATCAGTTGTTCCCGCGCAGACTCTTGTAATCTTTCAGGATACGGAAGCAACAAACTGTCTGTCGCTTCAATTAATATCACGCGCGCCTTTAATTCATGACGGTCGTCATACTCTTGCTTTAGAACATAACTATACAACTCATACATTGCACCCGCTGTTTCGATACCTGTCGGGCCACCACCAACAACGACCATTGTTAGCAATTCAGTTTTTAAGTCAACATCATCTGTCCACGCAGCCCGTTCAAACAGACGCAAAATATGCTCGCGCAATTCAACAGACTTCTCCAACGACTTCACTTCAAAGGCGTGTTTTTCCAGCGAGGTAATGCCAAAGAAGTTCGTCACGCTCCCTGTCGCAACCACAAGGAAATCGTATGATTTATGTCGCGTTCCGTTAGCAGTCTGAACCTCAACTCGCTTCTGTTCGTGGTCAATCGCCGTCACCTCCCCCATCAAACAATGCACGTTATCTTTGTCACGGAATATCGTGCGAATCGGATAAGCAATCGAACTGGGGTCTAAGCCAGATGTCGCCACCTGATATAATAATGGTGTAAATGTATGGTAGTTGTTGCGGTCAATCAACAACACATCAACATTAGATTGTTTTGATAATGCTTGTGCTGTTTGTAAACCAGCGAATCCTGCCCCAATGATAATGACTTGTGTCTTATTATAGTCCATCCAAGTAGTCTCCCAATCACTTGTTTGTGAAATCCTTCACATTATATCACTCATTTGTGATTTTTGTCACAATCAATTTGTGAAATTTATCACTTTTTAACAGATAAACAAAAAGCCCCATTTCTGGAGCTAATTGTTTCGATCTTAAATTTGCATGAGCTAAATATCGAGGTTACGTACTTGCTTGGCATGGGTCTGAATAAAACGACGACGAGGAGGTACACTTGCTCCCATCAACATATCAAACACTTTATCGGCATCAGCAGCATCTTCAATCGTCACCTGCAATAGTGTGCGTGTCTCAGGATTCATCGTGGTTTCCCATAACTGGTCAGGGTTCATCTCACCAAGACCTTTATAGCGTTGAATCGTCACTCTATCTGGATTTTTGTATCCCTTAAGCGATTTATCCAGCAACTGAGCATCATTCATCCCTGCCGATGGATACACATATTCCCGACTCTTACCACTCTTCAACAAATAAATCGGAGGTTGTGCGATGTATAGATGCCCTTCTTGAATGATTTGTGGCATGTGACGGAAGAAGAATGTCAACAGTAATGTACGGATATGACTACCATCAACATCCGCATCTGTCATAATGATGACACGCCCATAGCGTAGTTTTGTCACATCCATCTCATCATGAATACCTGTACCCAACGCAGAGATAAGCGACTTGATTTCGTTATTATCCAGAATTTTATCAATCCGCGCCCGTTCAGTATTCAGAATCTTACCGCGCAATGGCAAAATCGCTTGGAAGTGGCGGTCACGCCCTTGTTTCGCACTTCCGCCTGCACTATCGCCCTCGACGATATAGATTTCTGCACTATCGCCACGTTGTGAGCAGTCTGCCAACTTACCGGGGAGTGTACTACTTTCCAACAAGCTCGGACCACTACGCACCAAATCACGCGCTTTCTTTGCAGCTTCGCGGGCACGTTTACTGGTCATACACTTGTCGATAATCTTACGGGCTTCGCGTGAATTCATTTCCAGAAATTCGTTAAAGCTTTCAGTTACAACTTGTGATACCGCACCCTGAACTTCAGGATTCAGCAATTTAACCTTTGTTTGGCTTTCAAATTGCGGGTCAGGATGTTTGACACTCACAATCGCTGTAAGTCCCTCTAAGGTATCATTTCCTGAGAAATTACCGTCTTTGTCCTTGAGAATACCGTTCTTCCGTGCATACCGATTAATCACACCCGTAATGGCTGAACGCAGACCTGTGATATGTGTGCCGCCATCAGGTGTGTTGATTGTATTGGTAAATGCAAGTTCCGTTGTAGTAGACGCATCCGAATATTGGAATGCAACTTCCACACCAACTGAATAGCTTTGACCGTTGCGGTCTTCAAACTGAGTCTCTTTTTCAGCATGAATAATATCGTGAATCGATCTGCGGTTACGATTGAGGTAACGTACAAATGATTTTAGACCACCATCAAAATAGAACGTAACTTCTTTGGCAACAGGTTTAACACGTTCATCACGTAATGTAATTGTTACTTTACGTGTAACAAATGCCATCTCCCGGAAACGTGTCATGAGTGTACTAAAGCTAAACTTATTTGGATCCATAACAGTAAAATCAGGGACAAATGAGATAACTGTACCTGAGTCTTCATCCTCATCCAGTTTACGCACTTTTTCAACGTCTGTTTTAGGAATACCCTCAGAGTATTGCTGTTGCCAGACATGACCATTACGATAAATGGTAGCTGTCAATTCAGATGACAAAGCATTGACGGCTGACACACCTACACCATGCAAACCACCACTGACTTTATAAGCCTCATTATCAAATTTACCGCCAGCACCCACTTCGGTCATAACAACCTCAAGTGCCGATTTGCCACTCTCGTGCATATCTACAGGGATACCCACGCCATTATCAGCAATAGATACGGCGTAATCATCATGCAACGTAACAAATATACGATCACAACGACCTGCTAGTGCCTCATCAATCGAGTTATCAACAACCTCATAGATTAAATGATGCAATGCACGAGAATCTGTACCGCCCACATACATACCGGGGCGACGACGAATATGTTCTCGTGGATCAAGTTTTTTAATTTTCGAAGCATCGTATTGCTCTTCTTGTTGAGCAATGACCTGTTTATCCTTCGCCATGTCATCTCCTCACGACCAAGTTTAGGAATTACACTATACAATTTTGTAGCCAATTTGGATTGTTTTGGAAGCGTATTCCTACTATACGTTTTACGAATAAAAAACGACTTTTGTCTTCATTAATTATACACCACTATGAGGCTCGACACAATAGGGTCAGCGAATACATGTTCGACATAGTTCATATTGACACATCTTGACCCCATCCTTAGAATCAGAGTAACCAAGCCTCTGTAGCTCAGCGGATAGAGCACCGGTCTTCTAAACCGTGAGTCGCAGGTTCGAGTCCTGCCAGGGGCGAATAAAAAAACCCGCTGTCTAGCGGGCTTTTGTTTTTACTGTGTAATGTCCGAGTAGAGTTGCTGAATGTCATCCGACAATTTAACTTTCTCAGACTTTGCCCACGCTTTGAGCTTTTTGTAATGGGCAACCGCTTCCGCACGACGACCGAGTTCTGCATACAGTTGCATCGCATTGCCGTGCATATCTTCACGTGCATAATCAGTATCAACTGCCTGCCGATAGGTTCGCAAAGCAAGCTCTTTCTTACCACGCTCATACCAGATAGAGGCGATATTATCCAACGCTTCGATATACCCTGCCGTGAATGATACACGCCGTTCTTGAATCCACTGTTCGTTGTGCCCTTGCAAGAATGGGCCACGATATAATTTAGCAACTCGTTGCCACACATCAAACGGGTTATCAGGCTCACCGTGCCGTCCAACCATCAATGTTTCCACAAATTCAAACATATCGAAATAAAACGGAATTTCTGGATTCATACGATAATAAGTTCCATCGTGCATAAGTGTGTCCAAATCAAGAGCTTTATGCAAACGGCGTTTCGTCACATGGAACACATTCACGGCTTGGTCATCATCAAGGTCGGGCCAGAACGCTTCACAAATTTCATTACGTGTTACCACCGGACGATCAAGCGTAAAGAACAAGAGTAAACGTGGCAAATGTCCTTCCCAGTCATCAACAATAAAGTCATCCAATAGCACATAACCCGGTCCTAAAGAATACACCTCTAGCGATGCCCCATCTCGATTCCGATTCTCATAGAAATCTTCACGTAACAAGTGTTCATCTCTTAACACAACAGCATGATTCTTGGCAATCATTGCCACCCACGGCATACGGGGCAAAGTCCGACTATTCAAAAGAATCTTGCAACGCGATGGCAAGTAATGCGACAATCGCTCAATAAACCGCTGAATATCATCTGCCCCATCAGACCGATCATACTCATCAAAGATGAAAAAGAAGGTATCATCACTGAGTTCAACTAACTCGCGGATAAATGTATCAACAATAACATCGAAATGTGCGTAAGGGTCATCATGTACAGCACGAGGCAATAAATTCAAATGCCGCCCAAATGTTGGATGTTGATTCGACAAATCATGGGTAATACTCATGAGGAAATTCCGCAAATTGATGTCATCTAATCCCAGAGCATAATAAAATGTGTCAATTTCAGGGTCGGCGGTTAGACGAGCAAGCAACACAGAACGAAATCGTCCTGATGGATGAAGTAAGATTATCTTTGCATTTTCTGAATATTGTAGAAAACTTTGATATGATGGTTGTATACGATCATGTAAGTTCATAAGATCGACTTTCCTAATAATTCTGTTATCTGGCTATGTCTAGTAGTATATCACAAATAATAATTATCGCCTAGACAGCAATTACTAATAATAGGAACTAATGAGGCATATATGTCAAATATAGATTATACACAAAAACCCAAACGTCCATTGGGGGTGTCATTAGCAATTATCACCAGCGTTCTCATCTTCACTATTCTTCCCCTTTTGGAAGTTGCTTTCATCTTGAGCGTAGATAATATGATGGTATTTGATGAAGTGGGACGTTCAGGTATGGACATAATGGGTATGGATGGTTTCCGTCAGCAAATGATTCCACAAGCCATTTTCGCAATCGGATTTCTTATCATCTCTATCTTATCATGGATAGGTCGTCCAAAAATCATGAGACTCGTTCTATCAGCATCTATTGCTATTGTTGGTATATTAACAATCACACAGCAAGTATTACCACGACTGAACGCAAACCCAACAACACTCGATTCCTCACGAGAAGTAAATCAACCTATTCTCATTTTCTATCTAATTATGACGATTCTCGTAACAGCCTACTCTGTTTGGTATCTCAATCGTTGGGCATCAAGAGCGTTCTATCGTGGGCACTATCTGCAAGAGGAGATCAAAGAAATGAAACGTATCGAACAAGAAATGATGCCCTCAGCAGACAATCTAAAGTCGTCTTAGTTGGAGTCAGCTAACTCTCGTTCGCGCTCTTCCATCTCCATCCGAATCAACTCACGGCGTAACGTTTTACCAACTGTCGATTTTGGCAATTCATCGACAAATGAGTAGCGTCGCGGGATGGCATATTTTGCGAGATAACTTTCGCAATGTTTAACGAGGTCATCTTCCGTAACCGACATACTAGGCTTAACCACAATCCATGCTTTCAATGCTTCCTGTCCATTCTTTTCTGGGTGCGGGATTGCTGCCACGCCAACCTCAAACACAGCATCATGGCTCTTGAGCGCATTCTCTACCTCAGCCGGATATACATTGAAACCACCAATCAATGCCATATCCTTCTTCCGGTCAACAAGGTAGAAAAATCCATCATCATCCATACGAGCAATATCCCCTGTATGCAACCAAACTTTGCCATCATGCTCACGCAACGCATTAGCTGTTTCTGTCGGCATACCATGATACCCCTTCATAACATTGGGCGCAGAAATAATCAGCTCACCAACCTCTCCAACCGATAATACTGTCTCACTATCATCAAGGCTGACAATTCGACAATCAACATCAGGATACGGTAAACCAATCGACCCAAAACGTTTTTCACCAAGTATTGGATTAGAGTGTGTTGCCACAGGAGTTTCACTCATACCAAAGCCTTCAACAATTTGGCATTGGCTCAACCGTTCATACTCACTTTGTGTAGCATTCGGCAACGGTGCAGACCCACTCGTACTTAAGACAAAGCTAGACAAACTAACCTCGCCAGACTGAACACGAGGGTGATTATTGACAGCATTATAAAGAGCGGGAACACCGAGAAAAACATTAGGATGATAGTGTCCAATAATGTCAACAACCTCTTCAAGGTCTCTTGGATTAGGAATTAACACAATCTTACCACCGCCAGCAATCCCATTTGTCAACAAGGCGACCAAACCATACGCATGAAACATCGGAATCGCGCCAAGATACACCATATCCTCGCGCTTCATATCACCAATCGAACCACCTTTTAGACCAGTCCATGCTTGCACCCCTTCAGCAGAAGCGACCAAAATGCGGTGTGTCGCAATCGCCCCTTTAGACACACCCGTTGTCCCACCCGTATACTGGAACAATGCAAGGTCATCGGGTTCAACCTTTACATCGGGTTTCTGTCCGGCATATTGTTGGAGTGTCTCCAAAAACCATACATCACCGGACTGCAACGCATCCAACCGATGCCCCATTTTCTTTTCCATAGCCAGAGTGAATAGCGTTTTTGCTACAAACGGGAAGTAATCTTTGATATTTGCGACAACGACCTTTTGCACCTTTGTTTTCGATTGAATCTGTTTGATAAGTCCGTAGAACATGGTCAAAGTTACGACAATTTTGGCATCACTATCATTCAGCTGATACGCCATTTTGCCTTCAGGATATGTCGGATTCGTCGCCGCAACACAGCCACCCGCCTTCAACACAGCGAAATAGGCAATCGCAAATGCCACACAGTTGGGCATCACTATTGCAACTCGATCGCCTTTCTCCAACCCCATCGCAACAAATGCACTAGCCAACGCATCAGACTTCACGTCCAGTTCACCATATGTTATAGAGCGGTCAATACGCCCCAACACAGGCACTTTGTTTGTTGTCACCAATGCGACATTATTAGGAGCTTTATCAACAGTCTCCTTCAAATAATCTGTCATAATTTTTTCAGGGTAAGGTTTGAGTGTTTTTGGCACATGGGGGTCATAATATTTCTGCCACGGACGCTCATCATAGGTCACCATCATAAAACTCCTAATTAATAAAAAACCGAGCTTATTTAAAACTCGGTTTATCGAACTAATTTTAGTTGTATTCTAGCCTATATTTGCGATTTACGCCTTTTCGCGTTCTTCTGTTTCCAGCCGAACCAGCTCACGGCGCAAGGTTTTACCGACTGCTGATTTTGGCAGTTCATCAATAAAGCTAATACGACGTGGAATTTCATATGCCGCAAGCTTATCTTCACAGTGCTTGACTATATCATCTGTTGTCGCTGTCTGACCGGGCTTGAGTACAATCCACGCTTTCAGGGCTTCTTGTCCAACTTTTTCAGGATGTGGAATCGCCGCTACACCAACTTCTAACACTGATGGGTGTGATTTAAGAGCATTCTCTACAGCTGTCGGATAGACATTGTAGCCACCAATCAACGCCATATCTTTCTTACGGTCAACGATGTAGAAATATCCATCATCATCCATACGAGCAATATCACCCGTGTAAAGCCATATTTTGCCATCTTTCTCGCGCAGAACATTTTCAGTCTCGGTTGGCATTCCATGATACCCCATCATTACATTCGGACCCGCCATCAGCAATTCACCGACTTCACCAACAGGAACATCTGTCTCACCATCATCAAGGCTAACAATGCGCATATCCATCTCAGGTAAAGGCAATCCAATAGACCCTGCACGATTCTCTTTGTAGATAGGATTGGTATGTGTTGCGGTCGGTGCTTCACTCATACCGAATCCTTCACGAACCGACCCACCACTCAAGCGTTCAAATTCTTCTTTGGTAGGGATTGGAAGCGGTGCAGACCCACTGATACAGTACCGCAGTGAACTCAAGTCAATTTCGCCACTTTTCACTTTAGGATGATTGTTAATTGCGTTGTATAGCGCAGGTACACCGGGGAACAACGTCGGACGGAAGGTCTGAATATTGCCAAGAACATCATCAATATCACGCGCATTGACAACCAGCACAATCTTACTGCCACGATACACACTCATACTGACAACCACGACCAACCCATACACATGGAAGAACGGAATGCCACCGAGGAAAATATCTTGTTCGGCAGGTACTTTGAATACATCAATCACAGTTTCCAATTGCAACATATTGGCGACCAATGCACTGTGTTTCGCCATTGCTGCTTTAGACACGCCTGTTGTCCCGCCTGTATATTGGAACAACGCAAGGTCATCGGGTGTAACATCTATATTCGGTTGTTGACCCGCATACTTACTCAGCAAATCCTGAAACCAGTAATCTCCAGATTTGATATCCTCAATGTAATGTCCGTCTTTCTTTTCACGCGCAATTGTGAAGAGGAATTTGGCAAGTCCCGGCAAATATTCTTTGATATTTGCAACAACAACTGTCTTAGCTTTCGTCTTCGGTTGAATCTTCTTTACCATATCGTAGAACAGAGTTAAGGTGATGACTATCTCTGCATCGCAGTCATTGATTTGATATGCCATCTTATCTGCCGGATATGTCGGATTCGTTGCGGCAACGACTCCGCCAGCTTTTAGAATCGCATAGAAGCTAATGACAAATGCAACGCTATTCGGCATAACGATTGCGACCCGATCACCCTTCTTCAAGCCGAGGTCTACTAACGCCGCAGCCATAGCATCTGATGCACGGTCTAATTCACCAAATGTCACTTCTTTACCCATCCGTCCTAAAACAGGTAAAGCGGCAGGTGTAATCAAAGCTGTATTATTCGGAATACGTTTAGCCGTATCTTTCAAAAATTGATGTAACGGAACTTTTGGGAATTCCAGTTCACTGACCATCCCATCATCATAGCTTTTTGTCCAGGGACGCTCTGCATAAGTTACCATATGAAGAAATCTCCAAATATTTAATCTAATCTAAATTTGATAAATTATATCACAACTAAATTCTGAATCGCAGAGGTGACGGTATCATTTAACGAAGACTCATCAAGCATTTAGCCATTTGTCCCATTCCTTTGGAACACGGGTAATCTGCCCCTCTCTATTGAGGCAAATTAGCTTGATTGTTGCACGAAACAACATATCTTGATTTTCTGTTCCAATAATTTCACAGGCAAATGTCACCGTTCGGCTACGATACTCTTCAATCCAACATCTTACAGTCACTTGTTGGTCATATACAGCTGCCTTAACAAACTTCGCATTCAACTCTCCCGCTGCCAGAAAATAACCGGATTCCTCAATATGTGCATAACTCCCGCCTTGGTCACGTATAAATGCACTGCGCCCTTCTTCAAACCACACGATATAAGACGCATGATGCACAATTCCCATCATATCTGTCTCGGCATAGCGCACATGGAAAGTTGTCTCGGATACAAACATATCACTCGGTTGCATATTAATCCCTACTTTCAATAGCTAATGCCTGTTAGGATAATGTGAAAAATCAATACGATGCAAGGATTGAAATAAACCAACAACGTTCAGTTCATGTAGATTTATCAATAGTTCAAAGGATAATAAATGTTAAGACTATCACGACTAATCCCCACCCTTATTATCATCCTGTCTGCTGTATCAATCGGCTTTGCACAAGATGATTCTTATGCTGACATGGCCAAATCACGCGCAGACGATGGTGCATTTATATTGGGTGACTCATCAGCCGAAGTCAAAATAATTGAGTTTTCCGACTTCCTCTGCCCACATTGTCAAGACTATCACCCCATTATTAAGACATTCATTGACAATTATGTCGCAACTGGACAAGCTCAATTTGAGTATCGAATGCTCCCGATTGTGAACACCGAACTCTCAACATTTGCATCAAACCTTGTCGAATGTGCTGATATTCAATCTGAAGGACTATTCTGGCAAGCACATGATGTCATGTTCGACCTAATGAGTAGCGCTCAATTTTCACAAACAACAGTCACAAACTTTGCCGACCAATTAGGGCTAGACGAAACTACACTCACTGAATGTACTGCCACTGCATCTCAAATTCAAACAGATACGGACTACGCGATTTCATTGGGTGTTCGCGGTACACCAACTGTCGCTGTGCAATATGGTGATGCCGACCCAGTTTTTGTTCTATTACCGCAACAAGACCAATTTGAAGCCATTGTGAATGCCAAACGCCCTGTGACAAATGAAGTTGTGACAATCGAGGATGGACGTTACGCAGGCATACCCACCTATCGTACAGACGATGGTGGTATCGTGCTCGGTGACCCATCAGCACCGTTGCATATAGTCGCATTTGAGGACTTTATGTGCCCACATTGCCAAAATTACCAGACAACTGTCCACGAGTTTGTGGATAAATATGTCTCTACCGGACAAGCAAAATTTGAATATCGCTTCTACCCACTCGTCAATCCAGACTTTTCTATGCTGACAGCCAATGTCGCCGATTGTATTGCCCTACAAGATTTAAGCAAATTCTGGGACGCACACGACCTCATCTATGATTTTGCCTCATCAGACGAGATTGATGAGCAAGTTGCATCTGTTGTCAGTATGCTTGTAGGTGTCGATTCGAGTGCAGTTGAAGCCTGTGTTGATACAACCATTCAACCATTGATTGATGTTCAACTCGGTCGCAGTGCAGAAGTAACAGGTACACCCGGTATCCGCGCCCGCAATGCTGATGGCGAACTCGAAATTATCTATGCAGGACAACAATCCCTCGAACGGGGTGCAATTCCGGTTGAAGTCCTCGCAGGTCTCGCAGAAGGCTCACCAGACTTTTCCATCGGTCAACCCGAAATCAGCCTTCTAAATGATAACTTCCTGAATACTGATGCGCTTCTAACAAGTGAACCCTGTGGTATCCCATGTTGGGAAAATATCATCCCCGGCGAAACAACAATTGCCGAAGCCCAAGCAATTGTGTCAGAACTTGAACCGTTTACAGTTGTCCAAGAAGATGCAAATAGTGTAGTCTTCACCACGAATGATTTTGAAATCTGCTGTCGTATTATGAACGAGGACAACTCCGGCAATCCAAATTCAGTAGTCGGCGCGACCTTCTTGCAACTCGCACCAAACACCACATTAGGTCAATTCGTCGAAACACATGGTGACCCAGAATTTGTTTCTGGTGAACCCTACTCTGATAATGAAGCCGTGATGACATTGTTCTATCCTGAACTCAACACTATCTTGAATGTGATTGTCCCCGGTGAAGCAGGTCAACTCAGCGAAGAAAGCCCAATCTTTGCAGCTATTTTCACATCAGAACCGATTATGTCTTCGGCAATCAGCAACAGTCCACTCGATAATTGGAAAGGTTATCTGACCTATATCGAGTACATGGATGGCGAATTTGACAACAATCCCTAATCGGAGTTTTCCGGTTGATGGCGTTCACGGAGCTTAGCACGAATATCATCAAGTGTAAGCCCGAGGTCTGCCATCAACACCAACGTGTGATAGAACAAGTCAGCCAACTCATCGACTTGTTCTTCACGCCCTTGCCCTAATGACGCAACCACAACTTCAACGGCTTCCTCACCGACTTTTTGTGCAATCTTATTTCTACCCTTATCAAAAAGATGATTAGTGTAACTACCCTCTTGCGGGTTTTGTTGGCGGTCATGAATAATCGCCTCAAGTTTATTTAACATATCTGCCATAATTTATCCTATCTAAAGCCGTTCTGGTTTATCAGCAAAGTCGTTAATTGTGCGAAAAAAGCATGATGTTGCATTGGTATGGCAAGCCGGGCCGGCAGGGTCAACCAATATCAGCAAAGTATCGGCATCACAATCCAATCGAATCTCACGAACCGTTTGCACATTTCCAGAAGTCTCCCCTTTGTGCCAGAAGGATTTACGACTCCGACTCCAAAATACAGTCTCATTAGCATCAAGCGTTTTCTGTAAGGATTCCGCGTTCATATATGCCATCATCAATACTTGCTTTGTATCCGCATCTTGCACAATTGCTGGAATCAACCCCTGCTCATCCCACTTGATTGTCTCAACCATTTCCACACTAAGACGCATTCAAATTCTCCCAGCCAGTCAAACGCATCGGAACCCCTTGCTCATCGAGATATTGTTTGAGGTCACCGACACGCAATTCATTGAAGTGGAACAAACTCGCCGCCAATGCCGCATCTGCCTTACCTTCGACCAATGCCTCGCGGAAGTGTTCTTTGTTACCCGCACCACCGGACGCAATCACCGGAATAGATACCGCATCCGCTACAGCTTGCGTCAATTCAATATCATAACCTGATTTCGTCCCATCTTTATCCATACTCGTTAAGAGAATTTCACCTGCGCCCCGGTCTTCAACTTCCTTCGCCCATGACACAGCCTCTTTATCTGTAGGCACACGCCCACCATTGATATGCACAACCCACTTCCCATCGACTAGACACGGGTCAATCGCCACCACAATACATTGACTACCGAAGCCCCATGCACCATCAGTGATAATCTGAGGGTTCTTCACAGCGGCACTATTGATACCGACTTTATCCGCACCTGCCAACAACGTATCCCGAATATCATCAACAGTCCGTATCCCACCCCCTACACAAAACGGAATAAAAATACTATCTGCCACCTCGCGCACCATATCAAGCGTTGTCTTGCGTGCCTCATGAGATGCTAGAATATCGAGAAAAACCAATTCATCAGCACCTTCACGGTCATAGATAACCGCTTGCTCAACTGGGTCGCCTGCATCTCGCAAGTTTACAAAATTAACCCCTTTAACCACCCGTCCATCTTTTACATCCAAGCAGGGTATGATTCGTTTTGCTAACATAAATTACTCCACCTTCGCTGCCAATAACGCTTCACCTAATGTCAATCTATCCTGATATAACGCCATGCCGATAATTGCACCCGAAACAACTTTACTTTTTGCCAATTGCTCAATCTCTGACATACGACTCACACCGCCGGACGCAATCACTTGCAAACCTGTATTACGACCGAGAGCAATTGTGTCATGCACATTTACACCAATCATACTGCCATCACGTTTGACATCAGTGTAAAGTGCATGTTTAACGCCTTTCTTCGCAATTAAACGACCAAATTCAATCGGTGTATGCACAGATAATTCTGTCCATCCATGGGTTGTCACCTTACCTTCTTTTGCATCAAGTGCAACACATACCGCCTCATCACCGAAACGTTCAACAGCCTCACCCACAGCATCAGGGTTATGGATTGCCATTGTCCCGATTACCAGGCGACTCGCACCCGAATCAATCGCCTTCTGGAGAGCATCCATATCCCGCAATCCCCCACCAAACTGCACCTTCACATCCAGCTTAGCAACAGCTTCCAGTATTTTTCCGTTATCATTTGCTGTACTAAATGCCCCATCAAGATTCACCATATGAATCCATTCAGCACCCTCATCAACCCACTGTTTCGCCGTTGCAATCGGGTCATCGCTAAACACCGTTTGATGCTCAGGGTCACCTTCACGTAGCCGTACTACTTTTCCATCACGCAAGTCAATTGCTGGATAAATAATCATCATCGTCTCCTATAAACTCAAGAAATTAGACAATATCTGCAAGCCTGTTGTTTGGCTCTTTTCTGGGTGGAACTGTACACCATAGATATTATCCCGTTGCACAATCGCCGTAAACTCAATGCCATAGTCAACAACGGCAAGAATATCATCAGGGTTCTCTGGTGCACAGTAATAGCTATGCACAAAATAGGCATAATTTTGCTCACTGAGGTTGGTCAATAAACCCGATGTTTTTCTAATATCGAGTTGATTCCACCCCATATGTGGTACTTTGCGGTCACTAAACTCAGGGAAGCGCACAACCCGCCCTGGCAATATACCAAGCCCTTCATGTTCACCCATCTCTTCACCAATGTCAAAGAGCATTTGCATCCCGACACAGATTCCTAAATATGGAATGCCTGATAGAACAGCATCCTTCACTGGCTCAACTAAACCTTGTTTCCGCATCTGTGCCATGCCTGCGCCAAATGCCCCAACGCCCGGTAAAACAATCTTCTCCGCCCCCGCCAGTTCATCAGGTCGTTGCACCAATTTCATATTCTCAACATTCAAGTGCTTGAGCGCATGCAGAACACTACGCAAGTTGCCCGCGCCATAATCAATTACTGCCAGCATATCTTTCTCCTTATCCACCCAATAAAAAAACCCCACGCAAGTGTGGGGCTTTGTTAAAATCAATCACAAAAACGTGAAGGGCTTAATCGCCAACCAACACTTGTCGCAGGAATATGATGTTGTGATGATGATTAAATTTCACGTTAATTTCCTTAGGTTTATTCCGCAACGAGTATAACAAGCTTAGCTTGATTATGTCAACGTCTTGTCAATTTATCACCTCACCCATAACGTTAACTTGCCCCTCATATTTATGCAGACTATAATTCGTATAAGGTTTGTAAGCATTATATTACATACATTCTCAGCCGAAAGAAAACATGATGACCCAGCCGGATGAAAAGTCGGATGTTCATACCCAACATATGTTACATGAATTACTTCATACAATCGCCGGAGAACCAACCGGGACACAAACAATTTCACTTGCCTTAAATCACATTCTCGACCTTACCTACTCGAATGCAGGGTTTTTCATCGTTTTTGACGAAGCGAATATTCTTGTTACGCAAGATGTACCTGTTGACGAATTTAGTGTATCAGAGTTAGCTAACCTACTGGAAGATAATCTCGACGATTTATATGTCGGCACAGATGTACCAACTGTATTTGGAGAAAACTTCAAAGGCTGGATGGTTATACCACTTGAACAAAAAGATAAAGCCGTTGGTGCAATTGTATTGTTATATAGTCAGACCGTTGAACTTCAAGACACACTCAGTATGACTCTTGAATCCATTATCAACATTCTCAAGCTGGTTATTTTTATTGCCCGAACACAAGCCCAACAAATACGCTATAACCGCAACCGACAAGAGTTTTTAAGAATTGTCACACATGATATGCGTTCACCACTCACCTCTATGCACGGATTTGGCAGTATGCTCGAATCCAAAATGGCAGGTGACCTCAACGAAAAGCAAAGTCATTTCTTGAGCAAAATCATGTCAGGTATCGCCCAGCTAACACTACAAATTGACAACATGCAAGATGCCGGACGCTATGACCCCGATACTGGATTCTACGAAATGGCACGCTCACCGGCAGACCTCATTGACCTTGTGCAACGGTTGGTGAATAGCTCCTTAATTCCGGCTGAAAAACAAAATCTCACAATTCGATTCGTTGCTGATGACACTTTGCCTATTGTGAACATCGACTCGGCAATGCTCGAACGCTCTGTCGTCAACCTAATTGATAATGCCATTAAATACACACCTGATGGTGGGGCGATTGTTGTTTATGTCCGTCACATTGATGACGACATCCTCATTGCTGTAGAAGACGATGGACTCGGTATCAGTCAAGACAATTTATCACAACTCTTTGACCGTCACTTCCGCATTCAACGACTCGAACACAAACGTATCAAAGGTAGTGGACTCGGTTTATTCATTGTGCGGAATGTTGCCCGTAAACATGGTGGTGAAGCGTGGGCAGAAAGTGTTGAAGGCGAAGGCAGTACCTTCTTCATCCGTGTACCACTTTCTGGCGCAAATTTGCTTGGGGGCGAATAGCTAGGAAATGTCTGCTATACTTTAGGCACTAGAACAACTGTTTAGAAACACAAAACAATTATGCCTATTGCCATTCTCACAGATGATGTTATTTCACGTATTGCAGCCGGAGAAGTTGTTGAACGTCCTGCATCCGTTGTAAAAGAGCTTATCGAAAATTCAATTGATGCCGGTGCAACCGCCATTCATATAGAGATTACTGCCAGCGGTCGGCAACTGATTCGCATTAGTGATAATGGCAGTGGTATTCCAGCAAACGAAATTGAACTCGCGTTCAAACGCCATGCCACCAGCAAACTGCGTGATACAGATGATTTAGAACGCCTGCTGACACTCGGCTTTCGTGGAGAGGCTCTCGCAAGTATTTCTGCTGTCAGCCAAACAACTGTTGTCACACGTCATTGGTCAGAAAAAATGGGCGTGTCGCTCAAGATGAATGGCGGCGATATTCAACATCACAAGCCCATAGGAGCGCCTGCCGGAACAGTGATTACAATCGAAAATCTATTTTTTAATACCCCCGCCCGCCTCAAATTTCTCAAAAGTGACAATACCGAAAAACGTCATATCCAAACCGTCATCACTCGATACGCGATGGCATACCCCGATATTCGTTTTGTCCTCAAACAAGATGGACGCGAACAATTCCGGTCGTCAGGCAGTGGCGATTTAGCTGATGTCGTAGCGAAAGTGTTTGGGTTGGATAATTTTAAACGCATGGTCGAAGTCTCTAGTGAAGAAGTTGGACGCGGTGGTTATCCTAAAATTGAGGTATTCGGTTATGTATCAGAGCCAGCCCTCAACCGCAACGACCGTTCGCGCATAATCTTATTCATAAACGGTCGTGCCATACAGGATAATGCCTTGTCTCATGCCATCACACAGGCATATCACGCCATGATAGATTCCGGTCGCTACCCAATGGCAGTCATGATGCTAACCATGCCGACCGATTTTGTGGATGTCAACGTACACCCTACCAAAGCTGAAGTCCGTTTTAAGGACTCAAATCAGGTGTTTGTAGCAGTTCAACGTGCTGTCCGTCAAGCAATCCTACAACTAAACGAAACAGCCACAAATCGTGATGAATGGTCAGATACAGGTTTCACGAATGATTCCATTGAATACAATCGCCAACTGAATATGCCCATACAATCGCCAGATTATGGTCGCTTCCGTGATTATGATATTGACGATGACAATGCCGATTTAGACTATATCCCTGAGGGTGCAGGCATTCCCGATAAGCCAAGAACACTGCCCCTACTTCGGGTTGTCGGGCAAATCGGTGCGGTTTATATCATTGCAGAAGGACCTGCGGGTATGTACCTCATCGACCAGAACGCCGCCCACGAACGTGTGATATACGAACAATTAGTAGAGCAATTGGAAGACGATAGCATTAAAATCTTCTCACCCGAAGAAAGCCTCACTGTGATGTTATCACCAGAGGACTCAACCCTACTTGGGGAACTCGGTGACGAATTTGCCCGTGTTGGATTTGAAATTGAAGTTTTCGGACCCAATACCTTTGTCATCCGGTCAATGCCCCATCTCATTGCAGGGCAAGCCATCAATCAGACCTTGCCTCAAATTCTAAAATTGCTACGAAATTCAAAGGGCACAACAAGCGATGTTCTAATGGCACTAGCCAGTGTGGGGTCTATCAAAAGCGGGCAAATCTTACAAACTGACGAGATGCAATCATTAATTCGACAGTTGGAGCGTTGCCCATCCCCCTATGAATCCCCATCAGGACAGACAACACTCGTACATATGAGCCGTGAACATCTCGCCAAAGAATTTGGCAGGCACTAACCTAGTGCAGGGAATACACCAAACAGATACAAAGGCACCAGTCCCGCAACAGCAATAAACGCCAACACAACCAGCGTAATTGTCACAAAATCAAGCCCCTCGCTCTCATTTTCACGCATAGGCTGATATGGGCGGCTATACCCACCTGTAGCATCAGGGTTGAAACGTCCATCTGGATTGACAACCCGTGGTGGAGGTGCCGGACTTGGATTAGCATTATTCCCAAATTGGGGTCGCGGTTGTTGCAATTCCTGTGCTTGATTAACAACAAAGGGTTGCGGTGGCGCACTATTCGGGCGTTGCACAGGTTGCGGATTATTACCCCCCGGTGCATTTGGTGCAGGCGAATACTTGTAAGTTTCATCAGGTGATACAGGGCGTGCGATATTCGGCGGGCGACTGGATGGCTCATTTGAGCGCGGTGGAATAACAGGTTTTTGACTCGGCACGGTTGGCGGTGCAGCCGGACGTTGAACGGTATTAGCACTGGCATTCTTGGTTCTATCTTGCAATCCCTGAAGAATATGCCCTAATTGGTCTGCCTGACTGTAACGGTCATTCGGGCGTTTACTCATCACCTTAGCAATAATCTTCGAGATTTCTTCTGGCACAGATGGATTGACATCTTTCGCCTTCGGGATTTCCGATTGGATATGTGCCATTGCCAACTCACGTTGCGATGTTCCCATAAACGGCAAGCGTCCAGTAAACATCTCAAACATTACAATCCCAATTGAATATACATCCGATGCAGGGGATGGTTTTTCACCGCGTGCTTGTTCCGGTGCGAAATAATGCGGACTCCCCCACACAACTTCTGCACGAGTTTGTGGCATCGTATCAGTATATGCCTGCGCGATACCAAAGTCCGTCACTTTAATCACATTATCTTTGGTGATGAGAATATTCTGCGGTTTGACATCGGCATGAACCAACCGTGACCGATGAGCAAATCCCAATCCACCACAAATCTGAATGGCGTAATCGAGTGCCATTGCGTATGGAAGCGCGCCCCGTGTCTTAATCACTTTCTTGAGGTCTTGCCCCTCTACCATTTCCATCACAATATAGTGGGTCGGTCCATCACTCCCAACATCATGTACCGTCACAATGTTATTATGTGACATCATCGCAACACTGCGCGCCTCTTGTTGGAATTTATCAAGAAATGCAGGGTCTTGCGTCAAACTTGGACGCAAAATCTTGATTGCAACCGTCCGCCCAAGTGAACGGTCAACTGCTTTATAGATAACAGACATCCCACCCGACCCTTGTTGGGCGATGAGTTCATAACGATTATTGAGTAAGGTTTCTCCTGCCATCGGATTCCTCGCTTTATGGTCGTGTTACAGGGTCAAAAAATGTGCGATATTCGCGGAGTGCGCTTCTATCAGTCAAGCTCGCAATATAATCCGCGATGACACGATGCTTAGGTTCTCTTTCCAGTTTCGCACGATATTCATCGGGCAGTTGTCTGGGTTCTTTCACATAACTAGAGAATAGCGCGCTTACAAAGTGTTCAGCACGTTCTTGCATCCTTACAATTCTAAAGTGACGGTACATATTTTGATAGAGAAAATCTTTCAGTTGACGGTTCATCTGCTGTTGCTCTGCACTATGGGCAACCAATGGTTTACTGTAATTTTGCACATCAAGTGAAGACTGCGGATTTAATGCTGTAATATTCTTCATAGATTCGGTCAATACGTCATCCACCTGTAAGCCGACCAACTCACGGATAACATGATGTCGTGTAATTTCATCTAATACAACACCATCCCACTGGATTCGGTCAATCACAATCTGCCAGATGTCTAAATCTTTCAATTGATGCACCGTAATAAGCCCAGATTGCAACCCATCATCAAGGTCGTGGGCATTATATGCCAGCTCATCAGCAATATTCGCTATCTGAGCTTCCATACTCGCGCCTGTCTCCTGCCTGATGCCTGCTAATTCACTAATGTCGTATTCGGTCTCATGCTTGGCGATGCCCTCTAGTGTTTCATAGGTCAAGTTTAACCCACTCCATTTAGGATACCGATTCTCCAGTTCCGTCACAACACGATAACTCTGATGATTGTGATTAAAACCGCCAGAATCAGCCATCAACTGGTTAAGAATATCTTCGCCAGCATGACCAAACGGCGGATGTCCCAAGTCATGCGCTAGACAAATAGCCTCCACCAATTGTTCATTTACCCCCAACGCCTGCGCCAATGTTCGACCAATCTGCGACACTTCCAGCGTGTGCGTCAAGCGAGTCCGAAAATAATCTCCTGCATCATTCACAAACACCTGCGTCTTATATTCCAAGAGACGAAACGCTGCCGAATGAACAATCCGGTCACGGTCACGCTGGAATGCAGTCCGATAGCGCGGTTCGGATTCATGATGGATACGCCCCCGTGATTCGCCACTCTTTAGCGCGTAAGGTGCAAGTGTCTGAATTTCGTGCTGTTCTAGATCAGTTCGATTGTAATACATGAGCATTGTCCTTTGTTACATGTCTATTGTAACTTGAGCAGACGATTCGTGCATCTTCTGCTAGCAGCAAAGCTAGGCAATCATATACATTAAAAATGGGATACACACATCGAAAATCTATCATTGCATGCAACCAACCAATTAGATGTGAAAGTCGGCATCAAGTGATGCGAAAGCCATCAACATAAAATCTCGTGATACAACGCTAGTACATATTTGAGAAGCTAGTCTATAATAAGAATGAAACAAATTACAAACAAAGAAAAGACTGATGGAATTTAAAACACGACAGTATCAAGCTCCGGAAGCGACAACAGCAAAAGGTCGTCAGTTGTTAGCGTGGTATGATGACGACAGCATTCTGGTATATATTCCTCATATCGGTGAATTTTATGGTGATAAAACCGTATCACGCCCGATATGGATTACACCGAGTTTTTCATGGATGGTTCATCATGCCGATTGGTTACAGTCGCCTCATTATGACAACATCGAATGTATGCTGATAAAACGCTTTGCATTTGATGATATACTATTCAAAGCATTTCCAGCACGTTATCCAAATGGACTTTTTACCATACGCGAAGACTGGCAAAAACAGCAAGCTGCGGCAACGGTACAATATCGTTGGGATAATGATTATACGCCTGACGGTAGCGCACTTGAACGAGAAATCTTGATGCTTGGCATTCATAGTCGCACATGGATGCAATATGTTATCAAGAGTCAAATATCAGCAACTAAGGACATTGACGAAGCCTTATTCAAACAAAAAGAACAAGCTCAACCACCTTACGATTTGCTTGTCGTGCCTGACGAAAAACCATACCCAATTGACGAAGCGACCAAGAAAATTTTGGATATTGTGAATTAATCTGAAGGGGCATTACGACCACGTTGGCGTACATCACCGACACGTTGCGTGATTCCGAGCGAGTCAAGATGCTCCAACATAGCGATAGCATATTTGCGCGATGTCGAAAATTCATCACGTAAGGTTTTGGCATCAATCGAGCCATTCTTGTCAATATATGCAAGAATATGCTTAACAAGCGCGCGATACGCATCTTGAGAGAAAACAATTGTATCCGAAATATTAACTAACTCTCGCAGGTCAATTAAAGCACGAATGACAGTCTCACCTGCTATCTGATTCAAAACATCAACCGCAGGTGGTGTATATGCACTCTCTGCCAATTGTTGCATCACAGTTTCGATATTTGAGAGTTGTTTTTCACTAAATGTAATTTGATGGTCAACCAAGCGAATCAAATTCCCATCAGCAACCAACTGTTCCGTATTCAACAATAATTTATCCAATAGATTAAGCTTTATTTTCAGCCGACTCTGCAACTCAGCCCGCAACACTCCCAATCGCAGAGGATTGTTTTCGTGGTAAATTGCAACCTCGGTTATCATTTGGCTGACGATTTGTTGATACGATATTGTTGCCCAAAATAACGCATCATCAAGCTGTATAATCAAACCTTCTTGTTGTGCTTCTTGTATAGCTTGATCTAACTCATCATCACTATAACCAACTAGCTTTTGTAAAGCATTTAGCTTAATCGGCGCATCACCCTCTGCAACTTGTGCCAGTCGTTCCGCAGGTGTACCATCCAATCGCATTTCAAGGTCATCAATTACTGACCGCTGGAAACGCTTCCAACGCCGACCGGGGTTCGGATTGACAATTAAACCACCACCAATCGTCTGAGGTGGGGATGGATACCTTAATATAAAGTGGTCACCACGAGTCAGTGGCAGTGGCTCACGTAAGCGAAGTTGCAACCAACCCTCACCCGCAGGAGCAATCGTATCATCATTCAATAACCGAACATTCGCTATCGACTCTGATGCACCGGAGAAGAACTTCACTTCCGCATTATGTTTCAACGGACGCTCAATATCATCCAGATGCTGAAAATACACATCAACTAACACAGTTGGGTGTATCTGTCCGGGATATGTCAACACTTCGCCCCGTTGTATCTGGTCTTTATTCAAGCCAGCAATATTCACTGCCACCCGACTGCCCGGTGATGCAGTTTCCACATCTTGTTTATAACTCTGTAAACCTCGCACACGCCCCATCTTACCGCTGGGCTGTAGTTCCACATTATCACCTACATGGAGCGTTCCACCAGATAGTGTTCCCGTCACGACTGTTCCAAACCCACTGACGCTAAACACTCTATCAATCGGTAATCTGGGATGATGATAATTTACACGTTGAGGAAGTTGTTGGAGAGTATTCTGAATTGTCGTTATCAAGTCATCTAAACCTGCACCTGACATTGCAGAAACAGGTAGGATAGGCGCATGCTTAATGTGTGTTGTCGTCAATAATTCTTCAACATCAAGTTGAACTAGCTCAATCCAATCAGGGTCGTCAATCAAATCAACTTTAGTAAGTGCAACAACTACATTTTCAACACCTAACAAATCCAAAATTGCAAGATGCTCACGAGTTTGTGGCATTACGCCTTCATCTGCCGCAACAACCAATATGGCAGCGTCAATACCACCAACGCCTGCAAGCATATTCTCGATAAAATCACGATGCCCCGGAACATCAACAATCCCCAGCATGTCACCATCGGGCAACGTCATCCATGCGAAGCCGAGGTCGATTGTCATTTTGCGGTTTTGTTCTTCTTCAAGGCGGTCAGGGTTTATGCCTGTTAATGTCTGAACCAGCGTAGATTTACCATGATCGACATGCCCCGATGTTCCGATTACGCGCATAGGCTATGAACCGCTGAGTCCGTTTCCATTCGCCAAACCACCAGTATTTGCAGTATTTGACACATCGACAGCAGTTTCAGAAGTTGTACCAGTCGTATCAAATTCATGGATTAATGCTTGATAACGGTCACGATATAAATCAGCCCGTGCTCGTTCTAATTGCCAGACACGTTCAACACTTTCACGAATCGGTGGAACTGCTGCTTCAACACTGTCTAAACGTCGAACAAATCCTTCAAATTCCTTATCATGATTGCGCCAGACTTCATCACTGGATAAAGTCAACTGTTTCCAACGTTTCTGGTCATCGTCACGCCAGTCGTTCCATTCTTGCCGGAAGCGTTCTTCACTCAATCTCTGCATCTCAGCAACTTCGTTAATACGGCGTTCTAATCGGTCACCAATGCGATTAAAGTCATCAATAATCCGCTTCATTTCACGATGTGTCTGTGCCCAAGCTTCAAAGCGTTCAATATTCTTTGACATTTCCTCATCATGCTGACTAAAGCGTTTCATCAAATCATCAACCTGTTGGTCACGTTGTTGCATCACCAATTGCTGTTGGTCAATAAACTGCTGTATCTGCTCACGACGTTCACGTTCACCATTACCAAATTCCTGTATCCGTCTTTCATTACGAATCGCTAGGTCTTCAATTAAGGTCAGCTTGGGTTTAATCGTATCGGTCTGTTTCTTGAAGTCGGGGATTTCTGTCTCTAGCTCAGATAAACGACGTGCATCAGTTCGACGCTGTTCTTCCAAAAATGCTAAACGACGCTCCGGTTCTTCTAGTTTTTTGCCGAGGTCATCCATACGTTGTTCTAAAACACGCATCGAATTAGTTAAACGGTCACCTTCGGTCTGCAAACTACTGACGGCCCCAACCTGTTTTTCGACACGGTCAATTTTTTCGCCGAGGTCACGTACCGAACGCTGGATATTTTCTCGTTGGAGTTCAATTCGCCGTTCTGCCTCGCGCTCCGCGGTCAAACGCCGTGATTCTGAACTTTCTATCAGCTGGCGCATTTCAACACGAACCTGCTCCATAATATCACGCTCACGCTGTGCAGGGAGCGCATCTTGCTTCATCACAGTCTGGTCAGATTCGACACTGCTCATACGACGTTGCATCTGGTCAATAAAATCTTGTTGTTGCGAAAGCCGTTCTTCCAGTGTCGCAATAGTTGCTTTGTCACGACGGCGTTCCTCATCCAACCATTCAATCATCTTTGCTATTTGATTGACATCCATTTATGAATTTCCTCCAGTTGCTTCGTATAACAGCACTGACTGCTTTCATCTACAACAATTACTTCAAGTTCAATCGAAAATCTAAATTTCATACAGGGTGTAAGAGCATAACCGATAAGCTGGCTAGATTACAACCGTGACCTATTTCACTTACTGCAACTCTACCCCAGATACATCCGACACATCAATATTATCGACCTGATTCAAAATACTATTGATAATAACCTGTGCAAACTTAAACAGAGCCTGCATCTGTGAAATCCGTTGTAGATAAATCTGTGCAAGAGCCTTCTCATCATCAGACATATTTTCCATAGACGCAGACAATAACTCTTTATTCTCTTCCATAACTGTCAAGGCACGTTCAACATCGCGCATCTCACGTCCACTCACAACATTGGAGAAAATCTGCCAAAAATCAGTCTCAGCCTCATAATATTTACGGCGACCACTTCCGCCACGCACCCATACTTGACGAACCATGCCCATGTGCTCCAATGAACGCATATTCATGCTGACACTGGCTTTGGAAATCCCCAACCGATCCATCATATCATCAAGGCATAACGGCTCAGCACTCAACAGCAATGTACCATACAGCTGTCCCATCACTTTGCTAAACCCAAAGTAATCTGCTAACTGCCCCAACCCATCAAGCATACTATCATGCACCACTCGCAAGTCATCTGCCAGTGGCTGTACTGTTCCATTATCTTTTTGTGATTCTTCGGGCATAGTCTCTTAACCTGTCATATCTCGGATTGTAATAACAACAAAAGCTATCGAATTGGCAATATCTCTACAAACGCAACAACAGTATCACCAAAGAGGTCTTTCGATTTTATCATAAGTCGCTCACGATTTCGCTCAGCATCATCAAAACGGTAAAATGCTGCCCCATCTTTTTTCCAGATAACCACAAAATCTTGTCGTAAGCGTGCCGTCAAATCATTTCCCATACCTAAGTCAATTAGGGCTTGTTCAACTGTCTCCATTGAATCGCGTCCAAGCGTCGTATTCAAATAGTATACACGACTCGGAATTTCTGGCATGATATTAGACATACTACTCAACGACACAAGTGCATCGTCATAACTCTCAACAACATTCGCCCGCACCAATTGATTGAGTTCAAAATCAGTTATCGCATTACCAAATTGAGACTCGTCATAATTACGATAACGCCCATTTAACAATTCTTGCACCCGATTCTCTTCCCACTGTACCACAAATGTACTATCTTCCAGAACAAATACTCTGTTACGCGGGATTGAAATGTTCTCTTGCAGGCTCATATTTGTTTTTCCATAACTGTTGTAATGTCTATAGATATAGCTTACATCTGTCAATACAATCATGCAATAGCCCTGCACAACTAGTCAATCCATACAAAAACTTAAAGCTATTCCCCGATAATATGTTATCTAGCGTTTAAAGACGCAGGATGGTAAGATTGATTTTGTAGAAAGTTTCACAAATCGTTCATAGGGAATACATGCGTATATGTCAGCAAAGTCGCCTGATAATATCCCCGATATTGTAATCGGTCGTTTGCCCCTGTATTTACGGGCACTTACACGTCTACGGCAAGAAGGCAAAGATGTCACCTCCTCACACGAGCTTGGTAAACGTCTTGATATTAGCTCAGCTCAGATTCGTAAAGACCTATCACATTTTGGTGGATTTGGTAAACAAGGTACAGGCTATCAGATTGAGTATCTCATCGAAAAGCTTCAACTTGTTTTGCAAGTCAATGATGAATGGTCTGTTGCTATCATAGGTGCAGGCAACCTCGGTAATGCAATTGCACACTATCGCGGGTTTCAACATCGCGGGTTTCGTATCGCCTGCTTATTCGACGCTGACTCCAGTAAAATCGGGACAAAAGTTGGCGACTTTGTCGTTGAAGACCTACAGACAATGACAGGCAAAATTCAAGCAAATAGCATCAAAATTGCAATGCTTGCCGTACCAGCAGAATATGCTCAGGAAGTCGCTGACCAACTCATCGAAGCAGGTATACGCGCCATTCTGAATTATGCACCCATCAATATTATCGTGCCCGATACCGTTCAAGTCCAATATATTGACCCCGTAACCCACCTACAGCATATGACGTACTACCTAACACAGGATAAGTGATATAAGTTGATACCACTTGCTAGGCTAACCCATGAATATCCTTGAGTGGATGCAACAATTTGCACAAAATGCAATCCAAAATAATGATAAGCAACGTCTTCAACTGGTATCCTTTGCCCAACAAGGCGATATTATCCGTGAAGCACAACCAGAAATCGCATATCAAATATATCAGACAGGTCGCGACCTAGCCGAATCCCTATCAGAACCATGCTGGATAATGTTTTTCGCCCAACGCATGGCACATGTTTGCATCTTTGAACTAGAAGACCTAGACCGCGCCATGAGCCTCGTTACCCGTGACTATGTTCTATCAACAAAAGACCAATATGTTCACTGCCCGATAAATCCTGCTATCAGACGCAACCTCGTCGAGACCTACTTATATTATGACCCTGTTGGGTATGTAGACAAAATCATAGAGGTGATTGTATACTTACGCCAATCCGAAGCATCAGACGAGTATGCAACCTTACAACTAGACGACTTCCTAGCACAACTCCACCTAAAACGCAATCAGTTAGATAAAGCCCTTGACTATGCCCTACGTACCCTAGACGATGGCTACGGATATTTGACGTTAACTCGCATTTACTGGGAACGTGGTGACTATGAAGAAGCACTTAAGATATCGGAGCTAAGGCTAGAAGAATCAAAGTTTTCGCGCTATATGGTCGCTGATGCACAAGCATGGGTGGCAGCAATGTTGATGCGTACCAATGGCAATCAAGACATAGCAAAAAGCTATCATGAACAAGCGGCTCGTCAAGTTGCCAACATTAACTTTGTGCCCAATAGCACCCTATTTGATGCCCTTGCGGATTATCATGAATTATCAGGACATCCAGACAAAGCACTCCAAGTCCGCGATAAACAACTAGAAAGACAAAATCTCGTTGCAGGTCCCGAAGAAATCCTCATTGTACGATTCAGAAGAGCGCGACTACTCGGTCGTATGGGACAAACACAGAAGTTGGAGGCACAACTAGCTGACATTCGCAGTCATCTGCATCGGGTTAAGAAACCAGCACACTACGAAAACATGTTGCACCTCATTGAAAGCGGATTTTATTCTGATGTTATATGGGAAAAACTTTAGAAGTAATTCGTCTGTGCCAAGCGTCGCATAATAGCAGGATCCTCTAACGCCCGCCCGCACCCAACAGCAACCGTAATCAGTGGGTTATCAGCACGATAGACCGGTACACCTGTCTGACGAGTAAGGTACTCATCAATGCCCCGCAACAACGCACCACCACCTGTCAACACAATACCTCTGTCAATAATATCTGACGATAATTCAGGCGGTGTATTCGACAGTACAGACTTTGCCACATTAGCAATCTGGCTCAAAGGCTCAGCTAATGCTTCTACCACCTCACCAGTCGTAATACGAACAGTACGTGGTAAACCTGAAACATTATCACGTCCCTGAATTTCCATCGCCATTTCTTGCGGTTGGTCAACAGCAGCACCAATCTGAATCTTAATCGATTCCGCAGTCGGTTGACCGATAGTCAGATTATATTTCCGGCGCACATAACTAATAATGCCATCATCAAGTCGCAATCCACCAACACGCCCACTCTCCGCACGGACAATATTGTTCATCGTCAAAACCGCAGCTTCAGTGATACCACCACCAATATTAATCACCATATCACCAGCCGGGGTACTGACAGGCAATCCCGCGCCTAATGCTGATGCCAGTGGTTCCCAGATTAACTGAACCTCACGCGCACCTGCCGCCAAAACAGCCTCACGTACAGCACGTTTCTCGACGCTGGTCACACCGTAGGGTACAGATACCATTACCGACGGACGGAATAATCGAATACGTCCAGCAATCTTACCGAAGAAGTATTCTAACATCGCCTCAGTAACTTCATAATCAGCAATCACCCCATTTTGCAACGGGCGCATCACATGAATATCTTCGTCATCCACACGTCCAAACATCTCGCGCGCAGGCTGACCAAAATCAACAATACGCTCTTCTTCCGCCAGTAACGCGACCAAAGAAGGCTCTTGCAATACAATTTGACCATTATCATAAATCAGGACATTCACTGTCCCTAAATCAACACCAAGCTGTTTACCAAATAGTGGCATCAGTTTCCTACCCGTTACATCAATTAACTACAAACTCTATTCTACCGGAAAATAGATATGCGAACATACAAAAGATATATCAACCACTCTTGTCTTTTTGGCGTGCTTTTAATCGCTTTCGCAACTCAGCTTTCTTTTTGTATGTATCATCTTCAACCTGTCCTAGTATCGCCATCAATATAACCGACCAAACCAAAAGATAGGCAACACTCGTTACAATAAAGAGGGTTAGGTTAGTCTCAGCCAATTCACGCAAGGCAGTTGCTTGAGTTAACAGCAAAAACAACGTAATCGCCGAGCTTGCCACACCCGCACTAATACCCCAAATTCGCGTTCGAGGGCGATAGTAAGTTGTAAGAATCACAATTCCTGCTGACCCATAAATCAGCACAGACAAATAGCCCATACCAAACACCATCTCATAAACAAATTGACTAGCGGAATCACTCAGTTCGCCAAATCCCGCCACAGAGCCAACCACCATAAATACCAACGCGGTATACAAAACTCCTTGAAACAAAGCTGTATACATCATCACCCCACCCAGAATTTCACCGAGTGTTTTTAATACAGGATTTGAGCGCGAACTCAAAAATTGAATCAGGAAGATAAGTCCGCCAACCCAAAATCCAACGATAATGACTAAGAGCATTGCGAATTGTTGCAGAATTTCATAGGCATAATTGAGCAACACAGTGCCATAAAAGCCCGTAACTGTTACACCTGCGCCTATCATCCCAAACTTGACAAAAAGATTAACCATCATCATTTTCCGTTGCTGTAATATAAAACAGGTCTAGCAGGATAATATAAACGCCCCTACCAGACCTGTATAGTGTTTTCTACTTAACTCAATGAGCCAATAATTAAGCATCATCCTCATCAAGAATACGAAGCATTGAGCCTGAATTTCGCATTTTTTGGCTGAGTTTTACCGCAAGTTGAGCACGACGCAATGCAAGTTGTGCTTCACGATTTTCAGCTTCTGGCACACCTTCTTCAAGCAATTTCTGAGCACGTTGACGCGCTTCTTCAGCTTGCTCAAGGTCGAGTGCAAACGATGATTCCGCTGTATCAGCAAGAACAACAACTTTATCAGGGCGTATATCAACCACCCCACCATAGATTGCAAAACGTTCCTCGGCATTCCCTTTGCGGACAATCAACTCACCAAATGTCATTGTTGTCAAAACCGGAGCGTGGTTAGGAAGAACACCCATCTCACCCTCAACAGCAGGCACAACAATCATATCTGCATTCGGTTCTTCAAAGATTTTCTTTTCTTGTGTAACTACCTCGACATGAATTGGCATATGTGCCTCCTACGAGTCGTCACGTTGGCTATAACGTTCCAGCACATCCTCAATCGGACCAGCCATATAGAAGTCTTGCTCTGGGATATGGTCAACTTCACCATCCAAAATCATGCGGAAGCCACGCACCGTATCTTTAATCGGAACATAACGTCCTTCACGACCAGTAAACTGTTCTGCAACCTTCATCGGTTGGCTCAAGAAGTTTTCAATCTTACGCGCACGAGCAACCAAAACCTTGTCGTCATCAGACAGCTCTTCTACACCCAGAATCGCAATAATATCTTGCAAATCTTTATAGCGTTGCAGAACCTGCTGAACTTCACGAGCAGTTGCATAGTGGTCTTCACCAACAACTTCCGGTGCGAGAATGTTACTGGTACTTGAAAGCGGGTCTACAGCGGGGAACAAACCACGCGATGCAATCGAGCGTTCAAGTGCAATTGTACTATCAAGATGGGTGAATACCGCCACAGGAGCAGGGTCAGAGTAATCGTCCGCAGGTACATAAACAGCCTGCATAGATGTAATCGAACCTGTTGTAGTCGATGTAATACGCTCTTGCAACATACCCATTTCTTCGTTCAGGTTCGGCTGATACCCTACCGCAGAAGGCATACGACCCAACAGCGCAGATACTTCCGCACCTGCAAGTGAATAACGGAAGATGTTGTCAATAAAGATAAGAACATCACGACCTTGGTCACGGAAGTATTCTGCCATTGTCAAACCGGACAATGCTACGCGCAAACGGACACCCGGAGGTTCATTCATCTGACCGAACACCATCGCCAGCTTATCAATAACTTTTGCTTCTTCCATTTCGTAGTAAAGGTCAGTACCTTCACGAGTCCGTTCACCCACACCTGCAAACACAGACAAACCATCATGCTGTGTCGCAATAGAGTTAATCAACTCCTGAATGGTTACAGTTTTACCAACACCTGCCCCACCGAAGATACCTGTTTTACCACCTTTGGTCATCGGTGCAACAAGGTCAATCACCTTCATGCCTGTCTCAAAGACTTCAATACTCGGTGATTGTTCTTCAAATGTTGGTGCATCAGCATGAATTGGACGACGTTCTGCTGAATCAGCAACTTCTTCGCCCATATCAACCGGACGACCTAGAACGTTAAAGATGCGTCCAAGTGTAGATTCACCAACGGGTACAGCAATCGGTTGACCTGTCGCATAAGCCTTTGCACCACGCGCCAAACCGTCCGTTGTATCCATTGCCACTGTACGAACCGCACTATCACCCAAATGCAATTCAACTTCCAAAATCAAATCTTCTTCGTTCTCGCGCGGGACACGTACCGCATCAAAAATGTCAGGCAATGCGCCAGCGGGGAATTCCACATCGACCACATTACCAAGTACCTGTGTTACAGTTCCTTGAGTTTCCGCCATAATCAGTCTCCTTATGGTATTAAACAGGGGAGGCTAGACGCGCCGTCCACCCTCTAGTGTATCCTGTAGTTGTTCTAGCTCATCCCATTTGCCATCGCGTGCCAGTTCTGCCTGCTCTGCCCAAGTTTCCAAACTCGGTGCGAGGCGCATACCTGCATCTTGTATTGCGGTACGCAAATCATCTTCGGATGAATCAGCTAATTTTGCATAGGTATTAATGCCCGCACTAATGAGTGCCTGTGACATCTTTTTGCCTATGCCTTCGATTTTTGTCAGGTCATCCGATGAACTTGCCGGAGTACGTGGAACAGCTTTCGGCTGAACCGGAGTACCCGCAGTCGCTGTATAGTTATCATCAAATGCACCCATTATATCCGCAGCCGTATTATCAATTGCTTGTTGCAACGCATTTGCACCACCAACAATATCGAGGATTTCTGCCGTAATCGCTGCCTGACGCGCCTTATTGTATTGGAGTGTCAAGTCAGCAGTCAGTTGTGTCGCATTGTCTGTCGCATTCTTCATCGCCGCCATACGTGCTGCATGTTCACTGGCTTGCGCTTCTAGCAATGCTTGATACAGTTGCAACTCAGTAAAGCGTGGAACGATTTCATCAACAACAGCAACAGCACTTGGCTCGTATTCATAATCCTGCGAGCCTTCAGTCACCGATGCAACATCCTTCACATACTCAGATGCAACCTGTTGGGCAACGGTATCTGTTGTTAACGGTAACCAACCCAAAACTGCTGGACGTTGTGCCAGCATGTTTACAAAGTCAGTATAAGCAATCAGGACTTCGTCAACTTCGCCACTTAAATACGCATCCATCGCAATGCGGGCAATTGCCGAAATATCAGCAATGCGCGGTTCTGCTGGCATATCATCAAATGCTGCAACAACATTTGCCCCAACACGCGCCATCGAATCACGACCTTTGCGCCCGACGGTCACATAGTCTACAGGCTTGCCCAATCGTTGAGCGAAACGCTGTGCGACTCGAATCACGTTGGAGTTATAAGCACCTGCCAGACCACGATCTGACGTAATCAGCACCACCATCACTTTGTTGACTTCCTCACGCGAGGTCAACAATGGATGCAGTGGTGTACCCTGACTTGCCGCCTGAATGTTAATCAGAATCTCCCATGCTTTTTCCGCATAGGCACGGCTTGCCAAAACTCTCGCCTGTGCACGACGCACACGAGAGGCAGAAACTGCCTCCAATGCACGGGTAATTTGAGCGATATTCTTAACACTGCGAATACGATTTTTGACTTCTCTTAGTGTAGCCATCTAGTGTCTCCTTTCCTGCAACACGGCGACAACTAGCTCCATGTTTCGTTGAATGTCTTAACCGTAGCCGTCAATTTTTCTTGGATTTGGTCTTTAACTTTTGCGCTAGCATTTTCACGAATGAACTCGCCAACGTCTGCAAACTGTGTACGATAAGCACGCAAGAAAGCTTCTTTCCACGCACTCACCCGTTCAACAGGGACTTCATCCAACAAACCACTTGTACCCGCATACGTCAATGCAACCTGCTCATCCATTGACAAGGTATTAAACTGTGATTGCTTAAAGAGTTCATTCAAGCGCAAACCACGGTCAAGCTGTTGTTGGGTGGATTTATCAAGGTTAGAACCAAACTGAGCAAATGCAGCCAAATCACGGAACTGCGCCATCTGGAGCTTCAAACCACCAGCGACATCTTTCATCGCACGAGTCTGTGCCGCACTACCCACACGACTAACGCTAATACCTGTGTTCAGCGCAGGACGCAAACCAGAGTTGAACAACTCAGATTCAAGATAAATCTGACCATCTGTAATCGAGATAACATTGGTCGGAACAAATGCGGAAACATCACCAAGTTGCGTTTCAATAACAGGCAATGCAGTCAAACTTCCACCACCACGTTCATCGGACAATTGTGCCGCACGTTCCAACAAACGGCTATGAAGATAGAAAACATCACCGGGATACGCTTCACGTCCAGGAGGGCGACGCATCAGCAGGGATACCTGACGATATGCGTTCGCGTGTTTGGAAAGGTCATCATAAATAACCAGCGCGTCTTTACCATTTTCCATGAACCATTCACCGATAGCACAACCGGAGTATGGTGCAAGGTATTGGAGTGCCGCCGCATCAGATGCCGAGGCAACAACCAGTGTGGTGTATTCCATCGCGCCTTCGCGTTCGAGTGTTTCACGAATACGCGCAACCTCACCACGACGTTTACCAACCGCGACGTAGATACAATACATATCTTCGCCCTTTTGGTTCACAATCGCATCAAGTGCAACCGCTGTTTTACCCGTTTGGCGGTCACCAATAATCAACTCACGTTGACCACGACCAATTGGAATCATCGTGTCAATCGCCAAAATACCAGTCTGTACTGGACGGTCAACACTACGACGTTCCATAACACCCGGTGCAATCCGCTCAATGTTATAATATTCATCAAACGCAATTGGACCACGTCCATCAATTGGCTGACCGAGTGCATTTACAACACGTCCGACCAACCCCATACCAACAGGAACAGATGCGATACGACCAAGTGGGCTGACAGCGTCGCCTTCTTGAATGTCATCGTAAGCACCCATAATAATGATACCGACGTTCCCTTTTTCAAGGTTAAACGCGATACCCGCAACACCGTTTTCAAACTGAACCAGTTCGTTATAACGGACATTATCAAGACCGGATACACGGGCAATACCGTCACCGACCTCTGTTACATAACCAACTTCTACAGACTCAAGCTGACCGAGGTCAAAATCTTGAATCTGCGACAAAATGGATTCATAAATATTTTCTGCCATTTACAGGCTCCTTGCGTGTACTTGTGCAATCAACGAACAAGAATGTCTCCCGCAGGGGAATTCTGACTTACATAAAATATCTGCGCCGTACGCAGTCAATGCCAAAATGAGAGTGAACCTTACATAAAAGTAGCCACAATTCCACGCATTGTAGCTTAACAATTCCTAATTGTCCACATTTTCACAAATGGACTAACCTGTGATTTATTTTAGTCACTTACTATAATGAAAAACAGCGCAAAATCTGCCTCAATATGGGTGATATTTTGCCATCATTATCACAAACTATCAACGCCTTATTCTACATACTTGTCGGCACAACATCTGTGTTGTCTGCCGAACAACCGAAAGAGACTCTTATGCTTCGTCAATCCCTCCTCTACTTGTCTACTGCTGATTGGGCACGAAATATCGCCTCCAATTGGTTTCTCGCCAAACGAGTCGCCCATCGTTTTGTCGCCGGAGAAACCATCGCAGAAGCCGTTGAAGCCACCAAACAGTTGAACAGTGTGGGTATTCTGGTCACATTGGACTATCTGGGTGAAAGCATCGAAACTGAAAAAGATGCCGAAGAAGTCGTATCGACCTATCAAAATCTCCTCGATGCCATCCATCAACATACCCTTAAAGCCAGTGTGTCTGTCAAACCGACCCATCTCGGCTTAGACATCAGCGAGGAATTGTGCATGACCAACTTGCGCCATATCCTCACAAAAGCCAAAGAACATGGTATACAGATTACGATTGATATGGAAAGCACAAAATATACTGATGTCACCATTCGTATGTTTCGCACCCTACGTGATGAGTACGACTTTGACAACGTCGGCACAGTCATTCAAGCCTATCTGCGCCGGAGTGAAGACGACATGCACGCCCTCACCCGCGAACATAGTCACATCCGCATCTGTAAAGGCGCATACCTTGAGCCACCTGAACTCGCCTTCCCGGAAAAATCAGATGTCGATAACAACTATGTCAAACTGACCGAACAATATCTGACAGGAGATGACCAATCTTATTTGTGTATCGCCACCCACGACGAAAATATGATTACACAGTCAAAAGCTATCATCAGCCAACACAACATCCCACAAGACCGCTACGAGTTCCAGATGCTCTATGGGATTCGCTCTGACCGTCAACAAGAAATCGCCAACGATGGCGAAAAAATGCGTGTCTATGTCCCATTCGGTGAAGCATGGTATCCCTACTTTGTCCGTCGCCTTGCCGAACGCCCTGCCAACCTGTGGTTCTTCGCCAAAAACCTATTTTCGACATCGTAAGCAATCAAACTTGTAATCTCCCCTCTCCCGCGAAGCGAATTGGGAGAGGGGTCGGGGGTGAGGGCAAAATCTGCTATAATCACAAAATCTTACCCAAACAAACATTAATCTAAATTCTCATGCCAAAAATCTTCATTTCATATCGACGCGCAGACAGCCAATATGTAACCGACAGCATCTATGACCATATGGTAAGCCACTTCGGCGAAGATGACGTTTTCCTAGATGTCGGTAGCATTCCCTTTAGGGTAGATTTCCGCGAATATTTGCGTGACCAAATTGCCGACCATGAGGTTATTCTGGTTGTTATGGGGCAAGATTGGGCGCGCATCATGCAAGAACGTACCGGACAATCCAATGATTTCGTTCGCATCGAGATTGAAAACGCACTCGCAATGAACAAACTCATCATTCCTGTGCTTGTCAAAAATGCCTCCATGCCCGATTTCAGCAAGCTACCCGCCAGCATATCGGATTTACAATGGCGCAACTCTGCCATCATCCGTCGCCAACCTGACCTCAAAAATGACTGTCAACGCCTTGCTGACGGCATCAAACAATATCTCAAATCCCAACAAAAATCTGAAAAAGAAACAACATCTGCACCGATTAAAGAAAAAGTCCCCTCTCCCGCGAAGCGAACTGGGAGAGGGGATTCAGGGGTGAGGGTTGAATCCATCCTCCCCGCCCCCTTCGCATGGATCGACATCCCCGCTGGCAACGGCACAATGAAAACCAGCGCCGCTAATGTCGTCTTAGACATCCCAAACCAGCCCTACAGCATCTCAAAATACCCTATCACCAATGCCCAGTTTCGTAAGTTCATCGACGCAGGTGGCTATAAAACGGACAAGTGGTGGACAAAAGAGGGTTTAAAATATCGAAACGATAAAAACTGGATAGAACCACGCTATTGGACAGATAGTAAGTGGGATAACGATAATCAACCCGTTGTTGGTGTGTCATGGTATGAATCCGTCGCATTTTGCCTGTGGTTGAGTGATGTAACAAATGAAAACATTATGTTGCCCACTGAAGATCAATGGCAATTTGCTGCACAAGGCACAAAAGAGCTAACATATCCTTGGGGTAATGATTGGGATTGCAAACGTTGTAACAATTCGGTGAACCCATGTGATAGTAATGTGACGACACCTGTCACACAATACGAAGGCAAGGGCGATAGTCCTTTTGGAATTGTCGATATGGCGGGCAACGTATGGGAATGGTGTCTGACAGATTATGAGAATAAGACTAACAATGTATACTACAATGCTAATACTCGCGTGCTTCGGGGCGGGTCTTGGGGCAACGTCTTTACGGATTACTTCCGCGCCGACTTCCGTAACGGGTACAATCCCTACGACTGGAACTTTGTTAGGGGTTTCCGCATTTCCCGCTCTTGATTGTTCTGATTTCTGGTATTCTGATTTCTGTCAAGTGAGCATCATCTCAACAACCCCATAAATCCGTAGGAAGCATACCTGCGTGTCGCTCCGTTAAACACAGAACATTTATGACATCCCTCCGCACCTCTGCGTTAAGCTTTTGCTTGCCTATTCATTGCTTGAAACCACTATAACTTTCAACCTTCAACTCACTCTTTTCGCAAACCGTGACCATATGGTCACCTTTTATACCCCATTTTCTGCTACCCTATCCACACCGTGCATCTTAACAACCAAATCACGCAAAATCGGGAGCTATGTAGGGTGGATGCCATGTCATCCACCCCTATCAGAATTTGGCATGTGTGCTTTTCTTTGTGAATTTCGTGCGCTTCGTGGTGAAAAATCATTGCACAAAAAAGATTTCCCTGTGCAATTACAAAAACTGTGCCACATCCGCCCTATCCCAACAATATCAACGCCTATCAAATGGCACAACTACAAAATCTATTGGCACAAATCGCGCCAATATCCCCTCTGCATCTCTGCTTCTTCGCAACTCTGCGCTAAGCAGTTTCACTAATCCTCGTCTCCGCCCAATGCCTGAGACCGATGATATGCCGCCCAGATGCCCTCAGATAGCACCGTCCGCAGACCACCCTTCTCCATCTGGTGTAATGCAGCCGCTGTTGTTCCACCCGGACTCGTCACTTGATTACGTAATTGTGCCGGATGCAAGCCCGATTGTTGCGCGTATAACACTGATCCAAGTAGCGTCTGTGTCACCAGTTTCTCCGCATCACGACGTGAAAAGCCCATATGCACACCCGCATCAATCATCGCCTCCATGAACATGAACACATACGCCGGACCCGACCCACTCAACGCCGTCGCCATATCAAGGAAGCGTTCATCACCCACCCGTATCTGCTCACCCAACGCACCGAGAAGTAACTCTGCCTGTTTGGCTTGTTCATCCGCAACGTCGTTGGTCGCCGTCCAAACTGTGATGCCCTGCCCAATCTGCCCCGGAGTATTCGGCATTGACCGTACCACCCGCGCATTCAGCAAACTGCTAGAAATCGCTTGCAACGTCACACCCGCCGCAATGCTCACAATCAAGCGCACACCATCGACACGACCCCGCAGTTCAGGTAACACCTTGTCCATCACCTGTGGTTTAACGGACAACACCAGCACATCAGCATTCTGCACCGCCTCAGCATTACTGGTGGAATACTTAATTCCATATTCCTTTTTCAGTTCTTTCAGTCGCTGTTCATGGGGGTCAGCTGCTGTGATTTGTTCAGGTTTAACCAACTGCTGATTCAGCACCCCTTTAATCATCGCCTCACCCATCACACCCGCACCGACAAATGCAATCGTCTCACCATTAAATGCCATCATTCACACTCCTAATTCTGTCTGTAATCATCATCGGAATGATGACTCAATAAATAAAATGTACGATTCTTGCCTTCAAAATCTCCACGCACAAAATCGGTCACCATATAACCACCCGCAAACATCTTCTGGAACACCTCGCGGATATGGTCGCGCCATGCTTGGGCTAAGCCTCCATCATGTTTATCAATTTCACGGAAGTTCGGCGGAATCTCAATCAATGCAAAAGTCGAATCAGGCACATCTGTCATTCCCTGTGGCTGAAACAAATCCGATGAAATATCAGCACGATTAACAACAGGGGCATTGACGCTAAAGTATTGCTCTAATGTCAACGCACTCCCGTCGCCTTTCGCCCGTTCTTTCACGCGCTGATGGGACACCCACCATTCCACTACAAGACGGTCAGCCTGTAAACTCGGTTGATCAGTCGCACCGAAATAATCTGCCTTATATTGCTGTACGACCCCACCTAATTTACGAATATTTAGATGGGCATTCGGTGCAAGCAACGGGTCAAAAGTCCATGTCACCAAACGAATCGCTTGTTTCATAGCTACATCACGTTGTGCCATCTTGAGCCGATACCCGATGTTCTGCCCCCGATATTCCGGCAAAACAACCATACGCTTCGACATGATGAGTAAATTCGCCATCGCCGGACGCGCATCAACACTGTCATAGTCGATGTCTGTTCCAATAAATCCCATCACAAACCCAATCATCGTATCACCGTCATACGCACCCAATATATTCCCACCATGATTCGACAATGAGTGCAACATATGCATCGGCACAAGGGCATCGCCATCTGTGCCCCAATAGACTTTCTGTAGTTCTACAGCATCGTTAAACTCATCAACTGTTTTTAGTCTTCGGATAACAATATCACTCATCAGGATTCCTTTATATTAAACAGGTCGTGGTCTACGCCGGAATGTATCACGCAATAGACCTAAAAAATGTCGTCGTTTCGGCAAATATGTTAAGAGCGTTTCTTCAAATCGCTTGGGATGAAAACCAAAAATATTATAGGTATTCCCCAATGGTGCTGTACGATTTGCAGCTAGAATATCCAACCATTGGCTTGTCATCAATGAACGTGGCAAAAGACGGCTATAGATACCCGTCAGAAAACGCATCAAATATGGTGGTACAGACACAATTAATCGTTGCATACCCGTGACACGCATCACAGTGAACAGCAAGTCTTGCAATGTTGTATACTCAGGACCGCCTATTTCAACTGTTTGGTCAACCACATTTATCAGATTCAGGCTACGATAAAGAGCCTCTACCAAATCATCTATGTGTATCGGGTGTAATATCACTTCACCGATACCTGGCATCAGAAAGAACAGTGGGTTAACACGTAACATACTGGCAATATGGTTGATAAAAGCATCATCCTCACCAAAAATCACCCCACTACGGATGATGGTGTAGGCAACCCCACTGTTACGAACAATCTCCTCAACTTGTCCTTTGATTCGATGTAATGTAAAAGCTGACGATGGTGTTGTACCAAGTTGACTCAAGGTGATGATTCTGCCGACACGCGCTGACCGTGCCACCGCAACAAGTTGGCGAGTGCCTGATACTTCGACCCGTTCGAGGTCGCGCCTACGCCCCCACCACTGCGCATTCTCCAGATGTATGACAACGTGCACACCTGTCACAGCGCGGAAAAACGCCTCTTCATCAAGCACATTTCCAATGATAATCTCTGGCGCATGTGGATGTTCTTCATCCCACGGTAAACGTCTCGCCCGTCGTTCTGTCAGCAAACAACGCGACGGTATTCCCTCATCCATCAATCGGGCAACGAAATGTCGTCCAACTAATCCTGTTGCCCCTGTAATCAAAATCATAAAATAACAGCCAAATCCACTTATCTACAAACTCGAACGTATGATATAGTACCTAGCGTGCATCCATAAATATGGAACACAAGACATCTATTATAAGAAGTCAACTTCCGCATGTAAAGCAACGGAAAACAATATGTGGGGTTACTATGTGTAGATAACAATAAAATCTACGCTTTTCATCCTAGCGACGCAAAAGGGAGGAATCCTTGGATACAAAGAGAGTTGTTGTAACCGGCATGGGCATTATCTGTCCGACTGGCAACACAGTAGAAGACGCATGGAAAAACACTGCGGCAGGGGTCAATGGTATTGACTACATTACCCTATATGACCGCGAGATTACTCAAAATCAACTTGCTGGCGAAGTCAAAAACTTCGATCCAGCAGAAGTATTAGGGCGCAAAGAAGTCCGTCGTATGGACAGAGTCACCCAATTGACACTCATCGCTGCCGAAGAAGCCATGAAGAACAGTGGCTTGGAAGTGACTGAAGAAAACCAATACGAAATCGGATGTATTGTCGGAACCGGTATTGGTGGTATTGGGTCATTCTCTGAAGCACAACAAGGTTTAGACGCTAAGGGGCATCGCGGGGTCAGTCCGATGGCAATCCCAAAAATCCTGAGCGATTCGACCTCTGGCAAAGTGTCTATGACTTATGGTCTGCGCGGTCCCAACCACTGTATCATCACGGCATGCGCAACAGGTAACAATTCAATTGGTGAAGCGATGCACGTTATCAAACGAGGCGATGCAAAAGCGATGCTAGCAGGGTCATCAGAAGCAGCAATTGTTCCGATATGTGTGGCAGGATTCAATAACATGACAGCCCTCAGCCGTAATACTGACCCACTCACAGCCTCGCGTCCATTTGACGTAAACCGTGATGGGTTCGTGCCGGGGGAAGGTGCTGCAATTTTAGTTTTAGAAGACCTTGACTTTGCACTTGAACGTGGTGCTAATATCCTTGCGGAGCTTGTTGGCTATGGTCATACATCAGATGCTTATCATGTCACTGCCCCGATGGAAACGGGGGAAGGTGCTGCAAAAGCTGTTGAATTTGCTCTCCGCAGTGCGAGTTTAACGCCAGAGAATATTGATTACATCAACGCACATGGTACGAGTACACCGTTAAATGATTCAGCAGAAACCAATGCTATCAAACGTGCGATGGGTGAAACAGCCTACAACATCCCGATTAGCTCAACAAAATCAATGACAGGTCACTTGTTGGGTGCTGGTGCAGCAGTAGAAGCGGTGTTTAGTATCATGGCAATTCGTGAAAACTTTGTTCCACCGACAATTCATTTGCTGGAACAAGACCCCGCCTGCGACCTAAACTACACACCCAACGTCGGTATCGAACACGAAATTCAGTATGCGATGTCAAACGCATTCGGATTTGGTGGTCACAATGCTGTCCTAATATTTGGTGAATATCAACAAAATGGCAACGCGTAACCAAAATCAACAATCTGCTCCACTGTTAATCAGCCCCACCTATGCACATGTTGTCGGTTGGGGCATGGCAGTGCCAGAAAACGTCATGACAAATGATGATATTTCTGCATTTGTGGAAACAAGTGATGAGTGGATTGTGGCACGAACTGGCATCAAGGAACGTCGGATTGCCAATGAGCAAGAATCGACGGCAACACTTGCGTATAAAGCAGCCCAACGCGCTTTAGAAGTTGCTGATATATTGCCGATTGATTTAGACCTCATCGTCGTAGCAACATCAACACCAGAAAATATCTTCCCCAGTACAGCCAGTCTTGTTCAAGATTGGCTTAATGCCAACCAAGCAGGTGCATTCGACTTGAGTGCAGCTTGCTCAGGATTTGTATATGCACTCAACATGGCGGCCGATTCTATCAAGGCAGGTAGTATCAAGACAGCACTTGTCATTGGGTCAGAAACTATGAGCCGTATCCTAGACTGGCAAGACCGAAGCACGTGCATTCTATTTGGGGATGGAGCTGGCGCAGTCGTGCTCCAAGCGAGTGAAGTTCAAGGCGGTGTGCTATCGAGTATCTTGCGTTCAGACGGTGCAGGTTGTGACTTACTCGCAATCCCAAGTGTCGGCAGTATTGATGCAGATGAATCGCGCGCCGGGTCAAATGGACATCAGCTATTTAAGATGTATATGGTTGGTAGTGAGGTATTCAAGTTCGCAACACGGGTCGTCAATGACAGTATTGATCAAGCATCTAAGCTAGCAGGCATAGATATTGCTGATATTGACCTTGTGATACCTCATCAAGCGAACTACCGCATTCTACAATCTGCTGCCAGAAAGCTAAAAATCGACATCGACAAGTTTATGAGTAATGTCGATAGGTATGGCAACACATCGGCAGCATCAATCCCAATTGCATTATGCGAAGCGATTGAACAGAAGCGTATCCATGATAAAGACCACATCGCGCTAGTTGGGTTCGGCGGTGGTCTGACATGGGCATCTATGATTATCAAATGGGGAATCCCGACACCGAGTGAGCAACAAGGCTCATTGCTGAACCGTCAACGGCGTAATCTACTCTACTATTCGGCAAAATGGCGGTCTCGTAGCCGACGCTGGCGACGCAGAGTCAGTCGCACAGTTCAGTATTTACGACCTAAACGAGGACGAGTCCCACGTCTTATCCGCAGAGTTGATGAAGAAGAACGTCTCTAATACACAATGCCCGATACATTGTTATCGGGCTTTTTGATCGACACCCAAAATTCGAGTCACACCTTCGCGTGTATTTAGCGATAATGGCAACAGGCAATTATCCAGTAAGCGTGGCTTGCCAATTTGTACTGCAAGTGAAAAAAGCATCGGTGTATTTCTTGGTACATCAATTTCATCAAGCGTGACTGGGTCTGATAGAGAAACATAATTTAAATCTGTGAGAGGTTCATTTTCAATTAAGTTGGTTGCAATCTCCAATAAGCCCTTTGGATGTCTTTCACCTTTTTCATAAGCTTCACCGACAGCCTGAATAGCTTGATGCAAAACAACTGCTGTCATTCGTTCAGCAGGGTTTAAGTACACATTGCGTGAACTCATCGCCAAACCATCTTCTTCGCGGACAATGGGACACACTGCAATATCTAGTGGAAAGTTCAAATCTTGCACCATACGGCGGATAACCACCACCTGTTGAGCATCTTTCTGACCAAAATAAGCGACATCCGGTTGAATCAAGTTAAACAATTTTGCCACAACGGTTGCCACACCTCGGAAGTGCCCATCACGTTGTGCTCCCTCTAATCCTTGTGACACGTTTTCTACAGTCACATAGGTCTGGAAATGCTGTGGATACATCATTTGCGGAGTCGGCGTAAATACAAAATCAACTCCTGCTGATTCCAGCATATCAAAGTCACGAGGTAAATCACGTGGGTATGTGGTCAGGTCTTCACCATCACCAAACTGTGTTGGATTGACAAAAATTGTCGCCACAACGGTATCTGTTTCCTGTCGAGCGTAATCAACCAGAGCCATATGTCCAGCATGCAGATAGCCCATCGTCGGCACAAGCCCTACTCTACCGTTCATCAAGCGACGAGCAAGACGTAATTCAGCTATTGTTTCCAGCACTTGCATTATGTAGCAAACTCTTTCTTCAACGTCTCGATAACATCGTCTTCAATGCTAAAGCTATTGTCTTTTGTGGGAAACTCACGCGCTTCCACTTCATGCCGATAATCTGAAATTGCCGACAGCATCATCTCGCCAATTTGTATATAACGTTTCGTATGGCGCGGAACAAAATCATCAAATAGCGCAAGAATATCGTGAAACACCTGCACCTGACCATCACAATGTACACCTGCTCCAATACCAATTGTCGGAATATCAAGCAATTCGGTAATAAGTTTTGCCAACCGTGATGGTACAAGTTCCAGTACAATTGAAAATGCACCCGCTTCCTGTATCTGAAGTGCATCCTGAATCAGCTGACGTGCTGACTCAACCTGTTTGCCCTGCACACGAAACCCACCAAATTGATTAACACTCTGTGGTGTGAGTCCAATATGTCCCATTACAGGGATACCTGATTCAACAATACGTTGAACAGTTGGTGCCATGTGTTCACCACCTTCAAGTTTGACACAACTCACCGCACCATCTTGCATCAATCGCCCTGCATTTTCCAAGGCTTGTTCAGGGCTAATGCTATAGGTCATAAAAGGCAAATCACCAACAATCAGCGGTTTTTCCGTCACCCGTGCCACAATCGAACAATGATAAATCATATGCTCTAGTTTGACGGGTATAGTGGATTCATGCCCCTGTACCACCATACCTAAAGTGTCCCCAACAAGCAGAATAGGTACACTAGCTTTCTCTGCTAATCGTGCACTAGTCGCATCATAAGCCGTCAGCATGACAAGCGGGTTACCGTTATTTTTCATCTTACGTACATCACGTATTGTCAGACGCATCTGAGTTTTCCTTCAGCAGTTTGTCAACCTGTGTAATATCAATACCACGCACCACTAACATGGGATAGGATAGCTTTGCTAAGTTTATGTAGGCTTCAAGAATAAGTGGATTTTCTTGGAGGGCATCAACATGTGCCTGTAATGTTTGAACATCAGCACGAACTAGTGGACCGGTTAATGCCATTGGAATGCCATTTTTTACTAGATTATCCATCGTTGCGGACATAATGGTGGTAAGGGCTGTCTTTACGGCGACATCGTCATCTGAAAACTCAGTGAGAAGGGATTCCGCAGTAGCATAAAGTGTGACCATATAATTGCTCGCCATCACAAGGGCTAGATGATATTGCGATTTCTTATCTGATGGGACATCTAGCACCTGTCCATTAAGGGACTCAATTATTTCCTTAAGCCAATCACGCAAAGGGTTATCATGATATTCAATCGCAAAGGTCGCACCAAACAGATTTTGACGAGATGTTGCTACATCAGAGAATGGAAATGCAGGATGTAAGCTTCCTACCATCGCACCTGAAGTTTGAAGCGTATCAAACACATCAATACTTGATGCGCCTGAAACATGAATGATAGCTTTGTCTTCCCATGATACCGATTGGAGTTCATCAACACATACCGAAATTGCATCGTCGCTGACAGACAGGATTATCAAATCACAGCGTTTTGCCACATCTGTCATCGTTTCCACGACATGCACACCAATCTCGTCCGATAGATGATAAGCAATGTCCGCAGTACGATTGTAAATTGCACCAATTTCATATCCGCAGTCATTTAACACATAGCAGAGTGACCGTCCGACTTTACCCAAGCCAATTATACCGATTACAGGGCGCGACATTCTAAGTATCTCCACCGATTGGTGTCGCCGTCGGGAATGGGTCGGATATATAGATATGTACTAGACAAGCAGCTTTCAGTGTATTGGTAACATCAAATACCATCAAACGAAATTCGTATTCGCCGGGTTCATAACCAGCTGGTACAAATTGGCTAATCTCACTCCGCTCGCGGACTTCGGTACTTTCATCCTCAATCACTTGGAAATTCCCGAATGTGCTTGGACCATTAATTTCAATTTTGGCATAGGCGAATTGGTCAGTATATGCCGTGCCGATGACAGGAATTGGTTGAAACACACGCATCCCATTCGCCGGAATAAACAATTGTGCCTCTGGATTATCACAACCTTCAATTGGGTCAGCAGGGATAATCGTACCAACAGGTGTTGGTGTCAGCGTCGGCGTTGCTTGGATTTGTCCAGTAAAATCATTAGAGTTCGGTAGTTCTACAGGGTCAATGCTATCTATACCACCAGATGGAGTCGGTGGAATCGGTGTCTCGAACACGCCGTCATTAATCTCGGCGGCGGCAACCAATTGTTCAATTTCTTGGTCGCTCTGCAATTCTGGCACAATAACCGTTTGAATACCCGCGACGATAACAGCGATTTCAAGCAGTATGATTACAGCAGTAATTGCGTTGGTCTGCCGATAGCGGGATAAATCGCGCTCCAGCTCAAAATACGTGGAACGGTACTCACCACGCCAGCGCACAAACCGATACAACGCATACAAGATGCCAGCACCTATCAGAAAGTAGATGCCAAGCGCAATTTGGTCAATAAATGCAATAATCGTTGTCATGCTGGGAAATTCTTTAGTACACCTTTTAGAACAGTCGTCAATCTTGGCACAATAACTTTGCCAGCTTCCAGAACCTCTTCATGATTTGTCTCAAAGTCAGTATCAACAGCATCAATTGCCTCATTTGTGACACCGGAGCAAGCCATCACACGCATACCGGCATGACGTGCAACAATCACTTCATGCACAGTAGACATGCCAACCGTATCCGCTCCAAGTGTTCGCATCATACGAATCTCTGCAGGTGTTTCAAAGGATGGACCAGAAACCGCACAATATACCCCACTATGTAGCGGTATATCATTTAACTTTGCAATCTCTTTAGCAGTCTCGCGTAAGCGTCTATCATACGCCTGCGCTAATCCAACAAAACGCTCACCGATACTATCATCATTAGGTCCCATCAGTGGATTTGCCCCTACCATACCGGGCAAGTTAATGTGGTCTTCAATGAGCATTAATTCACCCACGCGATAGTCTGGATTAACACCACCTGCGGCATTGGTCAATATCACCGTCTTGATGCCGAGAAAGTGCATCACACGAATCGGGAATGTCACTTCTTGCATCGAATAACCTTCATAGAAGTGTGCGCGCCCCTGTTGTGCTGCGACAACCTGTCCTTCTAGTTTGCCTATTACTAGGTTGCCGTGATGTCCATGTACCGTTGATTGGGGCCAGCCGGGAATTTCAGCATATGGTATGACCACACGGTTCTCTAGCGTATCAGCCAGAGTACCTAACCCTGACCCTAAAACAAGTCCAATAGTTGGTTGCAATGATGTTTTCTGTAGAATTGCTTCTACTGCATTTTGATAATCTTCATGTGTATACATCTATTGTTGTCCTATCAATGCAGTGAATAAAAAGTGACTCTCTCAACAAAATCATCAACATTATACATGAGAAGCACTGTGTTATTATGATTCTGCAGATTTTTCAAAGTTACATCAAATCATACTCAGATTTTAACTTTTGAGATATACTATCATTTACAATCAAGTTTATCATGACAATGATGAGAATAACTATATGGGTACATCAGCTGAACAAGTCATTGGTCAGTATAAAAAAGCTTACCAACGCCTCTACAATCGTACACCCCAATACCTATATATCCTCGATGATGATTGGGTAGTTGTTAATGGCGCAAGAATGCGTGCGACTGAATTACAGTACGTTGTGCAAAGGCTGAATGAAGAATATGCACAAGAACGCAAGAAACAACAATCTGTTATCCAACGACTCATTTCATGGCTCAAGGATTAGACCAAATTTTAACTGTTAGCAAATATTAACCAGATTCTGCCTCAAAACACCTGCTAACCCAATTATCTCCGATATAATAATGACAATATTATAACCCTTATCTCATGGAGTTATGGATTGAACGACATACGCAGGCAATTTCGTGCCGCTACCATTCTACTTCTTATTACCATGCCACTTGGTGTAATCGGCTATATGCTTATTGAGGGATTGAACCTCATTGATGCGGCGTGGCTGACTATTATTACATTGACAACAATTGGCTATGGTGATATTTCTGCGACAACTGATATAGGTAAACTCTTTACAATTTTACTTGTGTTAGTCGGGTTGAGTGCTATTACCTTTTTTCTATCATCTTCCTTTGCTCTACTCTTCAGCGCAGAAGCAACAGCCAGAAGACGTAAATCGCGCACTGAAAAGAAAATCGGTGACATGCGTAACCACTATATCATCTGTGGCATGGGTGAAATGGTTGATAAAACGATTGTCTATCTGTTACAAAGTGCACATTTTCGTCGTGAGCAACACCAAGAACAAGTCTACAAACCCATTGATGATTTTCTGGACCGTATTTTTGGTGATGATGCCGATGGCAACTTCGTCACCATGCGTCGATTATTGCATCGCTTAATCATTCTCATGGTCAATATTTTTAAGCCAGAAACAACAATTCTTGACCTCATTGTGATTGTTACAATGGATACCGAATATGCTGAGCATTTACGGAGTGCAGGCTTATTTGTTGTTGAAGGTGACCCAGCAGATGATAACTCACTTTTAGAGGCGGGTATAAAACGCGCCCAAGCAATTATGGTCATGCTCAATCAAGATACTGAGAGCTTGCTGACAGTGCTGACCGCCCGTAACCTGAACCCAACACTATATATTACAGCAGCAGCAGTTGAAGAAGAACTTAAGCAAAAGATGGTACGTGCAGGGGCAAATATCGTTCTTGCCCCATATGAAGTGGCGGGTCAGTTTTTGAATAACGCTACGCTACGCCCAGCTGTTAACGATTACTTCAACAGCATGTTGTTCGACCATGAAACCAATCATCAGATTACTCAACTAGAACTAAGCAATGATTCGCCGTGGATAGGTAAACGCATCAGTGAATTACTACTACGGGAACATTTTGATGCTGGCATCATCGGCATTCAACTTGATGACGGGACATTTGTTTATGCCCCGAGTGATGACCGTATTCTCAACGAAGATGAAATTTTATTGGGTGTTGCCCCTGGAGACCAAATTCCAAGACTGCAAGTGGAATGTCGCCCTCACGGTAACACAACTGCGCGTATTCCATCATTCCAAAGATTAGCGCAATTCCGTGAACTACGAAAGCTAGAAGAAACCTTTAGCTTGATTGAGAGCGAAGAAGCCATCGACGACATGTCGAAACACTTTGTCATCTGTGGCACAGACCGAATTGTACAAAATGCTGTTAGTTTTCTTGACCCATCACGTCCATTTGTACTCATCAGCAATGATAATGGTCTCACCCGTGAATGGTTAAAACGTGGATTTCGCGTTATTCATGGTAATCCGACAAAAGAAGAAACCTTGCAAAAAGCAGGTGTTGACCGTGCACAGGCAATTATGATTTCGATTGAGGATAAAGCAGCAGCTGTACTTACGGTACTTACAGCCCGTACCATGAGCAAACGTTTACTGGTGACCGTAACAGCAACCACCGACGATATGATTGAAAAATTGCAACGTTCGGGTGCCGATCGGGTATTAAGCCCATTTCATGTTGCTGCACAATTTGTACTCCTCTCAACAACACGTCCAGAAATTGCTGAGTACTTGCAATATGTTTTATATAACGAAATTACCGGACTAGAAACAGCAGAACTTTACATGGAAGATGATTCCCCATGGATTGGCGAAACCATTGAGTCATTACGGCTCAATCGACTGTTCCGTGCTGGCGTTATCGGCATCCGACGAGCTGACAGAGAATCTTTTATCTATGCCCCATCAATAGAACATGTTATTCAGGCGCACGAAGTTTTGATTGTTGTGACTCCGATGGCTTTCTTTGATGAGATGCGTGCTACAGCAACAGGTGATACCAATAAACGCCCAACAACATTGCGACGTGACTTGAAGGTTATGCAAAGTGCAACATGGTCACGCGATATGATACAAAATCTGATAAAACAGCGAAACGAAGGCTAATATTCACAAAGGGATATCTTTCAAGCCAGCTCGCCGTCGCTCCTGTCGATAATCCTCAGGGGTGTCTACATCCTTGAGGATGCTATCTGTATCCACATCAATATAGGTAATCTCGTCACTATGAGCGTTGATAATATCTCTTAGGACACCACTACGTAATTTGAGAACTTCATTCCAATATTGTCGTCCAAGTAGGATAGGGTGTCCACGTCGCATCTTATAACTTGGTATCAAAAGTTCCCCTGCCCCCTGTGCATATGCGGACATCAGTTGATAGATAACCTTAGGCTGAATACGCGGTTGGTCACCAAGCACTACTAACACAGCAGATACATTATCAGGCATTGCGCGGAGTCCTGCTTTGAGTGAGGAGAGCATCTCACCCGTTTTATAAGAGCGATTATATACAGCCTTTACCCCCAATGCCTTAACAAGTGGTTTAACTTCGTCGGCATAGTATCCAGTCACGACACGAATATTATCTATCCGTGAGCGGATTAGTGTATGTGTTATGTGTTCAATAATTGTTTTTTCTTTATCCCACGGAAGTAAGACCTTTGGTTGCCCCATCCGCACCGATTTACCACCTGCCAATACAACTGCCCCTAGAGCTCTTTGCAACTCATGTATAGGTTCTGCTGACCGCACCGCCCCAAGTGCCACCCCATTAATACGTTCTGATTGCAAGGCTAATCGCGCAATCATTCGCCCGCGCCCACGCAGATAACCTCGTACAGGTGTTTGGTTTATAAACACAATAACTCTAGCTTTATCCGGTATTCCCTTTAAACCGAGTTCATCATCACGCAAGACCTGCGCTAACCACGGTGACTTTATATTGCTATTTTCAGAAAAACCATATTTTTCTGACATCGCTTGGGGATTATAAACATGGTCATTATCAAAGGGTTTACCAAGTGCTGATAACGATGCAACAGGAACAACTATAGAAGCTTCAGATGGAATAATCGGCTCGTTTTCATACGGTGCTTTGAAAGGCATGCCATCGGATGTATCAGCTTCAACCAACAACACATCAGAATCAACTGTATCCAACAATTGCGGAGTCCATTCTACAGCTGGACCATAGACAAACCCCGACTCAATTCTGTCGTACAGAAAAACAAACTGATGTTCGCTCAGGGCAGACGAAATAGCATGAGCACCTGCGTCATAGCGCATAGCAAATGGGAATAGCCCTAGTTGTTCTTCACTTAGTTTGGTTGTGGTCGTTGCCAATACACGCCATCCAGTTTCGGACAATTCATATCCTAACCCGATAAGTGCAGAAGTCTTTCCGCCTGCGCCGACAAAAGCAACAACATCACCACGAGCAATATTAAATGCTTGATTGAGTTTCATATTTTGTCACCATTACATAATGACAGCATTCGTCGTTTCATAAATTTTCTACTCGTACAACATCATGTGACACACAGAATATAATATCATGAATTATATTAAAACTTTGCTATAACTATTCGGCGACATCCTTATGTAAATATCACAAACCATTGATTTGTGTACTTGATTGACACCAGTCACACTGCTATAATTTTCAAGATAAATTGCCACCCTAGCTCAACTGGCAGAGCAACCGCTTCGTAAGCGGTAGGTTATGGGTTCAAGTCCCATGGGTGGCTCACTAATTGCCCGTCACAGCTACGGGCTTTTTTGTTGAGTCATCACAGGAAAAACCTATGGCACCAACATTATTCAACCGACCTGTTACTATTGGTGTTGCAGGCGGGACAGGTTCAGGCAAAACAACGGTATCTAATCAAATTCTTGAGCGTGTTGGGCACAAGCATATCGCTTACCTACCCCATGACGCATACTATAAGGAGTTTGGCGACCTCACGCCAGAGGAACGCGCCGAAGTCAACTTCGACCATCCTGATTCACTCGATACAGAATTAATGATTCAACATGTTGAGCAACTTCAGGGTGGGCAATCAGTGGAAATACCAATTTACGATTTCACAACAGATAAACGCAAACCGGAAACAGAGAGTGTCGGTCCACAACCAATCATTCTTGTCGAAGGTATTCTGATTTTTACTGAACGTCGGCTCCGTGATTTACTTGACATCAAGATATATGTTGATACCGATGCAGATATTCGCTTTATCCGTCGTCTTAAACGGGATGTATCCGAACGCGCTCGGTCAGTTGATTCTGTGATTGACCAATACCTCAGTACAGTGCGACCAATGCACCTGAAGTTTGTTGAACCCAGTAAACGCTATGCAGATGTCATTATTCCAGAAGGTGGCTTTAACTTCGTTGCTATTGATATGATTGCTGACCGTATACGAAGTATGTTAATCGAACAGACTGAGGAATAAGTTAAGTTTTGGGGTTAAATTTTATCAAGTGGTTGACGCAATCATTTAATACATGATAGGATAACGACCAGAAAATAACATATCACAATACGTTGATTGGGAAGAGTAGATATATCCCCTCACACTCAGAGAATATAGGTCATTGACTGGAAGCCTATTTGTGAACATGTATCGAAAGTCACCCATGAGTTGCCTGAAAGAAAGCCCTTGCGAGTAGAATCAGGTCGGGATACGCCCGTTATAGCGTCAAGAGTGCGATAGACACAACAGTCTATCGAAACAAGGTGGTACCGCGAAAGATAGCCTTTCGTCCTTGTATGGACGGGGGCTTTTTTAGTTTCTAGGAGTGTTATGGATACATCAACAACCGCATTTTATGATGCCATTGCCGACTTTTATTCGCTCTTTTATAAGGATTGGGAGGTTCAGCTAGAGCGTGAAGGTTTAACGCTACGGTCAATCTTTCGTAAAAAAGGTGTTGAAACCGTACTTGATGTCGGCTGTGGTCCGGGCACACAATCTGTTCCACTGGCGAAACTCGGTTTTACCGTCACAGGTGTAGACCCAAGCTCAAAGTTGCTTGAAAAAGCAAAAGAAACGGCGCGCGACCATGATGTCGAAGTCAAATGGGTACGAGGTGATTTCCTATCACTACACGATACAGTACAAGGTCCATTTGATGCAGTCGTTTGTAAGGGAAACAGCCTACCCCATTTGCTAACAGATGATGAAATCGAAACGACAATTCAGATATTTTTCGATTTACTGCGCCCCGGAGGAGTCCTTGTGATTGGGTTGCGAGATTTTGAAATGATGCTTGAACATCGTCCACAGTTTTTACCGGGATTTAATCACCGTGGTGAAAACGATAGCGAGTTCATCACATTTGACATCTGGGAATGGGAAGATGGACCGCCTGTGATTGCAACACAAAATCTATTCATGATACGTGGGCAAGAGGATGATTATCAAACCATCAAACGAACGGTGCAATTTCGCCCATTATCAACAGATGAAGTAAAGGTTGTCTTACTCGAAAAGAAATTTGAAGACATCGAACAGACATCAGACCGCTGGGAACAAGTCATTACAGCACGTAAACCATTATCGGGCTAGAAGCAGAAAGGATAATAATGAAAGCAACTGCCGAAACTAATATGCCCAAAAACTTTGATTTTGCAGAAGCAGAATCTCGTATTTATGACTGGTGGGAATCCAATGGATGGTTCAAACCAGAGACTGCCGATGAAACTGCCGAGCCTTTTGTTATCGGGATGCCACCCCCCAATGTCACAGGAGTCTTGCATATCGGGCACGCACTCTTTACAGCACTAGAAGACCTCATGATTCGATATGAACGGATGCGGGGCAAAGCAGCTTTATGGATACCTGGCACAGACCATGCAGGAATTGCAACCCAACTACAAGTCGAGAAGATGCTCCGTGACGAAGGCACAAGTCGCCAAGATGTTGGTTATGATGAATTCCTGCGTCGCACATGGCAATGGAAAGAAGAAAAGGGTGGCACAATTATCCAGCAACTTCGCCGTCTTGGGGCGAGTGCCGATTGGGATAGAGAACGCTTTACAATGGACGAGGGTTTGTCTGATGCTGTACAGGAAGCCTTTATTACCCTCTGGGAACAAGGGCTGATTTATCGCGGTCCACGCCTTGTTAACTGGAGTCCCGGATTGCAAACTGCCGTCTCCGACTTAGAAGTAGAATCAGCAGAAGAGCAAGTCACCCTATACTATTTCAACTATCCAGTTGAAGGTGGCGAACATGTTCCGGTTGCAACCACCCGCCCCGAAACAATTTTGGGTGATACGGCAGTAGCAGTTAATCCAGAAGATGACCGCTACAAACACCTCATTGGGAAAAAGGCATATGTTCCAATTCTAGGTCGAGAAATCCCAATTATTGGCGATGAGTATGTTGATATGGAATTTGGTACAGGCGCACTGAAAATTACACCTGCTCATGACTTTAATGATTATGAGATTGCCCAAAAGCATAACTTACCGTTGATCAATGTTCTCAACAAAGACGCTACGATTAACGAAAACGGTGGCAAATATGATGGGCTTGACCGCTTTGATTGTCGTAAGCAACTGTGGGATGATATGTCAATAGAGGAATTGACAATCAAAACTGAACCTTACACCACCCGTATTCCACGTAGTCAGCGTGGTGGTGAGATTGTCGAGCCTATGATGAGTACCCAATGGTATGTCAAAATTCAACCATTAGCAGATAAAGCAATGGATGCAGTCCGCAACGGTGACATCAAGATTGTTCCCGAACGATTTGAGAAGGTCTACTTCCACTGGCTGGAAAATATCCGTGATTGGAGTATTAGTCGTCAGCTATGGTGGGGACACCGTATTCCCGCATGGTATCGGGCAAAAGATGGTGACCCATATGGTGAAATCTATGTTGGTCGGGAAGCACCGGAGGGTGATGGCTGGGTCATGGAAGAAGATGTTCTTGACACATGGTTCAGTAGTGGACTATGGCCCTTTAGTACACTCGGCTGGCCCCAAGAAACAGATGACCTTGACCGATTCTATCCGACCCATATTATGGAAACCGGACACGATATTCTATTTTTCTGGGTTGCACGCATGATTATGATGGGTTTGTGGTTTACTGATAAGCCACCCTTCCACACAGTATATCTACACGGCTTGGTTAGAGACAAAGACGGCAAGAAATTCAGTAAAACACTTGGTAATGTAATTGACCCGTTGACGGTTGTTGAAGAATATGGCGCAGACCCATTGCGGTTCACCTTGTTGACCAGTGGCACACCGGGTAATGATGTAAATCTCGATGAAGCTCGTGTTGACCATACCTTCCGGTTTATCAACAAAATCTGGCAGATTACATCGTTTATCAATATGAATCTGGATGGGGAAATAGAGTTAGGATTACCTGACACAAAAGCTTTAGACTTACCATCCAAATGGATACTCAGTCGCTTGCATCGGTTGATTGCTAATGTTCAGTATCTCTTTGACATTCATCAATATGGTGAAGCTGGAAGTAATATTCTGTCATTCATGTGGGATGAGTTTGCACCGTTCTATCTCGAAATCAGTAAACATGCGATGTACAACGGCACACCAGAGGAAAAAGACAATACGCAACGAGTTCTAGTCTATGTCCAAGATGCCTGTCTGCGCTTACTGCATCCGTTTATGCCTTTCATGACGGAAGAAGCATGGCGTTATATCCCACATGACGGCGAGGCATTAATCATCGCAGATTGGCCCGCTGTTGATGAAAGCCTTATCAATGATGACATTGAGGCACAGATGACAGTTTATCTTGACTTGGTAAAAGGTGTACGTAACACCCGCACTGAATACAATGTTGACCCAGGCAGACGTATCTCCACGATTGCTAATGCGGGAAGTAGTGCAGAAGACTTAAGCGCAAACACCTACATCTTCCAGAGACTGTGCAATATCGAAGACATTGCAATCTTAACAGAGACCAGCGGTGAGCCAGAAAATTCCGCAAGCGTTGTTGCTGGCAATATCACCTTATATTTGCCACTAGAAGGAATGCTGGATATTGAGGCAGAGTGCAAACGTCTAAATAATAAAAAAGACGATGTAACATCTCAGTTGTCACGCACAGAAAACATGCTAAACAACGAGAATTTCGTTAACAAAGCGCGTCCCGATGTCGTTCAAAGAGAGCGTGACCGCCTTGCAGAGCTTCAAGCAGAACTGACACAAATTAATGAGCGTCTCGCCAGTTTGTGTAACTAAACAGGAAAAATCCCCCGATACATGGGGGATTCTCTCCTACTCTTGTTTTTCACGTAAAACCTGCAATGCAAACAACTTCTTGCCAGCATCTTTCGCAGCCCGTCTGACATCAGCATTGGTATCATTATGATATACTGTCTCCAATTCAGGCAATGCTTCTGTTGCGTCTAATAGTATCAGCTCGGCTATCGCTTCCAACCTAATATCATCACGTTTGTCTTTGAGTCTACTGATATGGTATTCAACCATTCGTTTAACTGACATTCTCTTATATCCTTGTTGAATAACCTTGATGTACAATAGAGGTAGGTCAATCCTAACTATAATTTCATTATACACAACTTAAACCATTAAAGTGTTAATGAGATATAATTTTATAAACAAGGTCAGTTAAGAAAAACACGGGAGAATCAATGCAGATTGAATATGCCGTAGTCCTAGCAATTGCAAGCCCAAGCCATGTAAGTGGGCTAACACGTTCTCGCCCTCATGCTATGTTACCAGCATTAGGCAAACCACTTGTTGTACGTGTTATGAACCAGCTTCTACAACATGGCATCAAGAAATTTGTTGTGGTAGTTGGCATCAATGAAGGTAGTGTTGCCTCCTATTTAAACACCAATTGGGTGCCGAATGTTGAGCTTGAATTTGTCTTGAAGTCTGATTATGAAACATTGTCATCTACCCTTGCACAAATTGCTCGAAAACTTGACCGACCGTTTTTCCTTGTCAATTACAACACCTTCACGCAGCCACAATTCATACCCACAGCTTTAGGGCTTGCAGAAGACAGTGAAGATTGCCTTGTACTTGCTGGAACAAGCTCAACCCTATCACAATCTACCCATCATGCCTTTGCCACAACAAATAAGAATGAAGTTACAGCAATATCATCAAAACCACCACCTGATATGGAATCCACTGTTCTGATTGCAAGTATGGCAGTTTGTGGCACACACTTTGTTGACTTTCTAATAGATTTGCCAGCACGCATCGGTACAGGTTCGCTCAATCAACAGTTAATTGATATTTTGAGTGCCTACACGTCTTATGATGACCACCGTATTATTCTAGGGCGCACAGCATGGATTCTACATGTCAACAGTGACCCTGATTTAATGCTTCTTAACTACCAACTGTTAGAAGAGGGGCGCGATGCTCATATCTTAAGTGAATTACACGCATCTGTTCACATTCATTATCCTGTGCGGATTGACCCTGGGGTAAATATTGGTCAAAATGCAGAAATTGGTCCGCATGTTTATCTCGAAAATGGCGCATCCGTTGGCTCTGGTGCGCGTGTTCGCAGAAGTATCGTACTTGACCGAGCCACAATCCCACCAAAAGCTGAAGTTGAAGACGTGGTGGTTGCATCAAATAAGATTATTCCAAGCTCAATCAGTTGACGATTCACCTACGCTTACAATATAGTCTCGTACTCTAATTTGACTAATCGTATAATGGTTAACCATGCAAATCTATCTGTAGGGATATTGTTTGTCAGAGTCATATAAAGTTTGTCCAATCTGTGAAACACATAATCACCCAAATGCAAACGTCTGCATTACTTGTGGCACATCCATCACAGACGTTGGGACAACAACACAAAAAAAAGAAATCATAAAACAGCATACACAATACGATTATCGTTATGGTGAAACAGATTTGTTTGAAGGGTCTGTGAGAAACCGTGGGCGTACATTTACCGTAGGTATTTTTGTACTTGGGATTCTACTCGGTATTGGCATCGCGATTGCAGTTCTTGCACCACGTTTTGGAAACTTCGCAATTGTTCAAATTACGAATACCCCCACCGCAAGTCCAACTCTCAGACAGCTACCCACTGTTACACCCGGAGTTGCAACTGCAACACAAACTGCAACACCAACAATCACATTTACGCCGACAGCAACATTTACACCGGAACCTTGCACCCAAACAGTTGTCGCAGGTGACTCATTGATTGGTATTATCTTCAGGTGTGGACATACCAGCCGTGACATCATTCCAACGGTCGTCCAGTTAAACGGTATTGCCGACGAAACTCGTATTCAAGTCGGGCAACAAATCGTCGTTCCGTGGCCCACCAGCACAGTAGACCCCAATGCTGTCCCCACTGATACACCTGAATCATCAGCAAACGCTGAAGGTGGTGACACAACAGCCGACGAAATCGCGTTGCTTGCATTTGACCCGTTCGCACCAACAGCAACACCGACACTACTACCCGGTGTGATGTGGCATACGGTCCAACCCGAAGAAAATATGATTATCATCGCATCTAATTATGGGGCAAATGCAAAGGTGTTATCTGACCTCAATCCTGAGATTGATTTTGCGCGCTGTGATTTTGGGCTGACATTCGGTGGACCAGAATGTATCGTTCAATTATCACAGGGACAACGTGTTCGTGTACCAGCACCAACTCCGACACCAACAATTGAACCGACAGCATCCGGTAGCGAGACTCCAACACCATTACCAACAGCAACATTTAATGTGCCGAATGCTATCAATCCACCTAATCAGGCATTCTTCGGAGAGCTGGAACAAGTCACACTTCGCTGGGTTTCTACAGGGACACTGTCCGACAGTGAAGTGTACCGTGTCGCTGTATCAGATGTCACATCAGGTGATACATTCACGGCAGATACCCGTGAGCTATTTTTTATCCTCCCCCAAGATTGGCAGGCAACTGATGGTCAACGCCACAATTACATCTGGCAAGTTAGTGTGGTGAATACCCTAGACAACTCAGCATCCTATTCAACAGACACACGCACCTTCGTCTGGCAAGCTACAGGAGAAAGCGATTCATGACCCGACATTTAACTCTATGGATTGCGGTAAGTATTGCCTTACTCGCTCTTTCCGCTTGTAATATGAATAACCCCAATCTCGTACCGACACCGACCGTACAAACGGAAGTAACATTTACCCCAACACTGGAACCGACTGATACGCTGACACCAACAGTCGAACCAACAGACGATACGATACCAACACAGACACCAACACAGCTTATATTGCCAACAGATGAACCGCAATTGGCAACAGCTACTGAGACAGATACACCTGCCCCACCAACTAATACCCCACCACCAACGCAAACTGCTGGACCATTTGAGTATGTCATTCAATCTGACGATACACTCATGTATATTATTCAGTTACCCCAGCACGGGTATGACTACGAATTGAATGTTGCCCAACAAGTGGTTGACCTCAATGAGAATATGAGCAGTATCGACTTTCTACCACCTGTCGGAAGTACCATTCTGATTCCGCGTCCGACAGCTAGTGCAACACCAGAAAACGCACAGGCAACTATTGAGGTTTTAGAGACATTAGACTTTGATGTCTCATCTGGTGTTCCAATCGCATCTGGCGCAAATGTGGGTTGTTATGAGGTTGCCGAGGATGATTCGCTCGTTAGTATCGCCGCAGAATATGACACCACTCTGGAAATTATCAGTCAACTCAATACTGACCTAAACTGGTTCGGTTGTGATTTCACATTACCCAGTGGCGGACCGCAGTGTAACCCAACGATTCAAATTGGGCAGTGCATCAATGTACCGCAACCGACACCGATGCCGACCAATACAGCAACGCCATCAGGTAACGAAACCCCAACGCCAACCCCAACTTATCCAGCACCACGGATGTTATTCCCAGCAAATAATAGCGTCGTGCCACCGGGTAAATTTGACTTACAGTGGATTGCTGTCGCAGGCTTACGTGATGAGGATGAGTATCTCGTTGAATTGACCGACACAACCAGTGGACAGAAAACGCTACAAGTCACTAGTGCAACATCATTCACAATGCCAGATTCGTTTGTGCCAACGGATGGACAACCTCACACTATTGAATGGCGTGTATCTGTTGCTCGTCAGAACGATGCGGGTGTATATGGTTATATTGGTGGTCAAGGGAATTGGCGGTCATTCCAGTGGATGAGTCAATAGTTTAGAGTAGGCTATCAAGGAAATCTTGTGCAAACATGCCTTGTGCAATAGATTGAACTGTTCCGGTGAGTTGTATATTCCATTCGGAATCGACGTGAACAGTCGCCTCACCACCCGCCATACGAACATTCACAGGGCTTTCGCAGTGATTATTGACAATACTTGCGCAGGTTGTCGCACAAGATGATGTACCTGATGCCAGAGTGTATCCAGCACCACGTTCCCAGATTTCAATTTGAATCGTATGTTTGTCTATCACTTGCACCCATTGCATGTTGGTTCGCTCTGGAAAAGCAGGATGAACCTCCAGCATTGCGCCAACTTGCTTAACTTCATCAACAGATAGCTTATCCGTGAAAATGACACAATGCGGGTTTCCGACGTTAACACAGGTGACAGTATATTCTGTATTGTCGTGCAACAAAGCTTCAGCGACAACGTCTCTACTATCACCCGTCATGGGGATTTTATCACTAGCAAATATCGCCTGCCCCATCCCTATCTTGAAAGATTGTAATGAATCGTCAAGTACCTCAACTTGTGATACAACGCCATCAATTGCAATTGAAAAACGGGAATCATGAACATAGCCAGCATCACATAAATACCGTGCAAATATTCGTAAGCCGTTGCCACTTTTGCCTGCACGACTTCCATCGGGATTATAAAAGTGCATCAAAAAAGGCTCAGTATCCGTCAATGGACCGTAGCATATTCCGTCTGCACCCACACCAAAATGTCGGTCACAGATTTTCTGAACAGCATCTGCAGTCATCTCAAACGATATGTGGCGCGGGTCAATAACTAGCATATCATTACCCATTGCCGTGTATTTGTAGAAATTTGCTTTATCCGTCATCCGTCATTGCTTCGGAGAAGTCCTCAGAATCATCCGTCATAGCAGATGCAAAAGACACACTTTCTGCAACCGCAAATCGGTCAATCGATACTTCTGCCATTCCTTGCCGAGTCGTCGCCAGATAAATACCAATCGCCCCTTCGGCAATTGTATCATCCTCAACCTGTGTCACTTGAATGCCATTTACATATCCTGTGAGCACATTGTCGTTAATATCAATCGTCAAAATGTTACTTTCAGTATCTTGGTTGACAGCATCGTTCGGTGTCCATGTTTCATCATCGTCCCGCAATTCAACCCATTCACCGCTATTACGCACCCAAATACTGTAACGTCCACGCCCATCAACCGCAAATACGTTATAGTTATCACCGTCAATATATCGGAACACGATACCATAAGCACTCGCGGAAGAGTCAGCATCAACTAAATGGGCTTCCATCGTAATTGTCGCATCATTGTAAGTATAAGCAGGGTCAAACAAAGAGGTTGTCGCAGTATTTTCACGATTATTCGTAATAATATATTGCCCATCAACAATATTGCGCTCAAGAAATTGTGCATCGCTATCATCCCAAGACCCAGCATAATCATCAGAACCATCAAAATCCGTCTCGAAGAATAGGTCGCCTGTCATACTATCAGCGACAACATCGTCGGACAATTCTGTCTCAGCAGATAACTGTGTCATTTGCATCACTAGCGCAACAACCAACACAAATGCGAGCAACCCCATTCCCATTGCAAACAACCCTAATGGTGACTGTGATGATGCTTTTTCTTTACGTTTTGGTTTATCATCTTCATAATCTGGTTTACTTTTGTCGGGCGCAGGTTGGACAGTCTCAAATACCTGAGTTGGCTGAGGCGGGTTACTGATAGTTTCACCTTTGATTGCCTTTTCAAGGTCATCAGCAAATTCTGAGGCAGACTGGTAGCGGTCATCGGGTAATTTCGCCATCACACGACGAATTACCACATCCAACATCTGGTTCGGCATTTCCAGATAGTCCGATATATCAGGGATAGCCGCGTTGATATGTTGCAACATGACAGAAACTGACCCATCGCCATAAGGTGTATTGCCCGTCAGCAGTTCATATGCAATCACGCCCAATGAATATATATCTGCACGATGGTCAATCTCAATACCTTGTGCTTGTTCGGGAGGCATGTATGCAGGTGTACCAATTGTCATGCCTTCAGCCGTCAGGTTATTTGACTCAGCCAATCTCGCAATTCCGAAATCCGTCAAAATTGCACTACCGTACGAATCGTACAAGATATTAGCAGGCTTCACATCTCGATGAATCATCCCGCGTGCATGGGCATAATCAAGCGCACTAGCAATTTCTGAAATCAGCCTAATAATATCATCCAGTGGCATTGTACGTCCATTAGCACCATGCGTTTCGATAACATGTTCGAGGGTTTCACCCGTGAGGAATGGCATCACCATATAGAAAATCGGTATATCCTCATTATCTATCATGGCAAAGTCAAAAATCTGTACAATATGTGGATGATGAAATCCAGCTACAAATTTTGCTTCTCTCTCAAAGCGTTCTTGAAATGTGTTATCAATAGATAGATGCTCATGCAAAACCTTAATCGCAACATCACGTTCGAGGTTCTTGTCCCACGCACGATAAACAGTTGCCATACCCCCAGCTCCAACACGCTGTTTGAGGGTATATCGTGTAAGTTTTGCCTGAAGCGTTTGTGTTCCTAATTCCGACATAAATAATTTCCCTTATCTCGCTACCCTAATTATCTATGCAAACATAACAGAAGGGTAACAAAATAAGGGACATTCATTAGATATTAAGAATTATACCGAAGCCAACAATTTCTTGTTGACCTCGATAACACTAGATAAATTAGGATTCGCCGGAGTTCTTTTCTAGGTTTTGTAACGCGCCAAAAGCGGGACGGGCTGTTCCGCCTGCATCAATCAGACTGAAGAAGCATCCTTCACCATCACTCACAGAGCAGGCATTTAGATTGTACAGGAACATACCACCAACATAATCTAAGGCAAGACCTTCTTCAAATGCTTGTGTCACATAAATCGCTTGCTCATCCTGACTGGTATATTCAAGCCATTCAAAGCCAGCGGGTGCAGGTGTGAGGTTTGTACCCTCAGTTGTACCCCATCCAAACTGCGTGACAAACACAGGTACATCGCCAACATCATTGCGTGTCATGACATCATTGTAAAATTCAAGGACTTCGAGGAAATACTGCAAGAATGACTCATAATGTGAATCGACACCCGGTGGTTGAGTACAGCACTCAGCCGTTGGTGGAACAGCCGATGCGCCAAAAATCGCACCCACAGCATCACTATAATTTGCACCACCTTGCAACAACATATTATTCAGGAATGTACCCGTCGCAATAAAGTTGTAGTTATCTGACGAACCAACAGGCGCAAGACCAGCCGTAATGACCAAAGCATCACTATCAGCAAGTTTGACAGCATCATAGGCAATTTCAAGAAGCTCAACATAATAAATTGCCCCTAACTGAATCTCATCGGGCACACCATAGTCACCATTTTCACCAATTTCTGGTGGGCTTGCATACACGGGCACAGTCCAGTATTTCAAGAGATTAGGGGATTTCCAGATTTCATAAGCATCAACAACACCTCTATAACGGGTCGCCAAATCCGTCATGAAACCACCAAATGTTGTGAAGTCTTCGGGTGGACCAGAGTTCAATTGCAACAATTCATTGAGTGTAAAGCCGGAGCGTGTCCATGCGGGTGCTTCATAGACATTGAGCAGGATGTTGATACCGAGTGCATCAATTGCACCAATCGTTGCATCCAGTTCAGTGTAATCAAACTCACCTTGTAATGGTTCAATATCTGCCCAAGAAACATCTAGCTTAACCCAATTTACACCAAGCTGAGACAACTGGCTGGTAATTGCCGGCGTACTAGAAACGTTGGCATAGATTTGGAGACCATAGCCAAAGTCAACACGAGCAGATGGTTCTTCACCACTATCGCTGTCTGAACCGGAATCAGTTTCTGAATCAGAATCATCGGTATCGGCACTATCACCCGGTAATATCAGACGTTGTCCAGCAAAAATCAAGTTAACATTTGCGATATTATTCAGCGATTGTAAGACAGGCACTGTTGTACCGTTGTTTACCGCAATACGATACAGGGTATCACCTGCTTGAATCACATAACTACCACCTGCTGTGGGTTCTTCGGTTTCGTCGTTATCAGACGGTTCTTCGGTTGCTTCAGGTTCAGGAGCTTGTGTCGGCACAGGTGTGACAACAACATCTTCACTATCAGATGGCAGAGTTAAAACTTGTCCAGTATAAATCAGCGCAGGGTTTGTAATGTTGTTTAGTTGAGACAAGACATCAACAGTTGTACCATTGTTTACTGCGATACGATACAGGGTGTCTCCAGCTTGCACTGTATATGTGTTGCCACTAGGGGTGGGGGTATCATCTGATGGTTCTTCTGTCGATTCAGGCTCTGGCGTGGTAGAATCTTCTGTGGGTTCTTCTGTCACTTCGGTGACAGGTTCGTCAGTTGTTTCAGGTGCAGGTTCTTCGGTTGATTCTTGTGCAAGTGCCAATCCACTAACACTTAAACAAATTATCAATATACAAATAATCCAACGATTATGACGCATCATGGTACTCCTTTGACCGTGATTTTAAGTATTACAATATATTGAATATTACACCTTTCGTTGCTTTCCCGCCAATTTTCACATGATATAATTTGGGAAACGTTTTGATTATGCAGAGAAATGGCACAATAATTTGGACATAAATCGTTCGCCATATGTAATTATGATTGGACTTGGTTTTGGCATTGCTGTCATCATTGGCTTATGGCTGGCAGTGCAGGTATCAGCGGGGAATAATCTGCTGGACTTAATTGGTGTTGCGCTTCTCGGTTTCATTCCTAGTGCAATTTTGGCAGGTTTCGGCGCATATCGCTATATTCAGGCAGATGAAGAACCAGACGACATCCCTGATGTAGATGTATGGCATCAACGCGAACTTGTCGATTTGTTGCATCAGCATCGTGCAATTTCAATTTCCGATGTCGCAACACAACTCGACATCAGTGAACAAGATGTGAAGGATGCTGTACGACAACTATTAGAACTTGGTATCTTCACCGGTGACATTGATTGGGATAATGATATGTTATACTCGCAAAAAACTAATAAATTATCGTAGAAAACCGTCCATATCCCCCCAAGATTTGGGGAATGTGCCAGCAAAATTTTTCAATATGATTACAATAGTGATAAATAAGGAGCAAAGGATTACCTAAATGAGTGAGCTGTACGATAAGATTGTCAACCAACGTGGGAGTTTGAGCCGACTCGTTGCCAAAATCCCCGGCTTTCGTGGGTATCAGGAAGGTGCTGCTCGCAGACAAGCAGACACGATGATTCGTGACCATATTTCAGGTGAAGTCGATGAACTTGTAAAGAAATTCGCCCGCCTCGAAAAGCGCATCCTTGAGGGTGGTGGTCTAAAGTATATGAGCAAAACCCGTGAAGTAAAAAGCAAGATGCAAGCTTACCGTGACCGTATCAAAACCGCCCCACCCAAGTGGTCTGGCATGTTTGCACAAGTTAAGGTTACAAACGAAGACTTAGAGAAAATCTATGCGTTTGATGAAGCACAAATGCGCTACGTTGACGATATTGCCGAAAAAATTGAGGCAATCGAAGCTGCCTTCAAAGATGATGTAGATATTATGGATGCACTCTATGACCTTGAAGACAAAGCCGCAGAAGCCAACGAAGCATTCCAAATGCGAGATAATGTTCTACTAGAACTCGACCGAAAATAACATCTATTAATTGTAAATCTAAGAATGAGGAGAAATTCTTATGCCACGTATTATTGACGTGATTGACCACACCAATGTCATGCCAGACGAATTCACCTATCGTGAACCACAAGCAGGTAGTGGTGACTGGCGTATGGGGTCGCAAGTTATTGTTAACGAAAGTCAGGTTGCTGTTTTCGTCCGCGCTGGTAAAGCACTTGATGCACTCCAACCGGGTCGCCACACTTTATCGGTTGCCAACTTACCCATTTTGTCAGGGCTTATCGGGCTTGCGACTAGTGGACGCACACCGTTTACAGCAGATTTGTACTTCATCAATCTGAAAGATATGCCATCCATCGGTTGGGGAACAAACCCCGGTATACCATTGGAAACCCCCGGTAAAGGTATGGGTGCGGTCTTGCTCAAGACGTATGGCACAATGAATATCGCTATTGCAGAACCAAGCCGTTTCTTGATGAAGTTTGGTGTCGGTCGTCCAATTATTCGTGTTGGTGAAATCAAGCAAAATCTGCAAACCAAGCTAATGGGTGACCTGACCGAAATGCTGATGACATCCGGTGCAGCAAGTATCCCACAAGCAAATCAGTTCCTAAGTGCAATTGAAGGTGGTGTCCTGACAAAACTCAGTGCATCATTTGAAGAAGAATTTGGTATTCGCATCAACTCCTTCGATGCCAATCCCTTCACAGCACAGGCAATTCCAATTGATGAATTGATGAACTATGTTGACCTCGACATGTATGAGCGCGTCAAACGGATGCAAATTGCTGAAACCGCCGCAGGTAATGAAGGACTCGGTGGTGGACTTGCTGGACTCGGTGTTGGTGCTGGTGTTGGTCAGAGCATTGGCGCGACCATGAATCCACAGGCTAACGAAGCTGCCAATATGCAACAGCAGATGATGCAACAACAGATGATGCAACAGCAACAGATGATGCAACAGATGATGCAGATGATGAATAACCAAAATCAGGGCAACATGCAACAACAAGCTCCACCTCCACAACAGCAACAAGCTCCAGCTGGCGGTGGCGCACCAACCACCCGTGCAGAAATTGAAGCAGCGATTGATGCACTTGATGTTCGCTTCATGAATGGCGAAATCTCAGAATCCATCTATGAACGTCTGATGGGTAAATGGCAATCTAAGTTGGATGGACTCGGCTAAATTCAACACTTGAAGATAAATCGAAAGGCACACTCAGTATGGGTGTGTCTTTTTAATTTAGGGGTATTGGAGAGCAGTTAATGTATAGGCATCGTTACTATCATCAGTAATCAACCTTGTGTTGTCTTCGGGATTGTACCAACCAACAAGAATTTGATAATCCCCTGTTTGCAAACCATCAGCAGACAGATAATACACATCACGATATATCACATCAGGTTGCCATGTCATCGTATCCAAACGACCTTCTTGTGGGAACTGGTCATCCTGTGACCATAATGGTCCGCTAGTCACAGGATTAAACGCTCCAATCAAATGTACAAACGATTTAAGTGACTTATCTGATTGTTGAAGTGGTCGCCAGTATAGCCACAAAACAATTTCACCCGTCGGCAGTGGGTCACTGAATAATTGATAGCCAATTAGTTCGACAGTGTCATCAAATGTCACCAGCGAAATATCTGGGATAATTTCAGCAATATTCCAGCTCATATACTGACGAATACCTAAACCTGATGCACTGGATAGCCTCACCTGTTGCATATTCATATTTGCCCAAGTTTCCACCACATCAGCATTTTGCCAACTTGGTATAGCATTCGAGACCACATAAATACTGTCATAGCCATCTTGTGCTTGCTCAAGAGCCTGAATAATTTCACCTTCTGGTTGTACAGACGAAGCAGGCAAAGCTGTCTCATCTGCCTCGCCATCGTAGTAATAGCCAAATGCAGGGTCAACCGAAAGCTGAATAACCAAGTCATTAGAAGTTACATTATCGTTTAGAAATTCGCCCAATTCATCCCAAGCGGGGGCTTTGCTCAATGCAGGATTGGTATAGTAGTTATGTAATGTAAGCACAGAAGCAATAAACCACGGAGACAGCAATATAACAATCTGAATTGTGCGAGGTATCGGCAATCGTTCATGAAAATATTTTGTCAATCCATGCGAACCCATCACCAGCACAACGATAAATGCTGGAACAGTCGCCAACACATAACGCGGATGAAAAATACTAATTTGTGTCGATGCGATACCCAACAGTACAAGCGGTACAACAATCAGTAAAAATGGAAATAACGCAATGGGTCGATGGAGATAAAAGATAAAAATCAGCCCAACCACAAGTACAATGGTCAATGGTAGCCAAATACTAGCAAGTTCAATTGGAATGGTATCACCAATCATCAGAGTTGGAACAAATCGTGTCAGATAATCCGGCGCAGAAAACGGCTCAACATTGCCACCGTAGCCTCCCCCGCCAACCAAATCACCTTGCAATACAAAAAAGCCTACTACAACTGCACATACGATGCCTACTTGTAAACCGAGAAATCTGAGCAGGAATTGATGATATTGACGATACATTATCAACATGAATAACCCCAACACACCCATAATCAGCAGTTCAGTATAAAACGTAAATGCGGTTATTGTTGCAACAACACCATACAGAATCCAATGCTTTATTGAGTTTTTTCTAATTGGACTTAATCGTACACCAAACCACAAAGTCGTCACACTTAAGCCCGCCCACAGTGCATAATTACGGAAGTCCTGACTATGCCAAACTTCAAACGGATGCAAAGCAAACATAAATGCCCCGATCACAGCAACACCTCGTCCTGATTGTCCCAAAAGCCTTACAATCAGAGCGTACATCGCTGGGATACCTATCAAGTTGCCGAGTACACCCAACATTCGTAAAGCAAATGGAGATTCAATTCCGCTAATGATTAGATTCCAAATATGAAAAACCACATAGGTCAGCGGGGGATGGGGTTCGATTGTAGCAATTTCTGACAGAGACTGATGAATTGGCATCTGCGCCCAATTGAATGCACTAAATGCTTCATCGCCTCTTAGAGGTACATCTGCAAGGTTATGCAATCGCAGAAAAAATCCAAGCAGAATTGCCAATAAAACAAAGATGTAAGATTGTCGGCGAGACATTATTTTATAGTAGCTTGCTCAAATGCTTCAATTTCTTCGTCTGTGAGAGGCATCAAATCAGCGTTTTTCTTGTCGCTATTCTCGTTTGCCATATCACGTTTCACGTCACGTAAATAAGACTTAAGATTGGGTTTACGTTTGGAGTCAGCATATAAAACAGGGGTTTTGAGATTACCCTCTATTTCCAATTCAGCTTTGGGGTCAACAAACACGATAAGCGTTTGCACCTCAACATCCGGCGCAATGTCTTCCAGCATCCGTTTAAGGCGGTCTTGTGCATAGTCGGCATCACGGAATGGTTTACCTACCCCATCAAACCGCAGTGCAGAAAAGAATTTGCTGATAGGGTTCTTACGTGTTACAAACTTATCATCTGTAATCGTGAATTTCTGGTCATGCCAACGTGTCACAATTGCATAGACCCCCTGCGGGCATATCAACACATGACGCGCAGGGAAGTGATAGTAGTTATACAGGACACTCTTATTGCTCAGTCCTTTTAGACCATCAGCAATAGCTTCTTCCGGACGTGGGCTTCTCGCCCATAAGTTCGTCATCCGTACTGACACAATTGTCAGTATGAAGGCGATAGGAAGTACAGCCGCCTGCGCCAAAATTACCAGTGTATCCGGTGTTTCACCTGTCACAAGCGACGAATTGATAAAGATAAAACCGAGAATCAATGCACCAAATGTACCGAAAAATAGATAAGTGGTTAGCTGTCGATTTCGACGGGCTAGTTTTTTGTTCGTTACAACGCGCATTGATTCTCCTTGTTGTTCAATTAGTCTTCAGATAAATCTGTATCAACTACTAAATCTGTATCAACTACGATTCTGGTGTCGCAGTTGGTGTATTGGTTGGTATCGGTGTTGGTTTTGTTGGGCATGTCCGTCTACCATCCGGCAGTTCCAGAATATAGTCGGTAAACCATGTATTGTCAAATTCGTTAGTCTCGAGTATTTGGTCATCAAAGTCAATACGAACCTGTAAACGATGCAACTCGCCGACAAACGTATCCACATAAATAGGACCTTTTTCTATCGTTATCAAATTACCTGGTCCAAGTCTTGATGTTTCAATCTGATGCTCAATTGCAGCGGTCACGGTCCCTGTACGAACATGAACATCTTCAACAATCAATTTAACGAATCCTGAATGAGTTGAGAACCATTCTTGCCCTGTGTTGATTATCGGAATATAAACCAGTGTGGGTCGGGCACATTTAAGTGGATGTGGGTCTACAATCGACCAGCCAATTGCTAGATTCACGTTCGGTGGTGAGCCTTCAGTACGTGGTAAGAAATAAGCCAGGTAACTTGCAGTTGTCACTTCCGCACAGACCAAGTCATTAAAGCGGACAGTTGGAAGAACATGCCAGCGTTCAGGAATACCCCGTGCTTCAGCAATCACAGCGCGCTCCAAATCACCCGGAATAATCCGCATACAATGGGTGACTGGAACAGGTAACTTATTGTTTGCACCTTCCACCCGTTCTGACTCAGAAATAAATGCGCCTAACTTAAACAGGACACCCGCACGCTGTAAATCAAGTACTTGCCCTTGTGGACTGACAACCTCAACTGGAGCTTCAATTTCATCAACAACACCACACTTGGTTGTGAATGAGAACGACGACGAGATGATAATATCTTCTGGGTCGAACAACAATGTGCCACAGAATGGGTATGCTTCCATGATATTGGTATTCTGTGCTTGGTCTGCAACAATCTGTTGACCAATTGGTGCGCTTTGTGCAACTTCATTATTTTGGGGTAGACGCAATTCAGCGGAAATCCGTGCAACCCCACCCATATCAATACCGACAGGTGCACTACCATCACTCGGTCCAAGAACCTCAGCACTCGCAAGACTATTCACATCAAATGTGCCACCAGTTGTCCACGCCCAGTAAGTCAACACCGATGTACCTGATGTATCAGCATTGAAGCGGAAGCCGTTTGGCAAATAGAACCCAACCCAGACAACAGGTGAATTAATAACTGCGGGTTCAGCCAACAAAATCCGATTATTACCACGTAGTCCAATCTGTACCGTTTCACGATAAACTAGGGTCGCATCAATCGGTGAACCACCATTAGGATCTTCGTAGATAAGAATTTCTGTATTAGCTCCTACCACCGGTGTATCGACAGATATAGTCACAGCATCCAAGACAATAGGAAGCTGTACACCAACAGGTGACAAGTCAAAACCATTCATTACAACAGATGGTTCGCCTTCAACAAAAAAGACAGCACTATCACTCCCTGAGTTGTTACTCAATATAATATTACCAGCCTGTGCAGGCTGTAACGCAACAATCAACAGCATTATGATTGTGGGTAGTAGGAGAAACTTAGTCTTCCATAATTTCAGCATAATATTTTCCCTGACGAATATCGCAAATTAATCCTATGATGGGTATTGTAGGGTGCTTTTCTCAGATGGTCAAGCAATCATTACATATGTTGCTTAGCCTAGTTTCTTAATCAACGCACCGTTATAATGCTTTCGATTTGAATTTGTCAGGAAAGCAATCCATGTTAGAGTTTGTTTTTGTATTTATGGTGCTTGCTCTTGTTCTTGGAGCATATTGGTCACTATTTGTATTTCCCAAACAACGTGCCTTTCAGGTAAAACAGAAAGTTGTTCGGTCATTACATGTTGGTGATGAAGTTGTAACCTATGGTGGTATCGTTGGCAAAATCATTGATATTGACCCAGATAGTGGTATTTCTTATGTTGAAATCGCCGATGGTGTTCAAATCAAATTATTGACTGCCGCATTACAGCAAGTTTTTGATGCAGAAGAAATTGCACGTAATGCCAACATAGGTATACAAGACTCACAAACAGTAAAGCAAACGGAAAACGTATCAACATAACATTCAATTGAGCATACAGTGAAAGGTGAGTGGGCTATGAGCAAACACGCTCAATGGCTTATTTTTATTGTTGTATTAACAATATTTTGTATTTGGGTTGCAACACCACCCGAATTTAAGGGAGTACAGACGGAAGCCTGTGCCAATGCAACTGAGTTAGAACAAGCCAACCTCAAGTGTACGGAGAATATTGAGCTTGACTTCAATGGTGATGGGGAAAATGATTTTGTTCTCAACATCACCCAGAGCCTCGGTCTTGACCTTGTCGGTGGTTTGCGTGTATTGCTACAAGCAGACATTCCAGCCTCCAACTTTACGTTAGAAGACCTCTCAGAAACAGCGAACAACGTATCACGCCGTGTCAATGCGTTGGGCTTAACAGAAGCAACCATTCAGGTACAGGGACGTGACCGTATTCTCGTCGAGTTACCCGGTGTCCGCGACCCTGAACAAGCGATTGCAACAATTCAACAGACCGCCCTACTGGAATTTGTAGATTTTGGTGGATTAGGCGCACAAGTTGGTGGTTTAGCAGGTCAAAAAATTGTCACCACAGAACAAGTTGAACTCCGCCAAAATTCAACCGCGGAAGATGATGGTGAAGACCCATTTGCAGACCGTCGCGCCCATCCCGTCACAGGATTACCATTTGAGACAGTCATGTCAGGTGCAGGCTTGCAAGCTGCTAGTGCTGTCCTCGCCCCATCACAGGGTACAGGCACACCACAATGGTTAATCAACTTCGAGATTAAGCCGGAATTTCAAGAGATATTTGGTAACTTCACAGCATCGCGCATTGGTCAACCAATGGCGATTGTATTAGATGGTGAGGTATTATCCGCGCCGACAATTCAAGCAATGTTGAGTGACGGCGGTGTTATCTCCGGTCAATTTACCGAAGAAGAAGCCCAAACACTGGCGCTACAATTGCGGTCCGGTGCATTACCGATTCCGCTCCGTGTAGAAAGCACACAAGAAGTTGGTGCGACACTCGGTCAAGAATCAGTACGATTGAGTATTCAGGCAGGCGTTATCGGGGTTATCGTTGTACTCGCATTTATGCTGATTTACTATCGTGTCCCCGGTCTGGCAGCCGACTTCGCACTTGTTATCTTCATCTTCTTGAACATTGCAGTGTTTAAACTGTTGCCAGTCACATTGACTTTACCCGCGATTACCGGATTTCTCATATCTATTGGTACGGCAGTCGATGGGAATATTCTCATTTTTGAACGTATCAAAGAAGAATTACGGGATGGTCTCCCGCTTGATGAAGCTCTAAAAGCAGGGTTTGACCGCGCATGGACATCCATCCGTGATTCCAATCTTTCCACAATTATCATCTGTGGTATCTTGTTCATGTTTGGTCAGACACCCGGTGCAAGTATCGTTGCAGGTTTCGCTGTGACACTAGCCATCGGTCTGATTCTGAATCTATTTACGGCTGTCATCGTCACACGTACATTCCTTTACATCATTGTTGGGTTGTTGCGTGGTCCGATTGAAAATAATCGTTCGCTACTGGGCGTATAACAAGGAGCAAATCTATGTTTAATATTGTCGAAAAACGTCGCCTGTTCTTCATACTGTCATCCTTTGTTATCGTCCCCGGTCTACTCATTATGATTTATTCGACTGTGACAACGGGCGCGCCATTTCGTTTGAGCATCGACTTTCTGGGCGGAAGTATCTATGAGTTGAAGTTTGAAGAAGAAGGCGCAACTGAGGACAACATCCGCGATGTATTCTCTGCTATCGGCGATGACAATGTCATCATTCAACGCATTGGTGCAGTAGACGAATATCGTTGGTCAATCCGTGCAGGCTTCCATGACACAAACGTAACAAATGATATTGTAGATAGACTAAATGACTTAGCTTCTCTTGACCGTGACAGCTTCCGTGTCGAAACAGTCTCTGCAACCATAGGTCAAGAAGTAACTCGTTCTGCGCTGGCAGCAGTTGCCGTCGGCGCGATGGTTATAACAGGATTTATCGTGATTGCATTCCGCCAAGTTCCCAATGCAATTCGCTATGGTGTCTGTGCGATTGCGGCTATGGTTCACGATATTCTACTAGTCATGGGTGTTATGTCATTGATGGGATTGTTACTCGGATGGGAAATTGATGCGCTCTTCTTGACAGCCGTGCTTACTGTTGTCGGGTTCTCGGTGCAAGATTCGATTGTTGTATTTGACCGTATCCGTGAAAATATCCCGAAACACCTCGGTGAACCCTATGAAACTATTGTCAACCGTAGTATCTGGGAAACCATTCACCGTTCATTGGCAACTCAGCTGAACGCATTCTTTATCATGGTAGCTATCTTGCTCTTTGGTGGTGAGACAGTCAAACAGTTCATCGCTATCCTATTCATTGGTCTACTATCTGGAACATATTCCTCCATCTTCACCGCAGTCCCATTGCTTGTCGCATGGGAAAAAGGTGAAATCCCATTCCTCAACAGCGGTTGGGAAGATGACGAAGAATATGTAGCAGCAACCTAAACAGACGATGCAAGCACTACTAGCAAAACCGGAACTATCACTTGAAGATGTACCTCATCCCACAGTCAAAGAGGATGAGGTACTCCTCAAAATTCGGCTTGCAGGAATTTGCAACACAGACCTCGAAATCACCAAAGGCTATATGGGCTTTACAGGTATCCTCGGACATGAATTTGTCGCAGAGGTGATAGACGGGGATGATACACTTATTGGGCGACGTGTCGTTGGGGAAATTAATGTTGCCTGTGGTGACTGTGATTTCTGTAAGCGTGGCATTCCCTCGCATTGCAAGAATCGTACAACTGTTGGCATCGACAGACATGACGGTTCATTTGCAGAATACATGAGCCTTGTTACACGCAATCTGCATATCGTGCCTGATAGTGTCAGCGATGAGCAAGCTGTATTTACCGAACCACTAGCAGCTGCTTGTGAAATACTGGAACAGATAAATATATCCGAGAATGACCGTGTTATCGTTATTGGCGCGGGCAAGTTAGGAATGCTTTGCGCTCAGGTTATCAAACACACTAACGCAGATTTATCTGTCATTATCCGTCACCAAAAGCAAGCTGACCATCTGGCAAACTGGGGTATCCGTGCAGTGAAGCGTCAGGACTTACAAGATTCACAGGCAACTATTGTAGTTGATTGCACCGGAAATGAAGATGGTTTTGCTGATGCCATTGACTTAGTCCAACCGCGTGGAACAATCGTATTAAAAAGCACCTATGAAGGTACACCAAAAGCCAATCTAACTCGTATTGCTGTCGATGAAATCACACTAATCGGAAGTCGTTGTGGACCATTCGACACTGCATTAGACTATTTGGCAAAGGGGCTAGTTGAAGTCGAGTCTATGATTGAAGCAACCTACCCACTCGATGATGCAATTAAAGCAATGGAAAAAGCCACAGAACGTGGCATGCTAAAGGTATTGTTGAAGCCCTAGGTTAATCAGTCTCACTTTGTGGAATCGTAAACATGAATGTCGAACCCACATCAAGTTTGCTCTTGAGGCGAATACGTCCACCATGCGCTTCCACAATGTGTTTGCAGATTGCAAGACCAAGCCCTGTTCCCCTTGCGACATCACTTAATGCAGGAACACGGTAGAACTTCTGGAACATGTTCTTCTGGTGTTCTTCAGATATACCATATCCAGTATCACGCACAGAAATTTGCACGAAGGGGTGTTCATAATCGTCCTCAGACATAGGCTCAACCTCAAGGAAAATTTCGCCACCCTCACGATTATATTTAATGGCATTTGTCAACAGATTTAAAATCACCTGCTTAATCTTGCCTCTATCTGCCGATGCGTAGAATTGTTCTTCTGTAACACGCAGTGTCACATCCTTATCAGCAGCCTGCGGTTTAACAACATCAGCACATTCAACCAACAAGTCTATCAAATCAAAATCTATTGCTTTCAGGGTTTCACGTCCAGATTCTAGTCGTGCGACATCAAGAAACTCACTCGTCATATCAATGAGTCGATCTGTCTCTGACCGCATCCGAACAACAATATCGACCCGCTTTTCATCTGGTAAATCATCACGTTGCAACAGTGTTGTACTGGCACGTAAAGCGAGGAGCGGTGTACGTAATTCATGCACCATCTCGGAGATAAAATCACTCTGTTGGAATAGCCGTGCATTCTCAATCGCAATACCAGCCTGACTAGCCAGTGTACGCGCTGTCATAATATCATCATCATTAAAGCGAGCATCGTTATGCTTGTTAACCGCTTGCAAAACCCCAATCACTTTTTCATGTGTACGCATCGGCACACCCAGCATGTTACGGGTTTGAAAGTGTATCTCTTTATCAACACCCTCAAAGTGTTGCGGTTCAATCTCAATATTATTGATAACACGTGGTTCACCATGTGTTACAATCCAACCAGCAACACTACCCTCCATTGGAATAACGATGTTTTCCATTTCATGAGGTTTGATATTGCTTGCAATTGTAAATCGTAACTGCCCTGTCGCTTCGTCAACCAGCATAATGGATGCGGCTTCTGTATGAATCAGCTCCTTCGCAGCAGAAACAATCTTGCGCAACAGAGACATCAAGTCGAATGTGGCATTCAGCTCAAGGCTGATTTCCATGATACGTTCGTAATGGTCTAATAGATCTCTTTGATCCATATCGGAATTGGGATGATGTAAGGTCACTCAACTGTCTCCAATTGTTCAACAATAGCAGGCAATACATCTGCAACATTATCGCGTATAATAACATCTGCAAGTTTATCAAGCGGTGTCGGTTCAAGATTGATGATTATCACTTTTGCATTATTGCGATGTGCTAATACAGGTAACTCACTTGCTGGATATACTTCCAGCGACGATCCAATGACAATCATCAAATCACATTTTCGCGCTGCATTTTTAGAAAGTTGCACCTGTTTATATGGGAGTTGTTCACCAAACAGAATCACATCTGGCTTAATTACCCCACCACATTTTGAACATTTGGGCACATTACCTGTTGCCAACACATCAGCAAGAACTTGCTCACCCTCATATTTTGTAAAACAATGAATACAAGTTGCTTCGCGCATGTGCCCATGCAATTCATAGACATTTGTGTTGCCCGCACGGGAATGAAGCATATCAATATTTTGCGTGATGATGCTATCCAATTTCCCCATACGTTCAAGTTCAACCAGAGCCAAATGTGCTGGATTTGGTTTCGCCTGCACAGTTTTCTCTGCCAATGGACGCACCCAATCAAAGAACCCCTGCGGATTTTGTCGGAATCCATAGATGCTTGCAACAGCCATCGGGTCATGCTTTTCCCACAGACCCGACTTGTCACTACGAAAGTCTGGGATACCAGATGGCGTACTGATTCCAGCACCAGTGAACGCAACAATCGCGCTAGCTGACTGCACTAGCTCAGCGGCTTTCGATATGATTTTTGCGTTCATCAATTAACATCCACTTCAATAAAACTCTATTGGGCTAGCGACTTAATTCGTGTTTTTACTTCTTGGGCTAGCTTAATAATCTGGCTCGATACGACGGCACCAGGTTGTAACAGCACCATCGGCATACCATTCTCAGTTGCCTGAAATGCAAGCTCAGGAGCAGCAGCAATAATCGCCTTAATATCCAGACCAACAACATCTTCGACCTGTTGCCACGGTGTCTGCAAACTTGATTGGCTTCGGTTCATCACAACAAGATTGATACGCCCTGCACCGCCAACCGAACTGATTTCGTGGATTAGCTCACGCGCCATTGTAAGGGTTGCTGAGTTTGGCTCAACGATGACAATCAGTTTGTCCATCTCTTTCTGCAATCGCGCTGTAATCTGGTCGTATCCATAACCCAAATCAAAAAACGCCGGACGACCCAACTCACGCAACACACTAATTGTTGCAATAGCAGAATCAACTTCAAAGGTCTGTTGGGCTTCTAATGGACGTGCAGACGAAACTAATGCTCGTAGTCCAGTTTGATGTTGAATCAAATGCCCTTCGACAGACTCAGCATTAATCGCATTGGCTGACTGTTGCAACACTTTGTGCATCCCTTGTGAACGTCCGAACCCAAGCAAGAGTCCCATCGTTCCTACGCCAGAACGAAAATCTGCAACAATTGGTTGGCTCTGCTCATCGTTAAGCAACGCCGCTGCCAAATTAATCGTCAACGAGGTTGTTCCGACACCCCCTTTAGAACCCAACACACCAATAGCTAGTCCACGATTCGCTTTCTTAGTACGTTGTTGTGCTTCGCTGCGTGCTAAGATTGCCCGAACCCGCGATGCAAGTTCTGCTGGATGCGTAGGCTTCGTCAAATAGTCATCTGCCCCACCTTCAAACGCAACCACCTTGTCATCAATCAGCGTCTTTGCTGTGAACATGATAGTTGGAATGTCTTTTGTGTTCGCACTGCCCTTGAGTTGCTTGAGAACATCAATGCCACTTAAATCTGGCATCATCCAATCAAGAATAATCAAGTCAGGGCGTTCTGCGTCGGCTTTGGCTAATGCCTGTTTGCCCGAATTTGCCGCGACTACTGTATAGCCGTGACGTTGAAGCATCAAACCAATGAGCTTCAAACTATCCACATCATCATCTACTATTAGGATTTTTTCCGCCATATGCCTTCGTCGCCGTATACTTGAATAAACAAAAAGATTATCGAAAGTCTAGCATGAATGGGTAGGTGGTGCAAGCAAACTATTGAAAGAGTTTGTAATGATTATGTCGTATTTACACCTCACCACACCAACAGTTAGTGTCGGAAATGCCGTGTGCCTGTAAACACCATTGCTAAACCATGTTCATTTGCTGCATCAATAATCTGTGAATCACGAATCGAACCACCCGGTTGAATGACAGAGGTTATACCAGCTCTTGCTGCTGCTTCGATACCATCTGGAAATGGAAAGAACGCATCAGATGCCAATACCGCACCCTGTGCTTTGTCACCTGCTTTTTCCACAGCAAGTTTTACAGAATCAACCCTGCTCGGCAACCCGCCACCAATACCAACGGTTGATGTACCTTGAACTAAAACAATCGCATTCGACTTCACATGCTGGACAACTTGCCATGCAAATCGTAATGATTCCAATTCATCCGCCAACGGAACACGATTCGTTACTGTCTTCATATTAACATTATCAGGGTCACCCATGTCATAACGTTGTATGAGTAAACCACGCATGACACTACGAATATCTAGTCCACTACCGTCATAGGTCTGTGGCATTTGTAAAATACGACAATTCTTACGTTTCTCTGTGAGCAGTTCAACCGCCTCCGATGTGAAAGAAGGTGCAGCAATAGCCTCGACAAATAACGACCCTAATTCGGTGATAAATGCCTCGTCAACAGCTTGATTGACGGCAATAATTCCACCAAACGCCGATAATGAATCCGATGCAAGTGCTGTCGGGAATGCCTCAACAATAGAATCTGCACTAGCAATCCCTGTCGGATTAAGATGTTTTACAATCACAACAGTAGGTTTTGCGAAACTACTGACAGCGCGCCACGCCGCATCAACGTCAAGGATATTATTATAGGACAGTTGTTTACCACCAAGCTGTTTTGCCCCGAGAGGTGATGCGTCATTGCTACGGGCATAATAGCCTGCAACCTGATGGGGATTTTCACCATACCGTAATTCTTCAGTCTGCTGAACACTGATTGACAAGCTACTAGGTAACGTATTATTTTGAATCGACGGAACATCGCTATCACTCAAGTACGCATGAATTGCAGTATCATAATCACGAGTATGCCCGAATGCCTTAACTGCTAATTCGCGTCGTAAACTCATATCAACTTGACCGGAGGCTCTAACCTCAGCAATGACCCGTGCATAATCATCAACATCACAAACCGTAGTCACGCGCAAGAAATTCTTAGCAGCTGCGCGGAGTAATGCAACACCACCAATATCAATTTTTTCAATAGCATCCTGAAGACTGATACCTGCTGTACCGACTGTCTCGGTAAATGGGTACAGGTTACATACAACCATCGTTATTGGAGCAAATCCAAACTTGGTTAACTCCTGCATGTCACCGTCACGGTCACGAGCAAGAATGCCACCATGAATTGCAGGGTGCAACGTTTTTACTCGTCCCCCAAGCATTTCCGGTTGTCCCGTTACTTGTTCAACACCAGTAACATTTACATCACCATCAATGAGTGCCCGTTGCGTTCCACCACTAGCGACAATTTCCCACCCCATCTCTGCAAGTGCTGTCGCAAATTCAACTATCCCTGTTTTGTCCGACACACTAAACAATGCTCTCGGCATAAGGTTTCCTTCTATTAAAATTAGTCAGCAAATAATGTATGGATTATAACGAGCCACATAGCAAAACGCATAGGGAAGCGATGAGAAAATTACGAGTGTTTGAAGATGCAAATCACGATAATGGTCGAAATGCTTGCAGTTGTATTTGAAGCTGAACTTGATGTCCCACCGCAAAGTCTGAGGCAGATAATACATTTGTATTCAAAACAAGTCCATTATCCAACCGCAATTCAAGTTGAAAGTACTCTCCCCTAAATAAAATCGACTCTATAACCGCATCAACACTTATAGCTTTTAATGAGCCATTATCCGCAATCGAAATGCCCACAGGGTGAATCAATAGGTGTGTTGCATCAGTAACTTGTAATCGTGCTAATGTTATAAGTTGATCAAGTTCAGGCGTTGTCGCAATGTCAAAGACATTTAATAATCCTAAGAAGCTCGCAACAAATGCTGTTTTGGGCTTATGATACATATTCTGTGGTGTATCGACCTGTTCAATCTGCCCAGCATTCATAATCACAACTCTGTCAGCAATGGCGTATGCTTCTTTCTGGTCATGTGTGACATAAACAGAAGTCAGCCCCACTGACTTAACAATCTCCTTCAGCTCAATAATTAACTGCTCACGAAGCAAGGCATCGAGTGAACCAAGTGGCTCATCTAGCATCAATAAACGCGGATTCGGTGCAAGGCTACGGGCAAGCGCAACCCGTTGTTTCTGTCCACCAGACAACATATTTACATCACGGTTTTCATACCCAAGCAAACCAACGCGCGCCAACATAGCCTCCACACGAGCAGCAATTTCATGCTTTGATTTACCTTGACGCTTTAAACCATATGCAACATTATCTGCAACAGACATATGTGGGAATAATGCAAAATCTTGAAACATCAATCCAAAGTCACGCTCGTGGACAGGTACACGAGCTATATCTCGCCCATCATAAATTACCCCTCCGGCATACCCTTTTTCTAAACCTGCGATAATTCTCAGCAAGGTTGTCTTGCCGCAACCACTCGGTCCCAAGAGGCAAATAATTTCACCTTCTTGAATGTCGAGCGAAACATCCTGCACAGCCGGAATAGCAGCATAAGCATATGATACGTTTTGAATTTTTAGCATCAAAATTCCCCTACTCGAGCGACTCGTATTCGCTCAATCAGTACAAAACCTAGACCACATACCCACATCAGCAATACGCTCAGCGCCAACGCCTGACCATATGATGCTAAACCAGGGTCACCAATTAAACGAAATATCACAACTGGCATTGTAATAGATTCACGTTGTGCGATAAACAACGACGCACCAAATTCTCCCATACTCACAGTAAATGCAAATGTCGCACCAACAGCCAATCCCCGGCTAATTAGTGGAGCATCAACAGTTCGTAAAATATCTTGCGGACGTGCACCTAACACTTGTGCCACCTCCCGCAGACTATCTGGAATTGCTCTAAGTGCTGGCAACACACTACGTATAACAAAGGGCAATGCCACTAGAGTATGTGAAATTGGAATAATCACCCACGAGGCACGCAGATTCAAAGGTGGTTCATCCAGTGCAATAATAAAACCAAACCCTAATGTCACGGCACTCGTCGTCAATGGCAACATAAATATCGGGTCAAGCCACTTCGATAATCGCCCTCGATGATTAATCAAATAGGCTGAAATTGTACCTAAAACTAAGGCGAAAAACGTCGTTAGTCCAGCATAACGTAGAGAGTTACCGATAGATTCCAATGGCGTGATAAATAACAATGACGCACGTGACGATTCGCCAAGTGCGAGATAGTTATTTAGGGTTAAATTACCATCCAACAAAATCGAGCGTAACATCAATGCAATCAGCGGTGTGAAAAGCAATATACAGATGAAGACAAGCGTTAAACTGACACTCCATTTTTCAGCTTGTGTTGTCGGTTTCTGAGCAATAGATTGTGCCCCGCGAAGCGAGGTTTGTACCTGTCGTTGCAGGCGGGTATACACAATCATCATCAGAAACATAAACCCAATTTGAACTAGCGACAATGCACCTGCCAAAGGTAAGTTAAAAATATTGATGGTTTGATAATAGATTTGCACTTCTAGGGTCGAAAAGCGTATTCCACCTAGAATCAAAATCACACCAAAACTGGTAAACGTAAAAATAAACACCAGTGCCGAAGCTGATAAGAGTGCGGGTCGCAATAATGGCAATCGTATATCCCACCAAATCTCACGGTCATTCGCCCCAAGTGTCCGCGCAACCTCTTCAGTCTCTGTGCCGATACTAGACCAGTAGCTTACAATCAAACGTAGTGCAATCGCAAAATTATAAAAGATATGCACAATCAAAATAATCGACAGTGTCCGTTCTAATTGAATCGGTGAATAATCCAAAGAGAACAAGCTGGTCAACAAGTCATTCACCAAACCACGCTCACCTATCAAGGACATGAAAGCAATTGCCACAACGACTGTAGGCAACACAAACGGTAATGTTGACAGGGACAACAGCAATGACTTTCCGCGAAACTGATAGCGTGTCATCACAAACGCACAGGGTAATGCTAACCCAATTGTGAGAACTGTGGATAAAACAGCCTGATAAATCGTAAATATCAGTGTGTTGAGATAATAATCTGTCGTAAATAATCGAATAAAACCAGACACATTAATAACACCATCTGGTCGCAGGCTTACATCAAAGATTGAAATCAGCGGATAGAAAAAAAATAGCGTGAGGAAGATAAGCGGTACGAGATATATCCCGTACCACCCGTATTTCATATACTGCATTATCGCAACATGACCTCAGCCCAAGACTGAATCCACTCTTCACGATTCTCTTCAATCAGTGCATAGTCCACTGTTGCTGGGTTCTCAGCAATCTGAGCATATTCGACAAAAAGTTCAGGTAATTCAGTATCTTCTACAACAGGGAAAACGAACATATTGAGGGGCATATCTTCTTGGAAGGTGTCACTCAACATGAAGTCAATGAACATCTTCGCACCTTCAGGATTATTTGCACCATCCAGTACCCCAGCAAATTCAATCTGACGGAAGCACATATTATCACCAACAATTGCGCCAGTTACAGCATCTTCTGGTTGCGGGTCACTAAACAAGAACTCGACAGGTGGGCTACTGGCATAGCTTACAACCAATGAGTGTGTGCCTGTATCGCGTCCCGGCGCACTAAATTCACCATAATATGCCTCTGTCCAGCCATCAACCACCAGTACACCATTGTCACGCAAATCAGCCCAGTAATCGAGGAATGTATAATCTCCCTCAGCACCAAATTCCGCAACCGTCGCCAACATGAATGCCAGCCCCGGTGATGATGTGGCAGGATTTTGTACAACTAACAAATCAGCGTACTCTGTCTCAGCTAGGTCAGACAAGCTTTCTGGTAATGCAAGGTCATTCTCTTCAAAGTATGCAATATCATAATTCAAACATACATCGCCATAGTCAATCGGTGTCACACGGTTTTCATCATCTAACACAAATTCCTCAGCCACACTTTCTAGTGCAGTTGATGCGTGTGGGACAAAAATATCCGCATTTAATGCACGGCTTAGAAAGGTATTATCGACACCAAAGAGCACATCACCAAGTGGATTATTCTTACTAAGGATAGATTGGTTGACAACTTGTCCGGCATCGCCAGCGCGGAGAATTTCTACTGCAATACCTGTCTCTTCTTCAAACATTTCCAGTACAGCTTCACTAACAGCAAAACTATCGTGGGTGACAACAACAACTGTCTCCGCATCTTGTGCGATAACTGACATAGTGGATAATATGAACAATAATGTGAGTGATACAATAAAGCGTTTCATCGAGGACTCCTCTGTAAAGTAAAATATATGAAGACTTGAGGAGACTATCTGTGGAATTGAAACCACCCCTGTTGGGGTGCGTACAGGGGTGGCTGAAACAATGTATTGCAGACATCCCTACGCCAGTATTATCTGGGTCAGGTAAGTGGGTCGGTGTGGCTTTTACACACCCTCTCAGTCTACTTGCGCAAACTCCCCAAGTCTTGGTGTATCCAATTTCAACTCAATTATACCGTGAAACAGTGGGAATCGCAACGTGTTTTCTGTGTTATTCCTGAATAAATTTTGAGAGATATTTCTCAAAGTTACCTGCGTTACATGCTTCAACATACTGCAAAATATTACCGCCTTGCACCCCATAAAGCGGATAACAACTGGTGGGCATTGCACCATAGGGCAAATGAACTACCATATCACAACCCGGAAATGGTAAAATTACACCATCAGCAGTTGGTTTGAGTTCTTCAACAACTTCTTCAACTGTAGCAATAACGGTATCGGCGACATAGACAAGTTCCATGTCGATGCCAAGATTATTGTTGATAAGCACATTGCCATGTTTGTCACCTGCCAAACCATGAATAACAGCAACATCACATGGTATCGCCGGAAAGGCAATCAATTCATCATTTGTATAAGGGTCAACAATTGTTTTCACATCAGGTCGTAAAGCGGGTAAATCCGTTCCAATCCATGCGTTGGAGGGCATGAATCCCACACCAGAAATTTGTGCACGAATGCCCATTACGATACTCGCTTCGGTTTCTTCGATAACTTGAATATCACCTGTTTGTGCCATCTGGGTAAACATTGGCGCAAGCCCGAATGATTCCAGCCCAAAATAAGCAGACCGCACGGCTTTAACACATCCAGCACCCACCAGCATGTCAGATTCTACACTACCCGTGAAACTCAACAGTGTAAGGTCTTTGAGTCGGTTTTCTTGTTGAAGCATTCCACGTACAAATCCCATTGGACGACGATATAAGGTCATACCACCGAGGGCAAGTGTCATGCCATTTTCAATTTCATCAACAGCTTCTGATAAGGTTACATAAGGTTTATTCATAATTATTCACAACTTCTAACATATCTTGATAAAACGGACTAGCGCGACGAATCGCAACATCCATTGATGTACCGAGTGTCTGCGCTGAAATATATTGATAATCAGACTCAAAGGCTGGATGTGTGAAGATGTTGTACCATAAATCTTCATAGTGTGGGAATGGCATGTAAATCCAATCTGGTTTTTCGGTTTGCAATAATCGTTCTGCTGAAAAGCCCTGTTGAACCATTTCAGGATTATTGAGTCCAGCTAAATCAATTATTTGTTTATCAGGGTTCAAAACTCCTGGGATGCCAATTTCAGTTGTAGCAATCACAAGGTCGTTATCTAGCTTAGATAGTTCAAGTAACCCAAACCAATTATCTTCGTACAAATAACGATAAGCTGTCTCGACATCAAAACGCCCTACTCCAATGACAGTAGCAGACTGTGGTGCAGTGTAATTGACAAAAGTTACAATCAGTGGCAATGGATTTATCAACGTCAACATTAATAGCAATGGTATCAAGAAGACTTTATGAGAGTATGTTTGAATTGTTCGGATAATAGAGTCCGGCAATGATTGTACCATTGAAGGAATCGCATAAATCATTCCAACTAGCAATACTGGCAAAAGTGGATACAAAAAACGTTGAGAGAACCCCATTACCGGTACAACAAAAAATGTCTGATAAATGGTAAACAAAGTAATCCCAATAGCAAAAGCAATAAGAATTTGACGCGATTCGATTTGAGTTCGTATTAATCCAACGATAAATAAGGCAATCAAATATGGAAATGACATTATAAAGTCAATGAGTGATTGAGATGTTGCGTTTTGATAGTACCCATAGAATGCGTCACCATAAATCACTGTACTTTTGGCATAAAATGGTAATGGTAAAGGGTGTCCAAAGTATAATGTATTAACAAATAACATAATGACAAGGGTGGTTAAAAACCCAATAATTACATGTTTTGATTGACTATGCGAAAAACAAAACAGTACATAATAAATCAGAACCCCACCAATAATTAGCAATACATCAGGGCGAATCCAAAGAAATAAAGCACTCAAAACGCCCAGCACAATATATTGTTGAGATAAACAAAGCAATCCTAGCCAAATACACAATGCCATAACTGCAAACATCGTATCCATACCGCTGGTTAGATGTGTTGTGATATGTTCTCCAGCCACAACTGTTGATATTCCGAATATGACCCAGAATAACGTTCGATGCGCATCGTCTACCAAAATTCGATGTATAAGCCGTACAATTATCATCAAGGATAGAACGCCACACAACAAACTTGCCGATAACATCACGAGTGCAGGTTCATTGGGCAGTAACACCCTTAGGGGAACAACAACAAGAAGATAGGCAGGAGAGGTTAAACCATACGTTGGGGAACTATCAGAATTCCACGAAAGCTGACTATAATTCAAAAAATTATCAGCATAGCGCACAAAAAAATAGGCATCATCCCAGACACTCAAGCTAGAGAAACGTTGCATCAACATGAGCAAGAACAAGATAGAACATATAATAAGGAATGGAATAACAACAACAATTTGATAGCGACGGAGAATCACAGAATTATTTACATTTCGTCTAAACGTTTTTGATCTTTCTTTGTCATTTTTTCAACCACAAGCCGATAGGATTCATCAATCATCTCTTCAATTTCATCATCCGGTATCGACCCATCAACTGTGACGGTATTCCAATGTCGCTTATTCAGGTGATAGCCAGCTTCTACAGCTTCATAAGTATCACGCAACACTTCAGCAAAGTCCGGGTCGCATTTTAGGCTAATACGAACAGGGTCATCAGCAGGTAGTAGTGCATACATCTTGCCTAACACTTTAAACACTGCCGTATCAGGACCAAATGGAAATGTTTCTTCAGTCGCTTTTTTATTCATCAAGTAAGCTTTTACGTCATCACGACTCAACATTATCGCGTGCCTCCGCCATTCGTTTCGCTAAATCAACAAGATATTCCGAATTTTCACATCGTTCACGCCAATCTTTCGGAATCGCATCCAATCCAAGAGATGCCCCAAGCATCCCGCCAGCAATCGATGCAATTGAATCACTATCACCATTTGTATTTGCACCACGCCGAATACAAGCTAGATAATTGTCAGGGTATTTCAGCACACAATACAGGGCAAGCGCAACTGCTTCTTCACCGACCCAACCTTGTCCAATATGGTCAAGTGCGTATTCCTCACTGCCCCACGATAGCACATGCCCTACTCGTCGAATGGCTTGATGAAATTCATCGCGCATATCCGATGTGAACTCAACGACCTTAGACATCCACTGATTGGGCGGCACACCATCTAGCGCAAGTTTAACAAGATAAGCCGCACCAACACTAGCCGCCTTAGCTGTTTGATGCCGATGTGTAATCATGCCACTACTCAGTGCAACATGGCGAAGTCTTGCTTCATCATGCTGATACAAGTATCCAATCGTCGCCACCCGCATCGCAGACCCACAACCTTTAGAATGTACAATTCCTGACTCATACCAAGGCATCCCATCTTCAAATCGACGTACTCCACGCATACAAGTCACTCCTGGGGCGCGGTTATTTTCTGGACTATGTGCCCACTCGACAAAACGTTTGCCCACAGCATTCATTTGTTCATCTAACGACGCAGACAATCCTACATCCAGCAGACCTTCTGTCAGCGCAATTGTCATCTGCGTATCATCGGTATACAGAACAGGGTCAGGTAGGTCTTGAATACCTTTATCGCCGTACTGAGATTTGATCGCCATAAGCGAATCAAATTCAGTCGGGTAACCCAGTGCATCGCCAAGGGCTAAACCAAATAGAATCGCTTGTGCCTGTTCAAATGACATAATAATCCTATTAAATCTCGCATCATTTTACATTTTGATAACAGAATATCGCATCACTCTGCTATCATAATAATCTCAGACGATTTGTATATCCTGTTTAATTGTGATTCACAATTTAGCAATATCATCATGATACCGTATACTGTAAGTGTAGTGAAGTTATCAGAATTTGGAGTTACTCAATGAAATGGTTGAGATGGTTAAGCAGTAACGCTCGTATTACTTATCCTGTGTTACTGTCAATCACAGTATTTATGGTCGGCTTTGTAGCTGGCAATGTATCTATGTTAAATGTATCAAATGCACAGGGACGTGTTGCACTCAGTGATACAGACGAGGCATTTGAGCCATTTTGGGATGCGTTTTCCATTATTGAATCCCGTTATGTAGACCCCGTTGATGTAGAAATTTTGGTCAATGGTGCGATTGATGGGATGGTTGCGTCGTTAGAAGATGAACATAGTGGGTATATCCGCCCTGAATTATATGAAACAACAACTGATTTTTCTGGTGAATTTTCTGGTATTGGTGTGACAATTCGCACAATCGAAACCACTGGTGAAATCGAAGTCGTGACCGTTATACCGAACTCTCCAGCAGAGGGTGTTGGTGTTGAGCAGGGTGACATCTTCTATGAAGTCGATGGTGAAAATATCGTTGGCATGACACAAGCAGAGCTTGTAACAATTGTACCCGGACCGCGTGGCACGGATGTCAATATCACATTCAAACGTGGTGATGAATTTGTCAATTTTGATATTACCCGTGATGTCTTTGAAATCCCAAATGTGTCCTACGAAATTGTCGGTGATAATATCGCACACATCACAATGCTAGACTTCAACGCTGTATCACGCTCCCAATTAGATGATGCCCTTGAGGCAGTTGACATCAACAACACCAATGGTCTCATCTTCGACATGCGCGGGAATCCGGGTGGAACACTCGCAAGTGCCATCGAAATCGGTAGCGCATTTATTGAGGATGGTGTATTGCTCCGTCAGGTATCCCGTGACCAATCTGAAGAAGTAAACCGAACAGAAGGTAACTATGCAGGTGTAACTGTTCCGATTGTCGTATTGGTAGACGAAACCAGCGCGAGTGCCTCCGAAGTGATTGCAGGCGCAATGCAAGATTATGAAGTTGCGACCATTATCGGTGAAACCACATTTGGTAAAGGTACAGTCCAGAACATTCCGCAACTCTCAAATGGTGGTGGTTTGCGTATTACCATCAAACGTTGGCTAACTCCTAATGGCGCATGGATTCATGACCAAGGCATTACACCAGACATTATCGTGGAGTGGAATCCAGAATCTGCTGAGGATTTGCAAAACGATATCCAACTTGAAGAAGCAATCAACTTTTTGGAATCGCTCAACAACTAATCCTATCGAAACACGTATAAAAAATGGGACATAATAATCTGTCCCATTTTTTCGCTAGCCATGACCCTGTGCTAATGATATACTGTCACAGTTTCGAGACGAGCTTTTTAAGGAGATGCAACAATGGCTGTTGCTTTACAACTTTCTTCCATCGTAATTTCAGTGCTGATGATTATCCTCATTTTGCTACAGGTAAAAGGTGGTGCATTGGGTAGTCTACTTGGTGGTGATGCCGGTGGTGGTATTGCGAGAACCCGTCGCGGTCTGGAAAAGACCCTCTTTCGTATCACGGTATTTCTTGCGATTTCATTCCTCGGAATTTCACTTTTCGCTGTGATTGCAACCGGCTAATTCAGAGATTTAGTGGAGACATTCCGAACATTTGCGTGTACATATAAGGGTGTTTTGCATCATATGCAAAACGCCTTTTTGATTTTCGACAATGAGGGATACTTATGTTTCGTGGATTTCGTTGGCAATTGATTGCGTTTATCATTGCGATTGTGTTGTTTGGCATTGGTTTAGCTTATCGCGCCAGTATTCCGCCAGCACCTGTCGTCACCAATACACCGATTCCACCAACAGATAATCCCACAGAAACACCAACTGACGTGCCAACCGATGTTCCCTTACCGACTCCACTTCCAGAGACACCAATTGCACAGACAGATGTAATTCCGACATCGCCAACAACCTATCGTGAAGGTATGGTTGGCAATATTCAGCGACTTAACCCCATTTTTGCACATCTCAATCCGGTAGACACCGACATAACCAGCTTGATTTTTGAAGGGCTAATGAAAACCAACGAATTTGGTGAGCCAGTCCTCAATCTCGCCAGTGAATTAATCGTATCCAATGATGGATTAGAATATGTATTTACCCTACGCGATGATGTGCTGTGGCAAAGTGGTATGCCGTTTACTGCTGACGATGTCACTTATACTATGTCACTACTCAGCTCATCTGCCTACGAAGCCTATTCACCAACAGCCCAATTTTGGAAAACAGTTGAAACACAAAAGCTCGCTGACAATTTAATCCGCTTCCGATTGACGCAACCCCTTGGTAGTTTCACATCATTCTTGACAGTTGGTATCCTACCAGAACATGCCCTACGTGGCACAACTGTTGACCAACTCGCAACGCATCCATTTAATCTCTCACCGATTGGCACAGGTGCATATCAACTTGGTAGTTTGCGCTCTGTAAATGGCGAGCGAATCGACGAAATTAACCTACAATTTGCACCTAATTATGCACGTCGCACCGAAGCCCAGACTGGATATTTGTACAGAGACCTCACCTTCCGGCTATACAACTCATCGGCTGATGCAATCCAAGCCTATAGTTCCGGTCAACTGGATGCACTTGCCAATGTTGCACCCCGCAGTGAACTCATCTTCTTACCAAATAGCCGCATATACACACAAGTTAAACCCGACATTACAATGTTGATTTTTAATTGGGAAGCCGATGACAGACAAGTCTTTGCTGATAGACGCATACGTCAAGCATTGTCATATGGTCTGAATCAACAGGATATAGTCGAACGACATACAGCCAATGATGCCACCTTTGCAGATAGTCCACTCATACCGGGGTCTTGGGCATATCAACCTAATGACATCTGGCTGACATTTGACATGACACAGGCAAACCAATTCATCGAATCATCACGCATTGAACCACTCGAACCTGTGTCGGATACCGAGGCTGAGCAACTGATTGATGACGGTTCAATCTATACATTTACAATATTGGTTGAAGATTCTGCACCAATGCCAAATATTGCAAACGATATTCGGGCACAATGGATACAGCTTGGTTTTGATGTATCTGTAGAAACTATTCCCGCTGACATATTGCAATCCCGCATTCAAAATGGTGACTTCCAATCTACCATCGTCAACTTATCAGTCGGTGCTGACCCAGATGTCTATCGTTACTGGCATCCCGGACAAGTAGAAGATGGTCAGAATTACGGGAACGTCAACAACAATGAGATTGCAGAATTGCTTGAAGTTGCAAGACGGGATAACAACGGCATTAATCGCACCACTGTCTATCAGCAGTTCCAGATGCGATTTGCTGAGCAGGCGATTGCAATTCCGCTATATCACCCGCTGTATACCTTTGTTGCCAGAGACTCAATCGAGGGTATCAAACTTGGATTCTTGGGCACATCTGCTGACCGATTCCGTAATATCAGGGATTGGCGACCCATAACACTAGCTGGTTAAAGCGTACCTTCTTGCTCCAATATCTGCCGGAGTAAGTCTTTACGCTTTGCACCACCCAATGTCTCTAGCTTGCGCGTGCTAAGCGGGTCGATTTCTTCGCGTAATAAGCGAATATCTTCTTCGTCCGGCGGGGGTGTCTCGTGTAAATCATCAGCAATCAGAAGTTCAAACCCTGTTTTTCGCTCAATTCTTTTCATATCCACATCAGGATGAATTGTCGTCAGTCGCATCCGACCATCATGCCAATCAAATTGTCCCAAGTCCGTAATCATATAATGTGGTCCACTACCCTGTTTACGATTTGGAGAATGTCCCATCCCACTGATAAAGTCAATTTCTTCGGCAAATGTTACTCTTGAGTGACGAGGAACGTAGAGGAATGTATCTTCGTATTGTGGGGTAACATCAGGAATACCACCACTCCCCGGCAAGCGCATCCGAGGTTTGTAATAATCTTTACCAAAAGCGATATTATTGAAGTTACCAAGCGGGTCAACCTGTGCCGGACGAAAGAACTCTTTTGGACGATACTTGGGCAAAATATCAGCAGCTCCAACTGCAAAACCAAGGTGAATTAACCCCTTACCGACCCAGAGGTCTTCGATATTAGAAATACCTAATGCACCCCAATCTTGCACCAATGCCTGACCAATGGCAGAGGTAAATCGTGCTGTCGGTGCATGTCGTACTTTCCCTAGAATTAGTCCTGCTGAAACCAGTGGCGTGTTGATACCCTGCGCCCATACATCACCGTCTTGTATCTGGCGGGAGATACAAACACTCATCAATTCATCAATCGTATAGTCGGTTGCTGTTGCCATGAAATTTATCTATCCGTCACAAGTCAATATATTGTCCAAGCGTATCGGATAGCACACAAATCGACAAGCACCTATTTACCATCCATCTGCACAATAATTGGTTTAAACTCCCCAATGACATCCACTAAATCAGTCTGTGCGTTGATGACATCTTTAATTGGTTTGTATGCCTGTGGTGATTCATCGAGGTCTCCACCGATTAGGGTAACACCTTGCTGTTTGAGATATTTATTCCGCATTGACTTGGTAATCGTCTGTTTCGCCTGCGACCGACTCATCAAGCGACCTGCCCCATGTGATGCAGAATTGATTGCCTCATTTTTGCCCTTACCACGCACGACAAAGCCCGAATCCCCCATCGACCCCGGAATAATGCCTAATACACCTTCGCCCGCTGGAGTTGCTCCCTTACGATGAACAATCACATCTCTGGTCTCACCATCAACTTCAAGTGTTTCTTTCCATGCAAAGTTATGATGATTCTCGATGACTACAGCGGGCTTCTTCTTGATTGCCTTCGCTAAGCGAGTATGAATCACCTCATGATTCGCTGCTGCATATCGCCCAGCCAACTCCATTGATAGCCAGTATTCGCGTCCCATATCACAATCCATCGGCAACCATGCGAGATGCTGAACTGATTTATCAAGATTCGGATGATAGTCCCTCGCAATCTTCGAGAATCTATCCGCAATTTGGTATCCTAGACCACGCGACCCACTATGGGATAACAACGCGAGGTAATCCCCTGCTTTCAAATCTAATTCACTATCATCGTGTGCAAGTGTAAGAGAACCCCATTCCACAAAGTGATTGCCTGACCCACTTGTCCCCAGTTGACTATAAGCTTTGTTTCTCAGTGAATTTAAGAAGCCTGTTTCTTTCCATATAGGGTCATCCATAACGGGATGGTCAGGTCTTGCGCCACGCCAACTTTTGCCAGCACCAAATAATGTCTGTGTCATAAGAGCTTTCTTAAACCGGTCTTTCTGTTGTTTGATGATATGTGGCTTGATTGGAAAAATGCTCATTCGCATTCGGCACGCAATATCAACACCAACAGCATAGGGGATAACCACATTATCTGTCGCTAATACGCCACCGATTGGCAAACCATACCCAACATGAGCATCGGGCATCAATGCACCAGCAACAACAATCGGCAGTCTTGTTGCATTATCCATTTGTCCAATTGCATCTTTGTTAATATACTGCTCACCCCAAATTGAATACGGCAAAGATTGTTTGTTTAAGGTATTATCCATTTTGAGCCCTTATAACGCTTTAAAAATCTTAATTAATTATAAAGGCACACAAGAGGATTTCAATACTTAAAGACTTGTTACAAATTAACGTTAACTTGCTATGGCAAACAGTTGTGTTACAATCATTTCATAATCGCAATTATAGTCTAATCTCAGATAGGAGTAATTGATGTCTGTCGTCCCCATCCTCAGTCAAGCAGACATTTTCGAGGAATTATCCAAAACGCAACTTGAGCTGATTGGATCAATTTGTCAAGAACGTCATTACCAAGCCGACGATGTACTATTCGAAGAAAATACGCCCGGTGATGAAATGTATATTATCGCCAGTGGTGAAGTCCAAATCCAAGTAGACCCATCACTTATTGATGGTTCAGACACCAGTGGTGCAATGACAATTGCTACGCTTAGACGTGGTCAGTCATTTGGTGAAGTTGCCCTTGTAGATGAAGGTCTACGGTCAGCGAGTGCGCGGTGTTCCCAACAAGATACACACCTGATTGTTATCCCACGCGATAAGCTCATGCTTCTGTGTGATACATATCCACAGTTGGGATACCGTTTGATGCGCAACCTTGCGGCAGACCTTGCCATGAAGATTCGTCACACTGATTTGCAGGTACGCGAACAAATCACATGGTCAAAAGATGAATAAATAATTATGGGGCTGGTGACAACCAGTCCTTTTCATTTGCATTATGACCACTTATCGACAATCGACTTAGCTATCTTAACAACCCCTTGATGTAATTCGGTTGGTGAGATTACCTCAACCTCAGTGCCGAGACCTAACACACTGGTTCGGGCTTCTTCAAATACAGCATATGTTACATTCAGTACCCACCAGTCTTCACCCTGCTCTGTTACGGTATATCGTCCACTCATCAACTGCCGGAAGTACGGCAACACCGATGGCTTCGCGCGCAATGATACAGGATAGGTCGGCACCTTTTGCTGAAATTGTTCTGATGCTTTCTGCCAATACACCGCTACATCAAACTGTTCGTCACGTTTGAAGGCTTCAGTCGTGGTCATTGGGTTAAGCAAACGATTGGCACGATATGTCCGCATTTCGTTATTAGCAGTATCCAACGCCACAAGATACCAACGTCCTGATTTATATACGAGACTATACGGATATAAACGTATCTTTCGCCTACTCCCATCCCATGATTCATAGTCAGATGTAATAACCAAGTCGTTCCATACAGCATCTTTCAAAATAGGCAACATCTTGTAGTTTTCGCTATCTTGATACCAACTAGATGGGTCGAGATACAACCGCTGTTGCATATGATGTGCTTGCTTCTGAAATTGATTCGGCAACATCGACAGCAACTTTAGGATGGCATCATCAGCAATGGATTGCATTCCTAAATCTGACAGTACAGATGCCGACCCGGTATAAAGCAAGGTCTGTAGTTCCTCGCCAGTAAACCAACTCAAACTCATACGATAATTCTCATCAAGAAAACACCCCCCATCAGGTCCTGTCTGCGTATAAACAGGCACACCTGCAAGGCTCAGCGCATTAATATCACGATAAATTGTTCGTTCTGTCACCCCTAAACGTTCGGATAGTGTCTTTGCAGTTAATTGTTGATGTTTTTGTAGCAACAGAACAATAGATAATAAGCGGTCAGCACGCATACAAACACCTCATTTCTAACTTGCAAACATCATATCATGTATTCATGACAAAGGATGTCAGGAATAGGTCAGAAACTAAGAGAAAAAATGACAAAGGAGTCAGAAACAATGTCAAACCTAGATATGAAAAAGCAGTTAAAACATTTGTATAATCCCTCATCAAAAGCAGTTAGCGTCGTCGATATTCCACGGATGAACTATCTCATGATTGATGGTGAAGGCAATCCCAACACTGCCGAAGGGTATCAGGAATCTGTTGTATCAATTTATAAGCTCGCCTATGGGATTCGCGCTATCTGTAAAAGCAACGACAACACATTTACGGTTATGCCACTTGAGGGACTATGGCATATCAAAGGGCAAGATGCCCCGCCGAATGACTTCAATATTACATTGGCAGATAAGGAATTATTCCAGTGGACACTAATGATTGTTCAACCTGATTTTGTTACTGCCGACATCGTGGAACAAGCGCGCGAAACAGTGATGAAGAAGAAAGATACACCAGCTAAAGTCACAGATGTTCGTTTCGAGTCATATCATGAGGGAGAAGCAGCCCAAATTCTACATATTGGAAGTTATGAGGACGAAACAGAAAATGTTGCTAGCATTCATCAGTATATTGATGAAAACAGGTGGCATGTGGACAAACGGCATCACGAAATCTACCTCAATGACCCGCGTAAGGTCGAAGCATCTAAGCTCAAAACTGTGATTCGGCAACCATTTCGTCGCTAGGACAACACGATGTCGATATTAGAACAATTAGCATCAGCCCATAATCGTCGTGACGAAGACTTGAATCAGCAACTTGCACAGACTCTCGTTAGCCGTACCGACGAGGCTGTACAAGAGGATATTCAGGAATTAGTGGATAATCTCAAAAGCAAAAATGCCAATATACGTCATAACTGCATCAAAGTGTTATATGAAGTCGGCTATATCAAACCCGCTCTCATAGACATATATGTAAGTGAGTTCGTGTCAATACTATCGCACAAAGATAATCGTATGGTATGGGGAGGGATGACTACATTAGGTAGCATCACATCCAACAAGCCTCATGAGGTATGGTCACATGTAGATACTATCATCAAGACGACAGCCAATGGGTCAGTCATTACACAAGATTGGGGTATTCGTGTACTTGCGACATTATCTGCAACAAAGCAAGACTATAGCGACTATGTATATCCGTTTATGCTTGAGTTTTTAAGCCAGTGCAAACCCAAAGATGTGCCACGTCATGCCGAAAGTATTCTGATTGGTACATCCACTACCGAAAAGAAAGAGGCGTTGAAACAAGTGCTTGAAAAACACATACCGGATTTGAATCCAAGCCAAACAAAGCGAGTACTAAAAGTACTGAAACAGTTGTAATCAAAATGTTGTGCTAGAAAGGTCATTCTGGCACAACACATCAATTCAATTAAACGCTAGCTGGGTTTGACAAGACGTACAAATTTACGCTTACCCACTTGCAAAACGGCAGGTAAATCATCAGGTTTGATAGTTGCCTGTACTTGATCAACCTTCTCTTCGTTCAAGCGCACACCATCTTGCTGAATCATACGCTTGGCTTCACCACGACTGCCAACCATATTCAAGCGTACCAGAATATCACGGATTTCTTCTTCTTCAGTGAGGGGTTCTTCAGGAATATCATCGGGAATACCACTCCCACCACGGAAGACTTCATCCCAGCGTTCCTGTGCGGCTTGTGCATCCTCAGGGCTATGGAAAATACTCACAATCTCACGCGCCAATTTCATCTTGGTTTCATTAGGATGCAACTCACCCGATTCGAGTTTAGCGACCAACTCATCAACTTGGTCTGGCATCCATCCCAAAATCAGCTTGTGGTATACGCCCATTGTTTTGTCAGGTAGGCTCATCACTTTACCAAACATATCCCACGGCTCGGATAATAACGGAATGTGATTCCCCAGACTCTTACTCATCTTGATGTCGCCATCTGTGCCGGGCAAGCTCTCACCCATAATGACAGCAATCTGTGGCTTTTGACCTAGACCTGTTTGCAACTTGCGACCAGCAACAAGGATATTAAACAACTGGTCTTGTCCCCCTACCTGAACATCGGCTTCCTGTGCGACGGCATCATACGCTTGCATCAGTGCATAGAAAAATTCATGCAGGTAAATTGCTTTGCCTTCATCAACCCGTTTAGCAAAGTTTTCCCGCACAAGAAATTGCTGAACAGTGAAGTTACTCGCAAGACGAATAATATCAGCAAAATCCAACGGAGACAGCCATTCATCATTACGACGTACACGTGTCTTATCTTTATCAAGAATCTTGAATGCCTGCTCAGCATATGTCTGCGCGTTTTCTTCAACCCGTTGCATGGTCAGCTGGTCACGGGCAGTATCTTTGTCCGATGGGTCACCAATCAAGCTGGTGAATGTACCGACGAGGAATGTCACGTCGTGTCCAAAATCTTGAAATTGGCGCAACTTCCGCATGGTGATGGTATGCCCTAAATGCAAGTCAGATGTGCGCGGGTCGTAACCACAATATACACGCAAAGGACGACCTTCTTTCTCGCATTCAATCAATCGCTCACGTAGCTCTTTCTTCATATTTTCAAAGGTTTCGGGGTCACCATATGCCGCACCCGACATCAAGACCTCGACCTGTTCATCAATAGTTGCCATAATTAATCCCTATATAAATTCTGTAATCTGCAAAACGCCACGAGTATACCATATCGACACGCCCTTGTTCAGGTTGTGGAAGTGTCGCTATAATTTCTCACGGTTTATGTTATAATCCTATCATAATGAACCCTTTTGAACCATTATAAACTTTTTAAATTTCGACTATCAGATGTATATAGAGGATAACTCGCATGGAACGAATGACCAGCACAGAAGCTAGACAGGCATTTTTAGATTTCTTTGAGGAGATGGGACACAAGCCGATTGCATCGTCGTCCCTAGTCCCTGCCAATGACCCTACCCTGCTGTTCACCAATGCGGGTATGGTGCAATTTAAGGATGTCTTTCTTGGTTTAGACAAGCGTGATTATTCGCGGGCAACCACATCGCAAAAGTGTATGCGTGTCAGTGGTAAACACAACGACCTTGAAAATGTTGGTCCCTCACCCCGCCATCACACCTTTTTCGAGATGCTCGGGAACTTCAGTTTCGGTGATTACTTCAAGCGAGATGCCATCAAATATGCATACACAATCTTGACCGAGGTCTATAAATTACCAACTGATAGACTTGTCTACACAGTTTATGAAAATGACGACGAAGCCTATGACTTCTGGGTGAAGGATGTCGGTGTTGACCCCAAACGTGTTGCACGGATGGGTCCATCAACAAACTTCTGGCAAATGGCAGATACAGGTCCATGTGGTCCAACCTCAGAAATCCACTGGGATAAAACACCAGAAGATGGCGAAGACAATATCATTGAACTTTTACAAGAAGAAGATGACCGCTTCCTCGAAATCTGGAATCTGGTTTTCATGCAGTACAACCGCCAACAAGCTGACCCCGACCATACAGGCGAATGGGATGAACCCCTCCCTGCCCCGGGTGTCGATACCGGTATGGGACTTGAACGTATCGTCGCTGTTTTACAGGGCGCAAATGCCAACTATGAAACTGACTTATTCATGCCCATTATCGAACGCACACAAGAACTGACCGGACAATCGGACGAAGAGCGAGATGCAAACATTGTGCCTTATCGCGTCATCGCTGACCATATTCGAGCAGCTGTATTCCTTGTGAATGATGGTGTTCTACCCGGTGCTAAAGGTCGGGCTGCTATTCCCCGCCTCGTGATTCGTCGTGCGGCTCGTTTCGGTGCCAAACTGGGTTTCGATAAGCCATTTCTTGCGCAAGTTGCTGATGCCGTAATTGACGTAATGGGTGAACACTACAGTGAACTTGTCGAACAAGCTGACAATATCAAGCACGTCATTACGCTTGAGGAAGAACGCTTCCATCGCACGATGGAACGTGGTCTCAATGAATTAGAAGCAATGCTCGATGAACTGTCTGATGGTGGCGAATTATCTGGTGAAAAAGCATTTTATCTAAAGGCAACACTGGGTCTACCCATTCAAGTCACAAAAGACATTGCCGAAGAACGTGGGTACACAGTCGATGAAGTTGGATTTGAGGAAGCCGAAGCTGAACACGCCAAAATCAGCGGTGGTGGTCAGGCAATGGGTGAAATCGAATCCGGTGAACGCTATAATCAGATTATGCAAGACTTACAAGCTGATGGGTCACTCGGTGAGGGCGGAGTCGCTTATAACCCATATACAAATGACACTGCCAAATCTACAGTATTGTCACTTCTACAAGATGGCACACTTGTTGATAGCGCATTGGTTGGTGATAAAGTCGAAATTGTTCTCGACACAACACATTTTTACGTCGAATCCGGTGGGCAAGTCAGTGACACAGGTACAATTTCTGGAGATGGTTGGGTTATCGAAGTCGAGAGCATGAAGAAACCTGTTAACGGCATGATTGTTCATGTTGGCGAAGTTGTTGAGGGTAATCCAAACGTCGGTGATACAGTGACCGCACAGGTCGATTTAACCCGTCGTAATAGTATCATCCGCAATCACACCGCGACTCACTTGCTACACGCTTCTCTACGTAATAATCTCGGCACACATGTTCAACAAAAGGGGTCGCTGGTTGCACCCGACCGTCTCCGCTTTGACTTTTCTCATCATGAAAAAGTAACGGATAAAGAATTGGCAACGGTCGCAACCGAAATCAATCAGGCAATTCTGAAAAATTATCCTGTTCGTGCCGAAGAAAAGTCACAAGAACAAGCCCGCGAAGAAGGTGCAATGGCTTTATTTGGCGAAAAGTATGGTGATGTCGTCCGCACAGTCATTATAGAATCAGATGATGACCGTTACAGCTACGAACTATGTGGTGGTGTTCATGTTGGCGAAACTGCAGAAATCGGTACATTTGTCTTCACTAACGAAGGTAGCGTGAGTGCTGGTATCCGTCGTGTCGAAGCCCTAACAGGTCAAGCCGCTATCGAATATATCCAACAAAAGCTAGACACACTAACACTCATCTCTGATACATTGGGCACAACCCAAGACCAAGCTATCGGACGCATCAGCGCCTTACAAGCTGAACTAAGTGCAACTCGCCGTGAAGTTGAAAATCTCCAGCGCAAACTTGCTAAGTTCAACTTTGACGAGATGATTGAAACACAATTAGAATCCATTAATGGCAAGCAAGCCCTCCTTGCCCAACTTGAAGGTGTACCGATGGATACCATGCGGGAAATGACCGACTGGTTTCGCAACAAGGTCGATAACGGTGTGATGGTCTTGGCTAGTGACATCAACGGCAAACCACAAATTATCGTTGCTGTATCGGATGCACTTGTAAAAGACGGCGTTAAAGCTGGCAATCTCATCAAGCCAATTGCACAGGTTGTCGGCGGTGGTGGCGGTGGTCGTCCACAGATGGCACAAGCAGGTGGTAAAGATAGTACAAAAATCCCACAAGCCCTCGACAAAGCCCGTGAGTTATTGGCAGAGGCATAATTCCCCAAAATGACGTATCATTATCAGATGTAGACTGCTTATTTGTCTGCATCTGATATTTAACTTGAATTCATGGGACTATGGCGAAACAAATCGAATATGTCCAACTAGATAATAATGACGATGTTATCACCGTCAAAGATAGACTATCGTTTATACGGGGTCGTCGTGTTCTATTGATATGGCCCGAAGAAGGTACAACCCTCACACGCAAACTTGACCTTGTGTTGATCCAGCGTGAAGCCGACCGTCGTGCCATTCAGTTGGCATTGGTCACACATGATGCAGAAATTATCGCTCACGCTAAAGAACTGAACATCAGCACATTTGAAACAATACGCAGTAGTGAACGGGAACGATGGAAACGTGGACGTAAGAAAGTGTTTCTCCCCCGCTACCACAAGCCGAGTCACGAACCTGAACCGGAAGACCTGAAACCCGTTGCAAGTCGTGTCGCCAAGCGGGATAAACGTCGTTCACAAGCCCGTTACTTATTAGAACGAATAATTGTCCTTGTAATATTAATTGGTGTCATCGCCGGAACAGCTTATATCGTACTACCCAGTGCTGTTGTGCGTATCACACTCCAAGCCGAAGAAATTTCGACCACAGTGAATATTGTCGCCGATACAACAATTCAATCCGTTGATATCGCTAATCAGGTCATTCCAGCACAAGTTATCCGTGCGACTGTCGAAACAACCGCAACAGTACCGACCACTGGCATTCAAAGTTTGGATAGCGCACCAGCGACAGGCATCGTTACATTCACAAATCTAACAGGCACACCTGTCGATATTCCAGCAAATACAACACTCAGCACGAGTGCGGGAACACCAATTCTATTTCGGACAATCAGTTCGACAACTGTTCCTTCCGGTGTTGGCGAACGTATCGACATCAATGTTGAAGCAACCCAAACCTCACTCGGTGGCATCGGCAATGTTGAAGCAGGCATGATTAACTCGCTTATCGGACCACTTGATGAAGCTGTTACAGTGATTAATCTTGCTCCCACGTCTGGAGGTGAAAATCGTAGTGTCAATGTCGTAACCGATGGTGACATGCTCAACTTGCTCAATAGTGTGCGGGTACAATTGCAATCTCTCGCATATGAAGAAATGCTGACCCGCATTACAGATAATCAGCTGATTATTATTGAGTCAATCCGCATCGAAGAAGAACGTAATGATTGGACAACCTACTCACATGATATTGGCAATGTAACCAACGACCTGTCACTGACCTTACGGGCTGTTGTCTCGGCAATGGTTGTCGATGACCGTTTCGGGCAACAAATCACGCTTGCACAACTTTCGTCACAGATTCCAGCAGGGAAAAGTCTACAACCTGACTCTATAACATACACACGCGGCCCAATTATCAGTCAAGAATCCGCGACACGGGTTACATTCACGGCAACAAGCAACGTACAGGTTGTTCAACAATTCAATGCGACACAGCTACAAGAACAACTTGCCGGACAAAGCCTAGCCGATGCTCAACGTATTCTTGCCACGCAACTAAACTTACAAGCAGACCGTGCACCAGATATCAATATTGTCCCAAACGGATTTTCCCAGATGCCAATTCTGCCAATACGCATTGAAGTTATTGTGAGAGAGTCATCATGATTGGACGACTGATTGGCATTGACCACGGGATTAAACGTATTGGTGTCGCCGTCAGTGATGGGATGGGCATAACTGCGCGCGAGTTAACTGTAGTCAATCGGACTTCCCGCGCCGAAGATTTCGCCAAACTCAACGAGATAGCCAAACAAGAGAATGCTGTCGGATTTGTTATTGGTATACCCGAAAACCCAAATGCGCCCGATGATGTCCACACACAAGCCGACACAGTTCGATTATGGATTGAGCGATTCCGTGAATCAACCGACTTGCCCATTGCGACGGTCAGCGAATATCTGACTAGTGAAGAAGCGCGTCAAATTGCCATCGAGAAGAAACGTAAACCCCAAGACCCAATTGACGACCTCGCTGCACGGATAATCCTGCAATCTTTCCTTGATGCCATGAGCTACGGTTCGGCTACGTTTCCCCCACCATCAGATGATGAATTCTAAATATCCGTTATACTTGTGACAAATCTCATTTAAGATTCTCGTGATTTTCTAACTGTAAAAATAGAGACTGAGTCGTTATAGTTGCCGTCTGTTTTAGATAGTGAGATAAATACATGCCAGATTTACATGATACCCAACCAAGCCGAAGTAACCTAAAACTTAACTATGATGAGGGATTACAAGCTCCTCCAAAGATACTTTTCTGGGGTGTGATACTTTTCTTCATAATGATTATTGGTGGTATTTTCGCTGGGATATTCGGATTCCGTGAGGTATTGCAACCCGCCCAACAACAACGTGTAATTGACCAAGTTCCATTCATGCGTGCGTTTCTCGAACCAACACCAGAAGGTGGGGTCTTCCCAACTATAGAGCCATCAGAAGGTGGTGATTCGGACGCAATGTCCTTGCTTGATATGCCTTTGGATATACCCAGCCCAACACCGGGTGCCAGCACGATAATAGAAACAACCGCTGAAGCTACCGAAGAACTTCAACCGACAGTCGCGCCGACACAAGAGGAAGTTTTACCAACAGAAACCGTACAACCGACTATTGAGCCAACCATTGTAGAGACCGAAGAAACAACAGGCGCAGTCCAACCAGATGCAACAGCCATTCCAGAAAATGTGAGCAACGACGCATCAACAACAGAAAACACATCCGTCGTCGCATCGTCCGCAGTATCAGAAGCCCCTGCGGTATCGTCAGTTCCGCCATCAGCACGTATCTTTGGTATTCGTCACGAACAGCAAAAATGGAACAATTGTGGTCCCGCCAATATCACAATGGCACTCAGCTTCTACGGTTGGCAACAAAGTCAGGATGTTGCAGCAAATGAGTTAAAACCCAATCGTGAAGACAAAAACGTCAGCCCACATGAACTTGTTGAATTTGTTGAAACCTCAACATCGGTGAAAGCAATGGCACGTATGGGAGGCAATATTGACCTACTGAAAACACTCGTCGCCAATGAATTCCCAGTCATCATCGAAACAGGAGCAATGTTTGAAGCCTATGATTGGATTGGGCATTACCGCACACTTGTTGCATATGATGATGTATTCCAGATTTTCTATTTCTACGATAGCTTCCTCGGTGTGGGTGATAGCGCACAGGGCGTAACCGAAACCTACGAAAATGTCGATAAAGATTGGCAAGCGTTTAACCGTACATTTATTGTTGTCTATGAACCCCAACGAGAGGGACTACTCCGCAGTTTGTTAGACAGCCATTGGACAGCCGACGATGCAGCGCAAATTGCCTTTGATGTCGCCCAGCAGGAAGCCCGTCAAGAACCGCAAAATGCCTTTGCATGGTTTAATATGGGCACGTCACTTGTAGAACTAGAACGCTATCAAGAAGCCGCGACAGCATTCGACCAAGCCCAACGTGCCGAACTGCCGTGGCGTATGATGTGGTATCAATTTGGACCGTTCCAAGCCTACTACGAAACCGGACGTTATGATGATGTTCTCAGTCTCGTGCAAATTAACCTCAACAATGCCGAAGAACTTGAGGAAACTTACTATTGGCGCGGGCGTGTACAAGAAGCACAGGGTCAACCAGAACAGGCAGCTGTCTCTTATCGTCGTGCCTTGAGCTTTAACCCAAACTATGAAGAAGCTCGTGTCGCATTGGATAGCCTGTAGGGAACATCATGACAATCACCGACACCACACAGCAAGACGAAAAACGCAAACGGAATCAACAGATAGCACGGTCAACCCTCACCGTGATGATTGCTTTTGGTATCGCCAAAGTTATCAGTCTGCTGCAAACGTTTATCATCGCACAGGCATTCGGTGTCGGTAGTGAGTTGGATGCCTATGTCGCCGCCAATCGTATCCCAGAACTTATCGTGATTCTGATTTCTGGCGGTGCGTTAACCCATGCGTTTATCCCAATTTTCAGTGGATTTCTGGCACGGGAGGATAAAGACGGTGCATGGAGACTTTCCAGCAATCTCATCAACACGATTCTAACTGTCGCCTTGTCTGTCAGTGTAATTGTCTTTTTGCTTGCGCCATGGCTTGTCCCGAATGTTGTCGCCCCCGGCTTCGATGCAGAAACAACGCAAAATACTATCGACATGATGCGTATCCTGCTCATCAGCACGGTTATTTTCTCCATTAGTGGAATTTTCAGTGGGATACTCAATTCGCATCAGCACTTTCTATTGCCTGCGATTGCACCCATCATGTTTGATGTGGGAATTTTATTTGGTGTCATATTTTTGTTGCCACCGTTGGGTGTACATGGTATCGCTATTGGCGCGGTACTGGGGTCTGCCTTACATTTTGGCATTCAAATCCCCGGTTTGATTCACTACAAAATGAAATGGAAACTCGACCTCGGTTGGAATAACCCCGTATTGTGGCGCGTCATTATCTTGATGTTGCCTCGTATTGGTGGTCTCGGTGTATTTAGTCTCAACTTCCTCGTGATGAACAATATTGCATCTCGTCTAGGTGTCGGGTCTGTCAGCGCATTGGATTGGGGCTGGCGACTAATGCAAATTCCGCAAACGCTCATCGGGACAGCGATGGGTATTGTCATCTTCCCGACCCTCGCTGCCCTGAGTGAAGTGGGTGACTTGGTCGGCAAACGTTCGGCGATGTCTGGTGCATTGCGTTTCATCCTTGTCACGAGCATACCGTCTGCGATTGGGTTGATTGTGCTAGGTCAACCGCTCATCAGCTTGCTTGAACGTGGCGCATTTGATTCATCAGCATCTGCTCTTGTCTATAGTACATTGAGCATGTTCACACTCGGTTTGATAGTCCACTCAGCACTTGAGATTGTCGCCCGCAGTTTCTACGCCGATAAAGACACCCTCACCCCATTATTTGCTGCACTTGGTGGCGCAACGATTAACTTCGTTTTTGCAATCATTCTCAGCGATGTGCAAACCGTTGATGCACATTCTGCACTAAACACCTTAATTCGCTCCGTTCCTATCACCGGACATATACCCGAAATCGGCAATGTCAGCGGACTCGCATTAGCCAATTCACTTGGCGTGATGTTCGAGGTATTAGCATTACTCTATATTTTGCGAACGCGCTGGAATGGCATCCAAGAAAACTTACTTGCACAAACCGTCATCAAGACATTGGTTGCCAGCCTTGTTATGGCAGGTGTGATTATTGCGGTTGATATGCTGTGGCGTAGTTTGGGATTAGGTGATGGTTTTGTAATGACAATCATCCAATTGGTAGTTGAAGGCATCATCGGATTAATCATCTTTATCATTGTGGCAATTGCGCTTAAAATGCGGGAATTATCCGAACTGTGGCTGATTATCCGTCGCAGAACAGCATAAAGTAGACATATCATGACTATCAAAATTAAATATCTAACACTGGGTCCATTTCAGACCAATGCTTATATTGTCGCAGATACCGACACAAAAAATGCTATCCTAATTGACCCTGTCGAAAATGCCCCTGCCATCCTTGAGGCATGTAAAGAAGATGGCTGGACTATCAAATTAATGATAGCAACCCATGCACACCTCGACCATGTGCTGGCAAGTCAGGGTATTAAAGACGCAACTGATGCACCATTTTATATCCATGCCGACTGTGTAGAGCCACTTAAGAAAGTTCAAGCACAGGCGAAGATGTTTGGGTTAGGTGATGTCCCCGCCCCTGCCGAACCCGACCGTCTGCTAACCACTGAGTCTGAAACAATCGAACTTGATAACATCAAACTGAAAACATTGTACACACCCGGTCATGCTGTCGGACATCTCAGCTTTCTGATGGAAGACCAGCAAATCCTATTCAGTGGCGATTCCCTGTTTGCAGGTAGCATCGGGCGTACTGACCTGCCCGGTGGCGATTACAATCTGCTGATGCAATCTATCTTCACTCAACTGATGGTATTGGATGATGATGTACAAGTTTTGCCCGGTCACATGAACCCGACAACCATCGGACGTGAACGTGTCACAAATCCCTACTTGCTGTCCTACGATGAAAATGATGCGTAATATCTTGTCACATCAGGACATCTGTAAACCAATATTCAATACCCATGTAAGGCAATTATGCACATCCTAACACTATTTCTCGATGGCATTGGGCTAGGCGAAGACGCACCTGAAAAGAACCCCTTTGCTACCGCCAATATGCCAACAATTCATGCACTGACAAATGGCAAACGTTGGCTAGCAGACACCGGACGGCAAGAGTCAGACCGTGCTATCTTCATCCCGACTGACCCACGATTGGGCGTTGCAGGTCGTCCACAGAGTGGCACAGGGCAAGCTACTATCCTGACAGGTTTAAATGTTCCCCAAATGATAGGTCGTCATTATGGACCAAAGCCAGAAGCACAAACCCGTGACATTATCAGCGAACACAGCTACTTCAAGCGATTAGTTGAACAGGGCAAAACTGCAAATCTACTAACAGCATATCCGCATGGACTGCTACATGATTTTGAACGCGGAAAAACCCTGCGTTCGAGTATTCAGCAATCGGCGTTTGAAAGTGGTCAACCACATTTCACTGTCGAAGATGTGCTGGAAAAACGCGCACTGACTGCCGAGTGGACAACCGATATGTGGCAGAAGTACCTCAAAATCAAAGATGTACCCAATTACTCCCCGCGTGAAGCAGGGCAACTCCTCGCGCAACTATCACGTCAATACGATTTTGCTTTTCATTCACATTGGTTCACTGACCGTGTTGGGCATCGTGGACCACTTGAAAAAGGGGTTGAATTATTGGAAACATTCGATGAAGTAATGACAGGTATACTTGATGAATGGGACGATGACGAAGGCTTAATTGTTGTAATCAGTGACCACGGCAATATGGAAGATGTGAGTGTACGACATCATACCGAAAATGATATTCCTACCCTTATCATTGGTTCGCGAAAATCAGAATTTGAAGAGAACTACTCCACACTAGCGGATTTTGTGCCTGCCTGTGATAGAATCTTATTCGGCTCATAACTCACCCGAAACGAGAAGTCCGTGAATCGAAGTCTTGCGCTTTCAATTGCCGCTATCATCTTTGGTCGGCTAGTCATCAACATCACAAAACGCTTTCCTTATCCGTTTGTCTCAGCGATTGCAACAAACTTTGGCGTATCTGCTGCCAATATCCAAAATGTAATTGCACTCAACAATGGGACAGGTTTACTCAGCCCAATCTTCGGCACAATTTCAGAACGATATGGGCGCAAACCCGTCATGCTCGTCATGTTAGGCATGATGTCAATTATGAGTTTCGTCGGTGCTGTCTTCGCAGATTACGGTGTCTTTGTTGTCGTCATGTTTGCCTTCGGGATTGGCAAGATTATCTATGACCCAACCTTCCAAGCCTATCTCGGTGATGTGATTCCGTTCCATCGGCGAGCGCGGGTCATGGGTATAGCAGAATTAAGCTGGGCATTTTCACTCGTGATTGCAGCACCTGTTGTCGGCTTTCTACTTGATGCAGCGAACTTACAAGCTGTCTTCATATTTCTCACTGTTTGCCTCGCACTCGGTACAATAGCCGTTGCAGTATTTGTCGAATCTGACGGTAAATCAAAAGATGAACGCAAATCTATCAAAGTCATCAATCCGCTGACAGCCTTCCAAGTCATTCGTCAACATCCTCCGGCGGTGTTTGCACTCATATTTGCAATCTGTCTAACCATGTCGCATGAGATATTCTTCATCAACTACGGTTTGTGGATGGAAGAATCTTTTGACCTCGTATTGACTGCATTGGGCACAGTCACAATTGTGATTGCGATTGCAGAGATTGTCGGTGAGTTTATCGTTATCACCATTGCTGACCGCATAGGCACTAAACTGACATGTATCTCTGGCATGTTAGTCGCAGCGATTAGTTTTGCGATTATCCCCAACTTGACCTTTAGCCTACCTGTCGCTCTATTTGGTATCTTTGTTATGTTCATTGGAATTGAAACAGCGATTGTCGCGTCATTACCTCTATTGACCGAGATATTGCCCGATGCCCGCGCTATCATGATGAGTGCTAATATGGGCGCACATTCACTCGGACGAGTCATCGGCGCATTTGTTGGCGGTATCCTTTATAGCTCAACAGGTGGTAACTTCCTTGTTGTTGGTACATTTGCATCTATCATGGGACTCATTGCGTTTTTTGTAATGTGGCGACTCATTCCCGTCGAAAAAACAAAACTTGCGTAATTTGCTTACGCCTCTCTAACAAGAGTTTGTTAGGCTTATTCTATTCATTTCAAAGGCTAGGCGATGTCTTGCCTTGACGAATAACCTTGCCTACTCTACAATTTCAAATCGCAATTTTAAGCAGGAAAGCGTATGTTTGAAAACCTAACCCAAAGACTCGATACAGCATTTGATGGTTTACGCAAAGGTGGTCGTGTTAAAGAAGCTGATGTGAAAGCTGTCATGCGGGAAGTCCGTATGGCATTGCTCGAAGCAGATGTTGCTTTACCGATTGTCAAAGACTTCGTCAAAGATGTGCGCGAACGTGCCATCGGTGAAGAAGTCCACAAAGCACTTAAACCTAGCGAACAGGTTGTCAAGATTATCCATGAAGAACTTGTGGAGATGCTTGGTGACGCTGGTCGTTTGGATTATTCAGGTAGCAGTAAACCCCATGCGATTATGATGGTCGGGTTACAGGGGTCTGGTAAGACAACCAGCACCGCCAAACTTGCGCTACACCTAAGAGGTGAAGGACGTAAACCCTTCTTGATTGCCGCAGACACCTACCGTCCAGCTGCGGTTGACCAGCTCGTTACCCTCGCAAAACAAATCAATATCCCGTACCACGAAGAAGGCACATCCGATACCCCGCCAAACATTGTCAAGCGCGGTATCCAAAAAGCCAAAGATGCAGGTGCAGATATTGTCCTTGTTGATACGGCGGGTCGTCTCCAGATTGATGATACGCTCATGCAAGAGTTGGAAGAAATCCAGAATATTACGTCACCAGCCGAAATCCTGCTTGTTGCGGATGCAATGACCGGACAGGAAGCAGTCAACATTGCGCGGGGCTTTAATGAACGTCTCGGCATTACAGGTCTAATTTTGACCAAAGTTGACGGTGATGCCCGTGGTGGTGCAGCCCTCTCTATGCGTGCTGTCACAGGTGTTCCGATTAAGTTCATGGGTACAGGCGAAAAAATCAGTGCCGAAACCCTCGAACTATTCCATCCAGACCGCATTGCACAACGTATCCTCGGTATGGGCGATATTATGTCCTTTATCGAGAAGACAGAAATGCTTTACGAAGAGGAAGAAGCAGAACGTCTACAACGCAAAATCATGCAGAACGAATTTACCCTGCAAGATTTCCTAGACCAGCTTCAAAAAATTAAGAAGATGGGTCCACTCGGCAAAGTCATGGGGATGATTCCCGGTATGTCCAAGCTACAACTACAAGCGGATATTGATGATGAAGACATCGAGAAACGCATCCGCAAAGTTGAAGCGATTATCAACTCAATGACTCCAGAAGAGCGGGCAAAACCCAGAATACTCAAAGCAAGTCGTAAGAAGCGGATTGCCGCAGGTAGTGGTGTGGAAGTCCGTGATGTCAATGAGTTGCTCAAGCAGTTCCGTCAGATGAGCAAACTCATGAACCAAATTAGCAAAGGTAAAATGCCAAATATTCCCGGCTTAAATATGTAAGCCACCTAAAACCCTGAGGAGAATGAAACACAATGGTTCGTATTCGTCTACGCCGTCAAGGCTTAAAAGGTCAACCTAGCTATCGTATTGTCGTCATTGATAAACGTAAAGCGCGTAACGCTGGTTATCTCGAAAACATCGGTTACTTCAACCCACGCACACGTCCCAATACCGAAGTCATTGAAGAAGCACGCGCGCTTTATTGGCTCAGTGTTGGTGCACAACCCAGTGACCGCGTCAAAACTATCATGACACACACAGGTACATGGGAACGTTTTGAACGTCTCCGTGCTGGCGAAGCAATGGAAGACCTCGTCAAAGAAGCTGAAGCAGCAAACGCAGAAAAAGAATTACCAAGCCCACGCACCAACTACCCAGCACCCGGTGATGGCGAAAGTAAAATCAAAGCCCGTGAAGCCGCTCGCCTCGCTGCTGAAGAAGCCAATAGCGACGAAGAATAATTAGATTAAGGTCTAACAATCATGGAAGAAGACCTCGTACAATATATTGCTGAAAATTTAGTGAATGACCCAGAACAGGTCAGCATCAATCGCAAAGAAACCAATCGCTCAGTTGTACTCGAATTATCGGTTGCGTCTGATGATATGGGGCGTGTGATTGGTCGTAATGGTCGTGTTGCCAATTCGATTCGTGCCTTGTTGCGCGCATTGCCATCTGCTGAAGAAGGCAAAGGGCGTAATCGTCGTCGTAAACGGGTTATCCTAGAAATTGAGTAATATGCCAAACAACGAACGCAAGCATCCTGAATACCTCATTTTAGGTGAAATCTTGCGTCCACACGGGGTACGCGGTGAGGTACGTATGCGTATTATCACCGACTACCCCGAACGTCTCCACGACCTCAAGACGCTCTACATCGGCAAATCCACAGATACACAGCAAAAAGAAACCATCCACCTCAAAAGTGTCCGTTTCCATAAGGAATATGCTTTACTCACCATCGAAGGTTACAACGACCGTAATCAGGCAGATGCACTGCGTGGGAAAGTAGTCATGGTTGGTATTGATGATGCGGTTCCCCTTGAAGATGGTGAATACTATTTATTTGAGTTGATTGGTTTACGTGTCATCGTTGATGGTGAAGAAATTGGCACAATTCAAGAGGTGCTTCAAACAGGTGCAAACGATGTCTATATTGTTGATGGCCCACAATATGGCGAACTCCTCATTCCTGCACACGAGGAGACAATTGACGAACTAGACTTTGAAGCTGGAACTGTCACCATGACCCTGCCCGAAGGTCTTCTCCCATCCGATGAATGAGCAATCATAACTTGACAATAAAATTAGCTTACTGATATGCTCAGGTCGCATATGGTATATTAATGGTCATTCATGCGACACGATACACATCAGAAATTTTGGCTTGGTCTACATCTCATCCCGCAGTTTGGTATTGCGCGCATTTTGCAGTTTCTGCAACATTTTGACAATAATGTCGAGGCACTGTGGCATGCAAGTGATGCACAGCTACGACAATTAGATATATCCAATCAACTGGTGGAGCAATTCATCAAAAGTCGTCAAGATATTGAATTGCAAGACGAGATGGACAAGGTACATCAAGCATCTGCATACCTCATCACATTAGAAGATGAGACTTACCCGAAGCTGCTACAATCCATTCCTGACCCACCTCCAGTTCTATACATCAAAGGTCAACTCTTACCAGAAGATGATAGATGTTTAGCAATCATTGGAACACGTAAACCAAGCAAATATGGCTGGGACGCTGCCCATCAGTTAGCCTATCATGTGTCCCAACAAAACGTCACGATTGTTTCTGGTCTGGCACAGGGGGTTGATTCAGCTGCTCATCGCGGTGCATTGAGTGCAGATGGTCGCACCATTGCGGTCATGGCGACAGGGATTGATAAGATTTATCCATCAGAAAATGAAACAATGGCTGAAGAAATTATAAATCAGGGTGCGCTAATTACAGAAATGCCAATTGGAACACCACCACTTGGTAAGAATTTTCCACGTCGCAATCGTATAATCAGTGGATTGTCCTTAGGTGTCTTGGTAGCAGAAGCACCAGAAAAAAGCGGTGCATTAATTACTGTTACCACAGCAAACGAACAAGGGCGCGATGTCTTTGCAGTTCCTCACAATATATTTAGTAAGACAGGGCGCGGAACAAATAAGCTTATTCAAGATGGGGCAAAACTTGTCATGCGTGTAACCGATGTATTGGATGAACTTGACATCACCCATCTCAACACACAGACACGCATCAAAACTGAGAAAATTCAACCGGAAAACAGTATTGAAGTTGAGATACTGACTCACCTTGGTGCGGATCCAATTCATGTTGATGAACTTGTACGCATCACCAATTTACCAACCCAGCAAGTGACAAGTACATTGGCAATTCTCGAGCTAAAGGGGCTTGCAGAAGTTGCCGGACCTATGCAATACTGTCGCGCGCGATAATTGTAGAAATGAGAAAATACGATGAATAATTTCTATGCACTCATCATGGCTGGTGGACTTGGAACACGACTCTGGCCCATGAGCCGTTCTGGAATGCCAAAACAACTGCTACCACTCATTGATAATCATTCAATGTTCCAGACAAGCCTAAAGCGTATAGAATCTCTGTTTGAGCCAGAGAATATATTTGTGGTCACAACCGAGTCTTATGCAGAAGCGTTACAAGCTGATGCGCCACAAGTGCCAAAAGAAAACTATATCCTTGAACCTTATGGAAAAAATACAGCTCCAGCATTGGGACTCGCGCTAGCTTACATTCAACACAAAGACCCTGATGCGACCGTCGCTATCCTTACAGCAGACCATCACATTGCAAACGTAGAAAAATTCTGCCAATTGTTAGAATCTGCATACGAAGTTGCCCAAGACGATAAAATTGTCACATTAGGCATCTCTCCATCTTATCCTGCGACAGGGTTTGGCTATATCCAACAGGGAAAACCAATTAGCGAAGTAAACGGATTTACCGTATATCAATCCGAACGTTTCACAGAAAAACCAGATATCGTAAGAGCCACACAGTTCCTTGCGTCAGGAAAATATAGTTGGAACTCTGGTATGTTTATCTGGAAGGTGTCCGATGCCCTCCAAGACCTCGAACAATACCAACCAGCAATGTATGCCCTGCTGACTTATCTGCAAAAAGTTTTCGATACAGAAGACTATACAGAGAAGCTATTTGACATCTGGGAAAAGATGCCAAGATTGTCGATTGATTTTGCGATTATGGAAAAAGCTGATAATATCGCAGTGATACCTGTTGACATTGGTTGGAGTGATGTCGGCAGTTGGGCTTCGCTATATGATATACTTCCACAAGATAAGTTTGGTAATTGCATAAAAGGCGAAGCAACCGATAACCGAGTCATTCTGGATACACGCAATACACTTGTATACAGCAATCGGTTGACTGTCGCTATCGGCGTACAAGATATTGTTGTCGTCGATACCGATGATGTTATTCTTGTTTGTCACAAAGACAGAACACAAGAAGTAAAAGATGTCGTAAACTATCTCAAAGATAATGGTAATGAAGAGTACCTATAAATCACAATCAATAAACTACAGCGCGAAGGTAGGAGCATGAGCGACGATAAGCTGCAAGCATACTGTGTAAAATGTAAAACCAAGCGGGACATGCAAGACCCACAGGCAACCTATACCAAAACGGGTGCACCTGCATCTAAAGGTACATGTGGTGAATGTGGGACAAAATTGTTCCGTATGGGTGAAACACCAGCACATGCAAATGTTCCAAAACCTGAAGTTACCGAAAAACCGAAGCGCAAGAAGAAAAAGAAAAAGGCAAAAAAGAAGAAAGCAAAGCGCAATGTCGGCAAACTAGTCATTGTCGAGTCACCTGCCAAAGCGCGAAGCATTGGTGGATTCCTCGGCAAAGGATATACCGTCTTATCGTCAAAGGGACATGTGCGTGACTTGCTCAAGACAACACTATCCGTAGATGTTGAAAATGAGTTCGAGCCACGCTATCGTGTACCCAATGATAAGCGCGCCGTCGTCAAAGAATTAAAAGCCGCCGCACAAGATGCTGATGAAATCTTCCTTGCGACAGACCCTGACCGTGAAGGTGAAGCAATCGCGTGGCATCTAGTCGCTGCAGCAGAAATGCCCGAAGATAACATCAAGCGTGTGGTCTTCCATGAAATCACGGATAGTGCCGTTGAGGAAGCGTTCTCTCACCCACGAGAAATTAATATGGATTTGGTGAATGCACAACAAGCACGCCGTATTCTTGACCGACTCGTTGGTTACAACATCACAGAATTGCTATGGGACAAAGTTCGTAACCGCCTATCTGCCGGACGTGTTCAAAGTATTGCCCTACGTTTTGTTGTCGAGCGCGAAAAAGAAATTGAGGCATTTGTACCTGTCGAATACTGGTCAATTGATGCGCTCATGGGTAAAAAGAAAATCAAAGGCAAAAAGGGCGAATTTACCGCACGCCTTGCAAAAATTAACGGTGAAGACCCCGTATTGGATAGCGAACAAGTCGTCACCCCTATCGTCAAGACATTGGAGAAAAGCCTATTCATTGTAGATAGTGTCAAGCGTGGCACACGTCAACGTCGTCCATCAGCACCATTCACAACTAGTACACTCCAACAGGAAGCATCACGCCGGATTAACTTTAACGCCCGTCGTACTATGCAGATTGCTCAACAGTTGTATGAAGGTATCGACACAGGGGAAGGTAAATCTGGCGGTCTGATTACATACATGCGTACAGACTCATTGAGTGTTTCCGAACAGGCTCAATCAGAAGCGCGTGATTATGTTCATTCCAACTTTGGTAAGGAATTCACACCGGATAAACCGCCAAAGTACAAGACAAAATCAAAAGGTGCACAAGAAGCCCACGAGGCAATACGCCCAACAAAAGTCATGCGTACACCTGCTTCTATCAAGCAATATCTGTCTCGTGACCAATATCGCCTATATAAGCTAATTTGGGAACGCTTTGTTGCCAGCCAGATGTCCAACGCGGTCTATGACACGATTCGCGTGGAAATCAAAGCAGGACTCACTGAAGATGACACGCCATATTTGTTCCGCGCTTCCGGTAGCAAGCTGAAATTTGCAGGCTTCCTCGCTTTATATGAGGACTCTAAAGACGATGATGATACCGAAGAAGACGATGAAGGTCGTATCTTCCCAGATTTGGACAGTGGCGAACAGTTAGACCTGCGCCAACTGTTCCCAGAACAGCACTTTACACAGCCACCACCACGCTACACTGAAGCATCACTGGTGAAGGCACTGGAAGAAAACGGTATTGGTCGCCCAAGTACCTATGCACCGACTGTAGCAGTTATTCAAAGTCGGGACTATGTCAATAAAGAAGACAAACGGTTAGTCCCAACTGAGACAGGCGTACTCGTCAGTGACTTGCTCGCCGAGTACTTTACCGACGAAATGGACTATACATTCACCGCAAAGATGGAAGACCAACTAGATGAGGTCTCCGAAGGCAATATCGACTGGCGACCTGTTCTCGGTGAATTTTACTCACCATTTGAGAAGCGTCTCATCAATGCACGGGAAAATATGCCCAAGCAGGTACAAGAAGAATATGTTGGACGCACCTGCCCAACTTGTGGCACTGGCGATTTGCTCATAAAATATGGACGCTGGGGTAAGTTTATCGGATGTTCCAATTATCCAGATTGCCGTCACACTGAACAATATCTGGAATTAACTGGGCATGTATGTCCTGTCTGTGGTGATGAACATGGTGGTGTTGTTGTCCAGCGTCGGACGCGCAAAGGGCGCACATTCTACGGATGTAGCCGTTATCCTGATTGCGAATTTTCTGAGTGGAAATTGCCGAAAGACCTCAAAAAAGTTGAGACTAAGCAAGAACCAGATGAGAGCAAAGAACGCTCAATCAGCTAAACATTGAGGTTTTCGCTTTGCGTTTAGACGCAACCATCGTTATACTGAATACAAGTGTGGCATAACTTATTTGTTGTGCCACATTATTTTAAGTAGAATATATAATGATTGCGCTATTCATCGACTTGAAAGGTCGTTATTTATGAGTTTTCTAGGTCGTAAAAAAGACAAAGACGACAACCAACAATCCGCAGGCGCACCGCCTAGTCCCGGTGCACCACCAACCATAGACCCAAATACAGGTCTACCACCGCCCTATGAGCCACCTGACCCGAACGCCCCGAAAGATGATGGCGAGAAAGTTGGGTTTGTTCAAGGTATTCGCAATTACATCATGGACTCATACAATGGTCTTTATAAGATTGTGCTTGAGCCATCTATGCCAAAGCGCGCCACAATTGCAGTTCTGCTGGTCGGTGTGCTACTTGGTATGATTTTTGCCTATGCGATTTTCCCAACCGAATTTACAGGTGCGGGTCCGCGTCGTATGAGTGACGATGCAACCGAACAGTGGGTACGGATGGTCGCTGTTGGCTACTCTGAAGGCATAGCTTACAACGAAGATACAGCTCTAGCGGTGCTCAATCAATTGCCAAATCCACAACAGACTGCTGCACGCCTAGCGAATGACGAAAGTGTTCCATCATTTGAACGTCAGGCAGTTGCTGAATTACAAGCAATTCAGGGATTCAATGAACTAACAGGGTCAGTTGCACCGCAAGACCCTGGCTTAATCGGAAGTTTAATGCAATGGATTATCCCACTTATTCTGGTGATGATTATCACACCGATTCTTGTGCTTGTATGGCGTTTGCTGATTTACCCCAATATCGTCGCGGGTATCATCGACCAAGTTAAGCAAGCAACCAACGCAGAATATCGTGAACAAAAGCAACGCGAACAACGCGATAGAGATATTCTTAAAGAGCAAAATCGCCTCAAGGAAGAGATGAAGAAGAATGCAGTCGCCGATGCCGATTTCGGTGAGCCTGTCATGCAGACAATTTCCATCTATACCAAAGGGCGTAATTATGACGATTCCTTTGCAATTGAGCTGGGTCCAGAACAAGGTAATCAGTTCCTCGGGGAATGTGGTGCAGGTATTGCAACCAAAGCCGGTAGTGAGCTAGAATCCGTCGAATTTTGGGCATTTGACATGGCGACACAAGATACCCTGACCAAAATCTTTGCAGCACCCGGTGCCATTAATGACCCGACATTCCAAGCAAAAGTCAGTAATCGTGTCAAGAATCCGGCAACTGATATTGTCGTGGCAGAACCCGGTGCTAAGCTTTTATTGGGGACTGACGAAAACGGTGTACGTGTTCAGGGTGAAATTGCGACAATTTCTTACACAGATGGCAATGGTATACCCAATGGCGCAATCGAAAACATGCAAATGAAAGTTATCACATGGCAGACACAGGGTAGTCCAGTTGGTGCACCAGCGGGTGGTCCACCTCCAATTCCGCCAGCACAACCTCTGCCAGATTATAGTGATATGCAGTTTGACGCACCGCCACAAATGCCAAGTCAGCCTGCGTCTCCACCACCAGCAGGTGGTCGTTCAATGGACGAGTATGCTGGTATGCAGTTTGACCCACCGCCACAGATGCCAAGTCAACCCGCTTCACCGCCACCAGCAGGAGGTCGGTCTTTGGATGAGTATGACGACATCCAATTCGACCCACCACCACAAATGCCGGGGCAAAATCCGCTACAGCCACCACCACTACAGATGCCACCGAGTGGCGGTATCAATCCGCTACAACCACCACCGCTACAGATGCCATCTGATGATGACGATGATGACCCATTTGGTGGTACAGGGGACTTCACCCCACTACGATAAGATAACTCAGAGCCTCATCCATGTGATGGGGCTTATTTCATAATGTCATTTACTTCCATGAAATCTGCAACAGTCTCAGCAATTACTCGATACCCATTGGCGTTTGGGTGACCATCAAAGGTCGGTGGATACAATGCGATAGTATCGTGAACCGCATTTCGTAACGCATCTAATGTATCAACATAAGTAATGCTGTTCTCATCGAATAAAGCCATCAATTCATCACGGATAGCTTGTTCCTGTTCACCAAGTTGTTGATAAGCAGAATTGACATTATCAGTGCCTACAAATGGCATATAAACCATTTCCTTTGTTGGGATTAATACAATCAACAGTTCCACATTTTGATTATCTAAGAGTTCTGCTATCTCCAAATATTGTTGTCGCGTGATACGAATCCCCTCCGCGATAATGGGCGAACTTATATCTTGTACTAACTGACGATATGCAGGAGTAAGGAATGTTACAACACCATCTTGCTGATACAAACTATATAACTCCGGTAAGTCAGTTACAATTTTTCGATTGAGGTCAATTTGTTGGGAAATAACATCGTTAGAAACAGTATCAAATACACCCACTTGGGTTAAGAGTTTCCCGATAAACGTGCCTGACTGAACTCGTTCCCAGAATGTTAATTCGTCCGCATTTGGTTGTGTAATCTGATTTAGATTACCAAGATTTTGAGGTTGTAATGCTTGAGCTTGCTCACCGATAGTTTGAGAAATTGCGCGAAAATCAAATTCTGGATTTCTTAAATCCGTATGAGCATAGTCCCCATAAACAATTGTATACGCATCAGCAAAATCATTGCCAAAATAGAGTCCTACAATCACCAAATCAGGCGATAGCTCAAGTGCCTGTTCCGTCAATGCACGATACTGTACTGCGCCATAACTGCCCTGCGCCATACTGTATACCGTTTGTCCTGTCAAATCTGCCAGAACATGTGGATACGATTCCGCCAGTGAAGCATTAACACCCCATGTTTGTGAATCACCGATTACAACAATATCAGCTTGCTCAAGTGCCTGTTGATTACGCCATCCACGCGCATCATGTCCAATCGCATCAGGTGGTGTACGTTTTCCTAACAAGTCATCGTCAATTAACTCACGCACATCTGGATAGGTCACATTGACATTGAAGCGGTTCAATACCATCAGCATGCCTTCAATCATCATCAGTGTCACCAGTATGCTCACAGACATCAAAACAACCTTGCCTACCCAATGCCCTGATGGCAAAAGCCCCAAAACAGCGATACAAATCCCAACCAACATCAGCATCGCCTGATACGGACCAATCCCGTTAGCAGATGACGACAGCACTTCCGACAGGATGACCACAACAACGATACAAACACCTATAAACAAGGTAATAAGTTTTCCACGCGACATACACAACTCCACCAGAAACAACAAATCCGCCAATCGTTATCAACTGACGGATTTGTTTTGATGTAATTTAGATTCTAAAACAACTACTTCACGTCAATTATCTTAAATTTGATTAGACCGCCGGGAGTCTCAACTTTGACTTTCTTCCCCTTCTTCTTACCAAGCAACGCACTCCCGATAGGGCTTTCATGGGAAATCTTCCGTTCACGAGGGTTAGCCTCTGCACTACCGACAATCTTATATTCTTCGTCTTCGTCAGTACCATCTTCACGAATTACAACTGTAGCCCCAATCCGGACTTCATCAGATGGTCCGGAGTTTTCAACAATTGTGGCATTCCGCAAAATAGCTTCGATATGTTGGATACGCCCTTCGATAAAGGCTTGTTTTTCTTTGGCATCGTGATAATTGGCGTTTTCTTTCAGGTCGCCTTGTGCAACTGCTTCTTTCAGTTTTTGTGCCAAATCAGGGCGGCGAACCTCAATCAATTCTTTGAGTTCTTTCCGTAATTCTTCTTCGCCTTCTCTGGTCAAATAAGTTTCTTCTGATGCCATAATAGACTTCCTTACATATACTTACGAATACTTATTTTGCTTCTAACAACGTTTCCTGTTGGCGTTGTTTCACAAGCATATTTACATTTTGGCGATGCAGTTGTTTGACCGTCCCATTCAACAAAATCGGACTTTTACCGCAATCCTCAACCGAAATCGACTCGCTAATATCGTCTACCTTCTCAGCCAGTGCTTTGTCTACAGCTGCTTCGAGCCGTTTGAGATACTCTAAATCACTTTCAACTTTTTGGTTAACCTCACCACGCAGGATAACCTCGCCGTGTCCCTGAACAATGTTCTCAAAATTATTGTCCCGCAACCGCTCAAGTGATGTCACGAAATCAGTAAACTTGCCATCAACAAAATATGGAATTGGCATGACTGTATCTGCCGCAAACAACACATTCATATCCTGTATCAGCACGGTAATAGAATCCGCACTATGTCCGGGACTTGACCACAATTCAAATACCGTATCCCCTACCGTCAATGTAATCTCATCATCAAATACAATATTCGGTAACACCAATTCAACATCTGCAAATTCAGCAGATGATGTTTGCAATCGTTCTAAGCTCTCACGTCCACGTGTATTGAGTAATTCACGGCATAAGCGATGGGCAACAACCTGTGCATCAGGGAACAAATATGTTCCTGTTGTATGGTCGGCATGGAAATGTGTATTGATGACATAGCGGACAGTTGTTCCTAAACGCTCCTCAACAAACCGCTTGATTTTCATTGTCTCATCAGGATAGAGCAACGTATCAATTAGCACAGCACCCATCTTTGTCAAAACGACACCAGCAGTCACCTGTGCATATTGGTCACTCCGAAAGACAAATATATTTTCAGTAACCCGTTCGCGTTGCATTGAGATAAGCGTCTATTCCACTCATTAATATCGAACTATCGAACGAGTATAGTCAGAGGTATTACGAAAATCAAGGCAGGGATAGAGACTACGTTGTGTACAGCGATGAATATTGTATACTAAATTTAGATTTTAATTATTCTCAAGGAGCATGTGATTTAATGATGAATCTCAAAAATCGAGCACTGCTACTTTTTTTTGCAATCTTTCTAGTTCTATTTACAGTTCCTGTGCAGGCACAGTCTGTCTTCCGTATCGGCGTTATTGATGAAGAAGATGGTGATATTGCCAATGGTGTTCGTCTCGCCGTACAGCTAATCAATAATGCTGGCGGCATTACAGGTTCTGAAGGTAGCATCTTCAACCTTGATGTGGTGATTGCATCGCCAGAAAACTTAGATATAGCCGTCGCCAATATGAATCAGGCAGGGGTCATTGCTGTTGTTGGTCCACAAACGACCGAACAGGTTCTCTCAAGTATTGCCCAACTTCAACAATTAAACGTTCCCGTATTCACGCCAGCAATCGGTGATACTATCTTATTGCAAGATAACACCAACCGTATTTTACGAGCACGCGCCCAAGAAGTTGTTCAAGGTCGTGCCCTTGCAGATTATTTAGTTAGTGAACTTGGTGTCCGAACAATTTCAACCATTCAACTTGATGTAGAAAGTACAGCGAGCATTATTGGCTTATCGACAGCCCTCTCAAATTTCAGCATCACACCAAACAATGTCATTTTTGACCAAGCAACAGATGAAGTTGATACGATAGTCAACAATGTAATTCAATCACAACCAAACGCAGTTGGAATCTATGGACCGCCTAACGTTGCAGTACAAGTTTATAATCGCCTCAAATCATCAGGCTACAACGGGATTGTCATCTACAATCAAGCCACACACCCCGACTTTGTAGATTTTGTTCCCTCAAGCCAGTTACAAGGTATCATCAACTCGACAACATGGTCACCATCATCTAATGATGAATTTAGCCGTGATTTTCTATACCAGTACACCCGTGCATTTGGCGAAATCCCGAATGCAATTAATGCAGCAAGCTATGATGCAGTTCAACTCATTGCTCAGGCAACCAGTCAACCCGGAGAACTCGCCAATAACTTGGCAACCATCAACGACTTTCAAAGTGTACAAGGGGCACTAAATCCAGCAAGATTATCACAGGGAGAAACCAGCACCAATGTTGCCATCACACAACTTAATCAGTTTGGGACACCCAATGTTGTCGCCCGCTATATCGGTAACGCCCGTATCCCTGATGACTCGCCGGAAAGTGTTATAAATACCCCCACCCCTGTTCCATCACCAACGCCTGACGGATTTACAGCAACGATTCAAAGTGCTGTGCAAAATGTCCGTAGTGGTCCAAGTGTCGATTATGAAATTCTTGGGCAGTTAGCAGAAGGCACACAAGTCCGTGTCATTGGCGCAACGACTGATTTCACATGGATTGTAATTGACTATCGCGGACAACAAGGTTGGTTAGCAACATATCTCGTTGAGACATTTGGCGACCGCACAACCGTCCCGATTATTCAGCCACCTGCAACACCAACACCTGCACCACCAACCGCAACACCAACACCCTCACCTGTTGCAGACATCATCATCCTAAATGCCACACCTGAACGAGTGACAGTTGGTGTTCCGTTCACAATCACTGTAACAGTATTAAATCAAGGTTTACTAGCAGCCGGACCATTTGGTGTAGCTGCGACATTTGAACCCGGTGGCGCATATGCAGGTGTGACAATCAATGGGCTTGGTGCTGGACAACAAACAAACATTCAACTTCAAAACACATTGAATGGCAGTACGGGACCACAAAATGTAACCATTGTCGCAGACCTCAATAATCAAGTTGATGAAGGTCCGAATGGCGAGGCAAATAACTCATTCTATACCTACAGTTATATCGCTGATGAAGCAATTCTAAATAGCGGTACACTCACCATTAATCCCGCAGGTACACTCGACCTTGAAGGCACAGGCACTAACGATGTGACATGGACAGGTAGTGACCTCGATACAACTGGCGGTATGTACGTCATTACAGGCTTTAACTCAATTGATGACATCCACGAAGGTGTGATTGACGACACACTCACGAACACGCTCAGCCTGAATGTCTCACTATTACCAAATGCAATCATTGGCATCGAAACACCAGATGGCAACCTCGGTGTTATGCAAGTCACAAGTGTGACATCGGGTGGCACGATAACACTACGCTATCGTGTATATGATTAACTAAAAGACGTAAATGATATGTGGTGGCAATCTGTCACCACATCCACTATTCATCAAGAAGAATATCGACATAGGTCGTTTGATAGGGTTCAACCGTAACCGTATCACGAAATGCGACTACACCACTACTATCCAACATCACAATTTCGTAGTCATCTGCTGGCAAATCACCAACTGTAAAATTCTCTTGCCAGACAGGGTCAATATTCACACGCTCACTACCATAAGTGAACACCTCACGATTGACAGTTTCTGACCGTATGACTAAACGATGACCCATCACAGGATTACCATCGGCATCATGTACCAAGCCAGCAATTAAGCCATGATCAACATAATGCTGTAACCACAGTTCGGGATTACGTGTAAGTGTATAGTCAAATGGGTCATCCACTCGTACCTCAAAATGCAGATGTGCGCCGAGGGCAATCCCCGACGACCCGACCCGTCCTATACGTTGCTTCGCTGTGACCGTATCTCCTGTTGCAACTTCGACACGGTCAAGATGTCCGTATAAAGTAAACACGGGTTTATTGTCCAAAGACAAAATCTCATGAGCAATAATGACCACATACCCATAATAATTCTCATAAGGACCAATCAGTATGTCTGCATCGGCCCCAGCGTAAACAACCTCCCCAGCTTCAGCAGAAAATACAGGCGTAAAGCGAGGGTTCACAAATTCCACCCCTAGATGTACTTCTTTAGTATCCCACTGTGTGCTACCATATAGATAAGTGCGGTCAGCCCAATGCACACGATCACTATTCAATTCGATAGGACGCTTAAGTACGTGATGCTCTACTTTCTCAGCTGATTCATCTTCTAGAATATCATTCGCTGATTGCGTCACAGTGAGATTTACATCTGTTTCTGATATTTGATTTGCATCCTCAGACTGTGTTGTTACATCTTCATCAGTAACTTCGGTAGCATTTAAAGGTAGAAATATCGGATTAGGGGTTGGTGTTTGTCCCATCATAGGAACAGCCCATACAGACAGCAAACATACAACAACCCACAATTTATGTAAGCGGTTTTGTTTCATAGATAATTTGACTCACCATATCTTATCAACGATTAGGTTTTATCCCCGGATTCATCATCTACAAATTCCGGTAGTGTTTTGGAACTCTTAGACGGTTGTTTTTGTACCAGCAAGGTTGCAAGTTCACCCGTCATTATCTGCTTATTGTTATATCGTTCGTACAAATCAGGATTTTCCACAGGGTCTACAGCGTATCGCCATCGACGATTGCCTGTCTCCCGCAAGACAGAACGACAATTATCACAGCGTACCGTATGTCGCCCTACCGGAATCCCAAGTACACGTTCTTGTTTTGTCTCTACATGAAGATTACCAGTACGACACACAGGGCATTCTTCAATGACAAATCCATCGGCATATCGCTCAACTGATGACAAGCCATTCCAATATAATGCGACATATAAGAGCAGTAGTAAAAAGATAAATCCACCTACAACAGCCTCAATGGGGAATTGTCCTCCCTCACTGTCACTCGTTGGTGGCACTTCCGTAATCTCAAATTCACTTAACTGCGTTGGTGTTGGATTTTCACTACCAACTACCTGAGCCACAACTGTAGGTTCTTCGGTTAGTTCCGCAGTTGGTTCATCCGTTGCCGTATTTGTTGCGGTCGGCTCATCGGTCGCCGTATTTGTTGCTGTTGGCTCATCCGTTGCTGTATTTGTTGCTGTTGGCTCATCCGTTGACGTACTTGTCGCGGTCGGTTCATCGGTCGCCGTACTTGTCGCGGTCGGCTCATTCGTCGCTGTATTTGTTGCGGTCGGTTCATCCGTTACCGTACTTGTCGCGGTCGGCTCATCCGTTGCTGTACTTGTCGCGGTCGGCTCATCCGTCGCTGTATTTGTTGCGGTCGGCTCATCCGTTGACGTATTTGTCGCGGTCGGCTCATCCGTTACCGTACTTGTCGCGGTCGGCTCATCCGTTGCCGTGCTTGTCGCGGTCGGCTCATCCGTTGCCGTGCTTGTCGCGGTCGGTTCATCCGTAGGACTCGCTGTTGCCGTATTCGTATTTGTCGCTGTTAGTGTAAACGTCAGTGTTGGAGTGCTAGTAGACGTTGCAGTAAAGGTTGGTGTCGGTGTTGAGCTTGGTGTAACTGTCGGTGTATCCGTCGCTGTCGAAGTTGCCGTCGGTGTAAAAGTTGATGTTGGTGTTAAGGTAGTCGTTGGCGTATTGGATGGGGTAAAGGTCGCTGTCGGGGTGAGTTGTTCTTCAGACAATACTGGCAACCCCTCAAGGTCAACCAACCATTCAACAAGCAATACAGAAATCCACCCAAATTGTATTTGCTCAGTTTCCTCATCCACATATTGGAACAAAACCCAGTCTGTATCAGCATCACGCCCAACTGGATTTTCAATACGTGTATCCGGTGGAATAACATCCAGAATATTGTATGTTCGCCCCGGTCCAGAGCGCACAAATGCACCATCAATATCCGTATAAACAAAACTAATTATTCGGGTTGCGGTAGGAATAAAAGGTGTTGCCGATAAGATTGCAGGGTCTACAGTTGGAAATGGGTCAAATTCTGTGCGAACCGGAAGGCTATCAATATCATCTGTCCAACGTATTAAATCCCGATTGACCCAACCAAACAAATCACCAAACTGAATAAAGACCCAGCCACCGTCAGGACTGATATTCTGTGCATTTACAAATCGCCCTCCTGTGACCTCGCCACGCGGTTCAAATTCAATCGCAGGACCACTTCTTACATAAACAGACGTAGGAATAACAATATTTCCCAATGCGGGCAAATCATCAGTGTCATTCGGGTCTTGTGCAATCACGAGTTGAACTGTGAATAGACACAAACAAATAAAAATAATTATGGCAATTGTTTGACGTTGCAAGATAAAAACCTTCATCATATGAATCAGCGCAATAGTGTAACATGCTCATATACATTCTACCACCACCGCCCGCCCTACGCTTAACCAGCGTTGATAGTAAATAACTGTGATGGCAGAGCCTGACCATTTACAAACATCGTAATGCTATATGTTCCCGGCAAAAAAGCTGCATCATCCGGTGTCATGTAAAACCAGATACATTCCGACTGTGCCGAATAATCAGCTGTCCATGAGCTACGATAAACCAATCGTTCCTCAAATGTCCAATCAACGGAAAATGTGACCCCATTCGTTAAATCACTGACCCTTGCAGTCACGTAGATTCGTTCATCTGTATCCGTAAATTGTGTCACATTACCATTAGAACAGCCATTTGCATTACTTACACTACGCGCAGTTCCAAGATTATTGACCTGTACATCACCAGTGACCACATCTGAACCACCATCAAAGTCTAATTCTTCATCCATCATCTCACCCTCGAGCGAGTCTCCCATATCATCTGGTCTGACCACTACAGCACGCATTTCTGGTGTTGGTGCAAGGTTTGATTGTAAAGTTGCCGCGAGTGCCACATTTACACCAGCGGCATCAGCGACCAATGTGCTGGATACCTGCAATGTCTCGACAGCATGTGTTTGTTCGACAATAGCAGTTTCCTGTATCCTCGCTGATTCTGTCACAAATGCAGTCATCTCATTTGATAGGGTTGCAGGTATATCATCACCAGCTAAGCTCTGGCATCCAAACAATCCGAATAACATAATAGACATACCCAATAATCTAATTGTGCGAATCAACAAAGTCTTATCCTTTTAGAATACAATTTGCACACTACAATAAAACTGATAAGCATTGATGCAAAAGTTAAAGGTAAACTCATGCGCGCGACTCGCTATCTACTACTCTTACTCGCCATCTATTTCGTATTTATCGGCGGTTCGAGTCGCTATGTGACATTATATCAGGTTCGCATATTACATCATATCATTATCACTGCCGTACTCGGACTGTGGTTATATAGGCAAGTCCGGCGCGGTCGAGGTCTGCCATCGACACCACTAAACCTTGCACTATTTGCCACCATTGCGGTGTGGTTCGTCAGCGCACTGACTAGCCTAGACCCTCGCATGGCAATCGAACACATGTGGTTTCCGTTTACATATGTATTGATGTTCTTCGTCATCGCAGATTACTTTCAACGGGGTCGTGGAAAACTCATCATGGAGGTTTTCTTCTTTGTTGTTGTAATTGTCATTATGCTCACAGGGTTAGAATATGCGTCATGGTATTTCGGATTAGGCATCATGCCCAATACAAATGTTGGCTGGTATGATATGGGCATATTATTCCCGCCATCTCTACCACCTGCATCACTAGCATTTGGCATCAGTACACTTGTTGCCGGATTTACTGTACCCTGCATCTTTATCACAGCAACATGGGCAATGACTGTAAGGTACAAAGCACATCGTCGTATTTTGTGGGTTGTTACATCGTTGCTTTTTTTGACACTCATCTTGACGTTTTCACGCGGTGGCTTACTTGCTTTCATCGGTGGACTTACAACATTCATTATTATTCGTGCGATTCAACATCCAGCTTTAACCCGTCGAATTTCTCCAAAACTTATCGGTGGTGTTGGAGGCATATTCGCCATAGGCATCATGCTCGTGTTTGTGTTTGCGACACTTCCATTTGCTATCGGTCGGTCTGATGAAGGACGATTAGACATGTGGCGCAGTGCTGTTGAAATTACTGTTGATAATCCAATTACAGGGGCAGGAACAGGCTTGTTTGGTCGTGCTTATCGTGATTATCGTGACCCAAATGTCGGTCGGGATAAACTTGCATCAGCACATAATTTTTATCTGAACCTTAGTAGCGAACTCGGTATTATTGGCATGCTTGTCGGCGGTTGGCTAGCATATACCTTACTCAAGTCGAGTTGGCAAACATGGAAACAAGCCAAAGGTAAAGCACAACATTTACGTGTTGAAGGTATGTTCGTCGCTTTAACAGCATTAGCAATTCATAGTATGGTCGATGTATTTACCATCATGCCCATCAATCTTGTCTTGATTATCATTGTTGCATATTTGGTTACAGGGCATCGCAGGATTCTTGACCCCTTACCCACAGGACAAATGCGACCAGCGTATGTGTTAATGGGTATCACAATTCTATTTGGTGCAATTCTATTGCAATGGGACAGAGCGCAAGGATTATTTCAAGCAACATTCGGTTTGCCTGCACCGCAGGCTTTACCACTCATTGAAGAAGCACAAACAATCGACCCGCACCTAAATTTATATCACCTACACGAAGCATTTATTCTAGGTAATCATGCGACAACCAATGACGAAATTGACGATGCAATAACTGCATATACATCAGCACTAGACCTTGAACCTACATGGGATATTGGTTGGATAAATCTTGCTCATCTGGAATTACAGCGTGGTAATCCTGATCGTGCATTTGAACATCTTGAACGCGCAAACGAAATCTATCCATTTAATTCAGCCATATTCTCTATGGCTCGACTCGCTGACGAATATAACATTAAATCATCCCAACAAGTAGAAGCCTACTATAATCTCGCTTTACGGTCTCCTGTTATCGGCTATCCCACCACTTTACCGCTATCTGATATATGGTGGCGAACAACCTCAGCAACAAATGCAACCGAACATTTCGTTAATTCCAGAAGTCTAGAGTATAAATATAGAGTCTACCGTATTCTTCGCCCTGAGTTAGCCGAAGCACTCATACCTACCAGTCCCCAATCAGCGATGGAGTGGTGGATTGTTGGACAATCTCTATTCGACACTGGCAATTCAGATGAGGCATTATTAGCATTCAATCAAGCAATTGAACTTGAGCCAACACGGGGTGATTATTATGTGTCACGAGCAAAAGCACAACTCAACTCGCCCCATAACTCTATTAAAGACTTACAGTTAGCACAACTCTATGGGACAACCTACGAATACCCGAATACAGTATGGGCAGACCTAGCAAAAACAGAGGAAGAAGCCATCAACTTCAAAGCAAATGCCCTACCCATTCGTAGCCTACCACAAACTTTTGCAGGTGTTTTATATACACGCCCTGCCATATTCAATATTCCACAGAATTTACAATATCCAGGATTTGGGGAAAGCTTACTCGCTCCGTGGTATGACATCGCAGAATATCGAGTTACAACAGGAGATATTCCACAAGCGATTCAAGCATATGAATTTATTCGCGGACAAGCTCCATATGCGTCCCGCGCACAAATCCAATTGGAGGAACTCAGACAAACGAGTGACTAGACTTGTGGACACACCAAGAATCTGATACTATGTAAGAAGTTCGCCCCCGTAGCTCAGCGGATAGAGCGCTGGCCTCCGGAGCCAGAAGCACAGGTTCGAGTCCTGTCGGGGGTGCTTTCCTCTGATTTTCGCAATCCAATAACCATAAAATGTAGGTGATATGTATTTTAACATACCACCCAACATTTATATCTTTATTCAGACATATTACGTGCTTCAGCTTCAACACGCTGACGATATTCATCCATATTGATTACAGTTTTGTTCAATCGAGACTCTTCCGCAGCAAAAGCAAGTAAGTGGCTTTCTAGTGATTCACGAGCCGTCGTGATGCTATCATCAGGGTTTCCCTGAATTGCATTAACAAAACTCCGCACAATCCCAAAGTCGCCACCACCATGACCGCTACTATCACGGTCAATCACGGGTACATGTTCGACTTCTCCTGTCAAATGATGATGGATTCGTATCTCGTTCCCCGTCGCCGCAAACTTACCGTATAACGTCGCATCAGTGCCATCCCATCGCATTGTCCGGCATTCTTCATCACCCTGTCCGTTCATTATCAACGTGACAGTCGTACCATCTTCCATTTCCATATTAACCGTTTGATGGTCAACAACATCATTATCACAATGGTAGACACACCGACCATACCATCCTGTTTTCAGAGCTTCCAAGCGCGCCTCTTTAGTCGGTATATATGAAATATGGTTTTGGGGCCAGCCATCCCCATCACGCACATAAAGTTTGGTTGCATCATATTTACAGGTTTCCGCAACAGGGCACCCATCTGTACAACGCATTGTCGCACCTTCTGGTGCATTTTCTGGCTTAAAGTGTATGAGTGAGCCAAATGAGTTCAAATGAACAACCTTTTGCTCCAAAATCCAAAGTAACACATCAAAATCATGACAACACTTCGACAAAATCATTGGACCTGAAGTTTCTTCGGCGCGCCAGTTGCCACGTACAAAGCTATGTGCCATATGCCAGAACGCCAGATTCTCATGATGGGTTACACTGATAATACGCCCTAACTTGCCCGACTGCACAACACCTCGCAACGCCTGCCAAAACGGACTATAGCGTAATACATGGCAGACCTGTAACAAACGACCGGCATCTTCCGCCTTTTGTACTAACTGAACATTCTCGTGTAGCACGGGGGTCATAGGCTTCTCCAGTAGTACATCGTAGCCCATGTCCAGCATCTTCATTGTTGAATCATAATGTGAGCGATCCATCGTACAATTGATAATCGTCTGCGCACGCTTTTCGCCATTTTCTAATAAGGATTGCCAATCCTTGAACTGCATATCTGGTGAAACATCATGGTAACGAACAATCCGGTCACGTCGAATGTCGTCAGGCTCAGCCACGCCAACAACATTTAATTCTTGCGGGTGTTCCAATGCAAAATTACCATAAGCATTACCACGTCCACCAGCTCCGACAATAATAGTTTCTATAGCGGTCATAAATAATCTCTCCTCACTAATCAAATAATTTAACTATTGCGTTCACGTAGACTATTGAAACGAGCCACACTATCGGCAAGCCCACCTTCACGGTTACGGGCGCGCCAATTTGCTTCAAATTGTTTCTGGATAGAATCAAGTCGATTCTTGATATCATCCGCGTTTCCTGACGATTGAATCTGTCGTTGAGCATCATCAATAGCCAGCAACAGCATATTCGCTACCGTCACAAACTCGGATTGAATAAGTTCAGCATCCTCACGTTGCATCTCAGCGTCTTCAATATTTCCAATCACGCCATGAATGTAACTGCTTGTTTCGCTAAGCCTTTCGTTGAGAGTATCCCAATCATCAATGAGTTCTTTACCCGATTTCGCAAACATCGAATAGCGTGGAATTTCCCTCATTTTTTGCAAGTCATGATGATACATCCAGAACATCAAACTACCATTGAAAATCGTCAATTCAGGTTTGAGATACGCATTACCGAGGTCATATGCCAACTGCCCCATCACTCGCCCTGTGTCTTGAAAAATAAAGATGTCGAGGACAGTCGGTAAATCAATCTCTCTATTTGTTTGATAACACCAACTCGATGCCGCACCATAGGCAAATCCGAGGTAGCTAACTGGTAATGGTTGCCAATGACCGAGGTCACCCCAATCAGTGTTCAATACCCCTATTGCACCATATTCCAAACCAGCTTCTACAGCAGATTGAATATTTGCGATGCAGTTCTGTGTGCGTCCGGCTAAGGTTGTCCACGAAGATGTGCCAGGGCAAACATAAAAAGGAATGCCTGATTCAGCAAACAATTTACATTTTTCCATATACTGATTGACATCTTCATACCACCATTCCAACGCAATCGTATCGCGTGGAATTTCTGGCACGAGTTCGGGATGTTGATTAATAATGTCACCCCAGAACATCATCGTCTTATCCCGTGCTTTAACTTCTTCATATATTTTGAGCAAGAAGTCCAGATACACACGCCCCCGCCCCTGCTCTTCGACAAGGTCTTTGTTCTTACCTTGCCCAACATCCCATGTTTCATCACATCCAACATTAAACAAACCGCTTGTGAAGTTAGGAAGCAATTCATCAAACAACTCACGAATCAATTCAAGTGATGCCGGGTCAGTTGGATTCAAGCTGTATGGTTCTGGTCGGAATTCCTGCCAAGGCGTTGTCCAACCATCAGAGGCTTCTGCAAGATGCTTATATTCATCGTGTTTGAGCCAGCGCGTTAAATGCCCGAAACTGTTCTGATTGGGCACAAGCTCAATAAACCGCTCTTTACAATACGCATCTAATTCTTGAATTTCTCCCGCTGTCATTGGTGACGAATTTTTCCAGACGATTTCATGGTTCTCATAAGCAAAGGTATGCTCCATATATAGTTGAAGCTGATTAACCTTCATGCCCATAAACATATCAACCAGACCAAATAGTGTCTCCATTGTTGGGACTTTGTCACGGCTAATATCTAGCATGACACTGCGCACAGGAAAATCAGGACTATCTTCGATTTTGAGGGTAGGTATTTCATTATCACACTGTTGAATAATCTGTAGCAATGTCACCACACCATAGTGAACACCTACCGAACTTCCTCCAATAATCGAAATAGCATTCGGTGCAATTTCAACACGATAACCTTGTTCATCAAGTTCCGAATTTTGAGAAATATGAATAGGAGATAATAAATTTTCAGCATTATCCCCATCAATCTTCAATACATCTTTAATTAATCGCAAGGTAAAATCTGTGGCAATATCGCCTGTATTGACCAACTTAAACGTTTCTGTGATGGGGCACGTATCTGTTGTATAATCTATGTTTCGTGGAATTGGCAAAAAATTTAAATTCATATTTTGTGCAGACCTCACAAACTTTATTTTTTTATTTGACAAAGTTCTTTTCTTAGGATACACTTTTTTTATTAAAAAAACAAACTAACTTAAAGCTCATCTAATATTTGATTTTTCTATAGACCTTTTGAGAAGACTTCACCTATGACTCGCAAGCGTTCCGCCGTCAACCACGAACTGATGCACAAAATCAACCGCGCTCTCATTTTGAGCAGTTTGCGGAAACGTCCCTCCCAGACGCGCGCCAAGCTTGCCAACCATACCGGGTTGACCCGCAGTACTATTTCAAATCTGACAGATGAACTTATTCAAAAAGACTTTATCCATGAAGTTGGTTACGAAAAATCGACAGGTGGGCGACGTGGAATTTTGTTAGAACTCAATCCAGATGGTGGGTCAGCAATTGCAATTAAGATAAACGCATCATCGGTGCAGTGTGCGCTTGCCAATCTAGTTGGGGACATCCTATGGCACAAACTTGTCCCAACTAAAACAACCGATGCAGAACATGTATTGGAAACCTGTAAACAACTGATACAACAAGCAATTGACATCAATACTGCCGAACGTCCGATTTTAGGAATTGGTGTCGGGACAACCGGTCTCATCAGTGCCGATGGAGATGTCATCTACTCCAAATTTATGGATTGGCATAATGTCAGCTTCCGCGAAGAATGGGAGCAATTATTTAACCTACCTGTAAGCGTTGATAACGAAGTGAGCCTATCCGCTTTTGGAGAGAATCACTACGGCAACGGCACACACGATAGCCACTTTATGTTTATAGAAATCGGTTATGGGCTTGGTGCAGGCGTTGTTATCAATGGGCAGCTCTTTCAAGGGATGAGTGGGTTTGCAGGCGAGATTGGTTATCTAACTTTCGTCGTCTCTAACGGTAATTCCCCCGTAAAAACACAGACTTGGCAATCTATGATTAATATCCCAAGTCTGATTACAACGACAAAGCATAACATCGAAAAGGGACTTCCTAGCACATTAACACCGGAAACCTGTACATTTGAAAATATAATCGCCACAGGACAAGATGACGAGGCGGTAAAGTCTGCATTTATCGAATTAAGTCGGTATCTCGGTATGGGACTCGCCAGCCTAGTCAACATCCTTGATATTCCTGTATTTATTCTTGGGGGCGAACTCGGGAAACAATATGCCCCCTATTTAGATAGTGTTCACGAAGAAATCGAGCGTCATATGGTGTATGCGCCATCAAATCGTGTCGATGTTCGTATCTCCGACCTTGAACCAGATGCAAGCCTAATGGGTGCTGTGGCACAGGTATTTGATGAGATATTGAAAGAACCTTCGCTGAACGTCAATTTATAGTAAGCAATCTGTCATATTTGGCAGTGCTTAGAGTCAAATCACAAGTAAGGAGACGATTATCGAACAAACCGTCATACACACAAGATTTGATTCGTTAATTAATTATTTTAGTTTCGGAGGAATTCGAATGAGTAAACGCTTTTTTGTAACACTTATGCTCGTGCTCTCCATTATTGTGATGGTATTTGCACCAGCACAAGCACAAGAATTTGAAGAAGGTAGTGTCCTCAATGTCGCTTGGCCCTATCAAGTTCCACCAACCGGACACTTCAATAGCTTTGCATCCGGCGCAATGTTGCTAGGTATCTACCAAGACATCCAATTCCCACCCCTTGCTATGTTGCTCTGGGCTGATGGTGAATACGACGGCATGGTTGCAAGTGAATTTGGTTGGGACGATGACGGGAACTATGTTATCACCGTTGTTGATGGTATCACATGGAGTGATGGTAGCGCATTGTCCGCAGACGATGTTGTCACAACCTTCATGATTGACAAGCTGCGTGGTACAGCTGTCTGGTCAATCCTCACAGGTGTAGAAGCAATGGGAGATACCGTTGTCTTCAAAATGGATTCACCTTCAAGCCTAGCAGAACGTCAAATTCTAACAACAAACATTCGCCCAGCAAGTGTCTATGGAGATTTCGCAGCGCGTGTTGATATGGAAGACAACGAAGCCCTTCTTGAAGAACTCGTTGAGTTCCGCCCAGAAGCAGCTGTATCTGCAGGTCCATATGTTATCGTCGCTGACTCCATTACAGAATCAAACTTGATGATGGAATACAACCCCGGTGGTATCGGTGCAGACACAGCGAAATTTGAGATGGTTCGCATTTGGAACGGTGAAACCGAAGTTGTAACCCCATTGGTTGCTAACGAAGAACTTCACTACATCACCCACGGTATTCCACCCACAACAGAAGAAGCCTTCACTGATGCAGGTATCGACATCGTGCGTGTAGGTATGAACGATGGTCCTGGTATTTACTTCAACCACAGAATTTACCCACTTAACGTTCCCGAAGTACGCCAAGCAATGGCACATGTCATTGACCGCGAACAAAACGGCTTTGTCAGCCTCGGCGAATCCGGTGTAGCTGTAGAGTATATGGTCGGTATAGGTGATGCGCTTGCAGAAACATGGTTAAGCGATGAAACACTTGACTCCGTCAACTACTATGACTACAACGTTGAAGGTGCAACAGCTCTTCTTGAAGGTATCGGCTTCAGCAAAAATGATGACGGCATCTGGATGGATGACAATGGCGATACCCTCTCCTTTGAACTCATCTTCCCACAAGAATTTGCTGACTGGTCCGCCGCAGCAGAAAATGCAACTGCACAACTGAACGACTTTGGTTTCGACATCACTGCACGCGGTGTTCAATTCCAACAACAAGAGCAAGAAGTCTACGATGCTAACTTCGAGATGGCGATTCGTAACTTCGGTATTGGTGACCCCATTCCAGCACTGCACTATCTACAACAACTCGATCGTTACAACGGTCAAGGCTTGCTAGCTGGCGAAGGTGGCGGCGGTATGGGATTTGACGTAAACGTTACCTACAGTGGTGGCGAAGTCAACTTGCGTGAAATGGTTGATGCAAGCGGTCAAGGCGTTGATGCAGCAGCACAATCGGAAGTTCTCAACGAAATCGCTATGATATATAACGAAATTCTCCCAATTGTTCCACTTTGGGAACGTTATACCAACAATGCTCTGAACCAAAACTTCCTATCAGTTCCTGCATTGGATGACCCCATCTATGCAAACTACAGCAGTACAGATTCATGGATGGCATACCTTATCCTAACAGGTCAGGTTGCGCCAGCGTCATAATCTGACAAAACTATAAGGTGAGAGGGAGAAATCTCTCTCCCCATTTCATTCCCTGTTGTAGGGGTGAACCGGATGACTTATGCGTGTATCAATAAACCATCGGATTGACCTCTGCAATACCAGAATGTGATACAAGTCAGTCATCACAGACATTCCAACATCGCTTTCAAGTCGAATGATTACTTATCGGAGTGGGATAAATATCCCCTATCTTTACACATACCTATCAGCAAGCTATCCGGAGTTCACAGTATGGTCAGTCACACACCCACAGTAAACAAGTCTGCCCAAGACAGTGGTGGGGTCGCACAAATACAAGATTTTCTTATAAGAATATATCAAAATTACACCTTGAGAGTATTAGTGCAAGCTGTCTTTACAATCTTGGCTGTAACCTCATTTACATTCTTTTTGATTCGTCTTATGCCGGGCAATCCGATTGATGTATTGGTTGCCCAAATTCTTAACAATGAGGGCATCTCATACGAAGAAGCCTATGCCCGTGTTGCCTCCAGTTTTGATTTTGACCCCGATGCAACTGTAGCAGATCAATATTTTGAGTGGTTAGGCGACTTATTACGATTTGACCTCGGCGAATCCATCACTTCACCGGGCACACGAGTTATTGATGAGATTGCGAGGTTTTTGCCATGGACAATCTTTGCGGTTGGGTCGGGCTTATTAATCAGCTTTGTACTGGGTATTATCCTCGGTATGATGATGGCATATTATCGCAATTCTATCCTTGACCACGCCTTATCGTTGCTCGCCTCATTCATGACAGGTGTACCCAACTATATATGGGGGTTACTCATTATTATTATTGTGGGTATCCAATGGGGATGGTTCGATGTCGGTGCATTGCGTGGCACAACTGACCCAAACACAACCCCCGGATTCAATTTACCCTTTATTATCGGCGTATTGGAACATGCCTTCTTGCCGATTGTGACGTATGTTGTTAGTACGCTGGGTAGCTGGATGCTCAATATGAAGAGCAGTACCATGAGTGTCCTTAACGAAGACTATGTCAATGTCGCTGAGGCGCGTGGACTTAAGGACAACCGTATTATTTCTGCTTATGTCGGGCGGAATGCTTCACTTCCCCTCTTTACTCAGTTAACCATCAGCATCGGATTTGTACTCGGCAGTGGTGTTGTGATTGAAGAAATCTTCGTGTATTGGGGGCTTGGTCACTACCTGTTCCACTCTATCACCGTCCGCGATTATACATCTATGCAGGGTGTCTTCCTTATCTTAACGATGACAGTTGTCCTTGCGAATGTCTTCGCCGACCTCACCTATGGCTTCCTTGACCCGCGTGTACGTGTTTCAGGAGATAAATAATCATGGAAAAAAATTCAACGCAAAGCCCACTGAACACCATATTAATGCTACCCGTGAGCCTTATTGTTGGAACACTAAGTTTCATTAAAAAGCTGAGTAGAAACTTACCGGGTTTCATTGGGTTTATCGGTCTTGTCATTTACTTTATTGTCACATTTGTTTTGCCATCTTTTGTAGAATTTGATGACGAACCCAAATTAGATGAAATCACAGGTCCAGTTGGCTCACGAGTTCAACTCGCCGTCCATCCTGATAATATCGACTTACGTACCTTCGAGGACTTAGAAGGCAAAACCGTCGGTGTTGTTAATCAAACAGGTGGCGCAATTCTGATTGAACCTTATGCCGACACAATGACAGTCGAGACTTATCGCTGGAGTTCACGGCGTGCGGGTCCGGGGATTCAAGCAGCGCTCATTGATGTTGCAAATCAAGAAATCGATGCGATGCTTATTTTCTCTAAGTCAGTAGAGGAATTTATCACAGAACAGGAAGACCCCGAACTCAAAGCTTTGTTTGAAGAAAACGTAATTATCTCCAACCCAGAATTAGGTCCACCTCACCTACTTGGCACAGATACACAGGGGCGTGATATTGCCACTCACATCGTGCATGGTGGGCGCATCTTGATTATGACTGCAGTGATTGGTGGTGTAATTTCGACATTGATTGCGGTTGTCTTTGGCTCGCTTGCGGCGTTACTTGGTGGTGTTGTAGACAATACCTTAACTGCGTTAACAAATCTGATTCTAGCTGTCCCCCGTTTTCCGTTGCTAGTTGTTCTCGCCGGATTAATTACATTTGACAACACCCTACTACTCGGCGTGCTCATCGGCTTGTTGGGCTGGCCTGCATTGATGCGTGCGATTCGGGCGCAGGTATTAAGTCTACGTGAGCGTGATTTTGTTGAAGCCGCACAGTCTTTAGGACTTGGCACCAATCACATCATGTTCCGCGAAATACTGCCAAATATGATTAGCTTTGTCAGCATCAATCTAATTTTCTCCATCACATTTGCGATGTATGAACAAATTGGTCTGGTTGTACTCGGTCTGGCACCGATTAATGACTATACATGGGGCGTGATGCTGTACTTTGGGCGCACACGAGGGACACTTTTCAATCCCGATGGTGCAAGCATGGCACTGTCTCCTGTGTTGGCAATCGCCATCTTTCAGGTCTGTCTCGTACTGTTCGCCCGTGCCCTCGAAGAAGTCTTCGACCCACGCCTACGCAGTGCCGTATAAATTTAGGAAATTAACTTATGTCTCGTAAACTCAAAGATGATGTTGTACTCAAAGTAGATGACTTATCCATTGTATATCGCACCTCACGCGGTGATGTGAAAGCAACAAACGATGTCTCGTTTGAACTCAAACGTGGGCAGGCAATGGCACTCATTGGCGAAAGTGGAAGTGGCAAAACCACAGTTAGCCTGTCTTTAATTCGTAAACTCCCGCCAAACGCTGTTGTGACGAAGGGAGAAATTCTGTATCAACGTGATAACAATGTGCAGGATGTCCTCAAGCTAAGCAAACGACAACTGCGTCAGTTCCGCTGGAATGAATGTGCGATGGTCTTTCAAGGTGCACAGAATGCGTTCAATCCTGTGCTAAAAATCAGTAAGCAATTTGAAGATACAGCCCGCTCACATGGATGGTCAGATAAAAAAGCTGTCCGCGAACGCGCCTTAAATTTGCTTCGTCTCGTGCGCCTCGACCCAGAGCGTGTCTATGATTCCTACCCGCATGAACTGAGCGGTGGCATGAAACAACGAACCCTTCTTGCACTCGGTGTATTACTCAACCCACAGATTGTTATTCTGGATGAACCCACAACTGCGCTTGATATTCTGACACAACGCGCCATCATTGACGTGCTGAATGACATGCAACGCACATTGGACTTTAGCATCATCTTTATCAGTCACGATTTGTCACTAGCTGCAGAAATGGCAGATGTCGTTGCGACTGTCTATGCCGGACAAATCGTAGAATTAGGTGATGTGAATAGTATGTTTTATGAATCAGTACACCCGTATACCTATGGTTTGCTGACATCTGTGCCTACGCTTGACCATACACAAGATATTCTCAAGAGTATTCCGGGGTCACCACCCAATTTAATTAACCCACCATCCGGTTGTAAATTCCATCCGCGCTGTGAGTTTGCAACTGATAAATGTAAAACCGACGCGCCACCCTTTGTTGACGACATTGGCAATCATCCCGCCGCTTGTTGGCACAAAGATGAGGTCATCAAAGCACGAAAGGAAACAGTATAATGTCTGAACCTGTCATTCGTTTAGAAAACATCCACCGTACATTTAAACAGGGACGAAAAATTATTCCTGTTTTGCAAGACATTACTTTTGATGTCAACAAACTAGAATTCTTATGTCTAGTTGGTGAAAGTGGCTGTGGTAAGACCACAACGGGGAAAATCATATCGGGGTTGCTACCACCGAGTAGTGGAACAATCTATTTCGAGGGGCAAGATATTTCAAAACTCAAGGGTAAAGCGCAGCGTCATTATCGGCGGTCAGTACAAATCATCCATCAAGACCCATACGCATCACTCAACCCCACTCAGACAATTTATGACATGTTGAGTTATCCCCTATTCCACCATAAATTTGTCCTCACGCGCAAACAAGCCCGTCGGCGTGTGGCAGAATTACTGGAACTTGTTGACCTTACACCTGTCGAAGATGTTATTGATAAATACCCGCATCAGCTAAGTGGTGGTCAACGCCAACGTGTAAGTATCGCCCGTGCATTAACCACAGAACCATCTGTTATCGTGGCAGATGAATCTGTCAGCATGGTTGATGTTTCAATTCGTATCGGTCTCCTACAGATGATGATGGACTTACGCGACCGCCTCAATGTTACGATTGTATTTATCACCCATGACCTCGCACTTGCCAAGTACTTTGCATGGGAGGGACGTATTGGTGTGATGTATCTCGGTCGTGTTGTCGAACTTGGTAAAACTCAACAGTTGATTGCAAACCCACAACACCCTTATACTAAAGTCTTGCTGTCTGCTATTCCTGAGCCAGATCCAGAGAAGACACGCAACAAACAACATATCCAATTACGCAGCGAGGATATACCTAGACTAACGGAACTGCCACATGGTTGTGCATTTCATCCACGTTGCCCATGGTTTGAAGAAGGTGTCTGTGATACAGAAGTTCCACAACTCCTGATTCCACAGCACACTGCCGGAGAAGTCGAAGTAGCGTGTTTTCCAGCACAAGAGGAGAAAGAGTTAGTCTTACATGGCTCCTGAGTTACTCAAAGGTTTTTTCCGTGCCGGTGTTTTTGTAACCGGGACATCGGTTTTCCTGCTTTTTATCGTCAAACCGGATAGTGCCGAGTTTGTTATTACAGTGTTATCTATTTGCGTAGGGGTCGCATTGTTAACATTAGTTGCACTAGCCTCGTGGTATGCTAATAGATAAAACAATTCAGAGGGTAAAATGCCACAATCATTAACAATCGGGCTTGATATTGGCGGGACAAAAATGGCATTTGTCGTTGCTGACCGTAATGGGAACATTTGTGATGAAGTCACAATACCAACACTGGTTGGGGATTCACATGATGTTACATTCAATCGTATTGCCAAGCAAATCAATACATATCTCGATCAGTTTCCTACCATTGAAGGTATCGGTATCGGTGTTCCTGGTCCAGTTGATAGTAAAAGTGGTATTGCTATTAATGCAGTCAATATGTTGTGGGAAAATGTTCCTATCCGTGACGAAATTCTGAACAGACTGAAACGACCACTACCCATCTATGTAGAAAACGATGTCAATGTTGGCGCAATTGGCGAGCAACTATTTGGTGTTGCACAAGGCATTTCTAACTACATTTACCTCGCCATCGGTACAGGCTTGGGTGGCGCAGTCATGATTGATAACAAAATTTTGCGTGGCACATCACATTCTGAAATGGAAATTGGACATGTGTCAGTTGACCCTGTTAACGGTCGCCAATGCACCTGTGGCTTACGTGGCTGTGTCGAAATGTCAATCTCTGGAAAAGGCTTTGTGGCTAACGCAACCCAACACTATCATGACTATCGGAACACCCAATTATCAGAGGATAACATTACAACTCACGAAATCATTGAATGGGCGAACAAAGGGGATGAATTAGCAAGATTTGTCACCGATGAAGCTGGCACAGTGTTAGGCATTGCATGTTCATGGTGTGCAAGTATCTTTAATCCAAGCAAAATTATTCTCGGTGGTGGACTCATTCACGCATCATATCATCTGCTTGAAGATAAGTTGCATACGACATTAAAGCAACGCACCCTCACGCAAAACTACGACGCAGTAACCATCTCACTATCCAAACTAACCAATGCCGCATTAGGAGCATCTGCACTCGTTTGGTACTACAAACAGACTGAGACAATATTATGAAAATAGCAATTGGTGGCATTGCAACAGAGAACTGTACCTTCTCCGTCTTGCACACAACATTAGATGATTTTCGGATTGTGCGACAAACAGACCCACAATTTGACGACCTCTATCCCTTTTTGAAAGACTACACCGACATTGAATTTATTGGAACAATTACAGCAAAAGCCTTACCCGGTGGTTCAGTCACACCATCTGCCTACGAAACTATCAAGGCTGACCTACTCACCCAATTACGTGATAAAGGTCCATTTGATGGCATCTATCTTGATATGCACGGTGCTATGAATGTTGCTGACCGTGATGATGCGGAAGGCGATTGGATGGTTGCTATCCGTGATGTTGTTGGTGATGATTGCCTAATTTCTGCAAGTTACGATTTACATGGCAATGTGTCCGACAAAATTATGCAAACACTCGACATCATCACTGGCTATCGCACTGCTCCTCATATCGACTATATGGAAACCCATGAACGCGCTATGTCATTATTAGTCAGATGTCTACGCGAAGGTATCCGACCTCAAAAGGCATTTGTCAAAATCCCAGTAGGTCTTCCGGGCGAAAAAACCAGCACAGAGTGGGAACCAGGAATGAGCATTTATAATGAAATTGTCCCTCAAATTGACGGGAATCATGTCATGGATGCCACAATTCAAGTTGGATATGTTTGGGCAGACGAACCCCGCATGACAGCCTGCGCCATTGCCATCGGACAGGATGAAGAATCTATCAAACAGACCGCGACACATTTAGCAGAGACCTATTGGAAGCATCGTGCAGACTTTGAGTTTGGCGTTCCAGCCATGTCAGTTGATGCGTGTATAGAACATGCCATGCAAGACGATATAAAGCCTGTACTCATCAGCGACTCTGGTGATAATCCTACGGCTGGTGGTGTAGGCGATGTGACTTATTTCCTGTCGCGTGTATTGGAGTTAAAACCTGACGATATGGTCTATGCAAGTATTCCAGATGCTGATGCAGTCCAAATGTGTGTTGAAGCCGGAGTCGGAAACCAAGTCAGCCTAAGCATCGGAGGTAAATGGGACACACGCAACAGTGAACCCCTCGCAATTTCTGGTGTTGTCGAATTTATCAAGCCAGATGCAGAGAACACACAGGTCATCCTAAAATCTGGTGGTATCCGTGTTATCTTGACAAGCCAGCGTACCCCCTTCCACTATCGCCAACAATTCCTTGACCTCAATATCACACCGGAAAACCATGACATCATTGTCGTTAAAATCGGCTACCTTGTCCCAGAACTCAAAGCAATGGCACAGAAGGCTTATCTTGCACTATCACCCGGTGCAGTCAATCAGGACATTGTCAAACTACCATACAAGCGTATCGAACGCCCCTGCTATCCATTCGACCCTGACATGACATGGAAACCAGAAGTCACCATCTTCTAGTTTAAACAGCTAATTCCAAAGTCTCAAGAAACCACTAAAACCTTTGCATGCCATCAAGGTAGTGGTTAATTGGTAAGTGATGATGCAATCTCCAAATTATAGTTGATGACAAACCATTCAAGCATAATATGGTGCATTCGGTCACACTTGGAAAACG
>JGI12316J14372_10000106_pt1 | contig 220252 bp, 197 predicted proteins | sample MarCyaLeptolynsp_FD_14372 | JGI IMG/M metagenome (IMG submission 14372)
CTTTAGAGTCCATACCTCATTTGAGCTCACAACTTCACTAATGAATCGTTGATGTCTTTTCTCTAAGTCTGCTGAATTCTTGAACATTGCGAAAATTGTGGATAACGTCCAGATATGGCACGTGCCTCTGGGCATATTTAATAGCTACTAAAGTATCGGTTTTACATTTCAGTTTCAAGTAACTCCGTAGAGGCATGTGCTATATCGCTTGTTATGAGCCTTTTAAAATCCAAACTCCATCAATCTGGTTGTCTGAACAAGATATTGAGCAACTCGGTAGAATTCTTCGTAGCGATTTCTACTTCGAAATATCATTATTACTTGGCCGTTGATGTTCACCATCGTGAAGACTCGGACGAATTCTTCTGAATCATCATTTATTCCATCTACCCAACCTGCAGTTCCCCATCTTAAATTGTCATTCACAGGATTTTCGAACTCGTAAGCAGATAATGTATGGATTAATGAATCCAGAGTAATTTTCACTTTTTCTCTTCTCAATTCTGGGTTCAATCTTCTTCCATTAAATCTAGATGAACAATTCAAAATGATGTTCTCCTCAAGATTAGAGTACTCTATGGTATCAGTCATTGCATATTCATAATTCTCCCCATCAAGGAGTTGTAATGGAACCGCCATAGAGTATGAAGTTGCAGAGAGTATTCCAAAGCCTTCTTGCAATTTCCCGCCTTGATTTGAGTATTCTCTTGAGTCTATTACTTCTCCTTCCAGTAATTCAAAAACTAGTTCGTATTCATATGTCGACATGTAACCCATGTGAACGTACTCTAATAGTTCTCCCTTTGGGACTCTTAGTATTCCAGAAAACCAATTAGCACTCACCTTACCGTTACTGTATCTTTCAGGAAACAGCGTTTTTAAATCAGCTGTTTTTTTGATTCTTTTTGAATACAGTCTTATGGTCTCTTTATATTTCTTAAAATCTTTCTTTCCAATTTTCTTCTTCAGGAAATCATCCAGTTCATTTTCGCTGAATGTCATTCTTTCCCTAGATAATTTGATTTTACGTACGACTTCCTCGGGAACAACTGCGGTCAAAGAATCTAATCTTGATGAGGTTAGTTCGTACTTCCTGTAAAAATGACAAGGGCCTATTTCAATCAAATAGAGAAGACCATTTTCTATTGTCCATGTTGCTTGATATCCTCTCCAGCAAGCCGTACTCCAACCTCCTTGTAAACCAAAGGACTTTGGTCGTGAATTATCTTCATTGTAGAAATCTTCCAATGGGTTAGCATATAGTGCTAAAGTGTCTCCATTATAAATTAGAATATCTGGAACCTGTGCCGTTCCAAATACTTTGAAGGTAGTTGCCAGGAAGATGCAAAAGCAGAATATTAAGTTTCTCTTGATCATAAAGATATGGCTCATAAAGACCTGGCTAAAGCCAAACTTTAGTTGGCTTTAGGTTTTGTTGGTTGCTGTATTTCTTTTTTTCTGTTCCACCACCTCTCTTAATTCAATAAACGAATAGAGGTTTTCCAACTTTTCTTCATCAAGAACTTCCCAGTCGATATAGTCTATTTCCATCACCGTATCATATTCACCAAGCAAGCTGTCGAGTAAGATGCACACAGCAGTTTGGTAAAGACCTGAACCGTCATAATTCCGAACATTTAATTCAACACTAAGCGTTCCTTCTTCCAGAAGATATCTGAAATAAATGTCATTGTATCCGATTTCAATTCCAGAAATTTTCAGGCTTAAATCATTCCCTGGATTTGGCTGTCGGAATGCCAAGAACTTCCAATGGTTATGCTTTGGAGCCAAGGAAACGAGTTTTTCAACATTTGGGAAAGATTCTTTCATCCCGTCAGCCGAAATAATGAACTCTTTCGTGTCGTCACTTTGGATAGGACTAAATGCATATGCCAAATTGCTATCTATCGCTTTAATTCTCTCTGTGAGACCTTCAAAGATTTCCCCTCTCTTGTCCTCATCGTCTGTGCCATAGAATAGAGCCGCCTCATTTTCAATGAACCAATCCCAAAACTTAGTCTCGGGTGCTTTCCGCTTAAAAATTGGACCCAGCATTGCTCTAATTCATATTGCAACCAACGCCAAGCTAGCAGGAGTGTGCTCCGAACTTGGCAAGTTCCGATAAAACTAATGAATCTGCCGCTGCTTCCAAAGTATTAGAAAGGCACTGCGTTCAGAAAGAGAAAAAATCCTGCGAGCTGAAGTCAGTAGAAAGCACAGATCTTTCCCAGCGGCTGATTCATGGTGAAGTTTGCACTGAGGTATGTAAAGTGGCAGTTAGCGCATTCGTGCTAGCGCTTGTTATCCTCATTTCATTTTGTTCTGGCTCAGAAATTCGTTCCTGCATTCAATGAACTTTTGCCGTTGTTCTACAGGAATCAGATTTTGAAAGTGTTCGGGTTCGTAAGAGGAAATTAATCGATGTTGACCATTATTGATGACTTCAAAGGAGTCGGTTGTTCCATCTGATTTTGTCCAGAGAGTTGATGATCCGTCTTCTCTTACTTCTTCGTGTAGGTTAAGAGAATCAAGTTCAAAGGCCCAGAAGTTCCGTGAGTCAAAAAAGGTTAGGAGTTCCTGAAACTTATCTTCGTTAAATGACAGTTTCCGTGATTTAGTACGGATAATATCTTTGTTGTCATCAAGTTTTTGAATCAATTTAATGCGTTCCCACTGTCCGTTGGTTCGTCCGTAAATGATGTAAACTTTTTGTTCGCTCCCATAGGAATTCCTAGTAAATGAAAGCACTTGATCGTATTCACCTGAGAATTCCGTCCAAATAATTGAGCTTTGAGATTCTTTAGTTGGCACGTTCGTTTGTACATCAGGAAGCTCCTGTCCCAAGATAATAGTTGGCAGAAAAGTTAGAGTTACCAGGAGTACTTTCATGGAGGGGGGATTTAGGATAACGACCAACTAAACACCGTGCCGTTAAAAGCGGCACTTGTGTCCAACGGACACAAAGATAACAGATTGCAATCAGCTTTCCAGTCCGACCAACTGAAGGCATGGTTGTTTTAGTTTTTGTTAGGCAACGTTTATTCAATAGCAGCTCTTTCACTTAGAGAATCAAATTTCATAACCCATTCATTTTCAGCGTACTTTAGTCTTTTTGTAGTGGTTTCTAAAATTTGATATGTTTTGTCTTCTTCTGGGTCATATCCATCAGCACACGACATTTTATTAACCCCAACAACTGTGTCATTTTCCGTTAAATAAAAATCCAAATCGAGAGAACATTCGGCAAAATAGCCTATCTCACCGATTAGCTTTACATCTTTTATATAGTCGTCATATTCGTTTGCAATTAGAACAAATGTTTCTATTGAACTACCGTCCATCAATTCCCAGTTCTTTGTGACGATTACATATTTAAATCCATTGTCTAGAAAATAAACCCCAAATGGATGTATTGTATAGTCAAACCCACTATGGAAATTTCCTTCTTTTGATGTCAAAGCTGTATTTGAAAAGAACTCCTTTATGAAAATCGAATCAATAGCCTCTTTGTCAATTGAAGAAATAATTCCGTTTTCACCATATTTTTCTTTGATAAATAAGCTATCCAAATTTTCTATTTCTCCAACCCCAATCGATTCATTACTTGAAGCACTTTCCAATTTCTGTTCAACGATAACCTTAGTCGCCTCTATCGAAGCCTCTACCATTTTATTTTTAGATTCAGATGCCTCTTGAGGTTTAGAGCAAGCACCTAAAAGTAATAATATTGAGTAAAGTATGATTAGTGATTCTTGATTCATTGAAAGTTCCTCAATGTTGCCTAACACTAAGATAAAAACTGTGTTGGTTTAACAGCAATTAAAGTGTTTGTAGGACACGATAAATTTAAGTTGCCAAAAGCTTTCCAGTCCCACTAAGCCCAGCATGGGTTTTATTATTTGTTGGCAGTAGTTCCTTAATTCCAATCTGTGTCTACTTGAAGATTTACCCAACTAGAATTCTCTTCGAGCCTAATTATTAAATTATCGCCAATTGGAGGAACACAGTATAAAACCTGTATCTCTCTTCCTGAAGTAGAGTCCCCTTTCTTTGAAATAATTTCTAATTGACTCATAAATTCATTGAGCTGAATCGGATGAAACTGTAAATATGTTGTTGTGTGCCCTTCGATGTTGAACACGCTTCCTCTACATGACTTCACTTTAGTGGTCTCAGGGAAATTTATCCCATGATTAGATTCTGCTCTATATTTTGTACTCCAAACAAAATGAAACCCATAAAACAAGAAGGCTAAGTTAAAAACAAAACTTAGCGTGATTAATATTCTCCATAGTATTTTCATGACTACCAATGAGTAAAACTTCTAATATTTAAACCTCTTAGACTTTCTTTTACTTCTTCCTCATCAAGTTTAGAATTGTTCCTGATATTTAAACGGTCCAAGTTTTTTAACCTTGAAATTGAAGGTGGCAAACTAGACAGGTTATTACCTGCTATATCCAACACCTTTAAATTAGGAAGGCGATCAAAAAGGTCTGGTAACTCCGTCAGTTTGTTACTACCCAAGTCCAAATACTCCAAATTACTCAACTCAAAAATTTGCAATGGAACCTTATCAAAGTTATTATGATACAACCTTAAAGTTTTTAAAGCTATTAAATTCTTGAAACTTTGAGGTAATTCAGACAAACCATTCAATCCTAAGCCTAGTTTCTCCAATTTATCTAGTTCACCTAGTCCCTTTGGTAAAGAAGTAATAGAGTTACTCCATAAGGTAAGAGTTTCAAGCTGTTTTAACTTTGAAATATCGTTTGATATAAAACTTAGACTATTCCAGTTAATTTCTAAGGTTTTCAGCATCAAGAGCTGATAAACAGCTGGAGGTAAAGTATCAATTGAATTATATGACAGTAATAGCTTTTCAAGTTTAACCAAGTCTCCAATTTCATCGGGAATAACTTTAATACTATCATTTGAATGAAATGATAGTACTTTTAGCCTGTTCAGTTTTTTGATTTGTTCAGGAATCTCTCCTAAATGGTTATCCGCTAAATCTAACACTTCAATATCTGTGCAATTAGAAAAGACGACTTCAGGAATGCTTTCCAGTTCAAGGTTATTCAGGTCCAATACTTTATTAGAGCAGGCTTCATGATTTAAAATAGCGTTTTCTACTATTTCCAAAGAGTTAGGTTTACACCCTTCAATCAATATTAGCATCATAGCTAACATTAAAAGTCTAAATATACTACAACACATCTGATATGTATTTCACATTACTGCCAACGACAGGTTAGATTTAGTAGTGGACTTTACAAAGTTAAACGTTTAAGATTTCATTAAGCCAAAACTTTTGGAAAGGCGATTTTTTGTTTCTAACGCCTAGACAAAAATTTTGGCAGACTTGCTGAAAAACCAATACATAAAGCACTGAAAATCAACCCACTATTAAATTTAACCACTGTTAGGCGATTTTTTATTCTATGCTTTGGCAAATAGTCTTTTTATCAGAATCTGAATAAATCCAAGTCAAATGAGATAGATGGATGCAAACAGCGATAATTAAAAGAACAACAATTGATGTCCATATACCAATCTTTGGCTTATCTAATTTAGAATGAATTATCAGTAAAAACCCAAATGGATATAAAAATAAAATAAAAATATTTTCAGCCCACTGAAGTCTATTACTCAATTCTCTATTTATATACTTTTCAGTTCCAATCTTTATTTGTCTTACAAAGATATGACTATCGATAAGAGAGGTATTATTGAGTTTTTCTATTTCACTTTTAACAACAAAAACTTCTATTTCTACTCCTGTCTGTGCGTTATTTAAGAACTTAGTCTTGCAAATAGCATCATAAGTCCTACCAGTTATTTTGAATTCATTTTCTATCCCTTCTAAGAAAAACCTTATAATATTTCCATCTCGCATTTTTCTGACTTCTGGAGGCTCGGTTATCGTAGAAGTGATTTTTTCAAATTTCTGTTCATCTTGGGGTTTCCTTATAATATCACTGAATACCAAAAATCCTGTACAGATAATCAATGAAATCACTCCCAAGTAAAATATTATCTGTTTTTCATTTATCATTTATCATTTATCAAGTTATCAGCTATAAGTTCAACTTTATGAAAATCAGGTAAATACTTTATGTCCTCAATTTCGCCTAACGATTTGTATATGGCAAGTAGGGCAGTAGAAAGCATTGAACTTTCAAGTTTGCACTGAGCCAAAGCGTTGTATTTTGTTTTTAATTTATTCATTCTTAAAAGCCAAATCAACGATTTGGTGTGTCTGTAAATAGAACTGCACTTTCGGGTACCATCGAATGCCCTATTTGCTATATACAGTGTTGTAGAGCGTTTTCTTATATACACTCTTCGTAATATTCGCTCCATTTACAAATCCATCTGCCATCTACATTTAGATACATTCGTTTGTAGCCAGTCATACCTTCGTCATCAAGCGTTTCGAAGTAAATGAATATATCCAGAATATCATCACTGTTAAGGTCATAACCAGTCCCACTTATTTCCTTTTTTTCAGTCGTCAGTAATTGAGTCTCTGTTTCCGTTATTTGACTAATATTTGAGTTGTACGGGATAATAGCAATACCGTTCAAGTTGTTCGTTCTTGCATCTTGTAAGTCGAAAAGTTTATCAAAATTTAAAACTGGAAACAGGATAGTCTCAGGGCAATCAGTTTGTCCGAACAAATACCAATTGTCGATTGAAGCATTATAAAATTTGTTATTCAAATATATGAGCGAAGATTTCTTTTCGGTCCAATTGATTTTTGTCCCTAGATAAATTGAATCTGCGTCCTTACCCTTTTTAATAGAAACATTGCTGTCTTGAGATAATAAGAATTTCAGAATTGATAGGTCACAGTCCCAAGTAAAAGGAATACTCAGTCCACTTATTTTTATTGGAATGACAAAACTTGTTTCAGAACTCAGATTGTTAAAAAAAGAACTGTCAGTATTTTCCAAATCTGGGTTAGTGGAAATCCAATCAGAATTGACGGTCCTACTTATCTCTTCGTAAACATTTTGTTGCCCAAAGCAGATACTGCTAATCAATACTGATAATATTATTAAATGTGCTTTCATTTTTAATGCTCTACAACGGTCTGCATACCCACAGGTGGCCCGTTTAGGGCCACTTGATGGGTATGATTTGTTGGGTAGAGTTATAATTCTTTTAATTTTGAAATTATAGCGTATACAATCCTGTTAATAGTAATGTCGGATTCGGTATAACTGATTGTTCCCATTCTTTTTTGTTCATATACTAATCTCCATTGAGCTTCTAAGTTCATAAAATATTCCTTCTGTTTTTCATCGAAAATATGTTTTCCTTTATGCAGTGTGACAAAAAAACCTTCCAAATTTCCAACTTGAATATTTTTTATAAGTTCTGGCAGTAGTTGATGTTCATCATTAAATGTTTCACTTTTATCATAGTGAACAACATTTTTATAATTGCTATACCAGTTTTTTTCTTTTGAGTCTAATAGTCTAATTGAATTATTTTCAATAAAATAAGCCTTATCACAATGGTCAGGGGTAATACCCCATAAGTCATCACTTAAAATAAATGAAGTTGAATGTAAACTATTATAATATCGTTTGAAAACTTTAATGGTTTCAAACTGTGTTTCATAGTGAAGTCCCAGAAAAGGTGCATCAATTACAACAAGTTTTGGTTCTTTAACTAAACAACTTATCAACTTAATCCTTCCCCCTTGTCCCCCTGATAAATTATTTAATTTGCGAGTGGATAGTAATTCAATCGGGATTTCAAATTTTGAAGAAGTTTGAAGAACTAAATCCATTTTTTCATTTTGAGTATAATGCTTAGGACATTCATTAATAAGCATTTCAAGAATATTCTTACTAGGTTTTATTGCATGCTTAACTTTTTCAATAAACCTTTTTTTCCTATCATGTCCATATATTCCAAGATGTTGTCTTTCTAGTTGTGTTTTATGAGTAATGTCATTTTCCTCAAAATAAAATTTACCTTGGTCAACTTTATCCTCACCTTTAATTAGACCGATTAAAGTTCTTTTTCCAACTCTTTTTGGACCAAATACCCCAACTAACTCTCCTCTCTCTATTTCTAGATTAACATTCTTATATAGAACTTTACCAGGAAATGATTTAGAAATATCTTGTGCTCTGAATAACATATTTTCCTTAGTCTGTTTGTTAATTGTACCCAACGTTCTGGCTAAAATGTCGTGCAACGGTTAGATTGGTTGGACATGCATTTTAGCTCTTGTTGTATGCAGTTTATTTTTTCATTTGTTCTTTAATCTTATCCTTTCTTAGCAAGAAATTAAGCCCCATTCCCAGAGCTCCTATTAACCAAACAGGAAAAGGCCCTTTCATAAGTTGTAGTATCAGACCTTGTTTGACAATTACTTTGTTGTCAGGTGAAATCCTAATGATAGATGGAAACATTCCGCCTTTAACCTCATATGAATCTCCTTCACTTGTTACAAAACTGTTCCAAGGTCTTTTGGTTTCTGAGTAAATATTATCAATGGAGTTCTTTGAGACGACCTTTCCATTTTTATCATATAGTATTTGCTTTTCGCCTCTTGCTGTCGAGATTAGGATATTCTGGCCTTCTGTCAGGTTGATATTGAATGATCCACCCGAAGCAGCCACTTCCCAATTTTTAATAAACTTTCCATTGGTGTCGTACACTTGAACTTTTCCGTAAAACCCTAAGCCAATGTAAATATGTCCTTCGTTGTCTACGACAATTCCTTTAATGTCTCCGAGAGGTACTTCCTTATTATATTCAATGATTCCAATGGTTATTAAAGCCCCACCAATGAAACCAGTAAACCCCATAAGGATTAGTAAAAGAGATATTATGATTCCAATCTTTTTCATATTGCATACAACGGTGAGTATACGAAGCGTAGCCAGCCGAATGGCAGCTATGATTTCATATACAGTGTTAGCATCTTTTAATTCTTTATTAGCACTTTTGAGATATTTTTTCGGTCATACCAATGTTGAAAAATAGTTATCGTGTCAATTGGTGATTCATTGGCGTAATAGCTCAGAACACTAGTCAAATATATTCTGTCGGTTGTTAAGCTGTCAATTCGCGAATTTTGAAGTCGAGTTGACGTTTGACTTTTATCATCTACACGAATCAAATATTGCTGGTTAAACCAATTATTAAATCCATTATCTTCTCTATGTTCATAGAATTTCATCTTTTGACCTATAACTTTGATTTCAATAGTATCTATAGCTTGTCCTCCAAATGATTCTTTTCCAAAATCAACGTGACAATATTTTCCAATTAATGAGCTATCAAGATTAGTCGGTTCGTAATATTTGATATTTGAACCATCTTGAGCTATTAGACATGTGAGGAAGAATACTCCAAATACAGTTAATCCTATTTTTCTTTTCATTCTAATCTAATTGATGCTAACGTTTAGTATATGGCAAGTAGGGCGGTAGAAAGGAATAAACTTTCAAGTTTGCACTGAGCTAAATTGTTGTATTTTGTTTTTAATTTATTCATTCTTTAAAAGCCAAATCAACGATTTGGCGTTATTTTTAATAGAATTAAACTTTCATAAACCACTGAATGCCCTATTTGCTATATACAGTGTTACCAGCTTTTTAATTTCGTTTGTATAAAAATCCCAAAACTCCTTCGTTCATTTCTTCATTAAAAAATGAGGTATTCTTATACTTATCAAAATAAAGTTCATCAACCTTCAGTTTTATGGTGTCATTTCGATTAATCACCTTAAGTTCAAAAGTCAAATTACCTGCCTTGTGTTTTTTACTTTCCGTTGATAAAATGTTCCCTTGAACAATTACCCTTTTGGACTGTCCAATGTTGGAATTAATAAGATTAATTGTTCCTTGAAAGCAAAAAGAAAAAATCATAAAGAGAATTACCCCAAAAGTTAGGAAGCTAATAAAGACCTTCCACTTTTTCTCTTTCTTGTCATAGCCAAATGTATGGATGAAAGAAAATATACAGCTAACTATTACTACAATTGGCCACATCTTTCCAATTACAAATTCGACTATAGAATGCTCGTCAGAAATACTGTTTTGAGAAAATCCAGTAATTCCTGAGACTAAAAACACCAATGCGATTATTGATGATATTTTATGCTTTCTTTTAAACATTGCTGGTAACGGTTTGGCTATGCGCAGTGTCCCGAAGGGCATAGCGTATAGGTGTTGTTGGTACCCGTTTTTTATTTTTTCGTTGTTAATATCAAGTCGTTGTCAATGTCTTCAAGTATTACTTTCAAGACGTCTCCGACATTATAATTCAATTTCAAAGTCTCCAAGAAAGATTGATCAAAGTCAATTTTGCTAATGTCTTTAACCTTAATGTTCTTATACTCAACTTTCGGAATTTCAATTAATTTGAGCGTTTCTTCATTTACAATTGTCGCCTTTGCTGGTGTCCATATTTCAAAGCTATGTCCTTGAAGCGGAAGGTAAACATCATAGTAGAAATCCTTGTCAGAATGATTTGGAATTATATCATCAAAAAAGATTTCAAATGATTGCTTTAAGTTTTCAGGTCCGCAAGCAATCTCTAAAACTTCTTTGTCAGTTTTAATGATAAACCAATCGTGTTCGTATTCTGGATTCTGAAACTCTCTTTTAAAGTCAAGTTTGTCGAGGCAAGTTTCTGCTAAGTCAATTCTTATCGTCCAACCTGGATTGTCCAAAGTCGCAATTGAATATCCATAACTGTGTTCCCAATCTCCATTACAATTGAGTTTGTACCAATCTTGTATGCGTTCAATCGTTTCTTTCACTGTCTTTTTTCAAATGGGTGCCAACAATTGGCTAACTGCATAAAAATATGCAGTTATTTTGCTTGTAAATTATCCCAAATCTAAGGGATTCTTTATCATTTTGAAACTGTTCACCGCCACATGGGTATAGATTTCTGTAGTCTTACTGGAACCATGTCCCAAGAGTGTCTGGATATATCGTAAATCTGTGTGGTACGCCACCGCGGCCTGCTTCCAATAAATGTGTAGCGAAACTATGTCTTAGCATGTGTGGGGTCTCTCTCATGTTTACCATTGCCCGTTTAGCAGCCCTATCCACGATTGCAGCCACACTCCTTGTAGAGTACTTTCCACCCTCCTCTCCTTCAAAAAGGTATTTCTTTGGTCTATACTTTTTATAATATTTTCTTAGTTCATCCAATAGTTTAGAGGACAATAGGGTATAACGGTCTTTCCCACCTTTTCCTCCACTTACTTTGATGAGCATCCTTGAACTATCTATATCACTGATTTGTAATGCCAATAATTCACCTCTTCTCAACCCTGCCGAATACAATAAGGCAATTATACATCTGTGTTTTATATTGTATGTACCAGCTATCATTTTTAATATTTTATCTTTCGCCAGTACCTTGGGCAGCTTTTTTTCTTTTATCGGTCTTTCTATGGCATAAATCCTATTGGGCATTTCCAATACCACTTCATAATAGAACTTGATGGCATTGACCGCTTGGTTCAGATAGGAGTTTGATTTACCCTTCTGCACGTGGCCTTGTAAATAGACCCTGATGTCATTTTCATCCAGTTCCAAAGGGTCTGCCTCCTTGAAATGGTTGATGAAATCTTCAAAAAGTGAGATATAGGTCTTGGCAGTATTGAAAGCATACTTCCTAAGTTCCAGCTTTTGCAGGTATTCTTCAGGGCATCTCTTACGTCCCTTGGGCAGTTCCCTTTTCCTGAAATAATCTACGCTCAAATCCCCATTCCCTTTATTGATAGGCCTATTGGTAAAGAAATAACGGCAATCTATCCATGCAACACCCTTGAACTTTTGGAAGATAGTATTCAGGTTTTCTTTATTGTTCAGGATATTTACACAACCGCTGACTGAATGCCATTTTGGTTCTGGCAGCTCTTTTTTCAAAGCTTGGATGACCTCGGTCACCGAGTGATATCGGGATAGAACTTTAACCCTATGTATTTCTTACCATCTAACAGGATGTGCTTTAATATTATGCTCCTTTGCTTTTCCATGTTCGACCAAATATAAGAATACAAGGTCAGCACAAAATGTAGTCGTAGTTTTGCGGGGTGCCGCCCATACGTTTATTATACGTATAATCTACGGCTATGAGTATCAAAAAATGTCCTAACTGTAAAGAACCGATACAAGGGAGAAGCGATAAAAAGTTTTGCTCCCCTTATTGTAAGTCTGCCTATCATTATCAAAAAAACAAGGAAAAAGAAGATGACCTGTACACAAAAATTGATACCCAACTAAAAACAAATCGAAGAATCCTGAAAACTTTCAATAAAGCAGGAAAAGCTACAGTGAGAAAAGATGTATTACTGAAAGAGGGATTTGTACCTAAGTATTTTACCCACTACTGCCGCAACGGAGTTGGAAAAACCCAAAGGGTGATATTTACTTGTTCTGTTATGAGTTTGGCTTTTTAGAGAGAAAAGAAAATAACAGGTCAAAGTATGTACTTGTCAAATGGCAGGATTATATGAATGACAGAATTTAAATTCAATAGTCATTATAATGTATCTTAGGTCATGATGTTTGACTATTGTATGACCTGTAATTAAATAAAACTTTATAAATAAATGTATATCAACAGGTTATAGGGAAAGGTTTGAATCCCTCACCCTCTGCCGTCATTATATCAAAAGCCTTTAGAGTTGTTTTAAAGGCTTTTTTTATGCTAAATAGCACGGTATGACATGGAGTGAAATGAATATATGTTTGAATATTGTTTGACTTCATTCAAATTTATATGCCTCTACCTTATTTCTCTTTCTTGCCCACTTCTTTAAATCTTTAGCTTCATTGGAACAGAAAATAATTACTGTGTTTGGTAATTGTTCCAAAAAATCCTGTGGAGAAAAATTTTTGCCTTATAAATCTAAACTAATTCGTATTGTCCACATTTCTCTTGTTACGTTACCAATAACTATGCTATATGCTGGGTTTTTATAGTTCTAATATTTTATCTGCAATATTTAGACACACATCCAAATTGCCAGGCATTCCAATTGAGTTCGTCTCTAATTCAAATAATCTTTTCCCAATTTTTATTCTGTCCGCACCTTCTTTTTTTAGATTGAAAATATTTACCACGTATCCAGAATATTCGTCTCTTGGTGCAACATCATTAATCCCAATTGGGTCCCAATCATTCCAAAGAATATCATCAATCTTCTTTTGGATGATTAAATCTTTAGCAGCTTTAATGTTCTTTTTTAATGCTTTATTTATGTGAAGGATTAAAATCGTGTCTTTTACTTCTTGACTCAAATATTCATCTGATATTGTATCTGCAAATTTTAATGCAAGTTGTGGTATATAAAATCCACTATCAACATCAAATGGAGCAGGAAGACCAGAAGAATTGTATGTGATTTTCGCAATACATTCAGCTAAACACAAATAAATTTCAAAATCTGGGTTCTCATTTTTTAAATTCAATTTTCTGATTGCCGAAAACTGGTCGTGAGCGTCTTTCCACTTTTTAGAGTTTTCGATTATATCATACAGACCAATTATCTCATTTGGAACTCTATCAAGATGCCTGTCAAATCGGGATAATATCAAAGCTGCCCATTCTGGCTTTAGAGAATCAGGAACATTGTCAAATATTTCTTGACCTATATTAATATCAGTTTTAATATTCTCCATTCTTATGTCTTACTTGCATATAACGGTGAGTATTTGAAGTGTAGCCTGCCGATAGGCGACTATGATTTCATATACAATGTTACCCACTTTTATTCTTATTTATGAACTTTTCATTAGGTATAAGGACCCAATAATAATCACATCTTGTAGAAAATGAATTATCCAAGCCCAAAATACACCGTTAGTTTCATACACGGATTTGCTTAGAACGTATCCCAACAATCCCGCTAAGATAATTCCAATAACACCATTGGGCATTCCTTGAATGTGAGCTATGCCAAATATAACTGCAGATATTAGGAAAATTTTGTTTGGTGACAAAAGGTTGGCTAAAGGTCCATTTAACCCAACTCTATAAATTATTTCTTCTGAAAATGAATTTGTTAAAGAGAATATGATAATCCAGAATAGACCTGTTTTTAATAAGCCGTAATTTATAGTAGCTCCTTTGAATTGAAAATACATAAATATACCTGTTATCGTACTAATCACTATCGATAAGGAAATCCCTGTTTTCAACCAAGTATCTCCTTTTTTTATTCCAAATATTATTAATTCTTCTCCCATCGCAGAAATATTTCCAATAGATAAAATCGACTTGAAACTATCTGGATTAAGGAGATACGAGCTAATCATAGAAAGTAAAGCAAAACTCAGTAAAAGCAATTGATAGTTTATTTGAAAGTTTATATAACTGTTTTTGCTTACCGAAATGCCTACTTTACTGGCTTGACCTGAAAATGTTAGAATTCCAACTGTAATTAATCCAGCAATTAAAATGGGTGCGATAATCTTCATTGTTCCTAAAGTATTTGATTAGGACAAATGTCAGATAAGTAAGATAGGAAAAACTTGATATATGGTAAGAAAACAATCAGAGAGTAATTTTTTTCCTTATTCTACTAAAGCTTTCCGGGGTAATACCCAAGTATGAGGCAATATGCTTTTGTGGTGTACGCTGGATTATTTTTGGCTGACGTTCCAATAAGTTCAAGTATCTTTCCTCAGCAGTTAGCATCAACAAGTCTATCTGTTGTGTTTGTTTATGAATAAAAAGCGATTCTGATGCGATTCTACCGATATTCAAACCTATATCTGAACTTTTATATAATGCGTTTAAGTCTGAATATGAGATTGAAAGTAATTCAGTGTATTCAATAGCTTGTGTAAATAATTCGGTCGGTTTCTGAATCAGAAATGACATATAATCTCCAAAGAATTCATTTTCGTAACACAAATCGAGGCAGATAGTAGAATTTTCTTTCCAGAGAAAAACTCCTGCAGAACCTTTAGTAATGATAGAAAGATACTTTTCTTTTTGATTTGTGTCTTTTATTAGCTCATTCTTCTTAAAGGATTTTGGTTCTAAGTATTTGGCGAATGACTCCCATATTTCAAGAGGTGCTTCAAAGTATGGGTCGAAAATATTCTTTATTAATATTCCTTTTTCGTTCATCCTTTTAATTGTGGGTAATGGTCTCGGCTTTGAGTATTTGTGAAGCTGTTACTTATTGCCATTGTTACCTTTAGTTTATTCTTGGCTCTTGCTGAGTAGTACAATGAATACCACCTCCAGACATATTGATACCTACGGGATTTAGCCCAATGATATCCCTATCTGGAAAGTAAGTCTTTAGGATATCTCGCATTTCTTCATCCTTTTCTTTTTCTGATTCTGGCATGCCCTCTTGCCAATATTGTGCTACCAATACGGCCCCGTTGGTCACCAAAAAGTTGGCATAGCCCATAGCTGGTGTTATGAGCATGGTATCTACGTCATCAGAAAAGCCCTTTTCGTACAGTTCATCTAATTCTTCCTCTGGCCAATATTCCATTGGATAAGGCATCAAATGTGGATTTAGATCGGGATATGGTATTTCCACAATATTAAACGGTTTGCCATTTATCCTATGTGCCAATTTCAATTTCTTCAAATACCCTTGAAAAATATGATAATCGTGCTCTGCTATTGGATTCTTATTCCTGTCTTTTTCTGAAATTGTAGTGACTAATAGAGTACTGTCATTTGCAAACCTAACCACTGCATCAATATGCCCTCCTGGTGCTTGTCCCCAGTAATTGTCAACTTTCAGTCCATCTACGTCTACTAAGGCCACTCCCTCCAACCAAATCATCTGTTTTTTTCCATAAGTGTCTAGAATTTCCTTTTCAATCTCCTCTAGAGAAAGATGAGGGTTGTGCAACATGGCATAATCCTTTATAGAAATAGCTGAATGATTATTGACCTCAACAGCACCTCCGTCAAAACTGAGTGGACTATTTCGTATGTTATAACCAAATCGGACGGCTAGGCTATCGTCTATAGTTTTTCTTAAAGCCATGTCTGGCCTTCTTTTAAGTGTGGCAGAATCAATACCTTGCCAATTCGCCATCTTAAGTGCTTTTCCATTAGAGAGAAAGATAGGTCCAGGATCTCTTAAATAGTAAGTTGTTTGAGGGTGAATTATGGTAGTAATTTTCGAGGTGTCTACATCCATACCTACCAAACGCTCACTAAACGCTTTAGCTAAGGAATCTTTTGTCGTTAATAGTTTTACAGGGACATAAGTATGAAGTGCTTTAACGACCTCCAAGCGAGGGGCAATTGACATCTCAGCAAATTCTGGGTCTCCCCATTGATCATGTATTGAAATCCATATGGCTTGTTGAGGCTCCCACTCAGGTGGAAAGACAAAAGGCCTATCGTTTTTTTCCTCAATAGAGCAACTTGTTATAATAAATAGTGATAATAAAATCTGAAGTCTGTTTTTCATTAGTTGTAAATTAAAGGTGATGGTCTCGTGTATGAGCAGTAGCGGATTTCACAACACTAAGCTGTCGGATAGCAAGATACTTAAAAAACACAAAAATGGCTCAAGTACACACTTGAGCCATTTTTGCTTTTACACAATGTTAGGCACTGCCTTATTATGAATCTTTAGTCATTTTTTCTGTCATTTCTTCTAGAGAATTGTTCATAAACGCATGGAATTGTTCCTGTGTCATTTGTGGGTTTTCCATAAACTGGTCATAATGAGACCAAAATACAAATACACACTTACCATAACCTAGATCAACTACTTGTATGGTATTGACCATTCCTTTCACTGGCGCTCCTTCTAATAAAGAATATGAAAAACTTCTTCCTGATTCGTTATAAGCTACAATCTTTTCCTTAAAGTAACCTTTACCATCAGGTGTATGACATACTCTTTGGCCTCCTTCTCCCATATTTCCAGTCCATTCGACTTTTGCAATATTTGAAGAGTATTTGTCAATCTTATCCATTTGCCTAACAGTCTCCCAAAACTCATCTGCAGACTTGTTTATTATTTTACTGAATTGAACTTTTGGTTCACCCATACTTTGAGCAGATGCCACATTCACACTGAATAGTAGAACTAATGCGGCAAGTAACAGATTTTTGATTTTCATTATTATTGAATTTTAGTTTAAAAATAAATTTTTGACTCCCTCTAAGCTCATTTTGATCATACCTTGAAGCATTGAGCTAATTTCTTCAACTTGGGACTCTTCGGCATCAAAATAACTCTCCCATGTCACTTCGCTACCTTCACCCAGGTCTTTTACAGAAATGCTATTTTCCATGTTCTTAACTGGCATTGGTGGATTTTGAACTGAATATTTTAAGTGCTTTTCAGAATCATTAAACTCAGTAATAACTTCTTTAATGGTGATTTCTCCTTGTTCAGAGTTCATAGTGCAAGTTCTTTCGCAACCTAAACCTTGACCTTTTACCTCACTGTGAGAAATCATTCCTCCTGCATATTCTTCAACCCTATCAAAGGACTTAATTCTGTTCCAAATCTCTGAAGCAGGAGCTTCAATTTTTAAGCTCTCAATAACTTTTGGATGTCTCATATAAATTAATTTTTAAAGTTTCCCTTTTGATACAGTTTAGATGGATGTGTTACAGAATTAGGCTGCTTTCTTTCGATTTTTCGTCAATTCCTTCTGTTTATAATCACTTGGATTACCTGTTTCGACAAATACTCTTAGGTCATCAATAACACCAGTTACTGTTTTTTTAAGTTGCATTTTCATCATTGGCCCCATAATGGCACCTTTAAAGCCTTTGGTTTGCATTTTCATGTGCATGCTAACAAGCGTATTGCTTCCCTTTCTTTCCAAAGACCATGTATTAACAGCAGAAGTGATAAAACCGGGAAAGCCTTTCACGACTTCATAAGCCAACACATAATTATTTGTGTCGAAGTTTTTGATGTCTTCCTGAATTGTTCCAAAGCCAGGAACTTCACAGGTTCTGTTGCTGCATGCTGCCCCTTCAAATTTTGGTTTTCCAAACCCTTCGGAATGAGTCAAGCCTCTTGCCCATTTATAGGCGGTAGTAAATTGATTCCCCAAAACCTCCCATACCTCTTGAATGGGTCGGTTGATTACGATTTCTTTTTTTATTTCCAATTTGTTTAAATTTTTAATTCGCCCTTTTGATACAGAATGTTCTCAGGTGTTACAAAACGGAAAATAAAAAGCCCGTGATTACCAAAATCACGGGCTTTTTTATAAGTATAGGTCAGTACTAGTTTAGCTCAAAAAAATCTAGTAATTCATTAGTTCCAATAATTTCCTCAACTATGGTTTCTTTAGAAAAATCATCTTTCGCTGGAATATCTCGAAGTAACTCTAAATGCTTTTTATCTACAATATCAGCAACCAATTCACTGTTCTGAAAAGCATAGTCTGCTACTTTGGTTTTGTAACCTACATTGAAATATTGCTGGTCTTCAGTGAGATAACCATTTTTGTACATAGTTTTTGCCTTTTTGCCACATCTGCAAGGGTTTTTCGGGTTCATTAGCCCGCATTTTTGTTGCATAAAGTTGATTAACTCCTTTCTTGCTCTGTGAAGCTTTACTCTATAGTTAGCTTTTGTCATTCCGAATATTTCAGCGCCTAAATTGTGGTCCACTCCGAACGTTTCTCCTACAATAAATAAAAGTCTTTGCTCCCTAGTAAGGCACATGATCATACCTGATAGACAACGATACCTAATCTCCTTAGCCAATTCCTCATATTCCTTTTCTTCATTTTCGCCTAAGGTTGCGTTTTCAATAGAGTCAAGCCGTTTTCCTTGATTCTCAAAATCCGTGAATTGTTTTTCTCCTTTTCGTCTTTTGGATAACAAAAACTCGTTAAATACAATGCGATAGAGCCAAGTTCTAAATTGGCTTTCGAATTTAAATTGTGATAGCTTGGTTATCACCTTGATAAGTGCCTCTTGAGTTAAGTCTTCAGCGTCTTGAGGGTCAAAGGTAAATTTCCATGCCACATTGAAAATATAAGGTCTGTGGATTTTTATGAGCTGATTCAATGCATCTTTGTTACCATCCAAAGAGGATTTCAATAGTTCTATATTTTTTTCCTCTGAATATTTATCTCCCAGTTGATTCATACGATTTTTTTCTTGTTAGATACAAGAATTGGATAGGTGTTACAAAGTTCGTATTAAGGTTTTGCCTAACGGTCCTGGGTATGGTTCGTATCCCAGAGGATATGCACAATACACCTTGTTATCGATTTTTTCTTTTTTTTGTTCATTATTAGTCTCCATAACTCTAAAGCTAAATTAGTCTATTTCATTTCTTAACCCAAGTCAATGAAATTAGATTGAGTATAGGGCAACTTTGCTGTCATAAAAAATATAAATTATGAAAGCAATTATATGTTTAAAATATGGAAGTCCAGAAAACTTAGTATTAAGAGAAGTCGAAAAGCCCTCTCCGAAAGACAATGAAATTCTTATTAAAATTCACTCCACTTCTGTTACCACAAGTGATGTCCTTATTCGTAGAATGAACGAATCACTTATTCCTAAGTTCATCCTTCAATGTGTTTTCGGTTTTGGAAAACCAAGAAAACCCATTTTGGGAATGGTATTATCTGGTGTGATAGAAAGTAAGGGAAAAAGTGTGTCTTCATTTAATATTGGCGATGAAGTTTTTGCATATGGTTCGGTTTCAGCAACAAAACGTCATTTTGGTTCATATGCAGAATATATATGCCTACCTGAAGACTGGCACATTGCTCATAAGCCTGCTAACCTCAGTCATAATGATGCAGCAGCCATCCCTTATGGTGGGTTACTCGCTTCACATTTGTTGCATAAGGCTGCCATAAAGAAGGGAGACAAGGTTTTAATTTATGGAGCTTCCGGTAGCATAGGTAGCATGGCGATACAATTAGCAAAGAATGCAGGAGCCATTGTAACAAGTGTTTGTAGCGGAAAGAATTTTGAATTAGTGAAGTCCTTGGGAAGTGATTTTGTGATTGATTATATGAGAGAAGACGCTGAATTAAAATTAGAGACTTATAATTATGTGTTAGATGCTGTTGGAAACTCTAAATCGTCAACTCTTAAAGAGAAAAGCAAAAAAGCGCTTTTGCCAAAAGGGAAGTACATTTCGATTGATCATGGAATTCCATTAACTCCCAAAGATGCTTTCCTGAATTTAAAATCATTGGCAGAGCACGAAAAGATTAAGCCTGTAATAGACAGGGTTTATCCTTTAGAAAAAATTGCGGAAGCTCATGCTTATGTTGAAAAAGGTCATAAAAGAGGTAATGTTATTATTACTATATAGTTATTCTTCGGAGGAGGTGGCAATTCGTTTTCTAATGCGACTTAAAGATTCAGGTTTTACACCGATATAACTCGCGATATGATATTGGGGTATTCTTTGCACTAACTCGGGTCTTGTTTTTAATAGCTTACGATAGCGTTGTTCAGGTGAGTCTGTATAATAAGAAGTTAATGCTTCTTTTTGTTCAGCAAAAGCTACTTCCATAATCGCTCGAGAAATTGTTTCGAACCTCGGGAAGTTTTTGAAAAGTTCTTGGGCTTGTTGTTCGTTGCCCACAACAACAATTGTATCTTCAATGCAAACCCAATTGTGCGTTGCGGAACTTTTAGGAGGTGAACTATTTAGGGAGATAGCCCATTGTTCTTCAGAAAAGAAATTCGTAGTCTTTTCTTCTCCATCAGAAAGAATGTATTCTCGTATACAGCCTTCAAGTACGAAATATGTATTTCCCGAAATCTGGCCTTCTTTTAATAAATACGCTCCCCTTTTCAATGCTTTAGTTTGCATATTTGTAATAATCGCTTCAGACTCTTCAATTGAAAGAGGCGATATTTTGGAGAAGTAATTAATAAATTTTTCGTGCATTAAGGTCTTTTTTTTAATTACCGATAACTGTCTCGGCTATGAGTAGTTGCGAAGCAATTACTTATAGCCATTGTTACCTTTAGTTTATTCTTGGTTCTTGTTGAGTTACACAATGAATACCACCACCGAACAGGTTTATCTCTTTTGCTTCAAAACCAATAATTTCTCTATTGGGAAAGTAATTTTTTAGGATCCTCACCATCTTTTCATCTTTTTCCTTTTCTGATTCTGGCATGCCTTCTTCCCAGTACTGTGCTACCAATACTGCTCCATTGGTTACAAAATAATTGGCGTAACTCAATGCGGGAACCACTTGTATAATTTCAGTTTCTTTAGATAAGCCTTCGTTGTACAGTTCTTCTAAACCCTCAGGGGACCAAAATGAGATAGGTAGAGGCACTAGATGTAGATTAAGGTCTGGTGAAGGTATTTCAATTATTGTAAATGGTTTGCCATTAGTCCTACGCTGTTTTTTAATTTGATGCAAATAGCCCTGAAATATTTCATAATCGTAGCTCGCGATTGGATTTTTGTCTTTATCCTCTTCTGCAATAGTAGTGACTAAAATCGTACTGTCATTTGCAAATCTTGCAACTGCATCGATATGTCCATTAGGTGCATAACCCCAATAATTTTCAATTTTCAATCCATTTTTCTCTATTAAAGGAACTCCTTCCAACCAAATCATTTGTTTTTTACCATACATTTCAAGGATTTCACGTTCAATTTCTTCAATGTAAGACGCTCCTCGGTTATGCAACATCGCAAAGTCCTTTATGGACATAGCTGATTCACTATTCACTTCAATGGCCCCTCCATCATAACTCAGGGGGCTGTTTTGTAATTTATAGCCAAACCGAATAGCTAAACTGTCATCCACAGTTTTTCTCAATTCTACATCAGAAATCCTCTTCACGGAGTTCGAATCAATTCCTTGCCAGTTGGCTATTCTAAACTCTAAACTATTAGAAAGAAAAAGAGGCCCTGGATCTCTCATAAAATAGGTCTCTTGCGGATGGACAATCATTTTTACCCTTGAAGTATCTACTTTCATTTGGAGTAAACTCCCTACAAAAGCATTAGCTAGTGAGTCATTATAGGTCAGTATCTTAACCGGAACATATTGATGAAGTATTTTGACCAATTCCAGCCTGGTGTCAATTTGATTTTCCCCTTGATTCAACTCCCATTGATCATGTATAGAAAGCCATACTGCCTGTTGAGGTTCCCATTCAGGTGGAAAGGTAAAAGGTTCGGCGTTTTTTTTCTCACTTGAACAACTAGTTAGAATTGCTAGTGATAGTAAAATCTGAAATATATTTTTCATGATTCCTAAATTAAAGGTAATGGTCTAGTATATGAGCAGTTTTAATGGCTTATTTACATTGTTACCTGCTGGCTAATTTTCGTTTTTAATATAAGTCTCAACCCCTAACAGAAGTGAATCCAAGTCCTTCCGGTTCAAATACATTCCATTGGTTAACACAGCCTCAATTTTCTGCGTATTAGCTATGTCCTCAAGTGGGTTTTCATTTAGTAAAACTAAATCCGCAATTTTGCCTTTTTCGATTGTGCCGAGGCTGTCTTTGGCGTTTTGATATTTCGCAGCATTCAGAGTTGCTGTTTTCAGGACTTCATGTGCGGTTAGACCGGCCTTTTGAAGACTGACTAGTTCTTCGTGCAGGCTGAATCCAGGAATCAGTCCGACCTCGCCTACATCCGATCCGGCCATAATCCCTACCCCTGCATGATGCATGTCAAAGATAATTTCCCTCCTTTTCTTTTCAATTTCAGGATGGAATGGTCCCCAAAACCTTCGCATTGCCGGCTCGTAATCATCCTTGAAATAATCGTATTCCTCCTTAGGCATATATTTTACATGCGGATTGTCTTTCCAATCTTCAGCATCTGGGTAATATACTTCGAAAAGTCGAAGAGTCGGTACAACCCAGGTGTTATTCTTTTTATAGATATCATAGATACTTTTACATTTCAGCGAATCAAATGCCCGCACCATTTCAAGGGTTAGTTTGTTAATGCCTTCAACCTGCGTATAACCGAAATCCGCCTGCTGACTACGAAACAATTCCACTATTTTTCGATGCATTTCTTCTGCTATTTCTGAACACTCAAGAAACTGAACCAAATCGCAACAGTGTTCGATACTTTTTTGCCCGGCTTCTGAAACATAGGAAGATGTCAGAGACAAGGGTACATGGCCGGCAAAATCTAAGTCTAATTTTTTTGCTTCATCCGTAATCCCGTAATATGCTTCTGGCATTAGCTCGTCATAGATTTTGATGAAATCCACATCTCTATTCTTTAGCAACCTAGCGAGTTCTCTGCCATGTGCCTCAGTCCTTGGCTTAAGGACGGTGGATTCACCTGTTAAAGCACCATTGATATAATAACTCGCTAAAATAGATTTGGCCCCAAAAGTTGTTTTGCTTGAATTTCATTCTGCAACCTACGGTGCTGGGAAATAGTCATGTCCGGGTCGTCACAGGGTGGGTTTAGGCAGTCAGCTGCCATTATCCTAATACCAGTAATACCATTGGCAATAAATAGTGGATAATCCACATTCCTAATGTTAGCTTCATTGAACACATGAGCATGCATGTCCCATAGTCCTGAGATTAGGTATTTTCCAGTTCCTTCAACCAAATTACCATTGCCGGATAACTTAACGTCAGCTGATTTTACAATCGTGTCAATTATGTTACCCTTAATAATCACGGTCATTCCTTCACGAAGTTCTCCCGTTTCCACTTCAACTATGTTCACGTTAAAAATTGCACGGTCATCCTGCCCAATCTTAATTTTGTTGTAATTGCAACTGCTGACGAGCACAAGGATTACTACTAGAATATGCTGAGTATATTTCATGATTTATTCTGCTTGCTTGTAGGTTACAAGTAGCTAACTGCATAAAAATGTGTAGTTATTTCAATTGTAAATTATCCCAAATCTATGGGATTCTTTATCATTTTAAAACTGATCACTGCTACATGGTTATATATTTCCGTGGCCTTACTGGACCCATGTCCCAAGAGTGTCTGGATATATCGTAAATCCGTGCCTGCTTCCAATAAATGTTAGGTCCGACTCTGCGGTGGCGAAACTATGTCTGAGCATATGCGGAGTCACCTTCATGCTTACCATTGCCCGTTTGGCAGCCCTATCCACCCAAACCTCTGAAAAACAATCAAAATCCATCCTTTTTCTTCTAATAGGTAAAACCGTGGTCAAACAATTTGAAGAAATCTACAATTCGTGGGAGTAGTAGGATTCGAACCTACTCAGCTATAAGCACCAGATTTACAGTCTGGCCCAACTCTCCAACTTTGGCGTACTCCCAATATAGAGAACATGGCGGGACTCGAACCCGCAATTAAAGGTTTTGCAGACCTTCGCCTTACCAGTTTGGCTACATGTTCATTAGCGGAGGTAGAGGGACTCGAACCCCCGAAGCACGGATGCCCGACTGTTTTCAAGACAGTTTCCTCGACCGACCGGACCACCTCCTTAAAATAGCTGGTCTATAAGGATTCGAACCTTAACTTCCTAGCTCAAAACCAGATGTGCTACCATTACACCATAAGCCAATACTGGGTGTCTTCGGGACTTGAATCGCATCGGCGACCGACCTGTTCTCCTCATTCACAGTGAGGGATTTTAACCAGTTAAACTAAAGACACCAGATGAAGATTATGCATAAAAAAAGGCATCCCATTTTTTACTTGGGATGCCTTTTTTGTCTTGTTTACCTACATCATTAAATGATGAGACTGTACTTCATCCCATTTGTTATTGAATATCCTTGCTCCGAATATGAGGAGCATTGATAAGTACAATATGTATATTGATGATGAAGTCCCATTTCTTTATTCTTTTCTTTTTGAATGATACAAATATGAATGTATAATTTTAAAAATGCAAGAAGAAATTAAAATTAATTATCTGATTATCAATTGCTTATGAAATTATTAGGCAATATAATCCTGTATTACCATTTAGGTACAAATCTTAATGGTAGGTTTACTATAAAGTGCTTATTGTCCTAGTTTCCTATCGTTATTCAAGTACTTACATCTTTACATTATTTATTATTAGGCATAAAAAAAGCGTCCAGTTTTAGTTGGACGCTTTCGCTGATTATATATGTGATATAATTACATCATTCTTTCTTCATCAATAGCAAAAGTGTCCTAGCCCTGTATCGTTGATACGACGAACAAGATTGATAGTCTTTGCTATGTTGATGATTTAAATTCATACTACAAATATATTGATTCTGAATGAACTGTAACAAGTGGTTTTAATTATACTTAAAAGATTAACTTTATAATATGATTTCACGGTCATTAATAATTTTGATTTCAACTATACTTTCCAATAATCTATTGGGATGTACTTGTGGTGGTTATCAAGAAATGGAATATGAAATTAAGGAATCCAAGGCAGTATTTGTAGGCACAGTGGTAGGAAGAAAGATCAAAACATTTAGTGGCAAACTCGAGTCAGGAGAAAACTATAAGTACAAATATTATGAATACAAGATTAAGGTCTCAGAGTTCTTCAAAGGACAGAAAGAAAAGATAATAAAAGTAGCAACTGCAAAAGAAGGTGCTACTTGCGGAATGAATTTTAAACTGTTCAAAAAATATGTGGTATATGCACAAGAGGATAAAAGATATGGGCTTTTCACTACAATATGTCACAGGAATATAAGGAAATCGAACAGGAAATTCGATAGGCATATATTCAGGGATGAGGTGAAAGGTTTAAAAAAATTAAAGGATAGGTCTTGGCTCTCACAAAGTAAATAAAAACTTCACTCATTAGACTTTTCTCTATTAATGGCTGGGAAATCTGGTGGTATCTTTAGGCGATTATCTATATAAGCCATAAATAATTAAGAAGAGTTTAACAATAATGAGATGAACGATTTGAAAAAGTACCATCTTGCAACGAAAATTTTCAACTGGTAATAGAAACTTTTATAGGGCATATCAAGATATTTTCAAATATAAGGTGATACTTTAAAATACTTGAAACATGAGTGTTGAACTTATTTATAGAACCCCATATAACCACTTTGATAATAAATTTCATAAAAGCTTCCCAGAGGTCGATACAGTATTGGAGTGGTTTCAGAACTTATGGAGGTTCCATGATGAAGACCCACATCAATTTTATGAGAATGCAAGTGATTACATAGGAATCAGGATTTATGGATTCTGGGGGCCATTTAGGATATATGATGAAGAATTTGATATATCTTCTAACCCGTCACCTCCTAATGATTTTTCCAGTTTAAAAGAGTATTTAAACAATGGATATTGTAATGTGATCGATATGGGTGAAAATGAAAATTTTATCCAGGTACTGACAGATGATGATGAACTTGAACTTGCCTATTATATTTTTGATAGTTCTTATTTGAAAGAGGATCCAACATCGATTGATTATCTACTTAAGCAAGATTATTCACTACCATTGTCCTTTTCTACAGATTCAGATGGGTCAGTGATTGATGGGAAATATCGGACAATCGAAACGAACAAAGGGAAAAAAGGCAAGGTATACTTTTTACGCTCAAATACTAGTGGTGGTGATAATTTATCATCAGCGGAAAACTCTGTTGTCATATATAACGGTATAAGACTACCAGAACTATATGATTTTGTACTCGACGATCATGATGATGATCTAGAGATTTTAAGGTTATTTGCTCAAGGCTCTTTAGAACAAACGATTAATAAAATCGTAAGATTTAAAAAACATTGGGTCTTGATTTATAGAGAGTTCTATGAAAAATTTTCATATGATGATTTTAATGAAATGACACCAAAAGAAGGGTCTTCATATGTAATGCAGTTGGTCGATAATGCTGAGGAAAAAATCATTGAGAGACACTTTAAGGAGTTTAAGCCGAGTAGTAAATCCAAATACCAAGTATCTGATCATTTTTTACAGTTTAGTCTGAATACCGATTCATGGGGAACTATCCCGTTAATGGGTACATCCCCAGCAGACTTATATGATCATTTCATAATATTCGATGACCTATGGGCATCGAAAAATGAAATACTAGCAAAATCTCTGATAAATTTTTTTAAGGGTTGGAAAGTTTTAAAATAAAAACTCAATAAGTCCCTCTATTTGCGATTGCCAAATTTTCAAAATCTCGTATATTTTTAAGCACCCATAATTTTCTTTCAACTTCCATAAAATTTGGATTGAGGCTAATCTAATAGAAGATTTTGGTTTCTGGTAGAAAGGTAGAATTTTCTTTGTTTAGATATCTAGGGTTTCTTTGAGGGGCGTTTTGTGATTGTTTAGGTTCTTGAAATCGGTTATTAATAACAAAGCTTACATCAGAAATATATTCGAGTTGACATAATTGAAGATTATGGGCTTTTTTTGACCTAGCTAAAAACTTGACAAGTCCGAAAAGAGGATATGATTTTTCAGCTAAGTTATTATGCATAGTCTTTTATTTTTTATATAATATTCCTAGCCCTCCTTTTAACAGTTTTAAAGTTATATCATCTCCTTCCTTTTTTAATAATCGGTTTTCTTTATTGACTTTTAGTATTATTTCATTTGAGTTTTCATTACACGTAATTGTCAAATAAAATATTTTTCGCTCGATTTCAATTTCTTTGATTCTTCCTTCAATTTGAACTTCTTTTTGGTTACCTATAATTCGGTTGTACAAGGAAACATGTCCCTGTAATGTCATAAAATTAAAAAAGCTAATTATAATGCTATATAACAATGAATTGATGATGACTCTGTATTTTGGATATTTAAATCTGTCATACCAATCTATTATCCACCAGACTAAGGGAATAGAAAAGATTATTGCAAGGGGCCATAAATATTTTAAGGTCATATCAAAAACTTTGTATGTATCAAGGATTTCCAGATACCAGAAATCTAAAAAACCAATCACTAAAAATGTAACCCAGGCAATAGGAATTAATTTTTTTATAGTATTGATATAAACTTTCATTTTTAATGTCCAATTTTCTATAATGGAACGCTTTACTAATTATATCTTAGAAATTTATTGTTTTTTATTACGCATAATATGAAATAAGCTTTATAGCTTTTATTTTTTCTTTGGCAACCATAACGAAAAGAGGTGGTAATAAGCTTAACATAATTTGGGTTTACAGTCTTTTTTAACGGCAAAGCTAGCCTTAATACCGGGCCCTGTTGCGTTTTTCTTTTTTCATGTTTCAATTACTTACCGTTGGAGCAATGAACTTAAATACTCCGTTTTCCACCTGGCTGAGACTAGCTTTTGTTTTGGCTTTTTATATTATTACCCTTTCAGCATCCAATATTTTTGGTAAAAAATCTTTCCAATCAGTAATCAAGAATTTTTCAATGACAGTGTTATTTACATCTATTACATAGCAAACCCTTGAGCAGTATGTTTTTCTGAACTGGTCGTAGAGGTTTCTATTAGGGGCGTCTTCCATTTCAATATGGATGCCTTCATGATTATTTAATTCTGGCATCCCCGAATCAATATGGATAATATGTGCCCTGCCCCCATATTGCTTTTCAATTTCATAGTAAGCATTCAAAGATGCCATGTCACCACCACATTCACATGAGTTTGCAATAAGCAAGGGTTTATCGTGCATATTGGAACTTATAATTGAATCTCCAGCAGTAGTAATTGCCGTAAAATCAGGTGCTTTGATACCTACTTGAGAACCGGTTTGAGTACTGAAACTCTCCTCTTTGACCAGGGTTATATAGTCGCCAAACCTTGAGACTTTATGAATCCGATAGTAATTATTGTTTAAACGCACGAATTCATTGGGGTACAATGTTACTTTCACTAAAGATTCTTTTCTGACCGAGTCTTTATTTAACAAAATAAATGTAGGTTCCAAATAGGTGTAGGAGTAGGAGGTTTGGAAGTCAGCTGTTCCCAGTTGATAGAACTGTCCGTCCAGATAAAAATCAGCTGTTAAGTATTCTGCAAATCCTAGGTAAAGCTTGGTCTTTGAACTCAGGGTCCCGACTTTTACCCAGGTAGAATCTTGAACTATTTTTTTACCATCATATCGGTGAAATACTAATTCTATCAGCTTATCATTAGATTGCCAGTGCATTGGCGTAATCAAACGAACTGAATCATCGGTCAAGTCCTGATTGTTATTTTCATCTAAAATGAATACTTGAACTGAATCACGACGTCCGGTAATGATGTCTATTAGGTTTTGTTCCTCGGTGGGAAGCTGGGTTGTATCTAAGGTATTATCTGAGATAGCCTCCATGATAAAAGGAGGTAATTCAAATCCTTCATCATGTCTGTGTCGTTTGTACCAATCAGCTTCATGATCTACAACCGTAGAAGTATGCTTGATATTAAGCAAGTTTTTAGGTAATTTTAGTGGATATGAAAGCTCTGTAATCTCTTTAAAACGTAAAGAGCCGACAACTCTTTCAAATTTACCAAACCCCTTATGTAGTTTGGTGGCAATGAGCAAGGTATCCTGATCTGAGGAAAATCGTGGAATATCTTCGGCAGGCTTAGAGCAAGCGAAAAAAGTAGTGAGTAGCAGGATCAAGGCTATTTTATGGAAATGTTCCTTCAAGTTATAAGTTGTACTGCACATATCGATATTGTATTATCTATACCACCTTTTTAGTATAGAGAAGTATATTTATAAGAATGTGCTATGAACAATTATAGTTGCTTAAGACTGGGAAAATAGTGAACATAATTGGGATTGTATACTAATAAAGGTCGACTAAAATTAGTATATGCCTGAGATAATAGAAATTGATAAAGTTTATGCTTAATGACTTGTTTTCAAATACCCAGTTTGCTATTAAATTTTTTATCAATGGATTTTTATTTGCTCAGCTAATATGTTATTCAGATCATCACCCGTTAAGTCCCGACCAATTATTACACCTTCTTGGTCAATTAAAAAGTTATCTGGGATACCATGAACCCCATATATAAACGAAGCTGTGTTATCATGATCCGCAAGATCACTGACATGGATCCAGTTCATATCATGCTTGTTAATAGCACTGACCCAGTCATCATGTCCTGAATCCATTGAGACCGCAAATATTTCAAATCCTTCGGGGTGAAATTTGTCATAAGTAGTTTTCAAGTTTGGGATCTCTCGGATACATGGTCCGCACCATGAGGCCCAAAATTCAAGTAGTACGACCTTGCCTTCAAGGTCAGATAACCTTTGGATACTTCCAGTTGTATCTTCCATGTCAAAATCAACATATCTTTCACCGATTTCAGGATCTTTATTTAGCTGTAAATACCTCAAAATGACCTTTCCATCTTCAGAATCTTTTACTCTCTGGGTCAAGTTGCTATATAGTTCTTCGGTTTTTTCCTTTCCAAAGGTTGTACACATAATAGCCAGTGTCTTGGCACTTAGTAAACTATCTGGATTAGACTCAACAGCATCGATATGTCGCTTATGCATGAAGAGTAATACCTCTCTTTTGATATCACTACAACTACCGAGTATGAGTAAAATGAAAACTTTAATCAAGAGGTTTTTGAACATGGTATTAGATCTTGCCACTATTTGATTAAAAAAACAAATCACTTGTCAATTTAGAATATAAAAGACTAACAATAAATTATTAAACATTATTTAACTATTAGTTTTTTTTTAACTCTATTAAAATTTAAGTTCCCTTTAGAATTATATTTTTTTCAATAAACTGACTTTCACTTTATTATTCTCTAAATTGTTCATTTTTAGGGCCTCTTTTCTTTTATCTACATTCAAAAATTGACTCTGTAATTGTTCGAAGCTTGTCCTGTAACCATAGCTTGCATCTTGTTTCAAACCTTCTTTTAAAGGTATATTTCCTATCTTTTCTAATTTGTCCTTAAATAATTTTAAATCTTTATGTGTCACTAAATCATAGCACATGCCAATAGATTTGTATCTATACTTTGGATATTCCTCCCAAAGAAGTTCAATGCCAGACTGCTCTGTCAATAACTCTTCAATGGTACTTCCAGATGGAATCCACCTACACATTAAATAACTATTCAAAATATCATAATATGTTGGCTTAAGATTGCTTTGATAAGTAGTAGCAACCAAGTCATAGCTACATTGTCCTCTATGCTGTGTGATTTTTGCGCAGATTACAGCCCTGTAAGAACCATCTTGTAATTTGAAACCCAAGATATCATTTTCTGCAAAGTATAAATTCCTGATTTTACTGTATTTCTTTCTTTTTCTTGGTTTTGATTTTGGGTTAGATATCTTTTTTAGTAATCTATTCAAAGTAGCTTGGCGTATTCTGGCATCTTCTTCACCCCCTTCTTTCCTCCATATTTTGACACCTTCACCCATTTCGACCACTTTTTTTACCTCATCAATTATCACTTGATCAATTATCCCAATTTCCCAAAACGCTTGAGCGATAACCGTTACGTATACCTCGTAATCAAATCCGTCCCAATTATCGGCATCAAATGAAAATTCTTTTTTTATAGACTCGATATCACTACCACTATCATATAGGTCCATTATACCCCAATAGGTATCCCTGGCCAAATCCCCATCTATGATTTTAGGTCCATCAGTTGCCATTTGTTTAAAATTAAAGCATATAAGAATAAGCTATTAATAGTATTTTGTACTTTTACAATTATTTCCTCTTGGAATATTTTTCTTTAAATGCCAATTGCTCTGTGTTTTCAACATGAGTGATTTCTCCATCTTGTTGAATCATTATAGGATACACTTGCTTTTCTTCTGCATTCTTAATCCGCATGTCAATAATCATTTCAGGATTACCCTTTAGAAAATCAGGTATTGTTTGTTCAAGGTCTTTCTTCAATCTATCTAAAACAATTACAGCTGATGTTATATGAGTGAAATCATAACCATTGGTATCCTTGTTTTTTATTGATTTAAAGTCCACCGAGCTCCATTCATTTTCTGGAAAGTCACTTACACCTTCTCCTACATTGATAGAGAAATCCCAATAAGGTTCTCTTTTCGAAGTATCTCCACTCATAACCATTGCATAAGGACCCATTTTTAGTAAAAATAATGATATAAAAAGGCTTTCTTTTCTGTAGGTATATTTTATAGAAAAGTTATCCTTATCAATCAAAGACTTAGATAGATAGAAACTTTTTTTTCCAAAAAACTCATCTAACTCCTTTTCAAATATTGAGGTCAAAGTTTCTATCTCCTTTTCTTTTTTACTTTTGAATAGACCAAAAAAATTCATTATAAATATCTAAGGTTAAAAAATTTTTATTGATTGGAACAATTTCAAATATATTTCAAACTTTTTCAAGGAAAAGACTTTTAGCATTTAGTTACTAATTATAAAGTATCGAAAAGTTTTTGAGCTATAGAAGTTGTACTATTCTAAGGTGATTTCTGCTACTAATCATAGGGGGTATAATAGACTCTATATTATTTATCTTCCCTTTTCATATACCAATTTCCTTTTGAGCTAGGAATAATAAAAGGCCATAGTCCCTTCCAAATTATAATTGTCTTGATTTTCCAAACCCCTTCAACTTCATTTCCATTTTGGGCCAGATATCCTTTGTAATAAATCTTTGGATGTTTTCTGCTTGTAGTCTTAAAGCTACCATCGGACATTATCAGGGTCTCAATAGGCATTTTTTTTACAAATGAAATATGCCTTCCTTTCATTTTACCTATAATAGTACCTTCACCATACATCCCACCCGTTGCAATATCATCCTTGACCATCCCCTTGAAATTGAATCCATCTACTTCATGGATTTCAATTGTAAAGCCAGTTTTCATGTCCCAAAACTTTTCCGAGAGAGATTTACTGAAGTATTGATAATATCCTATCCAACACCCTTTCATATTTTTTTCTTTGATGATGGACATCCTTGTGACAGTATGACCTTGGATAATTGTTTTCTTGAAAATATACTTACAAAGCTAAATTGAACTATTCCAAGCTGGATTTCCGAACTTAATATAAACCATTTATTAAAAACTTGACTCTAAGTAATTTTTCAGCTGATAAAATTTTTACAATTCTAGATTCTTGTAATCTAAAAACTCATTCCATTTATCCCTATCTCCATTAAAGGTATTCAAATCGACCCTTCCTTCAACAGCTTTATATTTCCCCTTATGTGAATATTGCCATATAACCCATTCATCATTGAGTTTTATACCTTCATTAAATGAACAAAACCAAATAGGATAGCTTTCAATTTTACTGTCAATAAATGTTTTAAATCCATCCCCATTGGTATAAAGTATCAGGTTATTTTCAATTTCCAGTTCTACATGATCAATAAATACTTGTATCTCTTCTACTATGGTTTCTACCGACTTCCCGTTCCTATTATTTCCCCAATCTTCTATATCTATTGCTACAGGCAGTTGCTGATTCTTATCAGAAATATTTTTCAAAAAGAATTCGGCTTGCTCAATTGGATTTTCATTGAATCGATAATAATGATAAAACCCTATATTATATCCATTTTCAGAAGCTCCTTTATAATTTATTTCAAATCTTTTATCTACATGATCGCTACCTGCACTGGCTCTTAGATAGATGAAATCAATATCAACTTCTCGCTTTAATTTTTGAAAGTTGACCTTACCAGAATATTCTGATAAGTCTATCCCTAAGATAGGATAAACATGATGGTCTATTTCAATACCTGGTGGCAGTTGTCCCTTTTGTACAGATAACCTGATAATAGCCACAATTACCAACAATGCCGCAATCGTATATAGTAACTTTTTTCTCAAGTTTTATTTACCCTCCTTTTTTGCTTTTTCTACTACTGATTCGATAAATCCTTTTTTCATTTTAGTATAGGTACCTCTCTGATCACTGAACGATCTGAACAAGTCCAGCTTCAACTTTTCATACTCCTGCCTTGCTGCTTCATTGGCCCTTAGATATTCCCTGAACAATAATTTACGCTCCCATTCTGGATAACCTGTTTGTATGAAGTGCAGATGATGGGTAACAATATCCTCTTCCTGATTTGCAAATACCCGTTGGGGGCCCTCTAATCGACCTACCCGTTCTTGATAGCCAATAGAAACAAGTTTTTCAAAAAAGGACTGGACTTCTTTAATATTTTCTACTTTAACAGCAATATCAATAATGGGCTTGGCCTGTAAATCTTCAACAGCAGTACTACCTATATGTTCAATGGCCAGGGCAGTTGTACCTAAGATAGCTTTAAGTATCTTTCTCTCAAGTGCATAGACTTCCTTCCATTTTTCTTGGTAGGGAATAATCCTGACAGTACCTCTTTTGACCCCTAATATCATCTTAGCTTGTTATTTCCTTGACTTTTTGACTAAAGAACTGATTAGATAATCTCATAATGGTTTGTTAAGCTTTTATCTATCCATCTTTCCACGATAATATATATAGCAAATTGATAGACTATCGAACAACTAGTGAAAAAAAGGGTGAAAAATAAAAATGGAAGTGAATATTTCATTGTGCGATATTTTTATAATTGGACCTATTGAGTAATCTACAGGTAGAATTTAAGGATATACCTTTTGGGTTAGATTATAGTGTACCCTTCCACAACATTGCTTGAACTTCTTTCCGCTATTGCAGGGACATGGGCTGTTACGTCCTATTTGTACTTTGTTCTTTCTTAGGATTTTTAAGGTCATATCTTGTTTAAATATCCTCTCTAATAGTTTATACAATTCAGGATGTTTTTTTGAAAGTAACTTTGGCCTTTCAAAGAAATATTCACTCGCAACAGAAAAAAACTCAGCACGATTGGTCCCTCCATAGGGGTTTATATCAGAATTTCCATCATGGATTTCACCTATTTTTTTATTGATCAAATCTAACCAAGGAATCGAATATTGTCGCTCTAATAGTAAGGATGGGATGCCGTCAATCACCCCATCTGCTTTATCTATTAAATGGATGAATTCATGGATAGCCGTATTCTTCTTATCGGATTCATTTCTAAATCCATGTTTCAATGCCTTTTTTGATAAGATCATGACCCCTTCCATATATCCGCTACCGACCATACCTAAAATCCTTCTATCTGGACCTTCTGTTTCAAACTTCTCATTGAAAGTTGACGGGTAGAGCAGGACTTCGTTGATATTGGTATACTTCCATTCATCGAAACCGAAAATTGGGATTATGGCACTGGAGGCCACAAGTAGCTTGTCTGTTGTATCTATAGTGGTCTTAATACCTGTTATCCTGCAATTCAACAGGAATTCCTGGATTTTATATTCGAATTTGTTCTTTTCTTCAGCGGACAAAGAACTATAAAATGTTACATACTGCTCTAAAATAAGCCTCCAATCTTTTGGAAAGAGTTTATTGGGTAGTTTCCATCTTGTATTGTTCCTATAATTCCAAAGGATCAAGCAGAAACTGACCAGGCTTATAATGATTAAATATTCACTGATACCCATATAGATTTTTTACATATTCAGTCATTGGATATTAGATAGGCTTCAAGCTTTGGATGAAAACCCCATTTAATCTTTCATAAAATCAAAGAATATACAGCCTTTTTAAAAACAAATATTTGCCTAAATTGAGAAAACCTTCAAACCTCTCACCCTCTGCTTTATCACTAAAAAGACCATCAGACACACTCTGATGGTCTTTTTAGTGATTTATTTATTCTCAATGGCTTCTTTAATTCCTTCTAAGTTTTTGGTGAAAACATTTAGTTTCTCTAGAAGCGCTACCATTTGATTGTTTTGTCCATACCCTTTTTGGCGCTGCTTTTTTTGAAAAATACCAATAATTTCTTCCCAACGGCTTTTTTGAATATCAGTCATTAAACCCATAATTTGATTAAAAGCTAGCAAATTTGCCTCTGCATCTGAAGTAAGTGTTTGAGATTCATTTTCATAATGCGCTAGCAACATTGTCTGTAGCTCTTCATCATTCATAACCGGCATCACCTTTTCTGCAAGTTTATTCATATTCCTATAAGAACCTTGAAGTTTGAAAGGTGGCGTTGTGCGATATTCATCTGCCTGCGCTGCCGATTCTATATATTTAAGGTTTACTTGTAATATAATATCCCTTATTTTCAATAACTTCTGCAGCACATTCACATATTCATTTAATTCATCGGCAGCTATGTTGCCTTCAAAATCTAGTAGTTCTCGGTTTTGAGTTTCAGCAAAACGGATTATTGAATGAATATCTTTTTGACTTTTTACGGCCAATTTTGAAAGCACAGAATTGGAGGTAAGCGCATTTTCAATATAACTTAATTTAAATTGCTCGTCAATACCGCCTATAATATCGCCTAAGTTATAAGTGTCTGCTCTGTTAGCAAGCATATCGGGTATCCTAAACTTTTCGCCACTTTCTGTGTATGGATTACCTGCCATTACCACACAAACCCTTTTACCTCTTAAATCATATGTTTTGGGTTTTCCTTTGTAGACTCCTTCTATTTTCCTTTGTCCATCACATAAGGATATGAACTTTTGTAAGAACTCAGGATTACAGTGCTGAATATCATCGAGGTAAATCATGACATTATCTCCCATTTCAAATGCTAAGTTGAGTTTTTTAAGCTCTTCTGCCGCACTAGCATTACCCGCCTCTTTAGGGTCTAAAGCTGTAACATTATGGCCAATAGCAGGTCCATTAATTTTCATAAAAATAAGCCCTACTCGATTGGCGATGTACTCCATTAATGTAGTTTTACCGTAACCTGGCGGAGAGACCAACAGTAACATACCCATTAAGTCAGTACGCTTGTTTTGACCTACCACACCAATTTGCTTGGCTAGGTTATCGCCTACCAATGGTAAATAAACTTCATCTACTAATCTGTTTCGAACAAAGGAACTCAATACTCTAGGTTTAAATTCTTCAAGTCTTATTTCATTCCTAAAAGCTTCAATGAGTGATTTTTTTTGATTTTGTAAAGCTTGAAAAGCGGGTACAGTATTAGTTGAAAAATAATTTAAATTGTAGATAAATTGATGGTAATTCATCTTGTAACTACCTTCCTCAATACTATTATGCTCTCCTACTAAACCTGAGATATTTATTTCATCTTCAACACTTAATACATTTGCTTTTTTATAAGTATTAGTCAGCAATAAAACGGCTGCTTCTTCAATATAACCCTGTAGGTCTTCAATAGCAGTTTGGCCAAATTTATTTTCTTCTTGTTTTATATATGCTACTAGCCAATCTTTTATTAGCTCATAACATATTAAAGATGAACTTTGCAATACTTTAATTGAATCAAGGTAAGCTTCTTCAGATTTCTGACTTTTCAAATATTTTTTAAATCCTTGATGGATGGTAGCTGCTTTATTACTAGTTACAAAATTTTGATCTTTTGCTAATTCATGGATAAGATAAGTTGCAGCCTCTCTAAATATAACTTTGTTGAAAAGTTTTTGGCCACTTTGAAGCATTTCCTCAACTATATCTTGTTCTAAAGCAGTTTGCTCATTATTCTCAGGAAAAATATGCCAAATAAGTGCTTGACTTTTAATACGATTACTTAAAGTTTCTTTAACCGATTTATCTGCCAAAACTTGCCACCATAAAGCAGCAAAAGCCCTGGCAGTAGGTGTATATTTTATTAGACCTAGGTTATTTTCAAAGGCAATAAGTTGTTTTAGAATCAATGCAGCATCAACATCATGAATACCTTTCTGATACCCTTCTTGATACTTCGAGGCCATAAAGCTTTGAAGTTGCCCCTCCAACTCAGAAGACTTAATAGCTTTATTACTCTTGATTAAATTATTTTCTTTTAAATAATTAAAAAATTGAAAAGCAAGATATTCTGCCCTATATACTTCGGTATTTTCAGAAACTAGTTCTTGATCTAATATTGTAGTATTATATGTGGAAGGCAGAATAGCTTTCTCGAAAAAATTAGTACCTGATAAATGGAAGAAAAACTCACCTTCTTTTTTTACAAGGCTTACATCTAAACTTTGAATATTTACAGAAAAACGATGTTTACCGAACTTAATAACATTCTCACCCTCATCAAGTAAATCTTTTCTATCTTTCAGTTGTCTTACGGCTTCTTCCTTAGTAGCATTAAGCTTACTCTGTATATCATCTGCTTTAACAACATCTTCTAATTCCTGTAATTGACCAATGATTTCTTGTACTTTGTGCACCATAATATCGGCAGCAAAATACGCATGTATCTCATTTACATCTTTAAATCCTTTTAATTTATGGTCAATACTTTTTAAAATTCTTTCTGCTGCACTATAGATTGCATTTGTTCTTTTATTTCGTTTCTCTACTAGTTGAAGTTTTTTACTTTCAAAAGCTTGGTATAACTCTTCTCTTTTATCTATTAAAGTGGGCAAAAGCTCATCAAACTCAGAAAATCTGCCTTCTAATTCCTCAAGCTGTACCATCAATTTCGTCATATACTCCTCACATTGTTCTGGAGTATCACTTATGTCTAGGTAGTTTACAATTGACTGACTAACCAATCTTATCTGAGCACTAAATTCTGCTTTTGCTTCTGTTCCTAATAGCGATTTTTTCTTTTGCTTTAACTTGACTTTAACTTGGTTAAGAGAAGCGTAAATATCAGAAATATGCTCTATAATAGCAGTTGTATGCGTTGCATCATCAATTTTAAGATTACTTACTATTTCGATTAGCATTTCTAATTCATCGCCAATTTTTAAGTTTTCTTCATGTACTTTATTCGCTTCAGCAACTTTGCTTATTCCTTCTATTTTCTTATCCTGTGCTAAAACATTTTCTTGATATGGTGCCAAAGAATTTTCTTGCAAAAGAAAGGACACACATTTGTTTGAGATTATATCATTTTGTTCTTTCAGATGGATTTCAAGCCGTGCTACTTCTTCTAGGTTAACATAGCGCAATTCTTTTAATGCAACTGTTTCGCCCCTGGTTTTACGTAAAAAAGTAAGTGTTTCTACAAAGGCATGTATATCTTTGTAAGGCCTTCTTTTTATTTCTTCAGTTACTTTCTCAACATCGGCAATAACATTTGCAGTAGTCTCTTTTGTTGTTCTTCTTAATCGGGTTACTTTTTCAAACTCTTCAATAGCAACAACTGCATGTTCATGTATTTCTAGTAAGGTTCCTTTTAAATCAAAAGCTTCTTCATGGTCTATCCAATAGTAGCTATCTGCTACTTCACTAGATTTTTTGGCTATGTCTTGGTATACTGTGTTATAGGCTTCTTCCTTGTGGATCAGCTTAAGCAATTCATTACATTCTGCCATTGCCTTTACAATATCCTTGTTCCCCACTTTGTACAAATAACTTTCATCATGTACACTTACTTCATAATCAGGATGCACGTAAGGGGTTTGCCAGAGTTGTAACCCATGGTGTTTCTTTGGCTCGTGGTCTGCTTTAAAGTAAATTAATTCTCCATTTTTAAAGAATGAAAAACCACTACAAACAATAGGACTTTCTACTTGCTGCGCTATTCGATTGTAGGAAAATAACACGTAGTCTCCCAACTGAGAACTATAGAAAATATACATGAAATCTTCTCCATTTGGAGATACGTTTTTAATTTCAAAACGCATATCCGTTAGGTTGTTTTCATATACCTTTAGTTCACCTGTCTGTAAGTAATATCCTTCTGAAAATATGATTCCCTGTTCATCTGGCAGCAGCACACAAGCATCTTTTATACTATCTACCCTGTGTACTTCACTTAACTTATAATTAAATACAAAATAGCGTGAATCATTCTCTAAATAAGGCTTAATTTTTAATAAGATGAGGTTTCCTAAGTCAGCAAAATAGATTTCGGCATCATCTAAAGTTTGTTCTTTTTGCTCAACTTCTTCTGCATAAATACCCTCTCCAGAATCGGTATTATCTTCTACTTTAATGGTAAGATCACCGCCAATAGTCTCTACAAAAACTTTATCTAGAATAGAAATGTGTGGATGTTCTCCCTCCCTATGAAAATCACGGCTAGCTCGTTTCCATTCAAAATCATGTTGTGCAGGAAATTGAATTTCATGATCACTGCGATTGTCAATGTATCTTAATTTATCTTGCTCAATTAAAAACTTAAAGGCTTTAATTCCTGTAGCATCTTTGGCCGTATGAAACTTAAGGTATAGGTGCGGCCCTATCACTACAAATTTTGCAAAGGTTGTATGCTTGTAGTATTTATATAATTGTCGGAAGTCTTCTAAAAAACGTTCGTCTGAAAGTAGCGTCAAATCTCGATGTTCAAAGACTTGGTTTGCAGAATCAAAGGCATACACACTAAAAACATCGGCAAGTTCTACTTCAAGTTTTAAACCAATATGAACATTATATCCGAAAATAAATAGCTCTCCAACTGCAATCATATCTCTGGGGATACAATTATTTTCAGTACTTATTCGCTCTGTTTTGAGTAAAGCAGTAGGTATGTTTCCAAAAGTATCTTTACGAACCTCGTTGAGTTTATCTAAACGAGTTTGTAATATTTGCCCACTATTATTTAAACGTTGTTTTAAAATCTCATAAGTACCAGCATCTATTTGATTTTCTTCTGTTGAAACCGAGGTTGGGTTTTCTTCCATTATTTACGTTTAGCGTGAGATGAATAAAAAGAAAATAGGGGAGAATACAGTTCATTCTCCCATTTTGCTAAGACAATTTTAAAGGCCAAGTGCCTTTATTGGATAGGCAGCAATTCCTTGCTTTTGCACCTGATCTATCAGGGTACTTAAAAGCGATTTTTCTTCTTTATCATCAGAGTATGATAAGAGTTTTACCAGAAGGGCTGAAACTGTTAGGTTTTTTATGTCTTCTGTAGTTAAGCCAAATTTGGAAATCATATCTTTTACTTTATCAATCATATTTCCATTTGAAGCGTCTAATAAATTATGCTTCACATCTTGTACAGTTTGGCTGTTGTTTACAAAACTATCTATAGATTTACCATTGGTAATAGATTGTATAATTTTTTCGAAGAACATACTTTCTCCACCAACTATATCTATTTTAGCCGCTTTTAATGCCTCGCTCATAACTTGCGCTTGAGCTGTTGCAATATCTTTTTGCACACTTACTTTGGCCAATTCCAAATCTTTTTCTAATTGAAGTTTTAAGCGGAATTCTTCTAAATCTCTACCTGCTTCATCTAATAACTTATTCGCATCTGCTTCGGCTTTTATTCTTTGTGCTTCTACTAATGCTTTCTCTTTGGCTACTTTAGCTTCTGCCATTCCTTGTTTCTCTATGGCATCTGCCTTGGCTTCTGTACCTTTAGCTTCTGCAATCATTTTTTCTTCAATCGTTTTGGCGTCAGCGGTAGCTTGTAATTCTTGTGCTTGTGCCTTGGCTTCAATTACTTTAGCTTCTGCTAAGCCTTTGGCAGCTTCATCTTCAATTTTGGCACTTGCTATCACCTTAGTAGACTCAGCACTTTTTTCTGCAATCATCAAGTCTGCATCAGCATCGATTTGTTTTTGTTTTGCATTTATTTCTGCAGCTTGTCTTTGCGCTTCAGCAGCACGCACTTTCTTAAGCAATTCCTCTTCAGCCTCTTTTTCAGCCTGTGTAACAGCCACTTGCTTTTCACGGTCTGCTTCGGCAAATGCGCGGGTATCTTTTATTTTTTCTTCTTCTTCCACTACCGCTTTCTCTAAAGCTATTCTTTCTTTAATTACATCTTGGATATTGCGTTTCTCTTCCTCCAGCGCTTTCTCTTTGGCAATTTTTGCTAGCGAAACAATCTTTTCTTTTTCAGTTTCTTCCAACAATCTTTCTTTGTCTAATCTTTCACTTTCTACAGCATCTACTTTTTCCTTGTTTTTCTGAGCAATAATTACTTGCCTTTCTTTATTTTGTGTAGCAATTTCCAGCTCTTCATCGACCTTAATGCGGGCATTTTCAGATTTGAGCCTCTCTTCATGTTCTACTAAAGCCGCTGATGCTTCCTCTCTTGATCTAATATTCGAAATCTCTCTTCGTTGCTTTTCTTCAGCTTCTGCTTGTTGCTTCTCCAATTCAAGTACAGCTTCCTGTCTTTCTACATCTTGTTTTTTTATAGTTTTTTCTTCGTCATTCCTGATTTTATTGGCTAGTACCTTCTGTGCGGCTGTTTTCTCAGTTATTTTCTTAATACCTTCAGAATCGAGTATATTGTCTGGATCTAACTCTGAAAGTTGGGTTTGTTCTAAGTAATCTATCGCACAATCTTCCAAGATATATCCATTCAAATCTGTTCCGATTGATCTGCGCACCATGTTATTCAGTTCATCACGCGAATTATACAAATCGATAAAATCGAATTGTTTACCCACCGTTTTTAAAGCTTCTGAGAATTTAGCTTCAAAAAGTTCTATTAACAGCGTGGTATCTGAAGCTCTTTCGCAACCAATGGCTTGGGCTACATCTTGTACACTATCTCTATTTACCCTTACAAAGAAAGCTACTCGAATATCTGCCCTTAAATTATCTTTACAGATTAGTCCATTTTTTCCCTCCCTACTGATTTCAAAACTCTGCACCGAAATGTCCATTATTTCCTTGTGATGTAATACAGGAACTACCATTCCCCCATTAAAAAATACTTTTGTACCTCCTACACCCGTCCGTACTATTACCTTTCCCTGATGAATTTTTTTATAAAAACTGGCAATTAAAATCAAACTACCAAAAAGAATGACTGCTGCTGCAATCAAAATTACCATTATACCTTCTCCGAACATATTTATTATTAAGTTTAAAGTTGAAATTTATATAAAATGAAATATTGAATACTTATTATTAATAAGGCTCTACTATGTAACAATTCCTGTTTTCTTCTCTCATAATCACCAAAGCTTTATCGCCTTTAGCTAAATTTATGTTTCCTTTTGGAACTACATAAATCGTCTGTGTCACATTGTCGAGTTTTACTTCCGCTAGACCCATAGATTCTTTGTTGCTATTACTTTTAAGCATACATACTTTACCTATTACATTGGTATCATCTTCTTTAGAGATGTGCTTAAACACTTTTACAAAAGGTATACTTGCAAATTTGGTCAGGATTAAACTTCCCACTAAAATTGGTACAGCCAATATGGCAGCCATTCCCCATGAACTATTCTCTAAGTAATAATTAGTGAGTACTGATCCTACCCAAGCAAATAAGAAAAAGAAGCTCAATAAAATCATAATAGGTACTTCACCTACATGAAAAAAATGTAAGAGTTTACTCATACCTCCCACAGAAGTAACTTCTGCATCTGCATCTAGGTCTACATCAGCCTCTAAATCCACATCTACATCGATACTGCCTAAATCTAAAACCCCAATAAAAGTTGATAACCAGAATAAGGCAATCAAGAGCATTAGAAATGTATAAGGCAAGTTGACTGCCTCCATAGAATATTTAAGAAACTCCATAATTTTTAAATTACAATTTATAACTAATTAATGTTAGTTTTAATATACTTAACTTTCAAAAAAACATTGAAGAAGACCTCAAATATTTTATGAGAAATATTCACGCTATATCAATTTGCGCAGGTTAAAATACAGCAGTACAAAAGTACTTCCGAAAGACATTCCTTCGCATAATTAATACTTTATAGTTTTTAAACTTTACTCCTTAAAAAAGATGTAAAATAAAACTATTTTGAAATTAAAATTGAGGTAGAAAGTATTGTTTGAGCAGAGTACATTCCATAGTTTTCTAATGGAGTTGCTCAAAAAATTATCTACTTGAAAAAAGGTGAATTATAGTGATATATACGGGGATATCTAAAAAAAGGTTAGCTTATTATGAGTAATTTTTATAATTCCAGTTGAATATATTCCTTTTATATTGAAATAAATTAATCACACAGTATACAACTGATTGTTATTTTTACTATTGAAACATCTTAATCGTATAATCTAATAATGCTATGTCTCCTAATCTTCCATGACCGGGAATAACTACTTTAATATCAGGAAAATCAGACTTAATGCTTGATACTGTTCTTGACCATGCTTTGATGTTTGCATCTTTAAGATTTCCTTTCCCAGCTTTCAATGATTTAATAAGACATCCTCCAAATATTACTTCATCTTTGGGTACATATGCAATTATATTATCTCTGGTATGTCCCTCGCCTTTAAATGCACATTTTACTTCAATATTACCAACTTGGAAAGATTTAGAAATATCGAACCCATTTTGAGGAACTTCAAATCCATTTTCTTTGGCTAGTTGTAACGTTTTATTATTAGCATAAGAAGGTATGCCTTTTTCATGAAAAACAGATAAACCACCGAGACAATCAACATGAAAATGGGTAGGGATAATGGAAATTACTTGGCAATCTAAGTTTTTCTCTGTCCAATCAATTAATTCTGTTGTTACTTCTTTTCCTGAGGGAGTATCGAAAATAATAGCTTCCTTACCATCCGCCACTATCATTCCATTACAACCTACTTTACCATAGTCTTGTGTAGATAAATAAGAAAGATGTAAGTAAGTATGCTCAGATATTTTTTCGATAATTAAATCAGGGCTTTCATGTACTATTCCCAATTCTAATTGTTGAGCATTTTCACAGGAGGCACAAAACGTCAATAGTGTTAAAAAAATAAGAAAGATTTTATACATAAAATATTTATTCTGCTTCTGGGGCAAGTTTTACAATGAGTCCATCTAACTCTTCGGAAATTTTTATTTGACAACCTAATCTGCTTTTATCGTCATCTACAAAAAATGCACTGTCCAACATATCTTCTTCTGCCTCCGACATTTCAGGAAGTTCATGATTACTTTCTACATACACATGGCAAGTGGAACAAAGTGCCATACCTCCACAAGTACCTAACACAGGTAATTCATTGGCTTTACAAAGTTCCATAAGGTTTAAGTTCATATCAGTAGGAGCCTCTGTTTCCAACTTATTACCTTCTCTGTCAATAATTGTGATTTTAATGGTATCCATATACTGGTTATTAGGATATTATACTAGTTGAACTTCGGGCAAAACTACCAATTAATCTAAAAGATTCAATTTAGTTGAGGTTTTGGCTGATTATAAAATGAAATTCAAAAAGTAGTTATACTAAATTAAGAGGTTGCCTTAATTTAAACCTTTCGTCTCCAATAGATTGATTTCGACTTGAAAATAATTACTTTAGACATCTTCTTAACAAAAAAAACGGGCTTGATTAAGCCCGTTCCATTGTATTTCATCCTTCTTGAGGTTACCTGGATTTTAAAAATATTTCTTTTTCTGTAACCTCATATTGTATGTCTAATGCCAGACTAATAGCTTGCAATATTTCGCTTAGACTTTCTTTTTTCAGTTTACCATAAATCTTTCGATTGCTAAGCTTTTTATCTACAATAGTTATTTTTTTGTTGAAATGGTTTTCTAATATCACTTTAGCAGTAGCTAATTCGATATCATCAAAAACGATGTACTCATCTGGGTTTTCAGGTAAAGTAATATTTTTCACTTCAGTGAATTTTTGCTCTTTACCAAGATAAGATACAGATTGATTGGCTTGTACCAACCTATTTTCAGAACCAGCTGTAAAGTTAACTTTTCCCTCACGAACGGTAAGTATTTCTCTATTTGCACCTTTATAAGCTTGCATTGAGAAAACTGTTCCTAAAACTTGAACACTTGTTTGAGTTGTAGCTACTACGAATGGCTTTTCAGGATTGCTAACTACATTAAATACAGCCTCGCCAGTTAAATTAACTTTTCTTTGATGGGAACCTACATCAAATTGCACTAACTCTAGTTGTGATCCACCCAATAATAAAACTTTAGTTCCATCTGGTAAATCGATAGACTGTGCTATTTCCCCCTTAGGATTTGAATAGGAAGTTATGGGCGTATGTATTTTGTTAGCAGGACTATCAGTTTCTGTAGTGTAAAAAATACCTATCAGCAATATTATAGAGGCAGCTATACCTGAAAAAAGCCATTTCCTACGATCAATTATATTATAATGAGGTGTAGTAAGCTTTACTTCTGCCCTTTCCAACTTTTCAACCTTATTGTCAATCGCTGATAAAATTTCTTTGATTGATTGATTCCCAGTATGCAAGGTATTTTTCGAAACTCCCTTACTACTAGATAATGGTGCCGTATTCCAAATAATCTGCGCTTCATCAAAAGCCTCTTTGAAAGTTACATCTGAATGCATTAACCTTTCAAAATCTTGATTTTCTTCCCTACTACTTGCCCCACCAAGTTGCTTAGTGATTAATTCCCAGTGTGTGTTGTTCATAAATATGATAATAAGTAGATATGCCTTATAAATTTCAGTTTTGAGCTTGAAAAATTATGAGTATCCTATTAATAATAAAGTTGTTCTTTTTATAGAAGTATCTTTTGTTTAATACAGCGTAAAACTTCTATGGTTTAGCCCTTATATTCTAAGACAATTGAAAATCTCGAATTGTCAAAAAAGATATAATAATATAAATATAATTATATCTAACCCTGAAAAATAGCTAGAACCGTATCTTTTTTTCAGTTTCTCTCTCAGTGTTTTTAACGCCAGACCGATCTGATAGTGTACTCTTCTGATTGGTATATCAAGCATTTCGGCTATTTCCTTGTAAGATAATTCCTCATACCTGCTGAGCTTAAAAATCTCTCTGCATTCTTCTGGTAGGTTTTCAATCTCTTTATTCAGTATAATTTGTAACTCAGTAAACTGAATAGACTCTTCAGTAATATTCTGTTTAAAATCTAGTACTTTCCCTAAACTTTGGGCGTAGTCAGTTTCTAGCTTCCTCCTTTTAATGAAATTTAAAGTAAGATTTCTAGCCGTACGGTATAAGTAAGCTTTTAATGAAGTTTGAATATCTATCTCATTTCTCTTATACCAAAAATTTGCAAATACATCTTGTGCTAGCTCCTCTGCCAAAGAAGGTTGCTGAAGCATTCTATTGATAAATCCTTTAATTGGTTCATAATATGTGTTTACAAACTCAGCCCAAGTTTCCCTATCGCCAGCCTTTATTTTCTTTAATAAGTTTTCATTATTTGCTCGGTTTTCTTCTTTCATCTGGACATCAAAAATAATAGCTAATACTTTTTTACAAAGCTTATTATTTAGAATAGAGGGTTTTTAATGGGTAAACTCAGATTCTTTTTATAAGGTTGTTTTGAATTTTGATACAATGTGCCGATTTTAAAAGAATTAACTGTAATTGGAGTAAGCTAACAAGCAATAATGATCTTTACTTAAGAGAATCTTATAATCTATCGTACCTTAACTTATCATTACAGCCTATTTAGTAACTATTCCAAGTTTACTTGGCAAACATCCTAATCTCTAATTTTATGGAGCCAAAATGGAACCGTGATCTTGAAGCTTTACAAATTAAATCATGTCCTGCATGTAGTGCCCAAGTAGGTGTTTATTTTGAGTCTTCACGGATTATATTATGTACAAATTGTAATACAGTTTTTAACAGTGAAACCAATAGACAATCAAAAGCCATACTTGGCAAGAATCCTAGTAGAAAACCAGCTAACCCAACATTCTTGGAAGTAGGGCAAGAGTTCATTCAAAAAAGCACTTTCAAAAAAGGCGATAGGTTTAAAATTATTGCTCACATTTATGTTAGGTCTAATTATGAAACTTTTGGAATTGGAGAAAAATATAAGGGGAAATGGTATTACCATGAATGGTTGTGCATAAGCCAAACTGGGGATTATATGAGTATAGTTTTTGACAAAGAGGGTTATAAATTTGCATCACCTATTAAAGATGTAAAGTTTGTCAATCTAGAAAAAGCCAATTACTTAGTTCTAAAAGCTTCAAAAGTAAGGTTACCTATAGAAGAAAGAAGTGAAAATGAAGTATTATACTTCGAAGGAGAATATGAAGATGCCTATGCCCCTGGAACAAAATTTAGTTCAGCCAGCTCTGGTCCAAAACATGCGATATTAGGTGCAGAATGGTTTGATGCTAACTTACCTGAAAGCTATTCCTATTTTGAGCAAAAGCCTATTGGAGATAAATCTCTTTTTGATAAAATAGACAATGCCAATGATTTAAGCACTTATAAAAGAAAGCTTTCAGATTTTCATTTTTTCAGAAAGGCAGTATTATTCTCTTTCATCGGACTATTCGTCCTGTGGTTTTTTAGTCTATTTTTTGATGGTTTCAATATATATAAACAAGAGTTTAACCTCGCAAAGTTAATTGATGAAGAAGCAATGAAAGGAAAAACTCCTTTTGAAATAAACTCTCTTAGTTCCGTCTATCAATTAGATATGGAGGTTGAAATGGAAGCGGAAAATACAGAAGTATTCGCCGCTGTTGAAATTTTGAATGAAAATGAGAATGTGGTAAATGTAATGCAATGGGATTTTTGGAAAGCGGCTGGATATTCTGATGGTGAAAAATGGTCTGAAACTTCTACCGGTTTTACTAATTATTACTCTTTCCCGAAAACAGGAAAATTTTTACTGACTTTTCACGCAGAAAAAACCAAAGCATCGGTAATTGGTCCAAATGATAAGCTAATTTTTGAAGTAAATAAGGGCGCATTACTAAGTAGATACTTCATTATTTTACTGGTGTTTTTAGGGATTTTTTTAATATTTATTTATTCGAGAGGAACTGGAAACAAGATAAAGTCAGCATTCTTAAAGTAAATTTCTTTTCTTCCAAGCATTTAATCTTTCTCTACTAAATCTAATTTTTCTTTCAATACCTTCTGGTTATTTTCTTCTATTGGTTGTGATAGCTGTATTTTAAAAGTAGTCCCTTTTTCTACTTCACTTTCTACAGTTATTATTCCATTTAATGCATCAACTGCTTTTTTAGCCACAAACAGTCCTAAACCATTTCCTTCAGATTTTGTAGAACCAACAAAGAACATATTAAAAATTTTAGGTAAATCTTTCTTATGAATTCCATCGCCATTATCAGCAACTTTTATGATAAATTCTTGCTCATCTTCAAAGTAAAAACTAATAATTATTTTAGGCTGTTGGTGCTGGAAGGCCAATGCATTTTCTATAAGTGCCTTTAATATCAATTCTATTAAACTAGATTTTGATTTAAATGAAAGGCCCTCGTTAAAATTATATTCAATACAATCTGAATTTTCCTCGAAAGTATGATTAACTGATGCAATTAATTGATCAACCAAAATTTCTTCATTTTTTTCAGGCGATTGATTGACAATACTTAATGCCAAGAGTTTATCTAGGGTTTTTCCCATTTCATCTATAACATCGTCAAAACGATTTAATAAATTATAATCATCATCATTTGCTTGTAACTTGGCTAATTGTAACAAGCCTTCCATTCTAGCAAGTGGCCCTTTCAAATCATGAGAGGTTCTATAAAGGAAGAGGTCTAATTCTTTTTTTGCATAAATCAACTCTTTTGTCCTTACCTCTACAAGCTCTCCCAAATGTTGGTTCATCACTTTTATTTCAGCATTGAACTGCTCTAGCTTTCTAGATTTACTTAGTATATCGTCTCTTTGGGAAGCAATCTTCACATTTTGCGCCTCTAATTCCTCATTTTTCTCAGTAATTTCTATTGTTCGCAATGCTACTTGTCCTTCCAATTCTTTATTAATGTTTTCTTGTAATTTTTTATTTTCTTCAAGTTGAAAAATTAGTTCTGTTTGCGCTTGTCTTTTCTTTTCTTCATTAAGTTTTACTTTATAACCGAGACCCATCGCAAAAATCACTAATTCCAACAGCGTTCCTGATTGCCCATAATCTGCAAAGTTGGTACTGCCAATGAAATACATTACAATTGAAAAAAATGCTGAAAAAGCTAAGATTGTGCTACCTAAAAAGGCGAAGGTATATAGCTTAGAATTGTTTGGGATAACAAAAAGAATATAAAAACCAAAGATTAATTGGCATAGTAAAATACAATTTGAAATAATTATTAAGTAAAAAGTATGTAAAAATATTGTTTGCAAAACAATGGCGACCACAAAAGAAACTGTACTAAAAAAAGCGATTCTATTAATAATAGGGTCCCATTTTTTTGCATAAGTTTTTATTTCCAAAAACTCTCTGAAAAACTGAAAATAAAAAAATGGACTTAATGGAAACATTGTCCACATGTATAAATTAAATAGCGGAAATTCAGGAAAAATATAATTGGCTAAAAAACCAACATTCCAGAGAAAATAAATCGAGATACACAATACATACAGGCCATAGTATAAGTATGCTTTATCTCTATTCCCCAAAAAAATCAAAAAACTTAATGTTAGCATAATCCAGAGCACTCCCTGAAAAAAGCTTTGTTTAATCAAAGTCAGATTGTTTTGTGTTTCCCAACTTTTGGGCGCTACTAGTTGAAAAGAGAGGTTAGGTTTAAAGCCTGTAATACTTTCTATTTTAACAAAAAAAGTTTTTTCTTGACTTGGAAGAAATGAAATATCGAATAGACATTCTTTTCTAGTACCTTTTACATTTTTTAGAGAACCTTTTTGTAGTTCCCCACCATACTTTTTAATGTAATTACCGATATCATCTTTTTCATATAGTGTAACAAAATTATTCTTATTTACAGATAGGAAAGCATTGATTATGTCTGCCCCCTGGTTTTGAATGGTTATTTTACCCCAATAAATACTATTAGGTTTTCTATTGTCATTTACTAATTTGAACTGTTTGAAATTATCGTTGAAATTGGTTGAAGCTACTTCATTAAATTGTTTGTTTTTGAAAGTATCTTCATATAAAAAAATATAATGTTCAAGATTAAAAGGAAGTGACTCTTCAGTATGAAGTGTTAATACTTTTTGGCTAAATAGTTCAAGCTGTAGTAATATAAATAATATAGATAAAGAACTTATTCGCATATAGAATAGAGTCTTTTATATTGGTAATTAGTGTCTATTATAAAAATTAAGCTGTACTGTATAAGCTTAATCTTGTTTTTTGGTAATATTATTTGAATGATTAAGATCTATTAAACCTTAATTTATTTCAAATGAAGAAAAGATTGGATTGACTTGTGAGGAAACCATAGTCCTCTAGGTAATTCTACTTATAAATTAATATTTATGCTAAATGTTTTTAAAATACCTTAAATAATTTGGCTTAAGGGTTATATTACCAAAATAAACGCATCAAATCAGTTATCTTACAAGCTCTTTAAATTTGTTGATAAAATATTACTTGCAGTTTTTAAGTATATTAAAATCATATTTAGTTAGTGATTTTGAAACTGGCTCTACCTTTTAAATAGAATATCATATTAAAAGCTTATATTCCATCCAAACAAAATACCCTATAGATAATTTATGCAAAATTTAAAGGTAGCTGTTGCTCAATTTGAGCCCAAAGATGGAGACAAAGATTACAACTTTGAGGTAATGGAAAAACTGATTAGTCGAGCAAAAGAAGCTGGAGCAGAAGTAATCAGTTTTCATGAACTTTGCATTACTGCTTATACATTTTTAAAAGACTTATCTAAGAGTGAGATAAATAGTTTAGCTGAGGAAGTACCCGAAGGCCCTAGTTGTGAAAGATTGGTGAGTTTAGCCAAGAAATATGACATACATATACTAGCAGGATTATTAGAAAAAGAAAATAAGGAATTTTATAATACATACATAGTAGCAAACAGGTTCGGTATTGTTACTAAATACCAAAAGCTTCATCCATTTATTAGCAAATATCTTTCAGCAGGAAATGAGTATGTTACCTTTAAAATTAATGATTGGGAATGTGGTATATTAATTTGTTACGATAATAACGTAATCGAAAACGTACGTGCCACTACATTAAAAGGTGCCCAAATCATTTTTGCCCCTCACGTAACAGGATGTACACCTTCTGCTATGCCAGGTAGGGGGTTTGTAGATGATACACTTTGGCAAAACCGCCACCAAGATCCTGTTTCTTTAAGGATGGAATTTAATGGACCAAAGGGCAGGCAATGGTTACTGCGTTGGCTTCCAGCTAGGGCTTATGATAATGGGGTATATTATGCTTTTTCCAATCCAATAGGTTACGATGGGGAACATCTAAAAAATGGGAATGCCATGTTATTGGACCCGTATGGAGAAATTTTGAATGAAGTACAAAGTTTCGATAATGAGATAGCAATTGCAACATTTACTCCAGATAAACTAACATTAGCTGGTGGATATAGATATAGAAATGCAAGACGACCAGAGTTATACAGCAAAATATTTACTAGTGAACACAACTCTGTTACCCAACCTGTATGGCTTAAAGAAGATAAGAAGCTTGATAACTAAAAATGCAACAACCTACTGTTAAACAGACTCAGGATAAGCAGAAATCAGCAAAAATAATCACTGTAAACCGTGTTGAGTTGGTGCTTAGCTTATATGTATCATTTTATTTGATGGTTTATGGCTTTGGTAAAATAATGAAAGGTCAATTTGCATTTGATGGCCCCTTACTAGAAAAAGCAGCAAAGGATTTAAGTGGATTTGAATTAACTTGGGTATTTTTCGGGTATTCTTACTCTTATGTGGTTATTATTGGATTGGGGCAAATTATAGGAGCTATTTTGTTAATTCCTCGCGCAACTAGAATTTTAGGTGCCCTCATACTTGTTCCTATTTTGGTCAATATTGTTCTAGTAGATATCTTTTATGGTATACCACATGGAGCAACTGTTAATGCTATATTTTTCTTGTTAGGTATATTGGCCATCCTATGGTTGCACAGAGAAAAATTACTAAAAATCTTACAAATATTTTTAAAGACAACTACAGAAAAAATCACTGCTAAACTACTTTTAATTTATGCTGCCCTAAGCATAGTCGGGATAGTTTTGCTTGAAGTATTAAAAATGATATTGAGTACACTATTAAAATTATTCTTTTATTAAATGCAGCTCAAAAGCGAACGCTTACTATTTAAAAAATATTCAGAAGATGATCTTAGTATCTACCAATCACTGATGATGAATGAAAATGTGGTAAAATATATCAGTGGTCGAGCACCAACTTTTGATGCTACAAAAAAAAGATTCGAATACATTGTAAATTTAAATGCCCAACATGCTTTATTCGGCTTTTATGCCGTGCTTGAAAAAACAAAACTACAAGCTATTGGACTTGCTAAATTTGTAAGAATGGATGAAAACGAAGCTGAAATAGGCTATGCTTTAAGCCCTGAATATTGGAGAAAAGGTTATGGTAATGAGATTACCAAAGCACTTATTAACTGTTCTAAAAATTCTACTAACTTAAAAAGACTTATTGCCGTTATTGATCCTGAAAATGAAGCCTCTTTTCAACTTTTACTAAAAAATAATTTTCTTTTCTCTCATAGTCTTCAAGAACAAGACGGGAAGATATCACACGCCTTTACATTATCGATTTAAATAAATAATCCATGAATTTCAGACTATTTAAATTCTAACATGAATAAATAATCAAAAAGCTACTCCAAACATATTTTGCTGCTTTTTATGCCTTTGGTATTTTAATATAAAATACAATGCAGGTTACTAAAAATAATAAACCATTACCTAAGCAAACCTTCCTAAAGTTGATGATTATAAAAAGCCATAAAATTTGAATATCTGCTAATTTAGGCTGCAGGGAAAGGATAATTTAGAGGAAATCAGAAAATGGTTAGTATCATTTTTGAGGTAAATAAACTAATATATCTAACCATATTTTTTTAGCTGTTGAAAAATACTTTTCTTCTATTTCTCTTTTTCATTTTTGTGGAAAACATTGAAGCCCAAAACTTAGTGTTAAATCCTAGTTTTGAAGAAAAAACAGATTCATTAGTAAATAATACAAATTTTATAGGAGTAAAGTATTGGCGTGAACCAACTGATGGTGGTTCGGTATACTTATATAAAGAAGGTTGTAAAGATAACTTAAAATGCAGAGGGTTTAATAAAGCTAGAAGTGGAGATGCATGTGCAGGAATATCACTATTTGCAACACAAGTAAGAATTATTGGAGGATGGTCTTATATCCAAGGAAAATTAAAAAAACCGCTTGAAGAGGGAAAGATCTATAATGTAAATTTTTATCTACTCCAAGCTGACTCTTCGCCTATAGCAGTTAACCAAATAAGCGTTTTATTTTCAGTAGGTACAAGAAAATTTAAAGGTACTGCTCGTTACCCAGGTAAACCGCAGGTAATAAATACATCAGGCAAATATTTTATCAGCAATAGAAAATGGATGTATTTCTCCGAAAAATTTATCGCCAAAGGAGGAGAAAGGTTTATTACAATTGGAAACTTTAGTAGTATTGAGAAAACACCTTATAAGTTAATAGATAAGGGCTTTTGGAAAAGGAACAACATAGTGAGGCCTAATCTACTTTCATCTGATTATATTTTAGAAGCTTTTTACTTTATCGATGACGTTTCAGTAAGCGAAACCAACCTCATAGACGACTTGGGTAGGGTAAGTAGTATTTATTTCGAAAATAACAGTTCCATACTACCTCCTACATCTAAAGAAAAGTTAGCTAAATTATTTAAGCTTAAAGCTACTAACCTTTCCAATTATATTATTGTAGTTGAAGGTTATACCGACCAAAATGGAGAAGAAATGACCAACGACTTACTCTCACAAAAAAGAGCAAAATCTGTTGCAGATTATCTTATAGAAAATGGAATGCCTTCTGATAGAATAGAAATCAAAGCCTTTGGAGAAACTATGGCAAAAGGAATTGATAATACCAGTGATAGAAGAGTAGATATTTTTCTAAAAGCAAAAAAATGAAAATCCTCTTCCAAATAATATGGAAGAGGATTCAAATAGATTTTAAAGGCAAGATCAAATACTTAAAATATTAACCATCTTGATTAAATCTTTATTTAATGGCTTCTTTTTATTGATACTATCGTGAAATGAGGTATAGACTACTTGATCATTAATAACCCCAGCCATTACATTTTTTTTACCTTCTAATAAGCCTTCTACTGCCGCCAAACCCAAACGACTGCCCAGTATTCGGTCAATAGCTGTAGGTGATCCACCACGCTGAACGTGGCCTAGTGTGGTCATTCTTATATCCATATTAGGCAACATTTCTTTGGCTTTAACCGAAATGTAGTGTGCATCTCCTAAATCATCACCTTCTGCTACTATTATTAAGGAGGAAGATTTTTTTCTATCCCTACCTAAACTTAATGTCTCTATAACTCCCTCAATACTATCAGGATTTTCAGGCACAATCACCATTTCTGCACCACCACCTATACCTGTCTGAATGGCAATATACCCTGAATCTCGGCCCATTACTTCTACAAAGAAAACACGGTCATGAGAGTCGGCTGTATCACGGATTTTATCAATAGCATCTAAAGCAGTATTAACCGCTGTATCGAAGCCTATGGTGTAATCAGTGCCATATAAGTCGTTATCAATCGTTCCCGGAACACCAATAGTAGGAATTCCAAATTCTTTCATAAAGATCTCTGCCCCTGTAAAAGTACCGTTACCACCTACAGCCACCAATCCTTCAATACCTAAATCTTGTATATTTTTAAATGCCTTTTCACGGCCTCTTTTTGTTCTGAACTCCTCTGATCTTGCCGATTTTAAAATTGTTCCTCCGCGCTGTATAATATTGCTTACATCTCTAGACTCAAGCTTTTTAATGTCGCCTTCAATCATGCCTTTATACCCACGCACTATGCCATAAACCTCTACATGGTTATAAAGGCAAGCCCTCACTGCAGCCCTAATTGCGGCGTTCATTCCAGGTGCATCCCCTCCTGATGTAAATACTGCTATTTTTTTCAAAATATTGAATTTTAACTATTTGATTCTATTTTGTTAGTAAAAGAAGATCCTTCTTATAGTATTTTTTAAGTTAAGGCACTTTGTAATAATAGTCTTCAATTGCTTTTAGGAAAACACTAATTATGTCAATCAGAAACTGTCTTCTTCTTTTCCTTAGTAAACCCAAACAGCATTTATATATTTGGGTGTACAAATCTATACATTTTTATGAATTTCCATAAAAAGTGCAAAGACTAGAGTGAAAATAAAAAATAGTAAATATCGCATAATTTGTTATGTGGCAGTTTTGCTATATATCTCTTTACATTTTATTACTTTATCTATCTTCCCATTGCCATGGTATGACGAAACTTATATGGCTGCAATAGGTAAAGCATTTTTAGAAACAGGAGATTTTACAAAAACCTTAGCTTTATATACAGATATACCAACACAAGATTTAAGGTATGGTCCAGTTTACTTTTTTTTTGTAGCCTTTGTATTCAAATTTTTTGGTTTTGGCATATTTCAATATCGGTTAATTTCACTTTTTGCTGGTTTTTGGACGCTTTGGTTAACTTATAAGTTGTTTAAAAGTGAAAAAAATAGTGAGGTAAATACCATTGCTTTAGTTGCATTTTTAGCTATAGATTCTTTTTATTTTAGGTGTATGCATGAAGGTAGAATGGATCTATTGGCATCGGGATTTATGCTCTCGGCAAGCCTACTTTTATTAAAAGTAATAACATCTAATGAGCTGCAAAAAATAGTAATATGGATGCTTTCCGCAGGTATCTTAAGTGCAATTAGCCTACTCACCTCTCCTCGATTAGGGTTCGCGCTACCTTTTGTAGCGGTTTACTTAATTTATCATTTTCTCAAACATAAAACATCCAAAATAATAATTGCTGCCCTCGGTTTTTTACTACCGTTTTTTATACTCTATTCATTATGGATTTTTTATGCTCATGGAAGTTATTCTGCTTTTATTTCATTTTATCTTGAAAATTTAGGCTATACTCGATTAAATGGTTATCCTTATTATATTCCTCGACAACAAATCCCTTTATTAGCAGTAGCATTAGTAACAGTGGTAGTAGGTATTTACCGTTTAAAATGGCAATATTTCTCTCCACTCACAATCTGGGCACTTATACATATTGCTGCTTATTATTTAATAGTATACGATAATGGTCCTTATGCTTCGCTAATTTTTCCTTATTTGTACATTTTGATATTTACTCAAGTAAATGTAGCTGACTGGCAAAAAGTCGGAAGACTAATGTTCAAAGAATAGGAAAGAAATATATAAGGTAATAGAGTAAAATCCACGTATATAGGCATGATTTATTAAAATGCCAACCGTTTATGATACAATTTTCGTTTATAACTTGTTAGACATATAGACTAATGTGTAATTACAAATCTTAGTTATGAAAACTCTCTTTCTTAGCGTAATTGTTTTACTTAGCTCCTTTGCAGCAAATTATCTTTTAGCACAAACTCCTCCCATAAAATGGAAGGCAGATAGTAAACTATCTTGGGATAACTTTGAAGCCGAGGCAGCTGGTAAAATGTTCGAAGCTGCTAAAAGTGAATTCAAAGTTGATTTTAAATATCAAGGTAAAGTGAAAGAAGGTGAAATGATTTTTGAGTTTGATGTTACACCTATGTTCATACCAGAAAAATCTTGGTGTAATAAAGAAAGAGCTACCTATGAATTGTTGATGCACGAACAATTACACTTTGATATAACTGAATTATTTGCTCGAAAAATGAGGAAGAAATTTAGGGAAGCCACTTTTAGCAAGGATAATTACGAAGCGGAGATAAAAACACTTTACACTAAAACTATGACAGAATTAGGCAATTATAGATCGGTGTATAATAGTGAAACATTTTTCGGGGCGAAATTAGACAAGCAACTCCTATGGAATGATAAAGTAGCTAACGCTCTGAATGCACACGCCGACTATGCCCAATAATTATTTGTTTTTATCTTGATTTAATATTTCTAGAAATAGATCCTGAAGTTCATTATTGATTGGCTTTCCATGCCTTTGTTCAAAATATTGTTGAAATAGAATTTCTAGATTTTCATTTATTTGGGGAGCCTCTTTTTCTTTATTGGTATTAATTCTCTTTATCTCTGGAATAATTGCTAAAATACCTTGATGAACATCATGCAATGCTCTTTTTGTCTCTGCTGTTAAAAAAGTATCACTCACCAAAGTAATTTCAACAAAAACCTCTTGATTCTCTTTGAGCCAATCTAACGCATCTACAAGATTTTCAAATTTCTTGCGATATAATTTCTTTCCGACTTTTAATGGTACTGTTTTTATTCCAGCTTTTTTACCAGCTTCAACATCTATAATTACTACCTTCTTTTCTTGATGTACTTCGCTTAAACTATATTCTAATAAGCTTCCGCTATAAATAACCGGTGCTTTTCCTTCTCTTGCTAGATTATGATACCTGTGCAAATGACCAAGAGCAGTATAATCAATTTCTGGAGGAATATCATCAAGATGTACTGGTTGTGCTCCTCCTACATGGATGATGGATCGTTCATCATTTGGCTCTTTCAATTGCTCATTATTGCCATTCATAAATAAATGGGCCACTAATAGATTCACACCTTTGTTATCACAATATTTTGCGGAAAGCACTTGCCATTTTTCTTTTAGTATTTTTCTAAATTGAGTATTGGTATCTTTAATTCCAAAAAAAGATTTTAGCCGACTTTCATTGGCATAAGGAGTGGCGATAATTCGCAAAAGTTCTCTAGTTACTGGGAGCTCCAATTCGAAGAATCCATGATCTGAGCGGGTAATTTTCAATCCAGTTTCTAAGGAGAATTCAGGTACTAAAGTGTCTGGGTAACCTGTAAATATAATTCCACATTCTCGGGCTAGTGGGTGAGGAGCTTCAATTCTATCAGCAGAATCATGGTTACCTGCTATGGCTATTACGGGAATATTACCATTATTAGCCAGCTTGTGTACAGTTTTAAAAAGTAATTCAATTGCCTCATTGGGGGGATTAAATGTATCGAATAAATCTCCAGCAATTACTACTGCATCAACCTCTTCTTTTTGTGCAATTTCACAAATTTCTTCTAATACATTCCTTTGTTCCTCTATTCTAGTAAAGTCATTAAGTTTCTTTCCTAGATGCCAATCGGCAGTATGTAATATTCTCATTATAGCTCAGTAGTCTATCTTGTCTTGTTTATTTTGCCATAGTTCAAATACTTCTAAAGCTATTTCTCTCCCTGTTTGAATCGTTTTAATTTTTCTGTTTGCTGTATCTGTTTCTATTTCTTCATAAATAAATGCATCATCAAAGCCAATGGAACGTGCATCTTCTTTGGTGCAAGCATATATCAATTGATCAGGTCTTGCCCAATAAATAGCTCCCAAACACATAGGACAAGGTTCGCAAGAAGCATATATAATACAACCCTTTAATTGAAAAGTACCCAGCGATTTACATGCATTTCTAATAGCAACCACTTCTGCATGAGCAGTAGGATCGTTTTGAGATGTAACCATATTGCAACCTTCTCCTACTATTTTTCCATCCTTTACAATTACAGCGCCGAAGGGTCCTCCTATACCAGATTCTACTCCTTGTTTTGCTAAATCTACTGCTCTAGAAATATAATAATTATGTGATTCCATTTATGCTATAAAAAAAGAAGGCTATACTGTAAATATACAGATAGCCTTTCGATTATGATTGCTGTAAAATAATAACTTATTGGTAATAAGAAATTTCTGTATTGTTTTGCTGATGCAGTTGAGTGATTTTATCTGCCGTAAAATTGAACATGAAAAAATCAAAAGATAGAATCGATAATACTAGTAAACTTCCAGCAAGATATCCTTTTACTGGAGTTAAGTATTGCAAAAAATTCTTATACAAATAATAAACTAGTGCCATAGAAGACACAAGTAAATAAAGAACGATAAAAATTTGTAATGTTAAGACCATCGCTTTAATAATTTGATAGTTAATAAACTGAATTAAGCTAGTTTGCTATCGCTCCAAAATAACTTGTTAATCAGATACTTAGTATAGTTTGTTATGTTAGGTGTAAGAATGCGTATAAAAAATAATCTTTTATAAATATCAATTTAGTCCATATTTATCTATAAGATAAAATAGTGTTGTCATAGCAGCTGCTCCCATTTGTAATTCCTTCTTATTCACTTGCTCAAAAGTATCGTTGGCCGCATGATGATAATTAAAATATCTTTGAGAGTCTGGTCTAAATCCTATTAGCGTAACATCTTGTGCCTTTAATGGACTTATATCTGCTCCACCTCCCCCTTTTTCAAATTCATAAATATGATATGGTTTAAATAATACTCTCCAACTGGCTATTTGTTTAACTATTTTTTCATTTCCATCAATACTGAAGCCTTTTGGAGTGAACCCGCCAGAATCTGATTCCATCGCTGCTAAATGCTTTTCATTATTTTCTTTAGCCAATTCAGCATATTTTCTTCCTCCTCTCAATCCGTTTTCTTCGTTCATAAACATAACCGCACGGATACTTCTTTTGGGTTGTATATCTAAAGTTTTAAAAGCTCTCAATACTTCGATGGCTTGTACACAACCAGTACCATCATCGTGCGCTCCTTCGGCCAAATCCCAAGAATCAAGATGCCCGCCCACTGTAAGGTATTCATCTGGAAACTCACTTCCATTTATCTGCCCAACCACATTGTAAGACAATACATCTTCTAACATTTTACAATGGGTTTCAAAATAAAATTGCAGCGATGGATCATCAACCAATAATTTACTTAATAGGTCTGCATCTTCAGTTCCAAGAGCAATAGCAGGTATTTGTGGTAGATTTAATGTATATCGTAAACTGCCAGTATGTGGCAAGTTATCAGACGAAGTAGTTACCGATCTTACAATGGCTCCAATTGCACCATATTTAGCAGCTTCAGAAGGTCCACTGCCCCGTTGATTGACTGCCCCGCCATACGCTTGAAAAGTTTGTATTATCGTTGGATCCATTGGGCGATTAAAAAATACAATTTTCCCCCTCACTTTTTCCTCTCCCAATGTCTTAAGCTCTTCAAAGTTTTGAACTTCAACTATTTGTGCCAATACTCCATTTGAACCAGTACCAACAGAATTACCCAAGGCACAAACTGCTACATCTAAACTGCCTAATTTCTTAGAATTTACTATTCTACCTATTTCTTTCTTTCCTCTAACCCAATGCGGAACCATCACTTCTTGAAGAAATACTGTATCAAAACCGTAATTTTCCATTACTTGCCTGCTCCATTCAACTGCTGCTGCTGCTTGTGGTGATCCACTTAGCCTTCCACCAATTTGTTTGGTAAGGTATCTTAAATTCTCATAGCTTGCATCGTTAGTCAATACTTCATCAAATATCTTTCTTATTACTTCTTCGTCACTTTGAGATGGATAAGAAGTATTTAAATTAAGAGGTAAGGAAATTATGAATAATGTTATTAAGAAAAATTTCATTCAAAAATCAGTGAAGATATTATAACTTATAAGTAATTAATAGAAATTATTTAGTGAAAAATATACTAGGTAATACTTATGTTTATCGATGAATATTGATATGCAACAAATATAACTATTTACATGAAATATTGTATTTAACTAAGCAGTATAATTTTAATCATTACTCTATTTTTCAATTAATTTTGCTTCTTTTAGTAAATACATCAGTTTTTCAGGGTCATTTGGGTTTGCATAAAAAATCCCTTCTACCCAAATAACATCATCTGTAAAATCAATATGTTCTTTCGAATACACTTCAATTACAGTTTCTGGTCCAGCTCCTCCACAAAAAAAGCAAATATTAAAAGGTAAGGAAGAGAGTACAAACCTATTTTCACCAGTAAGTTCATCTAATGGTACTATAAAACCTTTAAGGGTAATTTTTTTGCCCTCAAGCTGCTTTACATTTTCTCCAAACTCTGGATAAGTAATATTAAAACCCGTTGTGGCTTCCTCTCGATTTTTATAATGTACATCCTCTAATAATTTCCAATAATCTGTTTGAGCACTTACTGGAAAGCACCCAAAAATTGCTAATAATAAGATGCTGATATTAATTTTAGTAACCATTAAATGTTATGTACAAGATCGAAATTGTTCACTTTTTTTACTAAAGCCTTAATTTAAGTCGGATATATTACATAAACCTAGAAAAACCGCCTTATTTAATTTTTAGTAAGATACTTTAGTTTTCACAAAAGTGATTTAAGTTTACCCAATCGTTTACAAAAATGTAGCAATTAAATATGATTGGTTAAATTTAAACAATGCAAAATATGAGAGCTGCTGTTATTGATATGGGCACCAACACCTTTAATTTGCTAATTGGAGAGCGGTCTAATGGTAGCGTAAATGTCTTGTATCAAGAAAAGATTTTTGTGAATATTGGACAAGGTGGAATTAGTAATGGTACTATTACTGAAGCAGCCATAGAAAGAGCTTTACATGCATTACAACTTTTAATACAAAAAGCTAAGAGATATAATGTAAAATCAATAAGTGCTACAGCTACAAGCGCTATTCGTTCTGCTAAAAATGGCACCTATTTAATAGAAAAAATAAAAAATGATTTTGGAATAAATGTTACAGTAATTGATGGGGACGCAGAGGCCTCACTGATTTATTTAGGAGTAAAAACAGTTTTAGGTTTAACCAATACTCCAGTACTAATTGTGGATATTGGCGGTGGAAGTGTAGAATTTATTATAGCAAATAATAAAGAGGTACTTTGGAAAGAAAGTTATGAAATTGGCGCACAAAGATTGGCAGATCGTTTTCACAACTCAGATCCAATAAGTACAAGTGAACAACATCATTTACAAGCATTTTTAGAAAGTGTATTATTAAAATTAGTTGATCAAATTTATCTTTTAAAACCAGAAGTTTTAATTGGTTGTGCAGGCACTTTTAGTACAATTAAGGCAATTCACTGCTTACAAAAAGGCACCCTAGAAAAAATCTCCCAAGCAGATTACCCTATGGAAATACCCTCTTATCTTGCCATTCATGAAGAGCTGCTGAGTAAAAATTTAAAGGAAAGGATAGCAATACCAGGCATGTTGAAAGAAAGGGCTGATATGATTGTAGTTGCTTCATGCATTGTAAGCTACCTGGTAGAAAATTATAATTTCAAAAAAATAAGAATTACAACAGCTGCACTTAAAAATGGCTTGCTTTGGGAAACACTCAATAATGCTACCTTGCAATAATTGCAATCAATCTTAAAGTAGATAAAGTATAAAAAATTACATGTTTGTAAAAAAAACTTTTTCGTAGAAGTCTACAAGTAATAATTTGAAGGTTAAGCCAGGTATATTGATGGAATATCTTAAAATTATCCAGCGCATAAGGTTTAGAGCTGTATGGAATATGAAAGTGTTATAATTCTATGGATTGGTTTTGTTTACACCAACCTGATCTCTAATTAAAACACGAACCGTTTTTATTCGCTTTTTATCTACCGATACTACTGTAAATCTAAAATTCTTAAAATCACAAGTTTCTCCTGAGTTAGGTATCCTCGAAAATAGTTCAAGTAGTAACCCACCAATAGATTCGCTATCTCCTTTAGCATCTTCAAAGATGGCAGGATCCACTTTAATTACCTTACACAAATCGTTCAGCGATGTTTTGCCTTCAAAAGTAAACAAATTCTTATCTAACCTTTTGAATTCAATACCTTCATCATCATCAAACTCATCATTAATTTCACCCACTATTTCTTCAATAATGTCTTCCATGGTAATGAGCCCAGAAGTTCCGCCATATTCATCTACTACAATTGCCATATGAACACGTTTCTGCTGGAAATCTCTTAAAAGCTCATCAATTTTTTTAGTCTCAGGTACAAAGAAGGTAGGTTTGGTAATTAGTTGCTGCCATTCAAAACTTTCGTCTCGGTCTATGAAAGGGAGCAACTCTTTTACATATAAGATTCCATCAATTTTATCTATGGTTTCATTATAGATAGGTATTCTTGAAAAAGCACATTTGTTGACTTTATCCATGAGCTGATGAAAATCCTCCTCAATGTCGAAGGCGGTAATATCCATCCTTGCCCTCATAATTTGCTTTACCGTCTTTGTACCAAAACTTACTATACCTTTCAATAACTCTCGGTCTTTATTACCGGTAGCAGTCATATCAACAACTTGCTTTAGCTCGTTCATAGAAACATCATAACCAGTATGTTGAAAACGGTTTTCAAGCCTTTCGCTAATGGTCATTAATAACCAAGCAAAAGGTTTTAGCACACTTGAAGCTACAAATAATAAACCCGAAGTAAACCTAGCGAAGGATAGATTTTTTTCTGTAGCATAGATTTTTGGTACTATTTCACCGAAAAAAACTATTGCCGCAGTAACAATTATAGTTAAGATAAAAACCGCCTGTTCATTTTCTCTACCAGATATTTCCCAAGTAGCAAAAGTACACAAAGTAACAAGGGCCACATTCACTAAATTATTTAGAATAAGGATAGTGGCCAGTAACTGTTTGGGCTTTGATAATAGCCTCACAATGTACACAGAATTAGGCGTCTTACTATTTTTACAAACCTCTAATTGCTTAGGAGAAAGTGAAAAAAATGCTACTTCAGAGCCTGATATTAAGGCTGAGAGTAGCAATAAAATAATAGATGCAAAAAATATTGGGTAAATGATTACAGGAAGCGATGCAACCATGCTAAAAGTTTGCAGGTAAGGTTCCGGTTCAATCAAATTACTTATACTGCCTTCTTCCAAAATGACTGATTAGAATAGAAAACATTAAAAAGGTAAATCGTCTGCAGTATCTTCGGGTGCAGACTCAATTTGAGAAGCTGGTTCTTCCACTTTTGATGCTGCAGGTGTATTACTACTTGCAGCTTTTGATAGCATAGTCATATTCAATGCCCTTATTTTAACAGTTTTTCTTGGGTTTCCTTCTTTATCTTCCCATTTATCTGTCCTGATTTTTCCCTCTAAATATATGGAATCACCTTTCTTTAAATACTGTTCAGCAATTTTCGCTAGACCATCCCACATTTCAACTTCATGCCATTCTGTATTATCTACCCTATTGCCAGATCTGTCTTTATAACTTTCTGTAGTTGCTAAGGTTACCCTTGCTACAACAGAACCACTTTCTAAATGTCTTACTTCTGGATCTTGGCCTAAATTGCCAAGTAAAATCACTTTATTAACTCCTGCCATTTAAAAATTTTTTAAGAAGATTACAAAATTACGCTTTATAATAAAAATAACTAAAAAATATGTTCCTTCAAATACTTATTAATCAAAACAGGCTTCGGCAATGCCTTAATTTTTTTAATAGTATAAAGTTTAACACTATTTTTGGTTAAAAACAGGTTTATATTCTTTATTATTGTCTGATCTATTATAAAAAATTTTGAATATATTATTTGATGAGTAAGAATATGCTTGTATTCTTTAGAAATAGATATAAGAGAAGGGTCTTCTACATGTACTTTAAAATATTTTAGTATGAATTCTTGTGGTTCAAGTGGTTTATCAGTGACAATTAAAGGAAAATCGTAAAGCCCTTGCCAAATATCTCCACTCTTTCTCTCTTTTAAATAGTATTTGTCACCATCATTAATTACAAAGTAGTTAAAATATCTTTTTTTCTGCTTTACTTTTTTGATTTTTACAGGAAGTATATTTTGTCTTTGTGTCAACCTTGCATCACATTCAGTAGTAAAAGGACAAAACATACAGTCAGGGTTGGCTGGTGTACATTGCAAAGCACCAAATTCCATCATTGCTTGATTATGCATATCAGGATTTTGAGAAGGAATTAATTCATTGGCAAGCTCATTAAAATTTTTCTTGCCTTTAGTACTATTAATGTCAACATCAATCCCAAAAAGTCTAGCTAGCACTCTATATACATTTCCATCTACAACAGCTACTTTTTCTCCGAATGCAAAAGATGCAATGGCAGCAGCAGTGTAGTCCCCAACTCCTTTTAACTTTTTTAATTCAGTATAATTTTCAGGAAACTTACCATCTAATTCATCCACTACATATTTGGCAGCAGCATGTAAATTCCTAGCTCGACTGTAATACCCTAAGCCTTGCCAAAGTCGTAAAACCTCCTGCTCCTCTGCATTGGCCAAAGTATGTACAGTAGGAAAATTTTCAATGAATTTATAATAGTATGGAAGCCCTTGCGCTACTCTTGTTTGTTGGAGTATAATCTCAGAAAGCCAAATTTTGTAGGGGTTTTTGGTATTGCGCCAAGGAAGGTCTCTTTTTTTTTCTAGATACCATGTAACTAATCTTTCAGAAAAATCTTGCATACTTCGTCTTTAACCACATCCTAAAACTCTTCCAAAACCATTTCCTGGTAATTTGTCAATATCGTTTATTGACTCATTGCTTTCTGTAGTTTCATCCTTGGCTATTTCTTCAACTGTTTTTTCTAAAGAAATACCTTCCTTTTTTCTTTCTGTCTTACTTTTCTTTTTATTTCCCTTTTCCATAACTGCTATTATCAAAATAGTAACTTCTATAGTAAGCACTTCTGTAATTTCTTTCAATACAATTGCCAAATTCATCTTTCCTGCCAGAAGGGCAGTCGCGGCTGGCAGCTTGTATTACTTCCTTATTATGTATACCCCCTAAACCTACGCCTGTAGCAGAAATGTAAGAAGTAGCACCAATTGTTAGAGCTATACCACCAATAATAAGTCCACGGGTAAGATTAATCATTTGTCATGTATTTTAAGGGAAATGCCTTTTTAGCATTGAATTAATACAGTTAAGTATAATTATTAAAAATAAGAAATAGGCAGTGTTTTACAAAGGAAGCTAACTTTCCAACAAATTAAATATTGATTAAGCAAGATTATTTTGAAAACATAAGATGGAAGCTTCTCTATTAATCTTATATAAATTTTTTTGGATGTTTTAGAAATCAATTTTAAACCAATATGTTTTAATTATTTTCTAACTAAACCAACACCTAGCAATTCAAATTGAATGTTTATCTTTTCAATTTTAACTTTTTATTGCACATTAATGAGATGCCATAATTCCACCATCTATAGTTATGGCTGAACCTGTAAACCAAGACGCTTTCTCTGAAATAAGAAATTCAACAAGATTAGCAATATCAGCAGGTTTACCTAAACGCTTTAACAAAGTGGCTTCTTGCACATTACTCACTGCGGCTTTAGGGTCAGGAAAGGCTTTGGCTGAATCCCAAATTAGTGGAGTATCTACAGGACCAGGACAAATGGCATTAATACGAATTTCGGGTCCATAATCTACTGCCATTTGTTTCACCAAACTCACTAAAGCCGCTTTAGAAGCACAGTAAGCAGCATGGTTCGGAAAACTTTTAAATGCAGCAATAGACGCATTGGCAATAATAAATCCCTTTTCTTTTTTTATGTAGGGAATAGCATACTTAGATAAATAAAAAAATGAGTTAAAATTGGTATTGAACGTGTAATGCCAATCTTCTATAGAAATAGCTGTAGCGCTACCTATTCCAAGAACGCCTGCATTGGTAATTATCCCCGAAATTTTCCCAAAATGAGAGATGGCTTTTTTTACAAGAAGTTCATTAGTTTCAGGAAGACTCACATCTCCAGCAACAAATACTAACTCCGTGTACTTTTCTAGTTCTTCAATTAGGTTTTTCCCCTTTTTTTCATCTCTGCCATTTAGTATAAGTTTTTTTCCTATTTGTGCTAGCTGAGTAGCAATGGCCCTTCCCATACCGCTTGTTGCCCCTGTTACTATAATTACTTGATCTTCCATTATTCATTTTTTTATACTTATCAGAAGTTAAATGTTGATTTTTATATAGTCTAGTCTTATACCATTTTTACTATTCATAAAAGAACACTTATCTCAAATTAAAACCCAATCAAATCTACTGATACTTAAATAATAGAAAGAAGTATAGAGCATTGGTTTTCAAGATATTCAAATAAAAGTCATCAAGTTTACCATTTTATGAACACCTTCCATAAACTCAGTAATTTTCTCTAACATTGTGCATGCAAAATACCCAAGATAATCCGGTTGGAAACTCAGTTGAAAACCCGATTGGAAATCCGGTTGGAAACCCAGTTGGAAACCCAGTTAGAAACTCGTTAGTTTTAAAAGCGACACTTTTACTAGCAGCTACAATGACTGTTATGGCAGGTGCTACAATTGCTCCATCACTTCCTCAAATTCAAGAAGTATTTTCAAATAACCCTAATGCTGCTATTTTAACAAGATTGGTTTTAACCATTCCTGGGTTATTTATTGCAGCTATTTCACCTCTTACAGGCTGGATTGTAGATCAATTTGGACGCAAAAGACTTTTACTTTTTTCCTTGGTTTTATATGGTTTTGCAGGTACTTCAGGCTATTATTTAGATAGTTTGTTATTAATTATTGTAGGTCGTGCATTACTTGGCATTGCCGTAGCTGGGATCATGACAACTACATCCACACTCATTGCCGATTATTTTGAAGGGGAAGAGCGGAACAAGTTTACAGGGTTGCAAGGCATGTTCACCGCAATAGGTGGTATCATCTTTATCAGCCTAGGTGGATTTTTGGCAGATATTAATTGGAGAATGCCTTTCTTGGTTTACCTATTGGCTTTCTTTGTTATACCTACTGTAGTGTTTGCATTGTATGAACCCCAAATAACCAAAAGACCTAAAGATGCACCCAAAGTAAAACTATCTGCTTATACCAAAAAGTGGATGTTTATCAACTATGGTTCTGCTTTCGTGGGTATGGCTATTTTCTACATGATTCCTGTTCAAATTCCTTTTATTCTCAATAAAATGGAAGGAATTAGTAATGCACAAATAGGGCAGGCCATTGCTTCGGGAATGGTAGCTGGAGCATTTGTATCCTTCAATTATTCTCGTGTTCGGAAAAAGCTCAATTTCACCCAGGTTTATTCCATCATATTTTTGATGATGGCCATCGGTTATTTTATTGTATGGCAATCTCAGAGTTATTTTCATATTATTTTAGGATTGATAGCCAATGGTTTAGGATTTGGTATGATGATGCCCAACACTAGTCTTTGTTTAATGGCAATGGCGCCCACAGAATTGCGAGGTAGAATTTTAAGTGGTGTCAATTCTTTCATTTTTATTGGGCAATTTGTCTCCCCAATTATGGTACAGCCTGTGGCTAATGCTTTAAGTTTAGAAGCTGCTTTCGGAGTTTTTGGCGCTATAATGATAGTAATCTCTTTAGGCTTTTTAGTACTCCATTTTACAGATAAAGCGAAGTAATTAACTGATATTTTATCTTTTACAAATTGTAATTAATTGTATTTGGGAGAAAACTATATCAAAATGCTTTTCCTACACTTACCCCTAACCAAAATAACACCCTATTTGTATTTGAAGAAGAGGAATCTAATGCATCATCAATTATAATAAAGGGCGTTGCATTAACTTTGAATATTAATCCACCTTCAGCTTTTTGATAGCGATAGCCAATTTTTGGAATTAAATAGTGACCAACTCCTCTTTCAACCCTTAAATTTACTATTTCTATAAATTCTCCATTTGTCTTCGCATAACCATCGTAAGCCACTCTTCCATCAAATACTATAGAATAAGCTAAACCCGTTTCAAAATGATTTTTTTTATCACCAAAAACAAAGTTAACTCCAATTGGAAAAGCATAAGCAATATTATCTATGTCCCAATCTACCAAAACCTCTCTATCTCTAAATGGAACTACTGCAAATCCAATACGAGCATTAATATCCACATTTGATCCTTCAGATATCATCCTTTCATAATTAATAGAATAAAGCCCAGCTGCGCCACCTAACTCTAAATACAAAGAATTTTTAGCTGTAGATTGAGAAAATGAATAAAATGAAAAAGTGAGTAAGCTAAAAAAAAGAAATAATGATCTCATTTTCAATTGGCAATAATTTTCAAAACAATTAAATAATACCTTAAAATAAGTATTTTTATTTTTTTGTCAAATTATCATACTATAAAATATACGCCAATCATATCTTTTATTATCAATTCTTAAAAAGAACACGAAAAATCGTAAAAACTGAACGTAAAATCATAATAATCACGAAAAGTCGTAATCGTTAAAACATAATAAAATATTATAAATAGTTGATTATCAAATAATTATATCCCTTGGTGTATCCATTGTAAAACTCCTTTTAAATACTTTTTAAAACCTAAATTTTTTACAATGAAAAAGACAGAAAACACCAGAAAAAATCATTCTTTTAATACCACAGCTTTACTGAGATTAAGCATTATATTTTTCTTATTCTCATTACTTTTTAGTTGTGAAGAATCCGAAGATGGAATTAAACCAGATGTAATGGCTATTAAAGCAATTGGTACTTCTACTGCTGCTCCCATGACACAATTTATTCAAGCCATTGGCCAAGAAGTGAGTGGTAATACATTTGAAGTTGACTTTTATGATACGAAAAACGGTAATAAGCTAGGAAAGCTACAAGACATAGTTGTTGGTGCTGAAACATTTGAAGATGGATCAATGACTATGGAGAATTATACCATATTTACTTTTTATGAGGATAATAGCACATTGGTACTCTATAGCATTATTGATACAACCCCTTTAGATGCTACTACTATGAAAGCAACAATAGCTGAAGAAAATGCGATGTCTAATGTAGTAGGAGGCACTGGAAGATATCGAAATGTACGAGGAGGTTGTAAACTAGACGCTATATTAGATGTGACCTTATTTGGCGAAGGTACAGTCGGGTTTGAATGTTACTATGATATCACGATAAATCCTGCGCATAGCTTATAATCAGATAATGGTTGAAATTGAAGAAATAAGAGGTCAAGACAGCCTCTTTTTTTCATTTGTAGGTTCATGCCACTAGTATTATTATCTGACTCATGATTTACTTTGTTTTTTGCTTCTGAAATATGAAGTCCCCAGCCAACATTTTTTTTACATTACCTGAATATTTACCGTAGTCAAGATATTTCATTAGAATAAAAGGTTTGATTGATATTGACTTTCAGGAATAATAGTTTGTGAAAACGCTAATAGTGAGATGGTCTTAATAAGAAATTGTTCGCCCTTCTAAAAAATATTCCATTAGATGCTATTTCATATATAGAAATGATTACTGTTTTCATTTTGATTGGGGTTTGTTTTACTTCGCTATTAATTATTCTCAAACGTAAGGGCAAATTTTCCACATTCCATTGACTTTTGGTGAGAAATTAAGCTCATATTGATTCCAAAGTATGAAACACACTTACCTACTGCTCCTGATAATTATTACCTTAATAAGTTGTCAAAAAACCAAAATAGAAGAAAGTACCCCTGAAACGCCTTCCTCACCAAATTGGGAAACACTCACTCAACAACTTCAGCAATCTATGGAAGATAATCAACTTTTAGGATTGTCTGTCTTGTTGGTAAAAGGAGGAGATGTAGTCTATAATCGAGGCTTTGGAATTGCAGATTTTGAACGAAATATTCCCGTAGATACCAATACGGTTTATAGAATTGCCTCTATTTCAAAAACCATAACTGCAGTTGCCGCCATGCAACTTCAAGAGCAGGGTAAAGTAAAATTAGATACAGATCTAAGTGAATATTTAGGATTTCCTATCCGTAACCCAAAATTTCCAAATCAAAAAATCACTTTACATCACTTACTCAATCATCAATCAAGTATTAGAGATGGTAAAGGTTATAGTCAGTTTTCTAGAAATATGTTCTCTCAAGAACTAGACATTCGACAGTTGTTTGTTGAAGGAGAAGAATATTATACTGAAGACTTATTCGCAGACCATGAGCCAAGGGCGTTTTTCTCTTACACAAATTGCACTTGGGGATTAATAGCAAGTATTGTTGAAAAAGTAAGTGGGCAACGATTTGATGTTTATTGTCGAGAAAATATTTTCCAGCCCTTGGCTATGGGAGCAAGTTTTAATCCAGTAGATATTGAAAATATAAACCAGATGGCAGTGTTGTATCGATTCCAAGATAGCATTTGGCAGGCACAGGCAGATGACTATAAAGGACAAAGACCTGAGTCCAGGGCATTTGAGAATTATACATTAGGGCAAAATGGCTTGCTGTTTGGACCACAAGGAAGTTTGAGGGCTTCAGCGAAAGACTTGGCAAAATTTGCTTTAATGTTAATGAATGATGGAAAAGGAAATGGAAAGCAAGTTTTAAAACCCGAAACGGTTGCCTTAATGTCACAAAAGCATTGGGAGTACAATGAAAACAATGGAGATACTTGGGATAGATTTTGGTTTTCTTATGGCTACGGGCTACACCATTTAACTAATAGAGAAAATGCCGATGTAATTTTTAAAGACCACAGCATGAGTGGGCACCCTGGTATTGCCTATGGTTTAGTGAGTGATATGTACTATGATAAGAAAAAGAAAAATGCCGTCATATTCATCACTAATGGTTGTAAAACAGGCTATAAATATGCAAAAACGAGTACTTTTTACCAGCCTGAAGCCAGCGTTTTTGAATTAGTTGACCCTTTTATGAAATAGCTATAAAGCAAATCTAGAATAACGTTTAAACTGTCACGAACACTTCATTGGTGACAGAAGCCTTATACGTATGACTTATAATAATCTATGCTTTTGCTATAAGGAGCTTCGCTATTTAAGTGTTGTTACCTAACTTGTCTATTAACTGAAGTTCCAAGACTTCTAAGTAATTGGATGTGATGCAATTCTAGGAAAATATCTAGCAAGTTAAGTTATGTGCCTATAGTTGGTTTTTTTGAAAAATCATAGGATTGGCTACACCATTGCGAAAGACAATGTTCTATCCGAAAAGATTAATGGTTATTTACGTTTTAGATTGAATTAATTGTAATTATGACACTCTACTAATAGAATAAGAGTTTATATTAAAACCATTTCTTAAAGGAGAAAATGATACAATTAGTCTATATACGATATATTTTTTTAATCTGGTTTCTATTGTCTCTTATAAGTAGCATATTACTTAAAATTGTTGATTATGAATCATACAGCTATTCTAGCATATTTTGGCCATCCTTAAATTTTTGTCTTTCTTGTTTATTCTTCTTGAAAAGAAGAATTGGTTACTTTTTTATTCTTTACTATTGCTATAGTGGAATTTTAGGTTTTACTCATTATTGGATTACAAATTCAAAAATTGAATTCGAATTCTTTATATTTTTCATCTTCCTTCACATATCTTCTTTTTATTTTCTTTTCGTTTTAAATCAAAAAAATAACCTTGATGAGTTATTTATTAGAGAAAAGAACTTATTAAAATTAAATTTTACAGCATGCATTCTCTACATAGTTGTTTTTTATGTATCAACAAATTATGGTAGAATATTTCAATTTTAAAATTAGTTATTACCCAAATGATACATACCTAAGACTTATAGCTTACAATAATCCATACCTTCGCTATGAAAATTTTTCTGCTTCTCGCTTTCAATATCTTGATTGCAAATTAAATGAAGTCAGATAATTTCAGATAGCTTGAAGATAACCTAATTTTTGGGAAATGTCATGCAAGCTAAGAAATGAACCTTTTAGTTGGGGCAACATACAATCTTTTTGTATTTTAAATTAAAAGTGGATTGTAAAGCTTTATAAAAGCCACACAATGCACTTTAAAATCTTCCATTATCTCTTAATCCAAGCGCTCCACGTCTTTAATAGCAGGACCGTTCCAGTAAGTTTCTTGGTTGTAAATCTCTAATGGTTTTATTTCAGCAGCACTTTTTCGAGCACCACTAATTTTACCTGTTAAATAATCAATCGCTACACCAAACATTTCTTCGTTCAAATCACCAAAGTTGTGGGTAATATCATCATTGGCATCAATATTAGGGCTAAAGCCACCAATAAAAACATCTCCATTAGCATTGGCAGATTGAAAGGTAATTGGCGCAAAGGTGTACTCATCAAATGTAATCAACGAAGCACCCACATATTTGCCACTGGTGTTTTGTCCTATTACTACCACATCAATATAGGGACTTAAACCATTGATCACCAACTCACTGGCAGATGCCGTGCCTTGCGTAGTTAAAAATACAATACGATTAATTCCAGCTAAATTTTGCGCTGTCTCTTCAAACAAAAGCACACTATTTAAATCGGAGTTTAGATCATTAAACTGTTCAGCCACAAACAATTCACCTACATTTTGTTCGGGAACCATTAAACTCGCAAAATGCTGCGCAGCACTTACCAAACCACCTCCATTATAGCGTAAGTCAACCACCAACTCGTCTACATTTGCCGCATTAAATGCTGTAAATGCCTTATCCAATTCTTCAACAGCCAAGCCATTAAAAGTATTAAAAACCAAATAACCCACTTTTATACCTTCTACTTCTTTTACTTCAGTAAATAATACGGGATTTTCTGTAATATCGGCTCTGTTGAGTGTTAGCGTACGCACTGAGCCATCTTTGCTCAAGATTTCTAATTCGGGGGTTTCACCAAACGAAAGTTGGTTGGCAGGATTAGGTACTACTCCATTTAATCGTTGAATAATATCACTTCGTTGTATGCCTGCTTCATCTGCAGGGCTACCGGGCAATGTATACACAATTCGTAAGTTGTCCTCATCGTCATATGCTACTGATACGCCAATAATCCCGTTTTGTGTTCCTTCTATTATTTGATCTGCAATAGCACCATTGTCTCTTACTATAAATGTCCAAATATCGGTAGGTCTAAAGCGCATGTCTTCTACCAACACTATAGGATCAGTGTAGTCTTCTACTTTAATTGTACTTGGTATTTCTTGATACCAAAAGTAAAATTGATTCATGGCATTGTATACAAACTGTACAGGATCTGAATTTTCCCCGTCTGATGGGTTTATCTCATCATCATCACAGCTGGTAAATGCCAGTAAGAAAGCGAGTAGGTAGCCAAATAAAATGAGGTTCTTTTTCATAGAAGTAGTTTTAAAATTTTTAGTTCGTGGTTGTGAGATGGTACAAACAACCCTAGAATACAAAAGATAATTCCAACGTCAATGTTTTTAGGTCATTAAAATCCCTTGTTCTTCAATAAGACAAAAGCCTTTTTGCTTAGGTTTTATCAGCCATCTAAACTTGTAATTCGAATGAAATGAAAAAAGATTTTTTATCTGGCTACTACTTACTTTCACTGACAAAATTATCAGACTTAGTACTGACATAAATAATGCCTTTACTCAAAAATGTAATGTATATAGGATGACCATAACCAAGATTAGGAGAATTCTGTAAGCTTTGTAATTGCTATATTTTTAGGTGTAGGTGGATGCCATTTCATTCCACTTCATTAAGAATGCGCTAGTAAGAGAAGTGAAACCTAATAATGTACTAAATCCATTAACCCTTCTCTGCATCTTGTTTTAAACTTTTTACTTCCGCTTTTAGCTCTTTAATTTCTGAAAGCAAGATAGACAATCCTTTTTGTAGCTCAGCTTCAGACTCTTCAATCTCTTCTTCTATTTGGCTAGCTATAGACATGTCTGATAGTTTACTCTCTTCTAATATTTTTCTTTGAACCTGTGTGGTCAGAACGGCTACAAAAACATTGAAACTGATAATAGCTGTAAGAATTACAAAACTGACAAAAAAACCTTGGTAAACCCATTTGCCGAAAAGCGTACCAAAGGTAGAATCCATCACTTCTGACCAATTATCGAGTGTCATAATTTGGAATAATGTTAAAAAAGCAGCCGGTAAATTTGTGAAGTCTGCTTTTTCAAATGCAGTATGTCCAAACAAATAGATGCCTATAATTGAATAGATATATAGTAATACGGCCAGTAGTAAAAAGAAAGAAAAAACGGTAGGAATTATACTGATTATCTGTTTTTCAACGGCTTTTAATTCATCACTTATTTCAAGTAAACGCAATACACGTAAAACTCTAAATAGGCGACTAACCACTAAAAACTCTGGGTGCTCCATAAAATGACCCACTAAGCTAACCATGCTAAAGAACACAATAGCAGTATCGAACCAATTCCAAAACCCTACCTCATCCCATATAATTTTTAGTTTCTTTTTCTGTGCCTTTCCTAGGTTGTTTTGGGTAGAAAAAGTACAAATTTTAAAAAAACTGAGTAGGCTGCCTGCCGCCACCATTCTCACTAAAATTTCAATTAAAAAGAAAATGGTAAAAGAGATATCAAGAATCTCAAATGTCAATAATGGCTCATGAAAAAAGGTTTCAACACCCAATAGAATAGAGCAGAAAATTATCGCCCCAACTACAGCAAATTGAAATGGCTTTGAATTACTTAATTGATATGCTTTTTGTTGTAACATAAACTGAACTACGGAAATATTTTATGTAGAATTAATAACTATGCCCACTTGTTCATTAAAATTTCCAAAGATACTATTACTATTTGATTAGCATATATTAAATCTGTGTTCCTACTACACCAATGGCGCAAGTTTTAACGAAGTGGAACCGCGTGGCGTCCACTTGTGCTAAATATTAAGCTACATTCAAGTCCGTAGAAGTCTCCTGACTTCGGTGTATTTGGTAACATTTCAGCCTAGAAGCAAAAGACAAGATATCAACTCTAATGCAGTTATGAGTATCTAATCAAAGGTATTCAATAAGATGAGCAGCAAATACAAAATCAGAAATAATAATGCCTTACATTTTGTCACTTTCTCTGTAGTTAATTGGATAGATGTATTCACTAGAAATTTATACAAAGACCTCTTTCTCAATAGTCTTCGTTTTTGTCAAAAAGAAAAAGGGTCATTAGTTCATGCTTATTGCATCATGACCAATCATGTACATTTAATACTGGCAACACAAGAAGAAAATAGTTTGATGGAGATCATCAGGGACATCAAGAAGTTTACTTCAACCTCCTTGATAAAAGCGATTAAGACAAATCCTAAAGAAAGTAGAAGAGATCGGACTTGCGTCCAAGTGGATGCTGTGGATGTTTGAAAGGGCAGGAGCTAGAAATAACAATAATAAAAATTATCAATTTTGGCAGCAAGGCTATCATCCTATTGAACTATCTGATAATTATATGATAGACCAAAAGCTGGATTATATACACAAAAACCCAGTTGAAGCAGGCTTTGTACTCTCACCAGAAGAGTATTTGTATAGTAGTACAAAAAACTATGCAGGTTTAGAAAATCTTTTTGAGGTTACGCTTATTGATTAAAGCGTTTAGGTTGCCTTGCCTAGGTACTTACTGAAGTCGGGAGACTTCTGCTTTTTTGGAAGATAGCTCAGTAGTTTGGCACAAGTCTCATTACATTAAGACTTGCGCCATCGGGTTTCATCTATAAAGGATTTTACAGAAACATAAATTAAGATGATACAAAAAATCAAAAATGGTATTCCTGTCCATAAATATAATGTCCGAGAGGTGTTTGAAAGCGAAAAGTAGGTAGCTATGTAGCATCCTAACATTATCGGGGCTCCTACTATTCTGTAAATACTTTCATCTTTTGAAGTCCTCCTTAGTACTATTGAGAAGATTAAGATTAGCTGGGCAAAATTTGTGACTAAAGCTATTGATGCAAGTTTTTCATCTATACTTCCCGTAAAATTAAAATCAGAATATCCATTTATAATCGGGAAACTAAAAACATAAGAACCCCAGAAACTTACACCATGACCATAAGCGAAAACTATACATGCATTAGACAGTATTGTTAATATTACTAGTTTAGTTGATAAAGACATAATCTACATCTTCCCCTTCACCCACTCCCTCGCATTCACAAAAGCTTGTATCCAAGGAGAGACTTCATCGTTAGTTCTGCTTTCATCATAATACGCCCAGTTCCATGGGAAAATGGAGCGTTCTAGGTGGGGCATCATAGCGAGATGTCTGCCATCGGGCGAGCTAATGGCAGCGGTACTAAAATCAGAACCGTTAGGATTGCCAGGATAGGCTTCATGGCTGAACTTTCCTGTAATGTGGTAAGCATTTTCACCCATGGGTAAATGGAATTTCCCTTCGCCGTGGGCTACCCAAACACCCAAGCGGCTACCTGCTAAATTACCTAGCATTACAGAGTTATTTTCAGGAATACTCATATTCAAGAAAATAGACTCAAACTTACCTGAGACATTGTGTAGTAATTTAGTTTTTTGCTTGTGTTCAGGGTTGAGCAAATTCAACTCTGCCATTAACTGGCAACCGTTGCACACACCTAAACTCAAAGTATCTTTTCTGGCATAAAAATTATCGAGGGTTGCTTTGGCTTTTTCGTTGTACAAGAAAGCACCTGCCCAACCTTTGGCAGAACCGAGTACATCGGAGTTGGAGAAGCCACCCACAAACACAATGAAATTGATATCTTCTAAGGTTTCTCTACCCGAAATTAAATCGGTCATGTGTACATCTTTTACATCAAAACCAGCGAGGTACATGGCATAGGCCATTTCTCGATCACCATTTACACCTTTTTCTCTAATAATCGCCGCTTTGATGCCCGAAGGTTTTCTTCTTTTTGGGTCTATGCCCAATGCTTCAAATTTACCCGTAAATCCTTCAGGAAATTGATAGGATAAGGCTTGTTCTTTATAGTTTCGGAAACGTTCAGCAGCAAGAGCTTCTCCACTTTGTTGCTTGTCTAACAAGTAAGAAGTTTTCATCCAAGTATCTCGTAAAGCTGCTACTTCAAAGTTGTGAGTATTTCCATGATGTTGTATGCTTAAGCTATCTGATTTTTTTATTTTCCCTAATAATTTCGTTGAGATACCTGCTTGTTTTAACTCACTTAAAATACTTTCTGCATCTTCCACCTGTACTATAACCGAAGGCTTTTCACTGAATAGCAATTTAATCAAATCTCCCTCTACAAAGGCATCTAAATTAACCTCCATTCCCCAACCATTTCTGGCAAAAAGCATTTCTAATAAGGCCGTAATCATTCCACCTGCAGAAATATCATGACCAGCCAATAGCTTCCCACCTTTAATCAAACTTTGCAAAGTATTAAAAGCTTTGGCAAAATATTCTGCAGAGGCTACTTCAGGTACAGTATCACCCAATTGATTGATAATTTGGGAAAAACTACTTCCACCTAATTCAAAATCGGCATTACTAAAATCTATATAAACCAATTCGCTGCCTTCAATCGGTGCGATAACAGGTTTTACCACTTTTTCAATATTGTTTGTTTCCCCTACAGCAGAAATAATAACTGTTCCTGGTGCGTATACCACTTCTTTGCCGTATTTTTGAGTCATCGAAAGTGAATCTTTCCCAGTAGGAATGTTGATGCCTAATGCACAAGTAAAATCACTTACCGCTTCTACCGCTTTGTAAAGCCTAGCATCTTCACCTTCATTTTTACACGGCCACATCCAGTTTGCACTTAAAGACACGGATTTAAGTTGCTGACTAAGAGGTGCCCAAACTAAGTTGGTCAAAGCCTCGGCAATAGCATTTACAGCACCTGCTTCTGCTTTGATCAAACCCGCAATCGGTGCATGACCCACCGAGGTAGCAATGCCTTTTTTACTTAGAAAATCGATGGCCATTACCGCTACATTATTGAGAGGCAACTGAATAGGACCTGCCGTCTGTTGTACGGCTACTTTACCAGTAACAGAACGGTCCACTTTGTTGGTAAGCCAATCTTTGCAGGCTACAGCTTCCAATTGTAATACCGCTTCTAGGTATACAGAAAGGTTTTCAGTTTGGTAGTTTAATGCAGAAAAGTTAGCCGAAACAGCTTTGTCTTGCATCACTGTTTTAGGTGGCTTACCAAACATATATTCCAACTTCCAGTCGATTGGTTTTTGACCATTTTGCTTGTTTTCAAAACGGAAGTGCATATCCCCAGTAGTTTCTCCCACCACGTACATTGGGCTTCTTTCTCTTTCAGCTACCTTTTTTAAGGTTTCAATATGCTCTGGTTTCATCACCAAACCCATGCGTTCTTGCGACTCGTTGCCCACAATTTCCCGAGATGAAAGTGTTGGGTCACCTACTGGTAACTTATCCACTTCAATTGTACCTCCAGTTTCTTCCACCAATTCAGATAAACAGTTCAAATGCCCACCAGCCCCATGATCATGAATGGAAACAATATGGTTTTCGTCTGATTCAGTAAAAGCCCTTACTGCATTGTACACCCTTTTTTGCATCTCAGGGTTAGAGCGCTGTACAGCATTGAGTTCTATACTGTTGGCAAACTCACCTGTAGCCACAGAAGAAACCGCTCCACCACCCATGCCAATGCGGTAGTTATCACCTCCAAGAACTACTATTTTATCTCCTTTCTCTGGTATGCGTTTTTTACTGTCACGAAGTAAACCAAAACCTACACCACCTGCCATCATGATAACTTTATCAAAGCCAAATTCTTTACTTTCAGCCGAACTTTCAGCCGAACTTTCAGCCGAACCTTCGCTCGAAGCATTGGTTTCTTTATGTTCGAAGGTGAGTACTGAGCCACAAATCAAGGGCTGACCGAATTTGTTTCCAAAGTCGCTGGCACCGTTGGACGCTTTTATGAGAATATCACTGGGTGATTGATACAACCACTTTCTAGCAGGAAAAGCTTTTTCCCATGCTCTATCTTCCTCTAACCTAGAATAAGATGTCATGTATACTGCTGTTCCAGCCAAAGGTAGACTTCCTTGTCCACCTGCCATTCTATCTCTAATTTCTCCGCCAGAACCTGTTGCTGCTCCATTAAATGGTTCTACCGTAGTAGGGAAATTGTGTGTTTCGGCTTTAAGAGAAATAACCGTTTTTATATCTTTGATATCGAAATAATCTGGAATGTCTTGCCGTTTCGGAGCAAACTGCTCAACCTCTGGCCCTTCTATAAACGCTACATTGTCTTTGTAGGCAGAGACCAAAATATTAGGGTTAGTCTTAGATGTTTTTTTTATGAGTTGAAATAAAGAGTGCGGCATAGATTCACCATCAATCACAAACTCTCCATTAAATATTTTGTGGCGGCAATGCTCTGAATTTACCTGAGAGAAACCGAATACTTCACTATCGGTCAATTTCCTGCCCATTTTTTCACTTACACCATTCAAATACAAAATTTCGTCTTCACTCAATGCCAAGCCTTCTTTCTCATTGTATGCTGCAATATCATTGATATAAATGATTGGTTCTGGAGTCTTTTCAATTGTAAAAACTGTTTGGTCTAAGTTTTTATACAATGCTTGCAGCATAGGATCAAATACTGCCTTTTCATCATCTACTTTTACAAACTCTTCAATCCTCTTGATACCTTCTACGCCCATATTTCCACAAATCTCTACCGCATTGGTACTCCAAGGAGTAATCATTTCTTTACGTGGGCCTATGAAGTAGCCTTTTAACATTTCAGAACTTAGGTATTCAGCATCACCAAAAAGCCATTTTAAACTGTTTAAGGCAGTTTCATGAGGCATTTTTTCTGTATGGCAAGCTATGATTTTTTTTGACTGACTTTCGAAAAAAAGTATCATTTTAGAAGAGCGAGAAAGTTTACAATTGATGCCGCAAATTTAGATATTTATTCTTCTTATCGACTACCAAAAGATTATTTGTTGAGCAGAAATTGAAGTAATTTTTTAATTATGACGAAGATCATACAAATGGCTTCTTTAATCGGTAATTTTGCTAAACTTATCCTTACAAATCATCATAAAATCTTAACTATCTAATACCTATTTTTATAAAGAGGATATTACTAACATGACAAAAATCGATATAAAAAAATTAGTGGCTGTTTTTATTCCACTGATTATATTTTTTTTACCCACTTCATTCTTTCCGATTGAAGACCTAACAGTTGTAGAACACAGGGTAATTGGTATTTTCTTTCTAGCTGCTTTCTTCTGGGTGCTAGAACCCATTCCCATTTATGCAACTTCTGTTTTAATTATTGTATTAGAACTGATTTTAATCTCTGACAAAAGCTTTGTGCTGTTTTTAGATGGGAGTGAAATCTCAAACTTCGGTACCTTGATGTCTTACTCAGAAATCATGGCCACCTTTGCTTCACCCATAATCATGCTGTTTTTAGGCGGATTTTTCTTAGCACTTTCTGCTACTAAATTCAGGTTGGATCAAAACCTTGCTCGTGTATTGCTAAAACCATTTGGAGAAAAACCTAAAATGGTAATGATGGGACTTATGATCATTACTGCTGGTTTTTCTATGTTTATGAGTAATACGGCTACAACTGCTATGATGCTTTCTATTTTAGCACCAGTTCTAGCCGTTTTTAACCCAGGAGATAAAGGAAAAACGGCATTTGCTTTATGCATACCTGTAGCAGCAAATATTGGTGGCGTTGCTACACCAATTGGCACGCCTCCAAATGCGATTGCACTGAAATACTTAGCAAGTAGTGGGAGTATTAGTTTTGGTGAGTGGATGTCATTTGGTTTCCCTTTTGTTTTTATCCTACTTACAATTAGTTGGGTCTTATTAAGTGTGTTTTTCCCCATTGAAACAGAGAAAATTCATTTAAACATTAAAGGTAAATTTCTAAAGACACAAAAAGCATATATCGTTTATTTCACCTTCGGGATAACCATCTTTCTTTGGTTATTCGATTTTTTGCATGGCATGAATGCTTACATAGTCGCATTGATTCCAGTTGCCGTATTCTCAGCTACAGGCATTATCAATAAAGAAGATTTGAAAAAGCTCAGTTGGGATGTGCTTTGGTTAGTCTCAGGTGGTATTGCCCTAGGAAATGCACTCGATAAAAGTGGCTTAGCCAAACACGTAGTTGCAAGTATTCCTTTTGAAACTTTTCCAGCCTTAGTTCTTATAGTTTCTACTGCCTTACTAGGTTTACTCATGGCAAACTTTATGTCTAATACAGCAACGGCTAACTTATTACTGCCAATTATTGCTGCACTTGGAACTACTATGAGTAGTTTGGCTGATTTCGGTGGTGGTAAAATGTTGATACTCTGTCTTACATTTTCGGTTTCTTTGGGCATGGCATTACCAATAAGTACCCCACCCAATGCATTGGCACATGCAACTGGACTGATTCAGACCAACCAAATGTCTAAAATAGGGGTAATAATTGGGCTAACTGGCGTCTTACTGACCTTCGTCATGTTATATGTTTTAAAAATGGTGCAATTTATATGAACATTAAAACAATGGGTACATTTAGGTAAATGGCTCCAAAATTATCCTTGTTTTATTAAGATTTGAAATGAATACAAACACAGATAAAACATTGAAAAAAGCCAATATTGAATGGCTTAAATCTGCTTATTTTTCCAATGAGCAGCAGAAAACATATCTTAAAAAAGGTGAAGTTCTCATGCAGCAGGGAGCAGAAAACAAAAGACTTTACCTCATTGAAGATGGATCACTTACTGGATATTTAGAAGACGAATCAGGGAATCAATTCGAAGTATTCAGGTCCACTAAAGGGATGTTTGTTGGTGTTTATAGCTTTTTCTCGAAATCTTATGCCAGCTATGCTACTATTATCGCCAATGAAGATAGTCGTTTAGCTTACATAGATACAGCGGTACAAGTTGTAGAAGATGAAGAAAGCAATAGCATTGTTGACCACTTTATGCCCATCATTGTCAATGAACTATCGGCTCGACAGCTTATGGCTAGAGAGGCTTCACTCGAAAAAGAAAAGACATTAAAACGCTTAATGCATCATGATAAAATGGCCACCTTGGGAGAGATGGCAGCTGGGCTTTCACATGAATTAAATAATGCAGTAGGGGTTTTGCAAAGAAAAACCGAATGGTTGTCAGATGAAATAGCAGAATACCTCAAAGAAAAAGACTCAAAAGGAATGTTCCCTTTTTTTGAAAAAGGATTACAAAAAGGACAATACCTTTCTAGTAGTGAGGTAAGAAAGATGAGAAAAAAACTAGAGCAAGATGGAATAAATACAAATGATGCTCAAAAGATTGCCCGTACAGGTATTGCCGATAAAGAACTTCAAAAATATTTTACCCAAAGCAGTGAGCATACTGATCGCATGTATTACTATTGGGAAATTGGTACCGCTTTTCATGATATGCTTTTAGCAGCAAAACATGCTGTTCACGTAGTTAAATCTGTAAAACAATTGGGTTCATCTAATGCAGAAAGGCAACAAAGTGTGCAAGTAGACCAAACCATTGAAGAAGCCTTGGCATTGCTTAACAGTCCACTCAGAAAAGTGGAACTTCACACAGATTTGGAGCAAGTCCCCAGTTTGAATGTGAGTAGTGGTGAGTTAGTTCAAATTTGGGTAAACCTAATAAAAAACGCTATAGAAAGTATGCTACAGACTACCAGCAAACCTGTTTTGCATGTAAGCTGTAAACAAATTAATAATGAAATAGAAGTACAGATACAAGATAATGGACCTGGTATCCCTACAGCAGTGAGAGCAAAAATTTTCGAGCCACACTTTAGTACCAAAAATGATGGTCCAGTAGTAGGATTAGGGCTTGGTCTTGCCATTGTAAGGAGATTAGTGGAAAGTTACCAAGGACGAATAAATGTAGAAAGTGAGCCAGGTAATACTATTTTCAAAGTTGCTTTCCCCATTGAAATAAATATTTAAACACCTTTGCCATGAGTCAATTATATATTATTTGTGTAGATGATCAAAGAGAAGTACTTACAACAGTTTCTAGAGATTTACAATCTATAAATCAATACTTAACCATTGAGGAGTGTGAATCTGCTGATGAAACACTTGAGCTTATAGATGAAATTGATAGCACTGGTGGACATTTAGCAGTCATTATTTCTGACCACGTAATGCCTGGTAAAAGTGGTGTGGAATTATTAAAAGAGATTCATGAAGATTCTCGATTCGCACATACAAAAAAAATATTACTTACTGGTTTGGCAACACATCAAGACACAATTACTGCCATAAACCAAGGAGGTATTGACCGCTATTTAGAAAAACCATGGAATGCAGAAGAATTACTTCAAAATGTTAAATCATTACTTACCGATTTTATCCTTGCTAGTGGTATTAATTATGAAAAATACATGGAAATTCTAGATCAAACCACCTTACTCAACACCCTTAAAAGCAGGCATTAAACCCTTCACCTATTATTCTTTACAATTTCTTTAATAAAAGTAAGTGAGTTGCGTTGTAACCATACGTTTTGGGCAGGTAATTAAAGAGTAAACCTGCTACTAACTTATTTTTTAGTATGAAAACCGCTTTTCAAATCTTTTTTTACGGCGTTATTTTCTCTTTTTTACACTTTGGGAGTTACGCACAAACCAATAAAATTAATGGTCAGGTCATTGACGAAGACGGCAAACCAGTTTATGGTGTAAAAGTCTCTTTGGGTGAAGGTTATGAGATGACTGACAAGGATGGGAATTTTGTAGCAAAAATTGGAAATGGCAATGAAAAATTAGAAAACATTCAACTTTTCAAAAGGGGCCATGCTTTAAAAAATTGGGAAAAAGCAAATGAAGCAGGCAATGATATACTAAAGATTTATACAAGCTACACAGAGTTTGATCTTTTAGGCAAAGCCTATGATGAGTACGGTGAATTATTAATTAATTCTGAAGTAATCCTCGCTTCTTCAGACCCCGTAATTAAGGCAACTACTAATGCTAAGGGTATATTTTCGATGCATATACCTGCTTATGTGCGAGTAAATCAATCAAGTAAATTTACTTTAAATGGCAGAAAAGTAGAGAGTGAAGGAATTCAATTTGAGGAAAAAGGAGGTATCTTAAATTTAAAGTTACCAGTAAAAACCCAGAAAGTTAAAGTTTATAATAGTGCTAGTGAGCCCTTGGCAAACCTCCCCATTAACATCAATAAAAAAGGATATACAACCAACACAAATGGAGAAGTAAAAGCAAAATTAGGTGATAAGCAAGATAACGTTTTTAGCGCTGATGGATTTGAAGTTCAAGAAGTAAAATACCTACCTGTTGATCAGGTAATTATGTTATACCTCAAAGAGTCATTAGAACAGACTGAAATTTCTGATCAGAAACAAGACAATGAAGAAAATACACTGATAACTAATAGTGAAACCGAAGCAGAAGTTTTAGTAGAAACTTATGGTAAAGACTTCAACTATATAATTAATGAGTTAGAGTTAGAGAAGCAAATGCTCATTGAAAGGAGCAACCAACTTAGGTATGAAATGGAGAAAGTTGCTGAAAAGATGAGCAACGAGCAAGCGATGACAGAATTGGAGAAAAAAGCCCTTCGAAGTTATATGAGTCAGCTCGAAGAACAACTTATAGAAAATGATCTTGCCTACGAAGAAGCACAAGTAAAAACGAAAGATATCATTGACCGCATGAAAGTGGCTATGATCAGTAAAGATTCTATTTTCCAAGCCACTGAAGAAAAACTTGAAGAGGCAGTGATAGAAAAGGAAAAAATTGAAAAAGAATTACAAAGGGATGTTTTTATTTTTTCAGTTGTAGCTTGTTCACTCGTAGCTATTTTAGGTGTTACGTTAGTATCGGGGAGAAGAATTCGTAGACAAAGAAATGAATTGGCAATAGTAAACGATCAATTGCATGAAGCACAAGCAGAGCTGGTAAAGAATGTCGAAGAAATCAATAATCAAAATGCTGAAATCAAGCAGCAGGCAAACGATTTAAGTGTCCTTAATAAGGAAATGACACAAAAAAATAAAAAGATGACCGATAACATACGGTATGCACTTACTGTACAAAAAGCCATCTTACCTGAACAAGATAAAATAAAGCAGCTTTTACCAGATCACTTCATTACCTACATCCCAAAAGACATTGTTTCTGGAGATTTTTATTGGTTTACGCATGTAACAGATTCCCAAGGAAATGATAAAACTTTTATTGCTGCTGTAGACTGTACTGGGCACGGGGTTTCTGGAGCTTTCATGTCTTTAATTGGGTGTACTCTTCTTAATGATATTGTAAATCAAAGAGGAATTTATGAACCCAATGAAATCCTCTATGCTTTGAATATTAATGTAGCCAATCAGCTCAAGCAAAAAGAAAATGCAGGAAATGATGGCATGGATGTAAGTTTATGCAGTATAGAAAAGCACGGAAATGATGAGTTTAAAGTGAATTATTCAGGCGCAAAAAGGCCCCTCACTTATTTCGATAACAAAGAAAAAGTAATTAGAAGATTAAGTGGTGACCGAAAATCTGTGGGAGGGAAACGCAATCTTGAATATAAATTTAGTAAGCAAGAAATTATACTTAGGAAAGGAGATTCAATTTACTTAGATTCAGATGGACTTACAGATCAGCACAACAGTCTAAGGGAGAAATTTGGGCGTAAAAAGCTCTATAATTTAATACAGGAGGTAGCCAACAAACCTATGAAGTTACAAAAAGAGCTTATTGAAGAGGCTTTGCTAGCCCACCAAAAAGATACTGAACAAAGGGACGATATCCTTATCATGGGCTTTAGGCTATAGTTTTTTATAGATTAAATTCATTACATAAAATTTATATAAAAAAAAGGAAGTTCATCATGAGCTTCCTTTTTTTTGTATCTAATCTGAAAAAATATGGATTATAAATAAGCCTTCCTCAGATTGTTTTATTCTTATCAATTTAAAAAGCAATCAAGTCTACAATAGTAAAGATTGAGGTAATAGAGAGTGGCACTGATATTTCAATTAGTATAATTAGCTCTTGCACTTATCTTATATAATATATCAATAAAGCAAATTATATTCTTAGTTATAGGTATATCTAAAAATTTTATTCTTTTTAATGAGGTGGGTAATTTATGGTAGAGGTGTGCTAATAATAACTATATATATTACTTTCTACCTTAGATTTACTTCATTGAGTATACGTGTAAGAAGATTGGCTATTTGAAGAAACACTAAGCTTTTCATCTTGAATAAGTTGTTGGTGAGTTTCAACCGCATGACTCAAATTTTTTAAAGTATCGAGGTGCATATTTGCCTCATCTTTATAAATCCCATTGGTAAAAGTCTTTAAGTAATTTGAAAATGCTTTTTCAGTACCAATCGATACTGTTTTTGCCCATATTGTTTCTTCGTCTTCTATACTTTTTGTCACCAAGTCTTTATCAGCTTTATTTTTAGTATTTGCAAGCTGTGCTTTCAATGATACTACTTGTACTAGTAACTCTTTCTGTGAAACTAAGCATTCGTTGTAATCTTGCTCCAACTTCTCTGCCTTATGCAATGTTTGTTGCAGTTCTTTTTTTGTATTATTTAATTCACCTTGTACTTTTTTCAGCGAGTTTTCTAGGTACTTTTCTTTTTTATTGTTGGGTACTTTTCGTTCTTTTTCGAATTGGCTAATTATTTTCTTCAATACAAGCTTATACTTATCTAGGTTATTTTCAAGCTCTTTTTGCTTCTCTTCTAGCAGTTTTTTAGACTTTTCTTTTTCTTCTTCTAAAAGGTGTTTTTGTTGATTTAAAGCTGTCTCCAATTTAATTTTCTCATTTGAGATATGGCGTTCCTTTTCAGTAGCTTCTCTTTTAAAAGCTTCAAAATCTTGTACTAATTGACTTTTCTCTTTTTTTAATGCATTAAATGATTTTGATTGAAGTTTCTCTTTTTCGGTTAACCAGGCTAACTTATTTTCGAATTGCTCTATTTGCACTGTAAGCACTTCTCGATTTTCATTTAATCCATCTATGATTTTCTCTTTATCATCAATTGATTTTTTAAATGCTTCTTTTTCTTTTAAAATTTTGTCATTTTGTTCCTGGGACTGCCCTTTTTTTATAAATAATTCTTGAGTTTCATCAGATTTAACTATTCTTGAATGCAAATTTGCCTTAATAGTTTTTTTCTCATTCTTTTCCTCAAATATCAAAGCCTTAGCACTTTCCAATTCCAGTTCAGTATTTTTTCCTAGTTCATTCAGTGAAAAAGAAGTATTTTGAGTTTCGTTGATTTTATATGTAACAGACTCAGCCTCCACTTTAGCATTCTTCGCTTTAAAAATTGGAACATGATTACCTTTCTGAAAAATAGGTAATGAGTAATCAGGTTCACCTAGTAAATTTTTACAAACGTTATTAAACCAATCATTTACATTAAATTCTCTTGCTTCTTTAAGAGTAAGAGTATCTATGAGTACATTAGTAAGTCGAGTAGTATGCTTATTTAAAAAATAAGTTTGTAATGAGTTTTCTGGGGCATGTATCAATACAGATATATCACTAAACTTTTGGCATAATCGCTTTAATAAGGATATAGACTCTTCTTTATTGAAAGACTGACCATTTTCGTCAAAATAGAAGGTATCTAAAATAATGCTGCCTCCTGCGTAATTTTTGAGAATACCTTCAATCAATTGAACTAAATCGACCTTATTATCCAGGTCTATAACCCCTTCTTTATAACAAGGTAGATATAGATTCCCATCTTGAATTAAAAGACCACCTAAAATATGGATACTACAATAGTCTATAGGTTTTATTTCTAAGGTTTCTTCTGAAATAGAATATTTGGAAAAAGGGGCTTTTATCCAGTTTATGGTGCTATTATTAGCACTAAAGAATTTGGAAATAGTATTTGCGCTATCGGAAATGCTTTTTATCCTGCAGGTGCCATTGGGCAGTGGCAATTGATCCGATGAAATTAAGTATGTATTATAGTAAGCTGGCGACGAAGAATCTTGCATCCTCATAAAAAAATCACAAGTATATTACTGCTTACATTGCAGTTAAGTAATGAAAAAAATGATGCTTTAGTGGATACTTTCTAAGTAGGTTATTTGGTGATTTTTTAACGCAATAAATAGAGGTAAGGTATGCATTGGGCTTGAATCGTAATTAAGATTGCTCAAGTTCACAATTATTATTTAAAAATTTCGTGTTGAAGGTTACGATATAGAAAGATTATACTAAACAACGTATTTTTTAATGGAGATACCTATTCTCTCTGATTTGATTTTGATACTCGGTATAGCGGTGTTGGTTATCCTAGTATTATATCGTTTAAGACTCCCGACTATTATCGGTTTTTTGGTTAGCGGAATTATTTGTGGTCCGTATACCTTGCATTTGATAAAATCGGAAGCAGAAGTAGAAGTACTTTCTGAAATTGGTATTGTATTATTATTATTTACTATAGGGCTAGAATTCTCACTTTCGGGGCTTGTTAAAATTAGAAGGGCAATTTTTATCGGCGGCCTTTTACAACTCGTACTCACCATTGCAGTTTTTACAGCCATTGCCTATTATATAAGTTATGATTATTTTCCTATTGCCCTATTTATTGGCTTTGTCTTTAGCTTAAGTAGTTCTGCCATTGTACTTAAGTTACTCCAGAACAACGGTGACATAAAAAAAGAACATGGAAAAGTAATATTAGCTATCCTTATTTGCCAAGATATAGCAGTGGTACCCATGATGCTTACCTTCCCACTGCTTACTGGGGTATCAGAAAATATTGTTCAAGACATATTATTACTCACTGCTAAAGTAGCAGGTGTTTTTGTGTTCATTTTAGTGAGCATGAAATACATTATTCCAAATTTGCTATACCAAATAGCTAAGACAAAGAGCAAAGATTTGTTTATTGTTGGCATCGTGGTGCTTTGCTTTACCATAGCATGGATTACTTCAAAGGCAGGACTTTCATTAGCACTGGGGGCTTTCTTAGCGGGCCTTATGATTTCTGAATCAAAATACGGCTATGAAGCAGCTGGTATTATTCTTCCTTTTAAAGAAATTTTTACTAGTATATTCTTCGTGTCTATCGGTATGATGATGGACCTCAATTTTCTATTGCACAATTTTGCCTATGTGCTTTTATTTACTTTCATCACCATGTTTGCCAAAGCACTTATAGGAGCATTGGCAGCTCTAGCGCTGAGGAAATCATTTAAGACTATACTTCTTACAGCCATAAATATCTGCCAAATTGGTGAATTCTCTTTTGTATTGATGAATTCAGGTTCGGAATTCGGCTTACTTCCCATTGAAATTCATCAATATTTATTGGCAGTGGCTATCCTAACTATGGCTATTACCCCTGTCTTAATCACTTTTGACCAGCAAATATGTGAGTTCATCATCAAGATGATTCCTGTTGGAAAAAAAACAAAGGCAAAGTTGCTGGCTGTGCCTGAAAAAAATGTAGCTTACAATGTAGAAGAATTGCAAGATCATATTGTAATTATAGGTTATGGGCTTGCAGGTCAAAGTTTGGCACATTGTGCATTAGCTTCACAAATTCCATATGTAATTATTGAACTGAATCCTAAAACAGTAGAAGAAGCTGCAAAAGCAGGAATCCCAATAATTTATGGGGATGCTTGTAACGAAGAAGTACTCCATCACGCTTGTATTGAGAAAGCTAAAGTTGCAGTAATTACAACTATAGCTACCAACAAAGCTTCCGAAATTACTTACCATTTAAGACGCTTTAATGATAAGCTTTCTATTATTGCTAGAACAAAGCAACTTGATGAAATGGAAGATTTGAGAAGACACGGTGCTAATGCCATTATAGTAGATGAGTTAGAATCTAAACTGGAAGCTATTATGATGGTAATGTCTATTTATAATGTACCTGAAGAAAACATTCAAGAATATACTTCAGCATTAAAGAAGCTGATTTTATAAAAAATTTATTCTTTAGTAATTCTCTTACTTTACTTTTTACGCTTCATTTTTATTCGTATTACCCAACAATATTCATTATCAATCCATTTAGTTTATTGTTTTAACTAGTAATACTGTTTATTTACTTCACTTTAGATATAAAATTGGTAGCACATCTATTAAATTTGCGAGCCAATTAGCATCGTACTTCATATAAGGCTTATTTGCCTCTTTCGACTATGCGTAAAAATCAAGAAGAAACAAAAAAGCAGAAACTCAATAAAGCCTCATTTAGTAAACTTTTAGGAATCTACAAGTTTATGGTTCCGTACAGGCTTTGGTTTATACTTGGTCTTATCAGTCTAGTATTTTCAAGTACCGTATTACTAGGTTTCCCTTATTTTACTGGTAAGCTTATAGATACTTCACTTGGTAAAAATAACTGGATGCTCAATGGTATTGATAATATAGCATTAGGGCTGGTAGCCATTTTAATTGTGCAAAGTGTTTTCTCTTTTTTAAGGATTTACTTTTTTGCACAAGTAAGTGAAAGATCCATGGCAGATATAAGACGCAGCTTATATGAGTCTTATATGACATTACCTCTTCGTTTTTACGATGTTAGGCGTACTGGAGAACTATTCAGTCGTATCACTGCAGATGTATCTTTATTGCAAGATACATTCACTATTACCCTTTCTGAATTTATAAGACAAACCAGTATTCTGATCATTGGAATTGTAGTATTATTTGTTACCAATCCAGAGCTTACACTCTTTATGTTGGCTACCATCCCTATTTTAGTAATCAGTGGTTTTTTCTTTGGTAGGTTTATACGAAAAATATCTAAAAAAACACAAGATGCTCTTGCCGAAGCTAATATTGTGGTGGAAGAAACCTTACAAGCAGTAAGTACTGTCAAAACTTTCACCAATGAATTATTTGAAACGCTACGATATGGAAAGTCACTGAATGAGGTAGTTAGCTTAGCTATTAAAAATTCATTGTATCGCGGTGGTTTTGTGTCTTTCATTATTTTCGCTCTTTTCGGAGGTATTGTATTGGTATTATGGTATGGTGCTAATCTAGTAGAACAAGGAGAAATCACTATCGGTGAACTTACCTCATTTATAATCTATACCATGTTTATTGGTGGATCTATTGGTGGCTTAGGAAATATCTATGGTTCTCTTCAGAAGGCAGTAGGTGCTTCGGACCGCGTTCTAGAAATACTTGATGAAGAAACAGAACAGGATATATCAGATAGTAAATCTTCCATTCAAATCCCTAGATTGAAAGGTGAAATTGTATTTAAAGATGTGAAGTTTACTTACCCGAGCCGTAAAGATATTGAAGTACTTAAAGGTATAAACCTCGAAATTAAACCAGGTGAAAAAGTAGCACTAGTGGGCCATAGTGGTGCAGGAAAATCTACTATTACTCAACTATTACTAAGGCTATACCATAATTTTGAAGGACATTTAGCGATTGATGGTAGTGCCATTAATGAATATCCATTACGAGCGTACAGAAAAAATATTGGTATTGTACCACAAGATATAGTTTTATTTGGTGGTACCATAAGAGAAAATATTGCTTACGGCAAAATCGATGCAACTGAAGCTGAAATAAGGGAAGCAGCAAAAAAGGCTTATGCATTGGAATTTATTGATAGTTTCCCTGAAGGTTTTGATACATTAGTAGGAGAACGTGGGCTTAAACTTTCAGGTGGGCAAAGACAGAGATTGGCTATTGCCAGGGCAATTTTAAAAGACCCAGCCATTTTAATTCTTGATGAAGCTACCAGTTCACTTGATGCAGAATCAGAAATACTTGTTCAACAGGCATTGGAAGCCTTAATGAAAAACAGGACTACCATTGTGATTGCACATAGGTTAGCAACCATAAGGAAAGTTGATAAGATTTATGTAATAGATCAAGGAATTATCTCTGAATCTGGAAGCCATGAACAACTTGTGAGAAAAGAAAAGGGTATCTACAATAACTTGGTTAAACTTCAATTCGATTTATCTGAGCAATGATCTTTACAAAGAAGAGAAATCATCTGTAACGGTAACTAGAGATTTATACCTCCCTGTTAAATCACTGCCTCCCACTTCAAGAATAATATTACTTGAACCTATGGTGCTATAATGTTTCTTTCTCCAACCTCCATCTTTTTTTTCAAGAAATAGCGTAATATCAACCGCCTCGCCTTTAGGTGTAAATACCTCTCCTTCTTCAAAATAAACACCACCGCCTCTTGAATCGCTAAGTTTTTTTCTCCTGGTTACTTTAAATTTAGCCTTATTTCCCCTAGCATTATGGATTATGGGTACTTCTCTTAAATTAACATCATGTCCTATTCCTTCAAAATCGTAAAATGCAACCGCCATATAATTGCCAGTAAACTCACATGATGCTAGGTTGCTATTAACAATACCAGCTTTATTCAACCTGTACACTTTTTTTAACCAATGGGTGTCGTACTTTTGTACAAAGAGCCAAACCTCAATTTTTTCGTCCTTTATGCTACTACTCACATAAAGGTTTTCAAAAGATGATCCTTTCCCTTTACAGTGCTCAGGCTTCTTCCTTACTACTTTTACTTGGGGTTTTAGTTCATCATCTATGGTGAACCCTGAAATAAAAAAAGATAATATAACGAAATAGCAAAGTAGATTTTTCATTGATATGCAATGTATTAGTAGGCAATTGAGTAATGCGGCTAATCTATAATATGCGAAAACAGGCATATTATTGTAGAAATACTTTTTTACTTGAGCCTATACACAAATTTTAACGAATACTGCTACCGTTATTTATTTTTTTATTGGGTGTTACGAAAGATAAGGCTCCATCTCGGTCTTCAGCCATCAAAATCATTCCTTGAGAGCTTATACCTTTAATAGTTCTAGGAGCTAAATTGACCAAAACACTCACTTGTAAGCCTATAATCTCATTTGGATCATAATACTCCGCTATTCCGCTTACAATAGTTCTTGTATCAATTCCAGTATCTATTTTTAGTTTAAGAAGCTTTTTGGTTTTAGGTACTTTTTCTGCGTGGAGAATGGTACCTGTCCTAATATCCATTTTTGTAAAATCTTCGAAACTTATTGTTTCTTTTTCTGGCTCTGCAGGTAATGATGCCAATTTAGATTTTTCTAGTTTTTTAATTTGTTGTTCAACAACCTTATCTTCAATTTTTGTAAATAATAATTCTGTACGACCAAGTTTATCGTACGGGTATAGAATATCTATTTTACCTGCTTTAGACCAACTAGTATCCCTTAAACCCAGCATAAAGCTAATTTTCTCAGCTGTTCTAGGTAAAAATGGTTGAAGAACAATACCCAAATTGGCAGTTATCTGCAAACAGATATTTAATATAGTTTTTACAATTTCAGGATCTTGCGGAAATAATTTCCATGGCTCTGTATCTGCTAAATATTTATTTCCTATTCTGGCAAGTTTCATGGCTTCTGCCAGCGCTTCTCGAAATTTATACTGCATGATAAGTGCTTCCACTTTTGCTGGAATTTCAGCAACTTGGTCTGCTACGCTTTCATCATATTTCACCATTTCTCCTCTTACTGGTACTTCTCCATTAAAATATTTATGTGAAAGCACCATCGTCCTATTTACAAAGTTACCGAGAATAGCAACCAGCTCATTATTGTTCTTAGCTTGGAAATCTTTCCAAGTAAATTCGCTGTCTTTATTTTCTGGTGAAATTGTAGTTAAGACATACCTGAGCACATCTTGCTTACCTGGGAATTCCTTAAGATATTCATGTAACCAAACTGCCCAATTTCTTGAGGTAGAAAGTTTATTTCCCTCAAGGTTTAAAAACTCATTGGCAGGTACATTATTTGGCAATTGAAATCCACTGCCATATGCTTTTAATATAATTGGGAAAATAATACAATGGAAAACAATGTTATCTTTTCCAATAAAGTGAATTAATCGAGTATCTTCACTTTGCCAGTAATCTTTCCAGTTTTTATTATTATTGGCGGCCCACTCCTTTGTAGCCGAAATGTAACCAATAGGTGCATCTAACCATACATAAAGTACTTTCCCTTCTGCATCTTTCAAAGGTACTTTCACGCCCCAGTCAAGGTCTCTAGTCATTGCCCTAGATTGTAAGCCTCCATCAACCCAAGATTTACATTGACCCAACACGTGATTCTTCCATTCTTTAGGATTATGGTGTTTTTTCCCATCTAGCACACCCTTTTCAATCCATTCTTTGACCCAACCCTCATGATCTTGCATGGGTAGATACCAATGTTTAGTTTTTTTAAGGACTGGATTCGTACCTGTAAGGGTAGATTTTGGCGATATAAGCTCTGTAGGGCTTAATGAAGACCCACAGTTTTCACATTGATCCCCATAGGCATGATCATGCCCACATTTAGGACATGTACCTACAATATACCTATCTGCCAAAAACTGATTGGCTTCTTCATCATAATATTGTTCTGATTCATTAATATCGAAACAACCTTTATCATTCAATACTGTGAAGAAATCTTGAGAAGTCTCGTGATGTATTTCTGCCGAAGTGCGGTGGTATATATCAAAGCTAATTCCAAAATCTTGAAAAGTAGCTTGGTTTAACTTATGAAATTTATCAATAATACGCTTTGGAGTAACTCCCTCTTTACGTGCTTTAATAGTAATAGCAGCACCATGCTCATCACTTCCACATACAAAAACGACATCTTTACCTTTCATTCTTAAAAATCGTACGAATGTATCGGCTGGTAAATATGCACCTGCTATATGGCCTATATGTAAGGGGCCATTAGCATAAGGCAACGCTGCTGTAATTGTATATTTATTAATATTATCTGAGCTCATCTCCAAATCGCATCTATCATTTTTTGCAAAACTACTAAAGATATTGTGAAGCTTGTCCTATCGCCGATCAAAAAGCTGCATTTTACTATTAAAATGCTAATATATAACCTATTTTATACGCTCATATTCAAACCTTATTGAAATGCTTAAGGCGAATGAGTTCCTTTTCAGATAAGTATCGCCATTTTCCCCTAGGCAAATCAATCTTTGTAAGGCCCGCGAAAACTGTCCTATCTAGTTTTATAACTTCATAGTTAAAGTGGGCGAACATACGTCTTACTATTCTGTTTTTACCAGAATGTAATTCTACGCCAAGTCGTTTACGGTCTTCAGAAATAATATTGATACCATCTAAGTCAACAGGACCATCTTCTAATTCAAAATCTCTTTGAACTATAGTTTTAAAATCATTTTCTGAAATTGGTTTATCTAATTCGACATGATAAATCTTCTGGGTTTCTCCTGAAGGATGTGCAAGTGTTTTGGCTAAATTACCGTCATTAGTTAACAATATTAGTCCAGTGGTTTCCCTATCTAATCTACCCACAGGATAAATTCTTTCTTCACAAGCAGTGCGTACTAAATCCATAATAGTACGCCTTCCTTTGGGATCATCCATAGTAGTAATAAAACCTTTGGGTTTATTGAGTAAAACATAAACAAGCTTTTCCCTTTGTAAGGTTTTACCGTTGTATTTAACAATATCTTTGGGTTGTACCTTGTAACCCATTTCTTTAATTATATTTCCATTCACAGTAATTAACCCAGATGCAATTAGGTTATCTGCATCTCTTCTAGAACAAACACCTGCGTTGGCAATATACCTGTTTAACCTAATTAAGTTAGAAGTACTTGTTTCATTATTATTACTAACTTTTTTACTGTATTCAGGTGGAGTAGATTTCTTTTTATTTGAAACATAAAAAGGTTTATCCTTACGCGAGTTTACATTAGTAGACTTACTATTACTATCTTTTCTAAAATTAGGATTCTTCTTGCGCATGACTATTTAAAATTGGGTGCAAGTTAATCATTTTTCTGTCGAAATATCTTTCTAATACCTGCTGTATGATAATATACAAGGAGCAAACCATTTCATGCCAACTTTTAACATACACAAAAGTTTTTTATGAACAACAATGATATTTTTTTTATCCAGCTAAAAAATCCCATAAAATGAAAATATACACCCATGCTTTTCTAGATAGTATGCGAAATACTGAAGATCCTTTGGCAGATGAAGCTGTAAGTGCTCTTTTCAATTTAAAAAGTGGGGCAAAATTTAGAGATATTTTAAATAAAGATTGGAAAAATAGTGATGAACTCCCTGGAAGAATGCCTAAGAAACTCATCCAGTTTTTTGAGCAATCTTCTACATTCCCTAAATGGGTTGATGTTAAAAAGATGCAACAAGGCAGCCGCCTTTTTGAGTCGTATAATGGTGATGTAATGGGTTTACTTGGAAGTCTATCCCTTCCTTACTGCTATGCCGCGGCAGATGGTGCTCGTGTTTTACAAATGTCTGAGAGAATAAGAAAAGACACTCAAAAAAGATTGGCAGAAACAGGCCAGTTTGTGCTTGATGTTTTAAGCCCAAATGCTTTTGCTCCTGAAGGTAAAGGAATTAGAAGTATTCAAAAGGTAAGACTCATACACGCAGCGGTGAGGTTTCACATTAAAAAAAGTGGAAAATGGAAAAAAGAATGGGGCTTACCAATTAATCAAGAAGATATGGCCGGTACTAATCTAGCTTTCTCTTTTATTATATTAAGAGGATTGAGAAAAATTGGTAGGGTGATACATCCTGATAGTGCTATGGCTTACCAACACTTATGGAATGTAATTGGGTATATGTTAGGTCTAAAAGAAGAATTAATCCCAAGTAATTTGAAACAAGCTTACCAACTAACAACTGCTATAGAAAAACGACACTTTAAAGCTTCTGCTGCTGGGCAAACCTTAACCAAAGCACTACTAAATAGTTATACTGAACAAATTCCTATTAAACTACCTAATGGTTACTTAAATACGTATATGCGGTATGTTTTAGGAGATCAAGTAGCAGATTTATTGAACCTACCTCCTTCTAATTGGACAGATAGCTTAGTTAAACTACAAACCTTTGGAAATACTTTAGGTCAATATCTCAGTATTGCCCTAAATAAACAAGAAGGCAAAAGATTTGAGACTGAACAATTGACAGCACAAAAACCCCAATTAGCTATTCCTAATGGATTAGGGGTTCCTAAAAAATCTAATTGATAGGATTTGTTCTCTTCAAATTAATTGTAATTCATTTACATCTTTTAGTTTTTCAACTAATAACTCACATTCTTCTTTTAAACCAACGGTTATTCTTAAACAATGAGGTAATTGAAAAAAAGAAAGCCCTCGTACAAATACTCCCCTGTCTAATAATGCCTTAAAGATTGCATTAGCTTTCTCTGTTGTACCCATATCTACCATAACAAAATTCCCAAAAGAAGGCACATAATTAAGCGACATTTCGTCGAAAGATTTGTAGTAAAAAGCCAACCCTGCCTTATTCATCTGAACTGTCTGATCCATAAACTCCAAATCTTCTAAAGCTGCTACCCCAGCCGCTTGCGCAATAATTGAAGGATTGAAAGTTAATTTTACTTTCATTAAAGTCTCTACAATAAATTTACTACCTACCCCATAACCCAACCTTAAACCTGCCATGCCAAATGCTTTTGAAAAAGTTCGCAAGGTTATAACATTGGGTAGGTTAATCTGCGTAGTATCTGGAAAGTCATTTGAAAGTGATGAGGCAAATTCTGCATATGCTTCATCTATAATAATAAGTATATGCGCAGGGATTTTTGCTATAAATTCTTCTATAGCCTTTTTGCTAATCATTGTACCCGTAGGGTTATTTGGATTACACAAATAAACTGCTTTAGTTTTTGGGCTTAACAATTGGTAGATAGCTTCTAAATCAAAAGCATATTCATTGGTAAGAGGCGCTTGTAGATATGGAATATTGTTGAGTTTAGTCATCACATTCACTGCAACAAAAGAACCTTTTGAAGAAATTAATTCATCTCCGGGCCTAAAGAAAGCCTTGAATATATTTGATAAAATACCATCTGAACCATTGCCAATAATAATATTATCAGGAGTTGTAAAATGTTTGGCAGCAAGTTTTTTACGTAGCTTCATACCACTGGGATCTGGGTAAAGGAATGAGTTACAAGCCGCTTTTTGTATGGCTTCAATTGCCTTTGGCGAAGTACCTAAGTTATTTTCATTGCTACTAAGTATTGCTGTCTTTTCGAAGTTTTTTCCCTCAAAAACATTATCAACAGCCTTACCTGGCTTATAACTTTGAAGGGCAGCAATATTATTTGGGAGTTCAATCATGTTTCAATTTTTCAAAAGAGGGCAAAAATATGAAGAGATAGGCCAATGAAACAAACATAAATTAAATCAATAGCAGATTAAATAGATAAAAAGTGATTTTAAAAAATTGAATTAGGACTTTAAAGCATTCTCAATATGCTATTTATAAATTACTATAGGCCTAAATCCGATGTTGTAGGATTTAGTTTCGGGATGTATAAATTCTGTATTAGAAATACTCAAGGCCTCTTTTCTACGATTCCAACTTCCACCTTTTATGGGTCTATTTAAATCTTTACTGCCACCTACGCACCATTCCCATACATTTCCTTGCATATCATATAGTCCAAGTTTATTTGGTAGTTTAGTGGCTACCGTTTTAGTAGTTTTCTGGGAATTTTGCCTTTGATACCAAGCCGTAGAAGCTATATTGTCTTGCTCCTCTATTTCAATATTTTTATCACCTGCTAAAGCTGCTAACTCCCATTCTTTTATGGTGGGTAAACGATAATGGTTTCCTGTTTGTCTAGAAAGCCAATAACAATAATCTTCTGCATCTTGCTGCGAAATATAAACCATTGGATGATTCTCTCGCCAACCCCAAGAAGGCATTCTTTGGGGCATTGTGCGTTGTGTAGACTCACAAAATTTTCTGAATTGATATACAGTAATTTCAGTTCTAGCAATAAAAAAGGCTTCCTTTTCATCATCAACTACTCGGATCATTTCAGGAAAAACCGGATTATTATTGAATTTTCCTTTAATTGGTGATATTAAATCACTTTCTGCTAAAACAGAAAACCGCTCCCCCTGGCAAAATGCTACCTGAGAAACGGTCATCCAAATTAAACATAATAAAGTTAAGCACTTAAACATAGAGGCAAAAACTTTATAAATAATAGTAGTTTCAGTTAAATGTAATCTTTTGGGCTATTTATTAACTCTCCAATTAATAGTTTCAGTTTATAGCATTTATCTTACATTGTTATTTACCTATTAAGAAAACACAGTGCCCATTATTAAATTTAATTTTAAAAAATTCACAAATCACTGATTAACAATGATTTAAAAATATAAATAATTAATTTTAGGTATTTTTTATAAGAAAAATAATTCCCTAAATTGGATAAAAATCTCATTTTGGGAATATTCACTAAGTCAAATTGATACTATTAGATTTGTTGCTTACATCAGTTTGTGGAGGAAGTATCTAAGACCGAATTTTAAAACTAAAATAGCTATGCTTGGATGAATCGATAAAAATCACCTATAAATTCTTCAGGTTTTTTCCAGATATTTCTACTGTAGAACCTTCTAAAGTTCCATCCTTTCGAGCGCAATTGTTCTGGTAAGTAGCTATGTATTTCTTTAGCTGAAAGGCTTTGGTAATATAATAAATCGTCTGTTAGTAGTAATCTGATATTAACATCCGATTCCGTGTGCAGGTCGGCAAAAGGTACTACATCATTCAATACATAATCTTCTTTAGAGGAAATATTAAGTAATTTATTCTTTAAGTACCATGCTGCCGCATGTTTACTGTTCGATGAAAACTTACCTTTGTATTTGCCAGAAGAAACCTCTTGAGCATATAGTAAGTAATCGCGCAACATGACTGGACCAATGTTTTTAGTTTCACTCACTTGTAATTGTTGCGGGTAAATACTAGTGATTAAATAAATACGCTTTTTTGCCCTTGTAATAGCTACGTTCAAGCGATTTTCCCCTTTTAATTGATTTAATGAGCCAAATTGAGCGGTCATTCTACCAGATGGTGATGGGGCATAAGCCACGGAAAAGATAATGATATCCCTTTCATCACCTTGTACATTTTCAATATTTTTTACAAAAAGATCTTTTGGTAATGGAAAGGTTACCTCTTCCAGTAAATCTTGAATTAATTGTTGCTGTTTAAAGTTGAAAGTAATTACCCCAATACTTTTTTGTCCTTCTTTTATTAGCGCTTCAATGGTGTTTATCACTTTTTCAGCCTCTAATCGATTACTATTACTTTCCCACACACCCTCTACTTTGTTGTAAATTATAGCAGGTTCTGTATTAGTATATTGATCTAATTGAGGTATTAATTGTAATTTATGTTGATAGAAGTGTTTATTTGAAAAATTGATTAAATCTAAAGATTGACTTCTATAATGACCTTGTAAAGCTACCTCTGGAACAAACTGCTTACCTAAATCTAGCAGAGAATCTACTTCTAGTGCAGTTTCGTCTTCTAAGTCTTCTTCCCACCTAGGCACATATAAATCATAAGGAGCAAGTTGTTGATCATCACCACATATTACTACTTGTTTCCCTCTGTACATGGCAGGAATACCTTTTTCAGCAAAACACTGAGAAGCTTCATCAAAAATTACTAAATCGAAAAACTCTTCCATAGGGAAAATTGCAGAAACCGACTCAGGGGAGCCCATCCAACAAGGCACAAGATTTAACAATTCATGAGAGAAGTTTTGTATAAGCTTTCTTACAGGCCATATATTTCTTTTCTTACTTACTTGGTGCTTTAAATCCCTGTAAGTAACCAGATTGTTAAGTCTATTATATTCTACTTCATTATAAGTTCGTTCTCTAGCTCTTAATAAAGCAATATCTTGGGCTATTTGCTGCTTTTCAGTAACGGCTTCTTGCAGATGTGTTTCCATCTGGTGCATTTTCTCAGAACTTACCGCTCTTAAGATTGGGTATTTAGTCTCAATATGATTGATCCAAGCTATTCTTAGACTGTTATCGAATTGCTTAATGGTTTCTTTTGAAAGTCCACCAAACTTTTCTTCAAAATCAATTAATACTTTCTTTTCATGTATGCTTATCTTTTCTTTTAATTGATCATACTCACATAATTGATCAAAATCTTCATGTAATTCTAAAATAAGCTTTTCTTCATCGAGTGTATTATTAAGGACTAGCCCTATTTGTTTTTGAGTAAGAAAGCGACCCCATATATTTTTCTTTTCCTCTACTTTTTTTACAGTATTGAGGAGATGATTTATTTTTTTATATAACTCATCGTAGCTAAACTGCTCAATATCTAGGTATTTAATCCCATTTCTAAGTGAGGTATAAATACGTTTTGCATCTATCGCCTTAAGGTAATCATCGAACCAAGTTTTTAAGGCATAAATATCTTTTTCATTCGGAATTTCAAGTAACCAAGGTTTTTCGCCAAGTAAGGATAATTGATGTTCAAGATTCATTCTATTATCGATGCGTAACATCAATTGTTCTAATGCATCAATTTCATTTTCCAATTCATTGGCTCGTATAAGCTGTTGAACAGCTTCTTTTTCTTTAGAAAAGAATTTGTATTGTAGCCTTTTGTACCAAATGGCATTAGCTTCTTTGGCCCTAGTTATCTTTTCTTGTGCTTCTCTTAATTCTTTATTGTCAAGTGAATTTTCTACTCCTTCTTTCCCAAAAGTATTAAGGGTATTCTTCTTCCTATTGGCTAACCAGAGATAATCCGTTTTGGAGAATTTTAGGCTATGTTTAAAAAACTTATATACTTTCTCGTCTGCAATAAGTTCTAAAAGTCTTTGAAATTCATCTTGTCTATCGTAAATCCAGCTGCATTCTTCATAAGAAATACTGAGTCCAATTACATCTTTAATTTCCTTTTGTATTCCTATAAAGTAAGGTTTTAATTCACGTAGAATTTCTTCTATTTGCTGTTGATCGGCTATTGAAAACTGACTAAAAGATACGCGATCAAACCAAAGATGTGCCGCCGTATCCAGCTTTTCATGAAAATTGATATAAACCTCTAATTTTCTTAATACTTCATTATGGTTTTCAAATATAAAGTGGTTATACTCTCTTCTTAAATTAATCCCTTCTAGCTGCATATTACTAGTTAGGTAGAGTTCTTTCACAGAAAGCCCACATTCTGACGTATCGAACAAAGCCTCTTTAAACTCTGTAAGAGATTCAGTCAATTGGTCTATTTCGCGGCTTAATTGCAAAAACTTACGCTCTAGATAAATGGCATCTAAACTATTATTTTCCTTTTTAAATTTATCTATGCTCTCTATTTGCCTGTTTATATTATCATAGATTGCTTTTCTGTCATTTTTGAAATCGTGAACTAGGGCAGCAAAATCGTTAAAAGTCAATTCTGCAAGTCGTTGGTTTACAACATCTAGCGCTGCCTTTTTTTGGCAAACCAATAATACGTTTTTCCCTCTTGAAATATGATCAACAATTAAATTGCAAATCATCTGCGATTTTCCACTACCAGGTGGTCCTTGTACTACTAAAGAATTTCCAACTTTCACCTTTTTTATGGCTAATTCTTGGGAAGCATCCATAGCATAAGGTGTAAATAGCTCTTCTTCAGCAATATTTCTATCAGGTATTTTAGCTTCATCTTTTACTTCTGACTGAAAAAATGCCTCGAGGTCTTTAACATTGCCACCTTCTAGCAAAAAATCGTAATCGGGCATAAGATATGAACCTGCTTGAGGGAAAATACCTAAAACAGCTTCTTGGGTCAATTTCAATTTACCCGTTTCGGTTTCATTTAAAAAATCAGCCTTGCTATACTCTTTAAAATCTTCCAGTAAATCCTCAAATGTGCTTTGGTTAAAATTTAGTTCAAGTGGCGAGTTTTTAAGCAACTGATACAGTTCTGTTCTAAATTCTTGGCTATCAATTGAGTATTCACTAAAGTCGTGATCTAAAAAATGGTCTTCAAAAGTAATTTGATTATAATGGGAAAATGCCAACAAGAGGCTTTTATTAAAACTGACTCCTACGTCATTTCTTAAATTTAAAATCCACTCGTTTTTTTCTAAAGTCAGCGTTACTGGAAAAAATAATAAAGGACATCTTACAGGACTATCATCTTGCATTTTTCCCTTTACAAAGGGATAGCCAATGTATAAGTCTTTCGCACCTCGTTCCTCGAAAATCATCTTTTCAGTACGAGAAATTTTCCTGAGTATGGCACTCACCTTATTGGTATATTTATCTCTACTATCTACCAAACTACAAATACGAATATTCTTTTTTTGTGCAATGAGCGACTCAATGATATGGTAAGATGGGAGGTTATTGAGGAATTGAAATCTATTAATATCTATAAACTGGCTTTCATAAAGGCGTAATAAAAGTAAAGACCTGTTTTTGGTAGTAAGATTGGTCAGCCTTTTCTTATATATTTTGAGCGCTTTCTGCAAGTTAAAATAATTAGGATTCCCTCTATTCAGGTTTAATATACAACCAAATTATATTTTTCTATCATCCTAATTGATAAATATCTACAAAAAAATACTTAGAGATAAGGAATTGGTTAGGGTAACATGTATTAATATATCTTCATTTTAAACAGTTCACATTTATCAAATAAAAGGTTGAACATAGCAAATTAATAAATATGTCTGATCTCGTAAACTGATCTATAATCTATACTTATTGAATATACTTACACATGCTAGTTTTTTAATATGAAAAAGAATTATCTGGATTAAAAGTAATTGGTATAAAGCAATGGATGTGAAACGCTCGGTGTGAGTCACTCGGTGTGAAACACTCGGTGTGATTCATTTGGAGCGAAACACTTGAATAAAATCTATGATACCGGCCAAGAAAAACCTTGAAGGACCAATTTTTAAATTCTAATTGGCTCCTTTACTGATCAGTTTAGCAGGGTTGGCTTCTATTAACTCAACAAAAAACACAAGTTTACTATTCATCAGATCTGCCATGGGTATAACTTCTTTCAGTCCAAAATATAATAAATTACCATAATCGGTAAGGTGCAGTTTTTGGAAATAGAAATAATTTTTGAAATCCTTGGAAAAGAAGCCATCATTTATGTAAGTCTCATTGATTTGCTCATTGTAAACCCCAGCTTCCGAAAGCTTTGACCTATAAATGTATTGTTGTTTTTGTATGAAAAAAATATTTTTATTTAAGAGACTTGCTGCCGTAAGTGAAACAGGTGAACTAGAAATCAATTTCTCATTAGGATAAGTCAAGGTGTTATTCCATAATAGCCTTCCTTTAAAATCAAAACCAGCTAGAAAAGTATTGAGGTATTCATAGTCATGACTTTTATTATAATTTTTGATGCTTCTAAAGCTATTCCCTTGTAGCAATATTCTATTACTGGCTATCTCTAAGTCTTCTAATTCTATGTATATATCGGTTTTTATAGGACGCACATTAGAAGAAGCTTTTTCTAATCGGTTTATTTTTTTATCCGCTGCTTTTTCTGGTAAGTAAGCAAAGAAATTTTTCAGTTTACCAAGATTGTAGAAATGTGTGTTTGCTATTTCTCGTTCTTTTAAATTGATAGAAAACAAACCAGTAATATTATCTCCAGCATTTACAGCTAAACTGTAGGTACCAATCAAGATACTACTCTTATTATCTTTAACAAGCAGTTTTGCATCAGTAATTCTATAATGAAGAGGTGTAGGTACTTTCAAATTGTACAGTAATTCTCCGTTAGCTTTGAATTGGTTAATATAATAAGCCCGTGATTCTAACTCATTTCCTGTTTCTAATAAGAAACTTACTATCCCAACTTCTGAATGAAATTGTAGTCTTTTTAACCTAATATTTTCATTTACTTGATAATACAATACTTGTGGTTCAATACTATCAAATAGAGATTTATATCCAACGGCTTTTCCTTCAATATACCCCCCCAAAAATAAAGCATCTTCAGTGGCTAACATCTGTTCTAATTCTACAGATTGTTGAAATGTAATATTAGTGGAAGTGAAGCTGCCTGTATCCTTATTTAAAGCTGTAATAGAATATTTATCTGAAACATCTTTCAATAATACATATATGTGTGTGGTATTTTCTGTAGCAAGCTCTATATCTACACTTTCGTTTACATACAAATAGCTTTCTTTTGTTATCTCTAATTGGCTGTTGATTTTATAATATTTTAAGATAGACTCATGGCCACTGTCTACTTGTTCTCTAGCAAGTAAACTATATGTATTGCCTTTCTCATGGAAAAATTGATAGAAAGAGAGGGAATTATCTAAGGGAATTTCTTTTAAATTCAATAATGAAGGTTGTGAAAAAGCAAGATAAGAGAAAGTTAAAGAAAATAGTAAATGTAGGAGTTTCATCATGTAATTGTTAAGATATAGATATAGCGGAGTTACCCACCATTAAAAGTGGGATTATTTATTGCAGTAATTTGTTTGTGGGAAGTGTGCTGTTTAGTAATCAGCTCTATTGAATTTAGTCATTTATTACACTTTCAATATGCTAATTTCTATAAACGGCATTATTGTTTCCTAAAGTAGGTGACAATTACAGGTTATCCCCCATTAGAGGTGAATTTGTTATATCGTTAACTGAGAATTTTAGGTAGGCGAAAATATAGCCAAGATAATCTGATGCTTTTTTGATAAACTCTATTTTATACGCTTCTACTTCTCCTAAACATGCAAGTTCTAAAACACCAAATACCTGATTATTAAAAATAAGTGGGCTTAAAATTAGTGAATCGGGTTGTTTACTGCCTAAGCCAGATTCTATATAAATATATTCATTTGGAATGTCTGTAATGTGAAATAACTTCATGTCATTAAAACATTGCCCAATCAACCCCTCACCGATTTCTATTTCATAATGTAGGTATTTTTTATTTCTGTAAGCATAGGTAGCTACCGGAGACAAAACTTTAGAAGCATTACTTTCATGACTAACATATAGAATACCTATTTCAAATGTAGTGTATTTTACAAGTTGGGATAATATGGCTTGGGCAGTATCAATCTTGCTTTTTCTCTTAATTCTAACAATTTCACTTAATTGATGTAGCCCATTGCTGATCCATAAGAGCTCTTTTTCATTATTTCTAGTTTGTAATATCTTTTCTTTTAGTGCAAATAATGGTTGAAAATCCTCATTATTTTCGTCTAACTTTTGTTCAAAATCACCTTCAAGCAAGCTTTTAGTATAATTGTAAAACTTACGGGATTTTGTAAGTTCTTCTTCCAATGCCTTCTTGGTTTTTCTTTCTCTAGATATTACCATTTTACCAATTAAATAAGCTGTTAGTGATAATATGATAGGAGCAGAATCTATGATAAAATGTATAGGGTTAATAAAGTGAATATCTCGAATATTAGCGAGATTCAATGACAAATCTTTAACCCAAAAATCTATGCTTAAGGCCATAGCAGGGAAGCTAAGACCGAAACAAACACCGAAAATAAAAAAGTTACGAAGAAGTACTTTTTCTCCTTTTGCTAAAAAAGCCATTAAAAAAAATTTGCTTTAAAACGGCTCGTCTCTTATTATGTTTTACATTTTGAAGAAGGCAAAGCGATAAGTAATACGCCCATATTGCTTACTTAGATCTAATAGCTATTACGGGATCCATTCTCGAAGCTGAAAATGCAGGTATCATTCCTGAAAGAATTCCGATTAAAAGTGATACACCCATGCCTAATATTATATTTTCAAGAGATAGTGTAATTACAAAAGTTTCTGTAGAGAAAAATGAGAGCAAATTAACTAACAATAAACCAGTGGCACCCCCTAAAAAGCTTAAGAAAATAGCTTCAAATAAAAATTGAAGTAAAATAAAATAGTTTTTAGCTCCAAGAGATTTTTGAATACCAATTAAGTTAGTTCGCTCTTTTACAGAAACGAACATGATATTGGCTATACCAAATCCACCTACTAAAATGGAAAAGCTTCCTATACACCAGCCAGCAATGGTTAAAACACCTATGATACCGTCAATTACAGTAGCAAAAGCTTCTGGTCTATTCATGGCAAAACTATCTTCTTCTGTAGGTCTTAAACCTCGATATCCTCTTAATAAACCCCTTACTTCATTTTCAACCTCAATTAAACCTTGATCTTCTTTTATTCCTTTTACTGCCAGAGTGGGCCTTATTCCTCTGCTCTTAGAGGCGAAGACCTTCATCAAGCTTTTGTAAGGAATAATGGTAATATCATCGTTACTTGGGGCATCTAGTAAGTTTTCTCCTTTCTTTTCTAATACACCAATTACCTGGAATTTAATCCCTTTAATCTTTATGATTTTGCCTATGGGCTCTGCACCTTTAAATAAATCGTTGGCTATGTTGAGGCCAATTACTGCCACGTTCCTTCCTTTTTCAGCTTCTTGCGGACTAAAATACCTTCCCTTATCAATTTCAAAATCTGCAACTTGATTATGGCTGTAACTTGCCCCCATAATATCGGCGTCGCCCAAGCTATTGTTCTTATACTTTACCACTGCACCACCTTTAAAATCGAAAATTGATACTGCTTTTGCCCAAGTAACTGTTTTCTGTAAGTACTCAAACTCTTCATAAGTAGGGTATGGTCTATTTACATATTTCCACCATGGGTATCCATTTTGGAAAATCCAAGGCCACTTTTCTACATAAATTACTTCACTGCCTAAAAAGGAAAGGCTATTTTTTATACTTTTTTCAAGAGTATCTACCAAAGTTAGCACAGCAATTATCGCAAAAATACCTACTGTTACACCCAACAAAGAAAGTATCGTTCTTAGTAGATTTTCTCTAAGCGCTCCAACGGCAAACAACAAACTTTCTTTAAACAACCTAGCAAATAGCACCATAGCAAATAAAATTTATTACTCTCTTAGTAAATATAAGTCAAATTTATAATTATGTTTAACAAATTATTATCTTTGCACCCTATTTTATATGAACGGTTAATAACCGTTACTCTTCGTTTATACAGCTTATCAGCCAAAGATTATATATGAAACTATCTGCGTTCAGATTTGAACTCCCAAAAGAATTGATTGCTAAATACCCTACTGAAAATCGAGACGATTCTAGGTTAATGGTATTGGATAGAAAGAAAAAAACCATTGAGCATAAAGTTTTCAGAGATGTAGTAAACTACTTTAATGAAGGAGACATGCTCGTTGTGAATGATACGATGGTTTTTCCTGCAAGGCTATATGGCAATAAGGAAAAAACAGGTGCTAAAATTGAAGTTTTTCTTTTAAGAGAGCTCAATGTAGAATCACATTTATGGGATGTTTTAGTAGATCCAGCCAGAAAAATTCGTGTTGGTAATAAATTATATTTTGGTGAAGGAGAACTTGTAGCCGAAGTAATCGATAACACAACGTCTCGTGGTAGAACTATCAGGTTTTTATTTGAAGGAGAAGATGAAGAATTCTACAGGCTTATAGACACTTTAGGAGATACTCCTTTACCTAAAGACTTAGAAAGAGAAGCAGAAGCGGATGATAGAGAACGTTTCCAAACAATTTTTGCGCAAAATATTGGCGCAGTTGCTGCACCTTCAGCTGGTTTACATTTTACACCCCAAATTACAAAAAGACTTGAAATAAAGGGGGTAGACATGGGTGCTATTACCCTACACGTAGGTTTAGGTACATTTAGAGAAGTAGATGTAGAAGATCTTACCAAGCATAAAATGGATTCTGAGAACTTTGAAGTACCTACAAAAACAGTTAATGCAGTAAATAGTGCTTTAAGAAATAAAAAAAGGGTTTGTGCTGTAGGAACAACAGTAATGCGGGCATTAGAAACCTCAGTATCTGCAGCTGAATTTTTAAAAGAAAATGAAGGATGGACAGATAAGTTTATTTTCCCTCCTTATGATTTTAAGATTTGTAGCGGACTCATTACAAATTTCCATAAGCCAATGTCTACTTTATTGATGATGGCCGCAGCCTTTGGTGGTTACGATTTTGTGATGGAAGCTTATGAAACCGCCATAAAAGAAAAATACCGTTTCTTAGACTATGGCGATGCAATGATTATTGTCTAATGCTTTCTACAGAAAAAAATTAAAGCAGTATCTAACAAGGTGCTGCTTTTTTTATGAAATAAAATGAAGTAAATTTTAAAGTCTATTTAGGAAGGAGAGCTTAATTAAATACCATGTTCATCGAAAACATCCATTTGCTCAACTTTAAAAATTATGAAGCCTTAGAACTTAATTTTTGTGAGGACATTAACTGTATTGTTGGACCCAACGGGATTGGAAAGACCAATTTACTAGATGCCATCTATTATTTGTGCATGACCAAAAGCGCATTTAATAGTAATGAGGCACTTAACATAAAACATGAGGCAGCGTTCTTTTTCAACAAGGGAATTTTTAACGATAAAAGCCTACCAAAAAAACAAACAATACAGTGTGCTTATAAACAAGGTGGAAAAAAAGTGCTCACCCTCAATAAAGTTGAGTATGAAAAACTTAGTTTACATATTGGTAAATTCCCCTGTGTTCTCATTACACCTTATGATACAGACCTAGTAAGAGAAGGAAGTGAAACACGTAGAAAGTTTTTTGACAATACCATTTCACAAACAGATTCTGCATATCTAGAAGCACTTATAAAATATAACCACTACTTAAAGCAAAGGAATAACCTATTAAAACAATTTGCAGAAAGGAAACAAACCGATTTGACTTTACTTGAAACTTATAACACTTTCCTTTCCCCACTCGCAAAAAAAATACATACTTGTCGTCAAGCATTTATAACTGCTTTTAAGCCTGTATTTGTACAGTATTATAAGAAATTGAGTGCTGAAAATGAGGAAATCTCTATACAATACGAATCTAAACTTTCTGAAGAAGATTTTGATGTATTGCTCCAACAAAATCTGCAAAAAGATTTAATTATGCAACGCACCACAGCTGGCATACACCGCGATGATTTTGTATTTAGTATGGAAAAGTTTCCACTTAAAAAAGTAGGTTCACAAGGGCAACAAAAATCTTATGTTATTGCCTTAAAACTTGCCCAGTATGAGTGGATTGCGAAAGAAAAACAAATAAAGCCAATTTTGTTATTGGACGATATCTTCGATAAATTAGATGATAACCGAATTACTCAATTGCTCAATATTATTACTGATGAGAATTTCGGCCAAATATTTATAAGCGATGCTCGACCAGAGCGGTCAGAAAAACTATTAGAAAAAATGAGTCGCGAAGTACACTTTTTTCATATACCCGATTTCCTTAAATTGTAAAAATTTAATAAGCAAACTCATATAATTTTATTAGTATTGGGTAAATTTTTTTCAGCTTTCCTTCAGAAATAAAATTTAAACTAATGGCACAGAAATACAGATTTGTAAAGCGGGGGAAAACAAGCAAAAAATCAGAGGCCAAACCTATAAAGGAAGCTATTCAATCTTTATTTAAGTCTTACCAAATAGATCGTAAATTCAACTACGCTACTATTATTAATAACTGGCAAAACTTAATGGGTAATACCATTGCTAGCAGAACAGGTAAAATTTTTATTAAAGATCAAAAATTATACGTAGAGATCCAATCTGCCCCACTTAAAAGTGATATGCGATTTTCTAAACAAAAAATCATAAATATATTAAATGAACATATTGGTAAGGAAGTGATAAAAGATGTGATTTTCTTATAGTATCAATTGTGTAAAGCATAACTAAAAATTAATCTGAACGGATATGAATAACAATTATGTGATTATTATGGCAGGTGGGATTGGAAGTAGATTTTGGCCTTTTAGCCGTAAAAAACATCCCAAACAATTTCAAGATATTTTAGGCATAGGCAAAACATTGCTTCAACAGACTGCAGAGAGGTTTAAAGGAATTTGTCCTGATGAAAATATTTACATAGTTACCAATGAAGATTATTATGATTTAGTAAAGGAGCAACTTCCTTTTATGACAGATGATCAAATTCTTCTAGAGCCAGTAATGCGTAATACAGCTCCTTGTATCGCTTACGCTAGTTATAAAATTGCCAAAAAAAATCCAGATGCAAACCTCATCATCTCTCCAGCAGACCACCTTATTTTGAAAGAAGAGCAATTTAAGGAGAATATCAATAAAGCGCTTAAAGTAACAGCAGAAACAGATGTATTAGCTACATTGGGTATTCAACCTAGCAGACCAGATACTGGTTATGGTTACATACAAATGCTTGAAGATGATAAAATAGATGAATTATGTAGGGTAAAGACTTTTACAGAAAAACCTACTTTACAATTGGCAAAAGAATTTATTGAAAGTGGAGATTTTGTATGGAACTCGGGAATCTTTATTTGGAGAGCTAAGACTATTATCGACAATTTCAGTAAATATCAGCCAGAAATAGCCCAACTTTTTACAGATATGGGCGAAAAGTATTATTCAGAGGAAGAAAAGGAAGCTATAAAAGTTACATATTACCAATGCAAAAATATCTCGATAGATTATGGAATAATGGAACATGCGGAGAAGGTTTATGTGCTTAAAAGCGATTTTGGATGGTCTGATCTTGGTACTTGGAAATCTCTCTTCGAAGTCTCTGAAAAAAATGAAGATGAAAATGTTTTGCAAGGAAATATTATGGCCTATGAAACAAAAAACACACTTGTTAAAATGGGCTCAGATAGACTAGCTTTAGTGCAGGGGCTAGATAATTTTATTGTAGCAGAAAACGATAATGTACTCCTTATTTGCCACAAAGATGAAGAGCAACGCATCAAACAATTTTTATCTGATGTAAAAGAAAAGAAGGGAGAGGGTTTTGATTAATCCTTTCTGAGTTATAAATAAAAAGGTATCCTAATTTAAATTAGGATACCTTTTTATTTATGGATATTATAGATAAATACTGCCAGTAATAGTACTAATATCAGTACATTTATCAATGTCTTTACGCCGCCAGGATTAAAATCGTAAGACAAATTGCTATTCACCGCAGTATCTTGCTTTGTTGACCCATCGTTTGTGGCAGGTATTGCAGTTGTATCATTATTGCCATCGATATTAACAGCCACGGTTTCATCCTTAATTGAATCAGCTTCATTTATAACAATAGGAATTTCTTTTAATACTAAAAGATTGTCAATCGGTATAATTTCAACAGGGTATAATTTAAGTTCCTGCCCTGGATAGATTCTATCTGGCGATTTTAGTTTATTCCAAACTGCAATATTTTTTACATCCAAATTGTATTTTTTGGCAATACCAGAAATATATTCTCCTTTCACTACTACATGTATACTGTCTTTTGAACTTACTTTTGGCAAATTCGAAATTTCTTCAACAAGGTTAGTCTTTTCTGAATTAGGGTCAACAACTAATATCTTTTGCCCAGCTTGTATTTCACTATTTGTTAAGTTATTCCAAGCTTTTAGCAATGCTACCGTTGTTTCTTTCGATTTGGCAATGCCATATAAAGTTTCTCCTTTTTTTACTGTATAAAGACTGTCCTGATTCAATTTGATCGAATCGGCACTATAAGTTAAGTTAAAATCAACTGCTTCTTTGGGAAATGTAGAAGCAAAAGGGCTGACAAATAACATTAAAAAAATCAGTATCATAATTGAAAAAGTTTTGCGCCCAAAACATATTCATTACTTATATACGCAAATATGTAATAAAAGTCAACATAAATAACTGATTTTTAGATAAATAATTGATAAGAGGTAAATTTTAACTTCAATCTTACTTTTTCTTTTTATTACTTACCCATAAGTAGTGGTTCAAAGCTCATTATTAAATCAAAGTGGATTGTGTACCACAATCCACTGATATTTTGAATTTTACCTTCAAGATTACTTTTTCCCTTTTATTACTATTCCATTCCCTACATTGCTTTCTTTCATATCCAAGTTATATAAAAAACCATTTACAACTACAGCCTTTATTTCTCCTTCATTCACTAATGAAAAGTTAGCAGCGGCACCTAGTCTCACTTTAAATTCAGGTGCAGTGCCGTTATAAAAATTTATGGGTAGAGCAGTGTAATTACTTTCGTAACTTTCGTCGATTGGGATAGCTAATATGCCTTCTTTGTGTAATTTCTTAATTTGTTTCGATTTTAGTTTCACTGTTTTTTCTCCAATCTTACCTGGCTGAGCCACCATACCATTTGCATCAAATTCATCATAACCATAAAATGTAGACATATCTCCGAATTCTGCAATATATCCTTGATACTGGCTTGTCTTATCATCGCCCTCATATCTTCTAGTTCGGTTAATCCCAATATCTACAGTATATAATTTATTAAAAAAGTTTACCTGTGCATTTCTAATAATGAGGTCGAATAAATAGCGCTTATTATCTGGAATAGCGTAGTAATCGTCAATACTTTCTTTTTCATAAGTTTTTTCAGCTATACTTTTTATTGAGGATAGAATGCCAATAAAATTCATTTTTCGAAGAAACTGCTTCTCTACATCATTCGGATATCCACCAGTTTCGATGAGAATAGTGCTCGTTCCCCATTTCTGTATATTATCGCCAAATGCGCGTGGTTCAAAAGTATCATTATATTTCCCTACCTTATTCGGAATAAATTGTTGTAAAACCTTATTCATTTGCACAATTACTTTCATAGCGTTTTTCCTAACATCGTTTACTTCTTTTTCCCAGTTATAAGCAGGCGCTAAAAAAGAGATAGATGCTTGATTTGAAGAAACGCCAGCACTATAAAGTGTACTCTGATCGTGCAAGTTGAAACCAAAATCAGCTTCTATTTCATCTCGTATATTTTTAAGAATGATAGCTTCAGGTGACTGCAGGCGGAGGGCATCCCTATTCAAATCTATATTTAATGCATTTCTACGCTCAAATCTCTCCGCACCATCTGGGTTAAGCATAGGCACAAAATAAAGTGTTGTATTGGTAAGAATAGTTTTCCTTATCTCATCAAAATCATCTGAAGCTGTTAAAAACCGAAACATATCCATTAATGCCATAGTTGCTGTTGGTTCGTTTCCATGCATTTGCGACCAAAGCAAAATTTTTACAGGTCCAGTACCACATTTTATTAAATTGATTTCCCTTCCTTCAACAGATTCTCCAAGTTTACTTACTTCAAAGAGTTTTTCACTTTTTAGATTTTCTATAATTGGTACAATATCTTCTCTTTTCAGATATTGGTGCGCAATACTTTTCTCTAAATATTTACCATAATTATCAAAAATTAATTTCCCAAAGTTATCTTGGCTAAATACCCCGCTGCTTATCAAAAAGCTCATTATTCCTAGTAGAATTTTTTTCATAGTTCAATTATAAATTATCTTATATTTTAAAATCAAGTCTAATCTTACGCTTGATTGTATGGTAAATATAACCAAAGGCTTCCTTCTATCCGCCTTCAAGTTTTGTAATCAATTGTTAGCTAGTTGGCTTAAATTACTTTCCTAATTTTCTATATTTGACTCACCATGAAGATAAATTTTACCCCATTACTAATAATTGTTTATTTAGCATTTTCTAGCTCAGTTGCTACTCAAGCCCAAAAGTTAGATACTAATGTAGTTGCTAGCATATTAGATACTGCAACTGCTCTAGAACAGAGTTTTACAGGCTTTGTATTGTATGATCCAAAAAAAGATAAAGTATTATATGAAAGATTTGCCGACAAATACTTTACACCCGCTTCAAATACCAAACTCTATACTTACTTTGCTGCTTCAAGCATTTTAAAAGATTCAATCCCTGCATTGGAATATCAAGTAAATGGAGATTCGCTTATTTTCTGGGGAACGGGTTATCCACTATTACTTCATCCAGAATTTAATGATAGCACAGTCTTTCAATTTTTAGCTAACAGTAAAAAAAATCTATTTTATTATAGCAAGCCTAGCACCGATAAGCGGTTAGGTCCTGGATGGAGTTGGGGAGACTATGCTTGGTATTATTCTTCAGAAAAATCTAAATTTCCTATTTATGGCAATCATTTAAATATCAAATTAAAAGGAAATTTCGATTCCTTAATGGTTCATCCTCCTCAATTAAAACAAAATATTGCTGTAGTAAAAGGAGAAGCACCAGAAAAATACTGGCCTATTTACAGAGCAGAAACAAGCAATGATTACTACTATTATCCAGAAGCAGATACATTTTATAATGGATACGAAACCAAAATACCTTTTACTTATTCAGATGAATTATTTATTTCATTACTCGAAGATGCTCTCCACAAAAAGATAAAACCTGTGCCCGCAGATAGTATCTTAAAAGGGCAAACATTTATGCTAGGAAACACCGATACTTTGTATAGAAAAATGTTGCAAGAAAGTGACAATTTCCTAGCCGAACAGATCATGATGATGACAGCTTCGACACTTCATGACACCCTGGGCATTGATTTAGGCATTGAATGGGTAAAAGAAAACTTGATGGAAGATTTCCCATCGGAACCTATTTGGGTAGACGGTTCTGGACTTTCAAGATATAATATGTTTACGCCAAGAACGACGGTACATTTATTGACGAAATTATTGGAAAAGCAAGGTACTAATCAATTATTCTCATTGCTTCCTGCTGGTGGAGAAAGTGGGACAATTACCAATTGGTATCATGGTAAGCAAAAGCCTTACATTTTTGCCAAAACAGGAACGCTATCGAATAACCATTGTTTGAGTGGTTATCTGGTTACTAAAAAGAAAAGAACCCTTATTTTTAGTTTTATGCTGAATCATTATACGGTGTATACTTCGCAAACAAAAAAAGTAATGCAACAAGTACTTGAATATGTTCATGCACACTATTAGCATTCTTTAAAATAGATTAAACCAAAACCTATGAAATTTTACCAACAAGCTTTTACAGGACTCAAGATGTTCCCAAAAAGCTATCATTTTATTAAGCAGCACAAATTATGGCCTAATGCCCTGTTACCCGGAATCGTAAGTCTTATTTTTTTTATAGTGATGGTTTATGCCGCGCTGAGTTTTTCAGACGACCTTACTAATTGGCTTCTTACTAAAACAGACTACCACAATGCTGAAACCACATTAAGTCTAATTTTAGCGAAAGCTGTGCTTTGGTTTGTACGGTTTATCATGCTGGTTTTTTTCTTTATTAGCTACAAGGTACTTATGATCAACCTGATGGCACCTTTACTTTATATTTTTTCTAGTGTGGTGCTTAATAGATTATCTGGTAAACAGAATGAAGCACCCATCAATTGGAGTGTTTTTTTGCAAGAAATATTCAAGGGAATTTGGGATGCTGTAAGAATATTAATTAAAGAACTATTCATTATTGGTGCGATAAGTATTTTGGCATTAATAGTACCATTATTAGCTCCACTAGCTCCATTTTTTATTCTAGGAGTGGAAAGTTATTTCATTGGTATTTCTATGGTAGACCATACTGCTGCTTATAGAGGCTATACGGTTGAAGATGGACGAAGATTAAGAAAACAATACAAAGGTTTATCTCTTGGGGTAGGTCTTGGTTTTACATTGCTTTTTCTAATCCCTTTTTTAGGTGTAATAATTGCGCCTAGCTTAGCTGTTACAAGTGCTTCTTTAGGTATTGTTCATATTGAGGAAAAAGTAAACATTTAATAGTTTTTACTTTTCAAGGTTGTCGTCAAAATAATCCCAGTTTTGTTTTATAGCAAAGTGATTTTTATCAATCCCAAGCCAATTTAACGCATTTCCACTCAAAAGTCTTTCTTTCATTTCTTTACTAAAAGGCATAGAGTGAATAAGTTTTCCTGGCTCTAATTCTCCTAAGGGAAAAGGGTAGTCTGTCCCTAACATCACCTTATCTTCACCAATAATGCTAAGCAATAATTTCAATGATTCGGGGTGGTGAACAAGTGAATCGCAGTAAAATTTTCCCAAATATTTTTCAGGAGGAAATGGATTATCAACCGCACAAAGATCTGGTCTAACATCGAAGCCATGTTGCACACGACCAACCGTAGCAGGAAAAGACCCACCACCGTGGGCGAAAGCAACTTTCAAGTTTGGTAATCTTTCGAAAATACCGCCAAATATCATTGAACAAATGGCTAGACTTGTCTCTGCTGGCATACCTACCAACCAAGGCAGCCAATATTTTGGCATTTTAGATTTTCCCATCATATCCCAAGGATGAACAAAAACTGAAGCACCCAAATCGGCAGCAGCTTCAAAGATATCGTATAACTCAGGGGCATCTAAATTCCAATCATTAATATGCGTACCAATTTCTACACCAGCTAAGCCAAGCTCTTTCACACAACGCTCTAACTCTTTTATAGCTAAATCTGGTGCCTGCATAGGTAGCGTGCCCAAACCCACAAATCGATCAGGATAATCTTTTACTATTCCTGCAATGTGCTCATTCAATATTTTTGAAAGGTCGTATGTATCTTCTGGTTTTGCCCAATAACTGAACATAACAGGTACTGTAGATATTACTTGTACATCTACATGGCTATGATTACACTCATGCATTCTCGTTTTGGGATCCCAACAATTATCCTGAATTTCCCTAAAAAATTGATCATCCATCATCATCCTTGCACAACAGGGTTTATGATGTTCCAATCTTATAAAACCCCCATAACCATATCTTTCCTTTAGGTCTGGCCATTTTTCTGGCAAAATGTGCGTGTGTATATCTATAGTAAATATATGCGACATATCTTCCAATGTATATATTTATATAATTCTAATAATCAAGAAGTTAAATGAGTAAATAAGAAGTTAAAAGCGCTTTTATCAAAAAAAATAACTTTTAATTAGAATACTATATAAAGCTGTTTGAATGTATAAAGTTTTATTACTGATTTTCTCATTTTCTAATCATACTAGTGTTAAGAATAAATTTTTAGATTTTATGTGTTTTATTGACAAGTAGCGTAGCTTTGATCACCAATTGAAAATTAAATCTATTATATCGCTAATTTTACACTATACTGACATTACTTTTTTCATGAAAAGAATAATCTATTGCTTCGCATCATTTTTCCTTTTAACCTACTGTACTAATTCAACCGAACAAAACAACACTTTCGAAGAAGCTACTGAATCTATTGAAGAAGAAGAAACAGATCAAGAAAAAGAAGAAGATAGAGAAGATTCACCAAAACCAGAAGAAGATGATACCTCCTCTGAGGATGTAAAACCTGATATAGAATATGAAACCTATTACAGAGGACTTGAAAAGCTCACCGGTGAAGCGTTAGCAAAGGGGCTTTATGAAAAAATTAAAGGACATAAAACAGTTACCTATCGACAAAGCTATTCTATTTTAATGGAGCTTGACAAAGACCCTGAAAACCCAGAAAATATAGAAGGCATCTTTTCTGACTTTTCCATTAATGCAGCAATAAAATATGCAGATGGCAATGGATGGAACCGAGAACATATTTGGGCAAAGTCTCGTGGAGATTTTGGAAATGCTCCTGGGCCAGGTACAGATTTGCATCACCTCCGCGCTTCAGACGTTTCAACAAATTCTGCTAGAAACAACCGTAGTTTCGATGAGGCAGATGAGCCTTACTTTGATGAGGATGGAATAGCAAAAGGTGAAACAGGTTGTTTTACTAGCAATAATGAATGGATTTGGGAACCTAGAGATGAAAGAAAAGGTGACATTGCCCGTATGCTTTTTTATATGGCAATAAGGTATGAAGGAGAAAATGGTGAACCAGATTTAAAACTAGTAGATTATACGCCGGGCAGGGGAGATAAATCTCCCATTCATGGCAAGCTTTCTACACTATTAATTTGGCATGAAGCAGACCCAGTAGATAACAAAGAACGCATCCGTAATAATTTGATTTACGATAAATACCAAGGAAATAGGAATCCTTTTATAGACCATCCTGAATTTGCCAGGATGATTTGGGGGCATACATTTTAATATCTATTTACTTTCTATGGTACCAGCAGGATTCCCAAAAACTATATCATCGGCTTCAATATTTTTGAATACTACTGAGCCTGGTGCTATCTGTGCCCTTTGCCCTATAGTTACGCCTGCACCAATTGTTGCACCAGCACCAATTAGTGCTCCTTGCTCAATTACAGCTTTTGCCCCAATTATACTACCTGCCCCAATTTGTACATAATCTTCTAATTGCACATCAAATTCCAAAGTGGCATTTGTATTTATAATGCAATGGTTGGGAACTTTCGTTCCTGCATTTAAAACCGCCCCTGCATTTATTAAATTACCATACCCAATAAATGAATGACTTGAGATAATAGACTTCTCATGAATGGCATTTACAGGCATTACTTTCCGCTTATTTTTTAGCATTTCTACCACTCTCTTCCGATCAGAAATATCCTCTATTGCTACAAAAGCTTCACACTTTTTACCAATAAACTTCAGAAAACCATCGTCTTTGGTACTCCCCATTACTACTACATCATTTATTTCAGTATCATGCAATTCTTTATCGTCATCTAGAAAGCAATAAGTAATAATATTTTTACTGCTGAAAATATCTAGTGCTACTTTGCCAATGCCTGATGCGCCAAAAATTATTACTGGGTTTTCCATTGTATAGTGGTCTAAAGTTTGGTTGCAAATGTAGTAATAATTATAGGTTTTGGTGGAATGAATACAAGGTATTAAATCCAATTTTTATTGGATCATACTTAAATAAAAGAACTAAGTAATGTGAATTCATCAATTCTAACTTCCTTGAAAAAGTAGATATATTCATCTAGAATATTTTGGTTTCCCAAAGCTATTGGTTCATTCTCAGTATAGTATATAAACTTCCACGCTTCATTTATAAATTGTTCTCGACATTCTAAAATTTCATTACTCAAGCTATCAAAAAATATATCCCTGTCAGATAAAAAAAGTAACGCTTCTTTTCTGAACTTTTCAAACCCTAAATGAGCGTTGGTAAACAACCTCATAATATCTAGTTTATCAGCATCTTGAACAATTTGATTTGTTATTGATCTATTGTTAGATTCTCTTAAAATACTATTTGCTACAAGACGTCCATAATTTTCTTCTTCTCCATTTTTCAATAAATATTGAAAGCATAACTCAGCACTTTGTTTTTCCCAAAGATCTTTACCATTTCCCTCTCTTCCCGCATCATGAAATGAAACAGCTATTCTTATACCTTTAAAATCTAGTGTCTCTTTTACTATTGGTGCATAAAACCTAGTCATTATCTCACTGAAAATGATGCTTCTTGTAATATGCTTTTTCCCATGAATTCCGAAATAGTCAAAATCTCTTTCATGTTTTTCGTAAATAGGCAATATCTCCTCCTTGAAAATTTCTTTAAATCCTAGCCAACCATTATCTAAACTTTGCTCCATTTCTGAATTAAATATTTTATAATATGATTCAAATACATTTCATCAATAACACAAAACTCTCTTTATCAATAATCTAATTCAACCTAAATCACTATTTTTGCGCTTCAAATTATTTATCACTTAGCTGCAACTAAGAAGATGGAAAATCAGGATTATTTTATATTACTTTATTATTGTTACACAAGAATTGAAAACCCTGAAGAATTCAGGGAAGAACACCACCAATTGTGTTTAGATTTAAATTTAAGAGGCAGGATTATTATCGCAGAAGAAGGGCTCAATGGTACGGTATCGGGGCTTAAAGCAGACTGTGAAAAATACATGCAAACTGTAAAAGCAGATAAACGTTTTGCCACACTAGAATTTAAGATTGATACATATCCCAAACATGCTTTTCAAAAATTGCATGTGCGTTATAAACCAGAAATAGTACATTCCGATTTAAAAAATATCGATCCTACTACCAAAACAGGTAAATATGTAGAACCTGCAGAGTTGAAAGGAATGATGGAAAGAGATGATGTAGTACTGGTAGATATGCGGTCAAAATATGAGCATGAAATAGGAAGGTTTAAAGATGCCGTTACATTTGACATTGAAAATTTTAGAGATATGCCTGATCATGCCCATGAGCTTGATCAATATAAAGATAAAAAAATAGTGACTTATTGTACTGGAGGCATAAAATGTGAAAAAGCAAGTGCTTATTTACTAGAACAGGGCTTTGAAAATGTATACCAACTTCATGGTGGCATTATTAAATATGGATTAGAACAAGGCGGAGAAGATTTTGAAGGTAAATGTTATGTATTTGATAACCGTGTAGCCGTAGATGTAAATAAAGTAAACCCCAAGGTAGTTAGTAAATGCTATGTTTGTGATACATTAAGCGACCACATGGTAAATTGTGCAAATACAACTTGTAACCGACATGTGCCTATTTGCGAAAGCTGTATGGAGAAAATGGAGGGTTGCTGCTCAGAAGAATGTATGGAATCTCCCAATAAAAGAGCTTGGAATATGGCAGGTTATTATCCTACTAACATGAATGGTTATAATCCATATAAAGATGCCAAAAGATTGAAAAAAGAGCCAACAGAATAGCAATCATTTAGGACCATTATTTATCAATGGTGTAAAAACACCATTGATAAGTTGGTAGCTTACTCCCAAAATATTTATTTTTTCCCCTTCTAATCTTTCTCCTAAAAACTGTAGGTCTTCCTCTATTGTATGAATTGAACCACCTGTTTTTTGCGCCAAGGTAAGATAATCTGGATGTACAATAGGCGCTTCTTCAGTACCACAGAGGATGATACGCACAGGTTGATTAATTTCAGTTGCTAGGGAAATATCCCTAATAGCACTTTTGTTATCAGCAATTAGAATTAATTCCTTAAAATCGTTGAATTGATCTGTTGAATAAAGTAATGCCTCAATATCGTTTTCTTCACTATCTCCACCATTTCCCTCTAACATCACTTCTCGCATCACAGTAATTACATTCTTAATATCTTGAGGTTTGGCTGTATAAATCCCACCAGTATTGCCTATTATTTTTTCTTCACTTTCTTTTTGGTCACCGTCATTAAAAAATATGATATGCTTTACAGCATTTTTTTCCATATTAAGCCTATGCCATAAAATCGCCTGCGCTCCGTAGTCATACATACTACCTGTCCAATCTTTTACAATCAACATATCTTGCCAGCCTGGGTTGCGTTCAAACGCTTTGAAAACTACAGAATCTTGAAAATCGATACGACCAGTAACAATTTTACGAACATTTGTAAGTGACTCCCTTAGTCCTTTTGGCAGTATAAGTTTAAACTTAATAATGGCCCCATGAAACATATCTTTTGCTTCGGCCTCACTTGTACAATTAGTCTGTAAAACAAGATTCCACTTTACTCTTTCATCTTGTTTTAATTGAGGTATCAAAGCTTGTAGGGCACTAATTCTTCTGTTAAGAAGTGTATCATAATTTGTTTTCCAATCTTCTTTACTTCGTGGATACTGTGTGAAAACTAAATCAACAATTACTACTTGTCTTTTTCTTTTATCCGTCTCCCAGTCTATTGTATTCTTTATTCCAGCATTTGCATACCCCATATCTAAGACAGCAAGATATTTACTTTGGGGTATATCATATACAGGCACTTCACTATAAGTAATTTGTGCAGAATCGGGTAAAGCAGCGGTACATTGTAAATTAGTATATAGTAGAAAAAGGAAATAAAAAGCTGCAAAAGCTACTGGTTTCAAAAAATATATTATCCCTGTTTTCATATCAGATTCACCCAGTAAAATTGTATAATTTTCTTAAGGTCAGCCCGTTATCACAAACTGAAGTAATGTGATTTTAATGCACTTTTACCTTAATCATGCAACGTAAATAATAGCAAAAAGTGCAAAATTAAAGCCTAAATAATTACTTCAGAATTATTATCAATGAAAATTGTCATATAAAAAACATCAGTTCATGAAAATTAAAGGCACAGCTGTATTGGTATTAGGGTTAGTTTTGGCTCCTTTTTACCTACTTCAAGCACAATCTTGGCAAGACTATTACAATAAAGGTAGAACAGCCATAGATAATGGCTCCTATAAAGATGCCATACCGGTACTCTTAAAAGCGAGGATAATGGTTTCGGAACAGATGGATAATAAAAATGAAACCTACAGAACCATAGTAAATAAATTGGCAGAAGCGTATTTTAAAGGTGGAGATTTTGGTAATGCTGCGGTAAATTACCGAGACTTAGAAAGAGCATTTAAAGAAGACAGGGCTACCAATGTAAAAGAATATGCAGATATGCTTGAAGTGCTAGCGAAGAGTTATGAGGCAGATAAAAAAATTCCTAAAGCTGCCAGTTATTATCAACAGGCTCTAACAGCTCGTGAAAAAATTCAAGGTGCAGGTCATAAAGATTATTATAAAACAATGCTTGGATTTGCCGCTCTTTGCATGAAAGTAAAAAAATACGATTTAGCAGGAAACTTTTACGGCAAACTATATGAATTTGGAAAAACCGGATATAAATCTGAGCCAAAAAAATATGCACAAATTGTAAGAGAATATGCAGACCTTCATTTTTATACACACAAGTATGAAAAAGCTGTAGAACTATATAAAGAACACATTAGCAAAGCTAAAGTAGCTAAGGAAGAAAAAAGTACTTATTTGTTTTCTATAAAAAATACCGCCCAATCTTATGAAAAACTTGGCAAGAAAGAGGAAATGATTACGCAGTACAAAAACTTCCTCAATCTTTATAAAGAGACAAATCAAGAAGATTATGCAAAAGAATTAAATGAAGTAATTAATCTTTTTAAACAGGAAAAAGCATACTTGGCAGCTAATGAGTTATTAAAGACAAAGGTTGCAGGTATCGAAACTAATTCTGTTGAGAAAGCGAGGTTGCTCAATGACATCGGAAGAAATTATGTAGCTGCAAAAAAGTTTGAGGAAGCTGAGAAAAATTTCGACAAAAGCATAGAAATGCTTAAAACTTTGAATAAAGTAAAAGAAGCAGATTACCCTGCCAGTCTCGATGAACTTGGAAGGTTAAAGTTAGCACTTAACAAATCTGATGAAGCTGAGGAAATATTCAAAAAAGCCCAAGATTTGAGAAAAGAAAACCTCGGAGAAAAACACCCAGATTATGCCACTGGCCTTGATAGTTTAGCTTCTTTCTATATTTCCAAAGAAAATTATAGCGAGGCCGATACTTTACTCACGAAAGCTATTTCACTTAAGAAAGAACACCTAGGTAAAGAGCATGCATCATATGGAAACTCTTTAGCCATGTTAGGAAAACTTAAATCAAAACTAAAAGCATACGATGAAGCAGAAAAGCTTATGCAAGCATCTTCTGTAGTAATATCTAAATACTATGGCAGCCGTAGTTTCGAATATGCTAATAGTACAAAAAAGATGGCAGACCTCTACAAACAACAAGAGAAATATACCGATGCTATTAAGTATTACCGCCAATCACTTAGCATTTTCGAAGGGATTGGTAAAGGAAAAAGCACATACACCGATGCTATTCACAATAGTATAAAAGAAGTGAATGAAGCACAGGAATAATTTATTATACAAATTATCATCCAATGGGCTACTCTTACGAGTAGCCTTTTTTGTTTAAAAGAATGGAATAGACTATTAAATTGATGCCATTTTAAAAAAAGAGATTTCCATTTCTTATAGCCTTTTGAAAGAATCTTTATTATTTTCATACTCAATGTACTACTCGCTGCAAACACCATGGATAAAAAAGAAGAAAAAAAGATTTTACATGATATTGAAGAAGTATTCGAAATGAATGGGCTTAAACATTTCATACATAAGCAAACACATGAATTACTTAGTTATCCTCATAAAGAAAATAGTAATTATCAAGATTTATCATTTTTTGAGGATGTAATACAAGAAATTAATCAAAAGCCTGAAGAGTACATTGAAGTAGAGCCCATCTCAACAAGAGAAGTATTTATTATTATGGAAGATTTTACAGATACGATCCATAATATGTCTCACCAAGATGCATTAATGAAAGCTCTTAATAAAGAAAATCCATTTAGGCAGTTTCGCTATACTTTAGAAGATATCGGCCTTTTGGAAGAATGGAATATCTATAAAGATAAGGCATTTAAAAACTTAGCTGTTAAATGGATTAATACGTATTTGGAAGAGTAGCAAACAACTCAATTAGCTTTCTATAGGTCACATACTATTACCTTGAAAACTTCTCCTACTTTTTGCATTCCATATGCTGTTTAAGCAAAGTATTCCATTAGTTTTTTATAAATTGCAGTCCTTTTTTGAAAATAGCGCATTAATGTACATTGTTATTTACATTTGATACAATTCATATTAAGCCGTTTCTATATTTTCTGAAAGTTAACTTAAAGGAAAAATGTGATGAGCATAGAAATCATGGATACTACACTTCGCGATGGCGAACAAACATCAGGTGTAGCATTTTCACCTACTGAAAAATTAAATATTGCCAAGATTTTATTAGAAGAGGTCAAAGTTGATAGAATAGAAGTTGCTTCTGCGAGAATTTCGGCAGGTGAATTCGAAGGGTTGAAAAAAATTGTGGCTTGGGCAAATGAAAATGACAAACTCGAAAATATTGAAGTTTTAGGTTTTGTAGATAATGGAAAATCTCTTGATTGGATGCAAAGAGCTGGGGCTAAAGTAATAAACTTGCTCACTAAAGGTTCTTTTAACCACCTACAAGGGCAACTCAGGAAAAGCAAAGAAACCCATCTATCTGATATTAAAAGAAGTATTGATTATGCTGAAAAGCTTGGGATTGCTGTAAATATATATTTAGAAGACTGGTCTAATGGCATGAGAAATTCTCCTGAATATGTTTTTTATATGCTTTCAGAACTACAGCACGAAAATATTCAAAGGTTTATGCTGCCCGATACACTTGGTATTTTAAATCCATTTGAATGCGCTGAGTTTTTTAATGCAATGGTAAAAGAATTTCCAAAATTACATTTCGATTGCCATACGCATAATGATTACGATCTTGCAGTAGCCAATGTAATGGCTGCCATTAAATCTGGTGCAAAAGGAGTGCACACTACAGTAAATGGTTTGGGCGAAAGAAGTGGTAATGCACCTTTAGCCAGTATAGTAGCTTTAATCCACGACCAAATGCAACTTAGTTCTTCAGTCGATGAAAGAAAACTGAACAAAGTAAGTAAAATGGTTGAGGTATTTTCTGGTACCAGAATTCCAGGTAACAAACCCATTGTTGGTGAACATGTTTTTACCCAAACATGTGGCGTTCATGCCGATGGCGATAGTAAAGGGAATTTATATTTTAATGACCTTACACCTGAAAGGTTCGGTAGATTAAGAAAGTATGCTTTAGGTAAAACTTCAGGTAAAGCGAGTATCAAAAAAAATCTTGAAGAACTAGGGATAGAACTAGGGGCCGAAAGCATGGAAAAAGTAACACAAAAAGTAGTGGAGCTCGGTGATAAGAAAGAAGGCATTACTACTGAGGATTTGCCCTATATTATTTCAGATGTTGTGGGTAGTGAAATAATTAAAGAAAAAATAAAAATACATAATTATTTCGTGACTCACGTACATAATCTTAAACCAAATGCTACCCTTAGTGTAGAAATTGAAGGAAAAGTATATGAAGAAACATCTACAGGTGATGGGCAGTACGATGCATTCATGAAGGCACTACATAAAATTTATGATAATCTTGGTAAACCACTGGCACAATTGACAGATTATATGGTTACCATACCTCCAGGTGGAAAAACCAATGCATTGGTTGAAACTGTAATTATATGGGAAAGTAATGGAAGAGAATTTAAAACGAGAGGACTAGATTCTGATCAGACGGCGGCGGCTATTCAGGCAACCATTAAAATGCTCAATTTAATTGAAGTATAAAATATTATTTCCTGGTACCGTAAAAGAAAGTTAAGAATGCAGAAGTATAAACACTTCTATTGTCGCTTGTTGCCATTATCTCAACTCTACTGGCAAAAGCATCCATCATAAACCCTGCTTCAAAACCTGTTACATTATTTTTAAAAGTGCCAAATTCAAAACTCATCGAGGTTTTGAAGCTGCCACCTAATTTAATTTTTGCCTTAGAAATACTTTCAGTTATTCTACCTGTACCTAATATTCGATCAAAATTAATATGTGTATCAGGATCGTATTGTTCTGTTCTAATTAAATCATTGTTATAATTATAATCGATTAAGTAAGGTGCAACTACGCCAATACCTGGTCCAACAGCAGTAATCCAATTTACTTGTACACCTTGTTCTTTTGCTTTCTGAAATAAAACAAACTCTCTACCATATTGCGGCCTTACCATGTATAAGTAATTACGCTTTCCTGGAACATAACTACTCCCTGTACTGATATTCTGAAATCTACTTTCTTTAGGGTGTTTTACATTTACTATTTCAATTGAAAAACTATGAAACATAAATTTATTAATAACTCTTGCATGTTTAAACATCACGCCGCCTAATAAACCACCATTTGTATTAAAATTTAGCCCGTAAACAAATTCTTTCCTATATAAAAGATCATCATCTCTCTCTTCATTATAGAATTGAGCTAGGGCGATATTACTGGTAAAAGAGAAAGCTAAAAAAAAGAAGCCAGTCAAGAGTCTATTTGCCACTATAGGTATATATTTAAGCTTTAATTTATATTTTAACTACGAAGATAAGAAAATTTACAACGTTATGGCACACTATACAGGTACATACTTAGGAGAATTAAGAACTAAATTAACTCATATTAAATCTGGAACAGACGTAATAACGGATGCTCCAACTGACAACCACGGTAAAGGTGAAGCTTTCTCCCCAACAGATCTTACAAGCGCTTCACTTGGTAGTTGTATGGCTACCATTATGGGTATTTTTTCAAATAAACATGGAATTTCACTACCAAAGTTTCATTATGAAACAGAAAAAATAATGAGTGCCAACCCTAGAAGAATAGATACTATAAAAATCAGCTTCACTTTCGAAAGTAATAATTTGAGTGATGACGAAAAAATGAAACTAGAAAGAGCCGCCTTAACATGCCCTGTTGCCTTGAGCCTGCATCCTGATATAAAGCAAGAAGTAACTTTTTCTTTTTAATAACATACATAAAAAAATGCCTGTTAAAAAAGTTATTTATAAATCCTTACTTCATATAAATAACCTAACTAACAGGCATTCCTAAAAATTAGTTAAAAAAATAATATACCTTTTGACGGACCAATCGCCTTAGGAAGTTAAAAAAAATTATAGCCCTAAATTGATAAATTTATTTTACAGAATCAATATATACTTTAATTTTATTCTGAATAATTAAAAAAATTCAGAATAATATAATTAAATCTTGAAATAGTACAATTAGTTTTTTATTCAGCAACTGCTATACATTTCAATTCTACAGCGATAGGGGTAGGTAAAGCATTTACTTCTACAGTTGTTCTGCAAGGTTGGTTATTTGTAAAATAAGAAGCATATATTGCATTAAATAACTTAAAATCTTCCTTCATATTTGTTAAAAATACTGTAATATCTGCCAGGTTTTCCCAAGTATAACCAGCATCTTCTAATATATATCTTACATTTTCCATTACAGCATGTGCCTGTACCTCTATATCGTAACTTATAATGTTCCCATTATCATCTAAAGTAACTCCAGGTATTTCACGCATGTCTTTCTTTCTGGGTCCTACTCCAGAAAGAAATAATAAATTACCTACTTTTTTTGCATGCGGATAAGCCCCAACTGCCAACGGGGCTCGGTGTGAATCGAAGTCTTCCATAGATTAAATGAAGTTATAGGGTATGAATGATGTTTTAACAAAGGAAATCTCAATTCATAAAACTTATGCCTTGATAGCTTTGTCTTTTATTGGTTCTTGTACTTTTACATCTTCTTGATGTTGCCCATCTTTTGCTTTTTCTTGCTTAGGACTTTCATTTTTTCTAACAAGATATTCATTAAGTTTTGTCCTAATCTCTATTGGAGATAAATTATGATGGATACTACCAGAAGAGACAAAAGAAAGCTGGCCCGTTTCTTCTGACACTATCAACACTACCACATCCTCTCTTTCTTCACTCATACCAATAGCAGCCCTATGCCTTAAGCCCATTATTGCAGGAATATTCTGATTCTCAGAAACTGGTAAGATACACCTTGCAGCTACAACTCTAGATTTGTGTATTATTACTGCCCCATCGTGCAGTGGGCTATTTTTATAAAAAATAGACATTAGTAATCTCTTTGATACTTCCGCATCTAGAATATCTCCTGTTTCTGCAAAAAATTGTAGCGTATCATCTTTTGAAATTACAATGAGCGCTCCAGTATTTGTAGCACCCAATGATTTTAAAGCTTCTATAATGGGACTAATGTCATAATGGTCTTTTTGGCCTACCTTTTTGAAGTTAAAAATATTCCCAAAAGTAAAATCTTTTAAACTAGTGGTCTTGCCAACCATCAATAAAAATTTCCTTATTTCATTTTGGAAAATAATTAATGCACCCAACACACCCACACTCATAAACTGGCCTAAGATTGTGGTAAGCATTTCCATCTCAGTTGCTTTTACCACTAAGTATATCAGATAGATAGACAGAAATCCTAATGATACACGCAATGCTACACTTCCTTTTAAAAGTTTATACACTTTATAAAGAAGTAAGGCAACTAGCGTAATATCTAGTATATCTACAAATCTGATTTCTAAAAAACCGACATTAAAAAGAAACATGCCAGGATACTTATAAAAATTTGATTAGAATAGAATCTCTCAAATTATCAATTCCATCTAACCTGTTTACAACATTGTAATATTTTGCGTGAATAAAGGATTCAACTAATTATATAAAAGTGTTATTATTTCTACTGCTTGTTTTACATCATGTACTCTTAGTATATCTGCCCCTTTTTGTAAAGCTACTGTATTCAGCACTGTTGTTCCATTAAGTGCTTCTTTTGGACCAACACCCAGCTTCTTATAGATCATAGATTTCCGAGATAAACCTACAAGTATTGGTAAATTTAAAATTTTAAATTCATCCAAGTGGGAAAGTAACCAATAATTTTGCTCTAAATTTTTAGCAAATCCAAAACCTGGGTCAATAATTATGTCTTTACAGCCTAATTCTCTTAATAAAGCAACTTTTTTGTTAAAATAGTTGAGCATTTGCAAAAATAGATCCTTATAATCTGTTTGCTGCTGCATGTTTTGTGGAGTACCGCGCATATGCATTAGAATATATGGAACTTGTAAAGAAGCTACTGTACTATACATAGCTTCATCTAAGTTCCCACCTGAAATATCATTCACAATGCTAGCTCCTGCTTCTACTGCTTTTTCTACTACTTTTGCCCTAAAAGTATCTATGGAAATTACAGTTTCGGGAAATGCTTTTTTAATAGCTTCAATATTAGGTAAAACCCTTTCCATCTCCTCTGTTGGTGTTATATCTACAGCTCCAGGTCTTGATGAATATCCGCCAATATCGATAATTGAAGCACCAGATTCAATCATATTTCCCGCTTCATCTACTGTCTGCTGTATATTACCATACCATTTTCCACCATCATAAAAAGAATCTGGGGTAATATTCAAAATACCCATTATTAAAGGATAATGGCGACCATGCCTTTCAAATGAAAGTAGCTGTCCTTTTATATTAATTGATTTTTGTTTTTCAAATAACCCCATACACTTTATAAGACAACTGACCTACCAGTGCAAACAAAAAAATTAGAATTAAGCATCCAATAGGTCACTTAAGGTAGAACTTTTTATCTCATATTTTAAAGTTATAATGATAAAAGGCAATATAACGTTTATGCTTAATCCAGAAGAAGTTTATCAATAATTCATAAATGAATTTGATACATTTTTTTTCTATAATTTCGATTTTTCCTTTACTTCACAAAGTATAAAATTAATATGCCGTTTAAACTTCTATAAGTGCTCATAGCATATAAGTTTTCGATAATTATAAGACATTTTTTATTTTAGAACATTCATTCAATTTTCAATAAGTATGGTACGAATAAAGTATTTTCCCTTTCTCATACTGTTTATGATAGTTGCCATATTCTTTATCCTAAAAAATAAAGAAGAAAAAAGATTGATTAGTACTATGGAAAACAATTTACAGGAACTACAGGAAAAAGTACATGATACAAGTCTGTCAAATAATTTGGAACTGCATTTATCTTTAAAGCAGCAGGAGCAACTTAAAGTACTTGAGCCTAAATTTGAATTTTATACTTACAACGGAGAAAATACTTGGCTGAAACATCAAGATTTTTTTGAGGAAAATTTTAAAGACAGTCTTTTAGCCATTGTTAACCAAGAGGGAGAAATTAGTTTATTCTCTAATTATATAGGCACTGAGCCACTTGTACATTATGCAATACAATTAAAAATTGGTGAAATATATGTGGATAGTGTAAGAGTTATGCCCGCTATTGATCAAAATTCTGTTTTTGCTACTGGTATTACTCAAGTTCATGAATCTATTTATCTGAAAAATGAAAATGCAATAACACTCCTAGAACAAATTGCTTTGCATAAGAATGAAGAAATAGAAGTAAAACTCATTGGTAAAAATGCCTTCACTAGTTTTATCCTAACCGAAAAAAGTAAACAAGCATTTAGTGAAACTCTGGAATTATTAAATTTACTTAATGTATAAATTATTCTGTTTCACCCAACCAATGTTTTCGGTATTTCATTGCTTCACTATTAGCAGAAGTATCTTCTGAAACCTCATAAGAATTAAAAAATTTAGTTGTACCTCGCCTGAGAGTTACTTCTTTTAATTGTTTATTAAAAAAATAATGTATTTGAATCTCTGAGGAATTTTCGAATAAATGACGATAGCTATCTGCTGGTTTTGTTTTATTCAAAGCAATGAGCTCATCCCCAACTTCTAAGTATTGCAATGCAGGAGCATTTTCAGCGATATCCATTATTTTTAATTTTCCTTGTGCATATTGAAGTCTGATGCCAAAATATCTCTCTTCGGCATTTTCCACTTCTTTCTTTTTGAATTGTAGGCCAAACTTTGGTAATAATTCTATTAATGGATCTTCTAATGGTTCTTTTCCTGTAATGTATTTTAAAAAGTAACTATTCATATCTTGGCCAGCTACCTCGTTAACAACTGCTTTATATTCTTCAAAGCTATAACCTTTTGTACTGTACTTTTGCCACATCAATCGCATCACATCATCTAAAGATGTTTTACCTTTTGAATGTAACCGTAATGATAAATCTAAAATTAAGGCAGTAATTGCTCCTTTAACATAAATAGATACTTTTCTACCAGGAATGCCTTTCTTATAGCCATCTAACCATAAATCCATAGAAGAATCAACTAAAGAAGCATGATTTCTACCAGCATTATTAAAATGCCGTTGTAATATTTTATTAAGCTCTTTTAGATATTGTTTCATAGAAAACACACCACTTCGCTTCAGCAGATAATCGCCATAGTAAGTAGTAATGCCTTCAGCAATAAAACCTGTATGAAAGTAATTTTCTTTAAAAAATTGATAAGGGGTCATTTCTACTGGTCGCAACCTGGTTATATTCCAAGTGTGAAAAAGCTCATGCGAGCTCACTCCTAAAAAGTCATCGTATAACTTTTCGGTATAAAATGCATAGTCTGGTCCAAGTGTAATTACTGTTGAATTAGCATGTTCTACACCATGATAGTGCTCATAAGGTAATATTTGAAATAGAAAGTGGTAAGAGGTTGTAGGAAAACTACCAAAAAGTGCGATTTGAGAAGCGGTAAATTTTCTAAAATCTTCTAAAATCTTGCTCTCATTTATTTTTAATTCTCCTTGGAACCAGAGGTAAAAATCTGTGCCTTCTAATTGATAAGTAATGCATTGTAAAGTTAGGGAAGCAATAATGGGTGAATCTACCAACTCATAATAATTACTTGCTTGTAGCTTGTTATTCGACTGTTTTTTAAGACTCCCTGCTATTTGCCAGTCCGAAGGTAAACTTAAGTTTACTTCACAAGTTTCTTGATAGTTTTCATTCACTAGCATAGCACAATTAATAAAATTGATATACCATTGTGAATCATCTATCCAACTACCACCTGCATCCATCTGTCTGGCAAAATAGCTATACTTCACGGTAATTTCTTTTACTCCCTTAGTATGAACCAACCAAGTATCTTTATCTTTTTTTGAATAGGAAATAATATCTCCTTTTTCATTAAATGCAGTAAAATCTCTTACATGCTTTGAAAAGTTTTGTAATTCGTACCTTCCGGGCCTCCATGAAGGTAATTGAAAAGTAGTTTCATTTTGTCCGTTTAATTGAAATACAATAGTTATATCGAGGAAATTCTTTTCCTTATCATTTTTTGAAAAAGTATAAATAGGCATGTAAATTCATTTATAAGTAAGAGAAATTGGTCAAAAAAAAATAAGTGAATATTAAAAAAAATAGAAATTTTTTTATTTTAAAAAATTGAATTTTATTTTAATATAATTTTAAATAATTTAATTAATAAGAAATAAAATTTCGTATTTTAATTATATTAATCCACTATTTGAACATCTAAAATACATACTAGAGTCAATTTTTACAGGCTGTAAAATTCAGTATTTTCATAGTATAATACATCCCTTTCCTCTAATACTAATAATCAATTACGCTATCTACCGTTAAAATTCGGAATTCACGGCAGATTAGAACTACATTTTTTAAGATTAACCAGCAAATCACGCGAATTAATGGTCGTAGGAATTACAATCAATCGTTCTTGGAATATCTATAACTTCAGAAAAGGTCTTATTCAGTCTCTAATCGCACATGGGCATCAAGTTGTGGCCATTGCTCCAGAAGATGGTTATGGAGAAAAACTAGAAGCACTTGGCTGCCAATTTTATCCACTAAAAATGGATAACAAAGGCTCGAACCCTTTGAAAGATACTTTTCTTATTTATCAGTTATATCAAGCATATAAAATAACGTCTTTAGATGTTGTTTTACAGTACACCATAAAACCTAACATTTTTGGTAGCATTGCTGCAAAATTATGTGGCATTCCGTCAATATGTAATGTGACAGGCTTAGGTACAGTTTTTATACATAATAACCTCACTTCAATTATTGCCAAAAATCTTTATCGCTATGCCTTTAAATACCCAGATCATATATTCTTTCAAAATAAAGATGATCAAAACTTATTCTTAGACACAAAACTCGCCGCAGCTACAAAAACTAGTTTATTACCAGGTTCGGGAGTTAATACAGATCATTTTATACCAGAAAATAGGACTAAAAATGCTCGCTTTACTTTCTTATTAATTGGGAGAATATTGTATGACAAAGGAATAGTAGAGTATATTGAAGCCATTAGAATTTTAAGGAAACATGGCATAGATGCAAAGTTTCAACTATTAGGTGATTTTGATTACAGTTCTGGGCTTGGCATTTATAAAGTAAAAATTGACTATTGGGAAGAAGAAGGTTTAATTGAATATTTAGGAAGTACAGATGATGTAAGGCCCTTCATTCATCAAGCTGATTGTGTTGTATTGCCCTCTTATAGGGAAGGCACCCCTCGCTCTTTACTTGAAGCTGCAAGCCAAGGCAAACCATTAATTGCTACTGACGTACCAGGCTGCCGAGAAACAGTTATAGATGAATTTAATGGTTTTTTATGCGAAGTGAAGAATGCACAGGACTTAAGTGATAAGATGAAGAAAATGCTTGATGCTTCGGCTAAATATTTAAAGTTTATGGGTGATAACAGCAGGCAATTAGCCATTTCAAAGTTTGATGAAAAAATAGTGATACAACAATATCATCAAACAATAGCTGTAAGTACCCAAACTCCTTTTGAACCTAATGAAGAAAATAACATTAAACCGATTGACATTTCTGGTACAATAAATAAACTGGATCTGAGTAAAAACATTTAATCAAGCTCACGACTTGCAGTCCGCGACTTGCAGTCCGCGACTTGCAGTCCACGAATTAATCCGTGAGCTTGATTAAACATCTTTCATCGGATGTATAAATCTAAATTTTTACCCTCAATCTCAATAAAAAATTAGTCCCTGCCTGTGGGAAAAAGTGATCTTCACGTACAGTGAAATCACCAATTGCATAAGCATATGTATATCCATTGGCTTCATATTGCTCATTCAATAAATTGTTAACCAATAAGTCTATGCCTATTTCTTTGACAAAATTAGGCTTTAGTAAATAGCTTACCCTTAGGTCATTGGTAAAATAGGATGGCAAAATACGATCATCACTAGATGTATTATCTAAAAATTGCTGCCCCACATACTTTGAGAGTAACGCTACTTCCGCTCCTTTAAATGGTTTATAAGCCAATTGACTACCTACAATAATATTTGGAGAAAGTGCTATATCTGTATCTCCCAAATCATTACGGATATAGGTAAAATCAGCAAAATCGATTACTTGTTCGGTAAAATTTCTATTGATGTTACGACTGAAAGTGGCATTTGACATCCAATTAAAATTATTATTAAATCGAATTTGAGTTTGTAATTCAATTCCTGTTCTGTAGCTAGAGGGTATATTTGTTCTTACCGCTGCTCCTACATCATTTACTTCTCCTGTTGGAATCAACTGGTTTTTGTAATCCATTAGGAAATAATTAACTGACAATGATACATTAGTGGCATTTTTAGCATATCCCACCTCTAAGTTTCGTAATGTTTCATGTTCAGGAGTAACACCAGGAGTAGCATCAATATAATCGCCTCTAATGGGTTCTTTACTAGCTACAGCAAAAGATGCATATAATTCATTATCACCCCAGAAATAACTAGCTCCAAACTTTGGATTAAAAAAGAAAAGATTATCATCAACATCAATAGGTCTTAAATCATTATCATTTCCTTCTGTTCGATATGATACTTGTCTTACTTGCATATCTGCAAAAAGGAATAATCCTTCTACCAACTGATAGTTCAATTTCCCATAAAAATTCACGTCCGTTTTTACAGCATCACTAAAATAATACCTTTGATTGGTCTCAGCATCGTTAGGCAGTGACCTGGCCCAAATTACTTCACCGAAGTGATCACCTAAATACCTATTCCAACCACCACCAGCAATTAGATCTAATCTAGCTGTATTACCAATTTTTTCCTTGCTTTGGTAATTAACAGAAGCAATCCCCCCAAAAAAATGATTATCTAACCAACGCTGTACCACAATATCACTATTGCTGATAGTATCGGTTCCTACTACAGGATAGCTTAACTGATAGTCCGCTAAATCTTTTCCATAACCAGCTTGCTCAAAATAGCCCTGCCCTCTGGTATAATGCAAAGCAGTATTTAACTGCCACTGACTATTTAATTTAGTATTAAACAATAATTGATAATGGTCTTGCCCATAATTATCAATTTCATTGTCGTAGATGTAATAATTGTAAGTACGACTATCACTATTTAGTAAATTATTTGCTTGTGCATCAGTAAGCCCATTATTGGCAATATACTGCTGCATTCCTTCAACATCATTATTCAATCTGGCTTCAGGTACACCCCACCAAGCTTGTTGTGTTATTTCATTCCCTGAAAATGCATTAAAGGTAATATTGCTCTTGGCAGTTCTATAACTACCAGAAACATAATATGAACTCATATCTACACTAGATCTATCTACAAAACCATCAGAATCAATCTTAGATAACCTACCATAAAATCGAAATCCATTACCAATTTCACCTGTGTTCAATTCTATGTTATGTCTACGGGTATTAAACGAACCTATACTATTGTCTAAAGTCACATAAGTGTCTTCAGTAGGTATTTGAGTATTCATGTTTACACTAGCACCAAAAGCACCAGCACCGTTTACTGAAGTTCCTACACCTCTCTGTATGGTAATATCGCTTACTGAACTGGCGAAATCTGGCATGTTTACCCAAAATACACCATGCGACTCTGAATCATTTAATGGAATGCCATTGATAGTTACATTAATTCGTTGTGGGTCACTTCCTCTAATTCTTATACCTGTGTAACCTACACCGGCACCGGCATCGGAAGTCGTTACTACTGATGGTGTAAAATTGAGTAATTGAGGAATATCTTGCCCTAGATTTTGCTTTTCTAGCTCTTTACTTGTAACAATTGTTTTTGTAACTGGGTAAGTACGTTGCGCATAAATAATTACCTCTTTACTTGTAAGGGTTTCTGTTGAGAGGCTCACTTTTAAGGGTTCATTTGTTGGTAAATTTGCTTCTACTTCAACATTTTGATAACCAACATAAGAAATATTGAGTGTGACTCTAGAACTTGTTAAACCATTAATTACGAATTTACCAGTAGCATCTGATATGGTACCCTTACTACTATTATTCAGCAATATAGTTGCCCCTGGTAAAGGATTATCATTTTCATCTGTAATAGTACCATTAACCGAAAAGTTTTGGGCAAAAATGGATAAATGAAAGAAAAATAAAATGAATGTGAATTGAAATAATCTGTACATATACTTTAAAAATAAATGCACAGAGCACCTTGAAGAGAAAACAAATAAATTTGTTTGAACAACTCCCTACGCCAGCATTACCTGGATCAGGTTCATTGGGTATAATCTCAGCCAAAAAGGCACCCCGTACTAGGTTAAAAATTTTTACTAAGTAACAAACATAAAACTACATTGCTACTTTGATACAAATATAGAAGAATTTTTAGAGATAGTATAAATTAAATATTGGCTGTTTTTGCCAAAGTACTTCCGAGTAATTCTTTAAGATCAGCATCATTTACAACTTGGGATCTGTCTGCTAATTCTAAGAACTTAGGGTAAACAGCATCGAGTTCTTCTTTGGAAATGGTAACACCCAATGCAGAAATTCTATAATAAAGTGCGGCCCTACCACTTCTAGCTGTCAATACTATTGATGACTTTTCTACCCCCACTTCTTCTGGATCAATAATTTCGTAGTTATCACGATTTTTTATAAATCCATCTTGGTGAATTCCCGATGAGTGAGCGAATGCATTACTACCTACAATTGCCTTATTGGGCTGAATAGGCATTCTCATGGTAGTAGAAACCAATTGACTGATCGGATATATTTGTTCGGTATTGATTCCAGTAGTATAATTAAGCCAATTGTGTTTTCTCAAAGCCATTACCACTTCTTCCAATGAAGTGTTTCCAGCCCTTTCACCAATTCCATTAATGGTACATTCTACTTGGCGTGCACCATATTGTACCCCTGTAATTGAATTGGCAGTAGCCATACCTAAGTCATTATGACAGTGGGTAGAGATTATGGCTTTATCTATATTTTTTACATTATCTCTTAAGTACTTAATTTTTTGTCCGTACTCTTCAGGAATACAATACCCGGTAGTATCTGGAATATTAACTACAGTAGCTCCAGCTTCTATCACTGCTTCAATTACTTGCGCTAAAAACTCATTGTCTGTTCTGCCCGCATCTTCTGCATAGAATTCTATGTCTTCAATAAATTTCTTGGCATAACTTACTGCTGCTACCCCTCTTTCAATTACTTGTTCTCGAGTTATTCTTAGCTTGGTAAATACATGTTGGTCTGAAGTTCCTAAACCTGTATGTATACGCGGATTTTTCGCGTCCTTTAGTGCTTCAACAGCTACATCTATATCTTTTTGAACCGCACGTGTTAATCCACATACTGTCGGTTTTTTTACTAATCTGGCAATTTCTCTTACTGATTCAAAGTCTCCAGGGCTGGAGACGGGAAAGCCAGCCTCAATAATATCAACACCTAACTCTTCTAGTGCCTCGGCAATAATAAGCTTTTCGCTTGTATTTAAGCGACAGCCTGGTACCTGCTCACCATCTCTAAGTGTTGTATCAAAAATATATACTTTATTGTCCATTTAGATTCGTCTCTAGTAACAAAAAATAGCAATTGTAATAATTCTAAAGCTAAACTGATAGTACAGCTTTCAAAAATTAAAATTAATTTTCTTTACAATTTCTAAATCAAAATTTGAATGTCTGATGTATTAATAATAGCTTTAAACTAACAAATACTAGAAAATATTTACGATGCCTAAAACTAAATCGGACAATTTGTTCAAACTTATTAAATCGCTAAAGAAAAGTGAAAAGCGATATTTTAAATTGCACACTTTAGGCGAGAGTAGTGGCGACAACAAAAAGTTCATCAAGTTATTTGATGAAATAGAACAACAAGAAAATTTTGATGAGGATACAATATTAAGTAATTCTCCTGAAATAAAACCAGAACAACTATCTAATATTAAAGCCCACCTATACAAAAGAATACTTCAAAGTTTAAGGAGTTATCATTCTGCCAAGGTTCCAGAAATTGAGATTAGGGAGATTATAGATTTTGCCGAAATACTATATAATCGTTGCTTGTACACTCAATGCGTAAAAGTATTGCAAAAGGCAAAGAAGAAAGCCCAAAAATACGATTACCTAGAACTTCTTTTAGAAATCTATAAACTTGAAAAACAGGTACTTATACATACTGTTGGGAAGGATAACCGCGTGAGGGTAAATAATATAGTAAGTGAGGTACAAGAAGTTAACAATCGAATTAATAATATCAATACATTTACCAATTTGGCTGCACAATTAAATACTTTTTATTTAAAAGCAGGTTTTATAAGGAATCAAAAAGATTATCAGAAAATAAGAAAATACATCAAAAGTTGTGTGCCAAATTACAAAGAAGAAAACCTCTCTCTCAATGAAAAATTACACCTTTACGATTTATTAGTTGGCTACTACTTTTTTATTCAGGACTTCGATAAAGGGTACATGTACGCCAAAAAGTGGGTAGAGCTATTGGCTGGATCCAGAGAATTGATCTCTTCAAGATTAGATATGTATATAAAAGGGATTAATAACCTGATGATTGCCCAGTATAAACTTTTAAAGTACCATGAGTTCGTCAATTCCCATAAGCAATTAAAAGCCATAAGAAATATGGGAAATTTAGAATTGAATGAAAACATACAAGTAAAGCTCTTTAAATATAATTATGTACACGAGTTTAATCGCTACTTTATGTTGGGCGATTTTGAAGTAGGAGTCGCACACTTTAATAAGATAAAAAGCAATATAGAAGCATATATTCTTAGATTAGACAGGCACTCTAGAATTATAATGTACTATAAAATTGCATGTTTATATTTTGGAAATGACAATCATAGAGAGGCATTGGCATGGATCAACAGGATTATAAACGAGGAGGATGTGGATTTACGAGAAGATATCCATTGCTTTGCCAGAATACTCAATCTAATTTGCCATTATGAGTTGGGAAATAGCGATGTAATTGAATATTACATTCGGTCTACTTATCGTTTTTTATTAAAAAAAGACGATTTGCATAACTTCCAGAAATACATTCTGAATTTCCTTAAAAAATTGAATAGAATAGGTTCTGAAGAACAATTGATCGATCAATTTAAAGGCTTACTAGAACAACTACTGCCGCTTACACAAAACCGATACGAGAAACGCGCCTTTATTTATTTTGATATTATTTCTTGGCTCGAAAGTAAAATCAGAAAAACGCCTATTCAGTTTATTGTAAAAGAAAAAGCTCAAAAGATAATCAATAAAGAAGTCCAGTTAGCCTAAGTAAAATCTCTTCCCAGTAAGGACTAGTTTTTATTTAAGATAATTAACCGTAATTTGAACTTTATTTCAATAATATAAATACATAAAATAAATATGGAAAATTCTAGACGAAGCTTTATTAAATCTACGGGTGCAGCAGCCCTAGGCTCTACCTTAGCATTTAATATTGGTATGCCCAGTAAAACTTATGCGAATAACAGCGATACTTTAAAAATAGGGTTAGTTGGTTGTGGTGGTCGAGGAACAGGCGCAGCAAATCAAGCCCTAAGTGCAGATGATAACGTGGTATTGCATGCCATGGCAGATATCTTTCCAGATAAAATGCAAACTTCGCTAGAAAACTTAAAAAAACTTCACGGTGATAAAGTACAAGCTGATCCTGAGCATCAATTCATAGGTTTCGATGCCTACCAAAAATTAATTGAAAGTGATGTAGACGTAGTGTTATTAGCTACGCCACCTGTGTTTAGACCTGATCATTTAACCTTGGCTATTGAAAGTGGCAAACATGTTTTTTGTGAAAAACCAATGGCAGTAGATGCTCCTGGTGTAAGAAAAATACTAGCAGCAGCGAAAAAAGCAAAAGAGAAAAGTCTTTCATTAGTATCTGGATTTTGCTGGAGATACCATTCTCCAAAAAGAGAAACTTTTGGCAGGGTACTCGATGGAGAAATCGGAGATATCATGACTGTATACAATACGTATAATACAGGAGAATTATGGTTTAGAGATAGAAAACCTGAGTGGAACGAAATGCAATACAAACTCAGAAATTGGTTATATCACAATTGGCTATCTGGTGATCATATTGCAGAACAAGCTGTACACAGTATAGACATGATGAGTTGGGCCATGGGAGATAAACTACCTGTTAAAGCAGTAGGTACTGGTGGTAGACAAAAAAGAATAGATGAAAAATACGGGAATGTATACGATCATTTTGCCATAGTTTACGAGTATGAAAACGGTGCCAAAGGCTTCCATTTCAGCAGGCAACAAAAAGATTGTACCAATAGCTACGCGGTAGATATGTCTGGTACCAAAGGAACTTGTTTGGTAGATTGTATTAGGAGGAAACATGAAATTATAGCTGATGGTAAAAAATGGAGACACAGAGAGGAAGGAAATGACATGTACCAACAGGAACATGATGAGCTTTTTGCCTCTATTAGAAATGGCAAACCAATGAATGATGGCGAATGGATGGCAAATAGCACTATGTTAGCTTTAATGGGTAGAATGGTAGCCTATACTGGTCAGAGTGTAACTTGGGAAGAGGCCCTTAATTCAGATGAAGTGCTTAGTCCAAGCAATGAAGCCATAGCTACAGCATTCGATATGGGCTTTGATTGGCCCGGTAAACAGCCTGCTATACCTGGAGAGACCAAGTTTTTCTAACCAAGTCTTTCATACTAAGTCTTTCGAAAAGCATTTAATCTTGTTATCAGCCCTTTGTTTAATTACAAAGGGTTTTTTCGTATCTTACATGTAAGATTAAGGTAAAAACTAAACAAAAAACATATCTTATCTGCTTCACGTATCGATGAAGAACGTACTATACAAATTTCCTCAATCTTTATCTTATTTCTTTTTCTAGTCAAGTATATATGCGCCTTTTTATTATCATTTTGCTGTTTCTTCCTTCTTTACTATTTGCGCAACAATTGCATATCATGAGGACTTCTAATGGCATTGCAGGGAGTTCAGGACAAGTAACAACAAGCAGTAAATCTGTTTTAGTCAGACAAAGTATTGGCCAACAAACTGTATCAAAAGTATCAGTGGTTAACAATGTACAGTTGCGCCAAGGTTATTTACAACCCTTTATTACGCAAAGCAAGACTAGTAATATAGATAAGAACTTTATTGAAATTTATCCGAATCCATTTTCAGACAAATTATTTATTTCACTTCCAACAATTACTAAAGGAATACATGTAGAAATCTATCATATATCTGGAAGTCTTAAATACAAAAAATTCATAGACAAGGCACAAAATATAGATATATCTACTAAATCATTACAAAAAGGAACTTACCTAGTCAAAATCAACACCAAAGAAGAAATTTTAATGCATCGTATTTTAAAAAATTAATTATGGCTAAGCTGTTTTTACTATTTACAAGTTTGTTATTTACTTCAGGTCTATATGCTCAACAATTTTATTTAGGTGCTGGTAATACACTTACTTACTTTAATTATAAAAACTCTCAGGGTGAAAAGCTTGATAATTTACAAGCCTCTAATAATTACTATTTAGCTACTGGCTTTAAATTGCCTATTAAGAAAAGTAAGTTAAAACTAGTAAGTGGTTTAAATTATAATCGATATGGAGCTAGTGGTAGCGAGCCAGGATTTATCTACCAGTGGGACCTTACCTATTTAGGTCTAGATATTGGTTTCGAATATGATGTTTTGCGTTTATCAGATTTTTTTAGTCAAAGAAATGGCTTTGTGAAAGATAGAGAAGGGCTTTTTGTCTATGTAAAAGGGGCTTTTTCTGGAGAATACATGCTAAATGGCAAACAACAGGTAAACGAAGAACTATACAATCTATCTGGTGTAGAACAGTTTGATACCCCTTATTTTTTCGCTAGAGGCGGTTTAGGTGTAAACTACGGTTTTTCTGAAGATATAGCTGTATTTGCCCAATACTTAGGCGGAATGAGCTTGCCAATTATTAAGGGGAAGGATGATGGAAACGAGAAATTAAACTTAATTACACACCAGGTTGGTTTCGGACTTTTAATTGGTATCTCTCACTAAATCAAAACAATGTTTACTTTTCACAATAAATAATATTTGATGAAAACTATACTTATAACTTGTTCTTTATTAGCATTATACTTTCCTACTTTTGGTCAATTACAAGGCATTAGCTATCAGGCAATGTTGACGAATGAGGCGAACAATACGGAAATTCCTGGAGTAGATATTGAAGGAAGTACTATTAGCAATGCTTCTATTACCCTTCGTTTTAGCATACTTAATGAGCCTGAACAAATTATTTACCAAGAAGAACAAGCCACAACTACAGACTTATACGGAATGGTCAATGTGGTGATTGGTACTGGCGAAATCACCAGCAATAGCCCAGGGGCTTTTCAAGATATTGACTGGGACGGTACACCTAAAAACCTAAAGGTGGAAGTATTATTAGAAGACAAGGGAGTAGAATTTATGGATTTTGGTACCCAATCTTTATATTATGTTCCCTATGCAGCTCACAGAAATATTACAGCAACAGGTTCACTAGCTATTGAAGGAGTATCGAATCTTAACAATACGCTTAATGTAAACAATGGCAGTGCTACCAATCTTTCAGGTAGTTTAGATGTGGAAGAGGCAACTCGATTGAATAGTACGCTCACTGTAACAGAAACAAGTGATTTTAACGGCCAAGTAACTATCGATGCCGATGTAAATGGCAATGATACCCAATACGGTTCCTATCCACTAAGGGTAGAAGGCAGTAACCAAGGTATTGCTGTAAGAGTAGATGGAAGTAGAAACTCAAGTACCAATTTCTTAAGTTTTTTTGATGGCGGTGGCACTATACATGGCAATATAGAAGGTCAAACACTTGGGGAACTACAAAGTAGTTTTCGATTTATTTGGGATAATGCCATGGCAGGATTTGATCAAGCTTTTATTCTAGCGGAACAAATTGCCTGTGGTACACAACTAGATTTACCTGAATCTGGGGTTATGTTAGCCAATAATGTATTATTGGGAGCAAGATGGATAGAATTAGCGGCCAATGCAGAATCAAATGTAGGTGTATCATTTAACTCTGGTGGGGCGGATTATGCAGAGTGGTTAGAAAAAGAAAATCCTAAAGAAATTTACCAACCCGGCGAAATAGTAGCAGTAAAAGGGGGTAAAATCAGTAAAAATACAGTCGGTGCCTCAAAACTAATGGTAATCTCTACCAACCCAATTGTTGTAGGAAACTTACCAACTGAAGGAAAAGAAGATACATTTGAAAAAGTAGCTTTTCTAGGTCAGGTACCGGTTCGGGTAGTAGGAGAAGTAGCAGTTGGAGATTATATATTACCTTCAGAAAACAATGATGGCTTAGGAATTTCCAAAAAGCCAGAAAACATGTCTATCGAAGATTATAGTAAGATAATTGGCATAGCTTGGCAGCAATCGAGTAATCCAGCTTTAAGCTATATAAATGTTGCTATTGGGCTCAATACGAATGATTTGGTTCAAGTAGTGAACAAGCAACAGCAAGAAATAGATGCACTTCAAAAGCAAATGAATGAAGTATTGGCATTACTCAAGAATGAAAAAAAATCCAATAAAAAAACAATTGTGCATATTGCCGAACCTACCGTTTCAGATACTTCAAAAAGTCCTTCAACTTTGACTAGCACTATTGCCAAAATTCAAAACCAAAATTCAACAGCACTTTCTGACAAAGAATTTGAGGAATGGGCAACAGACTATGGCTATATTTTTACTGAAAGATTTGACGCGCTCAAAACATATTTCAATGAAAACCAAATTGATTACAGTGCTTATCCGGAGTTGCAAACGATGATAGATCAACCTTTACAAGCCTTACGTGATATGCGTTCTGGAAAATACATGCAAACTTTATGGAAATCTTTTGAAGCTGAATATTTTGATGGAAAATAGTTTTACGTGTTTGCACTTAAACTAATAAAAGGTTTAAGTTCATTTTAATAGCACAGTGATTGATGCTTCTAAAGGAAATTGAGATAAACAATATAAAATGAATTCAGAATTATTTCAAACTCAGATGCATGCTCTTGAAAATAATTTATTTGATCAGTTAAATATCATCAGAGATAAAAATGAATGTTTTTTAGTGATTCAACTAAATGGACAAAATAATGTATTGACAAGTCCAACAGGGTCAAGAAAAGTATTTCGGCATGTTTGGCAGATTAGAAATTGGCTGAATGAAAAGTTTGGTATTGATGAAAATTTAATTGGTTTTAAAAAGCTATAGGAAGAAGTTCAAATAAACTCTTTATCAAAATCCAAGACTTCAAACAAGGGAAAAATTAACATCACCCCTTAAATATTTAAGTAATCAATAATCATAGTTAAAACAAGTAACATCTAATCAATACTAACTTTTTATGAAGAGACTGAATGCATTGCTTTTGTTTACTAGAACATGTCTTTTTATAGGTTTACTATTGCTTGCTTATGGTTATCTCAGCCAATCATTGCCTATCTATTTCTTTTGGGAGAGTAAATACATTGGTCAATATCTACTGCTCTTTGGTGCAATTGGTTTTGCATTTCGCATGATTCATTTAAGGAAAAGAGAAGGTAAAAATACATTATGGGCCAAGATAGGTGTAGGCATATTGTCCTTTTATCTACTCGTTAAACTATTGATCATACTTATTATTCCATATTCAACCGCTTATGAAATGGCGAAAAGACATATCGCAACTGATGAAAATATTCGGTCGGTAGTTGGAGATATACAAGGACATAGTTTAATTCCTGAAGGTGGTATTTCCAAGCAAAGTGATAGCAATGGTACTAAAGGTGATGCTAGTTTAGCCCTAATAATAAAAGGTGAAAAGGCATTCAAAATAGTTTATTTCTATGCAGCTAAACCATATGAGAGTGAGTGGGAATTAACGAAAGTAGTTTACTAAAACTCTCTAGCTTATTGATCAGCCTTCCTTCTTCTCATTATAAATCCTAAAAATATTACTGCAACTAAAACTCCACCTAATATTAAAATAGTATTCCTATTATTTGTATCTACTTTTTCATCTCCAATCATCATAAAAGCTCCCCAATAGTACGGATGTGCCAAGTTTTCATCTGCTTGATTTAAGTATGCTAACTTAGCTGATCTTAATGCAGCCGATTTACTTTTTCCATCTTTTAACTCCTTATAAAACTGTTGCATAATGGTTGAAGTTGAAGCATCTGGAACAGCCCAGGCTGTCATCATTACATTGGGCACACCAGCATACATAAAACCACTTGCTAGGCTAACCACACCCTCGCCTTTCAAATACTTACCTGTACCAGTATTACAAGCACTTAAACTGACCATTTCTGCATTAAGCGCCATATTAAAAAGCTCATAGGTGTAAAGCAGTCCATCTTCTTTATCTGAAGTATTATTACTAAATACCAATTTTGAATACAATGGATTTTCGTCATCTATAATGGTATGAGTAGCTAAATGTAAAAAGTCTGCTTCTTTTGCACGTGCTTTAAAAATTTCTTCTGTAGCCTTATCACCTGTAAAAAACTCTCCTTCCATTAACTCAGCTATATTTCTAACTTCTTCGAGCGCTCCTGGTAATCTCTCTAAACTTTCAGATAACTGTCTGTCGGTTGCTGACCTTGTAGCCAAAAGTGGGTTTTGCGCTTTTTGAAATTCTGGGGCAAATCCTAAAAATTTCAGTTGATTATCTTCAACTTTAGTCGCATCATATTTTTTAAAGTCTACCAAACTCAATGCATAATGGTAATTGAACTCAAAATCTTGGATCAAAAATGGAAAAGACTTAAAATTATTTTCATTCTTAGGATTCTCACTCAATAATAGATCAAAGGGAAGGTAACTAATTTCAGCATCTGGAATCAAAACTATCTTTTCTACTTCATCATAGCTACTTAAAACTTCAGCTAATAAATAATTGTATAGTTCTACCGCAGCTGTTATATAATCTTGATTTGATTTTCTTTTTAAACCATTTAAAACATTGCCTACGTCTTGTGTATGCTTACTAAGTGGCGAAAGCTTAAAGCCTGATAATTTTTGGTTGTTAAATGCAAAAACAAATAGATTTTTTTCACCAGAAAAATAGCTTATATACAATTCAGACGTAAGTGAATCTTGCATTAATTTTTCAAGATCTAAGCCCTTTTGTTCTGCTTTGCTAAAATGATAATATTCTGGATAGTCTTTTCTAATATTTTCAATAACTGCTTCATAGGATAACTGATATTGAAATAACTGCTTTTCTAAATCAATCACTTTAGTAGAATCTGTACCATCTCTTTTGGCATCATACAATTCTTTTTCTGTAAAACTTAATAGCGATAGGGCTTGCCGTTCTTCTTCCAGTAATTCAGCGGGTATATTCAAGCTCCTTTCCTGTTGTATTTTCTGTAATTTATCTAACAAATTATTAGACTTACTTAAATCGGCAAATGCAATTGCTTTCATTAAATACGCCTCATTTCCAGTTATTTCATAGGCTTTAAAAGCAGTTTCAATCCCCTTTTCGTATATACTGAATTTATTACTCGAAAAAGCGGCTTTGGTTTTTAGGCTTACCACTTCTTCTCTAGATAGTGCTATATAGTTGTAGGCTAGTTCAAAGCATTCTACTGCTTTATCTATATATTCTTTTTGTTCTTCTTGCTCATAGTAGGCTATAAAAGCATCTGCCTTGTATTGCAGTGTGTTAAACAAGAAAGAATTGTTATACAATTGTGAAGGAGACGGGTTTGTCAGAAATTCGTTTTCATCCACGTTGTTATTAAAATCTGGGATAAGCACTTTTAACCCTTCTTGATGTGCTTGTAATGCCAACTCAGGCTTTTCTTGTTTTAATAAAATATTCCCTTTGGTATACCATGCTTCTGCTACATCATTGTAGTTTTTCCAATCTAATTTTTCGTACAAATCTATTTCTTTCTCTATTAAGGCTAAAGCGTTTTCAAAATCGCCTTCAATTTCAGAAATCTTTGCTTTTATCCAATAGCAATAACCTAATTCTCCAAAGTCGTTTCCATATATTTCTTTATTCCTTTTTTCAGCTAATTCAATATAATATAATGCTTTATCATATTTACCAAGTTGTAAATATGACTCGGCATACATATAATAGGAGTATACCAGAAGATAGTTTTCAGATCCATCTTTCAAAAAATATTCTTCTGAAATTTTGGCGTGTTTTAAAGTGGCTAAATGATCCTCTTCACTTGCATTACGCTGTTGATAAACACTACCTAGATACCAATAAGCAAGTCCCCAATCATTATTAGATAATGCATCTTTAGGAAGTAATTCAAATAATTCTATATGTTGCTCATTAAGTGTAATTGCCTCTTCAAAATAACCTAGTTTCTTATACATATTACCTTTATTAGTATATATATACGCCTCAAGTTCACTAGGTTCTTTAAGCTTCTCTCTTAAGTTAAAAAGAGCACTATCTAAATACAACAAACCTGTTTCTAAATCTCCTACTTCTTCCATAGCTGTACCCATGTTATGATACGCTCTTGCTAAAAACACATCATTATCCTGTATTTTATCTACTTTTTTTGCGTAAGCTATACTTTTTTTAAAAGTAGCTATGCAATTAGAAGCTTCCTTTAATCTAGAATAGCCTGTTCCTAAATAAGTAAATGAAGAATTTACTGAACTGTAATCTGTAAAATGAAGTGTACTATCTTCTTGGAGTAGTCTTTCAAGCCATATAATCGTAGAGTCTAATTGATAATTTCTAAAATAACTGACTCCTATTTTTAGCAATAATTTAGCATATAAATTATTATACCCATTGGTCTTGCTCTCTTCAACTAATGGTAGGTATATTTGTCTGGCTGCCTTATAATCTCTTTCCCTTTCAAAGGATAATCCATCATTTATGGCATTTTCTATAGCTATTGAATCAAGTTGTTGCGCGCCACCCCAAAATACAAAGCTGACCAATAGAAAAATGGTCAAAGTAATCTTCTTCATCTTCAAAAATTAAATAATATGCCTAAAGCAACCAAAAAAAATACTATTATCAATTAAAATATTTGATATTCATGAGGCAACTATCTTCTCTACTTTTGCATCTAAACTGCAATACATAAATAATTGAAAGAAAAACAGAATTATTAAACCCAATATAGAATAACATTTTATTGAATCAATTCAATATACATAATGTGATTGAGGGGTGCCTGAAGAACAATAGGCAAGCTCAGCAACAGCTTTATCAGTATTATGCTGATTTAATGTTGGGGCTTTGTATTCGCTATATTAAAGATAAACCTCAAGCTGAGGAAATAATGATTGGTGGTTTTATGAAAGTATTTGATAAAATCAGCAGCTTTAGGCAAGAAGGTAGTTTTGAAGGATGGATCAAAAGATTGATGGTAAATGAATGTTTAATGTATTTGAGAAAAGAGAAAAAGCATAAAAATGATTTAGAACTCGAAAAAGCTTATCATGAAATTACACCTGCTCAGCCAGATACAGGATTAGAAGCTGGTGAATTACTACAACTAATAAAATCATTACCCGAAGGATATAGAACTGTTTTTAACATGTATGCCATTGAAGGATATAGTCATAAAGAAATAGCCAATGCACTGGGAATAAATGAAGGAACATCTAAATCTCAGCTTAGTAAAGCAAGAAAACATTTAAAAGAATTAATAGAAAAGTATGAGCATTTAAGCTAATGCCTGAAACACAGGGAATATGTCAGAAGAATTAGAACATATAGATGCCATTTTTAGCGAAAAGCTAAAAAACTACAGAGAGAAACCTAATGAAAACTCATGGGATAAACTTGCCATGGGTCTTGATCAAAAAAACCAACAAGAAAAATTAAATCGGAACAACAAAGGTAAATTAGGTCTTTTGAGCATCACTGTCATTAGTTTTATGTTTATTTTCTCAGGGCATAATATTAAAACTGAATCTTCTTCTCAGTCTAAAAATTACTCCCCACAAATAGAAAAAAACTCATCTTCAGATTTACCATTGAACCCAACACTTGAAATTACTGACATGGAAAGTGAGGAAGAAAAACCAATAATTAATGAAAACCCAATTGAAGAAGAGAAAACTATAAATGCTGATAAAACCATTAATATCGCTAAAGAGAAAACTCAAAGTACCTTCGAAGTAAATGAAAATACTGATAAAGAAGCATTTCAAATTTCTTCAATCATTATTGAAAAGAAACCACCAGTAAGAATCCAACCTCAAGAAAGAGAAACCCAAAAAAGAAGTAAAGGTATTAAAATAGAAATAACACTAGATACTACCGGAATAGATAAAGGAGCTGCTTCCCCACAAACAAAAAAAACATTTAATACACTTTTCAAGAAGCTCAGAAAATTTACTGAAGCATCTAAGAAAAATTAATCGTCATGAATCAATCTATTGTTTTTTACTTATTCATCTTGGTATTTAGTTTATCAGATGTATTGGCTCAACAAAGTGAAACAAACGCAGATACTGTCATCATAAATTTTGGTAAAGGGGGCAGTCAAATGGTTTTTTACCTTCAAGATAAGGATGATGTGAGCCAACTAGAACAAATTGATTTCGACAAGCTAATGACCAATGTTGCTGCTTATGTTGATTCTGCATATTTCTCTGAAAGTGGTTATGTAGAGGTAAATGATAATTTGGCAAAATATAAAGTTAAAATGCCAAATGCATCTAATAATGACATTTCAGATTTTAAGTTTGTGAGAAACCCTGAAACTTTTATTAGTATTCAAGGCTCTAGCAGAGATGATGACAAAAAAAGAACAGAGAGATACCTAAACTTCGATCTTGGACTAGGAGGTTACTTTCAAGATGGTAGACTTCCTCAAAATACAGACTTTGAAACTAGACCCTGGGGCAGTAGGTATATAGCCATTAATTTAATGTCTCGTACTAGATTGAGTAGGCAAACAAAAAATGCCTTCTTTTTTAAATATGGAATTAGTTTTTCTTGGTCTAATTTTATGTTCGATAGAAATGTACAATTAGTCAAAACTGATGGTGAAATCGGTTTTATTGATCCTGGTTTTAATTTAGAAAAATCTAAACTTACCGTTAGCTATGTTAATGCCCCTGTTATGTTTCAATTCTATATGAAAGATAAGTTTAAAATAAGTGCAGGCGGATATGTTGGTTACAGATTGGGAAGTTACACAAAGATAAAATATGAAGAAGAGGGCGATACAAAAAAAGAACGTGATAGAAAGAACTACAACTTAACTCCACTGAGGTATGGCCTTAGAGCAGAAATAGGTTGGAGTTGGTTTACTCTCTTTGCCAATTATGATTTAAATACACTTTTTGTAGAAGATAGCAATGCTCCTGAGCTTCAAGCATTCAATTTTGGGATTAGGTTATAATTCAAAAATATCAGAGTTAATACAGGATAATTACTTTTGAGATTGATTTATCAGAAAGCATAGAAGATATTTATCTCTAACAAGAGCGTATTTTCTAATAAAAAGGATAAAGTTTACCCCAAAGTGACATTTAATCACATTAAGATAAAGCCCTTTTAATAGTTTTAAGCAGAAATTACATTTCTTTATCTCTTTATATTCAAGAAATCAACAAGCATGTCGTTACTAATTTGTGCAATTTTCTGTTCGAAGGTTGTTTAAATTTTTTTGGAGATGCGTTTGATTTTTTTGTCCTTCATTTTATTCTTTTTAAGCCAAGAAGTTAGCTCGCAAAAATACAATAAAGCATTTGAGATAGCAGAGAAATATTTTGACGAGGGGAAATATAATAAAGCCTACGAGCATATTGGAAAAACCATTAAAAAGTTAAAAAGGAATCGTAAAGGACTTGCCATTGTGCAAGCCCAGATGCGTTCGCTTAAATATTTAATTGCCTTAGGAAAGTACGGCGATTTTGAAGCATTGCTTGCCCAGGTACTTAAAAAGAAGGCATATAAAGGGGAAAACCATATTCTCTATGCCAAAGCCATTCTCGATGCTTCAACACTTTATCTACACTATTCAGATATTCTTACTGCAGAAAATTACTTGGTATTAGCAGAAGACATTTTAACTGAAATTAGGACGGACAAAGATGGAAATAAAAAGATAGATGATAGTTATTTTGATGCTGTTTACCTAGAAAATAAAGTTCGAATCTTACATGCCAAAGGAGCATATAAGGAAGCTTCAGCACTATTACCAGAATTAAAAGAAATTACTACAAGGCGTATTATTGCCAAAGAAACATTTTTTAATGAAGCTTCTTTAAAGTTTACAGAACATAAATTAAGTACCTATCAATTAAAGAATAGAAAAAGGAAACTAGCTGATATTTTTCTATTAGAAGCCGAAATACAAAAATCGATTGGTAATTATAAGTTAGCTCAAGAACTTTTACAAGATGCTACTATATGGATAAAAGTAAATCTTAATTCTAAAGACTTGGCTTATTTAAAAGCAGCTTATGCTGAGGGCTTACTAATGATCGATCGAGAAGAAAGTCCTAAGGAAATAAGAAAGTATTTAGAAAAACTATTATTTACGGTAGATAAAGAATTAAGCCCTATTCACCATCTCTACCTAGCTATTCATGAAACTCTTATCGATCAATATATTGCTACTTATCATCATAGAAGTAAATTAGAACAATGGGAAATTCGCACCAATACTTCTAAATATTTTGGTAAAGAAAACGCAAAGCACACTGTATCGACCAGATTAGACGCCAAAAAAAATTATTACAATAAAGATTTTAATAATGCCTTAAGTAAGCTTGAAAAACTGTATAAAGACAAACAAAAAGTCCCAGAAAACCATCAAGAACGCATCAAGGTTATTCAGCAGTTATACCAAGTTACATTAGCCCAAGATAATTACGACAAAGCATTTAAGTATTTAAATGAGCTAAAAAAAGCGCAACAAAATATTATTGGTGAAAATGCACTACAAGTATATTACACAGATATGCTTGTTGCAGATTTTTACTTAAACTATACTTCTAATTTTAATCTGGCAGATAGTTTATTTAAAAATACGCTTTACAAGAAAATTATATCTACCATAACAACTGAGCATAAAGACTACACTTATTTTCTACAACAGCACGCAGATTATTTCGAAATATTGGGAAATTATAAACGTGCGAAGGAACTCCACCAACAGGTGTTAGATATTAAGGAAGGTAAGTTTGGAAAAGACCACATTAATTATGCTGCCTCATTAAATAGGATGATAAATATTGAACTTACCATGGGAGAGTTCAATACAGCCGATAAGAATATCGACAAAATGCTGGATATTTTCGAAATTAACTTTGATAGAAAAATCCATGCTTTTGAATATTCCCAAGCGCTAGAAACTGCAGCTCGTTTCTATGCATTAATGGGCCTATTTGGTGAAGCAGAAAACTTCCTTTCGCTTTCAAGAAGATTCAATGAAAAAACAATTAATGCCCGCGCCAACTCCTCTGCTGTAGATGAATTGGCCTATTTGTATATAAAAACTGAGAGATTTAGGCAGGCCGAGACAATGTTGCTTGAAGCAAAAGCAGTTCGGAAAGAAAGGTATGGAGATTCTACCCGATTTTTGATTAATCCCTATAATCAATTAGCAAGGCTTTCTCAGATACATGGCGACTACTTAGAAGCTGAAGAATATGTAAACGAAGCACAGGATATTGCTGCAAAAATTTTCGGTGACAGTTCGTATCAAATTATAGAAAGCTTGATCATCCATGCTGAAATAGACAATGCCATTGGAGATTATGATGGTGCAGAAGCACTACTCAAAAAAGCAATTGCAATTGAGCGAAAAATACTTGGCGATAATCATATTGAATTAGCGGACACTTATTCTCACTTAGCATTAACTAAATTATATAATAAAGCGCCATATGAGGAAGTAGAAGAATTAATGAAAGCTCCTCTTGAAATTATTGAGCAAAATCTAGGAAATAACAATCCCATTTATGCTGAAGCGCTTAAAAATCTTGCTTTAATAAATATTGAAAGTCATAAATTAGATGAGGCAATAAAAAACTTAGAAGCATCTAATTTAATTTGGATGCAAAGATTAGGCACGCTTAACAATACCAATAGTGCCGAAATAGAATTGCTACTGGGAGAAGTAGAGTTAAAAAAAGGAGAATTTAACGAAGCGGTTGTCTATTTCAGAAATGCACAGAATATATTCAAGAAAATATTTAATACGAGGCATCCAGAGTATGTGAAGGCTACAGCAGAAATTGGTAGGGCTTATTTTATGCTCGATAAATTCAAGAAATCTAAAAAGTATACTGAAGAAGTTTTAGCCAATTATACCAGTTACATTAATGAGTTTTTTCCAGCCCTTTCCGAAAGAGAAAAAGCCAGATTTTGGAATAAAATAAGGGATGATTTTGAGTTTTTCAACAACTTATCAATTACTAAAGCTTCCAATAAAAAGAATAAAAAACTGATTGGTGAAGTGTATAATAACACAATGAGCACCAAATCTTTACTTCTCAGCTCCTCTATAAAAGTAAGAAATCAAATCTTGAATAGTAACGATAGTTCGCTGATTAAAAATTACCAATCTTGGACGGAGAAAAAAGAATTGCTTACTAAGGTGCTAGCTATGAGTCAGGAGCAGCTAAAAGAAACCGATACAGATCCTAAGCAACTTGAAAAAGAGATTGAAGAGATTGAAAAAGAATTAAGCAGCCAGTCTGCCATATTTGATCAGTCTGCCCACCACAGTAAAAGCGATTGGAAAGAATTACAAAAGAGATTGAAAAAAGGGGAAGCTGCGATTGAAATAATTAGATATAGATATTTCGATAAAAGTTTTACGGACTCTGTGGTATATGCCGCCTTAATTGTAAAACCTAAAGCCAAACATCCTGAGCTAGTTATTTTACCCAAAGGCAATTTGCTTGAGACCAATTATCTCAGGTATTATAGGTACTGTATTATTTATAATGTAGAAGACGAAAACTCCTATAATTACTTTTGGAAACCAATTCATGATCAGCTTCCAGAAAGCACAAAAATATACCTTTCTTCAGAAGGGGTTTTCAATCAAATAAACTTGGAGGCAATTAGACATCATGATGGAAAATTTATAATAGACCATAATGATATTGTACTGCTTGGCAATACTTATGACCTAATAGATAAAAAGGAAATAAGTAGCAAAAAAAGTAGCAGTGTTAGTCTATTTGGCAACCCTGTTTTTTATAAAGACCTTACGGAAGATGCTTTTTCAAAATATAATGAAAGACAGATATCGCAATTACCAGGTACACAATTCGAAGTTTCGAAATTAGACTCATTATTGAAGAACAGCATAGGTAGCAATACAGAAGTATATGTAAATAAAGCTGCTACAGAAGATCAAGTTAAAGCTTTACAAAGTCCTAAAATATTTCATATAGCTACACACGGTTTTTTCATGCCAGATGAGGAGCATAACATAGATAGCAAAATTGATGATAGGGCAGTGAATAATCCTTTATTACGTTCTGGTCTACTATTAAGTAATGCTGGTGATTTAATGGCAACCAATAATGTATACAGTTTTAATAAAGAATCGGGTGTTCTTACAGCCTATGAGGCCATGAGTTTAAACCTCGATAATACAGAACTTGTAGTTTTAAGTGCTTGTGAAACTGGTAGAGGAGAAAATAAAGTAGGCGAAGGTGTTTATGGTCTACAAAGGTCTTTTCTAGTAGCAGGGGCTGAGTCTATTATTATGAGTTTATTCAAAGTTTCTGATGAAGCGACACAGGAGTTGATGTTTAATTTTTATAAAAATTGGCTTTTAGAGAAAATGGATAAACGAAAGGCTTTTAGAGAGGCAAAAAGAGAGTTGATGAACAAGTTTGGAGATCCTATTTTCTGGGGTGCATTCGTAATGATTGGTTCGAGTTAAATTATTCTTCTGTAATAATTTGTTCTTCAGAATCTATAACTTCAATACTGTTTTCAATTGAATTTTTGATGTTTTCAATATTTGGATACAAAGGAGTGTAAATAGTAAGTGATTCTCCTTTTTTTACAGGTATAGTATTTCCTAAAATCCAAGGGTTGTATTTCCTTATGCTATCGGCATGCGAAGAAATGCTCGCTGCATAAATACTGAGATTTTCTATTGAAGAAGTTAATTCCTTTTGAGGTATTTTATCGGTATCACTCAACTTAGGATAGATACTATATTTATCAGGATTTTGATATACTTCTTTGAAAGCAAGTACTTTAAATAAATACCTCGATGTTTCACTATTCAATTTTAAATCGTAATAAGTATCAGGTTTTTGCGCTTGTATTCTCTTCTTTAAACCACTAATGCCCATATTGTAAGATGCAGCTGCCATTGTCCAGCTATTAAAAATATTATGGGCCATACGGAAGTACCTTGCTGCTGCTTTAGTTGCTCTTACTGGGTGAAGCCTCTCATCGATTTCTTCATTGATGGTGAGGCCTAAAAACCTACCTGTTATGGTCCTAATTTGCCAAAATCCTAAAGCCCCTTTATTAGACCTCACATTTGTAAAAGCACTTTCAACAGCTACTAGGTATTTCAGATCTTCAGGAGCATTATGTTTTTTCAGTGCTTCCTCAAATTTTGGAAACCATTTATTGGCTCTTTTAATTAAAATTCTAGTATTGTATTTATATTTCACATAAATATCAAGTTCCTTGTTAAACCTTTCAGCTACGTCAGGCTCAGTCATAGGAATTATTTCACCACAAAAACTCAAAGATTTAGGTTTAATGGCAGTTCTACTTTCTGAGGCATATCTTGTTGGCTTATCTAAAATACTATAATATCCTTTTTCAGATAAAGCAAACATAATACTGCCCAAAAAGAGTAAAAATAATATTATGTGCTGTAGTTTCCTCAAACGCATTAAAAGTTTGGTGAAAGCAAATATTTAGCATAAAAATCATCAATCGCTTTAACTGCTTCATCAGCAGTATCTACCAAGTTAAACAATTGGAGGTCTTCAGGATTGATATATTTATAATCTTCAAGTACTGTATTTTCAACCCAACTCATTAACCCAGACCAATATCTTTTACCAACTAATACAATAGGGAACTTCCCAATTTTTTTTGTTTGTATCAGTGTGAGTGCCTCAAATATTTCGTCTAAAGTTCCAAAGCCACCTGGCATACCAATAAAGCCTTGCGAGTATTTAACAAACATCACTTTACGAACGAAGAAGTAATCGAAGTTAATCAGTTTGTCTTGGTCTATAAAGATGTTTCCTCCTTGCTCAAATGGTAATTCAATATTAAGTCCTACAGATTTTCCTCCTTCACTTTTTGCTCCTTTATTACCAGCTTCCATTACACCTGGACCGCCTCCTGTAATTACACCATACCCGTGTCTTACTAATTTTGCTGCAATATCTTCAGCCATTTGGTAAACCCGACTGTCTGCATTGGCTCGGGCTGAACCAAAAATTGAAACACAAGGACCAATCCTCTCCAACTTTTCAAAACCCTCTACAAATTCAGACATTACTTTAAAAATAACCCAAGAGTTTGCGCTCTTAATCTCACTCCAGTCTTTACGGGCAAATGCTTGTCTAATTTTACTTTCTTCTTCGCTCACAACAATGTAATTTTAGTTATATAAAAAGTACCACCTTTTTCAATTAAAGACAGCCTCCTATTAACGCTTTTATTCCCTTCAAGGTTACATTTCTCTTATAATTCCTTTCCTGATCTGAATTTTTTTCTTTCAACGATATTGCCATTTTCATCATATATTTTCCAATTTCCATCCATTAAGTCATTTTTATATCTGCCTTTAACTCTAAGATTTCCGTTATTGAAATATTCTCGGTAAATACCGTGCTTAAGCCCTTCTTTTAGATTAGCTTCTATTTTTAGATTGCCATTGTCATAATACTCAGTATATTTTCTTGCATCCAAATCGTCTGGGCTAATCTCTTCTATAACTAATTCATCATCTTTTTCAAGCACAGTTAACTGCATAATTGAATCTATAGTTGCCATATTAAATGGACTTACAGTTGCTGCCAATTGCTCATTTAATTGTAGTATCTCTTCAGGGTTTTGAAATTCAACTTCTAACTGAGAAGAAAATAAATCCCCATCATTATTTATTTGAAAACCTATATTTGAAAAACAAACAATAAAATTTTTCTGTTGCATTAAATCTCTACGAGTTTCTGAATTGGCTAAAGGCAATAAGTTCTCATAAAGAATTGGCGTTTTAGCATAAAGTAACAAGTTTGCATCATTGTCAAACCGATCAATAAATGCTTGTGCATTTGCCTCATTTCCTAAGGTTCTTTCTGCTTTATAATCATCAATAAAACTTTTAATTGTTTGTGGGTGATTGCTAAAAGCTACATAGTCGCCAATAATCGTAAAATAAGGCTTTTCCAATTTTGAGAAAAACTTGCCCAAAACCAGTTTGAAAAATCCTTTTACAGATAAGTATTTGATTGCATAGCCTTCATAATTAAGCTGCCTGAATTTAACTGGTGTCTTTTTCCTGATTTGGTCACTTATAAAATCTAGATTTTCAGTTGCCTCTTCTTCATCTTTAGCTTTTAGTATTACTAAAAACTCATTGTCTTTGCCAAGTTTTCCAGGTTGCGTTTGTACAAAAGCGATTTCATCGTCTATCCAATCGAAAAAGTTTTTTTGAATGTCTATATCTAAAAACCTTTCAAGCTTATCAATATTTTTTAAGTACGCTTCATATGCTGTTTCATTAGCTTGGTAGGCTTCTTCCATGTTCTCTACAAAAGTTCTGAAACTCTCGAAGCCCAAACCCATGTAAAATCCGGTTCTTTGTGGGGCAATATTAAAAATTTCCCTATTCCCATTTCCAGATTTTAATAATGCTTTATTATATGGATTTGCAAGGAGGTCTACACTTGTATAGCCTTCCATACTAATATTATTATTATCAGATATATCAGCACTTAACCCTGTATACTGCAATGCTTCGCTTATTTGTTTCATGTAGCCATCTTCGTCTTGCGAATAAATGGCGAGATACTCATCTAAGTATTCATAGTTCATATAAAGTCTGAACATACTGCTGTAGTCTGCTTTTTTACTTACATCCAAGAATTGTAAATCTCTTCCAATCACAGGATCATCCATTTCTGCAATGGCCGCTTCTACTAGTAAATGTGTATAAGAAACCGCCAGTATATTATTTATAAATGAGAGGTATATTGTTTCTCTAGACTCTAAATCAGTTATTTCTATTATTTCATTTTCATTGAAATCCCTGTATGTAGTTTTATAATTCTTAGAAGTAAGGGATTCTATGTATGATTTTAAAGGAGAGAGCTTGGATACACGCTGCAAGTCTACAAGATATAAGAAATCATAATCGTTTTGCTTTGTCATGTGTGCCGAAATAAAGACTTGCCTTGAGCCAATCAAATCTATCCAGCTCTTGTTGTCCTTTATTAAAGTATCTAAACTGTTTATACTTTCAGTAACTGAAGAGAAAAAGGCATTTTTCTGGAGATGTTGCCAAATTTCACTATTACTTATTTTTTCCCAGCTTTTTACAGGTTCTTCAGTTTCTATTATATATATGGCAGTTTTTGGCACTAAGTATATCCCCTGTAAATTTTTAGAAGGGGTAAAGAAAAAATAGACTAGAAAATAACCAATTCCTGCAATGGTTAGGAGTAAAACTGTCCAAATAGCGATTTTCTTTTTCATAAGATATTTTAAGGATAAAAGCAGTATTACCTATTTTAACAAAAATATAATTAGTTTGAAATTAGAAATGCAATGTTCTATCTTTGATTCCCACATCTTTACAGATAAACAGAATTGAAGTACAAAATCTAACAAAATGATAAATATTGTATTGTTTGGCCCTCCAGGAGCAGGTAAAGGAACTCAGAGTAACAAAATAAAAGAAAAGTATAAGCTAGTACATCTATCTACAGGTGATTTATTACGATCAGAAATTGCAGCAGGTACAACACTTGGCCTTGAAGCTAAAAAGATAATGGATACAGGTAAGTTGGTGCCTGATGCAGTAGTAATAGGTATGATAGACCATAAATTAAAAACCAATAAAGAAGCCAACGGATTTATTTTTGATGGATTTCCAAGAACTGTAGCTCAAGCAGAAGCACTTGATGCGCTAATGCAAGAAAATGAGACTGCTATTTCAGGTATGATTGCTTTGGAAGTTCCAGAAGAAGAGCTTGTTCAAAGGTTGCTAGAGCGTGGTAAAACATCTGGTAGACCTGACGATAAAAATGAAGACCTTATTAGAACAAGGGTTCAAGAATATGAAAACAAGACTGCCCCTGTAGCAGGTTATTACAAATCACAAGAAAAATTTAAAGCAATTAAGGGAGTAGGTAGTATAGATGAAATATTCCAAGATATTTCAGATGCTATTGAAGTTTTATAAAAAATTAGGGCATTCACTTATTGAATGCCCTAGTTTTTTTAGAATGCATAACCTACTGTTACACCAAATCTAACACCAAAGCCACTTAAAATACCTGTTTCAAAAATATCCTCAGAATCTCCTTCTAACTTAACATCGCCAGCTGCATAAGATGGACCTATAAAGGTATCCAATGATATTTTATCCTTAAATAACCAATGTCCGCCAATTAATACACCTCCACCAAATGTTGATAGAGTAGCCTCATCTACTGTATCATCAAAATCATCATCAACAGATAAATTAAAATTTTGATACCTTAAAAAAGGACTTACATAGAAACCAGCAGGAGCCTCTTTGTTCTCAGAAAGGTAGAATCTATATTCAGGTGTAAGGCCAAATCCTCTAAACTGAGTATCTCCTATTGAAGTACCTGTATAGAAAAAGTTAAACTGAAAACTATTGTCTTCACTTAATGCTCTTTCATAAGAAAGCGATAATGTACGAACAACAGGACTGAAAATATTGACTTTAATTACATTTTGTGGTCCTTGTGCAAAAAGATTCACAAACAATAATGAAAAAATAATAGTGTAAAATGTACGCTGTTTCATTTCTTTTGAATTAGTTTAAAAAAAAGTTGAGTTTGAGATTGCGAATTAGTTTAAGGAAATGTTATACATGTTAACCTCAATGGATATTAATTCTTGGTCTCAATAAAATGTAAACGGCGTATGGCAGAAAATTTTATAGATTTTGTGAAAATATATTGTCGCTCAGGTTCGGGTGGCGCTGGCTCTGTTCATTTTAGAAGAGAAAAATTTGTTCCTAAAGGTGGCCCAGATGGTGGAGATGGTGGAAGAGGGGCACATATCATATTAAAGGGAAATAGTAATTTATGGACGCTTTTGCACTTAAAATACAGAAAACATATTTACGCAGATAATGGTAAACCTGGAGGGGGGCATGGCAGTAATGGAGCCCAGGGAGAAGATATCATACTTGAAGTACCTTTAGGCACAGTTGCTAAAAATGCAGATACTGATGAAAAGTTATTAGAAATAACTGAAGAAGGTGAAGAGAAAATACTTTTAGAAGGCGGATTGGGTGGATTGGGCAACTTACATTTTAAGACTTCTACTAATCAAGCTCCTCGATATGCACAACCTGGTGTATCAGGTATCGAAATGCCTATAGTGCTAGAACTGAAACTTTTGGCAGATGTTGGATTAGTCGGTTTTCCGAATGCTGGTAAATCTACTTTACTTTCAGTAGTTTCTGCAGCCAAACCTAAAATTGCCGACTATGCTTTTACTACACTAGTACCAAACTTGGGTGTAGTAGCCTATAGGGATATGCAATCATTCGTTATAGCAGATATACCTGGTATTATAGAAGGTGCTGCAGAGGGTAAAGGTCTCGGTATTAGGTTTTTAAGACATATTGAAAGAAATTCTGTTTTACTTTTTATGATATCTGCTGAGGCAGAAAACATTGATAAAGAGTATTCTGTACTCCTTGGTGAACTTAAAAAGTATAATCCAGAGCTCTTAGATAAAGAAAGATTATTAGCCATTACCAAAAGTGATTTAATTGATGAAGAATTAAAAGAATTAATGGCTTCTGAGTTACCAGAAAACGTAAGTTTCGTGTTTATTTCTTCTGTAGCACAAATAGGATTGCAGGAGTTAAAAGATAAATTATGGCAATTATTGACAAAATGAATACTTTTTTATCATAAAATTTTGCACTTTAAACTGAATTTATTTGCATTTATTAAGATTTTTTACTTATTTGCCAAAACGGTTATATGCAAGCATTACATTCGCAGTTACGAATTTGTGTAAATATTATGAAACTAAAACACTTCAACTTACAATTAGGAACTCAATTTTTAAAAGCTTTTAGTGATGAATCAAGGATAAGAATCGTACACCTCCTTTTTAAAAATAAGGAAATGTGTATTTCGGATATAGAGTTAGTACTTGATTTTACTCAAACTAAAACCTCCCGCCACTTAATCTACCTTAAAAATGCTGGTTTGGTAGATGCCAGAAAGGTTGATCAGTGGTCGTACTATTCCATAAAAGAAGAAGTATCTGAGTTTGTTGAAATGATTTATAAATACCTTGATAAAGACCCCAACTTATTAACTGACCTCAAAAATTACAATACACTTTATAATAACCGCGAATTAGCAATTTGTAAACTGCACAGCAGAAAGTGGATTCATCAAACCTAACTTCAAACTACTATCAATAGAAATTAGGTAAATCTAATTTCTTCTCAATTCTATAAGCTGCATTTACTTGCCCCACATGGCTGTAAGCTTGTGGAAAATTCCCCCACTGACTTCCATTCCTTGAATCAACATCTTCACTCAAAAGTCCTAAGTGATTTGAGTATTGTGTAAGTTTTTCAAAAGTCTCAATGGCATCATCCATTCTACCCACACAAGCGAGTGCTTCTATGTACCAGTAGGCACAAATTAGAAAAGTAGATTCAGGAGCCCCAAAATCATCTTCATGTTTATACCTATAAAATAATCCATCTTTACTTTTAAGCTGTTTTTCCATATGGGCCAAGTGCACTTTGGCCTCTTCAGATGCAGGATCTAAATAGTGCATGGTAATTAACTGTAAACAACTTGCATCCAAATGTTTTGTGCCAGCAGCTTGAGTATACACACCATTCTTTTTGTCGTAACATGCTTCAATACGATTAGCCGCTTCTTTTTTCAGAATCCTCGCTTTTTTAGCAATTTTTTCATCTTTAAAGAAAGTAGCTATTTGTTCTGCAGCTGCACTTCCAGCCCAATGGAATAAAAATGTATAACAATGTAGCTGGGCTTTATTTCTAAATTCCCATAGTCCTGCATCAGGCTCATTCATCGTATCTTCAATTTTTTGAAGACAGTGTTCGACAAGTCTAGGGGAAAAAACTTTTTCTGAGGCGATGAAACGTTTATCATTATAAAGCGGAAGTAAAGATACTAGTACTTGCCCATATACATCATTCTGAACATGTGTATAAGCAGCATTTCCCACCCTCACAGGTTTATTACCAAGATATCCCTCTAAATCAATTATTTTTTCATCAATGGTTTTTGAACCATGTATTTTATATAATGGTTGGAATCGATCCTCTTCACTCTTAGATACATTCTCAATATAGTTGAAGTAATTCTTCATTTCTTCGAAGTGACCTATATTATTGAATGCAGTCAAGATATAGTACGTATCGCGCATCCAACAGTAGCGGTAATCCCAATTTCGTGTGCTGTTTGGAAACTCAGGCAAACTAGTAGTAGCTGCCGCTATAATTGCCCCAGTATCTTCATATTGGTGTATTTTGAGTACAAGTGCCGACCTTATAATACGGTCTTGGTAAAAACGACCTATACTGGTAGTAGTTACCCAATCTCTCCAATACTGAATAGTCTTTCTCAAAAAATCTTCAGCAGTGTCAATCAGAGGTGCTTCAAGCGGTATACCATAAGTAATTACTAGATATTTTGGCTCATTGAGCACAAAATAATCATTATCCATAATGTAATTAAGCGGTATATTGGATGTAAGCCTTATTTGTTGTTCTAACCCTAAATACATTATATGGTTACTCCCCATGAATGTTTCGGGTTGTACACTTCCGTATTCACCTACAGGTTTGCAAGAAGCTTTAATCAATGGAGTACCACTCAACGGTTCAATTTTTCTAACCAACATTAAAGGCTTGTAATACCTTTCATATTGGTAAAACCTTGGGGCAAAATCGGTCACTCTAAATTTATCTCCACCAGACTCAAACTCCGTACAAAGCACATTGGTATTTTCTATATAATACTGTTTCGTATTAAAATTTTCCGCAACAGGCTGTACAGAAAACTCACCTCCTTTATTATCATCTAACAGGCTACCAAATACAAAACTGCTATCAAATTTAGGCCAGCATAGCCATTTAACATTTGCTCTGTCGTCTATGAGTGCCAAATAGGCACAGTTACCAATAATACCAAGGTTGTACTTGTGTTGTTCCATTCAAAAAAGGGGTTAAGGGGCTATATAAATTGTTACATCAAATAGTTAAAAAACTAATCATTTTCATCCTCTTTAGGTTGTTCGGTTTTTTCATCCTCCTTTGGTTCTTTTTCTTCTTCTTTTGTTTCCGGCTCTTCAAAAACAGAAGGAGCTTTTACCAATAAAGTATTGAACCAGTTTACTAATTTTTTTACGTCTGAAGCATATACCTTATCTCTATCATATTCAGGCACTATCTCTTCTAAAAAGGTAAGTAAAGCCTTATTATCTTTTGTATTTATTTCAAGTTGTTGCTGGCCTTTTTTATCAATAATAGTTTTAAATACTTCGCCAAGTGGAATGGATTCTTCTGCTGTATGTGTGTAAATAGAAATATCTTTGAGTACAGATATTCTATGGCTGGCATTCACTACGGTTTTTATGGGTTTACCCTCCATGGCTTCTATGATCATGCCAGTTCGGGTAATCTTTAATACTTTATAAAGACCGGGCTTACCGGCAACCGCTACCACATCTTTAAGGGTCATAATAAATCGACTTTAATTTATGATATATTTATTTAATTAGCTATTTAGACCTGTTTTTATTGTAAAGTTGGTTGATACCGTCTATATAATCTAGAAGCGATTCGATACCAATTTTAGTAACTGAAGAAGAAATAAAATAATCTGGCAATGCTTCCCATTCTTTGAGAAAACCTTCTTTATATATCTCCAGGGATTTTTCAAGTTCGCCTTTTCGCTTTAGCTTGTCTGCTTTGGTAAAAACAATGCTAAAAGGTAGTTCATTTTCACCAAGCCATCGCATAAAATCCATATCAATCTGTTGCGGTTTATGCCTTATATCTACCAATACAAAAACACAAAGTAGGTTTTTTCTTTGGCTAATGTAGTCCCGAATCATTTTATTAAATGTAGCCTTTTCTGTTTTACTTACTTTGGCCCAACCATAACCAGGCAAGTCTACAAGGTACCATGTATTATTAATTTTGAAATGGTTTATCAACTTAGTTTTGCCTGGGGTACTAGATATTTTTGCAAGCTTTTTTCGATTGCTAATTGCATTGATCAAAGATGATTTCCCGACATTCGATCTTCCTATGAAAGCATGTTCTGGAAATGTAGCTGCAGGACATTCATTTACTTCGGCACTACTCTTTACAAATTCTGCTTCTTTTACCTGCATAACAAAATTTTGTTTTATAGAGAGTTAGCAATAGCATCCGCCAACCTTTCTAAATAGTGTTTATCATCATGGTCAAAATCAGCTAGTTTGTCACTATCCACATCTAAAACCATAACAGTTTCTCCATCTTTAATAATTGGAACTACAATTTCTGATTTTGAATCGCTACTACAAGCAATATGCCCTGGAAACTTCTCCACATCTTCTACAATAATGGTTGCTTTTTGCGTAAATGCTGCTCCACAAACCCCTTTGTCAAAACCAATGCGCGTACATGCAATTGGGCCTTGAAATGGACCCAACACTAACTCATTTTCTTTTTTGATATAAAAACCAACCCAAAAAAAGTCCATACCTTGTTTAAGAGCAGCTGAAGCGTTGGCTAGATTGGCTATTAAATCGGTTTCTACTTGTATAAGTGCCTCTATTTGCGGAATAAGTGAACGGTACTTTTCTTCCTTCGTAGCCGATTTTTCTAAGATTAAATTTTCTGCCATGGTTATTAAAAGTTTTACCAGGTACTAGATTTTTCTAATAAATACTTAAAACAAATTGATAAAGACTACAATTATTGGCGATGCGATTAATAAACCATCAAACCGATCTAAAAAACCTCCATGCCCGGGAATACTATTGCCAGAGTCTTTAATGTGGATACTTCTTTTAAAAAGTGATTCTATTAAATCGCCATATGTACCAGCAACTACCATAATAAAGGCTATAAAAAACCATTGCCAACTTTCGAGCGATTTAAAATTATAAGCAAAAATAGTAGCCATAGAAAATGCTAACAAAGCCCCCCCCAGACTTCCTTCCCAAGTTTTTTTGGGAGATACTCTGGGGAACAATGGTGTTTTCCCAAAGTTTTTTCCTGCAAAGTAAGCGCCTGTATCACTTGCCCATAGAATAAATAATAAACCTATAATAATTTCTGCATGATACTCTCCTTTGGTAAAAACTGAAATATTGAGGAGGGCAAAAGGAGCTCCCACATAGATAATACCCAAGAATGTAAAAGCAATACTTGCAAAAGGTTTTAGTTCAGCTTTTCTATACAAGATAATTACGTATACTACTGAAAGACCTAAAAAAATTAATAAATAATATTTATCAGAAATTAGTCCTTTTTCTATAAGAAATGTAAGTGAAAACATGAGTAAGCCATTCATTGTACCATAAGTTTTAAGTGGTACATTACCGTCTAGCCCAAGAAGTTTGTAAAATTCTAACATAGAAAACATGCAAATGAGGAAGAAAACGGCAAAGTAGCCCCATTCGTTCCACAAAATTGCAGTAAGAATTATGGTTACACCTGCTAAAGCTGCAATTACTCTTTGTCGTAATTCTGAAAGATTACTTAAAGCTGATTTCATTTTCAATGATAGTGAGTGCTGTGTCATGGTTTTCTTGGCTTACATAAATTTCTCTTTGACCGAAATCGTTGTAAGATGAATCTCGTTTATTTAGGATGATTGCTGTTATAGCATGTGTTTCTAAGGTCGATTTCACAATTTCGGCACGCAGCGCATCAGAAGTACTGTAAACCTTTTGCCAATTATCTAATGAAGTATTGTCCATTACTGAGCGTCTTATTTTAAGAAGATTGCGAAAATTTTATTTTTCTAAAATACCAAATCAAACCAGATACAACAATAATTGAAAATGTGGTAGCAGTTAAATTGTAACTATCAGGAGAGTCGATATTTAAATCTGATGCACCACTATTGTATAGATACATCATAAAAAGTGTAAATCCATTATTTACAAAATGTGCCAACATTGGTACTAGCAAGGATCCCGACCAAATATATAAATAGCCGAACAAGCCACCAAGTAGCATTCTAGGCAAAAAACCATAAAACTGTAAGTGGAAAGCACTAAAAATAAAAGCTGTAAGCCATATAGCAAAATGTATATTTCCAGAAGATTTTGCAACTTTATTTTGTATAACTCCTCTAAAAAGCAACTCTTCACCAATGCCAGGTATTACCGCTATAATAAAAAGGCCAAATAGAAATTGCGCAAAAGAGTTAAAATCAATCATAAAAAGAGTTAAATCTTTAAGCTGATCTTCCATTTTTCGTGCAAATTCCCCAAAAGCTCCTGGTATCTGAATGGCTTCATTATAGTGTGCTGTAAAAGCACTTATTGGCATATAAACAATTACTAAAATAACTGTAATGCCAAGTAATAAATAGGAAGGTTTATTGTCTACGCTAAATACTGATTTTAGATTGGTACGCTCATAAAAATACAGGTAAAATAAAGGGGTAATAATAAACAGAACAATACTATTTGCGCCTTGTGCAATTAATAGTGTATTTCTGTGCGATTCATCAGTAAATGGTGGGCTAAGTACACTGAGTACCTCTTTAAAGTTAAAGTTATGAAATATACCTGCCGCTAACATACTGGCAAATTGTGCTACAAAAAATCCAGCTAGAATACAACCTACAAGTATTAAATAAGAGCTGCCATGGTGTTGCGAAATAAAATTATAAGAATCTATTTTTTGTCTATTCATTCTAATGCCAGTTAATTATCAATGAAAAGCTGTGCCCTGTTTACAAGGAATAAACACTCATATCTCAAATTATATCAATATTCCTCAATAAGTAAATCAATAATACTCTATTAAATCTCTAAAGATAAGGCTTAATTTATAATTGTGGTCGGTTGATGCAATGTATAATCTTTTAATACTAATAAGTCTGATTTTGTGATAATGTATTTTCTATCTATTTTTAATTAATAATGAGTATTACTAATCAGTAATTCTATAGAAAATAATAAAACACATGTCTAATTAAATTTTTTTATAAATGAAAATTATCACCAAACCCAATCATACATTTGCAGACCATACAGGTAAAAAGCTTTCTGTAGACGAAGTACTCAATAAAATAACAGGACTGGCTGTTTGCGTAACCGATAAAGATGGCAATTTTATTGAAGTGAATGAAAGCTATACAAAACTATATGGTTTTAAAGAAGAAGAACTAGTAGGTAACCATTTTTCCATGGTCTTGCCAGAAGAACACAAAGCTTTTGTAACTCAATTGCACAATGATTTTATTGCAGGGCAAGAAGAAATGCCTCAAGAATTCGAAGTTCAACGTAAAGATGGAAAACTAATGAAAATCTATGTTGAAGCAGTAAGAATGCTTAGAGACGATGATGATGGAGGACCAACAAAAATTACAATCATTGAAGCATTAAAGAAATAAATAAAGTTATTATTACCTTTGCATATGCCATCTTACTAATTAAGATGGCTTTTTTTATTCTGTTCATTTAATAGTAAGCATTTTGGTAACGATTGGTGATTTACAAGTTGGGGAATTTCCTTTGCTATTAGCACCTATGGAAGATGTGAGTGATCCTCCCTTTAGAGCAGTATGTAAAGAAAATGGTGCAGATTTAATGTATACAGAATTTATTTCTGCAGAGGGTTTAATCAGGGATGCAGTTAAAAGTGTTCAAAAGCTAGATATCTATGATTATGAAAGGCCTATTGGTATTCAAATTTTCGGAGAGAATATAGATTCCATGCGTGAAGCAGCGGCTCGTGCCGAAGAGGCAGGGCCTGAATTAGTAGATATCAATTATGGTTGCCCAGTTAAAAAAGTAGCTTGTAAAGGAGCAGGGGCCGGTATTTTGTTGGATTTACCCAAAATGCAGAAAATGACGGACGAAATTGTAAAACAATGTACTTTACCTGTTACAGTCAAAACTCGCCTGGGCTGGGACGATAATTCAATTAAAATCGTAGAAGTAGCTAAAAGATTACAAGATGTTGGTATACAAGCCTTAACTATACATGGACGCACCCGCAAACAGATGTACAAAGGGGAAGCTGACTGGTCTTTTATAGCAGAAGTAAAAAACCATCCAGATATCCATATTCCTATTTTTGGCAATGGAGATATAGACTCTCCTGAAAAAGCATTAGAATACAAAAATAAATATGGCGTAGATGGAATTATGATTGGTCGTGCAAGTATTGGTTATCCTTGGATATTCAATGAAATAAAACATTTCATGAAAACTGGTGAGCATCTTCAACCACCAACGCTTCAAGAAAGACTTAGAATATGTAAAAAACATCTAGATTTTTCTATTGAATGGAAAGGACCTAGAACTGGTATTTTTGAGATGCGCAGACATTACACAGCTTATTTTAAAGGAATTGTAAACTTTAAACCTTATAGAAAAAGATTGGTAGAGGCAGGTACTTACGAAGAAGTATTGCAAATACTCGACGAAGTTGCTGAGCATTTCCAAAATGCACCATTAGTGCATGTCTAACAGTTTATTTTTCAAAAAAAGTGGAAATACAAACTGGATTTATAACATATAAAGATTCCTGTATAGAATATCGAAAGCTTGGGCAAGACAAGCCGTTAATTGTACTCTTTCATGGCTTTGGAGATAAAGCTGCCTTATTTGATCCTATTCTAAATACTTTATCTCAAAAATTTGAAGTTTGGGCAATTAGCTTACCATACCACGGACATACTGATTGGCAAGAAGGTACTTTTAGTAAAGATGATATTAATTGGTTAATCAATTATTTACTCAGGCATACAAATAAAGAGCGATTGAGTTTACTAGGGTATAGCATGGGAGGAAAAATTGTACTCAATATGCTACAAGATTTCGCATCAATTACAGATCAAGTAATCTTGTTAGCTCCTGATGGTATAAAAACACACCTGCTATATGATATACACTCAGTTCCTCTTATTTATATCAATTTCTTTAAGTTCCTTATGAAGCGCCCAAGGCTATTCTTTAAAACAGCTAAGTTTTTTTATAAAAAGCGCTTATTAACCAAGTTTCTTTACGATTTTACGAAAAATCATTTTAGTACCGCCGAACAGCGACAACGCTTTTTTATGGTATCAGATTCTATAAGGACTTTTAAACCAAATCTTACCTTAACAAAAACACTTCTCAAAAGATATCAGATTCCTGTTAATTTATTTTTGGGAGTGCGAGATGAGGTAATACTTCCAGAAACCGCAAAGATTTTTAGTGTTGATTTACAAAATTGCTCAGTTAAATGGCTGGATAAAGGGCATTTATTAGTGGATGAAGACTTAAATGAACCTTTGCTTGAAGCGATAAAAAAAAAGACTATCTATTAACCTAGATAGTCTTTCTCCAAAATTACATTTCTAATATTAAGAAATCATGGAGACACTTCGGTTTACAAATGCTGTAAGTGCTGCTCCAGTGAGTTTACCATTAGAAAGTAAGGCCAAGTCATACGCCTGTTTTGCTATTTCTTTTTGTTTAGTTTCATCTGTTTCGGCAAGAATCTTAGCAGTAATGCTATGGTTACCATTAATGGTGACTGTCTTAGCCTCAGGCATAGCACCTCCACCCATCATTCCTTGTAGTTCTGCCATTTCTTGCATTCTACGCATAAACTCTGGCAGAGTAATAGTTACTGGCATTTCCTCTGCTGAAAGTGAAGCAACTTCGGGTTCTAGTTTATCGTCGCCTATGGCATTCTTAAAGATTTCCTTGATTTTAGTCTCTTCATCTTTACTAAGTACAGATTCAAGGTTTTCTCCTTTGTCGATTAACTTATTGCTTACATCTGCATCTACTCTTTTTACCGTTACTTTTTCAAGTTTCTGCTCAAGGGTTCCTATAAAATGATTATCAATGATATTATCAAACTGCACAATATCATAGTCTTTTTTAAGCGCAGATTGAATATAGGCATCTTGCTTGCCTTTATCATTTGTATAAATAATTACACGGTTTCCGTCTTTATCAGTCTGGTTAGAAGCAATGTGGTCAAGATATTCATCGAAAGTGAAGAATTTACCATCCATGTTTTTGAGCAAACCGATTTTTTTGGCTCGGTCATAAAACTTGTCATCTGAAATCATCCCGTATTTCACAAACAAACCAATGCTTTCCCATTTCTTTTCGTAACCTTCGCGGTCGTTTTTAAATAAGTCAGCTAATTTTTCGGCTACTTTTTTAGTAATGTAATTATTAATTTTTTTCACATTACTATCTGACTGCAAATAGCTTCGAGAAACATTAAGCGGGATATCTGGCGAATCGATAACACCGTGCATTAATGTTAAGAATTCGGGAACAATTTCCTTTACCTCATCTGTAATGAATACCTGTCTAGAATATAATTGAATTTTATCTTTATGCAGTGTAATGTCATTCTTTACTTTAGGGAAATATAGAATACCTGTTAGGTTAAAAGGATAATCTACATTAAGGTGGATCCAGAACAAAGGATCTTCAGACATAGGATATAATTCTTTGTAGAATTTCATGTAATCCTCGTCATTTAGATCATTGGGGCTTTTTGTCCATATAGGCTCAGTAGAATTAATTACATTTCCATCATACTCTACTTCAACCGGTAAAAACTTGCAGTATCTATCAAGAATCTGTTTTACTTTAAAACTCTCAAGATATTCTTTAGACTCCTCATTTACATGTAGAACAATATCGGTACCTCTTTCTTTTTTCTCTGTTGTACTTATCTCAAAATCTGTAGTGCCTGTACATGTCCATTTTGCAGCTTCTGTATCTGGCTGGTAAGACTTTGTAATAATATCGACTTTATCGGCTACCATAAAAGCTGAGTAAAAGCCTAAACCAAACTTACCTATTATTTGGTTGGCATCATCTATACCTTTAAATTTCTCAACAAACTCAGTTGCACCAGAAAATGCAATTTGGTTAATGTACTTTTTAATTTCTTCGGCTGTCATTCCAATACCACTATCGCTTATGGTAATGGTTTTTTCCTTTTCATCTAAGGAAACTTTTACTTTGGTTTCACCAAGCTCTTCCTTGTATTCGCCTATAGAAGCCAATTTTTGAATTTTTTGAGTGGCATCTACTGCATTAGAAACTAGCTCTCTTAAGAAAATATCGTGGTCCGAATAGAGGAACTTCTTAATTATTGGAAAAATATTTTCGGTATTGACCGAGATAGTACCTTTTTCTTCCATTGCTTATAACTCGTTTATAATTGTGTTTTAATTTATGTAATATATTCCTGATTTAACCAATATTATTCCATAGGGTTTACACTGTAATTTTGTCAGTTAGTAATGGCCATTTTAACTGGTGAGTATTATTTCTCCCTATTTTTTTTCCTTTCATTCATTAAGTAATTAATGAAGAGATAAGCCCAGCGAATAAAAAAAATTACCAAGAGAACTTGGGTAATGCTAAAAGGTAGTACACCAGTGTAATATTTTTCATAAAATCCACTAGGAGAATTAAGGGCAAAAATATCTGGTAGAAGGTTTACTGCTAGTAGAACTAAAAAAAATATAGCAGCAATTCTTACTTCCTTGTTAATCGTATTTGTGTGTTTTCCCATTACGGAGTTATGTAAAAAATAGCCTTATGGTGCTTAATATACTTTTAGTGAATAAAATCTAAAGATAGTGCTAATGTTGGTTTTATGTTGAAAACAACTGCCAAATTTATTTTTAAGGTTCAAAAACCCCATTCCAGTTTTAAGTTTATCCAGATTCAAAAACAATGTAATATTTTTCACCGTATTACTACATATATAGTACCTGCCATTTTAAAGGTATAATATTACCTTAAGTAGAATAGGTAGTCTTTACTACAGCAAGACTTAAAATTCGATTTTACCATATTTATCGTTTTATCAACTAGCTATGACACCTTATATAGATATCATAGATATGAGGTATTGTACCTCATATCAGTATTTATCTGACAAAGCTACCGATTTTCATTTTATGATATCGTTTGGAGCTTGGGTGGTTTATAAGCAAAAAGTTAAGCCTAAATTTTTAAAGTCTTTATTGGGGGAACAGGCACAAAATATTGTTTTGAGAGAAAAAAAAATACTATATAGGTTTGGTCTAAAACAAGTAAGATGGTACGACTTAGATAAAAAAATTCGCACTTCAATCGAAAATGAAGTCTCATTAAATAAAATAAAACAACAAATAATTGATAAAGAGCAACTAAAGCAGGCTGCACTTATTAGAAAGAATGGGGTAATACAAGAAGGAAAAGGCAAGCAATTTCCTTTGAGAAAAGTCGATATTATTCTTGAAAATCGCCCTTAAATTTAATAAAGTTCTAAACCTAGATTAGTTTTTAGGAATTTAGAATATTGAAATTTAAGAAGTAATAAATAATACTATCCTATAAAGTAAATGTAGATATTATGCTTCGTCCTTTTTAATATTTATAAAAGCAGATACTTTCCGTTTAAGGGTATTTATTTTACTTGCACAAAAGTGATTTTATGTGGTCCATTTTCTAGCTGATCTGTCCACCTGGCATCCACATTAATATTCAATATTTTTCCTGTTTTTGTTTTCACTCGCCAAGTCCTTGAAATCTCCTTTTTACTTTCAATAAATCTATTGTGAAGTTCTTGCATTAGTTCCTTTTCCTCATCTAAAACAACCATAGAAAAGTTTTTGCCGATTAATTCATTTTCATTGTATTCATAATTTTTGCAATAGTTCTCATTTATTGCTAAGAAATTGCCTTGGGGATCTGTAACGCAAATACAGTATTCTGAATTATTAATAATTTCTTGTAAATTCTGAGGTTCGGCATTAATGTTATCCCTTATTTGCTTTGTTTTAAATAGGTTGATCATCTCGAAAAAAAATTAGTTGAAAAAGTAACTTCAGTAAATATTCAGATGGCATTAAAAAAATTACCTAAATATACGTAACAAAAAATAATTATATAATTTATTAATTATAAATACAAGCCTTTTTAGCCACGAATGTTCAAATAAAAAAACACCCTTCAATTAAATTGAAGGGTGCTTAGTATAATCAACCAAATTCAAATCATAAATTAAAAATATTTTAAAATGAGTGGCTCGTTATTCTTGCTTAATTTCAATCCTTCCTCCTTACGATTTAATGTTTTAATTTCTTTAACCCACTCTCTTCTTAATTGCCAGATATCTTTTGTTGTATTTCTCATTCTTCTAGATTTTATCGAGTTCTTTTTGTTCATTTCTTAATTCTTTAATTAACTAATGGTTAAAAGGTAAACTTTTAGTTAGTTATAGCCCGAATCTCGTGCTGAGCAATAGTTAAATGTATGAGAGTTGGTTAGTACTAAATTGTTTCAGTAATTTGTTCATCCTTCTCTTTACCAATGCGTTCTGAGAAGATTTACCTATTAATTGTACTAGTTGGTAGTTAGAAATATTTTTAAGACTATAGTAAGGGCTGGCAGAACTTGCTAAGTAAGCATCAAGAGCAGATTCAATTTCCTTAGTTGCTCCACTAACTCCTAATTTTACTGCTAAGTCAGTTACAGCAGTAACACCTATGCTGCTATTCATTAAATTAGAAATAGCGACAGAGCGGTTTAGTCTTTTTAGGTTTAATTGTGATTTTAGAATTGGAGTCATATACTGCTCACGAGCAGATTCAACTTGAGCAGCTTTCGTATTTTCTCCTAACTCAATAAGAGGACCGTATAAGGATTTGGTTTCGATGATGTAGTCTATAATCATCTCTCCAGTTAACTTAGTTCTACCTTTGTAACCTTCAGGAGCATAAACTACAAGAACATTGTTTTCAAGTACTATACCATACTTTACTAAATAGTTCTCATATGCAAGATAATCATTTTCTTTTAAAAGAGAAACAAATTTTGCAAAAGAACCATATTTGATTGTGAACTGGATAAAGCCAAAAGAACCTGCACCATCGTAAAAATTTAAAGCACTTGCACTTCCTTCATTTGACGCAACAAAGCTTAATGCATGAGCAGTGGCATTGTCATATCCAAGACTTTTAATATAGTTGTATCCTATCTTAGTTCCCTTATTATAAAATACTCCATCTCTTCTTTTAGTGTATTTACTATTTACATTATCTTTTATAGTAGCTTGGTATTTATTGTTTTCAAAAATATCGTAAGTGTTAAAACCAGTTTTGTGTACTTGAAATTTGCCTTTTGCTCTTTGAACAGCTACTAATTGATGCTGAGTTCTTATCGCACTTTTAAAACCTGCTACCGCATTGTTCTTATTGTTGTAAACTTGAGTAGCTCTATATCTTGAACTAACTGGTATTTGAATAGACTGACCTACTCTTATAAAGTTGTTATTCATTCCATTAGCATACATAAGTTGCTCTTGACTTACACCATTGTTTTTTGCTATTCGAAATAAATTTTCTCCCGGCTTAACCACATGAAGTTTAAAATTATTTCCTGTATTTGGATTGTGGATTGTTTGAGGCTGTGTTACTTTTTGTTGCTCATTAAAAGCTACTGGTAATTTAATTTTTTGTCCTGGCATAATAACCGTGTTAGAGGTAATGCCATTGGCCGCGTAAATATCTTCTACTTTCAGATTATTATTTTTTGCAATTCTCCAAATTGTTTCTCCTTGTTTTACTTCATGATACTTAGCAGAACTGCTCGCATGTAATGAACTGCCATATAATAGAACAAATACTGTAAGTAATACCTTAAAATTTTCAAAAAGCATTTGTACGTTTGCATGCTTTCTATATAGTAATGCACATGTAAGGATTCGATTAGAATACTCTAAGGTAGTTTGATTTAAATGCGTCATGATTCAATTGTTTTAGTTGATTATGACGCAATAATATTTGGTGATTCAGAAATTAACTTTTCTTAAAATTTCTCTTTATTTATTTTAATGGTTGATTATTTTGTATTACTAGCACACCTTGTAACTTTTATGAGTTTCCTAAACTTTTTTGTGTTTTTTAAATAAAAAAACGTACGCATTATTGAAACATTCCAGTATATAATTGTGCAGAATGTTATAATCTGATATCACAAACTTTCACTAGACAATCACAAACTTTCAATTTCGTCTCTAGAACGGGCTTTTTCCGATTATTAAGAAAACTTTACAAAGAGGACTTGTTTTATTGTTTTGAAATGAAAGAAGAAAAAACACCTGTAAGAGAAGGGAAAAAAAATTAAAAAAAAGCATATTTTTTTTTGAGCCACTGTGTAATTCTTTTCAGAAAAGTAAAAAAAAGCATTTTTTAGAATTTTAAAATATGCCGTTTTACAAGATATTCTTTGGTATGTAAGTATTTATAGGAGGGATAATAAACAAAAAGAGAATATGAAAAACACAGAATTACTTTACATATCTATTTAAGCAAAATAAAACAGGAATACATTTCATTTTGAAATGCTTTGAATGAAATTTTATAGTAATGCGGAATGTCCTCAGTGAAATTTCATCAATAAAAAATTCGACCTGCAATAAGTAATTCTGAAGGGCTTCGCCAGGTAGGTTTACTTAGTTTAAATTATTCTTCTATTTGAAGAAATTATCATACTTTTTGAAGAGGTATAGTATTGAAAGATAAGATTGAATCGACTCAGTATTTTCCTTGTTTTATTCTAGAGGCTAACCAAAAAGCAGCTATTGAAAGTAGCACTATTGAAATAGCAAAAACAAGATAAGCGTTGGCAGCACTTTCTTTACTGATCATTAATTGATTAAAGACAACAGGGGCAGCAGCTGTACTTAGAATTATTAAAAAATGAGTAACGCCTTTTACTGTACCCAAAATATCTGGAGGATAAAGTTCTGCCCAAATTACCGATTTTAGTAGCGAAAAAAGTGAAGCGGAAACTGCTGTCAAACCCATATAAATAAATACAACCCATGTTGCCTCGCCTAAGGCCAATGCCAAGAATGCTACTCCAAAGGGAAGTAGAAAATAAGGCATTAATTGTACTGCACTTACGCGATCTATTACTTCACCAAAAAATATACTTACCAATACTTTAACCAGCGCATACAAAGTAAAACCAAATGCTATTAATTCCATATTCCAACCTTTGTGCAATACCAATTGGTTGTGATTGATAAACATACCTGTAATGGCAAATGGAATAAATATCATTAATAAATTGGCAACATAAAAGCTAGGTTGAGTTAAGAATTGGTACCTACTTCCATTGGAAATATTTTTTATCGGAGCATCTACATTTTCTTTATCATTGAGAATCATCGAAGATGCTGCTTTTTGAAAAGCATCCTTTTTAGTAATGAGTAATTTAACTAGGGGAATATGTAGTATTAGTACTGCGCCACATAATATCCATAGCGAAAATTGCCAACTTTGAAAAGTCATTATCTCTAATATAAATAATGGCAATAAGCCTTCACCAGCAGTTAATCCTAATCCTGAAATTGAAATCGCTTTACCTCTTTGTTTTACAAAAAATCTGGAAATAGCAGTAGAGCCCAGTAATAGCATATAACCTTGACCACTAAAACGAACTCCAATTAATGCTACTAGTAGCCAAATCTTATTATGGCCAAGAGTAAGTAGAATTCCAAAAAAACTCAAGCTTAACCCATTGATCCAGCTTAGTGTCCTTATCTTATGTTGATCGATCAATCTTCCGCCATAGGGTAATAAAAATGAACCTATTAATGTAGCTAAAGCATAAATACTAGAAAATGCCAGTGTACTTATATGGTATTGTGCAGCAATACTGTCTACATATAGACCAATTAAAAATGTTTGCCCTATACTCGAAAAAAAGAAATGCAAAAAGCCAAATAAAAGATATTGTGGGTACTTCTTTATTAGCTGCCAATAATTATTCATAGTTAAAAAAGTAGGAGTTCGTTCTTATTTCTTGGATATGTATAGAGTTGGTTAATTTTTTTAGGACGAAGGGATCCATGTAACTATCATGCAAAGATTAGAGCTCGGTAGATAGAAATAAGACTGTCAATGTTATTTTGTCAAGCTTCATAAATATATCTTCAATTTATTTCAATAGTTATTGTCTTGTATTTCATACAGCTATCTATGCTTTCTGTCTAAAAAAATAAAGCATTTTCCATTATGCCTTATTAATAGCTTAAATTTGATATTGCTTAACCAAACTTCAGATTAGCGGAGCATATTCAACAATCTTTTTAATGATGTCTTACAAAGGAATCTACCAGCTATTCCTTCTTTTAATTTTTCTGTTACAAACATATAATGTAAGTGGGCAAACAAAAAGCATTACTGCTAACAAAAAAGTTTTTATAAAAGAAGCTACTGAAGCCATAAAATTGGATGGAGTTTTAGATGAACCTACTTGGCAAAATGCCATTGCTGGGAAAGACTTTCATCAGATTTTCCCTTACGATACCTCACTGGCGGTTACAAAAACAAATTTTAAACTCAGTTACGATGACAAGAATTTATATGTAGCCATTATAGCCTATGATAAAGAGGAGGGTGGTTATGTAACAGAATCTTTAAGAAGGGATTTTAGAGGACGCGGATATGATGGAGTTAGTGTAGTAATTGATCCATTCCAAGATCAAAACAATGCATTTCTTTTTGGTATAAATCCATTTGGCGTTCAAAGAGAAGGGCTTGTATCGAATGGAGGTACTATAAGAGGAAGTATGTCTCTTTCATGGGATAATAAATGGTATGCATATTCTAAAATCTACCCCAAAGAAAAGTATTGGATTGCTGAAATGGCCATTCCTTTTAAAACATTAAGGTTCAAAGAAGGGAGGGACCAGTGGAATATCAATCTTTACAGGATAGATAGTAAAACAGGTGAAAGATCAAGTTGGATGCCGCTTGCTCGAAATTTACGGCCTTATAATCTAGGTAAAACTGGTAAAGTAATTTGGGATAAACCGACCAAAAAGCCAGGGGCAAACATTTCTCTCATTCCTTACATCACTTCTGGTGTATCTAAAAATCATTTAGCAGGGGAAGAAAGCAAAAGTAGTTTTGCTGCAGGTGGTGACGCAAAAATTGCCATTACTCCTTCATTAAACTTAGACCTTACTTTTAATCCAGATTTTTCGCAAGTTGAAGTTGATGAACAAGTTACCAACCTAGATAGGTTTGAAATAGGGTTTCCAGAGCGCAGACAGTTTTTCTTAGAAAATGGGGACTTATTCGCAGACTTCGGAATTGACAATCAACGACCATTTTTTTCTAGAAGAATAGGTGTTGCCATAGATACGGCAACAGGACAAAATGTGCAAAACGATATTTTATTGGGTGCCAGGTTAAGTGGTAGGATCAATAAAGATTGGAGAGTTGGTTTATTAAATATGCAAGGTGCCAAAGATGAGGCCATACAATTGCCCAGTATTAATTATATGGTAACTGCTTTGCAAAGACGTGTTGGACAAAAATCTAACCTAGGATTTATTTTTATCAATAAGCAAGCAACAGGAGATGTATCTGGTGAAAATGATTTGAGTAAAATTTATAATAGAGTTGCAGGTGCAGATTTCAATTATGTTTCTGATGATAATCGATGGTATGGTAAAACTTTTTATCATCATTCATTTGATAGTGACAATGGGCAAGGCAACTACTCTCATGGTTTATCAATTAATTACACCACTCAAAAATTGAGTTATGGTTGGACCCACAGAGTAATTGGTGAAAACTTTAACCCTGAAGTTGGTTTTACTCCAAGGCGTGGTTATCGCAGTATTAATCCTGAAATACAATATTTATTTTTCCCTAAAGACTCAAAAAGTGTCGTGAGCCATGGACCTGGTCTTGAAACCGAAAATATTTGGAATAACGATGGACTGTATACCGATAGAAATATTGCATTAAATTATGAAGTAAATTTTCAAAATCTAAGTAGGTTTGAGTTTGCTTTAGAACAGGATTTCACCTATCTCTTTTTCCCATTTGATCCTTCAAGGTCTGGTGGATTAAAATTACCAGAAGGAAATAGTTATACCTATAATAGTTATTCTATTTCTTATAATTCAGATGAACGAAAGGCTTTCAATTATGAACTTGAAACTTCTGGTGGGCAATATTATGCAGGTTCATTATATAGTTTTTCTGGTGAGTTCAATTATCGTTTACAGCCTTATGGTACAATTTCATGTACTTTCAATTACACTCGTGTAAACCAACCTGAACCTTATTCCGATGCAGATATATATTTAGTAAGTCCACGTTTCGATTTTACATTTACAAAAAGTATTTTCTTTACTACTTTTCTACAATACAACAGCCAGTTTGATAATATTAATGTAAACTCACGTCTTCAATGGAGATTTAAACCTGTTTCAGATTTATTTTTAGTCTATACAGATAATTATTTTTATGATTTTAGAGACCGTACCAATAACTTCAATGTAAAAAACCGTGCGCTTGTACTAAAACTCACATACTGGTTTAATTTATAGGTTGAATGTTTAACTTAAAAATAAAAAGTCTATACTACTTTTTTACTTGTTTTTTATCGCTTTTATCTAGTTTTCTTTTTTCACAGAGCTTACCAAAAGTGCGTAACCTCGAGGTTAAAAAGAGTACTTCCGAAATTAAAATTGATGGTTTATTGAATGAAAGCAGCTGGGAAGAAGCTGAATTGGCAACTGATTTTTGGCAGTATTTTCCTTTCGATACTTCTCAATCTGTCACCATGTCTGAAGTTAAAGTTACTTACAATGATAACTTCATGTACTTTGGCTTCAAAGTAATGGATCCAGTAAAAGGGAAATATGTAACTTCTTCATTAAGACGAGATTTTCGCGGTACACAAAACGACGTAATGACAGTTATACTTGATCCTTTCATGGATCAAACCAATGGTATTTTATTCGGCATAAATCCTTTTGGTGTACAAAGAGAAGCACTAATTTCTGGAAACTCTGGCGGAAACCGCCTTTCTAGTAATAATATCGGATTTGATCTTTCTTGGGATAATAAATGGTATTCTGCAGCAAAAATTCACGATGGATATTGGACAGCCGAAATGGCTATTCCTTTTAAAACACTTCGATACAAAGAAGGCAGCACTACTTGGAGGGCCAACTTTTACAGGCTAGATAGTAAAACAGGAGAAAGATCATCTTGGGGACACATACCTAGGAACCAAACTTTACTTTCACTTGCCTTTGGTGGTGAATTACATTTTAATGAACCTTTACCAAAACCGGGGGCAAATATTGCGGTTATTCCTTATCTATCTGGTGGGGTAAGTAGAGATTTTGAAGAAGGAGATGGTACTGAATCTGTTGGGAATGTGGGGGCAGATGCTAAAATAGCTGTTACTCCTTCACTTAATTTGGATCTTACGGTAAATCCTGATTTTTCACAGGTTGAAGTAGATGTACAACAAACTAATCTAACTAGATTTGAACTCTTCTTTCCTGAACGCCGACAGTTTTTTTTAGAAAATGCAGATGTATTTGCTTCATTCGGAGATAATCGAATTCGACCATTCTTTTCAAGGCGAATAGGTATTGCATTTGATACTATTACCGGACAAAATGTACAGAATCAAATTAATTATGGAGCGAGACTTAGTGGCAGGATAGATAAAAATTGGCGTATGGGTCTCATGACCATGCAAGCAGCCAGAGATAGAGATATCGGATTACCTTCCTATAATTATACAGTAGCTGCCTTACAAAGACAGGTATTTACACGTTCAAATATTTCAGCGATTTTTATAAACAAACAGAATTTTAGAGGGACTGGAGATAATGGCTTTTCGCTTGGCTCTAATGATTTTAACCGAGTAATAGGTGTAGATTACAATCACGCCTCTGCCGATAATAAATGGAGTGGTAAAGTTTTTTACCATAAATCTATTTCAGATGAAATGAGTAACAAAGATGCTTTTGCTCATGGTGCTTCACTTACCTACAATGTTCCTGCTTTAAGACTTTCATGGAATCATTCAATTATAGGAGATAATTATAATCCAGAAGTGGGCTTTGTTCCTAGAACAGGGTTTAAAAGAATCTTTCCGGGTATAGCTTATACTTTTTACCCGAATAAAAAAATTGTAAGTCATGGGCCTGGAGTCGAAACAGAATTTATTTGGACAGACGAATTAGGTAAAACCGATCATAACCTTAACTTTTACTATAGGGTAAGTTTTAATAATACAGCAAGGTTAGAAGCAGGTTTTCAACATCAATATACCTACTTGTTTCGAGACTTTAATCCTACTGGCACTGGTTTGGCACTTCCCGAGGGAGATGAATTTGATTACCTCAATTTTACAGCTTTTTATGAGTCTGATAAAAGGCCAGCATTTTATTATGAACTACAATCGCAAATAGGTCAGTTTTTTAATGGTGATCTTTTTAGTGTAGGTGGAACCCTTAATTATCGCTTAGATAAATTTGGAATTGCCACTCTAAATTTTGCTTACAACAGAATTAATTTACCCGAACCCTATTCGAGCGCTACTATCTTACTCTTAGGGCCAAGGTTTGATATTACTTTCACTAAGAATCTATTTCTTACCACATTTTTCCAATACAATGACCAAGCGAATAATATCAATATTAATGCAAGGTTACAGTATCGCTTCAAACCTGTTTCTGATTTCTTCTTGGTCTATACTGATAATTATTTCGCGAATGATTTTACAGTAAAAAGCAGAGCATTGGTCGCTAAACTCACCTATTGGCTCAATATGTAAAAGTTGCTTCTTTATTACATAGGTATCGTTTTAAATACATAAATAAATCTTGATAGAAATAAGCGTGTGAAAATTGAACATTGGTTTTCGAAAATTATCTCAAACCAAAATAATACTTTATGCACGCTAAACTACAAAGAAAGGAATATACCGATAAGCAAGTTCTTGGTGATTTTAAACTATATGACGCTGACGATAATGAAATCTTTTCTGCTGCTTCTTTAGAACTTCCATGGAGAAATAATGAGTCTAGGGTTTCATGTATTCCTGCTGGGAATTATAAAGCTGTGAGACGTAGTTCTCAGAAATATCCTGAAAGTTACCATATACAAGAGTTAGATGCCGATCAAGTGAATGGAAGAAGCTGGATATTAATCCACAAGGGGAATTACCACACAGATATACTAGGCTGTATTTTATTGGGCGAAGGACATATTGATATCAATGGAGATGGGTATAAGGACGTATATAGTTCTGGAAAAGTAATTAAAAAACTGGTTGAGACCGCTGGTGAAGAAGGTTTTACTTTAGAAATAACCGGAGCACAACCCGACTTTAATTCATTATCAGCTGAAATTGCTAAAAAGAACGAGCCTATTCAAAATGGTGATTTTGCAGAAGTAACGGCATCTTCATTAAATATTAGAGCAAGTAATAGTGCAAATGCTGAAAAAGTGGCAGACGCGTTACCTAAGGGTACAGTTGTAAATATTATTGATATAGATGGTGGTTGGGCCAAAATAAAAAAAGGCGATTTAGTAGGTTTTGTCTCACTTCAATATCTACAAAAAACTAGTAATGAAACTGTAGAAGCCTAAAAATGATAATTCCTACTTTGCTAAAGTAAAATTTATCTTGTTAAACCATATTAGGATTATTGTTGGAAATCTTCAAAAATCTAACTGATGCAAAACCAAATAAGGTTTTGAGCTAAGATGACAAATCAGGATTTATCATAAAAAAACCAAGCATGAATTCATGCTTGGTTTTTTTAATAGTCAAGATTTATCTATCACTTATTAACCTCGCTCCTTCTTCCCCAACACTTGTCCCAATTGCTACTCCCATTCCGCCTAACCTAACAGCAACTGCAATGTTAGAAGAAACCTTTTTGACAATGGGTTTTTTATTATCACCAAATGCCATAATTCCCGCCCATATGTGGTCAATTTCAAAAGATTTATTAGGAATTATCAAGGTTCTTAATTTTTCTTGAAGATCCTCTTGTATTTTTTGAGTGACAGCCATTTCTGTTGTGGATTCGCCATCAAAATCAATATTTCTACCTCCACCAAAAATAATACGATACCCAAAGTTTCTAAAATAATAGTAACCTTCATCGAAATGAAAGGTGCCTTTAAAAGGCAAATCTTTGATAGGTTTAGTAACTAAAACCTGCCCTCTACCAGGAGATAGCTCAATATGAGGGAAAAATTTATTGGTAAATGCATTGGTACAGAAAAGCACTTTTTGAGTTTTGAACTTAATAGTTTTATTTATGGAATTGTCCACAATAATTTCCACTTCATTTTTTCCTGGGTTTACTTCCTGTACTTCTGCACCTGTAAAAATTGATATATTAGCAGCAGCTACTTTAGCAATCAAAGCACGCATCATTTTACCTGTATCAATTTGCCCTTCAAATGGATTATAAACCAGTGCTTCTATTGCAGCGTTATTAAACCCGAAATTGCTAATATTCTTATATTGAAGTGTAAATACAGACTCGCCAAATAATGGATGCAACAGTTGATTTACTTCCTCTAATTTATCTAAGGCATGAATCTCTTTATTGGTAATTAGTTCATAGCCACCTAGTTGCTGGTAATCTATTTGAGCCTCCCCTAATCTTTCTTTTAGTTTACTTAGTCCTTTTCTACGAGACTCCAGCAAAGAAAGCATTTCAGACTCACCCATTTTTTCTAAGTCGGCTAAAATTTCGGTGAGGCTGCCAAAGCATGCGAAACCTGCATTTTTTGTGCTGGCTCCACTTGGAAATATCCCCCTTTCAAATACTGAAATACTGCTATTCGGATGTAATTCCCGTAAGCTCAACGCAGCAGAAAGACCAGTGATGCCACCACCAATGATTATGAAGTCCGTATTTGTAAATGATTTCCTTTCCCAAAAACTGATCATAGACTTTACCCTTCAGCTTTAGTCGTAACTATTGGTTTAAGGATTGACCACACGTTCTCAGCTACTATTTTTGCTCCTTCAACATTTGGGTGTATTCCATCTGACTGGTTTAAATCAACTTCCCCACCAACATTTTGCAGTAAAAATGGAATTAAAGCGATTTTGTTTTTCTCTGCAAGTGCAGGATAAATTTCTCTAAAAGCACTAGTATAATCGTCTCCCATATTAGGAGGTGCTTCCATTCCAGCTAAAACGATTTTGGCTTCAGGATAATTTGCCTTCACAGCATCTATAATTGCCTGTAGATTCTTTCTTGTTTCTTCGGTAGGAATTCCCCTTAGGCCATCATTTCCACCTAGTTCTAAGATAAAAATGCTTACTGGTTGTTTGAGGATCCAATCAATTCTATTCTTTCCACCTGCTGTAGTTTCACCACTTAAGCCTGCATTAATTACTGCAAATTCTAAATGAGCACTTTTTAGTTTCTTTCTTATTATTCCTGGGAATGATTGATTTTCAGGATCTTCAAGACCATAACCTGCACTTAAACTATTTCCAAAAAAGACTATCCTAGGTTTATCGCTATTATCAATGGGTTCCAACTCTAACTCATTATCTTTGTTCTCATCTACTTGGGTATTATCACTATTAGCAATGCCTTTTTGCTGTTCATTGCTGCATGCCATAACTAAACAACAACCAATAAAGATTTTAGCGAACTGTACTGAGAAAATCCTGTTTATCATTTTGTGAATATATTATTAAGATTTAACCGCTATTTAGAAGAATCAAAATTATTAACTCGATACCTATCAACTTGATTGGAAAGTACTTAAGTTTAAGAAGCTGTTTTAATTAATTTCGTTTCTATTACAAATGACTCTTTTACTCAACTACTACTTTATTTTTTTATAAATAGCGGTGCTATTCACTTTAAAAATGTCCCGGTGGGGAACCACTTGTATTTGAGCAAAACAGCCTATTTTCATGACGAAAAACTAACAAAAACGGCTTCTAAAAAATTATTCAAACTTGGTGTTTAAATATAAAGTGCTTGAAAGCATACAAAGTTCATAAATAAAAAAGCCAAAGGAAAATTTAAGTCAGCTATGACAGATATTTTAAAAGTAGAAAATTTAACAAAAACCTATAAAAGTTCGCATGGAGAATTAACTGTTCTAGATTCGGTAAGCTTCAGTATTGAAACAGGTTCAACTTTTTCAATTGTTGGCCCATCGGGAAGTGGGAAAACCACACTACTAGGACTTTGTGCTGGACTTGACAGAGCCACTTCAGGATCGGTTACACTCAATAATATTTTATTAGATAAGCTAAGCGAAGATGACCGCGCTTTTGTAAGAAACCAACATGTAGGCTTTATTTTTCAAAACTTTCAATTGATACCTACCCTTACTGCATTAGAAAATGTAATGGTTCCTCTTGAATTACGAGGCGAAAAAAACGTAAAAAAAAGCTCTATGGATTTACTTGATAAAGTAGGCTTGGCCGATCGTTTTGACCATTATCCCACACAACTTTCTGGTGGTGAGCAACAACGTGTATCTTTAGCAAGGGCATTTAGTAATAGACCAAAAATATTATTTGCCGATGAACCCACAGGAAATCTAGATACCGAAACTGGTGAAAAGGTTGAAAAACTCATTTTCGATCTCAATAAAGAATTGGGTACTACACTTATTCTGGTTACTCACGATTTAGATTTAGCTTCTAGAACGCAGCGAGTTATACGCATAAAAGGGGGAAAGCTAGTATCTGATTCTACAACAGAAAAAAGTGAAGCGACACAATAATTATTCAATGTAATAAGAGAAAAAATTGGAAAATACTAAAAATAAATACCAATTAAGGTGGCTTTTATTGATGGCATGGCGTGATAGTAGAAGAAGTCGTGGTAAATTATTATTGTTCATATCTTCTATCACACTGGGAATTGCTGCTTTGGTAGCTATCAATTCGTTTAGAGATAACCTGCTTGGCGAAATAGATAACCAAGCCAAAAGCTTGATTGGGGCAGATTTAGCAGTATATAACCGTGCAGATATTAGTGATTCTGCATTTACCTATTTCGATACCATGAGTGTGGCATCGGCTAGTGAAGTACGATTTGCCTCAATGTGTTACTTTCCTAAAAATGATGGAACACGACTGGTGCAGATAAAAGCATTAGAAGGTGATTTTCCATTTTATGGCGAATTTGAAACCAACCCATTAGAAGCAGCAAATTCATTTAGAAATGAACAAAGTGCTTTGGTAGATAATACCCTACTTATTCAATATGATGCAAATCCTGGAGATTCTATTAAGATTGGTGCACTCACTTTTCTCATAAAAGGGAGATTATTGAAAGCACCTGGACAAATAGGACTCAACTCTACTATTGCCCCGACGGTTTATATTCCCAAAAAATATTTAGAAGCTACTGGTTTAATTAAAAAAGGAAGTAGGATCAATTATGCATGGTATTTTAAACTACGTGAAGGACTTGACGCAGATCTAGTTGTTGAAAATTCAAAAGAAATGCGTGACCAAGAATCACTCAGGGCAGACTCTGTAAATGAAAGAAAAGAGGAAGTAGGTGAGACTTTTTCAGACTTAACAAAATTCCTTAACCTAGTTGGCTTTGTAGCATTACTCTTGGGATGTGTTGGAGTAGCTAGTGCTGTTCATATTTATGCCAAAGAAAAATTGAGTGCTGTGGCAGTTTTTAGATGTCTTGGCATGAGTGGAACACAAGCTTTTCTTATCTTCTTATTTCAAATAGGAATTATGGGAGTTATCGGTGCCATTGTAGGCACCATACTTGGAGCTTCTGTACAAGTTTTACTGCCTGAAATCATGAAGGATTTCTTACCAGTTGCAGTTGACTATAGCATTTCATGGTTTGCGGTTATTCAGGGCATTCTTACAGGTATTTTAGTTGCTATTATTTTTGCTGCAATTCCTTTACTAGGTATTAGAAAAACTTCACCGCTCAGGGTGCTTAGAGCTGATGCTGAATCGGAAGAAAGTGGAAGTGATCCTCTTAAGTATGCCGCTTATGGCTTAGTCATGTTGTTTATATTTTTGTTTTCTTGGCTACAAGTAAAAGATATAGTAGAATCTCTCATGTTTATAGGCTTATTACTGGTCTTATTCTTAATACTGACTGGGGTTGCTTACTTTGTGATGTGGATTGTAAAAAGATACTTTCCAGTTTCGTGGAGCTATATTTGGAGACAAGGCATTGCCAATTTATATAGACCACATAACCAAACACTTATTCTGATAATTACCATCGGTTTAGGTACAGCTTTAACGGCCACCCTATTTTTTGTACAAGGTATTTTGCTGAATAAGGTATCGCTTTCTGCCAGTGAAAATCAACCTAACTTGGTTTTATTCGATATTCAAAACCCTCAAAGAGAAGCTGTTCATGATTTAGTTGCTTCATTTGATTTACCATTGATCCAAAAAGTACCTATCGTGAATATGCGATTATCTAAAATTAATGACCGCACTCGTTACGAAAATTTACAAGACACTACATCTGACTCGCCCGACTGGGTTTTTAATAGAGAATACAGGGTTACTTACAGAGACACATTAATAGATTCTGAAACACTAACTGCAGGAACTTGGCATAGTGAAAAGTCTAAAGACTCTGTTTATATTTCTTTAGATGCGGGCTTTGCCAGAAGAATGGGCGTTAAAGTTGGTGATAAGGTTGAATTTAATGTACAGGGCACGCCTATGGAAGTAGTTGTTTCTAGTTTGCGTGATATTGATTGGAACCGGGTGCAGACTAACTTTTTAGTAGTTTTTCCAAAAGGTGTGTTAGAAGCTGCCCCACAATTTCATGTGGTTATTACTCGCGTACAATCAGAGCAACAGTCCGCTGCTTTGCAACAAGCATTGGTAGCAAAATTTCCCAATGTATCAGCCATAGATTTAGGATTGATATTGAAAACATTGGATGATGTATTGGAGAAAGCTGCTTTTGTTATCAGGTTTATGGCATTATTTAGCATTATAACTGGGATGGTAGTACTTATTGGTTCTTTAATTATTAGCAAATATCAACGCATTCATGAAAGTGTTTTATTAAGAACATTAGGTGCTAAGAAAAATCAGATATTCAGAATTAATGCAGTAGAGTATGCAATACTTGGTTCATTGGCAGCTTTTTCAGGAATTTTCTTGGCTGTTGCTGTAAGTTGGATCATTGCCTGGTTCAATTTTGAAACTGTCTTCTATCCAGATTTCAGTTATGTTGCTTTATTGATTTTTGCTATCTCAGCAGCTACACTAATATTAGGTTTACTCAATTACAGAGGAATTCTGAATAAATCGCCTTTAGAGATCTTGAGGTCTGAGGCTTGATATATTTATTGACAAACCTTCTAAGGTTTAAAAATATGCCAAATATAAAACTCGGTGGAATTTTACTTGCTGCAGGTGGTTCAACTCGATTGGGGCAACCCAAACAACTACTTTCTTTACAGGGTAAAACATTGGTAGAAAGAACATTGGTTACCATGCAAGAAGCAATTCCGAATACAATTACTGTAGTAACTGGTGGAAGTGCTAAAGAAGTAAGTGCTCAAATAGAAGCTAGAAATGCGCATGTTGCTTATAATCCTGAATGGGAAACTGGTATGGCATCTTCTATTAAAACAGGGTTGAATGATTTATTAAAAAACTCTCCCGATTTAAATGCTATTATTATTTGTCTTTGTGATCAGCCATTTTTAACCTCACAACATCTAATCGATTTACAAAACAGTTTTATCAATTCAGATAAAAAAATTATAGCTAGTCTATATAATGAATTAGAAAGTGTACCTGCTTTATTTGATCAATCAATTTTTCCTGACTTATTAGCCTTAAAAGGACAAGAGGGTGCAAGAAAGGTAATCAGAAAAGCAAATAAAGATATTCTTAGTATCCCTTTTTCTAAAGGAATATATGATGTGGACACTCCTGATGCTTGGGAGAAAATTCAATCATTATTCAGTAAATAAATAAGGATTTTCTTTTCAATTATATCATACTTATATTTGATTTATACTTAAATATAAGTAAATAACAACTCCTCATTTAGATACTTTTATTCAACTAAAATTTTAGAATTTCTACCTACTGATTTATAACTAGGTAGCTACATTGTTATGTTTGGTTTTTTATTCAGGACTAGAAAATTTAAGATAGCGCAATTCTCTGATCATTATCAATTATATGTGAAATTGTTAAGGTTTGGGAAATACGAACCTATTAAGTCTGCCAAAGTTGTATTCGATTCTCACGACCTTGATAGCCAAATTGAAGCACTGCAAAAAATAAAAGAAATGAAAACCCGACTGATGGCAAAAAATAAACCCTTATTTATTGAAGATTAGTTTTTACAAAAAAATCGGCAACAATAACTGTTACCGATTTACATTATAAAAATCACTTTTTATTAAGCCTTTTGCTTACTTTATTCTTTAACCATTTCGGCAATTTCATATGCAATTTTCATTTATCGCCTCAGTTGCTTTCTGAAACCCTTTTTTTTCTGAAATACCCCAGTTCTTACAGGCATTTTCCATATCATCAAGAAAATAATAAGCTACTGCAAGATTAAAATATGCCCTTCCTGAATCAAAACCAAGCGAAATAGCTTTAAGAAGAAAATTCAATCCTTTTTTATAATTTTCTACTTGGAGCTCTAACACACCTGCATAATAATTTGCTAATGGATGTGATTCGTCAATTTTTAAAGCCTTCTTACTATAATTGCGACCTTTCTTATTTTCCTGTTTGTAATAGTAGCAATAAGCTAGTTCAGCTAGGATTGATCCATCGTTAGGTTGTAATGAGTCTGCTTTAAGTAAATCTGGAATAGCTTTATCTATTTCTCCAATATCTAAATATGCATAAGCTCTTTTATAATATGGCAAAAATTTAGTTGGACTTAAATCAATAACCTCAGAATAATACTGAATTCCTTTTTCGTAGTCCCCTTTCTCTATCCATTCATCTCCTTTTCTAATATATTCTTCATCAATTACAGTATGTACTCTAATTCTTGCATTAGGTAGTTCTACTATTTCCGCAGCTATTTCTCGATCCTCTTTTGCTCCTAGATTATTCCCAATAGAATCTTTACATATAGCTCGATATCGAAGTGCTTGTTTATCATTAGGACTTTTCATTAAGACATTAGAAAAATAAGCAATTGCTTGATTATAGTTTTTTTGTCCATAGTTAAGCATGGCTATATTAAAGAGTCCTTCAACAGAATTTGAGTCTACTTCAATTACCTTATTCCAATAATAAATTGCGCTATCAATTTCACCTCTTTCTACATATCGAACCCCAAGCTTAAGTAGTTCATCTACTTCCTTTTCTTGAGCCAGACAAATCGACATAGGTTCAATTATCAGTGCTATATATATCAGACTCCATTTCATATTGCGAAGTTATGTTTATGGACATTACAAAAAACCCATGAATATATCATGGGTTTTTCTTATTTCTAACTCAATCACTTTTTGCTATGCCTTTTGCCTACTTTTGGCTTTTACCATTTCGGCAATTTTGTCACCTACTTCTTCTGTTCCTAAGAATTTATCTGGGTTAATATCTTTAGTAACTATTCCTGTATTCATTGCTTCTTCCACAGCTGCCCTCACTGCATTTGCTTCTTCCACCAAATCAAAAGACATTTCTAACAACATGGCTGCTGATAAAATAGAAGCCATTGGGTTGGCAATATTTTGCCCAGCAGCTTGTGGATAAGATCCATGAATTGGTTCGTACAATCCCAAACCGCTGCCCATAGAAGCTGAAGGCAATAAACCTAGCGAGCCTGCAATTACCGAAGCTTCATCAGTAACTATATCACCAAAGAGGTTTTCAGTTAGTATTACATCAAAATTTCTGGGGTTTAAAATAATTTGCATCGCTGCATTATCCACAAAAAGGAAATCCAGTTCTACATCTGCAAAATGTTCTTTATGAAATTTAGTCACAACTTCTCTCCATAATCTCGAAGTAACCAAAACATTGGCTTTATCAACCAAAGTAACCTTATTTCTACGTTTGCGTGCTGCTTCAAAAGCCAATTTAGAAATTCTTATAATTTCTTCATCTGTATAAACACTAGTTTCGAAAGCAGTTTTACCATCTTCACTTCTTCCTCTTGGTTGCCCAAAATATAAACCACCGGTCAATTCCCTAAAAACTACAAAGTCAGTACCACTCACAATGTGATTTTTAAGTGGCGAAGCTTCTTCAAGTATTTTATAACTTGCTACAGGTCTTATGTTAGCAAACAAACCCAGCATTTTTCTCATGCGCAACAATCCTTGCTCAGGACGGACCTTAGCTGTTGGATCATTGTCATATTTGGGATCGCCAATAGCACCAAATAAAACAGCATCAGACTTTTTACAAACTTGGTAAGTTGAATCAGGAAAAGGATCACCTGTTTCATCTATCGCCACAGCGCCTACCAACCCTTCTTCATAAGTAAATTCGTGCCCAAAACTATCTGCTACTGCATTTAAAACTTTTACAGCCTGTTTTGCTACTTCAGGCCCAATACCATCGCCACTTAATAAGGCTATATGTTTTTTCATTTTTTAAAAGTTAGAATTTGATACTGTTTTTCTCGTACTCAAGTATTTTATCCTTATTATTTAGAATGTAATCTATGTCGTCATATCCATTGAGCAGACAAGTTTTTTTGTATGCACCAATTTGGAAACTTTCTTCTAAATCAGTTCCTTCAATGGAAATGGTCTGTGCTTCTAAATCTACTTTTAACTTGATGCTTTTATCTTCTTCTACTTTTGAAAAAATAGTTTGCAAGAATGCTTCAGAAACTTGCACTGGAAGCAAGCCATTGTTCAAAGAGTTATTCTTAAAAATATCAGCAAAAAAGCTAGAGACTACTACTTTAAAGCCATAGTCATAAATTGCCCATGCGGCATGTTCACGACTAGAGCCACTTCCAAAGTTTTTACCTGCTACTAAGATTTCACCACTATAATCAGATTGGTTCAGTACAAAATCGGGTTTAGGTGTACCATCTGTATTGTATCGCCAATCCCTGAATAAATTATCACCAAAGCCATCTCTTGTGGTTGCTTTTAAAAACCTTGCTGGTATAATTTGATCTGTATCTACATCAGAAATAGGCAAGGGAACAACTGTACTCACTACTGTTTTAAACTTTTCCATATCTTCTATCAAATATTTTTTAAACCAATTCCCTTATATCTGTAATTTTTCCTTCAATTGCCGCTGCTGCTGCCATTAATGGACTTGCCAAAATAGTTCTAGCACCTGGGCCTTGCCTTCCTTCAAAATTTCTATTAGATGTTGAGATGCAATACTCTCCTCTTGGTACTTTGTCTTCATTCATACCTAAACAAGCTGAACAGCCAGGCTCGCGTAGTTTAAAACCTGCTGCTTCTAAAATTTTATCCAATCCTTCTTCTTTTGCTTGCTTCTCTACTTGTTTAGATCCAGGAATTACCAAAGCATTAATACTATCTGCTTTTTTCTTTCCTTTCACAAACTCTGCTACCATTCTAAGGTCTTCAATGCGCGCATTGGTACAACTGCCTATAAAAACCCAATCAACTGACTTGCCTTTCAAAGCTTCTCCAGGTTCAAAACCCATGTAATCAAGCGATTTAAGGAAAGATTTTCTATTAGTTTCCTCAATGTTTTCTAGCACAGGTACATTTCCTGTTACTTTAATACCCATACCTGGATTGGTACCATATGTAACCATTGGCTCTATATCGGCAGCATCAAAGTATAATTCTTTATCGAAAGTAGCATCTTCATCTGTAAAGAGTGTTTTCCAGTAAGCAACTGCTTTGTCAAAACTTTCTCCTTGTGGGGCAAACTTTCTACCTTCCACATAATCAAAAGTAGTTTGGTCAGGGGCAATCATACCACCACGAGCTCCCATTTCAATACTCATATTACAGATTGTCATACGGGCTTCCATAGATAAAGCACTAATGGCAGAACCACAGAACTCTACAAAATAACCAGTACCTCCACTAGCTGTAATCTTTGAAATAATATATAATATAATATCTTTTGATAGCACTCCTTTTGCTAACTCTCCATCAATCTGAATTTTCATGGTCTTAGGCTTGCTTTGTAATAAGCATTGTGTAGCCAATACTTCTTCAACCTCACTGGTACCAATTCCAAAAGCAATGGTACCAAAAGCCCCATGTGTAGATGTATGGCTATCTCCACAAACTATGGTCATGCCAGGTTGGGTTATTCCTAATTCAGGACCAATAATATGCACTATACCATGAAAGGGATGCTGAAGACCATAAAGGTTAATACCGTGCTTTTGGCAATTTTCAGTCAATTTCGCTACTTGTTTGGCAGATAAAGCCTCGCCAATTGGTAAATGTTGGTTTATAGTAGGAACATTATGGTCTGGAGTTGCCACAGTTTTATCTGGCCTAAACACACCTATCCCTCTTTTTTCTAACCCTGCAAAAGCTTGTGGACTTGTAACTTCATGAATTAAGTGCTTATCTATGTATAGAATATCTGTCGATTCGTCTATGCTAGAAACTACATGCTTCTCCCATACTTTTTCGAATAATGTTTTACCCATAGTTTTCAGTTTTATTGAAAGTAATCTTTAGAATCATTCATATATGTTCTGACGAACCTTAAATATAATTTGATTTTTTGGGAGTAGATACTTTACTAAAGACTGTGGCAGTTTAAAAAAAAAATTATTGACTATTCCTAATTATATAATATTGATGATTGGGTAAAGAAAAATTAAAAATATCCTATCAACCACATCACTTTGTTCTATAAGTATTTTAGATAGAGCTATTTTTTAATAGAATCAATATTAATATTTGAAATATCCTAAAAAAATAAATACGATTTCTAATTATCTTTTTTGAGCTGAATTACAGTAATTTCTCCGTGGCAATTATACCGAACTGGTAAGCCAGAAACCCCACAGCCTGCACTAGTATAACCAACCATATCTTCATAATTCCACAGCCCTTTTACATAGTTATGGCCTCTTCTTAAATTTTTTATAGGGGGAAAACCGCCGGGCAAACAAATTTGGCCAGCATGAGTGTGCCCACATATGTATAAATTATAATTATTGTTTGCTGCTTCTTCAAATAGCTCTGGCGAATGAATTAGTGCAATTTTAAATTGTTCAGAACTGGTATTTAGTGCAGCAATATGATGTTCGCTTGGGTAATAATGAGGATCATCAGTTCCGGTAATTAAAATATGTTGTGATCCTTTTTGGAGCTTTACAGATTCGTTAATCAATAAATTAAGGCCTATTTCTTCTAAATGGGGTACCATTTGGTAGGAGTCATGGTTGCCCAAAATTGAAAAAATACCATCTTTTGCGTGAATATTCAGGGTTATTTTTTGTAGTGCTTGAAATATATGTTCATAAGCTCCACTTGTATATTTTCTATAATCCCCTGTCCAAAAGCAGATATCGCAATTTATTTCCCTTATTTTCTCTATTAAAATATCTTCAAAACCGGTAATTGTATCAATATGTAAGTCTGTAAGGTGTAAGATTTTGTAGTTATGGAAGTTTTCAGGCAGATTTTTAAAAGATAATTCTATTTGATTTAACTTTATTTGTTTGGCATTTCTAATTCCCTTCTTATAAATACCACAAAGTCTAAGCAGGACCCCAAAAATTTCTATACAAATATCAATTATTGATAAATGCTTTTTTTCATTCAATTTTAATTTAAACCTACTTTTTTTCTCCTCAAGCCCTTTTCTACGCTCTAACCAAGCCTCTCTTTTTAACTTATTTGATATGGTGTTAATAGCTGTGCCCATGTACTTGTATTACCGAAAAATAATTGCATAAAGTCAATTTTCCGCATGAAACTTCTTTTTTTTATAACTTTTTTTAACAGTTTTTTCAATGATAAAAGCGTAAATGCATTAGGGGTTAATGGCTAATAAGGCTACTCATAAGGTAAGTAGAAATGGTTTTCCCAGCCATATGTCAAATTAGTTTTAATATATCCTAAAAATTCACAATTTTGAATAATCAACATATGAATACCCAGACAGCTAACAGTCCTATGTCAGATAACAAAAAGAATTATTCTGAAAAAGAAAAGGTGAGCATCTTTGAAAATGAGTTTATGCCTCATATAGATTCTATGTACAATTTTGCTTATAAACTTACTTTTGATGAAGAAGAAGCTAAAGATTTAGTACAAGATACTTACTTAAAAGCATTTAGATTCATAACTTCTTTCGAAAAAGGAACGAATGCGAAAGCATGGCTGTTTAGAATCTTGAAAAACAGCTTCATAAACGACTATCGCAAGAAAAGCAAGCAACCAGCTAAAGTTGACTATCAAGAAGTAGAAACTTATTATAATTCTGAAAACACAGATCAAAACCTAACTATTGATTTACGTTCAGAAACTATGCAAAATCGCATAGGAGATGAGGTAACCAATGCTTTAAATTCTTTAGGTGTAGATTTTAGAATTGTAATTATATTATGTGACTTAGAAGGTTTTACTTACGAGGAAATGGCAAAAATCCTTGATATTCCTATTGGAACAGTAAGATCTAGGTTGCACAGGGCAAGAAACTTATTGAAAGATAAGTTAAGAAAATACGCTCACTCTATGGGATATAAATAACGTTCACTTAAAAAATGGCATATGGGAAACAATAACTCTACTAAAAACGACACAACAACGGGTTCAAGGTTTTGCGAAGACTTTGTCGAGATTGTTCAATTAATTCTTGATGGAGAAGCTACCGAGGAACACAAGAACAAATTCCACAATTATTATATGGAATGCGGAAATTGCATTTCTTACTACAATTTGGAATCTTCTACTGTAGAATTTTTGAAGAAGAAAATTGTACAGGAGAAAACACCAGTACCGAAAGATTTGGCTCAAAAAATTCTTTCCAAAATTCAATATACTGCGTAACTTTGTTACATGTTTGAAGGTAAGATTTTCATTTTTTCTGCTCCATCAGGTGCAGGTAAAACGACTATTGTAAGGCACTTATTAGCAACTAATGAGTGCCTTACATTTTCAATATCGGCTACAACCAGAAAAAAGCGTCATTATGAAGTTCATGGCCACGATTATTATTTCATGAACGTAGAAGATTTTAAGCAAAAAATAAATGAGGATGCTTTTATCGAATATGAACAAGTTTACACAGATGTATATTATGGTACTCTTAAAGAAGAGATGCAAAGAATTTGGGAATCTGGCAAACACATTATCGTAGATGTTGATGTAAAAGGAGGTTTAAACCTGAAGAAACTTTATGGTGATGATGCCTTGGCAGTTTTTGTAAAACCTCCAGATATTGATACTCTCGAAAAAAGATTGAGAAATAGAAAGACAGAGCCAGAAGAAAAGTTAAGAGAAAGAATAAAGAAAGCTGTGGAGGAGCTCACTTATGAACCTAAGTTTGATGCTACCATTATTAATGACAAACTAGAAGATGCATTTCTTAAAGCAGAAAAGTTGGTTGATCAATTTATAAGCTGATTTAGTTTAATACCCACACCTACTTCTAAGTATATTCGTTGCGCCTTTCCAGTAATGTAGGTTATCTTACTTTTATAAAATAGTTTATCATTCTCTTTTCTATTATACCTAACTCCTCCGCCAATTACTGCACCCAAAGCATTTGCACCTGCCCTCTCATCTGTGGTATCGTTTCTCCTTAAAGTTGAGCTAAGATAATTGAAACCTAAAGCTAGGAATGGAATAAAGTTGTTGTCTTCCTTAGATAAAGCATATTGAAGTGTTCCCCCTAATGCAATTCTATTGATAGTGAATGTTGTATCTGAAATATTATACCTCTCACGAAATATATACCGAAGTTCAAGTTCACTTATTAACCTACTTTGGTTTTTATTTAATTGAATAGAAGCTCCAACACCAGGTCTGCCAACGTTACTTTCATAAGTCATAAAAACTCCCGTAGCTAAATTCCATACTTGCAAAGGTTTTTCTATTTTGTTAGCAGCCTGTACTTTACGCTTAAAATTATTCTCCTCTATTATTCTTTGGGGTGTTTTATTATCTTGTATTAATTCCTCTTTTGTATTTTTTAAATTAAATAACTTACTGTGTTTCTTAGGGTTGTAAAAAACTATACTCGCAATCCTTAACTTCCATAGTCTTCCCTCTCTATTAGCAATTATAGTAGCAACCCTACTTGTTTGTTGATAGGTCTCTCTGTAAGTAAGATGGCTTCCAGAAAAATTACTTTGAAAAAAAACTTCTAAATAAATGTAGTCTCCTTGTTTTACTTCTGAAACATAAATATCTGAGAATCTAATGGTTTTTTGAGCTTGTTTTTTATAAAAAATATCAAAATTTCTTAGGTATTTTTCTACGTATAAATCTTTAACTTTTTTATAGTTGAAGTTATTAGGATTAATATCATCTTCTATGATAACATCTTTATTTAAAAAAATTTGGTTGCCAGTAGAAGTGAAACTATTTTCAATTATTAAATCTCTTTCAAATTTTGCACTTCCATTATTGCTTAGGTTATTGAGTAAAAGCTCAAATTCTAATACAAATGCGCCAGCCTCATACCTCAATATATTATTGTCTCTAGTACTGAGCGGTTGTGCATACAGTTTCGTAATGGAAAAAAATACAAGAAGTATAAAATGATAATACTTTTGTTTCAATGGAGAAAGTTTTAATCAGTGGGGGCATCAAAACGCCAGAAAGATTTTTCATTATTAAATAATGCATAACCTTTGTTATTGACAGCAAGCCCAAAAACAACTTTGTTCAATAATTCAAAGTCATCATCTAGCTTGGTCCATTGGTTAGTATTTATATTGTATTTCCAGTTTTCTGCTATATCATCATCGTTATTTCCTCCTACAAAATAAGCGGCATTGTTTATTGTAAAGACGCATCTTACTATTCTTCCGCTTCCAGGAAAATCTTGCATTCTTTTCCATTCATTTTCATTAGGATTAAATGACCATAAATCTTTATGGAATGTTGTATTTTCCCCAAAACCAATAAATGCTATGTTACTGTAGGTAAATGAAATGGCAGATTCTCTCCCTTCCAATTCGTCTGGCAGCTCTGTATCTAATTGTTTCCATTCTTCTTCATCTATGTCGTACTTCCATATATCAGATCTTCTTTCACCTAATCCATAATAGATATCGTTTTCTAGTCTAAAACCCACGGCATATCTCCTAGACCTCCCTTCAAAATCGTCTAAATCGTCCCATTTATTCTCTTGAAAATCATACTCAAAGAACTGATCTGTAGGGGTTTCTCTAGAGTTGAGCCTGTTTCCTCCAATCAAATAGCCTTTTTCGTTATAACTTAACATTACCGAATTTGTAACAGGCGTGCCATCGAAATCTGCTATTTTGATCCAATTACCATTATTTGTATTATACTTCCAAAATTTTACATTTTCATCATCATTGTCTGCATCACTTAAACCTACAATTAAGTGATTTCTAATGCTGAATCCCCCATGACTATCACTATTAATAGTTGGATAAGCATTTTTCTCTGTCCAATAACTCTTTTCTATTGGTTCTTCCTCCTTGGGATCTTCAGGTTCTTCTTCAATCTCCACTTCATTGGTAATGAAACTAATGGTGTTGCCGTAATAAATGGTATTATTAGCAATTACAAATGCTCTTGCATAGTATTTTGTGTTAATTTCGAGATTTTCAATTCGGGAATAAAAAGTGTCTGTTTGGCTTATTTCACCAAAACTAATGAGGTTATTACTCAAAGTTGGGAGTGAATCTATAGACCAACAATGTCCATGATCCATTATTGTTTTACTACTTGTGGTTATATCTCCGTTGTAGTCTACATTAATAATTGTATTTTGGAAAATACCTGCAATTTCAGCACTATTCTCAATTACAGCTGCTTCTCCAGTAAAAACTTCAATTACTTCTAAAGTATCCTGTGAATTGCAACCCAATAGCACTATAAGCAACCAAGTAACAGCTCTTTGCTGTAGCTTTTTCATGACAATTTATCTTCTTATTCCTTTTAAAATTAATATAAAGATTATTAATTAAGGTTTAGGTAATATTAATATTACCTAATCAACTCTTTGTAAACGGCAAAAAAGCTTGAAGCAAAAAAGTAGCATCTACAATAAAAAATTATAAAAGTAGCTACACCATTTCTGTTAAATTACTACAACATTTGACCGATAACACTTGCTATTCTATAACCAAAAATTGCACCTGAGGCGAGCAAAAGAAGAAGAAAAGGTATTTTATATTGGCGATGCAACGAATAAGCAAATTCTGCGTCGTATTGATTATTAGAAATATCTATAGAATTATCTGAATAAATATAACAACCTGCCTTGCTCGGATGATCCTCTACAAGTGAACTATTATCTACATTCCTGATAATCCAAAAAATTATAAAGTCGCCACATGCTGCTGTAGTAAAAAAAGTACCAAACATAAATAGATAGATATTGCCCGTAAATAAAGAAAATATATATGGGATAAAACCTAAAGCTATGGCAGGCATTAATGCTCCTATTTTATAAGCACTTGCAGAAATAGGTGTTTTGCAATGTGCATAGGGTGTAAAAGTTTTTCTATCGAAACCGTATTTTATAAAGCTAAGAGGTTTGCCAGAAAATACAGAAAAACAAACACCGTGTATTAACTCGTGTAGTATGATGCCCCCAATTAAAAAAGGGAGTGACCATAAAAGCATATTGCTTATACTCCAACTAAAAATTATGCTAGAAAAACCATGTAGAATAGTATAAAATAGTGTAAAGGCTACAACTATATAAAAAACTATAGGCAAAGCGTATCCTCCAATTTCTTCAAACGAAAGGGATAAATCTTTTTTTTTGAGTTCTAAATTTTGTACTGCTTTGCCTTCTTCTGATTGCATAATAAGCGGCTAATTAAGCATTTCATTTATATACCTAAAATTAAAAATTTAATTTTTTAATTCAATGGGTGAAGTATGCCTCTAACTCATTTAGCGTGTTATCTCCCGTTGTTATATCTTTAATTACTTCACCTTTTTCTAATACAACTATTCTTTCGCAAACTTCAGTAACATGGTTTAAATCATGGCTAGAAACCAATAGAGTATTTTGATTAATAGATTGGTATTCTTTTAAAATTCCTTTCAGCCTTATTTGAGTGGAAGGGTCCAAGTTGGCAAAAGGTTCATCAAGCACTAAAACTTCGGGTTGAGTCAACATGGCGGCAGCTATCCCTACTTTCTTTTGATTTCCTTTCGATAAATCTCTGATATACTTTTTATTACCAAGGATTTCTCCGTTAAAAAAATCGGTAAAAAAGTCCAACCTTTCTTGGCACTCTGCTTTATTAATACCATTAATACCACTTACAAAACTGAAATATTCATCAGGTGTGAGAAAACCAATTAAAAAACCTTCATCGAGGTAGGAGCCTGTAAATTTCTTCCATGCCACATTTCCTTTAACTGCTTCATCATTAATAGAAACTGATCCACTAGAAGGCCTGATCAAGTCGAGTAACATTCTAAATAGGGTAGTTTTACCTGCACCATTATTACCTACCAATCCAAAGCTTTCACTTCTTTTTATTTCAAGTGCAGGTATGTTTACCGCTAAATGGGAGTTAAATTTTTTAGTAAGGTTATCTATTTTAATCATGAATTATAATTTTTAACTGATTTTATTCTTTTCTAAGACCAGCCGCAATTTTATATTTCTGTTTTTCAAATCTGCTGGCAATAAGTTTGATCCAATACCTATGAAAAAGAAGATTTACTAAGCTTATACCACCTAAAAAGGCATAGCCTATTTGTGGTGATTGCAAGAAATAGTCGAATGGAAAGAAGAGAAGTAATGGTAATAACAAGGCTGGAATCATCATAATAAACTGTGAGGCTCCTACTCCTTCCCAATTAAGAACTGCTCGCTTAGAAAGATCTATCCTTCTATCATTAAAGGTTGCAAAGTATAAAATTACCAAAGCGTTTACTCCTATATTAAAGAGAAGCATCACAAAATTTATAGCAACTACTTTCCAACCAAAATAAGCATAGGGTAAACTTAAAATAAATGAAAATATACAGGTTGGTAAGAAAAGATAGTATTTACTCAAAAAATATTCTCTACTATCTATACCTCTTGTTAAAATGTTGTCAAAAAAAGTACTTTCCCAACTTGGAATAAACTGGCCGTAGTTCATCAAAAACATACCTGTGATAAACACACCGGCAAACATTAACATGTAATGTCCTTCTAAATAAATATCATTGGTATAAAAGATAAGCCCGTAAAATATAAATATGGCTGAAGTAGTTGCTACAGACTTTGACCTTTTATTTCTCAAGATCAGCTTAATTTCAAGCGAAAGCAATTGACCAATTAACCCAAACCGCTCAAAAAATGTAAAATTACTTAGTGTATCACGCTTTTTTGATTTGTTTGTAATCTCATCTAGATAAGTATTATCTAGCACCAACTTATAATTTAAAAAGTAGGTTAAGCTTAGCGAAGCAATTAGCACTATTAAAACTAAAGGGCTTTCAATAGCATAAGTAAAAATATTTTTTGATATAGCTGTAAGCTCAAAAAAGCCTTGATAATCTAGAAAAGCAGTAATAGCAATTATGCCAATTAAAATGGGGGCTATCCAAAAAAATTGGGTCATTTGCATTTTCACATAAGCTACTAAGTAGCTTAATAGAATACTTACTAGAGTAGCACTTGCTAACCAAAAAGTTAATCCTAAAATGCCATATGTTGGTAGAATTGCTTTTACAGCAAATGGTACACTTATTAGTAGTGGTAAAAAATTAAAAAAACTAATTAGGTTTTGCGATAAAAGATAGTGTATAATCTTTTTCTTACTAATTGGTAAATGCATGTAAGGCTGTACTGCCATTACTGGTAATTCTTGTAGCTGTAATCTCATTACCAGTTCAAAACCAAAATAGAAAAGCAAAAAACCATTAAAAACGTAAATCGGATTTTGGTCTGGAAATGACTTCTCAAGTATTACATCTATAAAAAAGCCTAGTGTTGCAAAAGACAATAATAGATAAATAATGAAAAGCCCTAGAAAAATATTGATAATCAGATTTTTTTGAAATACTGTAGATCTAACAGACTCCTTCCATTTATGATAAATAAAATACTTAATCATACTAAAAAAAGATATATGTATCTAAGAGATTTCTTTTAAGACGCTTGGGTTAAATTTTATTCATTCAGTTCAGCCAAACATTGTTTAAGTGAAGCAATATGAACCCCATAAAGTTTGTGCATGTAAAACTTTGAAATAAAATAGAAAGCGATAAGCCCAAACAAGTATATAAATACAAAAAGGGTTATTTGCTCATTCGATAAAAGCATTGTTTGTTGTTCTGCTTGCTGTTCTTCAGTTTCTGGATTAGATACAAAAGCATACAATACCGATGATACAAGCATAAAGGGAGCTAATGTAATATTAATGATGTGGTACGTACGTACATAACCACTTAAAGAAGTTACGATGCCACTTAAAGATGATTTTAAATTGGGTAAATTAAGATCAAACAGGCTTAGCTTTCTATAATAAAATGTAAGCGATACTAATGTAGCTATGCAGAATATTAAGAAAGCATAGCAGTAAATAAGCATAAAGGGATCATTTACTCTAAAAAGAATGGCTAAAAAAGCAAAGGAGCTTAATGCGATAAAAGCGATTTCAAAATAAAGACTCTTTTTAATTTTTGCGATAATATTATCTGCTTTGCCTTTTAACAACGCCCTTATTTGATTTTCCTCCACTTCTGAATCCCCTACTATTTGACTGGTGTAGATATTCCAGCTACTTTTTAATTCATCTAATTTCATCGTAAACTGGCTTTAAAATTTTTTGAAGTTTTCCTTTGATCCTATTGATTTTTACGCCTACGTTAGTTTTAGTTATACCTGTTATTTTTGCAATTTCGTCATAGCTGTGTTCTTCTAAATACAGCATAATGATGGCTTTTTCAATCTTAGATAAGTGTTCTATAGCCTTGTACATAAATTGAATTTGCTCATCCTGCTCTTGCCTGAATCTATTAGAGGCTGGTATTTGATAAATACTTACAGAAAGACTTTCTTCTTCAGGTTTTCTCACCTGCTTCCTAAAACTAGAAATTGCAGTATTTAAAGCAACTCGGTACATCCAGGTGGTAATTTTTGAGTCGCCCCTAAATGTAGGAAAAGAGCGCCAAAGCTGCATAACAATTTCTTGAAAGAGATCTTTTCTGGCTTCTTCATCTTTACAATAAATTCCACACACCTTATGTATGATACCCTGGTGTAGCGTAACTATTTCGGTAAATGTTTTCTCAAGTACAACCGTGTTCATCAATAGAAAAAAATACTTAGGTGTAAGTTTTTTTCAGTAAGTCGCAGTTATTATTAATTTATTACAGTTGCCTTACTAATATTTTTTAAATCTATGAAATTGAGCTTCTTAACATTGTCTAATCATACTCGAAATAAAATTCTGTTGAATGCTTTCTTAGATACACTTAGAGTGTAAATAAGCCGTTACTTACTAACAATTAACATTTTTTCAACATGTTACGATTTTTAATTCTGTTAATTTCAACCCTATTCTGCGCGCAGTTTGGAAGCCAATGCTTGGCACAAGATGTGGACAAGATAATTAAAAAAGGGATTGAAGAACTGGATGACAAAAATGATATTATAGCATATAATTACTTCCTCGATGCACTTTACATGGAGCCAGATAATGAAGAAGCTAAATTATATGCAGGTATATGCCATTTGCATTTACAATCTCCACAAAAAGCTTTAGAATATTTATTAGCTGTAAAAGAAACAGAAGTTGCCAAATCTATGGAAGCCTATCATGCTTATTTAGCAATGGCTTATCATTTAAACTTAGAATTTGACAAAGCTGAAAAAGCTATCAATAACCTCAAAGATTCTATCCCAACAGAAGTAGCCGATGTATCACTTATAAAAAATAATATAAGTCATGCCAAACATATGTATGGCAAGAACGAAGATTACACTGTAGTGAATATGGGCGAGCTTATCAATACAAGGCAACATGAGTATGGAACAGTAGCCTTCTCTGATCACCAAACATTATTGTATACATCTAGACCCGACTTATGGGACCAAGACACATTAAAAAATAGAAAGAAGCTATACGAAAATGTATTTATAGTAGAATTAGATAGCAATTATAATTGGAATGAGCCCCATTACTTTACCAACCCACATCTTAAAGGCAATGATGCGGTCATTCAAGTATTCGATAATAATTCAAAATTGTTGACTTACCATAATGGCGATTTACTTATTTCTAATAAGAAAGAAGATTATTGGGAAAAAGGTGAACCCATTAAAGAAATAAAGACACCAGGCAACGAATCTCACGGTTACATTACCGATAATGGAAATACACTCTATTTTTCATCTAACTTCGATAGCTACGATGGTAACCTCAATCTTTATGTTACAAAAAAAGAAGGAGGTGTTTGGAGTGAACCACAACCCTTAGTAGGCTTTAATACACCCTATGATGAAGACGCTCCATTTATTGGTGAAGATGGTTATTTCTATTTTTCTTCAAAAGGTCATAATTCAATAGGCAATTACGATATATTCAGGTCAAAATATGATGATGAAGCACAATCTTGGGGCGAACCAGAAAACTTAGGTGTACCTGTAAATTCTGTTTTTGATGATTTGTATTATACAGACTATGGTAGAATGGCCTATTTTTCTTCATTAAGACCTGGCGGAAATGGTGGTTTAGATTTGTATAGGGTATTACCATTTAAGGAAATTCAAGTTTCAGGAGTTTTAACAAATAAAGAAACAGATGAAATTATAGCCAATGCCACAGAGTATCTACAGTTTGGTGATAAATCTTATCAAATAAAAACAGATGCCGAGGGAAAATACGAACTTAAATTACCGATTTCATCGAACAATTATTTTCATATTGCTAAAAGTGAAGAAGAGGCCAATAATATAGTTTTCCATTTTGGAGACTCCACTACATCTATAAAGCTAATTGAAGTACCACTAGCTGTATATTCTGATGAAATACCAGAAGCAATCTTTAATACTAGCCCTGACGCTAAGCCAGCAGACGGTGAGATTGAAAACAGCAGTGATCAAGATGTTTTAATTGCAAAAGAAGAAAATTCAAATAATGAAAATTTAGTTGAATCTGAAGAAGAGGTAAATAACAACACAGAAAACAAAACTTATTCTTCCGCAGATAAAACAGAAGGAAAAACACAGCCAAATGTAGAAGGTATCAGCCTCAACCAGGAAAAAGAAGTTAGTTACAGTAACAATGCCACTATTTCTAGAATTGAAAGTGGTAAAACTGCTAACCTTTTCCTCTATTTCGATACAAATGCAGCCATCATCAACGAAGTATTTTATGCTGGTTTAGATGAAATTGCCACATATCTTAATTCCGACGAAAACATTTTAATTGAAGTAGCAGGACACACCGATAATGTAGGATCTGAAAATTTTAATCTGCAGTTATCAGAAAGAAGGGCAAAAGCAGTGGCATTGTATTTAATTGAAAAGGGCATAGAAAAGTCTAGGGTCATTGCAAGAGGCTATGGTGAAGATAGCCCTATAGCTTCAAACGATGATGAAACCGAAGGAAGAGAATTAAACAGGAGAGTAGAGTTGAGAAAAATAACTCCTTCTCAACTTAGTAGTTTAAGTGAATAACTACAGTATAAAGTAAAGTACTGCCGCAAAACAAACTGATACAAACCCTTCGAGCATTCCTGCCCCCGTGTTCTTATCTTCAGCTATTTCTTTAGCCAAATCAGCAGAAGGAATAATAAGCTTATCAAAGAAGAACCTCACAAACACAATCAAAACAATAATTAGGGCTACATCAAAACCTAATGTAGATAGGTGGTCTGCATAACTTTCCATATCTCCTGAGATTGCTTTAAATATAATAATCCCTATAGAAACAATACCGCCTGCAAAGCCTAATCCAGCTGCAACGTTGTCTTTTTCAATTTCATCATGTACAGAATAAGGGGTTATTTTCTCATAGATTAGCGCAAAAACAATGAGAATTACTTGCCCTATTATAAAAAACACCAAAGCCGATAATATACCTCCACCTTCACCATGAATGGCACCAGCTATAATTAAACCTGAAGCAATGTAAGAAGCAGCTTGTACAACTCCTGTTCCTGGGTTTTTATCTTCAATTATTTCTTTCACTGTAGAAAATTTGTAGAGGATTAACTTATCGTTCAAAATTCTAGAAATGTTTAACAATACTGCTCCTCCGAGTGAAAAACCCAATACTGTAATCAAGTCATCTAAAATGCTTACACCAGGGCCATCCACAGCACCCAAATAAATAATGGTTAATCCTAAAAAATACCCTACCACACTAATTGCTACTGCCAAATTATCATCTGTAGTTAATTGCTTATTTAAATTAAAAGGAGTTAATAAGTCTTTGAGCCACTTCCCTACTAAAAACACTACAATAAAAGCAACAAGTAAACTTATCGAGCTAAGAATTTCTTCTGGTATGCTATCAAGGATTTCCATTATAAGTAAATTAAGATTTTTTATCAGCTGTATTTTTTTGCTATATTGTTTTCAAGATAGATATTTCTTCTTTTTTATTCAAGTTAATGCACATGTCTATGCAAAGGAAATGGTACGAAAACAAAACTTTATTAGCGATACTCATACTTTTTGTATATCCAATTGGCGTAATAGGTATTTGGCTCAGAAATACTGAAACCCCTAAAAAAATCCTTTACTCTATCTTAGGATTTATGGCATGGTGCTTTATTTTTCCTGTAACCTTAGTGATTATCTTAGCTATTTTTACTTCTTCTGATAATTCTCGGTTCGATTACGAAGCAGGAAATGGTAGTATGGAAATAGGCGACTATGCACAGGCCATTAACTATTATAGAAGTGTTGATAAGGATTACGAACACTATGCTGAAGCGCAACAAAAAATACAAGAAGCAGAACAGAAATTAGCTCAACAAAAAGCACAACTGGCTGCTTATAGAATGCAAGCTAATAACGAGGTACAAAAAAACACCCGACAAATTACCATGGGCAAAAAGCCATATTCTGTATTACTATACGATGCTAAAATAGAGAATGTAGATTCCGATTCTACTTTTAGTCATCAATACAAAGTAATTCTCGAAGATGCAGCAGGTACTCCATATGATTCAGTAACAAACTGGATAGCTGTAAGTGATACTACATTCGATTACTATATCAATGATATTGGCTTGTCACTCATCTCGGCAAATGATTCTGTTTCTAATGATTACAGCTCACCACCTGGCTATAATAACTATGTAGGTAATACCCGATATGGCAGTTGGAAACAAGACAGTTCTGGTAATAGCTTTTGGGAGTTCTACGGACAATATGCTTTTATGCGTGCCATGTTTGGATACAGTCAGCCGATTTATCGCTATGATTACCAAGACTATCGAGATTATTATCGAGGAAGTTCTTCTTACTATGGTACTCGAACAAGTAATGGCAATTATCGATATGGAACACAAAGTAGGCATGCTTCTTCATTAAAGCCACAAAGTAGTTTCAAACGCAGTGTAAACAGTAGGATCAATCGTAGTGGAACGAGCAGAAGTACAAACTCCATGAGTACTTTTAGATCTAATACTAATAATTCTATAAGTAGGAGCAGCAGAAGGAGTAGTTCAGGTGCTATTTCTCGAAGCAGTGGTCGTTCTTCTTCTTTTAGAAGTGGAAGTAGTTCTAGAGGAGGAAAATAAAAAATTAACAAGAAAGAAATTATTAGAAATTTGTATTATCACTTGAAATACAACTTAAATTGGTAGCGTATTTTTTATAATTTCTTTCAAATTCCTCTATCTCTTCTTTAAGGTTTTCTAGTGCTATCATTTCATTGTAATCTTTAACATCAGCACTTAAAGAACCTAAATCGATAAAGTCTTCATTTTTATTTTGTGGAATTTCTTTTCCTAAAACTTTCCTGTAATCAATCATCTCCCAATTTTCTGGAAATTTATTGTTGAAGTCATAAATCGCTTCAATTCTTATTTTTTCATCAATAGTTAATTGATTAAGTTCTTGCTTAGTCCAAGAATTTGGCATGTTTAATAGCTCTTTATAAATACCCACTATCTCTTTTAAAGTTTTTATCTTTTCACAGTTTGCTTTATTAAATACAACTTTCATTAAGCCAAGTAGGTAAAAAGGATTTCCTTTATAATAATCGAGTGAGTAACTTAAATTGTGGAGTAAGATTTTGTGAATGATTAATTGCTTCAAGCTTACCTCGCCTTTTTTATCTTTTAATGAATTGGCAAAAGCTATTTTTGATTCGGTAAAAGGCATTTTTCCAATTTCATTAACAGATAGCTTTACACCCAATTCTTTAGCGATTTTAAATTCCTTTTTAAAGTAGGCTATTTTCCATCCATTTCTCTTAAAAAAAACTTCATTTATATACTCATTATCGACACCATTAAAAGATGCCAACATCATGGATGTGCTTAAAAAAAAATACTATTTAACACCAGCCATTTTATTGCCTTAAAGTTTAACAGTATGACATTCCATAATTGAAGAAAAAACAAAACAATTATCAAGATGCCTACAGCTCCAAAATAAGATGGGAAAATTTCAATATCTGCTTCATAAAAAACATAATCAGCAAAATACATATTAATAAACAACCACAACACGGCGCCAGCTTTTGTAAACCATCCAATCAAAATCCAAGATGAGAAGCGTGCATTATGAAGAACACGAAGATTAGTAAATCGGTAATTGTTTCTCTTAATTTTGAGACGACTAAACCAAATTGTCAAACAAGTATTGAAACTAAATATGAATGCTAAACCAGCTAATATTAAATTTAAAATATAAGTCTCCGATGAAGATAATATGAATAATCTATCTGGAAAAGAACCAAACCTAACTCCCTGAATAATTATATTCAGCAAAAAATAAAGGAGAATGTAGGTAAATATACCAATGGTGATGCCTAAATAAAACCTGAAATTTCCTATATACTTTATAGTTAGCCTAGGTTTTATCATACTTTTTTACTCCCGAATAAACACATTAACAGGACTATCGTATTTCATACCTAATAATTCTGCTGCATTACCATGGTTAATCGCAATTTCCATTAAATTATTACTGTTGAAAAATACTACGCAATCTCCATAATCTACATCTTGATAGGTAGTTGAAATCCTTCTTATTTTTTCGTATTCAAAATTTACTGAAAATTTTTTATCAGCAGTTTTTTCTAAAAAATAATCCTTCCTTATGTTGGTAATGAGATTGCCTTGCTGTTCTACATAAATTATGTGTCCTCTTATAACACCATTTTGAAAAACAGGCTGCCTACCAATTTTTCTAGTATAGCTTGTATTTTCATTTAAATGTGGCATTCCCTCATTTACAAGAGCTACTACTGTTTTTGCATAAATATCGTAGGTAGGAAAAGAATTTTTATTTGCTACTTCTAAATCATAATAGACAGCTGTTGTTTCATTATCAAAACAAAGACTAAAAATTCCATTATCAGGGCCTATAAAATATTGGTCTCGATATGTTACCAATAAATGCCTTTCTACAAAGTTGGTTCCTACCGCTGCAATATGAACAGAACCTTTTGGGCAATACGGATAAACAGACTTTAATAAATACGCTGCCTGTACAATGTTACCCATATTCACACTATGGGAAATATCTAATATGTACTGTTGTGGCAATCGATGTATTATTTCTGCCTTAACAACAGCCACATAGTGCTCATGTAGCCCAAAATCAGATAAAAAAGTAATCATTGGCATTAATACCAAATGGTTGCAGGGAACGAAGTTAAAAAAATAATTAATCTATAAAACATTAACAGTAGAGTATCGGAATAAATAAAAAATAGTGATACTTATTATTCTGAAGACTTTCCTACTAAATAATTTTCTTTGTTCTCTTTTTGTCTTCCTGCTTCATGCAGCAGTAAAACTTTAGGTAAAAACTTTATTGGTAAAGATCCATACGATGCAAATTGTCTACTATTCTCAAAAAATTTAGCATTTATCGATCCTTTATCATTTTCAAATAGGTATTTATCAAGTTTCTTAAATACATCAAATCCAACTAAATAAGCCGGTGATTCTGCCGGTTCAACTATCACTTTATCGATATATGTAAGTATAAAAGGCCTTGATAATCCTGTTGTTTCCATCACGTAATTTACTGCTTCTTGTCTTGTAAACATTCTTTGGTGAATTCTTAAGTCTGCTAGCGCTGTAGCCGCATAAAGCAATTGCCATTGTAAACAACCTACTGCTTCTTCTTTCTTATTAACTAAAGCTAGTCTTTCTGCCTGTTCAAGTATATAATATTTCCACCCATTTTTATAGGCATTAAAACCAATTACTTTTCTAATACTTGGCAAATGCTTTGAATGCCGAAAAGCCTCGTTCATAAAGTGGTTACCAGGAAATATTTCACTGATAACTACACCTTTTAGCATATGAGTGGGTACAAACCCTAATAGGTAATTACTAACATATAAGCTTGCTTTTTTATAGTTATCTAAACTAGCAGGAAAATACTCGACAAGTTTATAATTAGCATTGAATGGAGCAGCCTCCTTTATATCAATATTTTCAGTAAAAGTATTTTCTTTTCTTTGCTTCAAAAACTCATTTACTTGGTTATCAAATACTTTTACCAGGTTCGTTTCACTATCTCTGGGTGAAAGTTGCGATGCTGAAAATTTTTCCAAAGATTCTTTAATGTTTTCACTTTCAGGTATTTCAAGTATTTGTGCTACCTTGTTATGTAGCCTATCTATCTCAATTAAAGCAAACTGTTCTAAATCATGTAATGAAGTATCTATGGTTAAACTCTCGCTAAGAAGTAAATCATAATATGTATCACCATCATTAAATTGCCAAATGCCCGAAAAATCGGAAGCGCGTTCTCGCTCTACCTCTAGTTTTATTTTAAGTGCCTTAAAAGCTGGATATACATTATCGCCTATTTCTAGTTTTAAATCATATAATAATTCACTTTTGGCTTCATGATTAATAAGTTTTGCTTTTTCTAGCTTGGTTTTAAAATCCTTATAAATCAGGTTATTTTCAATAGTCGCTGTTAAAAAACAATCTATCTGATCCATCATATATTCAAAAACAAAAACAGGTGGTTTGTCTTCATCTTCTCTTAGCATAATTGTTTGAATGTATTGGTATACCTTATCGCTGATATTACTAATTCGAGACAGGTAATTTTCTGCATCTTCTAGGTTTTCAACAATTTGCGACTCTTTGAGAAAAACAGGTAAAGCAGCTTGTATCCCATCTAAATGATTTAAAGGAATTTCGTGTTGAAAAAACTGTTGCTTGAAAATCATTTTTTCTAGATAAAAATCTAATACATCGTGGGTAAGTTTTTCTTCGTTGCTTAATTTATTTCTTTTGTAACTCCTTAGCATTTCAAATGCTTTAGTAGTCTCATCGTATGTTTCCTGCCTATATTCTAGTGAAATATTATTTAATAATCGATTGTGATTATTATACCCATACTTTTCTAACATTCTAGTTTTTGTAAGCAATTCTGGGTGTCGTATACCCTGCTCAATAAATAGACGCTCAAAGTAGAATTCTATAAAAAAGGGTTTATACCATATCAGATTAATGACCCACCCTAAGACTATAATTAACAGTGATAAAAAAAATAACCTGAATTTACCTTTCATCAGATTTATTAAAAATTTTAAAAAATATTGGCTACTAATAAGAGGCTTGGTTGTCAGCAATTTTTTAGCTGCTTAAATATGCCTTTCATAAGTAGTTTATATGTGGTAAACGGAATTTCTTTTGATACCTGATTTTTTTAGACTAATTTACATTAGGGTGGCATAAAAATTTGATTGAATGCTAAGCAAAAAGTAAATGCATTGTTTAATAACAAATGTCTCTATTTTTGCTTTTAGTATTGTGTGTAAAATTTAGCTTTGCCATTTAATAAATTATTTCTATACAAATTCCGTTATAGTAATTGCTGCATAACAATCTTCTTGAAAAGAAAGAAACACAACTAGGCTACCTAGATTTTTTATTAATGCAGCCTAATTTTTTTATTTGAATGAATCAGATTCTCACCGAATATTCACCTTGGTTTATTATTTTATGCTTACTTGTAGGTGTTGTTTACAGCGTATTACTTTACCAAAAAGAAAGTCCGTGGAGCAAACAAATTAATTATATACTAGCTGTATTAAGGTTTGTATTAGTTACATTGATATGCCTCATTCTTTTGGGCCCATATGTGAAGCAAATAAAAAACTATTACGAAAAGCCCGTTGTAGTAATTGCTGTAGATAATTCTCAGTCCATTCCATTGGTAACAGATTCTGCTGTTCTAGATAATACCATTCAACAACTTACTGGTTTAAATACTACACTAAAAAATAATGACTATGAAGTGGTTGTACATACATTAGATGAAAACAAAGATCTACCTTCATTAAATGACTTCGAGTTTAGCAGCACCAATACTAATCTTAGTAATTTTCTTAACAATATTGCTGTAACCTATGAAAATAAAAACCTAGCAGGGGTAGTATTACTTTCAGATGGTATTTATAATCAAGGTATATCTCCAGAGTACGCTGCATATAATATGCCTGTTTACACTATTGGAATAGGTGACACACTACCTCAAATTGATATTAATTTAAAAACAATTTTTGCTAACAAGATTGCTTATTTGGGGAATAAGTTTCCAGTTGTTGCTGAAATTGCCAATAATGGCTTTGCTGGAAAAGAAGTAAGTGTTGTTATTTCAAAACAAGGTCAACAAATAGATACAAAGAAAATCACTTTTTCTGGAAATGATGGCATTCAAAATGTTGACTTTTTAGTAGAGGGGAAAGAAGAAGGTATGCAACATTATGTGGTGCAAGTACAAGCAATGGAAGGAGAATTTACTCTCCAAAATAATATTAAAAATGTTTATATTGATGTACTTGATAGTAAAGAAAAAATACTTGTTGTAGCAGCTTCTCCACATCCTGATATTAAGGCGATTAGAAGCATAGTAGAACGCAATGAGAATTACGAGTTTGAAGTATACATTCCCGGTTTATCGCCAGAAGCAGATCGAGCTTTTAAACCCGATAATAAATATGACCTTGTTATTTTTCACCAAGTTCCGAATTTTAGAAATATTGGATCTAGCTTGCTAAAAGCATTTCAAGAAAAAAGAGTAGCAACTTGGTTTATTATTGGCAATCAATCAGATATATCCTTTTTTAACCAATCTAACCAGGCCGTAAGTATTATTACTACTGGTAGACAAACAGACAAGGTCACCCCAGATTATAACACTGGTTTTTCACGCTTTACTTTTGATAATGACAAAAAAGCAATTCTGGCTAAATCGCCTCCTGTAACTGTCCCTTTTGGTAATTTCGAGTTAACAGGTAACACAGAAGTTATTCTTTACCAAAAAGTAGGAAGCATAGTTACTGATAAACCTATGTTAGTTGTAAATGAACAAGAGGGAATTAAAAGTGCTGTATTGATGGGAGAAGGTATTTGGCAATGGAAATTACAAGAGTTCGCTTCTAATAAAAATAATGAAGCTTTTGATGATATGATCAGTAAGCTCATTCAATATCTTTCTACAAAAGAAGATAAACGAAAGTTTAGGGTTTACCCCACAGCCAATGAGTTCTTTGATTCTGAAACTGTTTTCTTCGAAACAGAAGTATATAACGATATATATGAAAAAATTTCTGGCCAAAAGGTAGACCTCCAGATTACTAATGAAGAAGGAGAGACCCAAAGCTATAATTATGTAAATAATAACAGTAGCTTTAGATATGCTGTAAATGGATTGGAACAAGGTATTTTTTCCTACAAAGCCACCACCATGCTAGAAGGAAAAATGCAGATAAGTGAAGGACAGTTTACGGTAAAGAAATTAGAAATAGAAGCGGTAAATACTACCGCCAATTTTAATCTATTGCGTAACCTCGCCAGTCAAAGTGGTGGTGATTTTTATAGTGTCGCTAATTTCGATGATTTAACCAATTACCTTGTCGATAATAAGTCTCCTGATATAATCCATAGTCAAGAAGAGTTTCAAGAAATATTGAATATAGAATGGATACTTGCACTTCTTGTTGTATTAGCCACCATTGAATGGGTAATAAGAAAAGTAAAAGGAGCTTATTAGTATTAATTTGCCAAGCTATTAGGTAGTTTCAACTTATCAAACTTAATATTTTCATAAATTTCACTCAATGGCAACTCCACATTAATGGCTGGCAAACAAAGCGATTGGTTTAGCTGTGTATAAGATTCGTGTAGCCAACCTTTTTCAGATTTGCTGAAACACTCAACAAGGCTGAGTTTCTGGGATACTAAAACATAATGTTTCAAAGTATCTATTTTTTGATAGGCTTTAAATTTTTCTCCTCGATCATACCCTTCTGTGGCATCAGATAATACTTCGAAAATCACATTCGGATACTTTATACTCATATCATCACTTTCTCTATCATCGCAAGTAATTACTACATCAGGATAACGATAATCAAATTTATGAGAGATCTCTGTCTTAACAGAATCACCATAAACCGTACAATTAGAGTTTTTTAATCTTCTTTCTAACGCAAAAGATATTAGTAGCATAATGCGATTATGTCTTTTGCTTCCACCAGCCATAGCGAATATTTCCCCAAAAAAATATTCGTGCTTTACTTCACTATTTCTTTCTAATTGGAGGTATTCTTCGTATGTGAAACGCTGTCTTAAACTATCTGCTTCGCCCATTTTGAAAAGTTTAATGCATCAAACTACTTAAATTTACTGCTTAATATTATAAAAAGTTCCTAATTGTATAAAAAAAGGGGCTGTACAGCCCCTAGAAAATTACAATTATTTATTGCTTATTACATGACTTTTGTAACACCAGGTACTGGAACTGGATAGTATCCATCTTCACCAGGTACTATTGGAGGATTAGCATCCCATGCAAAAGTTTGTGGCATAATACTCAAATCAGATTTCATCGCTTCTTCCCATTCTACTACTTGTCCCGAATAAGTTGCCATTCTACCCAATATAGAAGTCATGGTACTTTTTGCTCCATTCTCTGCATCTGAAAATTTATACTCTCCTGCTGCAATTGCTGCAAATAATTCGTCGTGCTCTTGTTGGTAAGGATTAGGATCATTTTTTCCTCTATGCTTCCAAATTGTTTCACCTTTTAAATCGGTAATCATGGTACCACCTTGTGTTGTTGCCCTACCTTTGGTTCCATGTAGAAATTCAGAAACCCTGTTCATACAACCTTTAATATGGCGGCACTGGCTCGACATTACAGTACCATCAGCATATTCAAACTCAACAAAATGATGGTCGAAAATCTCACCATGTTCTTTTCCATTTCTAACTTCGCGACCACCCATACCTTGCGCTCTAACCGGATAAGCATTTTTTGCCCAGTTAACCACATCTATATTGTGAATATGTTGCTCGGTAATATGATCTCCACATAACCAGTTAAAATAATACCAGTTACGCATCTGGTATTCCATTTCTGTTTGCCCTTCTTGTCTTTCTCTCACCCAAACACCACCACTGTTCCAATAAGCTTGCGCAGCTATAATTTCACCAATCTCTCCATCGTGCACCCTTTTCATTAACTCCCTATAACTGGTCTGGTAGTGTCTTTGTAATCCAACTACTACATTTAGTTTTTTCTCTTTTGCTTTTTCAGCAGCTGCCAATACTTTTCTTATCCCAGGTACATCTGTTGCTACTGGTTTTTCCATAAAGACATGCTTCCCTTTTTCCACCACATACTCAAAGTGAATAGGACGGAAACCAGGAGGTGTTGCCAAGATAACTACATCAGCCATATCAATAGCTTGCTTATACCCTTCAAAACCTACGAATTTATTATCGTCTTTTACATCTACTTTAACAGATGCATCATAACCTTCTTGCTTTAGTATATTTTCATAACTCTTGTCCAATCTATCTTTAAAGGCATCGCACATTGCTACTAATTTCACATTTTGTGAAGTAGAAAGTGCCTGTGCTGCAGCACCAGTTCCACGGCCACCGCATCCAACTAAAGCTATTTTTATGCTGTCTTCAACAGAAGAAAGATAGCCTGCTTGCGCAGCCAATGGACTTAAAAGAACACCACCTGCTGCAACAGCAGAGTTTCTTACAAAGCTCCTACGTTTCATTCCTTTTTGAAGATGATCAATTATTTTTTTTTCCATAATTCATATTATTTTTTATGAGTAAAAATTTTATACAATTTAACCAAGCACCCTTGCCCAAAATGCCTTAATTTCTTCTGGTGAAGGTTGCTCTTTAGGTGCGATAATTCTAAATCCTACAAATGGTGAATCTGTATTCCACCAAAAACTTTTTGGAATCTGTGGGTCTCTTCTTTTCCAATTCATACTAGATTCAGTTCTAGCAGCACTTCTTAAAGCATCAGGGTCGTCGTCCCAAGATCCTCCTCTCACTGTTCTAGGATGTAGTTTTGTCGGAGTTGCCCAAGGGTTTTCTTCATCATCTTTGATACTTGCATAAAATGCTTCTTTGTATTCATCCAAAGTCCATTCGGCTACATTGCCATGCATATCATACAGACCCCAAGGGTTAGGCTTCTTTTCTCCGACTTTATGGTATGAATCATCACTATTTTCATAATACCAAGCATACGCATCTAAACTATCTAGCTTTTCTCCAAAATGGTAAGCAGTATTTGTTCCTGCTCTACACGCATATTCCCATTCGGCTTCTGTAGGTAGCCTATAAAAAGTACCTGTTTTTTCAGTAAGCCATTTACAGTATAATAAAGTGGCATATTGTGTCATACTTACTGCCGGATACCCATATTTACCCATACCAAAGGTAGGATCTTCATAAGGTGGACTAGGGCGGGTTACAGCATCGGCATCCCATTCTCCTCCTTCTGGTGCTTGATCTTTTTCCTTATCCCTAAATATTTCATATTCATCAAAGGTTACTTCAAAAACTCCCATGTAAAATGGCTCAATCTTTACTTTTTTTTGTGGACCTTCATCAGTTTTTCTATCAGCTTCTCCTTCAGGACTACCCATTAAAAACTCGCCACCAGGTATAGGTGTCAATTTAAAGGTTACGTTTGAGCCAGGTATTGTATCAGAATAAGGCTTAAAATCTTCTTCAGTACTTATCGTACTTTCTTCTTGTGCTTGTAATTGCGTAACTGAAAGGATACAAAAAGCGCATAGGATACTAGCTATTTGTATAAATTTTTTCTGCATTGTTTAAGATTTATTTGTTTTGTTAGAAAATATAAGGTCGAAATTTATTTTTATATCATCGCCCGCTACTATAGTACCGAACATAGCACTGGGTTTTTCAATATCAAAATCACTCATTTTCATTTCATAATCACCTTTAAAATGAATGGTATTTTCATCGGTATAAGTACCTTCTAGCATAATTACCACAGGTTTAGTCACACCTGCCATACTCAAATTGCCTTTTGACGAAACTGTGAATGTATTAGAACCCTTTTCTGTTATTGATGAGATTTTTGCAGCTTCACTTCCTGCAAATT